>VOFG01000054.1_pt1 | contig 214000 bp, 231 predicted proteins | sample 5384171 | NCBI WGS metagenome assembly VOFG01 (sample SAMN12384726, study PRJNA508395) | human gut metagenome | isolation source: healthy gut F | host: Homo sapiens | reverse complement strand
CTGAGACTTTGTATCATGCCGCAGCGAGACAGCTCGGAACGAAAGGCTAAGCTGGTGTATTGACTCCCGCGATCTGAGTGGAACACCGCTCCGCTCAGACTCGGATAGAGCCGCTCCAACTGTCGTACCGTATCAATGCACAGCTCCTTCTTCCTATTGTCCCGCATCTCGAGCGCGACGATCTCGCCGTTGAAGCAGTCCATGATTGGCGAAACATACAGCTTGCCGTCTGCACACTGTACCTCGGTAATATCTGTGAGAAACTTCTCCGAAGGGCGCCGGGCACTGAAGTCCCGTTTCAGAATGTTTTCCTGCTCCTGCGCTTCTGTCGTGGCTTTCGTGATTCCATGCGGAATGCGTTTTTTATGGAGCCAGCCATTCTCTTTCATCACGCGATACACTGTCCTCCGGCTGACGTCAACGCCGTCCTGCTCAAGCGCAAGGCAGACGCGATCCACGCCGTAGTTTCGGTTATCCGGATGCTCTTCGAGAATTTTTTTGACCTTTCCCGCAAGAAGCTGACGGCTGCTGTGCCTGCCCCTGTTTCGAAGCCACCGGTAATAACCGGACTCGCTCAGGTGCAGAACACGGCACATATCCTTTGCCGTGTAGACACCCTTGCGGTCGACTACGAACAGGTGCCGCTCACACGCTTTTACTTCTTGCGGTCTTGCGCGAAAAAACCGAGTGCGTCCTTGAGAATATTGTTCGCGGTCCGCAGCTCGGCATTTTCTCGCTCAAGCTCACGGATGCGGATCGTCTGCTCCTCTGCGCTCAGCGTCTTCGCGGGCGGTGTATTTCGGCGTATGCTGCGCCAATCCGCCAGCGTGTAGTACGCAACACCGAGCTGCTGCGCAGCCTTCTTCACGCCGATCTCGTCTGACAGCTTCAGCGCTTCTTCCTTGAATTCTTTGCTGTAATGCTTCATTGCGATTCCCTCCATCTCTGTTCTTTCAGTTTAACAGATTTTTGGGGATTTTGCGACTGCACTTACAGGGTACTACTCCAAATACCCCCTTTGGAACCCCCAGAGACAACGAGGGGACACCCCTCGACCCCGCATTGTCTGTCCCTGCAAGGAATCACTGCACGCGCTGCGCAAAGAACTGCCTGCGGTTTCCTGTTGCCGCTTTCGATCTGGTCTGCGCCTATGTCCGCTCAGCCGCTGCTGCGGCGGGGTTACGGGCACCGTTATGGTATCTTTCGCTCAATAAAATCGTAGGGATTGCGAATATACTCATGCACGTCGGTCGTTCCTTCTTCCTTGCGCCGCATCTTGTCGGCAAGCTCCTGTGCCTGCCGCAGCGTTTCCCGCGCCGTTCCAAAATTTTGCTGTTCCATCTCGCGCAGCGCTTCGCTGATCGCATGGTCAAGATAGTAATACATCCTCTGATACGCCGTCATTATTTTCACCTCTCCCTTGCATTTTAAGGGAAATACCCTTAAAATGCAATAAGGAATATTCCCTTATTGCATACTAGAGCCGCGAGGTGATAGTATGTATGAGCACTTGCGCGCCCTGCGCGAGGATAAGGACTTATCCCAAAAACAGCTTGCCGACCTGCTTCAGGTCCATCAGACGACTTATTCCGACTACGAGCGCGGAAATGTCAACATTCCCGTCCCCGCCCTGATCAAGCTCGCGGACTTTTATAAAACCAGCATCGACTATCTGGTCGATCATACCGACGACCCAAGACCCTGCCGTAAAAGAAAATAACCTCCGCCGCGCAAGCCCCGCCGCAGTCACATCCCACCGTAACCCCGCCGCAGAGCGGCGAAGCAGCAGCGCACCGCCGTAACCCCGCCGCAGCAGCGGCTGAGCGGACATAGGCGCAGACCAGATCAAAAGCGGCAGAAAGCGCGGCTGTGCCGTGCCGATACACTCACATACGGCTGCTGAACGGTAATCTGACCGCCGCAGTTCGGGGGTCAAGGGGCGACAGCCCCTTGCGTTCTCTTGGGGTCGCGCAGGGGCGGTTCTCTTTCGGAAAGAGAATCGCCCTTGCGAAATGTGCCGCACGAAGTGCGGCGAGTTTCGCCGCCCTCGGCGGCAAAAAGGAGCAACACCATGTCCATTCTCTTTGATCCCCGCGACGCGCGCTGCAAGTCCCCCTTCGGCGCGGTCACGACCTTCGCCGCGGTGGACTTCACCTTCTACCCGCGCGGGCACGCCGTCACCGGCTGCACGCTGCTCGCTCACCACGAATTTTCCGACCGCTGGACGGAGACCGAGCTTTTCCCCACCACGGACGAGGACGGCACGCCCGCCTTTTCCGGCACCTTCTTCGCCCCCTCGCAGCCGGAGCTGATCTGGTATCACTTCCGCCTGCGCTGGGCGGACGGCGGCGAGAGCTGCTATGGCAAGGACGGCTTCCAAAGCTGGGATAAGGTAACGCCCTGGCAGCTGACCGTCTACGATGGCCGCGTCAAAACGCCCGACTGGTTCGGCCGCGGCGTCACCTACCAGATCTTCCCCGACCGCTTTTACCGCAAAAAGGCGCGCGGCGTGGACGGTCTGATCGGCTGCCGCACGCTTCACGAGCGCTGGGACGAAACGCCGCTCTGCGGGCCCAACGAGCGCGGCGACTACTGCGAGGACTTCTTCGGCGGCGACCTCGCCGGCATCGCGGAAAAGCTCGACTACCTCGCCTCGCTCCACGTCACCACGCTCTACCTCAACCCGATCTTCGAGGCCGCCTCCAACCATCGCTACGATACCGCCGACTACGAAACGGTCGACCCGCTCCTCGGCGACGAGCAGGACTTCCGCACCCTCTGCACAGAGGCAGAAAAGCGCGGCATCCGCGTCATGCTCGACGGCGTGTTCAACCACACCGGCGCAAAAAGCCGCTACTTCAACGCCGACGGCTTCTACCCCGCGCCCGGCGCGGCGCAGGGCCCCATCTCCCCCTACTATTCGTGGTACAGCTTCCACCCCTTCCCCACGGACTATGACGCCTGGTGGGGCATCAAGAATCTGCCCGCCGTGAACGAGCGGAACGAAAGTTATGTCAACTATATCATCACCGGCGAGAACTCCATCGTCCGCCGCTGGCTCCGCGCGGGCGCAAGCGCGTGGCGGCTCGATGTCGCCGACGAGCTGCCCGACGAATTTATCTTCGCCATCCGCGCCGTCATGCAGCAGGACTTCCCCGACGCCTACCTCCTCGGCGAGGTGTGGGAGGACGGCACCACCAAAGTCGCCTACTCCAAGCGTCGCCGCTACCTGCTCGGCGGCGGACTGCACGGCCTGATGAACTATCCCTTCCGCACCGCGCTGCTGTCCTACCTTGCCGGCACGTCCGGCGCGGAGGACTTCCGCGACGCGATGGAGACCATCCGTGAGAACTACCCCTCCCCCGCCTTCTACGGCGCGATGAACTTCCTCTCCACGCACGACACACCGCGTCTGCTGACGCTTCTCGGCTGTGAGCAGCCGCCGGCGGACCGCGACGCGCGCGCGCACTACCGCCTCTCCCCCGCCGAGCGCGAGCGCGGCACGGCGCTGCTCAAGCTCGCCGCGCTGGTGCTTTACGCCTTCCCCGGCTCGCCCACGGTCTACTACGGCGACGAGGCCGGCATGGAGGGCTTTGAGGACCCGTTCAACCGCTGCACCTACCCCTGGGGGCATGAGGATACCGCGCTGCTCGATTGGTTCCGCACGCTCGGCCGGCTCCGCGCCGAACGGGAGTCGCTGCAAAGCGGCGGCATCACCTATCCTCTTGCTGCGGGCCGCGTGCTCTGCTTTGCCCGCCGCGCGGGCGATGAGGTCTCCCTTTGCGCCGTCAACGCCGGCGCGGAAAGCGCCTCGGTCGACCTGCCGTGGGCAGCGCCGCTCGCGCATGACGCGCTCAGCGGCCAGTCGTTTTTGGCCGAAGGCGGTCGGCTGCATATCACCCTCGCCCCCTACGACGCTCTGCTGCTGACGGAGTAAATCGCCTTCTCCCGTTCGGTTTTCCGTGCCGCCGCTTATTTGCGCTTTGCCGATTCTTTTCCGCTGAACTGCGCGGCGCAGTCTCAAAATGTTTCACGTGAAACATTTTGCCTCGCTTTACACTTTGGTCATCGCCCTCGTTTTACGGGGAGTGATGTTTCACGTGAAACATCACTCCCCGCTTTTGCATATCGCGCAGAAATTTCGTGCAAAATTTTTTCTCTTTCCGGTTGAAATCAGTCTGATTTGTGCTATACTGTTTTCTACTATACTTGAATGGCCGGGATCAAGCCGTTCCGGCAGAAGGCGGGTGTCGTTTTTGGCAAAAATCATAGCGATCGTCAATCAAAAGGGCGGTGTCGGCAAGACGACCACCTGTGTCAATCTGACCGCCGTGCTGCGCGAGCGCGGCAAGCGCGTGCTGCTGTGCGACTTTGACCCGCAGGCGAACTCCACCTCCGGCATGGGCGTGGACAAGACCGTGTCGCAGGGCGTCTACGACGTGCTCATCAACGGCGCGGATGTGAAGTCTGCCGTCATCGCCACGCGCTACGGCGACGTGCTGCCCTCCTCCAAGGCGCTGGCCGGCGCGGGCATTGAGATGATCGACCTGCCGGACCGCCAGTTCCGGCTCAAGCAGGCGCTCGACGTTCTCGCCCCCGACTACGACTACATTCTCATCGACTGCCCGCCCTCGCTCGAGCTGTTGACGCTCAATGCGCTGTGTGCGGCGGACTCCCTGCTCGTGCCCGTGCAAGGCGAGTATTACGCGCTCGAGGGCCTTTCCGATCTGATGAACACCGTGCGCATCGTGCGCCGCAGCATGAACCCGCGGCTGGAGCTGGAGGGTGTGCTGCTGACGATGTTCGATGGGCGCACCAACCTCGCCATGCAGGTCGCCGAGGAAGTCAAGCGCTACTTCCCCGGCAAGGTGTATGCGACGGTCATTCCGCGCAATGTGCGCCTTTCCGAGGCGCCGAGCCACGGCAAGCCCATCAACGCCTATGACCGCACCTCCCGCGGCGCGGAGGCCTACAGCGCCTTCGCCGACGAGTTTTGAAGAAGCAGAACCGCTGATACATTAAATATAAGGGCGCATTCCGCCCGCTTCATCGCACCCCGACAGAAAGGAGAATTTTCATGGCAAACGCAAACCGCGGGCTCGGCCGAGGGCTTGGCGCGCTGCTCGGCGACGCCGCCTTGCAGACCGAAAGCGTCCGACAGCCTCTACCTCCCCATTTCGCAGGTGGAGAGCTGCGCCGGTCAGCCGCGCAAGCATTTTGACGACGCCGCGCTCGCCGATTTGGCGGACTCCATCCGCGAACACGGCATTATCCAGCCGTTGACTGTGCGCAAGCTCGCCTCGGGCTACTATCAGATCATCGCGGGCGAGCGCCGCTGGCGCGCCGCGCGCATCGCCGGTCTTGCCGAAGTGCCCGCCATCGTCATCGAGGCGGATGACCGCAAGATGACCGAGCTCTCGCTCATTGAAAACCTCCAGCGCGAAGACCTTGACCCCATCGAAGAAGCCGAGGGCTACAAAACGCTGATGGACAACTACCATCTCACGCAGGAGGAGGCCGCCGAGCGTGTCGGCAAGTCCCGCTCCGCCGTGGCAAACAGTCTGAGATTGTTAGGGCTTTGCCCCGAAGTGCGGCAAATGCTGCAAAACGGCGACCTCTCCGGCGGTCATGCCCGCGCGCTGCTGCCGCTCAAGGCCGATTTGCAGCTCGACGCGGCAAACCTGATCGTCAAGCAGGGCCTCAGCGTCCGCCAGACCGAGGCGCTCGCCAAGCGCCTGAGTAACCCTAAGGAAGAGCGCAAGCCCACGAACGACGAGCTCATCGCCGAGAGCTACGGCCGTCTGGCCGCGCAGGAGCTCAGCGATAAGATCGGCCGCACCTGCCGCATCGTGTCCGGCAAGAAAAAAGGCCGCATTGAGCTCGACTATTACGGCATCGACGACTTAAACGATCTGCTCGAAGCGCTCGCCGCCATCAAACGCAGAAAGAACGGAGGCGAATAACCATGTCCGATTTGATTCACGAGGGCCCCAAGGACCCGAATAAGCCGCCCGTGCCCGGCGAAGAAAAGCCCACCACCGAGCGCGAGCGCATGAAAAAAGTATATACTTACGTTGCGATCCTCTTCACCGTGGCATTTTTGCTGATTTTGTGGACATTTCTCATGAATCAGCGCAGCATCAACGAGATCAAGGACGGCAACACCGCCCTGCAAAGCACCTTACAGCAGAACGACTCGCTCGAAGCGCACATCGCTGAGCTTGAAGAGCAGCTTGCGACCGCGGAAGAGGACAAAAAGGCGCTCGACGAGACCGTCGGCGTGCAGTCCAACCAACTGCGCGCGCTCGACTGGCTGCTTGAGATCGAAAACGCCTACAACACCGGCGATCTCGACGCCGCGAAAGACAACATCCGCTCATTCGAGGAGACCGGCACGGTGGAATTCCTGCCCAAGGAGCCGCTGCGTACCGGTATCACCGGCGACGACGCCCCCTCCCCCGCCGCGCGCTACCAGTCCATTGTGGAAAAGCTGTTTCCGGACGGCGTAAAATAAGAGTCAAATGGTCATTTACTTTACAACGATAACGAGGTAAATCATTATGCTGGATATGAAATTCCTGCGGGAAAATCCCGATCTGGTCAAGGAAAACATCAAGAAGAAGTTCCAGGACGAAAAGCTCCCCCTCGTCGACGAGGTCATCGAGCTCGACGCCAAGAACCGCGCCGCCATCACCGAGGCGAGCGAGCTGCGCGCCAGCCGCAACGCCCTCTCGAAGCAGATCGGCATGCTGATGGGTCAGGCGAAGAAGGACCCGAGCAAGCTCGAAGAGGCCGAAAAGATCAAGGCGACCGTCAAGGCGAACGCCGACCGCCTGGCCGAGCTTGAAAAGCTCGAAGAGGAGTATGAGCAGAAGATCCACAAGATCATGCTGCTGATTCCGAACATTATCGACCCCAGCGTCCCCATCGGCCCGGACGACAGCTGCAATGTCGAAGTCGAGCGCTTCGGCGAGCCGAAGACGCCGATTTTGAAATTCCCTACCACACGGAGATCATGGAGAGCTTCGACGGCGTGGATATGGACGCCGCGGGCCGCGTGTCCGGCGCGGGCTTCTACTACCTGCTCGGCGACATCGCGCGGCTGCACGAGGGCGTGCTCGCCTACGCGCGCGACTTTATGATCGACAAGGGCTTTACGTTCTGCATCCCGCCGTTCATGATCCACGGCAACGTGGTCGAGGGCGTGATGAGCCAAACCGACATGGACGCGATGATGTACAAGATCGAGGGTGAGGACCTCTATCTAATCGGCACGAGCGAGCACTCGATGGTCGGCCGCTTCATCGGCGAGATCCTGCCCGAGGAGAGCCTGCCGCCAGACGCTCACGTCCTACTCCCCCTGCTTCCGCAAGGAGAAGGGCTCGCATGGCATCGAGGAGCGCGGCGTTTACCGCATCCACCAGTTCGAAAAGCAGGAAATGATCGTGGTCTGCAAGCCCGAGGACAGCATGGACTGGTACAACAGAATGTGGAAGTGGAGCGTGGAGCTGTTCCGCTCGATGGACATTCCCGTCCGCCAGCTCGAGTGCTGCTCCGGCGACCTCGCCGATCTGAAGGTCAAGAGCTGCGACATCGAGGCGTGGTCCCCGCGCCAGAAGAAGTATTTCGAGGTCTGCTCCTGCTCCAACCTCGGCGACGCGCAGGCCCGCCGCCTGAAAATTCGCGTCAAGGGCGAGGACGGCAAGATGTACCTGCCGCACACGCTGAACAACACCGTCGTCGCACCCCCGCGTATGCTCATCGCCTTCCTCGAGAACAATCTGCAGGCCGACGGCAGCGTGCTGATCCCCAAGGTCCTCCAGCCCTACATGGGCGGCAAGACCGTTCTCATTCCCAAAAAGTAAATCCGATCCGCAATATTATTCCGTTTTTATACGATAAGTTTTCGTTTTTCGCACATTTTCAGCAAAGAGGTGCTTCCCGTGAAGAAGTTTATTGGAAGAATTCAAGGCGTTTGCCATGCGCGGCAACGTGCTGGATATGGCCATCGGCGTTGTCATCGGCGGCGCGTTCGGCAAGATCACGACCTCGCTGGTGAACGATATTATCATGCCGCTTGTCTCCATTCTTACCGGCGGCGTGGACTTCTCCGCGTGGAAATGGGTGCTCAAGGAAGCCGTGATGGAGGGCAGCGAGGTCGTTGACACCCGAGATCGCCGTCAACTTCGGCAATCTGATCTCCGTCATTCTGGACTTCATCCTCATCGCGTTCGCCGTGTTCTGCATGGTCAAGGCCATCAACAAGATGCACGACAAGCTCACGGGGCCCGCCGAGCCGGAGCCCGAAAAGGAGCCCGAGCCGACAAAGGAGGAGCTGCTGCTCGCCGAGATCCGCGACCTTTTGAAGGAGCAGAGCAAATGAACGAGCTTCTCTTGCAGGGCCTCAGCGAGCTGGGGCTGGATGTAAGCCGGGCGGAAACGCTCGAGCGCTTCGCCGCGCTGCTGCTAAAAAAGAACGAGGTGATGAACCTCACCGCCATCACGGAACCGGAGGCCGTCGCGCAGCTGCATCTGCTCGACAGCGCGGCGCTGCTGCCTTTTGTCGATCTGACGGGTAAAACCGTCGTCGACGTCGGCACCGGCGCGGGCTTTCCCGGGATGCCGCTGCGCATTTTAAAAGACGACTTCGACCTCACGCTGCTCGACTCGCTCGGCAAGCGCGTCAACTGGCTGCAAGAGGTCTGTGACGAGCTGCAATTAAAGCGCGTCGCCTGCGTCCACGCGCGAGCGGAGGAATTCGCCATGCAGCACCGCGAGCAGTTCGACATCGCCACCTCGCGCGCCGTCGCGCAGCTTTCGATCTTATCCGAGCTGTGCCTGCCGCTCATCAAGGTCGGCGGACAGTTCGTCGCCATGAAGAGCGTCGACACCGAGGACGAGATCGCCGCGGCGAAGAGCGCCATCAAGACGCTCGGCGGCCACATCGTCAAGGTCGAGGACTACACCATCCCGACGAGCGACGTCGTCCACCGCCTTGTCATCGTCGAAAAGGTCTCCCCCTACCCCGCGCGCCTATCCGCGCGCCTTCGCCAAGATCAAAAAGCCCCGCTGTAACGCATCAAATTCACAAAAAGGAGGTACGAGCCTTGTCTCAGGTCATCGCCGTCGTGTCCGGCAAGGGCGGCACGGGAAAAACTTCGTTCACGACGCTCACCGGCATGGCGCTCGCGCAGCTCGGCAAAAAACGCTGCTGCTCGACTGCGACATCGGCCTGCGCAATCTCGACCTCTACCTCGGCGTATCGGATCGCGCGCTCATGGACTTCACCGACGTGATCGCCGGACGCACGACACTCGCTCAGGCCGTCGTGCGCCACCCGCTCTACCCGAACCTGTATCTGCTCACCGCACCCGTGAGCTTCGGCGTGCGCCTGCCGAGCAAGCGCGAGATGCAGCGGCTTATCGACGAGATCGCCGCCATTTCGACTTCTGCCTCATCGACGCCGCCGCCGGCATCGGCGAAGCCTTCGCGCTTGCCACCTGCTGCGCCGACCGCGCCGTGGTCGTCACCACGAACGACCCCTCGAGCCTGCGCGACGCGCAGCGCACCGTGATGGAGCTGCACCGCTTCCCGAGCGGATACCTGCACCTTGTCGTCAACCGCGTGCGGCGCAAGCTCTTACAATCCCTCCACACCACGATCGACGACGCCATCGACGCCGCGGGTCTTCCGCTGCTCGGCGTCATTCCGGAGGACGAGAATGTCCCCGCCGTTTTGGGGCGCGGACTTTCCCAGCGCCTCAAGTATCGCTCCGGCGCACTCTGCGCCTGCGAAAACATCGCACGCCGCCTGTGCGGCGAACGCGTGCGTCTGATGCGGCTGTAGCGCCGGTTCACAAAGGCAAACACGCTTTTCCCGCAAACATCTTTTCAAAGCCTGCTTGCCCTTGTCAACCGATGAAAGTGCCGCTACAATAGAAAAATTCACATCAGAAAGGATTGTGACACTACATGAACATCGCTCTCATGGCACACGACAACAAAAAGGAACTGATGGTCCAGTTCTGCACGGCTTACGCCGGCATTCTGTCCCGTCACACGCTCTGCGCCACCAGCGTGACCGGTAAGATGGTCAGCGAAGCGAGCGGCCTTCCGATCCACCTGTTCATGGCGCGCATCCACGGCGGCGCCGAGCAGATCGGCGCGCGCATCTCCTACAACGAGATCGATATGGTCCTCTTCTTCTGCGACCCCGCCAACCCGCAGTATAACGACAGCCTGACCTATATCACCAAGCTCTGCGACCAGAACAACATCCCCTTTGCCACCAACCTCGCCACCGCTGAAATGCTCATCATGGGCCTTGCCCGCGGCGACCTCGACTGGCGCGATATCGTCAACCCGAAGACGAAGCCCTTCACCACCTGAGCACAAAATCAGGCGAATTTTCAATACAGTTAGTAATTTTCAATTTATAATATACAAACAGGAGTAGATTTTACCATGATGCAATCCCGTACACACAACTGCGGCGAGCTTCGCGCGCAGCATGCCGGTGAGCACGTCAAGCTCGTCGGCTGGATGGAGAACGTCCGCGAAGTCGGCGGCAGCCTCGCCTTCGTGGTGCTGCGCGACTTCTACGGTACGACGCAGATCGTCGTCGAGACGAGCGAGCTGCTCGCCCAGATCAAGGGCTACAACAAAGAGAGCACCATCTCCGTCGAGGGCACCGTGCGCGAGCGCGCAAGCAAGAACCCCAAGCAGCCCACTGGCGAGATCGAGGTCGTTCCCGAGAAGATCGAGCTGCTCGGCCGCTGCCGCTACAACTCCCTGCCGTTCGAGATCAACCGCAGCCGCGAGGCGGACGAGACCCAGCGCCTCAAGTACCGCTATCTTGACCTGCGCAATCCCGCGGTCAAGAAGAACATCATCCTGCGCTGCCAGGTCATCGCCGCGCTGCGCCAGGCCATGATGGCGCACGACTTCCTCGAGATCACGACCCCGATCCTGACGGCCTCCTCCCCCGAGGGCGCGCGTGACTACCTCGTCCCCGCCCGCAAGCACCCCGGCAAGTTCTACGCCCTGCCGCAGGCGCCGCAGCAGTTCAAGCAGCTGCTGATGACGTCCGGCTTCGACCGCTACTTCCAGATCGCGCCCTGCTTCCGTGATGAGGACGCGCGCGGCGACCGCAGCCCCGGCGAGTTCTATCAGCTCGATATGGAGATGGCGTTCGCCTCTCAGGAAGACGTCTTCGCCGTCTGCGAGGATGTCCTGCCCCCGATCTTCGCAAAGTTCGGCACCTATGACATCGCATCCCAGCCCCCGTTCCGCCGCATCAAGTACAACTCGACGCACTCGAGATTTACGGCAGTGATAAGCCGGACCTGCGCATCGACCTGACCGCGACGAACGTCTCCTCCCTCTTTGAGGGAAGCAGCTTTGAGGTCCTTGCGGACAAGACCGTCAAGGCCGTCGCGATCTCCAACTGCTCGCTCACGCGCAAGCAGATCGACAAGCTGCTCGGCGACTGCGAGGTGCAGAGCGGCACGAAGGGCTACTGGTTCAAGGTCGATGAGAAGGGCGAGCTCGCCGGCGGCATCGCGAAGTTTGTCGACAAGGAAGCTGACCGAGAAGCTCCTGCCGCCCGAGCCTAACGATGGTCATCGTGCTCGTCGCGGGCGGCGAGCTGGCCACCAAGGCCATCGGCGTCATGATCAAGACCTTCGGCCCCGCCTGCGAGGGTCACATGGACAAGGAGCGCTACGAGTTCTGCTGGATCGTCGATTTCCCGATGTACGAGATCGGCGAGGAGAGCGGCGAGCTGGAGTTCTGCCACAACCCGTTCTCGATGCCCAAGGGCGGCATGGAGACGATGCTGGCCGCCGAGCGCGGCGAGCTCGACCCGCTGACCATCACCGCCGACCAGTACGACCTCGTCTGCAACGGCGTGGAGCTCAGCTCCGGCGCGGTGCGCAACCACGATCCCTGAGATCATGATCAAGGCGTTTGAGCTGGTGCGGCTCGGCGAGGACGACGTGAAGGCCAAGTTCCCCGCGATGTACAACGCATTCTGCTACGGCGCGCCCCCGCACGCCGGCATCGCTCCGGGCGTGGACCGCATGGTGATGCTGCTCGCGGGCGAGGATTCCATCCGCGAGATCATTCCGTTCCCGATCCGCGCAGGACATCCACAGGGGTATCACGCGCGTCCAGCTCCTGCGTCAGGCGGACATATTCGCAGACCGTTTCATTCACGCCGAAGAGGTAGTTGTTGAGAATATTACAGCTCTCCTGCGACCAGCCGCTTGCTTCGGGCGAAACATAGGGAACGGTGCTCTCCGTTTCGGCGTAGGGGCCGTGATTCTGATAGCTCACCGCGAAGGAGAACAGGGGCGAGCCGTCCGCCGCGTCGAGGTCGGCGAGCAGGTAGTCCGCGAGCTGTTGGTCGGAATGCCACATGGCGACGTAGGGGTCGACCAGCTCGCCGAAGCCGTTTTCCGTGAAAACGCTCCGTTCAAAGCCGAGGTAGTCGTTCACGCGCTCGCGGTCATAGAACCAGCTGTAGCCGGGGTGCGCGTAGTGCGCCGCGTAGCCTTGTGCCGTGAAGTAGCGGACATAGGAGCCGGTCGCGCCGCGGTATTCGTCGTGCTCGCTCGCGCCGGTGAGGAAGCCCCACTCGGTATCCACGGTGCCGCCCGCGAAGATGTTCGTGAGCAGGCGGCCGGAGAGGCTCTGCTCCTCGAGCGCGTGCCAGGGGGCATAGACCTCCTGCACCGTGTCGAAGCCGGCGAGGGCGTCGAAGTCGGTCAGGTCGCAGAACGCCTCGAGCATCACGCCCATGACGGCGACCTTCTCCCCCTCCGGAATGTCTTCATCGGGGAAGGACTCAAGCAGCGTCTGCGCCGCGCGAGCATCGTAGCCCTCCGGCTTTTCGGGGAACAGCTCCGGCACCGAGTGCAGGAAGGAAAGCGCAAAGCCGCGGGAAAGATAGACCTCGTTGTCCGACCAGATATTGATGAGCGCGTCGTTCGCCGTCCTTCCGTAGACGGCTTCGTCGGCGTAGGCGCCGAGGTACGCGCCGACGCCCAGCAGCACGCAGGCCGCCGCGCCCAGCGCGCGGACGCGCCGGCGCTTATCGCCGCGCGGCATGAGGAGCACGGCAAAGGCCAGCATCGCGCCGAGGAGCGCGACCGCCATGTTGACCTCGGCAGTCCGTTCAAATTCGTATTGACTCATGATGCCGCCCGCCGTGCGCAGGAGCAGGATATCGCTCGCGCGCATCGGATCGCCGCGCAGCATGACCTTATAATAGTTGATGAGCGGGAGGCCCACACCGAAAAGGCCGCTGAGCAGTACGCCGCACCAGCAGCGTCCGGACAGAAAATAGCCCAGCCATGCGAGCAGCAGCGGCGGGAAAAGGTTCAGCGCCAGCAGCAGCGGATGATCGAGATAGGACCGGTACAGCTCTGCCTGCGGGAGAGCGGCATCCGCGCAGGCCGTGAGCCACAGGCCGAGAAAGCCGATGCCGACGCCGAGGAGCGTGAGCAGCACGGCGAGGTAGGCGCGGTGGGCGCGGAGCGTCCCGCGGCTCGCGCCATCGGGCGGAAAAACAAGGCGAGAAAGCTTCAAATCGGGTTCCCCTTCAAAAAGAATAACAGAATTATAACAGATTTTTCGGCAAAAACAACCGCCATTTCCCACCATTCCGCCAAATCCCGCTCAATGTGAGAAAAAAAGGACGGTGAAACGGGGGTGAGGGTATTGCATTTTCTTGGCAAAGCCTTTATAATTATACTAAATCTTCGTCATGCGGCCTGAAAATATTTTAGGTGTTATGACGAAACAAAAGAAAGGGAGAACATCATGGAAAAGCTCTTTAAGCTCCAGGAGAACGGCACCACGGTAAAAACCGAGCTGCTTGCCGGTCTCACGACGTTCATGACGATGGCCTACATCATCGCCCTGAACCCCAACCTGCTGACCGGCTTCGCGGTCGGCACGCCGCTGTGGAACGGCGTGTTCCTTGCAACCTGCATCGCCTCCGCCATCGGCACCGCCTGCATGGCCTTCCTGGCCAACAAGCCCTTCGTTATGGCTCCCGGCATGGGTCTGAACAGCTTCTTTGCCGTGGTCGTGGCCAACATCACCGTCATCAACAACTGCGAGTATGAGTCCGCGTTCCAGGCCGGTCTGGTCATCATCCTCGTCGAGGGCATCGTGTTCCTCGTCCTCACCCTCCTGAAGGTCCGTGAGAAGATCGTCGAGGCCATTCCTCTCGGCGTCCGCTACGGCATCGCCCCCGCCATCGGCCTGATGCTGATGAACATCGGTCTCGGCTCCAACGTCGGCATCTATGCCGAGGGCAACGGCTTCACCAGCCCCTTCTACATCATGCGCGACTTCTTCGGCGCCCTGACCCCCAGCATCATCAAGGGCAGCATGGGCGACATCGGCTATCACACCATGGTCCTCACCGCCATCACCGCCTTCCTCGGCGTGTTCATGATGGTCGTGCTGGCCAAGAAGGGCATCAAGGCCGCCGTGCTGCTTGGTATGCTCTTTTCCTCCGTCCTTTACTGGGCCGGCAGCTTCCTGTTCCTGGGCGTGAATCCCTTCGCCAGCCTTGAGACCGCAAGCTTCGTGCCGCCCCTTCGCCGACATGGTCTCTACCACGCTCTTCAAGTTTGACTTTGCGGGCTTTATGAACATCGGCTGGTTCACCGCCATCACGCTGATCATCACCTTCTGCATGATCGATATGTTCGACACCATCGGCACCCTCGTCGGCACGGCCTCCCGCGCCGGCATGGTCGACAAGGACGGCAATATGCCCAAGATGAAGGAGGCCCTGCTCTCCGACGCCATCGGTACGGTCGCGGGCGCTGCCACTGGTACTTCCACCGTTACCACCTTTATCGAATCCGCCTCCGGCGTGGAGGCCGGCGGCCGCACCGGTCTGACCGCGCTGACCTCTGCCGTGCTGTTTCTCGCCTGCATCTTTCTCGCTCCCGTCGCCGCCATCATTCCCGGCGCCGCGACCTCCGCTGCGCTGATCTATGTCGGTGTGCTGATGCTTCAGGGCCTCAAAAATGTCAACTTTGACGATATGGACCAGATGCTGCCGGTGTCCATCATGCTCATCGGTATGCCGATCTCCGGCTCTATCGGCCACGCCATCGGCCTCGGCCTGATCTCCTACACGGTGGTCAAGCTCCTCTCCGGCAAGGCCAAGGACGTCAGCGTGCTGACCTATGTGATCTCTGTCCTGTTCCTCATTAAGTTCTTCGCGGTGGTGTAAGACCCATACAGCGGCATAAGAAAGAGCGCCCGTTCGGGCGCTCTTTCCTTTTGGCTTTTTACTTGTAGAAATCCGTGCCGTCCTCAATGACGATGGGGAGCCCGTTGTGGTAGACAGGAATGGTTTGAAATTTGAAGCGCGAGACGCGGTGCTTATGGTCGATCTGCTCTTTAATGGCGGGATCGGCGACGCCCTTGCGGACGTATTCGTTCACCGCGTGGTAGGAAAAGCCGAGGTTGTCCTCGTCGGGCTTGCCGGTCAGGCCGTCGGACGGGGGCTTGATGAGGAAGCGCTCGGGCAGACCCAGCGCGCGGCCGATGGCGATGACCTCCTCGGTGGTGTACATCCCGATGGGCGAGAACGCGCCCGCGCTGTCGCCGTAGATGGTGCAGTAGCCGACCCAGTCCTCGGAGAGGTTGGAGGTGTTGACCACGATGCCCGCATCTACGCTCTGGGCGATGGCGTACAGCGTCGCCATGCGGATGCGGGAGGGGAGGTTGACGGTGGTCTGGCGGCTGGCCTCGATGCCGAGGCGCGCCATCTCGCCCAGAATGCCGCTCGTGCCGCCGTGGATGTTGAAGGTGTAGTGCTTGATGCCGAGGAAGTCCACGATGCCGTTGGAGTAGTCGATGTCGGGCTGGACGCCGTCGGGCATGAGGACGCCGACCACGTTCTCGCGGCCATACGCCTCGACGCACAGCGCGGCGATCACCGAGCTGTCCTTGCCGCCGGAGATACCGACGACGGCGGTCTTGCCGCCGCAGCCTTTCATCTGCGCGCGCATCCAGTCGAGCAGGGCGGGAATGTGGTCCGCGGCCTTGAAATCCTTGAGATCGTACATAGCTTGCGCTCCTTTTTTGAAATTTGCTGTCATTGTAGCGCAAAAAAGCGCGGATTGCAATGGAGGGAGCGCAGAAATTCTCATTTCATCGGTCTTTTCCGCGCACGGATGTGACAAAATCAGTCGATCAGGGCGCGCAGCTCGTCGAGCGAGAGCGAAGGCTGGAGGGCAAGGCCGACGCCAAAGCCGACGACGCGGGCAAGCTGCTCGGCGCGCGCGTCGATGTCGCGCGGCGTGACCATGACGCTCCCCTGTCCGCGCAGGGCGGCGGGATCGGGGAGGTCCGCCCCGGCCTCGTCTAAAAGGTCGAGCGCGAGCGTGGCGGCGTCCACCACGGTGGGGACGCCGACGGCGAGAACGGGAACGCCGAGCGTCTCGCGCGTGAGGGCGCGGCGGTGGTTGCCGACGCCCGAGCCAGGGACGATGCCGGCATCCGTAAGCTGGACGGTGGTGCAGACGCGCCCGAGGCTCTGCGACGCCAGCGCGTCGACGGCAACGACAAGGTCGGGGCGCACGGTCTCCACCGCGCCGCGCACGAGCTCGGCGGCCTCCAATCCCGTTGTGCCGAGGACGCCGGGCGTCAGCACGCTGACATCCGCGAGCGCACCGAAGGCGGCGCAGCCCTTCAGGTGGCGCGTGGCGGGCACATGATCGGCGGCGCGGGGACCGATGACGTCGGGCGTCATGGCGCGGTTGCCGAGTCCGACCACGAGGGCGGTATCGACCGTTCCTTCGAGGAGAGCACGCAGCTCGTCGCGGAGCGCGAGCGCCGCGCGCTCCGTGTACGCGGGGTCCTCGGGAGAAAGCGCGCGCAGGTCGAGCGTGACGTAGGTCCCGCGCGGCTTGCCGAGGGCGCGCGAGGCCGCCTTGCTCTCCACCGTCACCGTGGTCACGGCGCAGCCGCGGCGCGTCCGCTCGGTGAGCGTGAGGCCGTCGATGGCGTCGTCCCTTTGTGCCGCGCGGAACAGCGCGTGCGCCTCCAGCGCCAGGTCCGTCCGCCGTGCGTTCATAAAACCGCCTGCCTTCCACTAAATCTTGTATATTGCTCTCATTATGTCCCCTAAATTTTGAAGCATACAAAAAAGTGGAGAAAATCTGAAAAAAGTGCTTGCAATTCCTCGAAAACTTTGTTAAAATACCATTCTGCACGGTGGATTTTTTATGTTCGCCGTCAAATCCCAACCGGAGGAGGTGTTTGGTTTGCCGAATATTAAGTCTGCCAAGAAGCGCGTCCAGCTCGCTGAGGTGCGTAACGCCCGCAACAAGGCTGACAAGTCCGCACTGAAGACCGCACTCAAGAAGTTCGAGGCGGCTGCCGCTGAAGGCAATCGCACCGAGGCCGAGGGTGCTTACAAGGTCGCAGTGAAGATCGTGGACAAGTCTGCCGCGAAGGGTCTGCTGCACAAGAACAACGCTGCTCACAAGAAGAGCGCCATGACCACCAAGCTCAACAGCATTGGCTGATCGAACCAAACAGCGAGAGACGTCCGCGAGGACGTCTCTTTTTTGTCTGCCGATCAAAAGACTGCTTTTGGAGCCGCTTATTTACAATTTGTTCACACGGTTTTCAAGTTTTAGCCATAAATCGCTGGTATCTTAATACTTGCAAAGGGGTTACGTGATCCCCGATGTGATTTTCTCCCTCCTAAAAATACACACAACACACAGCCAAAAGCCCCCGTCGAAAGACGGGGGCTTTTGGTGTCTTATCGGGGGCAGGGGCAGAATTTAACGCTCCCACCCTGCAACTTTAACTCCAAAAACCTTGAACTCGCCAGACACAAATGAATCGGGATATGTGAGATAATAGGTTTGTGAGAAACCCAAACTGCTATAAGCATCAATTTCATCAGCAATATGTGCGCCGCCAAGCACTATAAGCGGAGCTTTTCCGGGGTCTGTGCTTCCAATTAAAAGCAAGCCCTCAAGGGCAACAAAAAATACCCAGCAAATAAAAAATGCTAAAGCTGCTTTCAAAGCTTTCTTTTTCATATCTCCCCTCCAGATTAAATCCCGATCCGTCTTATTCCGATACAGACGGTTTTGCACAAAAGGGTCCTGTGGGTATTTTATCATGTTTGGCCCGCGGGCGCAAGGACTTCCTAACGGTTTGCCGTTGGCGGCGGGCGCAAAAGCCGATGCAGAGCGCGGGGCGGCGGCTTGCGTTTGCGCGCGCGGCATGGTAAAATCAGGAAAGGCCGCTGGGTGCGGCAACAGGAGCACATGACAGCAATGCACGAATGAGGAAAACAACATGAAACAGAAAATTTTTGCGCTGCTTGCGGCGCTGTGCCTGCTCGCGGGCTGCGCGGGCAAAACGGAGCCGGACGCGCCGGTCATTGATCCCGCGCCGCCGACGGTCGACCCGACGCCGGTCACGCCGGCGGAGCCGAGCGAGGCCGAGCAGGCTGAGGCGCGGCTGCGCGAGCGCATCGCGGGGATGTCGATCGAGGAAAAGGTCGGGCAGATGTTCTTTGTCCGCTGTCCCGAAATGGGCGCGGCGGAGGATGTAGCCGCCTACCACCTCGGGGGGCTGCTGCTTTTTGGGCGGGACTACAAGGACGCAGACGGCGACTGGCTGAGCGCGGAGGAGCTGACGGCAAAGCTCGAGAGCTATCAGGCCGCGGCAGAGCTTCCGCTCTTCATCGGCAGCGACGAGGAGGGCGGCACGGTAACGCGAGCGAGCCGCGACCCGAAGCTCTTCGCGCAGCCGCTGCCCTCGCCGCAGGAGTTGTATGCCGCGCGCGGCATGGACGGTCTTGCCGCGGAGACGCTGGACTATAACAAGCAGATTCTGGCGCTCGGCATCAACGTGAATCTTGCGCCGGTGTGCGACGTATCCACCGACGCGGGTGACTTCATCTACGCGCGCTCGTTCGGCGGAGACGCCGCGGCGACGAGCGAATTTGTGACGGCGGTGGTCGGCGCGATCCGGGACGCGGGGGTAGCGGCGGTCCTCAAGCACTTCCCCGGCTACGGCAACAACGCCGACACGCACACGGGCGTCGCCATCGACAAGCGGCCGTATGAGACGTTTGAGCAGAGCGACTTCCTGCCGTTCCGGGCGGGCATGGAAGCGGGCGCGCCGTTCGTGCTCGTGAGCCACAACGTGGTGGAGTGCATGGACGCTGCGCTGCCGGCGTCCCTCTCCCCCGCCGTGCATGAGGTGCTGCGGGAGACGTTGGGCTTTGATGGCATTGTCATCACGGACGACCTCGCGATGGACGCGGTGAAGCAGTACGCGAACGGCGAGGCCGCGGTGCTGGCGGTGCTCGCGGGCAATGATATGCTCATCACAAGCGACTACCAAAACGACATTCCCGCCGTCCTCGCGGCGGTGGCGGACGGGCGCATCGCGGAGAGCGACATCGACGCGCACGTGCTTCGCATTCTGCGCTATAAGCAGGCGCAGGGGTGGATCGAATAGGATTTTTTGGAATTTCGGAACAAAACGACGCGGTTTTGCGTCAAAAGATGCAAAGGTCCTGCTTTTGGAAGAGGCAGGACGGAAACGGAAAGGAGCGAAAGAAATGAAAAAGTCTCTGCGAAACAGTATTCTCTTGCTGCTGACGGCGATGCTGCTGACAGTATCGGCCCTTGCCGACTCGGGGCCGAAGGCCCAGCTGACGGTGAAGGTCGAAAACGCGCCGAGCGAGCCATACTACCTCGATCTTTTGGAAAAGGGGGATTATCAGGGGCACATCTATGGCTCCGGAGACGGGGATGACACATACAGCGGGCTGGATTGGAGCTACTCCGAGGAGGAGATCGCTGCACTGGATGACGAACTGCTGGACGCGCTGCGGGCAGCGGTGCCGGAGGGCTGGCACGCCTGCACCGCGCAGGGCACCAACGGCGTGCCCATGTGGGGCGACCTGATCGGCAGCGACGCAGGCGGGGTGCGGCTCCACTCCTTCCGTTACCATGGCGTACCAGATACGTATCGGATCATTCTCGTGACAAAAAGCGGCGAAAGCTGGGTGTCCGATACGCTGCACCGCGCGACGCTACAATCCAGCGCGACGGTGGACTGGGCGGCAAGGACCGCCAACGTGCCCAGTCCGGCCATGGCCTATGCGCTGCAATTTCTCTGTATGCTGCTTCCCACGCTGCTCATCGAGGCGTGCTGCTGCTCGCCTTCGGCTATCGGAGCCGTCGGAGCTGGCTGGTATTTCTGCTCGTCAATCTTGTGACGCAGGGCGGCTTTGCGCTCTACCTTGCCGTGACGGTGCTCAACCACGGCGTGAGCGGCTGGTCGCTGCTCTTCTATCTCCCCATTGAGCTGATCATCACGGTGGTCGAGAGCCTGCTCTACCGCCGGCTGCTGACGGAGCGGAGCTGGGAGCGCGCGGTGGGCTATGCCATCGTCGCAAATGTGTGCTCCGCGACGGTGGGGCTGCTGCTCATCGACCCGCTGTGGCGGTTCATCGTGAGCATCTCTTAAAAGCGATTATGCGCGCCGAACGCAGGCGCGGGAACGAAAGGAATTTTTTGCATGGAAACCGAAAAGCTATTCTACGCCGACCCCTTTCTGACGGAATTTGACGCGCGGGTGCTCGCGTGCGAGGCGGTCAGGGACGGCTTCGCCGTCGTGCTCGACCGCACGGCGTTCTATCCCGAGGGCGGCGGGCAGCCGTATGACACCGGTGTGCTCGGCGGCGCCGAGGTGCTGGACGTGCACGAAAAGGCGGGCGTCATCACGCACAAATGCGCCTCTCCCCTGCCCGTCGGCGAGACGGTGCATGGGAGGCTTGATTGGGCGCGGCGCTTCGACCACATGCAGCAGCACTCCGGCGAGCACATCTGCTCGGGGCTGATCTGCGCGCGCTTCGGCTGCGACAATGTGGGATTTCACATGGGCGCGGACATCGTGACCATCGACTTCAACGCCGATATTTCCTGGGAGGAGCTGTTGGAGATCGAGGCGGCGGCGAACCGGTACATCTATGAGGATCACGCCATCGACATCCAGCTCCACCGCGGCGCGGAGCTGGACGCGATCGACTACCGCAGCAAAAAGCCGCTCGAGGGCGACGTGCGCATCGTGACCTTCCCCGGCGCGGACTGCTGCGCGTGCTGCGGCACGCACGTCCTGCGGAGCGGGCAGGTCGGCATGGTGAAGTTCCTGTCGGTGCAGAAATTCCGCGAGGGCGTGCGCATCGAGCTGCTGTGCGGTGGGCGGGCATACCGCTATCTCTCCGCCTGCTGGGCGCAGGACGTGGCGGCCGCGCAGGCGCTCTCGGTCAAGCCGACGGCCTCCGCCGCGGCGGTCGAGCGGCTGCTCGGCGAGCTTTCCGCGCTCAAGCTGCGCTGCGCAAAATTGGAGGAGAGCGTGTTCGCGGGCGTCGCGGCGCGGTACGCGGGGCAGCGGCGATGTGCTGCTCTTCGAGGACGAGATGGGCGGCGAGAGCGCGCGCAAGCTCTGCGACGCGGTGGCGGAGACCTGCGGCGGGCGCTGCGCGGTGTTCGCGGGCGCGGGCAGCGCGTGGAAATACGCCATCGGACAGCGCGGCGGCGATCTGCGCGCGCTGACAAAGGAGCTGAACGCGGCGCTCTCAGGGCGCGGCGGTGGCAAGCCGGAGTTCGTGCAGGGCAGCGTCGGCGCGGAGCGCGAAGCCATCGAAGCGTTCTTTGCGGAAAAGTGACTTGACAAGCGCGCGGCGGCGTGCTATGCTACGCACAACAAAAGGCTGTGAGAAAGAAGCCTTTTCCCTTCGGCGCAGCAGAGAGAGGACGGTCGGTGCGAGTCCTCGCGGCAGGGAAAGGGCGGCGCTTTTGAGCCGCGCGGCGGAAATGCCGCGCCGGTCCCCGCCGTTACCGGGAACGAAGTGCCCCGCCTCCAACGGGGAATTCAGGTGGAACCACGGACATTATGTTCGCCCTGAGCCTACTAAAATAGGCTCAGGGCGTTTTTTGCTGCGCAAAAACGCATGAGTTGAGCCGCGCCCCTCGCCGCAAGCACGGCAATCGGGAGCGCATGGTGTCAAAATTGTGTACCGCAATTTTGAAATCGCTCTGGGCCACCAAACAAAAAGGAGAGGAAACCATGAAAAACACCGAAAAGACGATGGACAAAATCGTTGCCCTGTGCAAGAACCGGGGCTTCGTGTTCCCCGGCAGCGAGATCTACGGCGGCCTTGCCAACACTTGGGACTACGGCCCTCTTGGTGCGGAGCTGAAGAAGAACATCAAGAACGCCTGGTGGAAGAAGTTCGTCCAGGAGAACCCCTACAACGTCGGCCTCGACGCGGCGATCCTGATGAATCCCCAGACCTGGGTGGCGAGCGGCCATCTGAGCGGCTTCTCCGATCCTCTGATGGACTGCCGCGAGTGCCACGAGCGCTTCCGCGCGGATAAGCTCATTGAGGACTGGTGCGCGGAGAACGGCTTCGAGCTGAGTAAGCCCATCGACGCCTTCTCCCAGAGCGAGATGAAGGACTTTGTTGAGGAGCACAACATTCCCTGCCCCACCTGCGGCAAGCACAACTTCCGATATCCGTCAGTTCAACCTGATGTTCAAGACGTTCCAGGGCGTGACCGAGGACGCGAAGAACACCGTGTATCTGCGTCCCGAGACGGCGCAGGGCATTTTCGTCAACTTCAACAACGTCCAGCGCACGACGCGCAAAAAGCTGCCGTTCGGCATCGGCCAGATCGGCAAGAGCTTCCGCAACGAGATCACCCCGGGCAACTTCATCTTCCGCGTGCGCGAGTTCGAGCAGATGGAGCTGGAGTTCTTCTGCAAGCCCGGCACCGACCTCGAATGGTTCCAGTATTGGCGCACGTTCTGCCACAACTGGCTGCTGTCCATCGGTCTGAAGGACGAGAATCTGCGTCTGCGCGACCACGATCCCGAGGAGCTGTGCTTCTACTCCAAGGCAACGACGGACTTCGAGTTCCTGTTCCCCTTCGGCTGGGGCGAGCTTTGGGGCGTCGCCGACCGCACGGACTACGACCTGACGCAGCATTCCAACACGAGCGGCGAGAAGCTGGTCTACCGCGAGGGCGAGGGCAAGGACATGGTGGAATATATCCCCTATGTCATCGAGCCTTCTCTGGGCGTGGAGCGCAGCGTGCTGGCCGTTTTGTGCGACGCTTATGACGAGGAGGTCGTCGGGCAGGACAAGAAGGGCAACGACGATGTGCGCGTGGTGCTGCACTTCCATCCCGCGCTCGCGCCGTTCAAGGCCGCGATCCTGCCGCTGAGCAAGAAAGAAGTTCTCACCGGCCCCGCACAGGAGCTGTATGCCGAGCTGAGCAAGGAGTTCATGGTCGATTACGACGAGACCGGCTCCATCGGCAAGCGCTATCGCCGTGAGGACGAGATCGGCACGCCGTTCTGCATCACCTTTGACTTCGAGACCGTCGGCGACGAGAACACGCCCGCCGACCACTGCGTGACCGTGCGCGAGCGCGACACGATGCAGCAGGTGCGTATGCCCATCAGCGAGGTCAAGGCGTATCTGCGCGAGAAGTGCGCGTTCTGAGATCATCCTGCCGCACTTTGCGGCACACATAACCAAAGGGGGTATTCTCTGCCGTAGAGAATACCCCCCTTTTTGCCGCGCGGCTTTATTTGTATTTCCGGCTCTCGGCCACGGCGAGCTCGTCGCAGCGGTTGTTGTATTCGTTCTCCGCGTGCCCCTTGACCCAGTGGTAGCGGACGTCGTGCGCCGCGATGAGCGGCAGCAGCCGCTCCCAAAGGTCCACGTTCAGCGCGGGCTTCTTGTCGCTCTTGACCCAGCCCTTTTTCTGCCAGCCGTACACCCAGCCCTTGCTCAGCGCGTCGATGACGTACTTGGAATCCGAGTACAGCTCGACCTCGCACGGCTCCTTCAAAAGACGCAGAGCCTCGATGACGGCGGTGAGCTCCATGCGGTTGTTGGTGGTCTGCGCCTCGCCGCCGGAGAGCTCGCGCTCGTGCGCCCCGTATTTGAGCACCGCGCCCCAGCCCCCGGGACCGGGGTTGCCGCTGCACGCGCCGTCTGTATAAATGGTGACGTTCTTCATGCTGTTCCTCCGTTTGTGCCTCTCCCTACAGCGATTTAATCTGTGCCAAAGCCGGGTAAAAATTTCAAACAGCGAACGATAATTCGGATAATTTCGCGCCGAGGATGGTCCGTAGCAGAATAATCGAAAGCTGAACTGCACCATGTGACACATAATATCAAGATAAATCGGAGCGGTCAGAATCGCAAGCAAAATTTTCATAATACCACCTCTCAAGTGGTATTATGACATGATAAAAGCTAAAATACAATCTCAAAGGGTGTATTTACCATATTGTGAGTTGTCAACAAGCGTAAAAATCATGGGTAGAATATTCATGAGGTGAACCCTGATGGATATTCGACACTATAACGATTGGGTACAGATCGGTCTGAATATATTGCACTATCGCAAGGAACAACGGCTGACGCAGGAGCAGCTTGCCGAAATGTGCGGCGAGGGAGTCAGCCGCAACCACATTCAGCGCGTGGAGAACGCGACCGCGGGATGCAGCGTAGACCTGCTCATCGACATCGCCAAGGCCTTGAACATTCCACTCTGCAAGCTCTTTGAGTTTAAGGAATAATGCCTGTGGCTCCGCTGCGGAACCATAGCCCATCCCCGTAACCCCACCGCAGAGCGGCAGCGGCCGCATGGAGCAGACCAAATCGAAAGCCGCAACAAGCGCGGCAGCGCCGCGACGCCGCACTCTCATACGGTTACTGAAGGTGTAATTTAATCTGAGCAGTTCGGAGGTCAAGGGGCTTGCCCCTTGCGCTCTCTTGGGGTTTCAAAGGGGGTATTCTCTACGGTAGAGAATACCCCCTTTATTATGTTCTCTTCACCTGTGGCTGTGCTGCGCCTTGACGCGCGCGACACGCTGGGTGTACTCCTCGCGGTCGAGGATGCCGGCGTCGTAGAGGACCTTCAGGCTCTCGAGACGGCCCTCGCAGCTGTCGACGCCGGCGGCGTGGACGCGCAGGGAGTCTGCCTGCTGGCGGCGGGCCTCCGCCCAGCGCTTCTCGCTGTGATGGCGCTCTGCGGCGTTGCGGTGCGCCTGCTCCGCTTCGATATCGCGCCCGCTCGGGCGGCGCGGACTCTTTTTGAGGGCATTGACGGCGCTGTTGAGCTTGTCGGACACCTCACCGCCGGCGGCAGACTGGCGGAGCCTTTCCGCCCATTCCTCCGCGGTGGGGCCGACGTTCTGTGTGCGCTTCTTATTGCCCTCCCCCCTCACTTTTTGCAGCGAGCTTGCCAAAGACGATAACAGCGGCAACGATCATTATTAAAAAATCCATTCTGCTCTCCTCCTTACAGGTCGCTTAAAATGTCGCGGCGCTTGGCCTCGTACTCCTCGGCGGTGATGAGGCCGCGGTCGTAGAGGCTGCGCAGCTCGGTCAGGCGCGCTTCCGCGTCGGAGCGCGGAGCGGCGCGGCGGTCGTCCGGCTCGTCGTCCGTGATCTCGTAGCCGCCCATTTTGACCTTGCCCGCGGCGATCAGAAAATTATAAACCCCCATGCCGAAGGCCAGCAGACACCAGATGGCCTTGAAGCCTGCAAAGACCGGGTCGAAGCCCGACGGAAGGGCAAACAGGCCGAAGCAGCCCATCGCAAAGCAGACGATGCCGCCGAAAATGCTCTCGCCCTTTGTGGGTTTACGGGTGATGCGCCGTCTTCTCATATCATGCCTCCTCAGTCGGTTCCTCAGACGCAGCGTGCATACTGCCCTGAATGTCGGGGTCTTCATCGAGCGCCGGCTTGCGCTTGCCCTGCCACTTCGCGCGGCGCTCGTCCTCCGCGGGGCCTACGCCGCTGCCGATGAGCTTACCGAAGGCGCCGAAGGCGAGAAGCAGGATGGCGATCAGAAGGTACTTCATGGTGTTTTCTCCTTTCTGCGTCTGACGGGGTTTTGTTCTTTTCTATCTACAGTATCGCATAAAACCGGAAAAAAGTCTACAACAATAAAGTTGCGCCGGAGTATTCCGACGCAACTTCTATTTTACACTGCCCTTACTCCGCGGGATTTTCCACAGGGCCGGGGATTTCTGTGGGCGCAGCGTCGGACGCGGGGGCTTCCTCATGCTCGGCGAGGGCCATGGAGATGACCTGGTCGCCCTCCTCCTTGAAGCGCATGACGATGACGCCCTGCGTGGCGCGGCTCGTGGTGCGGATGTCCGCGACGGGGGTTCGGATCAGAATGCCGGCGCGGGTGACGAGGAGCAGGTCCTCGCTGCCGTCCACGACCTTGACACCCACGACGCCGCCGGTCTTTTCGGTGACAGAATAGTTCTTGATGCCGAGGCCGCCGCGGTTGGTGATGCGGTATTCCTCGACCGGCGTCTTCTTGCCGAAGCCGTTCTCGGTGATGGAAAGGACCTGCTTGCCCGCCTGTGCGCGGGCGGCGCCGACGACGTAGTCGCCCTCACGCAGACGGATGCCGCGCACGCCGACGGCGGTGCGGCCCATGGCGCGGACGTCGGTCTCGTCAAAGACGCAGGCCATGCCGTCGTGCGTGGCGATGAGGATGCGCTGGCTGCCGTCCGTCTCGCGGACCGCCACCAGCTCGTCGCCCTCGTCAAGGCTCAAGGCGCGGATGCCGTTGCTGCGCAGGTTCTTGAGCGTTTCAACGGGCAGGCGCTTGACCGTGCCGTTGCGTGTGACCATGGTGAGGTAGAGCTTTTCGTCGCCCTTTTCGCGGAAATGGAGCATGGCCTGCACGCGCTCTCCGGTCTCGACCTGGATGATGTTGACGATGTTCGTGCCCTTGGCGGCCTTGCCGCTCTCGGGGATCTGATAGCCCTTCTTGCGGTAGACCTTGCCGGTGTCGGTGAAGAAGAGGATATAGTCGTGCGTGGAGGCGGTGAACACGTCCACGACGGTGTCCTCCTCGCGGGTGGTGATGCCCTTCTTGCCCATGCCACCCTTGCCCTGCGCGGCATACTCGCTCACGCCGGTGCGCTTGATGTAGCCGTTCTGCGTGAGGGTGAAGACGCACTGCTCTTCCTCGATGAGATCCTCAATGTCGATCTCGTCCTCAACGTCCTGAATTTCGGTCTTGCGCTCGTCGCCGTACTTGTCGCGAATTTCGATCAGCTCGTCCTTGAGGACGCCCTTGAGCATCGTTTCGTTGGAAAGAAGCTCAACGAAGTAGGCGATCTTCTTTTCCAGCTCGTCATACTCGTTCTGGAGCTTCTCGCGGTCGAGACCCTGCAAGGCCTTCAGGCGCATATCGAGGATGGCCTGCGCCTGAATGTCGGACAGGTCGAAGCGCGCCATGAGCTTTTCCTTGGCGTCGTCGTAGCTGGTGCGGATGATGTGGATGACCTCGTCGATATTGTCCTGCGCGATGAGGAGGCCCTGAAGCAGATGCTCGCGCTCGCGTGCCTTCTTGAGGTCGTACTGCGTGCGGCGGGTGATGACCTGCTCCTGATAGGCGAGGTATTCATCGAGAATGTGGCGCAGGGAGAGGATCTTCGGCTGCTTCTGGTTATTGACCAGCGCGAGCATATTGATGGCGAAGCTGGTCTGGAGCTGCGTCTGCGTGAACAGGCGGTTCAAAACGACCTGCGGGTTCGCGTCGCGCTTGAGCTCGATGACGATGCGCATACCGGTGCGGTCGGTCTCGTCGCGGATGTCGGAGATGCCCTCCAGCTTCTTATCGTTGACCTGATCGGCCATGCTCTTGATGAGCATACGCTTGTTGACCTGATAGGGAAGCTCCGTGACGATGATGCGCACACGGTCCTTGCCGAAGTCCTCAAACTCCGTGCGGGCGCGGAGCACGATCTTGCCGCGTCCGGTGGCGTAGGCAGCGCGGATGCCCGCGCGGCCCATGATGATGCCCTTCGTCGGGAAGTCGGGACCGGTGACGTGCTGCATGAGGTCCGAGAGCGTAGCCTCGGGATCGTCGAGCACGCAGATGCAGGCGTTGATGACCTCGGTGAGGTTGTGGGGCGGGATATTGGTCGCCATGCCGACGGCGATGCCCGATGAGCCGTTGACGAGCAGGTTCGGGAAGCGGCTGGGGAGCACGCGCGGCTCCTTGCGGGACTCGTCGAAGTTGGGGTCCCAATCGACGGTGTCCTTATCAATGTCGCGCAGCATCTCGTTGGCGAGCTTGGACATACGCGCCTCGGTGTAACGGTAGGCCGCGGGGGGGTCGCCATCGACGGAGCCGAAGTTGCCGTGGCCGTCGACGAGCATATAGCGCATGGAGAAGTCCTGCGCCAGACGGACGAGCGCGTCGTAGACCGAAGCGTCGCCGTGGGGATGGTAGCGGCCGAGCACGTCGCCGACGCAGGTGGCGGATTTTTTGAAGGGCTTGTCGTTCGTCAGACCGTCCTCATACATGGCGTAGAGAATGCGGCGGTGGACGGGCTTGAGACCGTCGCGCACGTCGGGCAGAGCGCGGCCGACGATGACGGACATGGCGTACTCGATGTAGGAGGACGTCATTTCATGCACGAGCTCGCTCGTGACGATCTTCTGCTCGGGGAAGCGAATGTCCTCGGGCTTGTAGTCTGTGTTTTTGTGAGCCATTTTGAAGATGTCCTCCTTTCTCAGAAGTCAAGATTGACGGCGTACTGCGCGTTCTTCTCGATGAACTCCTTGCGCGGCTCGACCTTTTCGCCCATGAGGACGGTGAAGGTCTCGTCGGCGAGGATGGCGTCCTCGAGCGTGATGCGGCGCAGGGTGCGCTTTTCGGGGTCCATGGTGGTCTCCCACAGCTCGTGGGCGTCCATCTCGCCAAGGCCCTTGAAACGGGAAATATCGACCTTGGCGTTCGGATTGTCGCCGCGCAGCTCGGCGGAGTATTTGTCGCGCTCCTCCTCCGAGAAGGCAAGGCGCGTCGTCTTGCCGCGCACGAGCTTGAACAGCGGCGGCACAGCGGCGTAGACGTAGCCGTTTTCGATGAGGGGACGCATATAGCGGAAGAAGAAGGTCAGCAGAAGGGTGCGGATGTGGGAGCCGTCCACATCGGCATCCGCCATGATGATGACCTTGTGGTAGCGGAGCTTGTTGACGTCGAAATCCTCGCCCAGTCCCGCGCCGAGCGCGACGATGACGGGCTGGAGCTTGTCGTTGCCGTAAATCTTATCGGCGCGGACCTTTTCGACGTTGAGCATCTTGCCCCAAAGCGGCAGGATCGCCTGGAAGCGGGAGTCGCGGCCCTGCGTGGCGGAGCCGCCCGCGCTGTCGCCCTCGACGATGTAAATTTCGGTCAGCTCGGGGTTATTCTCGTTGCAGTCGCGCAGCTTATCCGGCATCGCCGCGCCGCCGAGGGCGCTCTTGCGGCGGATGGATTCGCGCGCCTTGCGCGCGGCCTCGCGCGCGCGGTTGGCCATCATCGCCTTATCCAGAATGGTGCGGGCGACGACGGGGTTCTCGTCAAGGAACTGCATGAGCTTATCCGAGACGATGGCGTCCACGAGGGTGCGCATGGAGGCATTGCCGAGCTTGGCCTTGGTCTGACCCTCAAACTGCGCGTCGGTGAGCTTGACGGAGATGACGGCGGTAAGGCCCTCGCGGCAGTCCTCGCCGGAGACCTTGTCGCCCTCTTTGATCAGGCCGACCTTGAGGCCGTAGGCGTTGAGCACGCGCGTGAGCGCGGCCTTGAAGCCGGTCTCGTGCATACCGCCCTCGGGGGTGTGGACGTTGTTGGCAAAGGAGAGGATGTTTTCCTGATAGCCGTCGTTATATTGCAGGGCGACCTCGGCGTAGGAATCGCCCCTGGTGCCGCTCATGTAAATCACGCCGGAGTGCAGCGCGTCCTTGGACTTATTGAGGAAGGTGACGAACTCGCGGATGCCGCCCTCGTAGCACATCTCGTCGCTCTGCTCCTGCCCCTCGCGCAGGTCGATGGTGCGGATGCGCAGGCCCGCGTTCAAAAACGCCTCCTCGCGCATACGGGTGTGGAGGGTATCGTAGGAGTAGACCGTATCCTCGAACATTTCGGGGTCGGGCTTGAAGGTGACGGTGGTGCCGGTGTGGTCGGTGGTGCCGACGATGGTCATCTCCTGCGTGATATGACCGCGGGAGAATTTCATCTCGTGGATCTTGCCGTCCTTATGCACCTGCACGGTCAGCCATTCGGACAGCGCGTTGACGACGCTCGCGCCGACGCCGTGCAGGCCGCCGGAGACCTTATAGCCCCCGCCGCCGAACTTGCCGCCCGCGTGCAGGACGGTAAAGACGACCTCAAGCGCGGGACGGCCGGTCTGCGCCTGAATGTCCACGGGGATGCCGCGGCCGTCGTCGGTGACGGTGATCGTATTGCCGGGGTTGATCGTCACGGTGATGTGCTTGCAATAGCCCGCGAGCGCCTCGTCGATGGCGTTATCGACGATCTCATAGACGAGGTGGTGCAGACCGCTCGTGGAGGTCGAGCCGATGTACATGCCCGGGCGCTTGCGCACCGCTTCCAGTCCCTCAAGGACCTGAATTTCCGAGGCGTTGTAATCGTTGTTGGCGTCGACCGCCGTGGACTGCAGAAGTTCGTTGTCTGCCATGGGGTTCTCCTTTCGGTACAGGGTACGAAGAACCGGGCCGGAACGGCTTCCGACGCGTTTCTTCGCACCTTGTATAGTATTTTCGGATGGGAAGGCCGCTTACATCGCGGCCTGTCTTTTTTTCTTCGCAAGAAGGTACACGCCATACACGAGCGCTTCACTCAGCACGCACAGAAACACAATGCCTGTGAGCGGCGCAAAGTAGAGCGTCGAGCGCGAGGGGCAGCACCCGCCGTTCGTCGTGAGGAAGGGAAAAGGGACTTAACAGCATAGACAGGGCGATCGGGGTCTTCATGTCGCTTCCTCCATTCTTTTTTGCAGTGTTTGGCTCGAAAGTTCGGAGAGATAGACGATCTGGGGGTGGTAGGGATGGTCGCAGACGAGGAAGGATTTGGGGAGGTCGTCGCAGACCTCGAGCACCGTGCCCTCCTGCTGTGCGCGGTCCAGAAAGGCGCGGGTCGTTTTGGACTGCGAGGTGATCTCAAGATCAAAGATGCCGATGATGCGCCGCTCGGCAAGCATCTGATTGCGGCCGATGTGCAGGTACATTTCAGACCACCTTTCCGTTTTCAACGTGGAGGACCTTGCCACCGAGAAGCGTTTCCAGCCGGTCCTCCTCGCAGCAGGTGATGAAGACCTGGCCGCCGGAGATGCGGTTGAGGACAAATTCCTGCCGGCGGGGGTCCAGCTCGGAGAGCACATCGTCGAGCAGGAGGACGGGCGAAAAGCCCGTCAGCTCGCGGAAAATGTCGCGCTCGGCGAGCTTGAGGGAGAGCGCCGCGGTGCGGGTCTGGCCCTGCGAGGAAAAGGCGCGGGCGGCAGCGCCGCCGATGGAGACCTCGATATCGTCCTTATGCGGGCCGGAGAGGCAAAGACGCGAGGCAAGCTCGGCGTGGTAATGGTCGCGCTGGTGCGCCATGAGCTGCTCAAAGACCGTCTCCTGCGGCGCCATCGGATCGGCAACGGTGCCGACGGTCCTGTACGCGAGCGTCAGCTCCTCCCGCCCGCCGGAGCATTCGCGGTGGGCGCTCGCGGCATAGTCCGCGAGGAGCTTACAGAAGCGGGCGCGGTAATAGATGAGCACCGCGCCGCACTGCGCCATGCGGAGGTTGAAATCGGGGAGCGCGTCGAGCAGCGAGGGGTGCTCCTCCGCGTCGCGCAGGATGCGCGTCTTGTGGTCGTAGAGGCGGTTATACTCGCTCAGCGCCGCGTCGTAGCGCGGGCGGAGCTGAGAGAGCGAGAGGTCCATGAAGCGCCGCCTTGCCGCGGCGCCGTCGCGGATGAGCAGGAGATCGTCGGGGCAGAAATAGACGGTGTTCAGCACACCCGAGAGATCGCCCGCGCGCTTGCAGGGGACCTGATTGACGCTCATTTTCCGGCGCTTGCCGCGGGACAGCTCGATCTCCACGGTAAAGTCGCGGCCGCGGGAAAAGACGCTGCCGGTGAGCCTTGCCGTGTCGGCGTCAAAGGAGATCATCTCCTTCTCCGTGCGGGCGCGGGGCGACTTGGCGCAGGAGAGGTAGACAGCGGCCTCGAGCAGGTTCGTCTTGCCCTGCGCGTTCTCGCCGACGATGACGTTGACCGAGGGATCGAAGGTCACGCTCTGGTGCGCGTAGTTGCGGAAATGCTCCAGCGTGATGGCGTCAAGTCGCATATTCGACGGTGAGCTCCCGGCCCGCGAAGGAAACCACGTCGCCCGGGCGGAGCTTTTTGCCTCGCATGGTGCAGACCTCGCTGTTGACGGTGACCTCTTCATTCAGAATGCGCAGCTTGGCCTCGCCGCCGGTGGAGACGAGATCGGCAAGCTTCATCAGGTCCTGCAGCTTGATATACTCGGTGGTGATGGGAAGAACGGTCATAAGGGGACCTCTTTTCTTTTATTGTGCCTTGAGACGGACGGGAAGGACCATATAAAGGAAGCTCTCTTCTCCGTCGGTCGGGACGAGGATGGCGGGAGAAATGCCGGTGTTCAGCTCGAGCTTGAGCTCATCGGCGGGCGCGAAGCGAAGCGCATCCATGAGGTAGCGGTTGTTGAAGCCGATCTCGAGGCCCTGCCCGTCGCCGTCGATGCGGCAGACGTCCTTGGCGTCGCCGTTGGCGGTCTTGGCGGAGAGGAGCACGCGGTCCTGCTCGAAGATGCAGCGCACGGGGCTCTTGAGCTTCTCGGAGATGACGACGCTCACGCGGTCAAGACTCTCGAGCATTGCCTTGGTATCCACGGTGACGGAGATGGGGTTGCGGCGCGGAATGGCGTTTTTGTAGTCGAGAAATTCGCCCTCAAGGCGGCGGCAGATCAGCTCGGTCTCGCCCATTTCAAAGAGAATGTGGCGCTGGCCGAGGGTGATGGTCGCGAAAGCGTCGATGTCCTCGCAGATCTTCTCGACCTCGTTGAGCGCAGCGCCGGGCGCGACGAAGGAGAACGCGCCGCCCTCGATCCGCTCGAGCGGCTCACGGCGAAGCGCTAGACGGAAGCCGTCGACCGCGACGACGGTCAGACCGTTGTCGCCGATCTCGAAGAGCTCGCCCATGTGAACGGGACGGGCCTCGTTCGTGGAGACGGCGAAGGAGGTCTGCTGGATCATGGAGCGCAGCGTCTTTTCCGGCAGGGAGACGGAATACTTTTCCTCGACCTCCGGCAGCTCCGGAAAGTCGGCGGCGGAGAGGGCGAGAATGTCGAAGTCGGCATCGCCGCAGGAAAGATGGACCATGAGCTTTTCATCGGACGAGAAGGTGATCATATCGTCGGGCATACGGCGGATGATGTCGCCGAACAGGCGCGCGGAGAGGACCAGCTCACCGCCCTCCTGCTCCTCAACGGGAAAGCGGGTGCGGATGCCGGTCTGCATATTGTAGCCGGAAACGGTCAGCACACCGTCGCCGCACTGGAGCAGGAGACCCTCGAGCGCGGGAATGGAGCTTTTCGCGGCGACCGCGCGGGAGGTGGTGTTGACGGCGTTTTGAAGAAGGAGCTTTTCGCAGGAAAATTTCATATTGCGATCCCTTTCTTGAAAAAAGAATAGATTATTTCGTCGTTATCGTAGTAGGGGAGAGAAATTGTGGAAAAGGGGAGGGAGGCTTAGAAAAATAAGGGTTTTCGGCTGTGAAAAACGATGGGGAAAGAAAAAGGAAAGAATCGGTCTTTGTGGAAAGTTGAGGATATCCACAGAAGGCGCAACCGGAAACGTGTTAACTCAGGGGAAAACGTCACTTCTTGGAGTTGATGTTGATGGTGATGTCCTTGATGGTCTGGGCGAAGCCCGGGTCGTTCTGGAGCTTCGTTTCAACCTGCTCGAGCGCATGGAGAACGGTGGTGTGATCGCGTCCGCCGAACTCGCGGCCGATGTCGGGCGTGGAGAGATTTGTCATGCGGCGGACGAGGTACATGGCGGCCTGGCGGGCGGTGACGGCCTCGCGGCTGCGGGAGGGACCCTTGACCACCGCCTCGTCGATGCCGAAAAAGCGCGAGACCTCGTCGATGATGGAGGCGGCGGTGGGAATGTACTCGTTGGATTTGCGAAGCATATCGCGCACGGCGCGGTTGGCGCTCTCCTCGTCCATCTCCTTGCCGATCAGGTCGCGGTAGGCGAGGATCTTATTCATTGCGCCCTCAAGCTGGCGGACGTTGCTGGAGACGTTCTCGGCGATGTACTTGGCAATGTCGTCGTCAATGACGCTGCCCCATTGAGCCGCCTTGTTTTTGACGATGGCAAGGCGCGTTTCAAAATCGGGCGGCTGGACGTCGACGAGCAGGCCCCACTCGAAGCGGGTCTGAAGACGGTCGTCGAGCAGCTGCATCTCCTTGGGCGAGCGGTCGGAGGTGAGGACGATCTGGCGCTTGGACTCGTAGAGGGTATTGAAGGTATGGAAAAACTCCTCCTGCGTCTGCTTGCGGCCGGCAATGAACTGCACGTCGTCCATCAGCAGAAGATCCGCGTCGCGGTACTTGCTGCGGAACTCGACGTTCTTGCCGGTGCGAATGGCCTCGACCAGCTCGTTGGTGAAATCGTCGCCCTTGATGTAGACGATCTTGGCGTTTGGCGTTTTGGTGCGGATCTCGTGCGCGATGGCGTAGATCAGGTGCGTCTTGCCGAGGCCGGAGTCGCCGTAGATGAAAAGCGGATTGTAGTGCTCCGCCGGCGCGTCCGCGACCGCGCGGGCCGCGGCGTAGGCGAGCTTGTTGCTGTCGCCCACGACGAAGGTATCGAAGGTAAATTCGCCGGACTCCAAAAGAGAGGTCGGCTTTTTGGGCTTCTCCTGCCCGAGGGCGCTGCGCTCGGCGGCGGAGAGGAGCTTCACGTCGAAATCAGCGGAGAAGATCTCCTTCAACGCCGCCTTGAGGTTCGGCAGAAAGAGGGATTCGATCGTCCCGCGCTTGAAGTCATTGGGACAACAGAGGTAAAAGGTCATATCGCGGATGGCGACCGCCTCCACCTCGTCGAACCAGGTGGAGATGGCCGTTTCGGCCAAACCGCCGGCGCGCAGGCGCTCAAGCACGACCTGCCAGACGTCAGCTACAGAGTTCAAAGAAAACGCTCCTTTCGTGGGCGGAAATGAAGGCGCGGCCCGCTGTGGAGCAGCGCATAATATCACCTCTTTATTATACCAGAGACGGAGGGAAAAAGCAACCGTATTTTATATTTAGATAAGGTAAGATAAGCCGTGAAAGAGGCGATTTGCGGTCGGAAAAGCGGGAGACCACAAGATTTTGTGGCTTGACAGGGTGGGCCGCATCTTATATAATATCCTCTGCGTTGCGTTGAATGCGGCGCAGGAAAAAGGCTACTGCGGGGGCGGGAGACCGCCGCCGTCGAGTAAGAGCGGCCGATGGCCGCCGGCAAATTTTTTCAGGAGGTGTAACGCAATGGCTACTTCTCGTACCTATCAGCCCAAGAAGCTTCAGCGCTCCAAGGAACACGGCTTCCGCAAGAGAATGGCAACCGCCAACGGCCGCAAGGTCCTGGCCCGCCGCCGCGCAAGAGGCCGCGCCCGTCTGACCCATTGAGGGAGCCAAAGGCGCATCGCATATAGATAGACCGAGGGACGGACGATGGGAAAAATCGCCGTCCCTTAGAGGCTATCGTCCGAAAACGCCGGAACGGCGGAAAAGGACAGATGCAGGAGAGAAGCAATGAAGCGAACGATGACCGTCAAGGAGAATTATGAGTTCCGCCGGATCTACGCCAAGGGGCGGTCCGGCGTTTCGCCGTACCTTGTGGTCTACGTCCGCCCGAACCGGCGGGGGCGTAACCGCCTCGGCGTGACGGTGAGCACAAAGCTCGGACACGCCGTGGTGCGCAACCGCGTCCGCCGCCGTCTGCGGGAAATTTTCCGGCTCAATCAAGGCGGGCTCGCGCAGGGGTATGATATGATCCTCGTCGCGCGCACGCGCGCGGTGGGGGCGGAATACCGCGAGCTGGAGTGCGCGTTTTTGAACGTGTGCGGAAAGCTCGGACTGCGGGAGAAGAAGCCGTGAAGCGATTTCTTCTCGCGCTCGTGCGCTTTTACCGGAAAAGCATCTCTCCCCTGCGTCCCCCCTGCTGCCGCTTCATTCCCACCTGCTCGCAGTACGCGCTCGAGGCCATCGAGAAGTACGGCGCGCTCAAGGGGGGATGGCTGGCGTTCAAACGAATTATGCGGTGCCATCCGTTCTATCGGGGCGGAAAGATCTATGACCCCGTTCCCTGAGGGGGAACACCAAAAAACACGGAGGACACAAAAATGTTTGCAACGATCGGATACTATATCTGTATCCCCTTCGCATGGCTGCTCCGCGCGCTCTATGAGCTGACAAGCTCTTACGGCTGGGCGCTGGTGCTCTTTACCGTGGTCATCAAGCTGATCATGCTGCCCTTCCAGATGAAATCGAAGAAGAGCATGATGCGCATGAGCCGCTTCCAGCCCATGATCAAAGAGATCCAGACCCGCTATAAGAACAATCAGGTCAAGATGAACGAGGAGCTGCAGAGACTCTACGCAGAGGAAGGCGTCAACCCCATGAGCGGCTGCCTGTGGAGCTTCCTGCCCTTCCCCATCCTCATTGCCCTGTATTCCATCATCCGTCAGCCCATCACGCGCTTCATGATGCTCACGACCACGGCCATGCAGGGCGTGATCGACGCGGTGAGCGCGGCGGGCTTTGACCTCGCCGCCATCGCCATGACGGCGAACGACGGCGCCGTGACCGTGAAGGACGGTCTGACGCAGCTGCAGCCCTACGGCCAGATCACGCTCGTGAAGGCCGCGCAGGAGCTGGGCGTCGCCTTGCCCGAGGGCTGGATCCACATGGACTTCAGCTTCCTCGGCATGGACCTCACCATGATCCCCAGTGACGTCATCGGTCAGATCGGGACCGGCGGCTGGGCTGTTATCGGCGTGCTGCTCATTCCCATCGTTTCCGGCGCGCTGAGCTTCTGGCAGTCCAAGGTCTCCATGGCCGGCAATCCCGCCGCCGCGGACCCCAACGACCCCACCGCGCGCTCGAGCCGCATGGTGATGTGGATGATGCCCATCATGTCCCTCTGGATCGGCTTTACCCTGCCCGCCTCCCTCGGCGTGTACTGGATCGCGAACAGCGTTCTGATGCTCGTGCAGGAGAAGGTGCTCAACAAGTATTTCAAGAAGAGCATGGCCGCGGAGGACGAGGCGCGTGAGAAGGCCCGCATGGAGGACCGTCTCCACCGCATGGAGGAGGCCCGCGTCGCCCAGCAGCAGCGCGAGGCCGAGAAGAAGAGCCTGAAGGAAAAGCAGAAGGCCGCGCAGGCCGCTAAGGCTGCCAAGGCCGAAAAGGCCAAGAAGGCCACCACCGAGAACGGCCGCATCGGAGACCGTCCGTACGCGAGAGGCCGTTCGTTCAACGCCGACCACTACGGCGAATAACGAAAAGGAGCTTGTCTTAGATGATCAAGTTTATTGATATGACGGGCAAGACCGAGGACGAGGCCATCCGCCGCGCATTGGAGCAGCTCGGTCTGGAGCGCGACGATGTGTCCGTCGAGATCCTCGAGCGCGCGAAGTCCGGCTTCCTCGGTATTGGCGGCTCGCCCGCAACGGTCCGCGTCAGCTATGACGACGGTCAGCCGGAGTCGAAGCCGGAGCCGGTCAAGCCCGAGCCCAAGAGCGCCGCGCCCAAGGCGGAGAAGAAGCCCGTTTACTGCGCCGAGGTGCTGCAGAAGGAAGTGCGCGCCAGGGAAAAGCAGGAGCGCGAGGCCAAGCGCGGCGAGCGCAGGGCCGAGCCGAAGGCCGAGAAGGCTCCGCGCGAGCCGGCTGTGCTCGGCGAGGAGGTCCGCGACGAGAAGAGCGAGCAGATCCGCACGTTCCTCTCCGGTCTGCTCGAGCACATGGACGCCAAGGCCGAGGTCAAGGTCTATGAGGTCGAGAAGAACCGCTACAAGGTCATTTTAGAGGGTGAAAAGCTCGGCGCGCTCATCGGCCGCCGCGGCGAAACGCTCGACGCCATTCAGCAGCTGACGAACTATTCCATCAACCGCGGCGGCGAGAGCAAGCGCGCCCGCGTGCAGATCGACGCCGAGAACTACCGCGAAAAGCGCGAGGAGAGTCTGGAGCGTCTGGCGCAGAAGGTCGCGGGCAAGGTGGTCAAGTACCGCCGCAACGTGACGCTCGAGCCGATGAACGCCTACGAGCGCCACGTGATCCATACGGCGCTGCAGGACACGCAGTACATCACGACCTTCTCCATCGGCACGGAGCCGAATCGCCGCGTGGTGGTCTCCTACGACCGCACAAAGCAGTAAAAAGCAGCGAAAAAGAAAGATGCCATACGGCATCTTTCTTTTTTTCAGGGGCGAAGCTCTGCTATGATGGAGCGGAGAAATGAAACGGGAGGACGATCCTCATGAAGCTGGTATCGTGGAACGTGAACGGCCTGCGGGCCTGCCTGAACAAAGGCTTTCTGGATTTTGTGGCGCTCGCGGACGCGGATGTGATCTGCCTGCAGGAGACGAAGCTGCAGCCGCATCAGGTGAGCTTCGAGCTGCCGGGCTACCGGATGTATTTCAACAGCGCGGACAAGGCCGGCTACTCCGGCACGGCGGTGCTCACAAGAAAGGAGCCGCTGAACGTCACCTACGATTTCGGCGACGACGAGCACCGACACGAGGGGCGCGTCATCACGGCGGAGTACGAGGACTTCTACCTTGTGTGCTGCTATACGCCGAACTCGCAGGACGAGCTGAGGCGTCTCCCCTATCGGATGCGGTGGGAGGACGACCTGCGGGAATACCTCTGCGGGCTGGATCAGACGAAGCCCGTGGTGTACTGCGGCGATCTGAATGTGGCGCACGAGGAGATCGACCTGAAGAATCCCAAGACGAACCACTTCAACCCCGGCTTTTCCGACGAGGAGCGCGGGAAGATGACCGAGCTGCTCGCGGCGGGCTTTGTGGATTCGTTCCGCGCGCTCTGGCCGGACCGCGCCGACGCCTATTCGTGGTGGAGCTACCGCGCGGCGTCGCGGGCGCGGAACGTGGGGTGGAGGATCGACTATTTCATCGTGTCCGAGCGGCTGCGCGGGCACATCAAAAAGGCGGAGATCTGGAGCGAGATCATGGGCAGCGACCACTGCCCCGTGATGCTGGAGCTGAAATGAACGGAAAAGGCGGACGCCCATGGGCGTCCGCCTTTTGTGACGTTGCCGAATTTTGAAGCAGAGCGAACATCTGTTTGAAAAAGTGCTTGTACTATGCGGCGGAATGTGGTACAATAATATACTTCAAAAACGACGCGGAGAGGGTGAGCGCATGAGCGTACACGAGGGGCACCGACAGAGAAAAAAGGAGCAGTTCCGCGAGCATGGGCTGGACGCCTTTGCCGACCATGAGGCGTTGGAGCTGCTGCTCTATTACGCCATTCCGCGGCAGGACACGAACCCCATTGCGCACCGTCTGCTCGAGCGCTTCGGCTCGCTCGAGGGCGTGTTTTCCGCGCCGACCTACGAGCTGCAGAAGGTCGAGGGCGTGGGTGAGAACGCCGCGACGCTCATCCGGCTGCTTTTTCCGCTCTGCCGCCGCGTGCGCACGAGCGGCGGAAGGCATGAGGTCATTTTCAACACGCGCGAGAACATCGGCGCGTATTTCATCGAGCTGTTCCTCGGCGAGCGGCGGGAGGTCTTTTACGAGGCCTGTCTGGACGCGAAGGGCAAGCTGCTCGCCTGCTACCGATTGGCGGAGGGCAGCCCGGATCAGGTGACGATCAATATGCGCCGTGTGGTGGAAAACGCGCTCAACGCCAACGCGAGCCTGGTGGTGCTGTCGCACAACCATCCGAGCGGTGTGGCGCTGCCGAGCAAGGAGGACAACCAGACGACCTTACAGATCAAGCGGGCGCTTGCGGACATCGGTGTGCAGCTGGTGGACCATGTGATCGTCGCGGACGGGGACTTTGTGTGCCTGCGCGACAACGGACTTTTGGATTGAGGAGGCAGACCGTGGAATTCAAGCTCCATGCGCCGTTTCAGGCGACCGGCGACCAGCCGGAGGCCATTGCCGCGCTTGCGCGCGGCGTCGAATTGGGACTGGACGAGCAGGTGCTGCTCGGCGTGACCGGCTCGGGCAAGACCTTCACGATGGCGAGCGTGATTGAAAAGGTCCAGCGCCCCACGCTGGTGCTGGCGCACAACAAGACGCTCGCCGCGCAGCTGTGCGCGGAGTTCAAGGAGTTTTTTCCCGAGAACGCGGTGGAATACTTCGTCAGCTACTACGACTACTATCAGCCCGAGGCGTATATCCCGCATACGGACACCTACATCGCCAAGGACGCCTCGACGAACGAGGAGATCGACCGCCTGCGGCTGAGCGCGACCTGCGCGCTGCTCGAACGGCGGGACGTGATCGTGGTCTCGTCCGTGAGCTGCATCTACGGCCTCGGCGAGCCGGACGACTTCGCCAAGCTGATGATCTCGCTGCGCCCGGGACAGACGATGGAGCGTGACGAGCTGCTGCGCCGTCTGGTGGAGGATCGCTACGAGCGCAACGACGTCGCCTTTGAGCGCAACCGCTTCCGCGTGCGCGGCGACGCGGTGGACATTTACCCTGCCTACTGGCGCGACCGCGCAGTGCGCGTGGAGTTCTTCGGCGACGAGATCGACGCCATCCGCGAGTTCCAGCCCGTGACCGGCGTGGTGACGAAGACCTTGCAGCACACGGTGATCTATCCCGCGTCGCACTATGTGACGACGAAGGACAAGATGGAGCGTGCCATCGAGGAGATCGAACGCGAGCTGGAGGCGCGGGAGAAATTTTTCACCGACAACGGACAGGCGGTGGAGGCGCAGCGCATCCACCAGCGGACGAAATACGACATTGAGATGATGCGCGAGCTGGGCTACTGCACGGGCATCGAGAACTATTCGCGCGTCATTTCCGCGCGGCCCGAGGGGTCTGCGCCCATGACGCTGCTCGACTACTTCCCCAAGGACTTTCTGCTCTTTGTGGACGAGAGCCATGTCACGCTGCCGCAGGTGCGGGCGATGTACAACGGCGACCGCGCGCGCAAGGACGCGCTGGTGCAGTACGGCTTCCGCCTTCCCTGCGCTTACGATAACCGCCCGCTCAGATTTGAGGAATTTGAACAGCGTGTGCATCAGCGCATCTATGTTTCCGCGACGCCGGGCGACTATGAGCGCGAGCGCGCAGGGCAGATCGTGGAGCAGGTCATCCGCCCGACGGGTCTGCTCGATCCGCGCGTGGAGGTGCGGCCCGTCACGGGGCAGATCGACGACCTTGTGGGCGAGATCAACGCCCGCGCCGCGCGCAATGAGCGCGTGCTGGTGACGACGCTGACGAAGAAGATGGCGGAGGATCTGACGGAATATCTGCGCACGGTGGGCGTGCGTGTGCGCTATATGCACGCGGACGTGGAGACCATCGAGCGCATGGAGCTCATCCGCGACCTGCGGCTGGGCGAGTTCGACGTGCTCGTCGGCATCAACCTGCTGCGCGAGGGCCTCGACCTGCCGGAGGTGTCGCTCGTCGCCATCCTCGACGCGGACAAGGAGGGCTTCCTGCGCAGCGAGACGAGTTTAGTGCAGACCATCGGCCGCGCCGCGCGAAACGCGGACGGTCTGGTCATTCTCTACGCCGACACGGTGACACCGTCGATGAAGCGCGCCATGGACGAGACGGAGCGCCGCCGCGCCATTCAGGACAAATACAACAAGGAGCACGGCATCGTGCCGCAGACCATCCGCAAGGATGTGCGCGAGATCATCGAAATTTCAAGGAAGGACGAGGACGGCGCGCGCCGGCGCGGCAAGCGCAAGCTCTCGGAGCGCGAGCGGGACGAGGAGATCCGCAAGCTCGAAAAGCAGATGCAGGAGGCGAGCCGGATGCTCGAGTTCGAGTATGCCGCCGTGCTGCGCGACCGCATCATCGAGCTGCGCAAGGAACAAAAATAAGAGAGAAAAAGCCATGAAAAAATACCTTCCCTATCTGAATATCCTCGGTGCGGCGGCCTGTTGGGGCTGCATCGGGCTTTTTAACCGCTTTCTGATGCGCGCGGGCATGGGCGCGGCGAACATCGTCGTCATCCGCAATTTCGGCGGACTTGTGCTGCTGACGCTGATTTTCGCGCTGCGCGAGCGGAGCGTATTCCATGTGAAAGCGAAGCACCTGCCCATCTTTTTCGGCACGGGTGTGGTGAGCATGGTCTTTTTTACGCTGTGCTACTTCAAGTGTCAGGAGCTGTGCTCGCTGGCGGTGAGCGCCATTCTGCTCTACACCGCGCCGGCGATGGTCGTGCTGATGAGCGCGGCGGTGTTCCGCGAAAGGATCACAAGGAAGAAAATTCTGGCGCTCGCGCTGGCGCTGCTCGGCTGCTCGTTTGTGACGGGCGTATGGAGCGGGGACGCGAGCGTGACGGCGGCGGGCGTGCTGTTCGGACTGGGCGCGGGCTTCCTTTACGCGCTCTACTCCATCTTCGCGCCGTTCGGCCTGCGGCACTATACGCCGTTCACCGTGGTGTACTGGACGTTCGTGTTCGGCGGGCTCGGCTCGCTCTTCCTGCTCGACGCGGGTGAGATGCGCACGGTGTTCGCGGACGGGAGAATGGTCCTCGTCGCGCTGGGGCTGATCGTCATTTCGACGGTGCTGCCGTATCTGCTGTATACGAACGGCCTTGCCAGGGTCGAGAGCGGCAAGGCGAGCATTCTGGCGAGTCTGGAGCCGGTGGTCGCGTCGTTCGTGGGCATTCTCGCCTTCGGCGAGCCGGTGAGTTTGATGGTATTTCTGGGGCTGGGGTGCATCCTCGCCTGCGTGTATGTATTGAGGTGAAAGAAGATGGCAAAGAATAAGGAAGAAAAGACGAATGTGATGCGCGTGCTGGAGCAGAAGAAGATCGCCTATACCGCGCACAGCTATCCGCACGAGGAGGGCGTGGCGGTGGACGGCGTGACCGTCGCGAAAAGCATGGGCTTTGATCCCGCGCAGGTCTTTAAGACGCTGGTGGCGCGGGGCGCGAGCGGGCAGTATTATGTGTTCGACGTGCCGGTGGCGGAGAGCCTTGACCTCAAAAAGGCGGCGAAGGCCGTGGGCGAGAAGAGCATCGAGATGCTCCACCAGAAGGAGCTGCTGCCGCTCACGGGCTACGTTCACGGCGGCTGCTCGCCGGTGGGCATGAAGAAGCTGTTTCCGACGGTTTTCCACAGCTCGGTGGAAAACCTGCCGACGGTCATCGTGTCCGCGGGGAAGATCGGTTATCAGGTGGAGGTCAAGCCCGCCGACCTGATGGGGCTGGTGCGCGCGGAGACGGCGGACATCATCGTGGAGTAACGAACGGAAAGGTTCGGAAAAAGCGGAATTTATATTGATTTATACAAGGATTGACATTAAAAAATGATTTGTGTATGCTATGACCGAAAACCGGTCTCGACACAAATAAACAGGAGCAAAAAGTAAACTATGCAGGAAAATATCATTGTCAAGGGCGCGCGGGAGAACAACCTCAAGAACATTGATGTGAGCATCCCGCGCGACAAGCTGACCGTCATCACGGGACTGTCCGGCAGCGGAAAAAGCTCGCTGGCGTTTGACACCATTTATGCCGAGGGACAGCGGCGGTATGTGGAAAGCCTGTCGTCCTACGCGCGGATGTTTCTCGGGCAGAAGGAAAAGCCCGACGTGGACTACATCGACGGCCTTTCCCCCGCCATCTCCATCGATCAGAAAACGACCTCGCAGAACCCGCGCTCGACGGTGGGTACGGTGACGGAGATCTACGACTATCTGCGCCTTCTCTGGGCGCGGGTCGGCACGCCGCACTGCCCGAACTGCGGAAAAGAGATCAAGCAGCAGACCATCGACCAGATCGTGGATCAGGTGATGGCGCTGGGCGAGGGCACGCGCATTCAGGTGATGGCGCCGGTCATCCGCGGAAAGAAGGGCGAGTACGCCAAAGTTTTCGAGGATGCGCGCAAGTCCGGCTATGTCCGCGTGCGTGTGGACGGGAGTATGTACGATCTGAGCGAGGAGATCAAGCTCGAAAAGAACATCAAGCACAGCATCGAGGTCGTGGTGGACCGCCTCATTCTAAAGCCCGATGTGGTGCATCGCCTGAGCGACTCGGCGGAGACCGCCGCGGCGCTCTCGGGCGGACTGGTGCTCATCAACGTGCTCAATCCCGAGCAGGATATTCTGTTCTCGCAGAACTACGCCTGCGAGGACTGCGGCGTGTCCATCGAGGAGCTGACGCCGCGGATGTTCTCGTTCAACAATCCCTTCGGCGCGTGCCCGGCCTGTACGGGCCTCGGCAGCCAGCTCAAGGTCGATCCGGAGCTGGTCATTCCGAATAAGACGCTCTCCATCCTCGATGGGGCTATCTGCGCGTCGGGGTGGAACAATGTGCGCGGCGACGGCATCTCGAGGATGTACTTCGACGCGCTGTCGAAGAAATATCATTTCTCGCTGCGCGAGCCGGTGGAAAAACTCTCGCCGGAGGTCATGGACGTGATCCTCTACGGCACGAAAGGCGAAAAGCTGGAGCTGCACTACGACCAGCCGCGCGGCAAGGGCGTGCTCTACCAGCCGTTTGAGGGCATCGTCAATAACCTCGAACGCCGCTATCAGGAGACGCAGAGCGAGAGCGTGCGCGCGGAGCTGGAGGAGTGCATGAGCGAGTGCCCCTGCCCCGCGTGTCAGGGCCGCAGGCTGCGGCGCGAGTCGCTGGCGGTGACGGTCGGCGGTATGGACATTGACACGTTCACGCGCATGAGCGTGACGGAGGAGATCGCGTTTATCGATTCCCTCGCGCTTACCGAGCAGCAGCTGCGTATCGGCGAGCGCATTTTGAAGGAGATCAAAAACCGCCTCGGCTTTTTGCAGTCGGTCGGTCTGGACTATCTGACGCTTTCGCGCGCGAGCGCAACGCTCTCCGGCGGCGAGAGCCAGCGCATCCGGCTTGCCACGCAGATCGGCAGCAGCCTGATGGGTGTGCTATATATCCTCGACGAGCCGTCCATCGGACTGCACCAGCGCGACAACGACAAGCTGCTCGCGACGCTCAAGCGTCTGCGCGACCTCGGCAATACGCTGATCGTGGTCGAGCACGACGAGGATACGATGCGCGCGGCGGACTATATCGTGGACATCGGACCGGGGGCGGGCGTCCATGGCGGGCGCGTCGTTGCGGCGGGCACGCCGGCGGAGGTCATGGCGAACGAAGCGAGCCTGACGGGGCAGTATCTGAGCGGGAAAAAGAAGATCGAAACGCCGAAAACGCGGCGCGCGGGGAACGGTAAGCTCCTCACCGTGCGCGGGGCGCAGGAAAATAACCTCAAGAACATCGACGTGAGCGTTCCGCTCGGAACGTTTACCTGCGTGACAGGCGTCTCCGGCAGCGGGAAAAGCTCGCTCGTCAACGAGATCATCTACAAAAAGCTGGGCGCGGACCTCAACCGCATGAAGGCGCACGCGGGAAAGCACCGCGCCATCGAGGGCGAGGAGAATCTGGACAAGGTCATCTGCATCGACCAGAGCCCCATCGGGCGCACGCCGCGCTCGAACCCAGCGACATATACCAATCTCTTTAATGACATCCGCGACCTGTTCGCCTCCACGCCGGACGCGAAGGCGAGGGGCTACAACGCGGGGCGCTTCAGCTTCAATGTGCGCGGCGGGCGCTGCGAGGCCTGCGGCGGCGACGGTCAGCTCAAGATCGAGATGCACTTCCTGCCGGATATTTACGTTCCCTGCGAGGTGTGCAAGGGAAAGCGCTACAACCGCGAGACGCTGGAGGTCCACTATAAGGGCAGGAGCATCGCGGATGTGTTGGAGATGACGGTGGAGGAGGCGCTGGAGTTCTTCCGCGACCTGCCGAAGCTGGCGAACAAGCTCGAGACGCTGCGCGACGTGGGACTGGGGTATATCAAGCTCGGACAGTCCTCCACCACGCTCTCGGGCGGCGAGGCGCAGCGCGTGAAGCTCGCGACCGAGCTATCGAAGCGCGCGACGGGACGCACCATCTATATCCTCGACGAGCCGACCACCGGCCTGCACACGGACGATGTGCGAAAGCTCTTAGAGGTCTTGCAGAAGCTGACCGACGCGGGCAACACGGTGCTCGTCATCGAGCACAATCTGGACGTCATCAAATCGGCGGACTATCTCATCGACCTCGGCCCCGAGGGCGGCAGCGGCGGCGGTACGCTCGTTGCCTGCGGCACGCCCGAGGAGGTCGCGGCGTGTGAGGCGTCCTACACGGGACAGTATTTGAAGAAGGTTTTATAAGCAGTTTCGCACCCTTTTCGGCGGTTTTTCATAAGCTGGCGCGAGAGGGGTGGAGAAATGCAGCTTTTGCAGGATGGCGTGATCGCGGCGCTTGCCGCGGTGGGGCTGGCGACGATCGTATGGTTCACCGTTACGGCGCTGACGCATCCGCGCGAGCGGGTGCGCAGCGAGACGGCGGTGATCGTGCCCGCGGGGCGCGGCGGAGGCGCTGGAGCACACGGTGCGGACGCTCGAGAGCGAGCGCTACGCCTCGGGCGGCTTTTCGCGCATCATCATCGCGGACTGCGGCATGGACGAGGACGCGCAGCGCGTGGCGCAGCTGCTGTGCCGCGAGAGCTTCGATGTGACGGTCTGCCCGCAGGGCGACCTCGCGCGGCAATTCGACTGAACGAAAGAGAATGGAGAGAGGGACATGGGAGAGCGCACGACGGTCATCGGTACGATCCTCGCGGTCGTTTTCCAGAATGAGGAGAACGGCTATACGGTCGCGCGCATCGTCACGGACGACGGCGAGCCGGTGACGGTGGTGGGCTGCATCCCCTGCGCCGCGCCCGGCGAGGAGCTGATCCTGACCGGACGCTACACGACGCATCCGCAGCACGGCGAGCAGTTTGCCGCCGACGAGGTGGAGCGGCATATGCCGACGGGCGAGACGGAGATCCTGAACTATCTCGCCTCCGGCGTGGTGCGCGGCATCGGGCCGGCGACGGCGCAGAAGCTGGTGGATCGCTTCGGCGCGGACACGCTCGACGTGCTCGACGGCGAGCCGGAGAAGCTCAAGACCATCAAGGGCATCACCGACAAGCGCGCGCGGGAGATCGCGGAGAGCTGGCGCGAGCTTGCGGGTCTGCGGCGCGTGCTGGACTTCCTGACGAAGTACGACCTGCCGGTGGGACTTGCGATGCAGCTTTTCCGGCGCTACGGCGCGGACGCGATGGACGCGCTGCGGCGCAACCCGTATCTCCTCAGCGGCGAGGCGTTCGGCGTGGATTTTTCCGTGTCGGACGAGATCGCGCTGTCGATGGGCTTCTCGGGCGATTCCTCCTGCCGCACGGAGGCGGGGGTGCTCTTTGAGCTGAGCCACAACGAGCAGAGCGGCGGACACGTGTTTCTGCCGCGGGAAAAGCTCGTGGCGGCGACGGCGCAGCTGCTCGACGGGGATACGGATACGGCGGAAAAGGCGCTCGACGATCTGCTCGAGCGCGGAAGCGTCGTGCAGGAGCAGGTGGCGAACGTAGAGGGATGCTATCTGCGGCGCTGCCACGAGGCGGAGACCTATGTGTGTACGCGCGTGCGCGCCATGCTTGCCGACAAGCCGGACAAGCTGCGCGGCGCGAAGAAGATCATCGACGAGATCGAGCGCGGGCAGGGCATCGAGTATGCGCCATTGCAGCGGCAGGCCGTGGAGCTGGCCGCGCAGGAGGAACTTTTGATCCTGACCGGCGGGCCGGGTACGGGCAAGACGACGAGCGTGCGCGGCATCGTGGCGCTCTTTGAGCGCATGGGGCTGGACGTGCTGCTCTGCGCGCCGACGGGGCGCGCCGCCAAGCGCATGGGTGAGCTGTGCGGCAAGGAGGCGCAGACCATCCACCGCCTGCTCGGCATGAGCTGGAACGAGCAGACGGGCGATGTGACCTTTACAAAAAACGAAAAGGAGCCTTTGGAGGCGGACGCGGTGATCGTGGACGAGACCTCGATGGTCGATCTGGCGCTGATGCGCGCGCTGCTTGCGGCGCTGCGGCCCGGCTGCCGGCTGGTGCTGGTGGGCGACCCCGACCAGCTGCCGAGCGTCGGCGCGGGGAACGTGTTCGGCGATCTCATCCGCTCGGAGCACGTTGCGACCGTGGCGCTCAAGGATATTTTCCGTCAGGCGGAGCAAAGCGCCATTGTGCGCAGCGCGCATCTGGTGAATGAGGGGCGGCTGCCGGAGCTGCAGAATACTGCCGCGAGCGATTTCTTCTTCCTCCCCCGCCGCGACAGCGTGCGTCTGGTGGACACGGTGGTGGAGCTGTGCAGAACGAGGCTGCCCGAAAAGATGCACATTCCCGCCGAGAGTATTCAGGTGCTCACGGCGACGCGCAAGGGCGACACCGGCACGGCGGCGCTCAACCGCGCCCTGCAGGCGGCGCTGAATCCCGCGGGCGCGGGACGGCGCGAAAAGCGCTTCGGCGACCTCGTGTTCCGCGAGGGCGACCGCGTGATGCAGACGCGCAACGACTATGATGTTTTATGGGAGCGCGAGGACGGCACGGCGGGCGCGGGCATCTTCAACGGCGACGTGGGAAAGATTTTGCAGATCGACCCGAGCGGCGAGTTGATCTCCATCGCCTTTGACGACCGCGTGGCGACCTACACGGCGGATATGCTCGCGGAGCTGGACATGGCCTACGCTATGACCGTACATAAGGCGCAGGGCAGCGAGTACCGCGCGGTGATCTTCGTCAGCGCGCCGGCGGCGCCGGGGCTGATGGTGCGCGGGGTGCTCTACACCGCCATCACGCGGGCGCGGGAGCTGCTGATCCTCGTCGGGGACGACGTGAGCCTTGGGAAAATGGCGGCGAACGACCGCCGCACGCGCCGCTACAGCGGTCTGCGCTGGCGGCTCGGGAACGGAGGGACGGCATGAGTCTGAAAGAAAAGCTTCTCGACCTGTTTTTCCCGCCGCGGTGCGCGTTCTGCCGCCGGACGGGCGTGCATGGCGTGTGTGCGGACTGCGAGAGGACGCTCCCCTACGCGAAGGTGCAGCTGTGCGAGGGCGCGGGCTTCGGGAGGTGCGCCTCTCCCCTGCTCTATGAGGATGCGGTGCGCGAGAGCCTGCTGCGCTTCAAGTTCCACGGCGCGCAGAGCGCCGCCGAGGGCTACGGCGAGCTGCTCGCCCGCTGCGCGGCAGAGGAGCTGGGCGGCCAGTTCGACACGGTGACGTGGGTGCCGGTGAGTAAAAAGCGCGAACACGAGCGCGGCTACGATCAGGCGTACCTGCTGGCGAAGGAAACGGCAAGGCATTGGGGTATCGAGCCGGTGCGGCTGCTGCGGAAAACGAGAAACAACGCCGCGCAGTCCGGGCTGTCCTCCGCCGCCGAGCGGCGGGGCAATGTGCTGGGCGTGTACGAGGCGGAAAACACGGACAGGATCCGCGGCGCGAAAATTCTGCTCATCGACGATATTCTCACGACCGGCGCAACGCTCGGCGAGTGCGTGCGTGTACTCAAGGAGGCCGGCGCGGCGGATGTGGTGTGCGCGACGCTCGCCCGCGCCGTGACGGAAAAGGAAAAGGACGGCGCAAGGCGCGGGACACCGGTGTGATTTGGCACACGCCCTGCGGCACATAGATGCGGCAAAATCACACACAATGCTATTGCAAAACCGTTTTTCAGCCGCTATAATAGAAAAGCAAGCGAGATAAAATGCGGATATTTCCGCCGGAATACAAAGGAAAATGAGAGAGGTAGCATTATGTGTTCACTGGCAAAGGACATCGGTATCGACCTCGGTACCGCGTCGGTTCTGATCTATGTAAAGGACAAGGGCATCGTGCTCAACGAGCCGAGCGTGGTGGCCATTGATAAGGATACGGGCAAGCTGCTGAAGGTCGGCGCGGACGCGCAGGCCATGCTGGGCCGCACACCCGGCAACATCGTTGCGATCCGCCCCCTGCGCGAGGGCGTTATCTCCGACTACGAGGTGACCGAGCGGATGCTCAAGGAGTTCATCCACAAGGTCATGGGCTTCCAGTTCTTCAAGCCGCGCATCATCATCTGCGTGCCCTCCGGCATCACCGAGGTCGAGGAGCGCGCGGTCATCGACGCGGGCATTCAGGCGGGCGCGCGCCGCGTGTACCTCATTGAGGAGCCGGTCGCGGCGGCCATCGGCGCGGGCATCGACATCACCCAGCCCGACGGTCACTTCATCATCGACATCGGCGGCGGCACGAGCGATATTGCGGTCATCTCCCTCTCCGGCGTGGTCGAAAGCGCGTCCATCAAGGTCGCGGGCGACCAGTTCAACGAGGCGGTCGTGAAGTATATGCGCCGCAAGCACAACCTGCTCATCGGCGAGCGCACGGCGGAGGAAATGAAAATGAGCATCGGCTGCGTCTTCCCGCCCGAGGAGGAAATGACGATGGAGGCGGTTCATCACGTCGATGAAGCGCTCCTTGAGCTCATTGCCCTTGGCAATGGCGTCCAAAAGGCGCTCGCGGTCGTTTTCAAAGCCCTTCTTGTCGAGCGTCAGGCCGTTGACCATCATGGTCAGCGCGACGCCGACGCCGCCGGCAAGACCCGCGACCGCGCCGCCGCCGGGGGCGGGAGTGCCCGCGCCGACTTCGTTGATGAGCTCGGTGACTTTCATATCTGCGATCTTCATAGTGCCCTCCCTGGGTTAAAATTAAAAATTCATCAGGAACAGGCGGAGGCGCGCTCCACCTGTTCCTGAGCTTGTACAATTAAAACAGGCCCGTGATCTTGCCGTTTTCGTCCACGTCGATCTTCTCGGCGGACGGGACCTTGGGCAGACCCGGCATGGTCATAATGTCGCCGGTCTTGGCGACGAGGAAGCCCGCGCCGGCGTTGACCTTGAGGTCGCGCACGGTGATCTTGAAGCCGCGGGGCGCGCCGAGCTTGCCCGCGTCGTCGGAGAAGGAGAACTGGGTCTTGGCCATGCAGATGGGCAGATTATCAAAGCCGAGGTCGGTGAGCTGCTTGAGCTGCTTCTTCGGCGGGCGGAGATGATGACGCCGTCAGCGTGATAGACCTTGGTGGCGATGGCGTTGAGCTTGGCCTCGATGCTGTCGTTCACGTCGTAGACATACCGGAAGTGGTCGGGCTCCTCGCAGAGGCGGACGACCTCCTCAGCCAGCGCAAGGCCGCCCTCGCCGCCCTTGGCCCACACCTCGCTCAGACGGACGTTGACGCCCAGCTCGCGGCACTTGCTCTCGACGAGCGCAAGCTCGGCGGCGGTGTCGGTCGGGAAGGCGTTGACGGCGACGACGCAGGGCAGGCCGTAGACGTTCTTGACGTTGTCAACGTGCTGGAGGAGGTTGGGCAGACCCTTTTCAAGGGCCTCAAGGTTCTCGTTGTTGAGCTCGGCCTTGGGCACGCCGCCGTGGTACTTGAGGGCGCGGACGGTGGCGACGATGACGACGGCGTTGGGGTGGAAGCCCGCGGCGCGGCACTTGATGTCAAGGAACTTCTCGGCGCCGAGGTCGGCGGCGAAGCCTGCTTCGGTGACGGTATAGTCGCTCAGGCGCATGGCCGTTTCCGTGGCTTGCAGGGAGTTGCAGCCGTGGGCAATGTTGGCGAACGGGCCGCCGTGGATGAAGGCGGGAGTGCCCTCGAGGGTCTGAACAAGGTTGGGCTTGATGGCGTCCTTCAGGAGCGCGGCCATCGCGCCCTCGGCCTTGAGGTCGTGCGCGGTGACGGGCTGATCGTCGTAGGTGTAGGCGACGACCATCTTGGCAAGGCGCTCCTTGAGGTCGGCGAGGTCGGAGGCAAGGCAGAGCACTGCCATGACTTCGCTGGCGACGGTGATCTCAAAGCCGTCCTCGCGCGGCACGCCGCTGGCCTTGCCGCCGAGACCGTCGATGATGTGGCGGAGCTGGCGGTCGTTCATATCGACAGCGCGCTTCCACACGATCTTGCGGGGGTCGATGCCGAGCACGTTGCCCTGCTGGATGTGGTTGTCGAGAAGAGCGGCCAGCAGGTTGTTGGCAGCGCCGATGGCGTGGAAGTCGCCGGTGAAGTGCAGGTTGATATCCTCCATGGGGACGACCTGAGCGTAGCCGCCGCCGGCAGCGCCGCCCTTGACGCCGAACACGGGGCCGAGAGAGGGCTCGCGCAGGCAGACCATGGTGTTCTTGCCGAGCTTGTTGAGCGCGTCGGCAGGCCGACGGAGGTGGTGGTCTTGCCCTCGCCCGCGGGCGTGGGGCTGATAGCGGTGACGAGGATCAGCTTTGCCTTGCGGGGCAGCTTGCGGATCTCGCTTAAGTCGAGCTTGGCCTTGTAGTTGCCGTAGAGCTCAAGGTGCTTTTCGTCAATGCCGGCCTTGGCGGCGACTTCGACGATTTTTTTCATTTCATGTGCCTGGGCGATCTCAATGTCGGTCATGGGGATACCTCCTAAATAATTATGTATTTAAAAGCGGAGAATTGTCTCTTATTGACAAAATCAATTATAGCCGAACGATAGAGAAAGGTAAACTGTTTTGCAAGCCTCTTTTTTCCAAAAACCTTAAAAAATTAAGCGTTGGTTCGCGTGCCTTAAAAAGAAAAAACGGGAGATTTTTGGACGAATTTTCAACGCTTGCGGCAAAGGTCAAAACGAGAAAAGCGAAAGTTGCCAGCGCCCGGCTTTCATTTCACTCTGCCGCGTCACAGCGTGATGCGCATGGGCTCATCCAGCGTGACCTCGCCGCCGATGCTCGCGGCGATGACGTTTCCGCCTTGGCGCTCGACGCTTGCGCGGACCGTGCCCGCAGGCTGCCGGTATTCGCACGAAAAACCACCGTTTTCCATGTTTCGCTCTGCGCGACGGCGCAGGCGACGCTGCCGCTGCCGCAGCTGCCCTCCCAGACGAGGGAGCCTGTCTCGATGACCTTGACGAGCGGGATCATGCTGCGCTTTTCCGCATCGAGGAAAATGACGCCGCAGGCGTCAAGCCCTGCAATTCCGGAAAAGATCGACTCCGCCGCGCGGAAGAACCCTTCGCTCGGCTCCACGCCCTCAACGACGAAGTGGGCGATGCCTGTTAAGTCGACGAGCGTGCCCTCGTGACCATTCACCGTGACACGCTTCACGCTGCGCGGACAGGGCATTTCAGCGCGCGCCGTGCCGGATTTCAGATCGACCTGCGCGGTGACGGCATGGTCGCAGCCGCTCACGCGCAGCCTGACCGAGGAAAGGCCGCCCTTTTGCTGGGCAATATACATGCCGTAGGCGCGCGTCGCGTTGCCGCAGAATTCGCCGCCCATCATCTCCATGTGGCCGTCGACGTCGTCCTCGGCGGCGCAGGCGTAGCCGACCTGCTCGGCCTTGAGCGCGGGGATCGCCATGATCTTCTCCGCGATGGCCGCGCGCTGTGCCTTTTCGACCGGATCGAGCACGAACACCGTAATGTTCCCCGCCGGGTCCGCCCGTAAAATGTTCAGTTCCATAGCAAGTTCCTCCTAAAAAAAGAAGGTGTAAAGCCAAAATAACTTTACACCTTCTTTACATCCTGTCAATTCGTGTCAAAACACAAATCTTTCAGCATTATTGTCCCCAAATCGGTAGCAATAACCATTTTTGAGACGCATCACATTTGCGGCCGCGCACGCCGCAAACAATTTGGATTGTCCCGAAGGACGACATGTGCGTCCGCAGGGACACCTTACAAATATTTTCGCGGTGAGCGAAAATATTTGAAGCGCCCCTATTTCATTTGGGCTGATGGCCCAAATGAAAGGTCTCAAAATTGCGTCTCCGACGCAATTTTGACTTACTCAAAGTCGGGGATATACTCCTTGACGATGTCCAGCAGCTCGCCGGAGCGGATCATCGCTTCCACCGCGCGGATGTCGGGCCAGATCTCACGGTCGATCTCATAGAAAGCGACCTTCTCGCGCACGTGCTGATAGAGAGCCTCATGCAGCGGGGTCATGCCCTGGCCGTGGGTGTTCAGGCGGCGGCGGATGTCGATGGCCTGGCAGGCGGTCAGCAGCTCGTCGGCGAGGACGTCCTGCGTGTTCTGCAGGATCATCTTGGCCTTACGGGCAGCGGTGGTGCCCATGGAGACGATGTCTTCCTGGTTGGCGGAGGAGGGGATGGAGTCGACGGAAGCGGGATGAGCGTAGATCTTGTTCTCGCTGACCATGGAGGCGGCAGCGTACTGAACGATCATGAAGCCGGAGTTGACGCCGGCCTCGGTGGTCAGGAACGCGGTCAGGCCGTTGGAGAGCGCAGGGTTGACCATACGCTCGGTGCGGCGCTCGGAAGCGTCGGCCAGCTCGCTCGCGGCGATGCCGAGGAAGTCGAACGGCAGGGCCATGGGCTCGCCATGGAAGTTACCGCCGGAGATGACGGCCTCGTCGTCGAGGAACATCAGCGGGTTATCAGTGACGGCGTTGAGCTCGATCTCGACCTTCTCGCGGACGTAATCGAGAGCGTCACGGCAGGCGCCGTGCAGCTGCGGGATGCAGCGCAGGGCGTAAGCGTCCTGAACGCGGTCCTTCTGGCAGTTGTCGAGGATCTCGGAGCCGTCGAGCAGCTTGCGCATGTTCGCGGCGACGAGCATCTGGCCCTTCTGGCCGCGCACCTGATGGATGCGGGGGTCGAAGGCGTTGCGAAGACCCGTCAGGCCCTCGAAGGACATGGACGCGATCACGTCGCCGAGCTGGGCGGCGCAGATGGTGTCGTACAGCGCGAGAGCACCGACGGAGGTCATCGCGCAGGTGCCGTTCGTCATGCCGAGGCCTTCCTTGGAGACCAGGGTGTCGAGCGTCTTGATGCCGGCCTTGGCCATGGCCTCAGCACCGGGCATCTTCACGCCCTCGTACATGGCCTCGCCCTTGCCGAGCATGGGGAGCGTCATGTGAGCGAGAGGAGCCAGGTCGCCGGAGGAGCCGAGAGAGCCCTTCTGGGGAACGACGGGGGTAACGCCCTTGTTGAGCATCTCGAGCAGCATCTCGACGAGGATGGGACGAACGCCGCTCACGCCGCCGCACAGAGCGTTGGCACGCAGCAGCATCATGCCGCGGACGATCTCGTCAGCATACGGCTCGCCGGCGGCGGTGCAATGGCTGAGGATCAGGTTGGTGGAGAGCTGATTGCTCATCTCCTTGGGGACGGCGACCTTCTGGAACTCGCCGAAGCCCGTGGTGATGCCGTAGGCCACGCGGCCCTCGGCGGCGATCTTCTCGGCGAGCGCGCGGGACTTCTGCATCGCTTCGAGAGCGGAAGGGGCCAGCTCGACCGTGGCGTTGTAGCGCGCGATGGCGACAAAGGATTCAAGCGTCAGGCTGTGGCCATCGACGACGACATGCTTGATCGCGGTAGGATTCATGATCATGGTAGTGTCCTCTCTTTTCTCAAAGTTCCGGTGTGACCCGGTCGGCGTGTCCGGTCGCCCGAACCGTCCAAGTGCAAGAAACGTGTCGAAGCGTTCCCCTTACTTTCCGCGCATGCCCGTGCGTGGATGGCGCTCCGCCTGTGGAAAAGTCCCACAGGATCGTTCTGGAAACAGTATAGCACATTTTTGTGCAAAATCAATAGTTTTTTGCCGGAAAAAGTTTTCTTTGTTGTGCGTTATCACCATATTTGGATAACACACTATCAGGGTACAGTGATAGAATTAGACAGAATAGATAAAAAAAGCGCCCCGCAAAAGCGGGGCGCCCTTCATTCTTTGTGGAAAGGTCACAGTTGTTCACTTCTTGTGCTTCTTGCTGGACTTCGGTTCGGGCGCGGCATAATCCATGATGCGGATCGCCGGATTCTTCTTTTTGATGAACGCGTAGATCTCGTCGAGGTCTTCGCGCGGGAAGAAGAGAGCCTTTTCCGTGTTGCCGTGGCCGATGTGCAGGCGCACCATGTCGGCATGGCCGCGGTCCTCGCACACGATCGCATTGATGTCCTCCCAGGGGAAGAACTCGTAGTGCGTGGTAAACTGCATATCGTAGAAGATCTCAAGTCCGCGGCTCGTGAGAGCGGCGTCCTTTTTGGTCATCAGCGTCAGCAGATACAGCACTGAGAATGCGAGCGAGACGAAGGCGAGCAGCGGATTTCTGCTGCGGGTCGAAATGCCGAACAGCAGCAGCACGACAACCAAGATCCATCCGCCGGTCTGCACCCACTTTTTACGTGGCTTGAGCGACGACTGCGCGGGGTAGATCGGGGGCGGGACGGATTCCCAGGGAAGCGATTGTTTCACAGCGGTGATTCCTTTCTAAGTAAGCAGGGAAGGGCGTAGATTACGCGTTGATCTTGGGAGCCTTGCCGGCAGCGCGGCGAGCCTCGAGAGCGGCCAGAGCCTTCTCGTGAGCCTCTTCGGGAGCGCCGGCGGGCTTGCCGGCCTTGGTCTTGCCGAACAGGTTGGTGTAGGAACCGTCAGCCCAGAAGATGTTGCGGCCGAACATGGCGGTGACATAGGCATAGACGGGGTTGAGCAGGTTGACGAAGGCATAGGGGAAGAAGACGAAGGAGCTCATGCCGAGCACGCCCTGCTGATAAGCGCCGCAGCCGGTCCAGGGGAACATGACGGCCCAGAGGGTACCGGCGTCTTCCAGAGTACGGGAGAGCATGTTACGGCCGAGGCCGAGCTCATCATACTTGTCAGCATAGATGGGGGCGGGAACGCCAATGCCGAGGAACTGGTCGCACATGGTGGCGTCGCAGAAGATGGAGGTCAGCAGGGTGGCGAGGATCAGGCTGCCAACGGAGTGGATCTTGTGCTTGAGGCCGCCGAAGAGCTTCTCGACGCAGCCGCAGCGCTCCAGAGCACCGCCGTAGGCGAGCGCGAGGAGGATGAGGTTGATGGTCCACATGGTGCCGTTCATACCGCCGGCCTTGCCGAGGATGGAGTCAGCGACGTCGTTGCCGGTCTCAACGACGATACCGTTGTGCAGCATGTTGAAGATGTCGCCCAAGGCGCGGGAGCCGTAGATGGAGGTGGGCTGGAAGATCATCATGAAGATGGTCGCGGTGGCAACGGAGATGGCGATACCGACGAGGCCGGGCACGCGCAGGATGCACATCACGATAACGACGATGATGGGGACGAGCAGAACGGGGGAGATCACGAAGGCCTCGCGGAACGCGTCCTGAATGGACTGGGCGACGGTCGGATCGTAGGCGCTGGCGTCGATGTTCAGGCCCATGATGGTGTAGAGGATGAGGGCGATGACCAAGGTCGGGCCGGTGGTGGAGACCATCGCGGTGACGTGATCGAACAGGCCGGTCTCCGCGACGGCGGCGGCGAGGTTGGTGGTATCGGACAGGGGGGAGAACTTATCGCCGACATACGCGCCGGAGATGATCATACCGGCGGTGATGGGGGCGGGGATGCCGAGGCCCGCGCCGATGCCGAGGAACGCAAGACCGATGGTGGCGGTGGTGGTCCAGGAGGAGCCGCACGCCATACCGACGATCGCGCAGAGGATGCAGCCGATGGGCAGGAACAGCTTCGGGGTCAGCAGGTCAAGGCCGTAGACGATCAGGGAAGGGGATCGCACCGGAGGCCATGAAGCTCGTGACCAGGAAACCGACGGTGCAGAGGATCAGGACCGCTTCCATGGAAGCGCTCAGGCGCTCGATCATACCGGCGAGCATATCCTTGAAGTCGTGACCGCAGAAGTGACCGACCGCTGTCGAGATAGATCGCGCCGGTATTGAGAAGTGTGACGACGAGCGAGGTGACGATCAGCACGCCGACGAGCTGCTTGCGCGAGAGTTCATAGCCGCAGCGCTTGGCGTACAGACCGATGAGCAGGCCGCGCACCGCGGGCGGAATGATCCACAGTACGGTGGTCGCGGTGACGCCGTAGGTCATCAGCTGGCCGAGAAAAGCGCCGACCAGACCGACCATCAGCCCGCCGCCCGGACCGTAGAGCAGAGCGCCGACGATGATGGGCAGGGCGGAAACGGAAATGTTGATCCAGCCGAGACGGATCGTGCCGACGGTATTGAGCACGACGTAGACGGCGACCATCATGGCGATGACCACCAGCTTGCGCGTGGACATGGAGCCGAAGCGGTTGACGACGATGAGCGCGGCGACCAGCCCGGCAAAGCAGGCGGCCATGCAGAGAATGATGGATGTGGGCGACATGAGACGATTCCTCCTCAAAAATAATGAGCTTCCGCCGCGGGCATTCATTATCCCGCGCGGAGCGTGGCAGCTTGGAGAGGGCACAGATGACCCCCCTCCCCTTACGGCAGGAGCCACGCAGAAAAGAGGTCTCATGTCTCTTCTGGAGTGGCGAGCGGAATGCGAAAGCCATACTGCAAACCAGGGTTTTTCGTCCGCCGGGCAACTTCCCGTCCCGACGGCACTGCGCGCCCGTTGGGCGCAAACACATGACTTCCTACTCTGCCAGAGCGTATTTTTGTGTAAAAATACACATATAGAATAGCAAACTCTCCGCCCATCGTCAAGCAATTTCACACGGGAAAGCGCGGTTTTTCCGCGAATTTTCTTTTTTAAGGCGAGGGCGCGTTTATTTCTTACAAAACACGCGGGCGCGGCGCGGCTTTTTTCTTGACAGCGCGGCGCTTTTTGCTATCCTACAAAATAGGACGACAAATGGGCCGGCCCGCGCGCCGCCCGTCTGCACAACATTTCCGGTCATCATTAAAGAGGAGGAACTTTCATCATGATCAAGGAAACCATGGCTTACCTGTCCCAGTACGATCCCGAGGTCGGCGCGACCATCGAGAACGAGTATCACCGCGAGCAGCGCAACATCGAGCTGATCGCCTCGGAGAACATCGTCTCCCCCGCCGTTATGCTGGCGATGGGCACCTGCCTGACCAACAAGTACGCCGAGGGCTATCCCGGCAAGCGCTACTACGGCGGCTGCTACTGCGTTGACGAGACCGAGGAGATCGCCCGTCAGCGTGCCTGCAAGCTCTTCGGCGCCGAGCACGCGAACGTCCAGCCCCACTCCGGCGCGAGCGCGAACCTCGCGGCCTTCAAGGCGATGCTCCAGCCCGGCGACACCTACATGGGCATGAACCTCGCCCACGGCGGCCATCTGTCCCACGGCAGCCCGGTCAACATCTCCGGTCAGTATTTCCATCAGGTCCCCTACTCCCTCAACGATGAGACCGAGCAGATCGACTACGATGAGCTCTATCGCATCGCGCAGGAGTGCAAGCCCAAGATGATCCTCGCGGGCGCCTCCGCCTATCCCCGCAAGATCGACTTTGCCAAGTTCCGTGAGATCGCCGATTCCGTCGGCGCGTACCTGATGGTCGACATGGCGCACATCGGCGGCCTTGTCGCCGCTGGCGTGCACCCGAGCCCGGTGCCGTATGCCGACGTGGTCACCTCCACGACGCATAAGACCCTCCGCGGCCCCCGCGGCGGCCTGATCCTCTGCAAGAACGAGATCACCAAGAAGAACATCGAGACCGGCGAGATGGAGACCATCAACCTCGCCAAGAAGATCGACTCCGCCGTGTTCCCCGGCACGCAGGGCGGCCCGCTCGAGCACATCATCGCAGCCAAGGCCATCTGCTTCGGCGAGGCCCTCAAGCCCGAGTTCAAGGCCTACGGCGAGCAGGTCGTGAAGAACGCCGCCGTCCTCGCCGACGGCCTGATGAAGGAAGGCTTCCGTCTCGTCTCCGGCGGCACGGACAACCACCTCATGCTCGTTGACGTCCGCAACTTCAACATCACCGGCAAGGAGATCGAGCGCCGCCTCGACGAGTGCTTCATCACCGTCAACAAGAACGCCATCCCCAACGACCCCGAGAAGCCGTTCGTCACCTCCGGCATCCGCGTCGGCACCCCCGCCGCCACCACCCGCGGCCTGAAGGAAGAGGACATGAAGGAGATCGCCCGCATCATGGGTATGGTCGCCCGTGACTTCGAGGGCAATAAGACCGCCGCGCAGGAGGCCGTCGTCGCCCTGACCAAGAAGTACCCCATCTACGAATAAGCGTAAGACAGCCGAAGAGGTCCCGGAAACGGGACCTCTTCTTTCCTATGCCAGCACGGTTTCGGCAAAGCCCGCGGCGAAGAGCCGCGCGGCGGCAAGCGCCTCGTCGAGCGAGTTGCCCGCCGTGCCGACCTCGATGAGCAGAGAGCCGGTCGTGACCTGTTGGTTGTAGCGCGAGTTGCGCACCGTGACGGGACGCATGAGCGTGGGGTATTTTGCGTACAGCGTCTCCTGCACGGCGCAGGCGAGCTTGAGGTTCTCGCGCCAGTCGGGATGCTCCAGCCCGCCGCCGGACGAGCCGATGACAAATTCCAGCTGAGCGGCCCCCGGCTCCTCGGCGCACAGGAGCTTGTAGTTGTTGCCCTCACTGTCGGCTACGGCGTCGCGGTGAACGTCCAGAATGTAGAGGAGCGAGGGATATTCCGCGCGGTATTTCTCGATGGCGGCGAGCGAGCGGTTGTACGCGCCGGAATAGTTGGGGTAGTCGTAGAGCTCGCGGTCGTGGAGCACGCCGAGACCGGCGTCCGTCAGGACGCGGGCGATCTCGTCGCCGACGCGGATCATGTTCTTTTCTTTTTCGAGCGTGCGGTGATCGTCGCTTGCCTCGTACTCCTCCCCTGCCGGCATGGTGTAGGCCTCCGTGCCGTGCGTGTGGACGATGAGCACCTGCGGGCCGTCGGCGGGACATTCCGCTGCGGCGGGCGCTCCCGTGAGCTGCGAAGCGTCCAGCGTACACTTTGAGCCGTTGTTGATGCAGACGTTCCCCAGCACCGTATAGCCGCTCGGGTCGCCGACCCGGAGCGTGCGGGACGGCACGCCGTTGTCCGCGCCGCGCGGAACGGCCTCCCCCCCGTCTGTGCGTCGGAGAGCGTTGTGCCCTCGTGATCCTCGGTGTCGGGCTTCGTTTCGTCGGGCGGGAGCTGCAGCTCGCTCGACCACGCCTGCGTCACCTCGCTGCGCGCGTCGGCAAGGATGGGCGTCAGACTCAGCGCGAGCGACGCGCCGAGGGAGAGCTCGTCCGCTTCCTCGCCGCCCATCTCGTAGCGCAGCAGGGCGAGCGGGAGCGCAGTCTCCTGCCGCAGCCGTTCGGCGGCATCGGACAGGCTGTGCGCCGTGGCGGCCACGCCGACCGTCCAGAGCGTCAGCGCCGTGAGCGCCGCGGCGAACGCGATGCGCGGGACGCCGCGCAGCCTGGGTTTCCGTGGTATCTTCTGCATGATCGTCACCTCGGGACAAACCTATGCGACCGGCGGGACGGATATTCCAGGCAAAAATATTTCGGAAAAGCGCGGGAAGGGCTTGACTTTGCCCTCTTTTTTTGTATAATAGTAGAGCTTATGGTCTCACCATAGGCATATCCTTGCTCACACGAAGGACGTGTGGGCCATCAGTCCAAAAGGAGGTGCAAGAAATTGGCTAAGATTTCCGCTAACTATGAGGTCGTTTTCATCATCGACCCCGCACAGGGTGAGGAAGGCGTTGCCGCGCTGACCGAGAAGTTCAAGACCCTGGTGGAGCAGAACAGCTCCGCGATGGAAGTGGAGGAGTGGGGCAAGCGCAAGCTCGCTTACGCGATCAACTACATTACCGAAGGCTACTATGTGTTGATCTCCTTCACCAGCGCGCCCGAGTTCCCCAAGGAGCTGGACCGTATCCTTCGCATTACCGACGGCGTCATCCGTTCCATGATCGTCTGCAAGGACGAATAAGGAGGAAAGAATATGTCACTCAATCGTGTCGTTATCATGGGCCGTCTGACCCGTGACCCCGAGCTGCGCCGCACGCAGACCGGGACGGCCGTGACGTCCTTCTCCCTCGCCGTGGACCGCGACTTCAAGAGCCGCGAGAGCGGCGAAAAGGCAACGGATTTCATTGATGTCGTTGCCTGGCGCCAGACCGCCGAGTTTGTCTGCCAGTACTTCGCCAAGGGCCGCATGGCCGTGGTCGAGGGCCGGCTGCAGATCCGCGACTGGAAAGATAAGGACGGCAACAACCGCCGCAGCGCGGAAGTGGTTGCCGACAACGTGTATTTCGGCGACAGCAAGCGCGACGGAGCCTCCGGCGGCGATTATGCGCCCCCGGCCTACGGCTCTCCCGCTTCCACCTACTCCGCCCCCGCGGGCGGCGGCTTCGCCGAGATCGAAGAGGACGGGGAGCTCCCGTTCTGACAAAATCTATAAAGGAGGATACTTCCATGGCTATGGAACGCGAAAACAAGGCCCCTCGCGCCGGTGCTCCTGCGAACCGCAAGCGCCGCAAGGTCTGCCAGTTCTGCGTTGACAAGTGCGAATATATCGACTACAAGGATGCCGCCAAGCTGCGCCGCTTCATTTCCGAGCGCTCCAAGATCCTGCCCCGCAGGACCACCGGCACCTGTGCCATGCATCAGCGTCAGCTGACCGAGGCGATCAAGCGCGCCCGTCAGATCGCTCTGCTGCCCTTCGTCACCGAATAACTGCAAACGAAAAAGAGACACGCGGTGCGTGTCTCTTTTTTTGCCTGGAGCAGGCGCTGCGCGGCGAGCGATCTGCCTTAGCGGCGGCAGGACGGACGGCGCAGCTGCGCCGCGCAAGTGTTCTGCGGAGCAAAATCTTGGCGGAGGGGCAATTCATTTGCCCCGGGCATTCTAATACCGGAGGGTGGAGCCGCCGACGACGGCGGCGAAACCCAAAAAGAAAAGCATCGCCTTGCGATGCTTTTCTTTTTGGTGCCTCGTCGGGGATTCGAACCCCGGACACCCTGCTTAAAAGGCACAATAAACGCCATGATTACCAATGCATACCACAGTATTTGACTTGCATCTGACTTGCACGCTTACTCATTTTCCGCTTTTGAGTTGCCCGACAGATAGGCGTCCAGCTTATCCACAGACTTCCTCTTGTGAATGGCATCGAGGTGTGTGTAGATCCGTAATGTCGTGGACACGTCAGCATGGCCCATCTGAGCACATGCCTGCACCACATCCACACCGGCCAGATAGAGCAGCGTGCAGAAGGTGTGCCGAAGCCAGTGCATCGTGATGGGCGGAATCGTCATGTCAAAGACCTTTGGACCTGGCTTGCTGGATCTCATGCGCTCCAAATCTGCCGGCGTCCTGGTGGCGTATTTGATATTCAGCTCCCGCATATAGGAGCGCCACAGCTTCGCCCACGCAGTTGCAGTCATGACCTCGCCTTTGGCACTGTGGATCACAAGCAGGCCGTCTCTCGGCATAGCTGCCATATAGTCGGCCAGCCGCTGCGGAATATCCACCGTTCGCATGCCGGCATCTGATTTGGTAACGTGCCGGAGCGTAGGCGTACCGTTGGAATCATATTCGATCGTCTTATTGACGGTGATCGTCCGTGCCTTCAGATCCACGTCATTCCATGTCAGCGCGGCCAGCTCCCCGCGGCGCAGGCCCGAGAGCATCATAATGACCGCTACAGGCTGCGCACGGTGAGGCGTGTTCCATATCCATTGTTGTTCCTCGGCGGTCAGAGCGCGGCGCTGCTCCGCTTTTCGGCCAACGGCGGCAAGCTCTACCTGCTCGACCGGATTCGTTGGAATGACACGGCCTACGGCCCGACGCATGATCTGTCTCATGGCCGAGCGATACAGATCTACAGTGCGCTGAGCGAGCCCCTGATCGGACAATGCGATCAATACCCGCTCCACATCGTCGGCACGCACCTGACCGATCTCATAGCCTGGCAGCTCCTCTTTCCAGAGCTTTACTGCTCTACGGTAGTTGTCCATCTGTCGGCAGGTGATCTGTTCCTTCTCCTTCAGGCGGAGCCAATCATCCGCCCATGTGGCAAAGCTGTCACGTTGGGAGAGAACGTCAAGGCCCTGCCCGAGCTGGAGCCTGACCGAGGTTTCCTTCTCCTTCAGCTCTGCCGGCGTCTTTGCATAGACGCTCTTATATTTGCGCTTACCGTTTTCATCGCGGCCCAAATAGATCTGAGAGCAATAGCGCCCATCGGCGCGCTTCTTTGCTCTGGCCATGTTCTCACCCCTTGCCTTTTGTCAAATTCTATGCTATTTTGTCTTTGGCGCTGCCGAACTGCAGCGGTCAGCCCTCGACAGGGGGCAGCTTCTTTGCCCTCTGATCTTGCGAGAGCTTGCGAGAGGAGGGCTGCCCAATGGTTACATACTCGGACCTGTTCCAGTTTTGTATTCTCATCGTTGGTATTTGCGGCCTGTTTATTCAGGTATACAAAAAGAAGTGACCGCCGGCACCCTGACAAGTACGGCGATCACTTCAAAGCACTTTTAAGGGGCTGACCGTTCCGGCAGCGCCCTTTTTGTACTTTTCAGTATAGCCGTCCAAGTTCATTTTGTCAATGCTCTACACGTTGGTGCAGGGCTTTATTTTTTGCCCTCTGTGGGAGATCCTGAGCCGTTTATGGGCGTTTCCGCAGGGAGGGAGGTATCTTCTGTCCCCTTGGCGGCATCTTGCGCGTCAGAACGCTGGTATCTGGGAATCTCGGTCAGTTCTGATACGCGCTTGACGGCTTCGGTCTGACCGGAAGGGTTGAGGGAAGAAAAGGCAGTGATAAGCTGACCCTCTTCTTCAGAAAAGCTATAGCCAACTTTTTTATGCTTTTCATGGACAAGAGCATCGATAATATCGCTACCTTCTTCTGCAAACTCAAAGCCCGCATCAAACCATTCGTTTCCAATTTCATTTGCCAACACATAGAAATCAATCCTAAGGGCTGCGGCAATAGTTTTAAGTTGCGATACTGACGGCTCTATAACGCCCGTTTCATACTTCGATAATGTTGCTCGATTTATTCCCAATACTTCAGCAAGTTGCTCTTGGGTTACGCCCGCTGCTTTTCGTGCGTTTCGAATTGCCTGAAAATTCATGTTACACACTCCTATCTTGCTAAAATGTAACTCACAGGCACAAAAATGTCAAGAACTTTTAATAATGTTCTTGACAAGCACGAAATGGTGTGTTACTATGTGCCCACAAGGCACATTTGCTGTATTGGAGGTGAACAACGAATGAAGATCAGCGTACTAAAAATCGAAACTCTGCTTGCGGAAAAAAGTATGACGAAAGCAGATCTCGCAAACCGCTGCGGAATTTCGCGGCAGAATGTCAGTACCCTTATCCGGCGCGGGACCTGTGAACCGAGGACGGCTGGTAAGCTGGCCTCTGGACTTGGTGTTGAGGTAAGAGAAATCATCGAAAAGGAGGCAACCTAATGATCGAATTACCGGAAGGGCTTGTCATAATTTCGGACGAGCATTGTTACATTGTGGGGAATCCCCGGAAAAGCCGTGGGAAGGGCGTTGAAATCAAGAATCCGAAGTACTACGCCCACATAGATCAGGCGATCCAAGGCGCGCTTGCCCTCATTCTGCGCTTGAAAGTGAAAAACAAAGAAATTACTACCTTGCGGCAGTTCCTTGATGAGCAAGCAAATCTGAATCAGGAATTGCGCGATATGCTAACACCGCAAAATGGCGGTGGGGAAGCCATGGAAACAAGGGGAGACGAGCCTGCAACCATTGCCGAGGGTAATTACATACCTGACAAGGCAGAAAGGGAAAAACGCCATGTATAGGCCAATGAGACAGAATAAGCCGCGCCGGGTGATCCATGACGTGGCAGAGCTTCCCGTCCTCTGCGATTGTGCCGAGGCCGGCCTGCTGCTCCGGCGTAATCCGGAGGTGATCGCCAAGATGGCAAAGGAAGGCGTCCTAAAGGGCGCAAAGCAAGGGCAGAGTTGGTTCTTCCGCCGTGACGATCTGGTGGAGTATATGGACAAGCTCTTTGAAACAGGAGGCACAGGCACGTGAACGAAGATAAAAACACATTTAAGCCCGCAGACTTCAGCGATGCCGGAAACGCTGCCGTGTTTGTCCGTGAGCACTGTGATGACATTATTTTCACAGATTCCATGGGCTGGCTCTGCTGGGATGGCAAGCGGTGGGAACGGAACGAGCATAAAGCTCTGGAACTGGCAGAGGACTTTTCCGAGCATATGCTGAGAGACGCCATGGGCGAATACCGGGATGCGCTGCACAACGAAGCGGAAGCGAAGGCTGCAGATCCCGAAGGCAGCGAGGCGGTCAAGGCAGCCAGCGAGGCGGTCAAGCGGAGCAAAGCCTACTTAGCCCATGCCAATATGACTCGCCGAGTTTCCCGGTTAAAGGCTATCTTAGATCTTGCCAGACCGTATATGGTCCGCCCCGGCAATTCCATGGATGCGGATCCGCTGGAGCTGAACACACAGGCTGGGATTATCAACCTGGTAACGGGCGCCTTTCGGCCTAACCAGCAGGAAGCATATTGCACGAAAGTTACCGCTTTCAGCAGGAACGATAAGGGCAAGGATATTTGGGATTCTTTTCTGGATACGATCACCTGCGAGAACAGCAGCCTAAAAGGATTCCTTCAGATGGTTGTCGGTATGTCGCTCTTTGGCAAGGTCTATCAGGAGGGCGTTACCTTTGCCGTTGGCACAGGTAAAAACGGCAAATCGACCTTCTTTAACACCGTCGCTGCCGTCATGGGCGATTATGCCGGGTACATCGACATTGACGTTATTACGACCAAAAACTCAAATGACAAGGCCGCGCTGGCCACTCTGCGCGGGAAACGGCTGGTGATCGCCGGCGAGCTGGAGGAAGGCCGCCGCCTCTCTGCGGCCACGATCAAGAAGATCTCCAGTACAGACCCGTTCCAGGTGGAGGAAAAGTATAAGCAGCCGGAGATTGTTAAGCCGTCGCATACGCTCTGCCTGTTCACTAACCACCTTCCCCGTGTCGGATCCACCGATGAGGGCACATGGCGCCGCATCTTCGTAGTTCCCTTCAACGCTGTCATTCAGCCAGATAAGACGATTCAAAACTACGCTGACTATCTTGCGGAGAATGCCGGTGGCTTCATTCTGGCCTGGGCAGTCGAGGGAGCGCAGAACTTTGCCCGGAATGGCTTTAGACTGGATATCCCCGATTGCGTGGAGGAGGCTACCTATGATTACCGGAGCCGGGAAAACTGGCTCGAGAATTTTCTTTCAGAGTGCTGCATCAAAGAAACTGGAGCGCACGTCGGAGCCAGAGAACTATACGATGCTTACAAGGCGTGGTCGGAGGCCCTGAAGGACTACACCCGCAGTGAGAAGGACTTCTCCGCAGAGATGGAGAAACTGGGGATTTCTAAGAGAAAATCGCATGGTATAAACACATATTTCGGCCTGCGACTTAATGACCGTCAGAACCGCTCAAACCGCTGGTATGACAACGAAATTTTATGATTGTGGGGAGAGAGGTGAGCCAATAACCTAACTTTCTCTATATACACTTTATTTTTGCTTACACGAAAGTTAGTATGTAGATTCCCCTTCCTCCCCCAAGAAAGGAAAATTACGAGTATGAAAGAGAAAATCTGTCCCATCGATGGACGCCCGTGCGATAGGTTTTGCAGTCACCGTTATAAGAATCGGCCGGAGGGCGGCTGCTTCCTGACTGACTTTGCTGAGACTATGTCAGAGGTATTTGCTGATCCTGATAATCAGCCCGTTCGTAGAAAGGAAAACTATGGAAAATAATAAAATCTGTCCGCTGCTGTCTATCACATCTGAAGACAACTTGACCGATTGCTATGGAGAATCGTGCGCATGGTATGTGCCGCCAGTCTATGCCTCTAACGGTAAGCTCATAACGAAGGGGCGTTGTGCCATTCATGGCCTGGGCGCTCTGCCGGAGCTTGTGCGAGAGGTGGCGAGACTGTGAGTTATTACCGGACATGCCCCATCTGCGGGGCCTACCTCGACCCGTGCGAGCGGTGCGACTGCCAGGATGAAAAGGAAGCCGCTGCCAGTGCGACCAACACTGACAGCGGCAGGGTGGAAACGGGATTGCAGGCCCTGCTTTCCGTCTCCAGTTTACACGAAAACAAGGAGGATTGCAAGGATGAAGAGGCCTGATGTGTTTACGGAGCTGGAAGCGGCAGCCGTCGGCTGCATCGCACTGGAGGGTACCTGCATCAGAAGTGCATACGTTCATGACCTCTATGTGCTTATCTGCGACTACAAAGGCGTGACCGTTTATGTGGTCGTGCCGGACAGCTTCAACAGGTACGCCGTTTTGCGCCGTGTGCTCGGGCATCAGCTCCGCTTCATCCCTACTGCCGTATCAGCGGCTGACGGCGCTGCGATAGCCACGCCGACTCTGAGCAGCCTTGTGAGATTCGAAGAGGCATCCCCCCCGGTGGGATTGAGATCTCTCGGCGGATCCGTGTCAAGACCAACAGCGGCACCCTGAACAGGATAAAGTTTAGAAATGGGCAATTGCCCTGAAAGAGGTGAAGCAGCGCATGAAGGTGAAAATATCATACTTACCGCAGGAGGAGCGGGACGCGACCGCCGCTCTAACCGCCCTGCAGCTCCGTCATCCGGACGGCAGGACACGCAGGAGCGACCGGCACCCGCCATACCGACAAATCTATTTTTCTGTCAGCGGTGAAAAAGACAGTTGCAAAGAAGAAAAGGACGCGCTATAATACTCCCAAAGAATAACGCATGGAGTACCGCCGTAAAGGTTAGCGATAAAAACGCATGGGAATGTGGCTGTTGAGCCGCCCCATGCGTTTTCTTTTGCCTGCCGGGTGTGTGGAGTTTTGAGGAGCCCTTTTCATCTGTAGATTTCGCCACACATCCGCCAGGCATTAAATCAGCCCACTCTGGGCGTAAAACGGAGGTAAACTATGAGCGAAGAAACTATGAACCAGAACACCGAGCAGAAGCCCACCAACTCCAACCCGGAGGATAAAAATGGGGATCCGGGCAGCGGCAGGACGTTCACGCAGGAAGAAGTAAACCGTATTGTAGCCGACAGGCTGGCGAAGGAAAGAGCTAAGGTGTCCAAGTCCGTCGATCCGGAGACAGATCAGCATGAGCAGGAGCTCACTGCCCGCGAGCAGATTTTGGAATGTCGGGACTATCTGGAGACGCAGAACAAGAACTATGGGACGAATTATCCCGTTGAGCTGGTTTCTCTGTTTGGGGCAATGGACCTGCCGCAGTTTAAAGACAAGCTGCATGAGTTCGAGCGTATTGTCGAGAGAATGGCAGATCCGAACAAAGAGCAGCGCCGCAGCGATCCGCGCCCCACCTCAGACAGCCTTTTCCGCGAAGCCTTCGGTCTGAACCGCCGAAAGGAGTAATTAAATGGCGATTGAACTTGTAACCCAATTTTCGAGTTACGTTGATGAACAGTTCTCTACGGAGAGCAAGAAAAGTATGCTGACCAATCAGGACTTTGGTTGGGACGGCGCACACTCGGTCAAGATCTACAAGGCTACCACAGCCAAGATGAACGACTATGACCGCGCGGGAACCGGCGCAAATGCATCTCGCTATGGCAAGATCGAGAGCGTCAGCGCCACCACCGAAGAAATGATGCTGAAGCGCGACCGGTCTTTTACGGTCGTCACAGATGCACTGGACGAGAACGAGACCAAGGGTGTTCTTGGTTCTGCCACCATGCTGGCCCGTCAGATCCGCGAAGTCGTGATTCCGGAAGTTGACACCTACACATACGGTGTGATGTGTGCCGAGGCCGGCCACAAACCCGCAGCGGTTAAACTGACGGAGGAAAACATCTACACGGAGATGCTGAAGGGTAGCGAGGCTCTGGATAATTCCGAGGTGCCGGAGACCGGTCGCATTCTGATGCTGACACCGGAAACCTACACAATGCTGAAGAAGTGCAAAGATGTCATCATGGAGACCGACATCGGCAATGAGCTGCGCCTTCTGGGCGTTCTTGCTATGTTGGATGGCTGCAAGGTCATCAAGGTCCCCGCAAACCGTGTGCCTGCGGGCTTCGGCTTCATGATCGCGCATCCCTGTGCCACCGTAGCGCCCACTAAGCTGGAAAGCTATATGGTGCACCACAATCCTCCTGGTATTTCTGGATATCTGCTGGAAGGCAGGGTCTGCTATGACGCCTTCGTCCTGGATAACAAGGCATCTGCACTCTATTATCAGGCCATGGCTGCCGATGGACTGACGGTTGCTTCTACTGCCGGCTCTGCATCCGGTAAAACGAAGATCACCGTCACACCGGACAAAGCCGAGAGCAACTCTTACAGGTACAAGGTGGATGTAGCCGTTCCGGCTATCGGTGAGGACTGCTCTAGCTGGAGCGAGTGGGATGGTAGCGCAGACATTGCGGCTGCCAACGGATCCACACTTGTCGTTGCTGAAGTAGACAGCAACGGCATGGCAGTCAAGGCGGGTAGCGTCGCTGTGACCGCAAAGGCGTGACCTGAGCAGTGGGAGGCGCATGGGAATGTCTCATGCGCCTCCTTTTGGCTGCAATGAGTATCCCCCCGGTGGGGCCCGACCTGACGAGGAGGCCTTCGTCTCGACCGAACAGCAGTCCCAAAGCACACCATTTTCCTGCAACGAAATTCCAAGGTCGGAGTTGAATTATCAATGGCGATCGTGATAGAAGGCTATGTCAATATAGCCGGCAAAAGGAGCAACTGCGAATTTCCGGCTTATCCCGGAGTGCCAGGACGTTTTTATGAAGTTATCATGCCTGATGCGTTCAAAATGTCATTGCTTCAGACGACCTGCATAAAGCTAAAGGTCGATCATACGCGTGTGATCGGCTCGACACACAGCGGAGAGCTACAATTGGCCGATGACAGCCGAGGCCTGTGGGCACACGCTCTGATTTCAGATCCGGCCGTGATTGCGGCGGCCCGCCCGGCTGCATCCGAGGATGGTCTTTCGCCTTCATAGCAGAACAGTCCGAATGGTATCGGCTTGACCCAAGAGAGAAGCTGTATTACCGAAAAGTAAAGCGCGCCAAATTACTGGAAGTATCGTTGATGATAGAAAAAGATGCGGCCTATTCTGAACGACCGTCAACGTCAAAAACGTCGAGGAGGAAAAGCCATGGAGCTTCATGAAATTGAAAGAGATATTGAGGCCCTAAAGTCCAGCCCTCTCGTTTTAGTTTGCCGGACACCGCAGGGAAGAGTAAAGGCTATGAGCCTACAGAAGTGCGTAGAGACCGGCAGCAGCTTCCTCTATGTCGCCGTCGATGAGCTGGATGCGCTGCTCGATCAGGCCATAAACGGAACGGCTTGAAACCGCAACTTTTTCACATGCTTTTCGATATCCGTTTTTCCATGATTTCCAGACATTCAAAATGGGATATGCCTTAATACGGCTCAAGCCCCTGCAAATACTGCATTTTCAGACTGCCGCAGCACCTTCTTCTTACCGTAGCTATAGAGACCTACGGTAAAAAGGCTGTTCTATGATCCACTAAATTCGCAACTTTTCCATCTAACCAGACGGGTGCAAAGAAGGCATCATTTCGATTATTTTTGATGCTATAAAATCCTCAAGGACTGACCAAGCCCAAAACACCCGGACAGTAAATCGCGAGGAATCACTGCCTAAAACTGCGTCCCTATGATGGGGACAGTAGAAAGCGCCCGAATCACTACCATTTTTTGCTTTGGACTCGTGACAGGTTTTGGTAGTCAATTAAGCGTACACGCTCGAACGTTACGCCTCAAAAGTCAATAATGTTTTGACATGCATTTTGACTTGCACGCCGTTAGAAAAGTGGCCTCAAACGGCTGCTTTTCTGATTTACTCACACCTGCAAAAGCAAAAGAAAAACCCTCAAAGCCTTGCGGCTCTAAGGGTTCTCCTGGTGCCTCGTCGGGGATTCGAACCCCGGACACCCTGCTTAAAAGGCAGGTGCTCTGCCGACTGAGCTAACGAAGCGAAGGTATGAAGGCAGCGGAAAACGCTGTTATTCTCTGGCAGGGATGGCTGGATTTGAACCAGCGAATGAGGGAGTCAAAGTCCCTTGCCTTACCGCTTGGCTACACCCCTATAAGGGAAAAGAAAGGGGATCGGGACTCTATTCCCGATCCCGCCCTTTTTGTGGGGTGGGTAAAGGGACTCGAACCCTCGACACCCGGAACCACAATCCGGTGCTCTAACCAACTGAGCTACACCCACCACATATCTGGTATCACAAGGGAAGCCTCGCCGCAGGCCGCTTTGGGGGAAATGGTACGCCAGAAGGGATTCGAACCCCCGGCCTACTGCTTAGAAGGCAGTTGCTCTATCCTGCTGAGCTACTGGCGCAAATGGATGGAGCAGGTGACGGGAATCGAACCCGCATCCCCAGCTTGGAAGGCTGGTGCCCTGGCCATTGTGCTACACCTGCAAGAGCCCTCCGCAATCTGTCAGCTTTTGCATGATAGCACGGAAGAGGCGTAATGTCAAGATGGAATTTTATACTTGCATCGCAAAATATACGTTTTTCGGCATTCGCGATGAAAAATTGCTTGCAAGCGCGCGGAAGTCATGGTATCATACCATGGTATGCAGCGGTATCGAAGCGGTCATAACGGGGCTGACTCGAAATCATGTTTCCACTTTGGAAGTCCAAACTGCCGAAAAGCCAGTAACCATGCGGGTTTGCGGGCAAGTTCAAATTGTGAATTGGGGTCTGTTCTATCCTGTTGTTCTTCCCAATTTCCACGGCTTGAATTTTGCGGGAAAATGGCTATAATGAGAGCAGCCATCTGACGGCCACTTTGAGAGGTGTGTTTTGGGGTTCCGTAGTTACCGCTATCGTCCCTGATTTACCGTCATCATCCAAGTTGGTGTAATGATTCGAAATCAGGTTTCCTATGCGGAGTGCCAAACGGCTGAAACCCTTGGAACCATGCGGGTTCCAGCCGAGTTCAAATTGAATAATGTTGCTTGTTCTATCCTGTTGTTCTTCCCGATTTCCACCGGCTGAATTGGTCGGCGGGTCGGGACCAGGGATATAACATAAATTTGGAGATGTACCCAAGCGGTTGAAGGGTCCGCACTCGAAATGCGGTAGGTCGGCTCAAACCGGCGCGAGAGTTCGAATCTCTCCATCTCCGCCATGAGGTCTGCCAGCGAAAAGCTGGTAGACCTCTTTCCTTTTTATGGAGAAACCGCCGATAGGTTTTGCAGCATGGGCGCCACAATGTCCTGCTCAATGGCTGCGGCGGATTGTTTTTTCGTGGCATATTGCAGATGCCCGTAAATATCCACCGTTGTTGAAATCTCACTGTGTCCCAGCCATTCTTTTACCTGTTCCATCGGAACACCGTTGGCCAGCAAAAGCGAGGCACAGGTATGGCGAAGATCGTGGAAACGAATGTGCCGTAAATTGTTCTTGGCAAGCAACTTCCCAAAGGTCGAGGACACATAGTTGGGTTTAATGAGATTGCCAATCACATCGACACAGACATATCCCAGATATTCTTTGTTGTAGGCGCGCCCGCACAGCTTGCGATTTTCTTCCTGCTGTTTCTTGGCCTCCAGCAACCGTTCTTTCAAAAAAGGAATCAATGGATAAGTCCGCAGACTGGATTTGTTCTTTGCCTTGTCCTTCTTAATCGTGACCCGCTCTCCCTTTACATTGCAGGTTGTTACCGTATGCCGAATGGAGAAGCAGTTATGGTTGAAGTCAAAGGCACTCCATTTCAAACCAATAACCTCACTGCGGCGCAGGCCGTAAAAAGCAGTCAGTAGAACTACCAGCTCGATCTTATGCCCCTTGATAACTTCAAACAGATTCAGGACTTCCGAATCCAGGTAGTAGTCACCCTTGAAGGGTTCAGGCTTGGAAATGATAATCCGGTCAGCCGGATTGCTTGGAATCAGATTTTTGTCAACCGCATAATTCAACGCCCCATGAATCAGAGCGTGGTAATGTTTAACGGTAGTCGGCTTGACCCGTTCCAATTCTTTCTCATAAAAAGCGAGAATATCTTGTTTGGTAAGGTCACAAAGGGCGACAGGATGCTCTCGGAAATACGGGGCGATGGGGTTGTTAAGCTGTTGTTCGTATCCCGAATAGGTCGAGAGTTCAATGGGCTTGCTGTCCATCACCCGTCCGGTAGCAGACTTGTACTTGTACTCAAGCCACTGGTACAGGAAATCCACAAAGGAAATCTTTGCGGATGACGGGTCAGACGGAGAAGCCGACTGCTGTGAGGCCGTAGCCTCCTGAAGCAGCTTTTCCGTCCATTCTTTTCGGATGGTGGGAAGCATATTGTTTGCCCAGGTCTTATTGCCCTTGACTTTCTTATGGGTGGGAATCCATTTGGGCTTTCTCTTACCGTTCTCATCGGTAAGGTTTAGAACCCAATAGAGATACCCTTTTTTCTCGGCCACATGGCCGGAGATTAGTTTGCTGTTTTCTTGCAGGTGTACCGCTGGCATACTGATCTGTTCCTCCTTTTGCGGTATTGAGTTCACCTACCAATGACACCTTTATTGTATCATCGGACAGAACAAAACTCCAGGTAAATCCGCGTCAGAATTGTTAACTTTCTGCGTCTATCCGGTGAAGATCGACACCATAGCCTGCTACTCCGCAAAAGTGGAGCAGGTGATTTTCAAATAACGAAGAATGTGGGCTTTGGGGATGCGGTAAGCCCGTCCAATTTTAAGGTACTCAATTTTCCCATCTTTAAGTAACTTGTACCCGGTTTTTGTACTGACGCCAAGCGCCTCACACATTTGACCAATGTCCATCACATCCGGGTAGTCTTTTAACATCAATCGGTAGGCATCTCTGGGAGAGAGTAGGCCGCCGTCATTTTCATACATTGTGAGTCCTCCTTTCGTTGGGGTATCCTATGCCGATGCTGATTGCCAGGGCTGCATCTACCTCCAGCATTTTTTCTTTGCTGATACGCCCAATGTAACCACGGAGCCGCTTCCGGTCTATTGTCCGCAGTTGTTCCAACAGAAGCAGAGAGGTAGGCGCAAGCCCCGGCACATTCTCAAGTAGGATATGGGTAGGCAGACTGTTCTTCGCTTTTCTGCTGGTGATGGCTGCTGCAACAACGGTAGGACTAAAGTGATTCCCCACATCATTTTGGATAACAAGGACAGGGCGGATGCCGCCTTGCTCGGAGCCGACCACCGGGTTCAGGTCTGCATAGAACAGATCGCCACGCCGGATAGCCTTTCGCATAAACTGACCTCCTGAATATTAAGTAAGCCGGAAAACGGGGCAGGCCATAAGACCTGCCCCATTTCCGGCGAAATACAAAATCCGATTTGTTTTCTTGTTATGTGCCATTTGTCCTTGACACCCCGCACATATTGGGAAGTCATCAGTGACCGGCAGCGAACCGGCCCACGGGAATCTCACCCCTCCGAGGATCTCTCCGAGCTGCCCCCATTGCGTGATCCTGCAACCAGATGGTTTCCAAATGTTATGGACTACTCTGATCTTAAGCAGGGCTGTGGCTGGACAGGAGTACCATTATGCCCCTTTCCGGTCATGGCCGCGCCGGGTGCTGCCCGGTTTTTACAGGCTGCCGTTACTCGCTCATACGTGACAGGATTGTATGCAAGACCAATTATGATAATCAGGTGAGATCTGCTCATCATGTCCGTATATCATGGCGCGGCCCCTGAATCAGCTTTAGCTCTTCGAGCTGGAAAGGGGGGATGTTACTGATGAATGAGTATGCGGTTGTCAAGGTACGGGTGAAAGAAGAACACTCGAAAGAATGCCTTTCACCTATCGTCCTGAAACCGCAGGGGTGTCAACCCTGTGCCGCAAAATATTTTTTAAGTTTGGCAATCGCCAGGTTTATGGACTTGGCAACGGCTTGATGGCTTGTCCCTTCCATGCGACCGATCTGCCGGGTAGAGAGTCCCTGAAAAACATGAAGCCGGAATCGCCGTTTCTGAACCTCGGTCAAAGCGCCCACTGTAAAAAGCTGCTCCAGGGCTTTCCAGGCATACTTGCGGTTCTGTATGTCAACAACTCGTTCTTCCCATTCTTCATCCAGAGCGCGAGTGGCACAATGCTCCGTTTCCTCCAAACCGTGGATCGAAACATCCTTGCGGGTCTGGGCGCTCTCTGCCCGATCCTGCTCATAGTAAATTTGATCGGACAGGGCTTTCAGCTCTGCAAAGTCATGTTCCGTTTTGTCAGCATTCTCCTTCAGATAATCCTCCAGTGTGATTTCTATGATTTCGTTATGAAAGCGATAAACGATATTTGGGCTGTTTTTGTTTATCGCATAGTCGCTTTTGCGATAATTTTGCACCTCTGTTACCTCCGATTTGTTTTTTGTGGAAAACAAATCGGAAGTGGTGGTGCTCGACACCAGTGACCAAGTAGTCGAGAACAAATCAAAAAGCGGCCGAATCTGTAACTCAGTACAAATTCGACCGCTCCAAGTCGTTTATTAAAAAGTCCGCAGAAAAAGCATCTTTTGGCAGGTGGAGGCTTTTCGCTTTTAGAACAATACTCCCGGCCACTATACTTCCATATAAAGATGATTTTCTTTGTCTTGTAAGCCGTGTGTCGTGGTGCGTAAAGACAGCGGAACAGCATAATGCGCTTCTTGAGGTATTGCATAGTGCATCAGACTCCTGTCCATACAAACGGACGGCACACCGGCAGCATCACTCCCTTTCTTAATTCAAATATATGTATTTCTACCGACAGGTCAATGCTGCCGAGCCGAAATAAACCTATTCAGTTTAAGATCAACTCTGCATTGTCCGGTCATCAGCGATTATTCTTTTTTATGCGGATAAAGTCAGTAATCAGAAGTATCAAACCGATTATTCCAATCGCAACTATTACATAGCTTTCATGTAAAATTCCATGAAAGCCAAGAAAGCCACTAAATCCGGTTAAATGGACACCGTTTCCGGTCATTCCCGAAATAGGAAAACGAACAGAAAGTCGCCATAATACAAATATAATCAGCGCCGATATTCCAAACAAACTTCCTCCAAGCCACGTTCTCCATGACATTCGCTTGTTTCCTTTCAATGCAGATTCTTGTGGTGGGGTCGGCTCGGTAATATTGTCCTTTAACAAATAGTCAGTAGATACCTTAAAACATTCACTTAATGAGACGATTTTTTCCAGTTCAGGGGATGCCAAGCCGTTCTCCCATTTTGTGATGGCCTGCCTTGATACTCCTATTTTTTCTGCGAGTTTCTCCTGGGACAGTCCCATCTTTTTTCGTTCCCTTTGAATCTTTTCGGGTAACTTCATAGTGAACCTCCTCACTTTCATTCTATTTTTTCTGTGGTAGCCACTCTACCACCCCACCTATGTCAATTCGGCAACCAGTGGTAGCAATAAAAAAATTATGAAATATTGCAGAAAAGCTCACCGAAACGGTGAGCTTTTCTGCGATAATCAATATTGTGGGTAGCTGCCTATTTTGGTTCTTCCCACAGATGCCCACACATTTTCATAGAGAGAATCTATCCTTCGTTTTTCCCAATCGCATCCGCTAATTGACCACTGACGGCATCTATGTAGAGATATACCCCGTCCCGATCACAGTGGTACAGGTTAGAGTAGCTTGTGCTCTCATTCGGGCTGATGGGGTTGGGCTCTACCACTTCAGTGGCCTCCAACAGACCGACTCCTGACTTTGCAGCAGCAGAAAGTGCTTTTTTCAGCACAGCAATCTGTCCATTGCTCCAAAGCCCCTCCAGATCTTCAAGGACTTTTGGGTCCTGCTCCATGTCTTTGAGAAGTTGTATAACTTGATCTGGAGACAGATATACACCGGAGCAATAGTTTTCGATGATTCGGTTCTGCATGGGGTTTGGAAAGGAAACAGGAGTGATTTGTTCCCATGAGGTGAAGTACCGCGCATATTCTGGCTTTTGTTCCACCAGGAACGAAAAGGCACTACCTCTGGTGTAATAATAATCTCGGAAAAAACCTTGGATTACTGCAATATAGAAGCCGTGGCTTTTGTCAAACAGCTCGTTAGATTCCGTTTCAGCCCCAACGCGCAAGGTATTCAGATATTTTTCGGTATAGAAATCCTCCATTCCATGCTGCGCGGCAAGGGCCAGCACTTTTTCCTCCTGTCCCTGCTGTATCCAGGTTAAGGGAGTAAAATACCATTCCCGCATTTCCTCTGGTGAAATCGGGTGAAAACTCACATCGTATCCCACAAAAATCCTCCTTTCAATCCCACCAGAAGTACCAAACAGTGGACTGTCGCAGCACATCGGCCAGAGCGCCCACGGTGGCGTCCTCCGGCCCCTGGTCAATCACATCGGGGCAGAAGCCGTACAGCTCCACCGCCACATCTATGGCCTCCTCCTCGGGAACGGGAGCCGGGAGCAGGAACTCCAACTCGTCGTGGCTCATGGCAGCAGGCACCGCCCCATGCTGTTCAAACCAGTATTTCGCAACTGCCATTAACTCTGGCGTGTTAGGACATTCATTCCAGCCACCAAAGGGCAGATAGGCAAAAATCTCCCAAGGATTCTTCACGGGGATTTTAGCCAGAATGAGAGGATAGGTCATATTATTATCGGAATTCCAGTAGCTTGAAAAACGACGGTTATCATATCCGCCCTCCATCTCGCCCAGGATCTCCTCATCCCAGTCCATATCGTCATCCTCGGCTTCTTCCTTGCGCTGCCCAATCATTTCCTCCAGGACTGCCTTACTGTTCTCGACAGGGGCGGAGAGCATTTTCTTCCGGTATTCGGCAACTTTGTCCGGGTCGAAAGCAAAGTCGTCCTCGCCATCGCTGTCCGGGTCAGAATTCATAATCAGGCATTCCCACAGGATTTCGTCATCCGCCTTAATCAGAACCGGCACAAAGCCCTCTTTGACACTTTCCCGTTTGGCATAGTTATATGCCGACATGATGGGGTCATCATCCGTCATTGAGGGGAAATAGGTACATTCACAGTCCAGATATTCCATCATGGCTTCCGCAAGGTCTGAAGGCTCCAGAGTGGCCTCATCGAAACTCTGTCCCTGCCAGTTGGCGAACCGCTTTTCCATGACTTTTGCCATAGCCTGATAATAGTTTTCATCAAATGGGATGAACAGATAGGCTTCATCCTGGAACTTATCGGAATAATATTGCTCTGAACCGAAATACTCCAAAGCATAGTTATCAATGTCACTGGGGAAGTACGGGCTATCCGCCTCGCCATAGTAATATCCAGCAAAGGCTGCGCCCTCCTTGTTGAACAGCGCCCCAAAGAGCTGTCCTTTCAGCTGGTCCCGGATAAAGCCACGCAGATCGGCGCGGCTCAGATCTGCCATAAACGGCTGCACCTGCTCCCAGTACCGCTCCATAAATTCCGCGCTCATCAGATCATGCTCTATGCACCAGCGCAGATAGATTGCCATGTGGTTGTAGGCACTCAGCTCATCCACCGGCAGGCCCTTTTCCTGAATGGATTCCAGGTGCCATGCGGCATCGTCCATATCGCCGGTGAACTCCTCCTCTGCAAGCGTTCCTCTGGTGATGGCATTCTGGCGGGTGGGATTAACCACAAAACTGATGCCTGCCATTTTTTTAAGCAGAGCGTCCGCATCATGCTCCATCTTATACTCCATCTCATTCCGATAGAGCGGGATCACCTGATAGAAGTTGACCTCCTCGCCGCTCGGCAAAGTGCAGACTTCACCTCCGTTCCAGACAACATCCTGCGGACCTACCAGAAGTGCGGCGCAGAGTTCCGTATCCTCTGCAAACGGCGATTGCTTATCCATTGTGTGGCCAAAGCCCAGCCAGGTATCGTTGGAAATAGGCAGGCGTGCCAACACTTTCAAGAGACCAATCGGCCAGTACCACCGCTCATCCTTCAGGGATTCCTCATCCAGTTTCCAATCCGGTGGCAGAGCGATGGCCAGCTCCGCTCGCTCCAGCTTGTATTCCGCCAGTTCCTCCGGCACATTCATCCGGTGAGCACCCATGCCCATCGTTACCAGTGTGTAATAGTCCCGCTCATCAGAGGGTGGAACAACGCAGATGTCCACATGGATGTCAGGAGAAACCAGCTCATGGAACACATTCTCAAACTCACCAAAGGTGTTTTTGATGTGCTGCTCTATCGCAGACATCTCATCCTCCGAATAAACCTCCGGCTCGCTGTTTTTTCTTGAGGACCAGAAGGCATCCGCCTTCGTACCGTCCGGGTTCAGGAAAATCTGAAAATACTGATCGTCTCCCGGCTGTTGATAGACAAGACCAATGCGGCGGGTCTGGTCCACAAACACACCTGTTAGAATGCCCTCTGGTTCTCCTTCAGGGGTGTGGGTCAGCCATTCACCGCTGTCCAGCCGTTCCTTGAGCTGCCGCAGCCAGTCGGTTCCCATCTTGGAGAGTCCAGCTTCATTCATACGGAAGGACAGCTCCACAAGATGTTCCTGCACTGGATATTGGAATTCACAGCAGGGGGAGTTTTTCTCATAGCTATACCGCTCTGGGTGGAACAGCTCATAAAATTCGGCAAGTCCTGCTTCGTCCACCCGAATGCAGGCTATGGCGCATTGTTTATCATCCGCATTCCCGTCCAGTCCCCGCTGGAGCGTTTGGTCAGCATCGGGATTGATCCAATGATATTCCATCTGTTCCAGGGTGGCTCCGGCTTTGATCTCTTTTTTTAAGGTCAGGAACTCATAATCTCCCGGTTCCAGTTTTAATCCTTGCTTGACGGCATCCAGCGCACCGGATTTATCGCCAAAATGCGCCCGCAGCTTGCCCAGATGGAGCCAGATCCAGGGGTAGTCCGGCTCCTCCAGAGCGCCCCGCTCCGCATATTCCAGTGCTTCTTCCAGCCTGCCGCAATACATCAACGCCACAGAATACCGGTAGTACCAGGTAGCGCAGCCCGTGGCGTTTTTCTCCGAATCCTTCATCCATTCCGCAGCGCGGTAGTAGTGGATGTAATCGTCCAGATTAAGGCAGGCAAAGGCATACCAGAGGGCAATCTGCAAATCCTGGTGAGCCTGTTTTTCGCTGAATCGTCCTTCTTCTACGCCACTTTTGATAAAATCCTCCAGCCAGCCGAGCATTTTCTCAAAGTAACCGGTGGTTCCTTCATCAAAGGATTCCAGTGTTTCAATATCCTCCGCCGAGAGCAGGGAGCCAGTTTCCTCATGAATATCAGGCTCCGGTTCTTTCTCGTCCAGCAGTGGCACACCACCCACATCCCGCCGGAATGCGTGGAAGTGAGCATAGGGCAAGTCGCTTCCCTCAAAGAATGCCTGTGCTGCTGTTAGTACAGCGGGCAGATCCCAGGCGATAAAATCCAGATACCCACAATACAGACCAGTGGCCCCACCCAGGAAGGTCACGGCTTCCTCTCCTGCATCCCGCAGGATGGCATCCCGCAGGTTATCCCGGAAATCCAGAATGACTTTCACTCGTTCCTCACCGGTAAAACCGGACAGCGGGTACAGGAGGAATCCAGCGGCAATGCCATCCTTGTGGTACTCATCCACCATATCACTGCGGGCAGTCAGGTAGTCGTTGATGAGCACCGGCAGGCGGCAGCTTCCAGTATAGACATCCAGCCGCCAGTCAGCCTCTGGGTCCTCCACCGGTTTCAGTTCATAGGCAAGGTAGCTGTTTTCCAGGTAGTCGCTGCCATCCCGCCAGAGAGAAAGTCCCATGCTTTGCAGCAACTCCGGCAGTTCAGAAAGCAGCTTGGCCGGTTCGTCTTTCGGCTGAGCATAAACATCAAACCCAGCAACAAAGGCGATAGCGGAAACTTCTCCGATGGTTTGATCCACCAGCATAGAGAGTGCCCACCAGACCTTGTCTGTGTCCTCTTTCAAGATCGGCGTCAGCTTTTCACAGTAAAGGACCAGACTTACCTGATGATCCTCTGTTTCCTCTGCCCACATCTGCACATCATCAGCCCGAACTTCGATCTCTCCAGCCCGCAGCTCGAACCCCTCACAGGGCTGGCGGCCTACCCAGATATTCCAATGCTCAAGCACCGATTCTGGGGCCTGCTTCTGGAAGTACACCAACGGGAACAGGCGGGAGCGAAGGCCCTCTGGACTGAGGATCAATTCATACTTTTCGCCATTGAAGCCCAGCTCAAAAGAAGTATCACGCAGGGCCGTTTTGAGCGCGTTCCCGCATTTTTCAACCAGTTCTTCGCCGCGCTGGTGCGTTTCGTCAGTTTCTATGATTTGACGCAGTTCTACCTCAATCTGAGAAAAGGCTGCCCATGCTTCCTGCGTCCTTTCACGGAAGTTCTTTTCAAAGCGGGGCAGGGACAAACGACGGCGGCAATCGTCTATGTACTCCTGAGTATCTTTGTCTCCGGGGCGGGCTTTCAGGGCCTTTTCAAAGTAACGCAGGGCGGGGCCTTCCTCATCCAGACAGTAATAGGCCAAAGCGATCCGATAATTCCAGCAGTGATCTTCGGCAAAATGCTCCTCATGGGGAGCCAAAAGTTCCAGCGCCTTTTCAAAAGGCTCCCGTTCTCCTATATGTGCAACGGCAATATATGCCTTGGCCAGCTCACTGTCCAGTTCCGGGGTGCGCTCCTCGGCAGGAATCGCTTCCAGGGTGTCGATTACCTTCTGCGCTTCATCCTGTTCAAACCATTGCTGGCATTGTTTCAATAAATCCATATCATGATCTCCTTTTCCATCTTCGGTAGGGATAGGTTTCACTAATAAGCAGAGCTTGTAATTTCAAAGCTAAAATTCATATCTGCATTTATGGTGACTTCTTCATTTGTGGCTGGTTGTATCACAAACTCAAATGTAGGTTCATAGTCCCCGTCCTGCAAGGTTTCTCCACCCAAAATCTCGATATGATACCAGCCATTTGCAAGCTCAATCATCGGCTTCTTATGCACTCTATAGTAAGAAATCAGATCTTTCACCTTTTCAGGCGTAAACTGTTCCAATATTGGCCATGTAAAAAGCATCAGCATATTATGATCTACTTTGAGGGAATAGCCACTTTTTCTAAGCTGCAATCGGTTTCTTTCTTTGCACAGCTCCGGTCTATCACCAGAGAGATTGAACAATATGGTATAGGGATAGTTTTCAATACCGGCCATTGGGATTACAATTCCTTCGTCAAATACCCTGTCGCCGCTTTCGTTTGTGGTAAACTCCATCGCTAAATCATCTGAAAGATGATTTGCCTGCTTCCAGTCCTCCAGCAACAAAATGTCACCAAGGAGAAAATAATTAACAAGATCGTTTAATACTTCCGTAAACCTATATATCATCCATTATGCCTCCCTTACAATCCTGTCCGCTGCCAGCCGTTCAGCCGCTCCTGCACCGCGTCAATCATCCAACCCTCGCCCACGCGCTTCATGAGAAAGCGGCGGTCAAAGCTGGTATTTTTCTCTCTGGTGTAGATGTAGAGCTTGTTCTTGGTGATCTGCTCCGCGTCAAGGAATTCTTCCCCGTTGTAGGTGCCCTGGGCGCTGTATGAGAGGGCCAGAGGCCGATAGCCCAGACGGGGCTTTTCGCTCACATACTTCTCCCAGATCGCCAGCAGGCGGGGCACAGCCTCGGCATCTTCAAACCCAACCTGCTCCATGTACTGCTCCCATTCCGTCATCTCGGCAAAGAACGCGGACAACACCCTGCGGCATTCCTCCGCCGCCTGCCCATCCAGTTGGACGGGCTTTTTGGCCTTTTCCCGCTGGAGCTGGGAGAAGTGTTCCATCTGCTCCTTGGTAAATTGCACATGGGCCACTGGCTTGATGTAGTTGTTGCCGGCGACAGCCAGCAGTCCATCATAAGTAACAGCAGTGTGGTCGATCCAGATGTGGGAGAGCTTGGGGATGGAGGCTGCCCGAAGCAGACCGGCATCATCCAGCCTGGTGTGGTCAAGGGCCAGCAGGTCCAGCTTACAGCTTTGCAGGGCGGACAAGCCGCTTCCGTCGATCCCGGCATTCCCGGTCAGCAGCAGATAGCGCAGCTTGGGCATGGCGGAAAAAAATGGGGAAACAGGCGTCGGTGAGGGTGCCGTTTTCCACGCCGAAGTTGACCATGCTTTTATGCCCGGCAAAGGGGGCAAGCAGTTCATCCGTCACCGGATACCCTTTCACATGGAAGCCCACCAGGGTGTAACCGGCCAACCGCTCCATGATCTCTGCGGTCAGCTTCGGAATTTCAAATTTCTTTTCTCCATCTAAGGTCAGGACACCATTTTCCCAATCCGCTGTCCGCGCCCGTTTTGGCCATTCCATAGCTTTCCTCCTTACTCCTGTGCTCAATCTGCTAACATTTCATGGGGAAATCTCTTTTCAAATATCCCAGTCTATGAAATCTTCACGGTTCAATACAAAGTGCTGATACAGGCACTTCAAATTTTCCTGTTCATCCCGTGAGAGCTTCGCCCCGTTTTCATACTGTAAAGTGTCGGCATACAGGATAAAGCCATCCACTTTTCCTGATGAAGCCCGAAACTCACCGTTTCCAATAATAGCAACATCGCCACATACAAATGTAACCGAAGAAGAAGTGGTATGGATTTTCATAATTGCTTTGATCATGACTTCCTCCAAAAATCACATCATTGTGTACTTTGCTCATTTGGATTGTCTTTAGCGGGCTCCAATGCCGATGAATCGCACCTGCACAACGCAGCTTCGACCTTACAGATTGCGGATATATGCTTGATCTTCCAGAAACTTTTCCAACGAAATCTGCTGCTTTTCGTACATCAATCCCCAGCGGTCAAGAGAGTTTTCCAGCGGGGCGGTTCCGGTATCAAGACCGGAATAGATCAAGAGCGGCAGTTCTTTCAGCCTGTCTTTTGTCTGCTGAAAGCTGCTGTCGCCAAAATGCTGTTTTAGAAACACCAGAGCCTTTTTGGTGTCGGAAATCCCGGTTACAATCAGGCGGATGTAGTGATAGGGATATGCTGTTTCATATTCCTGCGTTTTGGGTACATCCAAAACGCTTTCGAGAAAATCTTCCAAACAATCAAAGGCAGGCTGAAAGTCCCAAGTTCCGGCGCCATGTTCTGCCCAGAACACGGCTGTATCGTTCCGTCGCAGGTCCAGGCAGTATGGATCACCAGCATCAGACGCAATCACCACAAGATGCTCGTCCCAATCTTTAATTACCTTTTGTTCCACAGGATTATAGGCGTATCCCTCCTGGCCCTTCACAAGGGTATCCAGTCCCCACAGTTCCAGGGCCTCATAGGTATCATTGCTCCACACGGTTCGCAGTCCACAGCAGCGCTCCAACAGCATCCAATAGTCTGCCGGAAGTTCCCAGCGTCTGCGGATCTGGCTCTTATACTGCTTGGACATGGCTTGCTCCATCGCAGGTATATCAATTTGTCTTAATAGCTCGTCCAATAATTGCTCCAATCGGCTTTTCATCAATATCACCTCTCATTTTCGGGTGATACTATTCTCCACCCGGATGTCTGCACCCGGATAACAGGACGGAAAAAGTCATAGTTATTGTGAATCTTGTTATCTTCCCGAACCTCCGGTTTACAGTGAGGGGAACAGGGTAAATATCCAAGCAAAGGACCCATGCCACCGCAGACATTGCAGCCGCCGTCGCCGCCGCAGGTGGTCAATGTTTTCCCGTCTACCAACTCTCGCTTATAGGGGTCGTAGGCGATAGACAGGCCAAAGAAGTTGGGCTGCTCCATGTCGTATGGCTTGCCCTGATCTTCCCCGTTTTCAAAGTGGTGCAGTTTCATCTTGTGGTCCAGTCCATCCCCCCAGGGAAACAGGGTGCGGCATCCGCCCCCGCACAGATAGGCCCACTCGTCCGGCGTGGGAAGGCTGGCTGCCAGCTCCCACAACAGGGACCGCTGAAACTCCGGGTAGGTCATTGGATGGCACAGCCACGCTCGCCAGTCATCGCCATTGCGTTCAAAGCGAACAGTTTCATGTATCTCAAAACTCTGGCTGTTCTGACCCGCCCACCTCTGCAAGTTCTCCAGCCACTCGGGGTGGGCGGTGATGCGTGGATCGTTCATGGGTACGCTTTCCCAGCCAATTTCCTCCAGTTTTCTGCCCACGAACATGGGGGCGATGGTCACCTGGCGTACTGGGGTCATGCCCTGCCGGAGAAATTCCTCCACAGAGCCCTCATATTCGATTTCCGCAAAAATATCCGCCAGTTCCTCTTGGTTGGCCTTGTCCATCCCTTGGACAAAGCTCTCCCAGCCAAGAATCACGGTATCACCTGGGATAAAGACAAACTCCCGGCCATCTTTTTCAAACAGGCCGGTGGTGCAGCTTTGTCCCCAGCGGGAAAAGGCGTATAGTTCTTTGAATGTCAAATTATAACGAGTCGCCAGCGTCTGCATCAGCCAGAGCTTATCTGACAGTTTCAATGTATCAAATTGTGGGCGAAATAAATTCTCGTTCATAACAAGACCTCTTTCAATTTGCTCCGGCAGACTGTGATTCCTTTTCCACAAGGCGAACCGCCTCCGTCAACAGCTTGGGAAGCTGATTCCTTTCTGTCGTTTCATACTGCTGGACTGGATGCGCCCAATCGAAGTTATGAATGACAGAAATGATGTATCTGTCCTGATACCAGCCCATATCCAGCAGAAAGCAGTTCGGATATTCCACTTGCAGCATATCTTCTTTTCGCGTGGCATCCAGAAAAATGACCTTTCCAGTGCCAAAATCCATCTTTGACCAGACTTGCACGGCAAAATTCCTCCTCACGATTCTCCGAAATGCTCCAGGTACAACTTCCGCACGGAATAGGGACCAACAAGGGTCGTTTCCTTTCGGCCATCCCAAGAATACACATGAATTTCGCCTTCATCCCCAATGTACCGCTGTTCCTCAAAGGGTGCGGGAAAGGGGAAGCTTTCTACAATGCTCCAATCAATCTTGGGCTTCAGCCCATCAAACTCCTCGCGCTTGAGCCTTTTGAAATTGAACACCAAGGCCGCTCCAATTCCATCGAAAAGCAAATCTGCGTATTCTCTGGGGGTAATATTCTCGCTCACATTGGCAGCTTTGATGTCCACATTCAGAACCTTGTCGCCGCAGTTTGTCCATATTTTATTGGGAGAGAACCAGGTAGTCCGATCTTTGCCGCCTGCAAAGTCCTCGCGGAAATAGCTTCTGTTGGCGCTGTCCATCTCGACCCCTTCCCGAAGCAAGCCGTTGTATGAGGAAAGCGGAAAATATCGGTGTTTTGCCGGGTCAAACTGGTCAAACGAAATGTCCAACAGATACCCATGCTTCTCACTACGCATAAGCTTGTGTGGCTTCACAATGTTTTCTTCGATGAAACTCCAAATGTACTCGTCCACATGAATAGATACACGAGGGCGACTGAATAATGTGATTTTGTAGTGATCCTCTCTGTCCATTCTCTCCGTATTGAACCAAATACGATGAATTTTAACCATAGTTATCCCCTCGCATGATTTCTGCCAACGACACTTCTGTTTCCGCCTAAAAAAGTAGTTCACCGAAAAACAGCCTGAGAGTTACGGCAGATAATGATTCAAGCTGTGGCTTGCTGAGAGGAGTGTAGTGAAGGACGATTTCTCCATACAACTCCGTATTGATGTGGTGTTCTTCCAGATACCGCAGAACCTTTCGGTTGTTCCGCACGATATTTAGACGAAAACTGGTATTATCAAGGGCATATTCAAAACAGTCCGGGTCAATCAATTGACCATTGGCTGGATCATTCATTTCCAAGCGGAGTGCTTCCGCGCCGGTCTTGCGGGAGAGTGTAAAGTAACCATCCTCCAGTTCAAAGAACAGGCAGGACAGTCCTTCATCATTGTCCAGCTCCCAAGTCATTCTTTTTGCAAATAATTCCATCATTTTACCTCAGACTGCGTTCCAGTCGCACAACATTTCATTCTGCGTGACCCGGCGCAGTTCGTCCCGTACCTCCATTAGAGCAAAACCCAGCAGGTTTTGCCCCCGCCACTTCATCGGGTCCTGCGCCTCCAGGGAGTTGGCTGAAAGCCGAATGCCCCAGATGTTATCGTAGGGACTGGCCTCCGCCAGCACACTATCTCCGGTGGAGAGGAGAAATTCCCGCAGGTTGCGGTTCTGGCTGAATTTGCACCAGTTGCCATTCAATACAATGGCGTATTTGAACTTGTCCCATACCTTCTGGTCAAACCTCCGCACCTTGCGGCCCAGGGCCTTGATCTGTTTCGGGTCGCTGCATTTCAAAATTTGCTCCCGAATCTCCTGATCGCTGAACAGTTCCGCCTTGCCTGCCATCATATACTGCTCCATACAAAGATAGGTATTGGCAACGGACCAGAAATCCTCCATCCACCACTGGCTGAGACAGCTTTTTGTCAGCTGGCCGTCCTCGGCAGGCTGATGGCCCCAGAACAGACACAGTTCCCGCTTTCTCCCCATGGAAAATTCCTGCTGGAGCCACTGGCGAGTGTACTTAGGGCTTCCTTCCGGCTGCCACGCATTCACCCAGAAGTCCCCATGTTCCAGCACTTCGCTGCTATCTTCGTCATCCCACCAGCCCTTCCAGGTTACCGGCTCGGGAAAGAGGGTGCGGTATTCTGTCTGCTCATCCGGGGAGAGGGTGTCCAGCCAATCGCCAAATCGGTATATGTAATCCTCCCCATAGCCCATGCGCCAGCCAATAGAGTATCTCTCGATCTCCCGGTGGGCCAGCCAAGGGGGAGGCATTATTTTCTTTTCCTGTAATGCCATATCATTTTCCCTCGTCTCACAGCAATTAAGTTCTTGTTTTCCTACCATATAATCAAACTTCCGTCTGTTGGTAAGATTGGAACTCCGTTTTCATTTTCCAGATTCGTTTCATGCGATGCAAATCTTCCACTCCAGCCAAGCACGATATGACCATCCTTGTAAATATCAATGATCCGGCTGAAAAATAGAGGGAACTGAGGAAACCTTTCAAGGAAGTATTGTTCAACCAGCAAATATTGCACCATTCGGCACAACTGAAGATCTATACTGTCAGGAAAGCCATAATCACGAAGGAATCTTTTTTCCACCGAGTTTAGATCGAGGCCATTTGCCTTCAATGCTCTTTTTTCATAAGTGCGCCAACTGGCCTCCACACATGGCATGAATTCATTCTGGTAAAACTTCCACCCAGCCGTTTGCAGAATAAAGGTATCTGCACGACAAATGCCTTCTTTGAACAAATTCGTAAGGCAGACGGTTCCTGAGTAGTTCTTTGTATGCAGCAGTAGTTTTTCTGCTCGTTTTGGGTCCTTTTCCTGAAGATATGGGTAATACGATGGTTTATCATACGGAACTCCACAACAGGAAAACCAGGGTATTTCATCGAAAGAACAAAGGGTTTCATTCATTCCTTCCGTAAATACAATCTTTTTCTTGAAAAGCATACTCAGCCCTCATAACTACTCCAAGGTCATTTCACAAAGAACCAGCTTGTCTTTCTCATCGCTGAGAAATGCCCGATTTCCCCATACATCCAGCACATGGAAGGAAGCGTATCCACGGGGCATGGCAAGGTCGATCAGCACCAAATCCGAAAGGCGCAGCACCTTTTGTTTACCCTTCCAGTCATCATTCTTAAAAATGGGAGATAGGATCAGGCAAGTCCTGTCACCGGAGAATTTTCCGCGCATCCCGTGTTTTCCGGGCAGGCGGCTTAAATTATCTTTGCCCCACAGTTTCTTTTTGAATAGTCCGTTTTCCTCCAGTTCCAGATACCAATAGTAGCCCATGAGAGAAAGACCCGCCGGATTGATGGTGCTGCTTTCCAAAAAGGCATAAAACTGTCCGTTCTGTTCCAGTATGGAGCCAATCATAGGATAGTTGTAGTGAAAGTCTGCCTGGGCAAAATTGCCGCCAGCTCGCTCTACCGCCGCCAAATGGGTCTGTCGGGTTCCTGCTTTGCTGTATACGCAAGAGCCGCTTTCTGCCCAGTGTGCAGTCATGGTTTCAAAGTCTACCGTCAGGCTGGTAAAACTGTTGGTCGCATCAGCGGAGTTGTCCACTCGGCACACAATAGGGAAAACGCCCTGGCTTCCGGTGACTGCCACCGGCTTGGGAATACCCTGGGCACACCAGTTATCCATGGGGATCGGAATCCACTCTCCATCCATCTGCGGCATCCACCAAAGGGATTTACTGGCCGGGCAAACCAACAGTATTCCTCTGTCGCATGAGAGCAAGACAGGATCTTCCCAAACATCTTGCTGCTCTTTCGGCTCCGGGCTGGGAATCCACCTGGAAACTTCGCCTTTGACCCACAAAACGCCGCTGCACTTTTGCACGAGATGATAGGTCCAAAACACAATTTCATCCTCGCTGCGGGCTACCATACCTTTGCATCCAGTCGGGCTGTATTTGAAGGAAGTTCCCGTCAGTTCAAATTCCTCGAACTCCCAGTTCTTTATCACTTTTAGTTTCGCTTTCATGCTTTCACCTCACAGCAAGTCTACCTTGATACCGCACCGTTCCAGAACGGGCAGCACCTGTTCCGGCTTGGAGGACATGAGGGTAATATGTTTGAGATTGGGGAACTGGCGCAGTTCCGCCTCCGTAATGGTATTAAGATCAAAGGCTCCATCCTCGCCATCCCAGAACGGACAGAGCTGGGTATAAATCTCGCTGCCGCCATCCATCTCGATTTCTGTGACCTCCGGGGCCAACCGCTCCGGGACAGGGTATTTCTCCAGCCACTTCCGAATCTCTGGGATGGGTTCATACCCTTCCGCGTCAATGTCGATCTTGCGTCGGCTATACTCTCTGGCAAACTCATGGGCATCCAGTTTAGGAGCCAGTAAGCCTTTCTCGTACATCAGGACTTCCATGACCGCCAGCTTGAAGTTGAAGCTGGTAAAGGTGAGCACTGGTTCAGTCGGCTTGGATAACTTGTATTTCTGCGCTTTCGCTGCCTTTTGCTCTGGCTCTTTCCAGCTGATCTGCACCATGGCGGAGAGGGCCTCCAGCTTTGCTTTCTGCGCTGACTGCTCCTCTGAAACAGGACCCGGCAAGCGGGTATAAACGGTAAAGCCGCCTAATTTGAGGGTATGGGCAAATCCGGCGAAATCCTTCCAACTGGCCTCCCGGTAGTCCTTGGACCCGATCCAAACCGTTCCGTCAAATGTCTGCCGAACCGCATACTCTCCCTGTGCCGCTACCCGGACACCAAGGGTTTTGATGGTCTGCTCATCTTCATCTAACCAGCCCTGGAGTCCAAGCTCGTCCCACAAAGCAAGTGCCTGGGTATAGGGACTCTCTCGGCCTGTAATGGGGCTTTTCCGTGTTCCATTTTGCAGGACAATGCGGGCAGGCCCCAATTTTTCCGCCAGCTGCGACAGGGTAAACGGCGGCGTAAATACCGCCCCCAGGATGGTCAGGCTGTCTTTTTTGAGAATGATTTTTTGCTCTGTGGCCTTGGGCGGTAGGAAGATGGGCAAATTCGGGTACACTTCTTTGTACTCTCGCCATTCCAGCTTTTTGGGCTTGTTTGCCGTCCGCAGGAAGCCCCAGAAGTCGATGGGATAACGAAATACCGGCCCAACCCTATCCCGCCGGGTGACGATGACCACCGTGCCATCGGTGAGTATTCCAATGTGCTGCATGTTCTCCCCGCCGAACATTCCCGGACGGATACGCAGCACTTCACGGGTGTTCCTATTGATGAGCTGGGCAAAGTCATCGGAGAGGATCTCGCCGTTTCCCTGCACCAGCAGCCAGTCCCCGGTAAACCAGCGAAGTTTCAGCCACTCGCCCATTCCAGGCAGGGGGGCAATTCGGCACCGCCCGGTGTCCATGTCCAGTTCCAGCAGGCATTCTTCCATCCGCCCCTTGCCACTGACTGCGTGGATCATGGTAATGCGGCCTGTGCCGGGAACGGGAACGGCCTCGGAGAGATGGTCGTATCCATCCAGTGAGAAGGTGTGTTTTGTTACCTTGCCGTTTTCCCAGCGGTAAATCTGCCCCTTGTACCACTCGTTGGAAAAGTAGACCCGGCCCAGACCGTCTGTCACGATGCCACAATGGTATTTGGTGCTCCATCCATCTTCCGGCAGAGTCCAGTTTTTCACATCCTGACAGGTGCCCCGGTCGGTGAGTTCAATCCGTGTGGCGTTGGTGGGATCGCCCACCCAGAGGGAATGGTCAGCCCAGCACAGGGTCCGGGGCGGACCGTCATATCCAATGGGGGACGGTTCGGCCCAGTTAAGCGTGGCTGGATTCTTGCTCAATAATGCTCGGCCAATAGTCCCGCTGCCAGCGGCCCTGGACGCGGCATAGAGTCCATTTTCTGCGGAATAAGTGAGGCACCCAAGGTGCGGCAAGCTGTGGGCGCGGGTCACCTGGGGCGGACGCTGGCGCAGATCGGCCACACAGCCGTTTTTCCATTCTTCTGCATCCTGGTTTTTCCATTCGCCCGCCGCAAAATCACCCGCCAGAGAGTTGAAGAAATAATCGTACTCATCCTGAAGTATGTATTCCTCGCAGGGCATTAGCTTTCCAGGGTCCTGCTCCTTGGCATGGTCGCCCCATTTTCGTCCTTGCTGTTTCATCAGGTGACAATATTGCCCCTGCTTTTTGCAGTAGCGTTCCCATTCGCTGCGTTCTTCCTCTGGGATCAAGGCAAACAGATACTCGTCCTCATCGTCCAGGTTATACAGTGCCCAGCCGAAGGCAGACAGCTCCTGCCCCAACGCCGCCGCCCCTTTTTCATGGGATAGTTTCATATACTGAACGCCAACGGCATCAAAGCGTTCATCCAGCAGCGCCGGGACCTGTGCGCCCCATTTCCCTCGAAGTTCCGCCAGAGTGTCCTGTACGGCTCCGTCAAATTTCAAAATGTCCAATGCGTCTGCGATTTGTTCTGCAAAGTTCAACACCAACTGCCCCCCTTATTCCGTTTATTCTTCTATTTCTTCCGCTTCCGACAAGCCATATACATCCGTTGGCGTATCCCCTGAAAACTCAACCATAAGTCCAAATGGCTCCCCCACAGGAAGGGTACAAATCTCAAAGTGCAGGCCCCATTCTGTCTCATCATAAAACAGAAATTGCGGCTGCTCGGCGGGAATCTCCGTTTCAGGGAATGGAGCGCGCTGCAATCCAAACTTCTCAGGGCTTTTACCAATCTGCGCCTGAATCTCATGCTCCGCTTTTGAAAGATACTCCCGCCAGTTTTGAAGCACAGAACGGATAAAATCCAGGTTTGCCGACTGAAGTTCAGATGTGTTCAAAATAATGGAAAACAGGATCTCTGTGTCTGCGATTCTTCCAGTCCAGCAGTGGATGGTCCCTGGTCCTTTCTGAAAGGTCAGTGCTCCCAATCCCAAATCGGAATGTTCAAAAAACTGTTCCATATCATTCTTGCCCCAATCCCCAGGTTACAGCGACAGCCATGTGGTCAAAGCACTAATTTCCTCCCGCAGCAATCCGGACTTCCCAGCGGCGGCAAAGGCTTTTTGGACACCGCCATAGCGCCGCTCGGAGCGGTCTACCAGCTGGAGTGCGGCTGCCTCCAAATCGGGAATCGCCATCACAGCATCTGCCAGCGCCTGAGCGGAGAGTTTATCCGCAATCAGAGAGGCGGCAAAGTAGCGCAAATGGCTGAGAGATAGGGCGGACAAATCGCTGAGTTTATGCAGTTCATAGAGTTTCAGGGCATAAAGGGAAGGAAGCCCATCCAGAGCCGGTAGTTCCTGTACAGCTGGAAGTGCCTGGAGATAGAGTTTCTGAAGCCGGGTCGCCGGAGTCAGGAAAGGGGTGATATCTTCCGTTTTCCGCATTTCCTCCAAATGGAGATAGGTAATGCTGGTGAGAAGTGGGGTGATGTCGCCATTCTTTTCCCCACGCAGGTGGAGAACACGCAGGCCGGGGAGAGAAACATTGTCCCAGGAAACAGGGGCCGACAGCCATAGGGACAGTGTATGAAGCTGCTTTAGCTCGGAGAGAACTTCTACACCCTCACACTTTTCCATTAGGGTCAGTTCCTCCAGATTGGGATAATCTCGCAGGAGGGACAGATTCACCTTCCGCTCTCCCGTCACAGACAGACACCGTACCGCATCTGGTTTTAGTCCATTCAGATCAATCTTTTCTCCGCCACGCCAGAAAACTGCGGTGCAGTATGCCTGTTCCATTTTGCTTCTCTCCTTATTCTGCTAATGTGATTCAAAATTAGTATCCGGTCTTTGGAAATATACAACATGGTCTACATCTTCCATGTATTCCAGCATTTCATCTGTACTATGCTGAATCTTGTATTCCAGTTCATTCTCTGTCAGAGGAATCACCTGATAAAAACCGACCCAACTTCCATCTGAGAGCTTACAGACGGCAGCACCCTCCGGCGCATCCTGTACGCCTAAAAGAACACACCCTGCCAGCAATGTATTGTCTGCGTATGGTGTTCCGTTTTGAATAGAATGCCCATAGCCCAGCCAAGTGCTTTCTATGATTGGAAACCTCGCTAAATAGCGAAGCAACTCTACTGGCCAATTTTCTTGGCTTTCCTTACTTTCAGGGTTCCACTCAGGCGGAAGGCACATCATCAGTTCTATCCGAGAGGGAAGGCCATCCTCTTGGTATTCACTTGGGATCTTCATCGAAAACGCACCCATGCCTGTGGTTACCAAAGTATAATAGTTATGTTCCTCATGGGGCGGAATGATGGAGACATCAACATGAATATCTTCGCTGAAAAACTCATGAACCACTGTTGTGGCTTTTCCAAAATATTTTTCGATATGGTTGTCCAATCGTTCGAGTTCATCGGGACTATATAATGCTGGATTCTCCAAATACTTTCCAGTAATCATTGATCACACACCTTACTTCTTTTCTCGGCTTACATCATCAACACCAGTAATCATCAAATTCTTACCAAAACAGTCCTATTGTACTCATGCCAGTTCCGCATCCAGAATCTGCAACTGTTTTCCTTTATCATTCACATAGTAAAGTGCAATGTAGTCAATGCCGTCCCGTTTGACCTGCTCCCAGGGCATCCGCTCACCGTTAACCAGTTCCACGGTATCAGCCTCGTCTACCTCGAAGCTCTCTTTTTCATCCTCATAGTCGATATTGTAGCCCAGTTCCAGCACCAACTTGGAGGCAGGGATCTCATACCGCTGGAGGGGGCGATGCGCCAGCTGGGCTGGATTGTGTTCATCGCAGAACATATTATCATAACCATGCTGCCCACCGTCGAAGATGACGAACTCCTCGCCGCTCTCTGGGTCGCGGGCTGCCACCAGTCCGGGGGTCTCGCCTCTATCTATGATATAGGATTGGGACTCTCCCTTCACTGTGAGCAATTCTCCGTAATACCACACTTCCAGCAGTTCATTTCCGGCAGAGGAGCAGAGGGTCACGGTGGGCAGGCGCTTTTGTTTTCGTTCTTTGACATGGCCCTCCAGCCAGGTAGGGATTTGGGGAAAGGAATCCCGTTTCTTCTTTTTTCGTGGTGATGCCTGTGTATCGTTCCACGGCTCCATATCCAGAATGATGATCCATCCGCTATAATCGCTGTACTTCATTGTGGTGTGCGCCCGGATATAATCCTCCCCCCAGAGGGCCACATCCGCCTTACTATACCAGGTAGTCTGCGTTACACCATCCTCATTGGTAACATCGCAGCAGAGGTAATCTTCTGCTTTCCCGTTTCTCAACGCTATCATACGAAGAATTTCGGTATCTTCCGGGGTGACTTCACGAAAGTTCATTTTTAATGCCATAGGGGAGCCTCCCTGTATTAAAAGGTGTCGTAGCCAACCTTCGGACTTGGCACGAACTGCTCGTCAAAGGACACATTGAGATAGAGTTCCCCAGCCGGAGAGTCCCCAGTATCGTAGCAGAGGGAAAATGTCCCGTAGCAGCCGGACTTGTCTATCGTGATGTCGGTCAGGGGCAGATCGGGGATGTCCTCATCATCAGGGAATTCTTTCTGTAAGATCTCGTGGGCCGCCGGTCCAGCTCATCCAGTTCCTGAGCTAATCGCTCCCAGAAGGGCATTGCCAGAATCTCTGCCTCGGTATAATCATTGCAGTTGATATGCAGTTCCTTATCTGCCCGGTGAGCCGTAAAGTAGACCCCGCAACTCATTACCTCCCAGTTATCCGCATTCCATAAAGATAAGAGTTGATCTTTTGTCATTTGTGTTCTCTCCTTATTCCTCAAACTCGCCCTCAATCATTCCATTAAGATATTTTCCGGGATCAGCAATAAATTCCTCCCATTTGGCTAACGGATGAAACTCCTTATGCTCAATGTCCAGATACCAGAGTTTCTTATCTCTGGGACTCCACAGCAGCAAATAGTCGCTGTAATTGTCCATTTTCGCCATAAGGGAGAGCAACTTTTTCCGTTTCCAGGTCATCTCCTGTAAATCCATGTAGGGGTACAGTTCCGCCCATTTCACCAGTTCCCGCTCTGGAAATTCCAGACGCAAGGGGCCGGTCTTTAAGTATTCCACCAGCTTGGCAGGCAGCTTGTAAGGCATGAGTTGACGCGCCTTTTCCTGTTCGTTATGCCATTCCTCCGGCTCCAGAGCTTTTAAGTAGGCGGCCATTTCCTGATTTTTGTTCTGTACTGCCACGGTGTAGGGCCGGTCACCATATTTATCCGGGATGGTGATGTCTGCACCCTGTTCCACAAGCCAGCGCACCATAGAAAAATCGTTGTGCCGTGCAGCTTCAGTGACAGGAGTCGAAGCGTAGGGAAACACCATATCTGGCTTGTGATAGTTGATGTCCGCCCCGTTTTGAATCAGATACTCCACCAGCAGCTGATTTCCATGGCTCGCCATACTGCGCAGGGCTTCACCGCCGTATTGTTTCAAATCCATGCCCATCCTTTTCAAAATGGGGAGTACATTAGGCTCATCCCGATCCATCAAGTGGAGAAACAGCCTGCATATATCCCTTTGTGTTGCGGGGATTCTGACTCCCACATCTACCAAAAAGGAAAACAGGGTCAGGTCTTGACTGCGCAGGGAACCACAAAGCAATTCTTCCGGGTTATGGGTCAAATCTGCTCCGCATTCGATCAGGAGCTGTACCATGTCCATCCGATTTTCCAGTACAGCCAATTCCAGCGGAGAGGCTTCGTCATCCCGCGGCCAATCTCCAATCATTACCTGATAGCATTGTGGCTCATTGGGAGAATGCCCTGCGTGAAGCAGGGAACGAATCGCCTCTATGTCACCACTTTTGATGGCAGCCATCATGGGAGGTACATTTGAATAGCTTACTTCACTCATCCGAGTCCTCCTTATAGTCTATTGAAAAATTTCCTGATACCTTTCTCTCAGTTCCTTCGGAGCCGTCTTAATGACCTTGCTGCCGCCGTTTTCAGAGGCTTGCCCCCAGATGGCCCAGAGCAGGCTCTGCCAAGCGATGGCCCGGAATTTCGGGTCTTCGTTTTCTTCCGGCAGGAGATAAGCGGAAAAGCGTCGCTTGACTGCCAGCAGTGCATCCAGGCTTTCCCCATTGGCTATCAGGCTGCGGAATTCTCTGGCAGGCTCCAGCCACTGCATAGATAATGCGCCCCGCACCAATACCCCCAGCGTCCATGGTTGGAACCCAAACTTTCGGATCAAGGCATGAAGGAATTTCCCTTGCAGGGAGGAGTGCTCGTCATCGCAGAGATCCAGATACTCCGTCACCAGCGGTGCCCACGGTTCTCCCTCCAGCCCCAGGGCAAACACGGCGAAGGTGCCGGGCATCGCACAGGCTTCATCTGAGAGGTTTTGGTACCACTCAAATTCCCGCATAGCCAGACGAGCGTATCGCGCCATAGCCGGATGCAGATTGGGGTGTTGCACAGCACAGGCAAAGAGCTGATTGACGCCCTTTTTGGGCAGACCGGGAATGGGCAGATAGAGTTTTTCCTTCCCACGGAACTCCACCGAGTAACTGCGGGGAAATCCCTCCTGCTCCAACACCGCACACAGGTAATCCAGAATTTCAGCATAGCACTCCTCCGTGGAGTCCCTGGCGGTGATGCGGATGGTAGCAAACACATCATTGGCCGATGCGGTGAAATGCTCCGTCTTACGCCGCTGGATGTCCTTTGGCAATTTGCCGCTGCCAGCTGTTTTCAGCTGCTTCACCATATCCGGGCGAAGCTGGGAAACCAGATCAAGGTAGTGTTCGGTTATAATCGTATTATCGCTGGCCCCATACACCGTATAACAGACCGCCACATAGCAAGTAAAGCGCAGCAGATTCTCGTCCACATCCTCCGGCCGCAGCTCCGGCCATGCGGTACAGAGCGGGAAAGGCGAAAAGTAGTCCTCATTCTCTCCAATCTCAAAAAACCTCTCCTGCACCTGGTGTTTGATGTATTTTCCCAAGGTGTGGCCAATCTCCTCCAGCCCACCAGCCGCCGCAGGGCATCGCAGAATGTAACAGCTTCCTCATAGGGGAATCCCTTCAAAGGCAGTTTGGACAGATACCGCTCCAGGAGCTGGCTGGGAAGAAAGGGCGTTCCGCTTTGGTTCCGAACGACCACCGGATAGCCGGAATGGTTTTCTTTTGCAGTTCCATCCAACACATCCTGGATGCACTGATCGGCGTGTTCCAGCACTTCGGGGTTCGTATCTGGTTTCTGGATCAAATAATAACGACCTTGTACGCCGTCGCGTTTCGGCAAACTCATAGCAGGCCACCACTTCCTTCCAGGTTCTCCGTTATCGGAATAAAAATCTGTCGGTAAAGTTCCTTCAGTTCCTCCGAAGCTGCTTCCACCACTTTCTGACCACCCTTGGCGCTGGCTTTGCCCCAGATCACATAGCAGACCGTTTCCCATGCGTATTGCAGTACTTCCTCCGGGCTGGCTTCTGTTTCCTCGTCGGGTTCCTCGTCCTCGTCATCATCGTCATCCTCGTCGGAGGAAAAACCGCTTGGAACGATCTCGGACAGATGGATTTTTGCCTCCAGCAGAGCGTCCAGGCTTTCTGCGTTTGCCATCCACGCGGCATAGTCCTTGGAATACTTCATGTTCTGCATGGACAGCACCCCACGGACAAATACAGGGACGGTATCAGCGGTAAATCTGAACTGTTTCACATACTCCCGGAGGAATTTTTCCTGTAAGTGGGAGTGCTCATCATCGCAGAGATCGAGATAATCCCATACCAGTTGCCACCATTCTTGCCCCAGCATTCCCAGGGCGAACACGGCAAAACTTCCGGGGAGCGCGCACTGCTCATCGCTGAGATTGGTGTACTGCTCATATTGCCGCATGGCAAGCCGGGCGTACCGTTCCATCAGGGGGTGGAGGCCGGGGTACTGCACGGCACAGGCAAAGAGCTGGTTTACTCCCTTTTTGGGCAGTCCTGTGATGGGAAGATACCTCTTTTCCGGCCCTTTGAACTCCACCGCATAGCTGCGGGGAAAGTCCTCCTGCTCCAGAAGCTCACACAGGTAGTTCAGTACTTCATGGCAGCACTCCTCCGTGCTGTTCCTGGCAGTAATACGGATCACAGCAAAGGCATCGTTGGCCGATGCGGTGAAGTGCTCTGTTTTCCGCTTTTGCAGGTTGAGCGGCAACCTGCCGGTCCCATGTTCTTTCAGCTTTTTCACCATATCCGGACGGACTTTCTCCACCAATCCAAAGAGGTAATTGGCGTCCAGATACTGAAAGTCCATACCATATACCTTATAGCTCACCGCCACATAGCAGGCGAAACGCAGCAGCGGCTCCGGGACCTGCTCTGCACGGATACCTGGTTTTAGGGAATACTCCCGATCCCAGAAGTGGTCATCTTCATTGCCTGTCACGATAAAATATTTCTCCTGTAGCTCCCGTTGCAGCATATCAAGTAGATGGTGGTCAATTTCACCCCACCGGCTCTGGCGGCGCAGGTTTTCGCTGAAGGCGATGGCCTTTTCCGCGTCAAGGGTCTCAGCCCGCTGCGCTTCGGTCCATGCCCTAAGCAGTTGCCATACCTCAAAGGGTGCACCTTGACTGCTGACCACTACCGGCGGCCAGTGGGAATCAAGCCGCGTGATTTTCCCGTCAATGGCATCCTGGATGCACTGGTCAAAGAGCGGTTGCAGTTCTTCCTGCACCTCTGGCTTCATCCAGTAACAGCGCCCGTCCGCACTATTTCGTTTTGGTAAACTCATATCAGGCCACCTCTTTCCGAACAATAAAAAATGCCCTGCGCCGCACTGCCACAAGGGCAGACGAACGCAGGACATAAAAAGGCCGCGCAAATCTAAAGCCGGTTGCAAAAATCCGACTTGTTCTGGTCTTTGAATGTATTTGTTTGCTCTGTAATCCCACAGAACATGGAAGTTTATCTCTGTGCATCTCGCGTCACCTTATCGCTTCCTTTTTTGCTCGCTGCATTTCATCCAGCAGGGCGTTGATTTGAAATTCTACCATATCATCTGCTACTTCGGGAAACAGGAAAGGCATAGTATCAGGAATAGCTTTATAACTCATCATCATTGTTAAGGACAGATTACCAAATAACCGTGGATCAATGTTGTCCATCGGAACGCCAAAAATTGTAAGTAAGTTGCGATATAAATACAACTGGTCGTTACGAAACGCTTGAAAATTTTCGTTGGAAAGGCAGCGATATACTTGCTGTTCTTCCTCTATTGATAAGACTGCAAACCCAACTTTTTCTCCATAACAACAATTTTTCAAGAAGGTTTTGACGCTTTCTCTCCAACTGAGTTTGGGGTCATTCATCAGTTCTTGTGCATAGCGTAGCAATTTAGGCTGCTGATATCGAAGTGCCTGCATTACAAGTTCTTCTTTTGAAGAAAAAAAGCTGTAAAAGAAAGTTTTAGAAATTCCAACTTTTTCACAAAGAATAGCAATGCTACTATGAACAAGTCCCTGATTTACAATACTTTCAAGAACAGTTATCAGGAGAGCTTCTTTCACTTGTTCGCGTTCCTTATCTGAATAGGATTTTCGTGCCATCGTTCACTGCCACCCTTTCAATAAAATACAAAACAAGGAAATGGTATTTATATTATAAAAGGCAACCAAAAACGATGCAATAGTATATGTGAAAATTTTTTATGAACTAACTAAACCATTAACTTATTTCTGCTGTATCAGGATGGAGAAAAATTATACGAAGATTTTGTTTCAAAGCATAATTTACTGTTTGGCCTGTCCCAGATCGTAGTTTACGATTGTTATCATAGACTGCCAGCAAGAAATCTGCATGATCTACCATATAATAATTTCTCTTTTTATAATCGGATGTAGTTCCACTTTGTCCTATAACAATACATTTTGTGGCATTATGAATAATTATCTGCAACCGCTGTTTGCTCATTGCATCCCATTTCGAATCATGCCCTTCAAATGGAAGTGCAACAATTAACTCAATATCTTGATATCCCGGTTGTTCTTTGAGATATAAGAGTTGTTCGGCTGCCCACATATCTACCCCTAATGCACCTCCAACATAAAAGCGGAAAATACCTTCTTCATCATGCAAATGACAAAATGTTTTTAGCATTGCTTTTTTTATCTTTTTGCACAACGAATACCCTTCATTATACTTGAACTTAAATCGAGTTGGACGGTGCCCAGTAATGGCACAAGCGTATGTTTTTTCCAAAAACTTCACCCCACTTCAAATCTCACGCATACAAAAATGAAATAACGCAAATAAAACGGCGTAAATAGGCATATATTCAATATTATAACACATACTATGTTTATAATCCAGGCATTTCATCTGTTATCCTTGTATATAGCGAGGTGAGGATATGGATGAAGAATTTATCCGCAATCGGATCACCGAATTGCGTTTGAAAAAAGGCGCATCAGAATATCAAATGAGTTTGGCTTTAGGACAGAACCGGAGCTATATTCAGGGGATTTCATCCGGTCGATCTCTTCCGTCAATGGCTCAGTTCTTAAAAATTTGTGATTACTTTGAGATTACCCCTTTGCAGTTTTTTGATGCAGAAGCGGTCAATCCACAGTTAATCCGTAAAGCGATGGACGGAATGCGAAAACTCAAGGACGAAGATCTGATTATGCTAATTGGCTTTATTAACCGACTGCAATCCAAGGACTGACGGCGGGGGTTTCGACCCCTGGCCGTCTATTTTTGCAATTTTTGGATTAACTATTACTTTTTTCTTCATCCGTAAGTATCTGTTCACCTGTACGGTTCAAGGGGGTATAAAAATGGACTGCCCCCCAGTCCACATACGAATCGGGCGGCAGAATTGCCGCCCGATTTTGGTTTCAAAGCCATCTGCAAAGGAGTAGGAATCCGCTGTTGGCAAAGTGGCAGACTGCTCCCCAGGTGTGGGATCAGAGGCATTACAGGCATCCGCAGGGGCGCTTTCCGGCTGCACTGCCGGGGATTCATCAGACGCATCATCTTCCAGCACAGGGGCGTTTTCCGGCTCGTCAGTGCAGAGTAAGTCAGAGCATAAAGTATAGAGGTTGCTGGTCTGGCCGCCGTTCTTACGCTCGTCAAACCGGGCCTGCTTGACGATATATCCCGCCTTCACCAGCTCATCCAGCGCCCGCTTTACAGTGGACACCCCATAGCCGCACTTGGCGGCTATGGTCTTGATAGAGGGGAAGCACTCGCCCTCTTTGTTGCAATGCAGAACCAGGACTTGCAGCACAAGCCGTGCTCTGGGCTTCAGTTCAGAAGAAAATGCCCGCTGCATATACTCAAACTTTGCCATATTCCAATCCTCCCAATCATGTCATACTGTTACAGGCGCTTTTCTCCTGCAATATACTTCTCCACAAGCGGCCGGTAGATCTGCCCATTGACCCGTTTCGCAAACAGGTCGTGGGATGCCGCCGCAATCTGCACATTTTCCCCAAAGAGTTCCATACAGTATTCCTGAATTTCCTGCGGCACACAGATCGCTACCGGGCGCACCTCCAATGATCCGCACTCGGACAATGCCTTATGGAACACCGGAATCTCATAGGGCAGGACACTCCCGCACAGGAGCCGGTGATCCGCGTCACGGAAAATAGAGGTGGGCGTCTGCATCACGCCGCAATCATAGATGATAAACTGATACGCCTTATCCGGCTCGTTGGTCAGGTAGCAGTCGATCCCATCAATGGTGTAATGCTCCCCATCCGGCGCCGCTTCGTAGATGTTCAGCAGGAGCTGCAGGTGGCGGTTCTGATTGACTTCGATATACGCCACCTCCGCACCTCTGGCCGCCAGCCAAGATGCCAGGTTAAAGGCCGTCACTGTCACGCCGCTCCTGCGCTGCGAACCGGCCACGGCAATACGGATATTCCGGGCGTTCCAGCGGTACGGAATAATCTCATCCGGCTCCGGTGCCTTCTCACGCTGAGTAGCTGGCTGTTCGTAGACGGGAGCCTTTACCACATACCGCTGCATCCCATCTTCGGAAAGCGCTTCTGTCAGCTCGTCCAGGGCGTCCTCCATCGTTTCACCCGTAACCAGATTCACAACGCCGATGGACAGTAGCCGTTGTACCTCGCCGTTCACATCCTCGTAGCCGGAGAGGATGACGATGATCCGGGCGGAGAACATCATCTGAAAGGATTGCAGGGCAAGGGTGAAATCATTGCCGCTTTCCTCGATACACGCCGCATCCACCACAAAGAATTTGGCGTTGGCATAATTGCGCATATCTTTGGTAACGAAACTTTTCAGGCTGAATCGGCCGACCAGCTTCTTGGCGGGCAGAGTCATATTCCGCACGGCGGGGTCGATCAGGTTGCTTTTCTGGTTACTCGTCAAGTACAACAGCATAGGATTCACCTCCCATATTTTCAGCACTGGTTTTGTCATCCGCCCCACCGGTCAGCAAGAGGACGATGCCCACCACTACGATCACGATGTAGATAAACAGTTCAATCAGCTTGTTTCGGTTATTCATATCGCACCCCTTTAGTAGATCGCCCACAAGGGACCGCCTGCTGCGGCGCCCTTTCTGGCCTCATCCAGAATGATTGATATATCCCATTCCTGTTCGCTTCGTTTTTTACTGGCAGGATCGGCCACCAGGATTTTTCCTTCAGAGGTCACTCCACGCAGCACCATAAAGTGACCGCTGGATGTGAAGTGGCCTTTTGACATAAGTGCCACAATCAATTTCCCGGATGCCAAAGTATCCACCACGGCCTGCGGGTCATCGGTGCTGATGCTTTCCCATTGAAGCCCAAAGCCCTCCGCAGCCCCCGGTATCAACGAGTGATAGGAACCGTTGCCGGAACACCAATAGCCATTCTGATACGCCCATTCTGCCATTGTGGGGGGATCAACAGTCTGGTCTGTCAGGCTGGATACCACAATCGCCATAGAGGTCGGGCCACATCCATAACCGCCAATATTATCGGTTCCATACGGAAGATCAGCCCAACGCTCATCCAACTGATTGTAGTAGACGACTTCGGTCACCCCATCCGTAAAGATGATGCCCTCATAGCTCTGACCACTACCATCTATATAGTCTTTCTCATAAATGCCGAGCTGCTGGTTGTAACCATATTGCTTCTGAAAATCCTCCACCACGTTTACCTCATCACCAATCAACCATTGGGACAGTACGGAAAAGGGGCTGGTAATGAGGTACAGGATGAAGGCAATCAAAAGCAAAAGCCCCAGAACCGGGGCCAGGATCATAAACAGGATTCTTTTCCGGCTCTCGGAGTCGGTAGCCGCCTGCACAGCTACCTTTGCCAGAATTTTTGCAGTCAACGGATCAACAGCCAAAAAATCACCTCCATAATCAGTCCGGTTCCATACCGGGGGCTTCCATCATCTGCTCCATTTGCAGATTGAACGCCTCCCGCCGTTTACCGGCGCTGTCGTCAATTTCAAACACCTTTTCTCCTTTGTCATTTTTCCGGACAGATACCATGTAGTCCCCATTGGCGATGAAGCAGGCCGTAAAGAGCGCCCGAATCGCCGGGGCAGGCATCCGCGAAATCTCAAAAGGAGTAGCAGCACACTTGCTGTTCCAGGAAAAGAGGTTGCGGGCGGCATCCGCCGTAATCTTCATCCAGTCATATTCAAACTCCTCTTTCCGCATCATCTTGGTAAAGTCGATTCCCTCCGGGCAGAGGTAACGATCCATCTTCTGAAAGAGAGCCGGATGGGAAGCCATCAGGAAAAGGGCGGCATGGTAGGAAGCGTCCAAATCACTGCCCCTCCAACGTATGGCAGCCATCTTGTTGACCAGGTATTCGTATCGTTCCGCATGATTCATCTGAAAACCTCCTGTGTGGAATAAGTAAGGCGACCGGGATTGCTCCCGGCCGCCACCGAATTACCGGCCGCCAGCCTTGCCCATATAGGAAAACTTGTAAGCCGGAATCTCAAAGTTTACATGAAGCCGCTTGGACCCAATGATAAAGAGCGCGTGTCCGCGCCGCTTGCTCTCCAACAATTCCTGCTCCGCGTCCGTCAGGTTGTAGAGGTCTTTGGTTTCCTGAAGGTTTTTGCCGTCGCAGCCCATCAGGATTTTATAGCACGGAATATCCAAAAGGGCCTGCCCGTACATTTTGACCTCCGGGGCCAGGAAATCCACCACGGAATGAGAAATGATTGCCAGTCCAGCTTCATACTTTCTTGCCCGCTTCTCCACATTACGCAGAAACACCAGGGATTGCGGGACCTGCGGGTCAATCATCAGATATGCCTCGTCACATACCAGCAGGCAACGCTCATTCCGGTCGCGGCTCATTTCCTCCCAACACCAGCTCAACAGGTTCAGATACTGCGTGCGCTTGACATTATCCGACGCATTTTGCAGGTCGTGGGTATCCAGGCAAATAAACCGGGAATTAGCCTCCAGCGTGGTGTGGCCGTTCCACAGAAAGCTGTCGCTGCCCGCTGCGGCGTCGTACAGCAGCATTGCCAGATCACGATATACCGGATTCTCCTTGTTGGCCTCCGCTTTCTTTTCCAGCAGGGCGTGAAGGTCGGACAGAATGGGAAAATCCGTGGCCTTGAGCTGCCGAATATCCGTTTCCCAGAAGATGCCGAACTGATTGTAGAGTTCAATGATCGTCTGCTTGAGGATTGCTTTCTGCATATCCGTCAGGCTGGGCAGATACAGGGAAAATTCAATCTCCAGTGTTTTCATGTGCAGCGCCATATCAGACATTCCGTTTCCTTCATCGGTATAGAGTTTGTCGGTTTCATCGTCATCGTCACGGGGCGCCGGTCTGATCTGCAAAAGGTTGGAGCGGCCGTTTTTTCCGCCGCCAGCATTGAGCCAGCTTCCGTTCAGGTTCCGGCACATATCCTTATATTCGGATTCCGGGTCGATGCACAGGATTTTCGTCCCCTTCATGTATTCCGAAAGCATGATGTGCTTCACAACGGTACTCTTGCCGATACCGGCCACACCCATAATCACGAAGCTACTATTGGTGCGGTCGTTTCCGCGCTCCCAGGTATCCAGAATCACCAGGCCGCCGTTGCTGTCCTTTGCAAAATAATAGCCCCGACCATCGTTGTGACCGGAGCTGGCAAACGGGAATCCGCCCACAAAGGTACTCATGGGAATAATACGGGACACAATGCTGTCCACCGTGGAGTTGGCCGGATAGGTGGGAGAAATGCTCTGGAACCCTTCCTTTTGGAGATTGGCGAGGGTGCGCACCTTGCACTTCTGGATGTTGAAGGCGCTCTCCACACGGCGGCAGACCTTTGTGAAGTTGACCTCATCCTGTGCAATCGGCATCACGGTCAGCGACATCATGGCAACCGTTTCGCCCTCTTGGTCGATCCGCTGCATGATTTTCTCGCCGTCCTCGGCGGCTTTCTCGGCGCGCTGCCGGGTCAGCGGGTCTTTGGCACTGTCAGCGGCGCCGCGCTGTTGGACAATACTTTTGGAGATTGCGGAAATGAGCGAACCATTGTCAATGGGGGTAATCCCCACCGAAACAATGGTGCTGGGGATGTTGGTGATCTTGGAAAGCCACCCCATATCCACCTTCTGCGGATAGCGGACGGCGCCGTACACCTTACCCAGATTTTCACCGATGACCAAACTATTTCGCTTGATTTCCAGCCCCATCGGGGTAATGACATTTAGCAGCGCTTCATTGACGGGAAACGCTTCTTCTTTTTCTTAGAACCTAACAATGATCCACCTCCAACTGTTGATTGCGGTAAGGCACCCCAATGTAGTCCAGCACAGCGCCGCACCCCAATTTATTGATGCAGTAATCATACTGCTGGGGATGCGTCACCTGCATAAGCTGAAATCGGTTCGGCTCATGCTCCAGATGAACGCCGTACATACAATACATACACCCCGATCTGGAAACACCGGTGGTTTTCAGAATCGGGGTGCCGTTCTTCTTGCGGCTTTCAACAATGTCCCCATAGATGGGGGCATAGGGAATGCCGGTCATTTTCAGATACCGCAAAATATCTTCTTCCAGCCAGAACGCAAGGGGCTGGCTGAGAGGCCGCTGGCGCTCGAAGCCGTTGCAGCCAAACTTGATCCAGGATTGCTCCCGCAGCTTGCTTTCGCAGGCCAGGACACCCGTAATCGGGTGCCGCCCGGACTGCCTTTCAAATTTGTTCAGCGGCGCTTTTTTCATGTGGTAACAACACCTTGCCGAAATCTTGAAGGGAGTGTCCAGAAGGTATTTGTAATTCTCGCAGTTGTAAATCGACTTCTTTCCGTTCTTGTCCAGCAGTTCTCCATTGAGTCGTGCCAGACGGTAAGGTTGTCCCTTTCTTGCGCCGTTGATAACATCCGAAACCTCTTTGGAGATGATCGGATAGCCGTACTTCTCAAGAATCTGAGTGAACGGATAGCGCGGGCGAAGCCAAATAACATTGTCCTTCGTTTTTACGAAATCGCGCAGTTCGGGGTATTCCAACCCCGTGTCAACATACACAGCAGGAATATCAGGGTAGACCCGCCGTGCCAGATCAAGCAGCACGGTGGAGTCTTTACCGCCCGAAAAGCTGATAAAGACCTGCCCATCGTACCGCATATACCATTCCATGATTCTCGTCTGCGTAACTCTGATTTTTCTTTCGAGGCTCCAACCCTGCATGATTTTCAAATCCTGCCGGGTGTGCTTCATACTTAGGCAACACCTACACTTTCCAAAATCGGGATCGCAGCATTGATGCCGGAATCCTCCAAATGCACATAGGCGGGGTTGTTGACCAGGTTGCACAGCCGGACAATATCCTGCTGCTCTAAAATCTCGGTCTGAATGCCGCTGTCCGAAAAATATCCGCCGAGCAGCTTGAGCTTCTGAAGCAGATCGCGCTCAACGCCATCGCTTACCATATCCCAAATCTTGATGTAGAATTGCCGTTCCACAACCTCGCCGGAAAGAGCAAAGGCGCCCATTTCCACGATTTCCTGCTTCAGCAGTTCCTTTTGCTTCACATCGGAAGAAGAAGTGAGTGTGGCAGATAGCTCCGACAACAGCGGAGAAATATCTACCGGGCGGGATACAGCAAGAAGCTGAAACGGGTACTGTGCGCTGGACAGGCTCACCGTAAGCTGCTTGGCAATCAGCCGCTTTTCGTTTTTGCTGAACAGTTCTGTGCTGATCGGGTAGATCTTCAGATACGCCAGAGCCAGATTGTCACGGGTATAGAGGAAGTTCCCCCGAATATCTTTCACATTCACAAACTCATTGGCGGTGATCTGGGCCAGTTCTTCCTTGTCCTTGTTCTTCGATTTTTTGTGTTTGGCCGACAACTTCAGAAAAATCAGCGTCCCACCGCCCAGCAGCGCACAGACGCAGATCATAATAATCGGCAAAAGCAATTTATCGACCTCGCTTTCTTTGCCATAAAAATAGGCCCTGCTTTTCAGCAGAGCCGTGTCTTATAGTTCCAAATCTTCTTCATCTTCGCTTTCTTCGCCGTACCCAAAATCCAACTCGTCCGATTCAAAAGAAAAGCTGTGGTCTGAGATGCAGTCCAGGGCATCGCTGGCGTCCAGCTCGTCAAAATGCTCTCGGAAGAAAGCCAAATCCTCCTCGTCAGCGCGCACGGTTTCGCCATCTCCATAGAGATAGGTCTGAATTTTCGCTTCGATGGTATCCCCCAGGGGCCATTCGGCAAGAACCTCAGAGATTTCATCACAGTCCAGCAGTTCATCCAGCCCATCAGGGCTACCGGGGACAAAATGCTCCGTCATCAGAGAGTGGGAGGCATCCAGAGTCACCACCGAAAACATTTTGCTCATCGGCTTGCCTCCATATCCTCTCCGGCTCCGGTGTCCATGTCCCATCCCTTGCCGAACATGAGGTTCATAAACTCTTTCATGTCGGCGGCGGACCGTACTTCAAAGGATACCGCTGCGGGGACCGGCTGCGGAAAATACTCCTGATACATGGCAATCTGTTCATCGGTCAAAGAAACGCCCCGTCCTTCCGGGGTATCGCAATAGAGGAAAAAAGTTCCGTGAAGGATATCCGGCCCGTACTGTCGGTTCTCCGGCAGACCTGTCAGTTTCCCGGACGCATTGCAGCAGAGAACCGTTTCGCAGGGCAGAGGAATACACTCAATGTCCCCGCCCACAAGTTCCTGCCGGTGTTCCAGAGAATCCTCCAGCATGGTCGTATAAGGCGCCCGCCCAGGTTCAAACACCATAATCCGAATCATTCTGTTGTCGTTCATATCCATTCTCCTTTTCTTTACGGATTGCCCGGTGCGATATGCCAATCATCATAGAGGGAGCCGCTGATCGTTACATCATCGGTGAGATTCATGGCAAGCATCCCCGCAGGCGTCCAAATATCCATCACATGAGTATTGACTGTGTAGCTCCCGTCCGGGAACCAAACCGGCGAAAAATGCACCCGCTGGTTATAGGTGCTGTAAATGTTTTTGGCAAACTGGAACCGCGCCGTTGTTCCGCTGGTGAGCCGCTCCAACAGCCGCCAGTAGGTTCCATAGCCAAACTCCGGGAAGTAGGATACGGCTGTCTGCCCGTAGGTATAGTGCGATAGCGGGGCAGAGGTGCTGACGGTTGCCGTTACAGTGTTTGTTACGCCATAGCCTGATTTCATCAAATCGCCCGAAGCGGTGGGAACCTTTTCGTCCGGCTCGATTCGGGTGGTGGCGGTCATGCTGGCCGAGTAATTGTCCCGGAAGTAATCATACCATCCATCGTCTACCCAATATCCTGTGTTTTTCCCTGTGCTGTGCCACACCCAATAGGGGTGCCATTTCGCCCACCAGACACTCCATGCTGCATAGGTCTTGGTTTCTCGGCTGGGAATGCTGCTGGCCGACCAGCTTCCCATTGTATCGGTGGCTTTCGGATCGGGCGGGTCGTTGCCGGAGAGATCTACCACCTTTGCGTGAATGGTGCTTTGGCTTAACGAACCTTTGTTAGTGCTGACATAGATGGTAATATCCTGCGGCTCCGACGGTGTATGCCACTTTACCCAGGCAATCTGACTATCTCCCGATGGAATCACAATATTGTTCATCCGGTAGGTGCTGCCGTTGATACTAAAGGATACCGTAGCAGGGCTATCAGGATTGATCTCCGATCCCGCATAAAGCGTTACCGGCGTGATGACATCTGTATCCACACGATACTCGTAGTCATAGTCGGTTGGCTCCGGCTGTTCGGGCGGGTCGGTAAACCATACAATACCCATACCCAGATAGGTGATAATAGTATCGTTGGAACAGGTCTTATTGGTAGCCCCTGTATAGGCCGGAAATCCCATATCCGCATATTCCAGGAACATAGCCAGCGGCAGGTTTTTATGGGTCAAACTCGTCATTGTCTTACGCAAGGACCCGCCTGCCTGATTATCATAGAGCGCGGCTTCATGGGCAGTCATGGCCATCATAATTCCGTTGTGCTTAAAATAGGCGATTGGCTCCAAAAACAGCTTGTACTGTCCGCCAATCAGTTCCTCGTATGCGATTCCGGTCTGCTGCGCCACCAGTTTTACCGCATACTCGGAGCAGAAGTATTTCTTGATTGCTTCAATGCTGGCATTCTGGCTGCCACTGCTGACGATCCTCGGCATAGGGGTTGCGGGGGTGTAGTAGTCGTAATTCCCCGTGGTAGGAGAAATACTTGCCCCATTTGCATATTGAATTTTACTGACTTTCCCAAAATGAATCTTGATAGATGGAGTTTTATTAGTCAGATCAAAAGAGGACGACACAGGCTGACCGGATTCTGCATCAACCACAGTAATTCGTACACCATCCATACCAGGGTTCCAGGAGTTCTGCGAGGTTCCTTGCCCCATATCGCCGCCACCGCCATCCACGTTTCCGCTTCCTCCGGTTTCTGCCAGGGCGCTCATAGGACAGATACCCAACAGCAGCACAAATGTGAGCAGTATCACAAATATCCGCTTCAAAAACGCACCTCCAATCAAATTAGTTGAGAACAAAAAAAGAGTACGGTATCGCTACCGTACTCTCCGGGCTTGTTATCAGCCCATGTTGCCGACCTGTTTATTTATATCTCCATCAGAGTCAATGTTGTGCTGGACGGAGCCGCCGCCCTCGTCGGTGATCCAGCCAAAGCCCTCCAGATAGATGGAACCGCCCTGTGTGTCGCCGGTCTGGGGTTGGTTGCTGTCCGGCTCATGCACAATCGGCTCATCCTTTTCGCTGGCCGCCTGCTGTTCCTCCTGAGAAGGCGCCGGGGGCGGAGTGGTTTCGGGTTTCTTTTCACTGTCGGTCAGGTTAACGTCTACCTGATCTTCTTCCTCCACATTCAAAACAGCATCGGTCTGGTTCTGGCTGTCAGTCGCTTCGGGTTTAGAGGTGTCCGGCACCACTACCAGCGGTTCGCTGGAGCTGCTGTCCGGGGTATTGCTGCTATCCACATCCTCGGCAGATACATCCGAGGGGGTGGATGCCGGATCAACGGTTGTGGTCTGCCCGCCCTTGCCCAGCAGCACTGCGGCAATCACAATTACCACAACGGCGGCTGCGCCAAGAACGGCCAACAGCTTCTTGTTTTTTGCACTCATTTGAAAACCTCCTTGTACGGTGATTTTATATTAAAATTATGGTGATATTTCTCGCCATCATTATACCATTTGCACAAATACGGCGTCCAGGTGTGATTCCTGCCAAATATTTTTTTGCGCTATGGAAAAGCGGCAGGGCGAAATACACAAAATTAAAACCTGGGAACATATTTGGCGTTGAGTTTCATGGTGATCTGCATGGGGGGCAGATGCCCGAACCCAAAGGAAAGCGGCACATCAACAGTGATTGTCCCTGTGACATTGAGCTGCGTAATGCCATCCGGCACAGACGGGGCCAGCGGAGCATTTTCTACATCCAGGTGCAGGTCGTACAGTCGATACTCCAAATTCTCGCCGCTGTACTTTACATACTGCCCGCCCTCGTATTCAATGCCCAAAACATCTTGCAGGCGGGCGTATACATTGCCGCTGGTAACATTCTGTGACCAGGACGAACCGGCAAGTTGATAGCCACCGGAGTAACCCTCACGCAAACCGGCATAGGCTTCATCCCAATTCTCGGTGGCCACATCTACAATGGCGGACTGGACAGAATCACGCACCCCCTGCGCAACGATCATCAAGCGCATATACTCAAAGGTCACACAGGCCAGAATCAGGCAGCAGAGGACAACGGCCAAAATCATCGGTACGCCTTGCCCGGATTTGTTTTTCAGGACTTCTTGAATTTTCTTCACTTCCAATACACCTCCGAAGTCCCGCTGGCCTTTGCCGTCAGAGTGACAGGAAAGGATGCAAACTCACCGAACAGCCCAATATTGACGGTGGTTGTGAGGGTCACTTCCACCTCGTTGCCGAGCTGGATTTTTCCGGTGTCGCTCCATGAGATATTGGGGTCGAGTCCGGTTTGCTCCCGCAAATCCGCTGCTTTTGCGTTTGTGGCAGAGCCAACCTGCCCATTGATTTCTGCTGTCCGAACTAATTCGTCTGCAAAGACATCAAGGTTCTGCTTTGCCACGAATACCGGTGCAATGCGGACCACCAAAGCCAGAACCATTGCAATCGCCAGAACCAGGACACACACATCCACAAAGCCCTCGCCCCGTTTGTCCTTCAGAAGTCGTTTCACGGTTTCTCCACCTCCTTTAGAACAGTTCGCCAAAGGCTTCCAACACCACATAGCCCAGGACACCCAGATACATCAGCAGGAAACAGCCCAGCAGCATAAAGGAATACTTACGCATTTTTCCCGGCTGCTTCATGGCTTCCAGTTTCAGTTTTTGAAGTTCCAACTGCTTAAAGGTCATAGAAAGCATCTGGAAATACATGATACCGTTGTCACCGCGCTTGACCGAGATCAAGCCGCGCACCACATCGGACAGCATGGTACTTCCAATCCGGCTCTCCATGCGGGTGAGTGCGTTTTCCTCGTTGCCGGATGCCATATCCGCAATCGTGATTTCCAGTTCCCGCTTCATGGCATGACCAGCGTTTCTCTGGTAGGATTTCAGGATGTTCAGCACATCACGGGATGCCCTGAGTTCCTGTTCAATGGTGTTTACAAATCTGGGCAGCTCGGCTTCGATTTCTTCCCGGCGCTGTTGAACGATCTCGTCCGCTCGTTTCTGCTCTTTGAAGTAAACTGCCACCGCCAGAAACACAATGACCGGCGCAAGGATCGGGAAAATCAGAAGGGCCGGAATTATCAGCAGAGCAATCAGACCAGCCTTTACCCAGGCCGCCGCAATATAGGTTTCCGGGGACATTTTAATTTCGGCGGATTTCAACTGTGCCTCCAGCTTCTTCCGCTTATAGCCGTCCAGATGTACCAGCGGAGAGAGCCGTGCGGCCATATCGAACAGGACAGCATTGATGCTGCCTTTCTGTGACTTTCCACGGCTCGTTACGGTCAGAACCGCCTTAGTGCTTGCGGAAGTCGGCAGCCGGAGCAGTCCGGCCAACAAAAAGAACGCTCCCAGGCCAAAGAGCGTCCCAAAGCATAGCAAAATGAGATACAAAACTCGCGTCACCTCAATTCTTTGTAATAGAGCCGTTTGGGGCCGGTGTTGCGGCTGTCGGCTCTGGGGCGCCCCGGCACATTCCAGTTCCCGCCGCCTCGCAGTCCCGGCGCACATTGCCAGCCGGAAGCTCGCAGGCTGGCTCCGTTTTCGGTTGCCAGGGTGTAGGTGATGATTTTCTGATAACCCATCAGTTTCGCAATCCGGGCGCACCGGCTGTAAAGGAAGCTGCACCCATTGGCAATGCCATCGGTGCAAAGCCGGGTCACTTCCGCTGTTTTCCCATCATCCAGTCGGCGGGCAACGGGGCGCCCAACAATCGCAACTCCATGAACGGCGTCCAAATCATCTACGACAGCCACACAGAATTTGCAGCCGCGCACCTGTCCACTGTGCCGGTGATGCGCCAGAACAAACGCATTGGCGTCCCGCAGGGAGATCGGTAGCACTCTCGATGGTATCACCTCCTAACGGGATCAACGCTTGTATTCTACGGGCTTGGTGAGCCGGATCACCGCCGCAAACGAGATCAGCAGCACCAGCAGACACACCGCCAGAATCCCTTTGCCAAAGCCCGTATTTACAAGCACATCGTACCAGTCTTTATTCAGGAAGTATAACAATGGGATATTGCCAATGAGCAGGAACGCCATTGTGATAAATTCCTTGAAAGGCTCATAAAGCAGGTAGTCCAGTTCCGCCGCAACAATCCGCATATCCGAGAGTTTCCCGATGATCGGGGTGAGCGTGCTTTTCAGGCTCTTATCGTCCTGACAGGCGATAGCGGCATCCACCCATTCCCGAAACACATAGTTGTCCAGCTTGGGCTTCATGTTGGAGAGTGCCTGTTTCACATCGGCGCTTATCATATTGGTTTCGGCCAAGAAGCCCCGGAACACATCTGCCACAGGCGGGTTCAGGTAATGAATGTTTTCTTCCACAGCGGTTATCATGCTCTCGCTGCGCAGATAGGAACTTGTGATGATAGATAGTCCGGTTTCAATCTCGTTGTTCATCAGCTTTTTATAGCTGTGAGAGGTGAACAGGACATACCAGAACGGGAGCAATCCCATCCCGGCGGCCAAAACCGGCAGCATAAAGTAGTTCTGAATCACAATACAGATCACAGCCCCCATTGCCGCCAAAAACAGAGAGAAAGCACAAATGGCGGCAAACTTCCCACCCTTTCCGGTGAGAATCAACATCTCCCGTGCTTCCAACACGGTTTTACGGATGCCCTTCGGCTCTTTGGGGTGGTTGACCTGCTGGATTCGCTTGAAATCGGCTGTCGCCGCCCAGAAAGCGGCTTGGTCAGTTCCTCCGCAAATGTAAAGGGGTCATGCCCAGAATCAAGAAGATGCCGGTCAGCATCCCGACAAAGGCCAGCAAAATCAATACAATCACGCAGTTTCCTCCTTTCCAGTATCCAGTTTTACACCGCCACCAGCGATACGCTCCAGCAGACGGGGCGGCATACCGTTCTCCAAAAGCCGCTTTTGCAGGCTGGCCGAGATCGTGGATACCTTTTGAAACTCGCCATGCACCTTTACCTTGCCATCTTGGATAGAGGTTTCCGACACATGATAGCGGTAGAGGGTGTGGAGCTGCCGGGTGCCGTCCTCCAGAATCTCACATTCAGTGATCTCCATGACGCGGCGGCTGTTGTCCTCCAGCTTCTTCACAAACAGAACGATAGGAAACGCTTCTGTCACCAGGTTATACAGGGTTTTATCGCCCATGTCGTATTTCTGGGTACACAGCGTCACCATACGGTAATAGGTTGCTTTGCAGCTATTGGCATGGGTGGTGGTGATAACTGCGTGGCCGGTGCGGGCCGCCTCCTGTGCGGCGAAAGCCTCGGCCGATTTCATCTCACCGACACACACAATGTCCGGGTTACAGGTCAGGGCAAACTCCAAAAGGCGCTCCTGATCGTAGTTCTGCTTGGGATCGTCAGAAAAACGGGTAACGGTATGGACTACATTGTTGATGACATTTCCTTCGGCGTCCTCTTTCACAAGGTCAAATTCGCGGCACCCATTTTCAATGGTGAAGATTCTCTTTTCGTTGGGAATGGTGGAGAGAATCCAGCTCATCAGCGTGGTTTTACCGCTGCCGGTGGAACCAGTCGCACAGATGGACAAACCGAACCGGAGAACTTCGGCCAGAAAGTCCAGCATTTCGGCGGTGGCTGTCCCGTAGCCAATGAAATCATCACGGCTCAACTTCTTGGGATTCACGATACGAATGGATGCAGCCACACCTTTTTCTTTGTCCGTGAGCGGATTGCCCAGAACCGTGATACGGATTTTATTGGAGAGATGGCCCACCACACCCGGCTGACTGTTATCCAGAATCATGCCGGACTTATGAAGGAGTCTGCGGATTACATCAACAGCGTGCTGTGGGGTCTGGAACCGATCTTTGGTGGGAACCACACGCCCGTCCGCATAAGTGATTTTCACATCTTTCCACGAATTGATGTTAATTTCCTCCACATCATTTGCGAAAAGATAGGGCGTCAAGAAGGAGAACTCAGCCATTTCCGTATAGAGTTTGTCGATCAGTTCCTCATGGCTCATGCCCTCAACGCCCAGACTGTAATCGTTGAGATACTTTGCGATGTATGCGGTGATCTGCTGGTGCTGCTCCTCCGGGTTATCGGTAATTAGGGTCGAATACTTGCTGGCGAGATATTCCTGAATCTCCGCAAGCACTTCGGGAAATGTCCGCTTGTTTCTGCTGGTATTGAAGAACAGGTCAATATTACTTGCCATCTCCGAACACCTCCCCGGCAATAGCGGCAATGACCGGCTCATAGGTCTTGGCCTCTTTACCGGAAAGCGGTTCCAGCAGTTTCAGCGTCGCCGCCTGTTCCTCCAACGAAGGAAGATACGGCAGCCGGTATTTCACACCGCCAAAGGAGTTCTCGTATTCGCTGCCACCCTGATAAGGGCGCGTGTTGGACAGCACCTTGATGTGCTGTTCCGGTTTGAACTTTCTGTCGGCAACCAGCGACAGATAGGACGAGAAGTAGGAGATGGCCTTCAGGTCACAGCTGCACACCCGCAGCACATCATCCGCCACCTCCAGTGCGGTGGTCGCCAGCACATTGCCGGTCAAAAGGCTGGTGCAGTCCACAATCACATAGTCTGCGATGTGCCGCAGCAGAACCAGCATATCCACCGCCTTTTCCTTGCTGTACTCCGCATGGGTAAAGACATTTTCACCGGCCTTGTAGCCCAGAAAGCTGATATAGGGGTTTTTCTCACAGGGAACACAGGTCTTGAGAACCTGTTCCTGCGTCATTCCGGGAGCCGCCAGCAGTTCGCCTACGGACACATCCGGCAGTTTCTTCTCGCTGACCACAGCCGGAAGCGTGGGCGCCGTCACATCGGTAAACACCAGCACCACATTTTTCTTCCGCTTGGACAATTCCAGGGCCAGTTTGACCGCAGTTACGGTTTTCCCGCCCCCAGGGCTGCCCCACACGGCAAGCATCTGTTTCTGCTTATTCGCCATCGGTATTCTCAACCTCCTGTTCCTCTGCGGGTTCATTGCCGGCCGCATTATCACTGGTGTTGTCGGCCGCATTGTTATCATCGGATACCTCACCCTGTTCGCCATCCTGAGCTGCCGTATCTTCCTCCGGCTCCACAAAGAACTGATCCTGAGCTGCCAGGAACTTTTCGGCGTTCTCACGGGTTCCACGGTACACAAACGCCAGGTGCAGACTGTTGGATTCCTCCAAATGCGCAAGGAGTTGTGCCTGTTCGGTATTTACCAGCAGGGTAATGGTGGACGGGAGCGATTCTTCGGGATTTTCTTCCTCGTCATCCTGGGGCGCCTGATATTCCTTGTCGGCGCCGGAACTCTGTGTTGCGGCCAGGACCTCTACATACTTGAGTTCCGGGGGCTGGGTGGTTTCCCCTGTGTCCTTATCGGTTGCAAAGAGCATGATGATGTCACCAGCTTCCACCTTGCCGGAACCGCCTTTGGCAAAGGTGGGAATGGTAACGGAGATCGCCACTTTGGAACCGTCCAGCTTGGTCAGGTACTCGTACTGAGTCAGCGGTTCAGAAGAAAGCCAGCCGGTGTTTACATCTGTGTTTTTGCGAAGCTCTACATCGGTATATCGGCCTACTACCTCGTCAAGTGATGTGGCAATGGCGTCAGACATACCGGACGCGCCTCTGGTGTAGACCTCAACCATATCCGCCGTGATATAGGTGCCACGGGGAATCACCTCGGCTTTCACCCGTACCGCTTCGGTCTGGGCCTTCAAACCCGCATTGAAAAGGGGCGTGATGCCAAAGCAAACCAGGACGGCCAGCAGGATACAAACCGCACCGATAATCGTCCGGTTTCTGAAAATATTCTTGTTCAAGTTGATACCTCCATTTGTTCAGATTACAGCGGCCGCAGCCGCCAGCCAATAAGCAGTTACGCCGCCAATGCAGAAGAATGGGGCAAGTGGCAGCCGGATGGAAGAAAAGTCCTGTCTGCGTACTCCAAACAGCATCACTCCTGTAAGCACGGCCAGGATCAGAGATAAAATGCTGTGCAGCAAACCAGGCCACACTCCCAGAACAAAGCCACAAGCCCCCATCAGCTTAATGTCCCCACCGCCAATGGCAAGGGTTTTCCCATGTGTCAGTAATGCAGCCAACAGGTACGGACCTCCCGTAACAAGAAGCCCCGCCACAGAAGCGGCGGGGCGCAGCTCTATCAAGCCACAAACTAAAATCATGGCCGGAATCAGATTGGGAATCTCTCGTTCTTTCATATCCCATAGCGCAGCACAAGCCAACAGCAGGCCAAATACCACGCCTTTTACAATCAGAGGATTCATGGCTCCATATCACCGACCCACTCCAGATCCGGGTTGTCCAGTATCTCGCTATGCAAATCATAGAAATACCGCAGTTCCGCAGGCGGCTCACCATTGACGTCAAACTCATGGTGGCGAAGTTCATTTAACCGTTTTCCCGCTGCTTGCTTTGCCGTGCTTTGGATTCTGTCTATATCCAGATAGGAGTAATCAACTCCCATCCATTCCGTGTAGAGAGCCGCCAAAGGCTGCGGATAAGACAACAGAGCGTCCGTTTCCCACTCGTCCAACCCTTCCTCCAGATGGCAGAGGAAATCTTCTTTGATGATCTTCTCGTAGGCGTGGTCAAGAATTTCTTTAGGCGGCAGGGCGGCGAGTTCTTCCATACGGGCATCAAACTCGGCTTTGGCCCGTTCATAGAGCAGATCGCCCCGATACTCGGCGCCTTTGTCCTGAAGGAAGTAGTACACCACTTCGCTGATATTGTTCGGATTCATGCAGCGATCCGGGACGGGGGTATTACGGAATAACCATGCCGATTCCAATACATTTTCCATCGCAAGCAGCATATCCCGCTGAATATCGCACAGCGGTATATTTTCCAGCTCTTCTCGGATTGCGAGCATGGTCTGAAGCTGCTCAAAATACGGATCACCGGAAGAAAGTTCCTCCGGCGGTCGGGCAAAGCGATGGATTTCCATTTCCAGCTTTTCTTTTAATGCGTCAGTTTCCAGCATGAATCACCTCCATCACATGATTTGTCGATAGAATACGGCGATGGCGGTCATTGCGACCGCCATGCCGATAAAAATGGGCCACGGGTTCCAATTTTTCTGAAACATCTTATTCTCCACATTCCAATGCCTTCTGTGCGGCAAGGATTTGTTTCCCAATGGCGTAGATTACAGGAACCGTCACGGAATTACCGGCTTGCCGGTATAGCTGATTGTCGCTATTAACTGCCCGTGCCTTATCAAACATCTCGTCCGTAAAGCCTTGCAGTCGCCAGCACTCACGGGGCGTCAACCTGCGGATCAGGCCGCACCCGGCAAAAGCTGTGCCTTGATTACAAGAGGTTTCCAGCGTCGTGGCAAGGTCTTTGCCGACCCGTCCGCGCCGCGTCTTGCTCTCCGGGAAAGAAAGGTTGATACTGTCGCCACAGCGGGCAATATCATATCCTTTCTTTGTCGCTTCTCGAATCTGCATCCCGTAGGGACACTCATCGCAGTCTTGAAATAGCACTCCATGCCGATCCTGCGCCGTAATGGTGAAAGACGGCTCCCCGCAGTTCTTGATTCTCCGTCCGTTTTGCCGTTTTTCTTCCCGATCTGGGGTCACGACAGCACGGCAACCATAGAACACCCCGGAACTGCCGCCCCAATTACTGATGGTGCGGTTATAGGCGGAGAGGATGCAACGGGCTTCTCTGGTGAGTTTCGCCTTCCCGGTGCAAATGTCCACAAAGGACAGAACCGCATCCTTGTCCATCCCTGCGGGAGAGATCAGAACACCGGAATTGTCCCCGCCACGGTTGGTAATGCCGCTGTTATACTTGGCCTTGATGCAGCGGGCGTGATCGGTCAGCTTAGGATTACCATTGCAAAGGTCAACGAAATACAGGCCGGTCTTTCCTCCCCAGCCACCAGACTGCGCAGCCATTGTTACGCTGATGCCTGCCGGGTCATAGACGCGCTGCCCCTGCATACCACCTATGAGTTGGATAAGAGCTTTGCCACTGCCTGCGGGGACAGGAAATATTTTGGGTCCGCGTCCGGCTCCAGGATGTCGGCAAGCGACAATGAACACTCGCTCTCGATTTTGAGGGGGGCCGAAATACTTTGTATTGAGCAGTCCGTATTCGATATGGTAGCCGAGTGAGGCCAGCGTATCGAGAACGGTCGCAAAGTCCCATCCTCCATGAATGGATAGGAGATTCTTAACATTTTCAAGGACAATCCATGTGGGTCGATTTTCAGGACTTTGGCCTTTGACGAGTTGAGCAAGTGTAAAAAGAGTCCACTTCTTGCTCCGTCAAGCCCTCGCTGGCGGCCAGCGACCGAAATATCCTGACACGGGAATCCTCCTGCCCACAGGTCTGCTCTGGGGAGATCTGCGGGGGCGACTTTTGTGATGTCGGCTGCATACCATTCATCCTCCTTTACATCGTGAATGGCTCTGTAACTGCGGTCGGCATACTTATCAATCTCACAATGCCCCACACAGCGCATCCCGCATAGCTCAAAGCCCTTGCGGAAACCGCCGATGCCTGCGAAGAAATCCAGAAATGTCATCTGCTCCATCGGCAGCCTCACAGTTCTGCCGTCATATCCTCGTCAAGCTCATCCTGCTCGATTTCATTCATGTGGTTGGTTTCTTCCTGTTCGTCCTCAAGCTCCATCAGCTTCACAAAGACGGCGTTAACAACGCACGGATCAATCTCCGTGACATATCGGGTGGTCGGGTCTACCTGATGTGCCTCCCTCGGCTCTCTTGTGTCAGGGAAGTCCGTTTTGCCCGCTCGGTCAAGCACGGCCTGATCGAACCGTGCGTCCCAATCGGAAAACTGGATAGTACGGGACAGCACATACATCGCCCGTTCTGTTCCATAACAGCGCACCAATTCTTCGATAAAGGCGTCCAGTTCACGGGCATTGAAGGCAGTCATGGCCTTATCCTGAATGAAGTTGCGGCAGGACATATTGATGTTGTAGCTGTCACACCAGAGAGCCGCTTCATCCTTTCGGGCGGCTTCCTCCAGCGAGGGGTAGTAGACCGGAATGGTTGCGTACATTATTCAAGCCCCCATTCATCCCCGTAACGATACGGGTAGATTTTCTGTCCGCGTAAAAAGCGAATCAGGTTTTGCACCTGATCTACCACGGACAAATTGCTCTGGTCTTTGGTAGTCATCATCACAGAGCCAAAGATACCGGCCAGGGCCAGGATAACGGTGGTTGTCACATTCCCGGTAAAGAGCCAGGCCAGCGCCGCAATGCCGCCCATCACCAGGGACCCCACAATGGATTGAAAAAGCTGTTTTTTCCCAAAGCCAGTAAACAGTTCGGCCTCCGGCTTCACGCCCAGAGGGATGTAGAGTTTCAAATCTTCGTCCATTTGCACCTCCTGTCAGGAATAGTAGTACAGAATCAGATCTTTGATTTGCCAGATGGATTCTGCGATGATGTAGAAGATCACTGTGTTACGGGCGCGCTTTTTATACTGCGCCGCCTGTTCCTCGGCTGCGGTCAAGCGCACCAGGCAGTAGACGAAACGGGCTACCGCACCAACGCGCACAAGCAGGATGATGGCATTTGAAATATCGTCCATTGTCACCATCAGCCATCACCTCACTTTCCCATGCCCTTGACCATCTGCACCAGCCGTACAGAATGGTATGCGTTGTTGACAATGGCGCCGCCGCTACCGCCACCGGTCGTAATGAGGAAGTCCTGAAGGAACTTCGGTGTCCGCACCGCAAGAATCATACAGGCCACGCCCCAGAAAATGTGCATATTCATCATCAGGCCAACCCCCAATTTCGCAAGTGAAACCTGAATTACCACAGAGAGCGCAGACTGGAAGAACTTACTCATGTAGGGCTTGAACACGCCTTTGTCATTGTCAATCAGACCTACGCAGGCCAACGGAATACCTACTCGCAAAATCAGGATTTCAAGCCCGCGCATCAGGAATTGGAAATATAGGATGAAATAGACGATGACAAATACCAAGCCAAAGATGGCTGTCACAAGCCCCATTGATGAAATGCCGGATACCCAGCCCGCCCAATCGTAAGCGGTGGCAAGGCCGATGGCCTCCAGCATTTTATTGCTCATTTCTTCTACAATCGTGGCAAGCCAGTCATACATGGTGGGAAAGCAGATTGCCACAGCCATAGCCTTGAAAAAGTTTGTGAGAATGGCAATAGGCTCCTCGTCGGCGTCCCCGTCTGACCACAGAACATAGGTTTCAAAGCCTTTTTTCAGGAACTTCAGCACAATCAGGGATACGCCAAAGCCGAATACAATGTCGAACAAGGACTGAAACAAATCGACCCCGGCCAAGGTGGACATATACTGCTCTGCGTACAGGGTAAGAGGGATAATCCCTTCCATCAGCCCATCAATATAGGCGATTGCTCCATTCAGCAGGGCCACGATCAGCAGCACTAAGATATATTCCAATCAGCAACCACCTCCTTTCTGGGGGCGGCGCTCGGCCGCCCCCGATAGGGATTGGAATATGGCGGACGATCAGGACACGGCAGCTTCTTCGTTCTGTACGGCGGCCTCATACGCTTCCAGTACAGCGGCGGAGAGCTTTGCCCGCAGTTCCTTCGTCATGGGGAAGCAATGCTCCACCCACTCGCCCTTGACATTCCGGCGGCTGGGCAGGGACACAAACAGCCCCTTTTCGCCCTCGACGACCCGCACATTCTTCACCAGAAAGCAGTCATCCAGGACCACGCTGCACACCGCCCGCAGCTTGTCAGGACCGGTAAAAGTCTTTTTGATTTCCGCTTTGAACTCCATTGAAAAACCTCCTGTCAAAAATTAGGGCGGGGCCGATGGCCCCGCCGCTGCTTGTTCCGATCAGCCGCCGTAGTTGAACATATCCTTGATGCGCTGGGTGATGGTGGGCAGCACGGTGTCGTCCACGATCAGGTACAGACCGGCCAGGATCAGGGCGCCCAGGACAATGGAGATCAGCACAGTAATCGCCACATCCAGCGTACCCTGACCGGTGCGGTCGGTCAGCGCCTCCGCCGTGCGGTCAGCCAGCTCACGGGCCTTCTGCTTGGCAGTCCAGATAGAAGTCATAGCCTTAACCTGAGTGTTGCGGATGAAGTTAGCCATAGTTTTTTCCTCCTGTTAATAAAATGATTTATTTAGTAAGGCGCGGAAATCGCCTGTACTACGGAATGTATCCCGGCTTACTGGTAGTAGCCGAGAATCAGGTTCAGGGTGGCGGAACCGAGTACGGCGCCAATGCAGGACACCACCGCCACCACAATGCGGTTGTTCCACTTTTTCTGATCCATCTCGTCAGCCATGCCGCGCCGGATGCAGAAATAGATGATAAGCAGACCGGCTACCACCGGCGCCAGCACCATCAGCCAGGTTGTCACATCACCGACCAGTTTCTCGGTTCCCTTGACAATCTGACTGTCCTGCACACCAGCGGCATAAGCCGGTGCGGACATAAAAAAAGAGGCGGTAAGTGTGGCAATACCAACACCCACCGCCCGGACAGTCTGTTTCAGCCTGCCCGCCGTCTGGTTGATTTTCTCTTTCATTCAAAACCTCCTATGAGTTAATCATCATCAAGGCCACCGCCCATAGCGCCCTTTTGCTGCGAAAGGCGGCGCATGATGTCCTTCTGGTAGTAAATCCAGATGTTCCACAATGCGATTTCTTGCTTCGTGTCGGTGATGATTGGCCGTTTCTGTTCCCGTTCTTCCCGCAGCCTGCGGTTATGCTCCATATCTCCCAACCCCAACATCTTGTTGAACATCCACTGAGAAAGGTCGGGTGCATACATCATAGCGGGGTGGTCGCGGCTGGTGATGATTTGATGGGGACGCTTGACGCGCCGGACCTCATCCGTATTGAGCAACTTTCTCTCGGTCAGGCTGACGCTCTGGGAGTTAGACGGGGTTGTGTATTTTCCGTTGCTGGCCGAAAGCTGGTAACTGGATGTGGTATAGCTGCCGAGTTTATCGGACATCTCCCGTAGCGTTTCCGGGTCATCGCTTTGCAGGTACGCCCAAACCTGACAGTTGCCCTTGATCGTGTTGGCGATGTTGTCGCTGTACTTTTCTTTCAGTTGGTCAAAGCCCTGCACAAACAGGGCATATCGCATCCCACGGCCAGCCGCCACGGTCAGTTTGTTTGTCATGTCGCTGATGGGAGTAAAGTTGCCATACTCGTCAAGGATGAAGTTGACACGGCGTTCCAAACGCCCGCCGCGCCTGTCTGCCGCCTCTGCCAGAAGCTCATATTGCTGCGACACAATGAGAGAAGCAATGGGATAAAAGGTGGTTTTCTCGTCGGGCAGGATTACAAACAACGCTTGCTTTTTACTGCCCATATCTGCAAGGGTAAAATCGCTGGTATGAGTAATAGCATAGATGGACTTCGAGGTGAACAGCCGCAGGGTGGTCAGGGCAGAGGTGTAGAAGCTGCCTCTGGTACGGGACGGCGCCACATCAGAAATAGACAGAAGCGCCCGTGCCGGGTGGGACGGAGAGAGTTTCTTGACATACTCCAACAGCGGCATCTTATTTCCGATGGTACGGCACATTTCCGAAATGAACCAATACACATTGGTCATGTTCTGAAATTCCGGCCGTTTTTGGTTGTCGCACACCACGCAAAGAATGGCAGCCGCTATGATGGAACATTCACCGTTCGTCCAAATCTTTTCGCCCTCCGGCTTACCAACCAGATTGTTCGTCAAGTCCCAGGCCAGCATTTCTGCACGGTCGGTGTCTCCCTCACTGATGGCGTCAATGATGGGCTGGAGCAGATTGTAGCGCATACTCTTTTCGGGGTTCTTGAAGTCCAGCACCAAAACCTCATAACCCAACTTTTTCAGGAAATCAGCGGTGTAGTGGAACAATTCGGCTTTGGGGTCGGAGCAGAAGATGGATTCTCCGGCGAGTCCCAAAAGACAGATACTTTCCAGAACCAGACATCTTGATTTACCGGAACGAGTGGCGCCAACGCAGAGCAGGTGGCAGTCATCACCGACAAAATAGATTTTTTCTTTATCACCCTCCTTTCGCATACCTACCACCACGCCGCCTTTTTTCAGCGGAGTATCCGCTCCCAAAGGTTTCTGCTTGGGAATACCTTTGGGGTGAAGGTTCAACTTCAATTTATCGCCTCCTTATTTTTCTTTGAGAAAATCCAAACCATCGTATCCGGTATCTAAGAGCTGCCGGATCGTTGGGTTGTGCGGGTCAAGAATATAGCTGTCAAATGCTTTGTCTTTCTCGGAATCGGTCATCCACCGGGCTGAACCATGCTGGTATTGGCCCACGGCTCTGGGTGTCTGAATTTCCGGGGTGATCGTGTCCAGGTCTGATTCATACGGCCTCATGTTGGTCAGGAAGAACATAACCGCCAACACGCTTACAAACCCTTGCAGACACAGATACAACATCATGTGCTGGCGGTTGGAAAACAGGCTGACAAGGCAGTCCCCGATGGGGAGAAGTGAAAGCCGGGTGATCTCTCTTGTCAGCAGACCGTGAACCGCTGTTGAGAAAAACAGGTTGAGAATCGCGCCGGAAACGAAGATCAGCGCACAAACCATCAATTTAGGCTTTGTTTTCATAATTCCATATCATCCTCAACAGCAAAATCATCCAGAAACGCTTCATTGTCTTGATCCTCGGTCAGCTTGATTGCCTGCGGCTCCGTTTCGCCCATCTGCATGGGAACCAGGACCGGCAATAGATGCTTTTGCAAAAAGTCCTGATCCGCGCAGCGGTCAATGAATGTCCCGAAGGTGTTCAAAAACGGGGTATCCAACGGAGTACAAATCATCAGGTCGCCGCGCTCTTTCCCCATCTTCACAATAAAAGATGCAAGATTGACCGGATCGGGGTCCAGGCAGAACGCTTCATGCAGACCGCCCTCCGCAGGGGCATACCCGATTAGAAAAGGATAGCCGCAAGCAGTATGGTTTTGCTTGGCTGCGCTGATAAGTTCAGGAGTGACAAACTTGGTGAGTTCTTCGGCAGCCTCATTCCTGACCGGCTTATCCAGAAGCCATTCTTTCAAACTTTCCGGTTTGACGATGCCACAGAAGTCATGTCGTTCCCAATGAATGTATTTGCCGGTCAACAGGCTTTCTGCATACACAGCCTGACCTCTGGCTCCATAAATACATCCAAAACCGTTACGGGCATACCAGATGGAGTCGTCGGCAGTCATGTCCTTGCCCTTGCTGCTCACCCCAGGTTTGAGAACCAGAAATTGATTTTCGTAGTTGTACTGGCTACTATCGGGGATGCAGTCATTGATGTCCAGAGGGCGATCCGACTGGCGGATCATTTTCTGATTCTTCACCATATCATCGGATACATAGAGAATCGGGAGTTGCAGAAAAGTAGCCAGGCCAATTTCGTCCTTCATTCCCTGAGAGATGGTGTCGCCCATAACCCAGAGTTCATCGCAGCGTTCCAGCAGTTCGTGACCCATTCGCAGACCCTGTTCCCGCTGCTCCGGCACTGCGTCATTCAGATATTGCGTGAAAATCGTGTGCGGCGCCAAGGGAATCACGCCGCAGGATGCCGCATAAGCACAGTAGTCCTTTGCCTTTTCCTTGTTCTTTTCCATATCTCCCCGCAGAGGGGAAGAAATATAGACCAGCCTCAAAATAACACCTACCTTTCTAAATTAAGCCCATCCACCCAACAGATGGACGGTGCAAAAGTCGATGAAAACTGCCCACCGGCCACGGAACATAGCCCGCAAACCTCTGAGTTTCAAATTTCCAGATCTTCCTCGTCCTCTAAATCACAGGCGCTTTCCACATCGGAACCGTAATCTGTGAACGGCAAAATGTGTTCTGTGCCGTTCTCGACATTTTCCTCGGATTCATACAGCCCCATATCGGCAAATTCATTGTCGGAAACAAGAGTTCCGTCAATGGTACGGAACATCAGCGGCATATAGTTACTGTCCTCGTAATACAGAAACTCATTGGTCGCATACGCCAGTTTTGCAATATCGCCGCCGTGAAAAATGAAGTACGGAATCGTTCGTTCCCCGCTGATAGCCGGATATTTTTTGAGTTCATCGAAAAACTCTTGAAGCTCTGGACAAACATAATGAACGGTCAGCTTGCCGGTTTCATTGCGGGAAATACGCCCGATCACATCTTTCAACGCATGATCGGCAGTCAGTTGATAGCCAGCCCAGGCAACGGCTGTAATTTGGAACGGCGAAACAGCGCCGTCCGTTTCCTTATAAACCTGCGTGTTATCAAAGTCGTACCGGAGCCATTGACACTCCATATCATCATCCGCCTCTTGGCGCGGCGAAATGTCTGCTTCGATGATGAAGTGACTTCCTTCCAGGTCGAAATCCAGGATTTTCATTGTAAACTCCTATCTTTCCAAGTCCAGCCCGTCCAGCTCATAGTCTGAAACAGGCGGTTCAAAGGCCGTATCATAGGCCACATCATCAAGCTGCCGGATTGCGTCCAGACGGGCCGCTGCCTGCGGATCAGTAACAAGTTCCTGTTCCAGCAGGGCGTCCGCAACGATGGCGTTGGAAACCGGATCGGTAAAACAAAGGTTCTCACCGTCCTGTGCCGCCTGTTCCATCACAGATTCCGGCAGGATTTCTTCGGCAAGGGCCTTCGGCACTTCCAGCCCACGTTTCTTTGTGCCGACGATCTCGTAAATGCCCACGGCGATCTCCCCGCAGGTGATGATGTTTCCCCAAATATCAGGATTCGGGCGTCCATCACGCATACTTTGTCCCTCCATCTTCCTCATAAGGCATATAGGCTATGACGGTGAGGTAATCCGTACCAAGGCGCCGCAAAAGAGCATCCTGATGTTCCATGACCTGATCGACGATATGCTCCGGGCAGTATTTCATCAGGTCAGCTACATATTGCCCCACATCCAAGCCAATAGGATGCGCCATGTATTCTTCGTCCGTCATGCCCTCAAGCTGCTGGTTCAGCCCGTATTTATACATCAGGAAACGGGCGATAGCGATGGTCTGATTTCTCTTGCTGCTCATTCTTGCTATCCTCCAATCTCCATTTCTTCCTGCTGGCCGAACTCCATATCAAAGTCAAACTCCATTTCCTGCTCCCGCAGCTCCGGGATAATGTCCTCGATTTTGTCAAGAATCCGTTCCACAGATTCACGGGCCTCGTTGGAAACATCCTGATCGAGTATGCTCATCTTGACCAAGCCCGCATGAAGGACCCGGAGTTCTTCTTCGGTGAACAGCGCACGTTCATCCACCAAACCGCTCCGTTTGGCGAAATCCTGTCCTGCAAATTCCTTGTTGTAAAAAATCTGGCGGGCCATCATTTCGCCGGAATCCGGGGCGGTGCGGTAGGTGGAGAACACATAGCCAAACAGATGATGCTCCTTGCAGGCGAGAGTCACGCCATTGTATTCTGCCAGCTTATAAGAGCCATTGGGAAGTTTCTCATTGGCGTCAGTATAAGGACAGTCGCGGCAGATACCCGCTTTGTTCGCTGTGTCCTGGGCCGTATCGTTGATAAGGCGAATGAGTTTGTCCTTAACTGTGACAAAGGGGTTCTGGATCACCGTATCGGCTTTGGAGAAATAGGCCACAAGCTGGTTCTTGAAATAAATATCAGCGATGTAATCGGAAGATTGGGACCGCTTCACATCAAAGCCGCGCCGGGCAAGCTGTTCAAAGAACAGCCTGTAAAAATCGGTTTTACTTCGCAATCGGTTTCCTCCTTTCCTGATAACCTTTTCGCTTCATTACATCTTTGAGAACTTCAACGAAAGCAAAAATGCGCTCTGCCGCCGCCTGATTTTTGGGGTAAACCGCAGGCAGCGGAGGGCGCCGCTGTTTTTTCAGATCGTACCATAGACAGCCGCCATCCCTTCGTTCAGGGAACATACAGGACGGGACAGAGGTGCGCAGAGTGTAAGGGCAGTTATGGCAGGGATGTCCTTTGGGGTATTCATATTGGTGAACCGTCAAATGGGCAATGCCATACGAACCGCTCGGAATCGACACCGGCACACCATTTTGCTTATAGGAAGTGTTCGCTGCTATCATCCTTTCTCCTTTCTGGAACCGGGCGGCCGGTCACTTTTTGCTTTTCACAATCATTTGAAAACAGAAAAAGCAGCCCCGCAGGACTGCTTTCTGTATGGCAATATCAACTTTTTCAAGGGACTTTTTCCGATAAGCCCTCATCAGTTTTGCGGTTACAAACCGCAAAACTACTTAAAATTGTCTTTAGTTGCGGATTACTATGGTTCCAATCCCTTGTCCTTATGTCGCAGATACCACTCTTTTCGGGCTGCCTTTGACAGATCGGTACTCATGGCCTTTTGCCGGTCGTCATACTCCATGTCAAAACTCATAGCAGTCTGCTCCAGCGCCATTAAAATTTCGCAAATCATCTGTTCGGTGAAGTAGGCTTTGCGGGCCTCTGTATATTCAAAAGACTGGACCTCACGGTCTTTGCACAGCATGGTGCGGATCACGTCGAGAATTTTATTGGCAATCAGCTTATCGGCCTCCGCCACAGCCTTTTCCTGCTGTTCTTTGATGTGCGCCGGGTCGGTGTCATAGAGCATGGCAAGACGGGTCTTGCTCTCTGCATAGTCCTGTACCAAATTGCGGATGTACTCGTTGTTTTCCTTCAAGAAGGCAACAAAGGCATCTAATTCGGCCTTCACATCCTCTGGAAGCAATTTGTAATACAGTCGCCCCTTTTTCGGCATTTTCTCCTTCAGCGCGAACAGGCGTGAGATAAAGGGGGCAATCTTCATTGCACCAACAACGCTATCCAAGGGGAAGTCCCCAGCTCATCATCCGTGATACGCCCAAACGCTTCACGCAGGCGACGATATTCCTGCGGGTGAAGATGCTCCATGTACTTCTCAAACTCGTCAATCATTTCGTCTGTGATGGCCGACAGGTGTTCCTTTGCCCGCTGTTTGGCCTCGCAATACTCTTTGATACGCTCGGCAAAGGTATCTCGAATGAGTTGTTTTCGGATTTTATCCGGGATGCTTGGATGGACAAAAGGGACCATTGTTCGCTGATGTTTATTCCAGAACACCACATGGATGTGGGGATGACCTTTTTCGTTATGGTGGGCAGCCACCCATTGCAAGTCCTGCACCCGGATTCCATTGAACTTTGCCAGGGTCAAAATGTGGCGGTCGATATAGTCCTCCCACGCTTTGTGATCGGACAGCCCCAATTCGGCGGCCGTTTCAGGTGAAAAAGAGATAATACCACGATACATATTGACCCGACGATAGGAAAGCTCCCGAACCAGGCGGGCGGCTTCCTGCCAAGTGTCAAACTCTTTGACCACCCCCGGCTCCAGCTTGCCAAACAGTCCGTGGCGCATCCCCTCATTCTTCACGGCACCGGGACGAGTTGCAATGTAACCGATATGTGCATAGTTGCCTTTTGGAGTTTTCTTATAGTTGGGGTGCCGGTGGCGCTGCTTATAAATCAGAATCGACACGGGAACCTCCTTGTACGGCATGGATGGCTTTCTGCATTTCCTCGTCATCCATGAAAGTACGCAGCGCATCCGCGTTTTTCTGATTGGCAAATGCCAATGCCCGTTTTCGGGCCGCCGACTCAATTTTTTCAAAAGACGAATAGCGATCTTGGTCAATGAGGTCTGCGATTATGGCGATATTAGCATAATAGCCCGCAGCAGATATGATCGTCAGGCGATTTATCAGTCCGGCCAACCGGTTCCCCAGGGCTTTGAGCTGCCCGCTGAGTTCCTGCCGGATGACCCCGTTTATCATGTCAATATTTTCGGCGGTGGTTTCCAAATCCAGATATTCGTCAATCGCCCTGCGCACTTCTTTGGAAAAGTCCGTCCCATTCTTGGCTGCCAGTTTATTGAGCGCCCGAACTGTATCTTCCGGCAGATGGAGCGTCTTGCGCTCTGTTTTAATGGGCGATTCCTTCAAATCAATCCTCCTTTCAAATGAGTGAGTACCAGACAACAGGCCCCAACCAATACTTCTCACATTCTCGGCGTTAGAATGGTTAGAATCGGCGGGTAGAATGGCTGAAAAGAGAGGTGTGACAAAAATCACACCGGAACTTGAAAGTCATACCGATTCAAAAACCCGCAAACCCGTTGAAAGCACTGCTTTCAAGCTGTCAGCCCGCCGTCAGGTATGACGGCTATTCCTGCCTTAACCGAGAACCGCAGGGCGTGGCCTGCGGATTCCGGTTGCGGGGCGCCCCCGTAGGGGGGCGGGCAGGTACAGATGAAAAGAAAAGTGCGGGCTGTCACAGTTCAAAGTCATCTTCCAGATCTTCTTGGGCGGGCGCCCACTCGGTAAAAATCTCCGCCATGATTTCGTCCTTTGTTCCTCGGACAGAGCAGCCCTCATTGGCGTAGTCCTCCAGATTGGAGAGCCGTTCAGGGATACGGTAGAACGCAAACTGCCGTCCCGGTGTCTGAATGAACAGCCGCATTTCATACCCGTCCTTCGGGTTCATTGCGTCCATCAGTTCATCCAGGGTTCCAACCCGTTCGCAGGCTTCGTGCAGGATGGAGTGCAGCATATCTTTGGGGATTTCCGCAGACCAGAGAGAGTAATCGTCTTTCCCGTGACAGGTGATGGTCTGGACTTTTGCAAAGGCAATCCGGTCGATCTTCTCCAGCGCAGAGTTCAAAATTGCCTCGGCCTCCGGCGGATGGTGGCCGCAGAGTTCCATATCCACCACAGTCCCCACGGCCTCTGCTTCTTGCTCGGTCAGAACGATGTCCACTTTTTTCTGTTCATAGGTATTTCCACGGCCATTGAGCATCAGGGAACATTCGGCAGCAATGCGGAACATCCTGTAATAGTCGTCCGCAGTTTCTCCCAATGTCTTGCCGGTAGCAAAGTTTTGAAAATAGCGCTTGCCATCTTTGTCGCGGCAGGCCAGGGAAATGTCCAGATAGATACCTTCGCTGGCCCCAAAATTGGGAATACAGAGCGCCTGGTCAAATTCAGGCAGCTCGCCCGTCAGTTCATCGGAGAACAGGAAATACTCATCCGGGAGCAGACCTTTCAGTTCCAGGTGCGTTTGCAGTCTGTCAAAGGTTTCTTTTGCGTCGGCCATGCCGATGTGCCGGACACGCCGCTTTTCATCCGGCTCACTCCAGCGATCCAATTCAAAGGTTTTGATTTTTGCCAATTTTACACCTCCATACCTTGTTCCGGTTCTTCCTCGGCGCTCTGTTCAAATGCGGTTTCCAGCTCCGCCATACGCTGACGGTCTAAATCCTCCACAGAACGCCCCTTCCGCATTTCCACCAGGTCGGTGTTAAAGTCATTCAAATGCGGCACATGAACCGCGCAGGCATATCCCTTTTCGGTGTATGCCTTCATCCATTTTGCCGCTGTAAGCTGCCCCCAATTTCGCAGTTGCCCATTCTTGTCACGGGCCAGATAGTCATTGTCCACTGCAAACACCAGTCGCTTGATCTGCGGATGGCCTTCCAGATAACGGTCAATGGCTCCATTCCAAAGGCAACCGGTAGAGATACGGTGATCTTGCATCCAGTCACGCCCATAAAAGTCAGCGGCAATAGAAGCATGGCTCATCAGGTCGATGGGCGCCTCGGTGACAATCAGCAGATCGGTTTTGCCCTCGTGGAAGAAGGGGTAGCCTTTATCTGAGCCGGTCGCATCCATTTTGAAGGAGCTGTTATCTCTGGCCGCCCGCATGGAGCAGTACCGGGCGGTTCCTTCCGCATCGTAGCCTACAAACACGCAGTTGCCATACTTCTTTTCCTGATAAATCATCTTCCGATTCATAAAGTGGCTTACGAGTTTAGGGCTGATACCTCGGACAGAAACCAGATACCAATAGGCCCGCTTCATGTTGTCTGCCTTTTCGGGCAGCACCAGCGGCTCCCGTTCTTTTTCTCATAGGGAACCACCTGCTTTACGGATGGAGAGAACTCCTTGCCGATCAGCTTGCCCACCGCTTCGGGGAAGGACAGGTTTTCTTCCCGCATGACAAAATCAATGGCGCCGCCTTTGACTCCATCATCAGGACCCGTCCATTGGAAAAAGCGATTGTTTTCGGGGAAGATGTAAAGCCCGCCGCTGTGCTTCATGTGGACAGCTTTGCGGCCTGCCTTTTCCGGCTCATATCCATAGCCACGGGCCAGGGACAGAATATCCACGCTGTTTGCCTTCCTAATCTCATCCTCGGTAAATTTCTGATACGCAGCGGCGCTTCTGCTCATATCACATCACCTCACAATTCCAAATCAGGCTCCTGTTCTTCGCTGCTCTCAATCACAGGCTCCTGAGTCATATCCTGATGAAAATGGTCAACGCCCGGAATAAGCGCCAGCGAAGAACCATTCTCCCAATGGCAATGAATTTGCCCCAGATCGTCAACGGAATCTACGATGCCGGTCAGTCCCGCAGGCATTTCACGGTAGGGATCTTCCATCTTTTCATCCAGCACAACCTTGGTTCCGGGCTGGTAGTTCTGCCGGATGAGCTTTGCCTGCTCGTACTGATATTCCGGCGATCTGGTGGGCGCTTTCTTTTCTCCCGGTTGGATCGGGATGCCCTCTGCATCGTAACAGGCAGGATCGGCAGCAGGAACATTCCAGCCAAACATGGAACCGGCCAACATAGCTGCCGCCTGTGCCTTTGAAATGCCCTCATGGGCATTGAAGTAATTTGCCAGAACCTTGTTATACTCACGGTCGCTGGTGGAGTAGGCACAGGGATAGTAGCCCTTTTCGCCGCGCCTGACCTCTATGAGCTGCCCGGAACCGGGAAGAACTGCATAGCAATGTTCCGGCAGAGCAGAAGAATTAAAGTTCTTCGCCATAGTCAGCCTCCACTTCATACTCCGCAGAGTCCGCCGCTTCGACCTCATAGAACTCATCCAGGTCAAATCCGGTTTTTCCGATTTCCTCGTTGCTCATGCCGAGTTCATCTCTCAAATGGCGATATAAGTCCCATCCGGCATAGTTCTGTGCCGCCCATGACAGCGCCTTATCCAGAATCAAACGGGTGCGATCTTCGCCCAGGCTCTCCAGAGAACCATTGCGGATGGCATTGAACTCATGGTCGGACAGGTTCAGCAGCCGATATGCTTTCTCAAGCTGCGGCTCCTTTGCACAGTCCGGGAGCATCAGATTTTCCGTCTGCTCCACAAAGCCATAGTCCAGATTGCTATACTGAACATCACCGGTACGGCAGGCCGCCCGAACTGTTCAAAGCCCTTCATATTGCTGAAGCCCCGGTAGTCCATTGTGCCGCCGAGGATTTGGGCGCCGATGATGGTATGCAGCATTTCTTCATCCGTAGTGGCGGCCACGATTCGCATGGAACTTCGCTCCTTGCTCAAGGTGCAGCCATACAGGATGAAAACATTCACTGTGTTATCCAGGCTCACAGTCTAATCCCTCCGTTTCTTCCTGCAATCGCTCCAAATACTCGTCGATGTCCAGTTCCTCATACTGAAATTGGAGCGATTCAACGATTGCCGGATTGCAGTCCTCCGGCAGATGCTCCTTTACAGCATCCTGAACATCCCGGATTTCCCCCAGGAATCCCCAGCAGCTATCCACCTCCACATCTTCCTTGAAAAGCTGGAATCCATAGCACTGGTTGGTCAGGTAGTAATCGTACTCCTTGACTTCAGCTTCCAGGGTTTGACGAACCTTCTCCAATATTTCAGGGGTGATTTTCCCGTGTTCCTGCTCGATCATCGCTTTATCTGCGTAGATCCAGCCAACCTGACCGGAATCCCACGGGCAAGAAAAGCCGCAGGTGTTCATGGTGATCCCGCTGTGATCGTACAGGTAAAGCGGAAGAATCACCATGCCATCCATTCGTTCTACCAGCGAAAACAGTTCGCCGGTAGTGAGGGCAGAAAGGCAATCATCCAAAAACCAGTCCGGGACTTCATCTTTCAACGAGGCCGCATAGCTGGAGGACACATACCAATCGCTGTCTGAACTCCAGTGCTGATTCTCCCGCAATTCCCACTCCCGCGTGGAGCGGTTGTATTCCAATCGGGCATCTTTGGCCTTGCCAGATTTGAGAAATGCAAAAACCGGATTGTTCCGGTCATGGCCGCTGGCGTATTCAGAAAACAGCAGGTTCCGCAGGAAATCGCTTGGCTCATCATAATCGTGCTTCTCGCCCAGGCTGTATCTGCTATGCCAGCAGACCATTTTTCCCAGGCAGTCGTGATCCTCACGAGGGTTCAGAGGGGTATCATCATCCAGTATGAAAAGGGTGTAGGGCGCCATTGTCGCTGTCATCGGCATATCGCTTCACCTCCCTCCAGACAGGTCGATTCGCTTAGTTGGCGCCGTGGCGGTTGCGATACCAGCCAAAATAGAAAAGGCCGCCAATCATGGCGGCGGCAGCGGATACGCTCAAAATTGCTTTTTTCATATTGGCTCCTTTCAAAAACCAGATTTACAGTTCCATATCCTGTTCTTCCTCACAGTCCAATACAGGGGTGTCCGGCGGGGACGCCCCATGTTCTTCAAACTGCTGTCGGGTCTGAATCGCAGCGGACAGTTTGGAAAGCAGGTCAAACATTTTGGTGCTGTTCCGGCTGCCTTTGAAATAGCGGTAGTTCCATTCTCCATTTTGGGGGTCGTACCGGATACTGTGAAGCGAATTGATGATCCAGCCCTGTGTTTTGAGAGGAACAGGAATTTCATGCTCACGAAAGAGCTGCATAATGAGAGATTTGCCGTTGATCTCCCGGTTTATCACCTCCTTTCCCGCCATAATATTTCCTTCGGCCTCACGGATGGCGGAATCGTAACGGGCCTGTCGTTCTTGTGCCAACTGCTGTTTCACGGGCGTCTTGCTGCGCCCGCCTTTCATTAGCTTGCCGCTGCCGTTCCGCAGCAATGGGGGCATTGTGGGCTTTTGCTTCCTCATACCGTCCAAGCAGATTGGCAAATCCCAGATCAGCCCACCGGTCCGGGGCTTCCATACTCTGATTGAAAACCCTCTCGATCTCACCCCGGATGCCATGCTCCAGCGTGGGCAGCCATTTCAGGACTTCCTCAAGCCGGTGCCGCTGGTCAATGCCCACCATAAACCCGTCACATGGAATATAAACTGTTTGGAAGAACTCCCGTTTCTTCTCCATTGTGTAGAGTTCAATGCCGTTTTCGTTGTAGAAGCGGTAGTAGTAGTGCTTGTTGCCCATCAGGTCTTTGGCAAAGACCCGGTTCTCGTCTTTTTTTCCTTGGGCGGAAAGATGTCCTTTTTCTTTTCATCCGGTCGGGTATAGCGTGGAGAAAGACCGGTGCGCTCCAAACTGTCTGCAATCAGCTTTTGGACTTTTTCAATACCGCCATGCTTCTCAACGAAACCGGCCAAGTCCTCCGCCTGCTGGAGAGAACAGAATTGCAGTCCGGTTTTTCCTTCATAAACGGAGCCTCTATGCTGAAACAGGTCCAGGCCAAACTCATTGCGGACCGGCTTTGTTTCTTGGGCTGGCAAAAAAGCACCTTCTCGAAAGAGATAGCCGACAGCCGAATGTTTCTCGCCCATATATCACCACCTCACATCACTGCTCCAGCTCATGCTCGTTGTCATCGTCCAGGCGCAGAGCAAGGAACTCTTTGATACAGTGTTCTGCCACCTCGTCGGTGGGGTACAGCAGTTCCAGCGTCAGGTCGTCCAAGTTCTGATCTTCCAGACGGGGATAGCCCGCCAGAGTGTTTTTGATATACGCCGTGAGAAGATCGTGGGGGCTGAATGCCTCCAGCAGCATGATCTTATACTTCGGCAGAAGCGCAGGCAGGAACTCTTTCAGAATCCCAATCTTCCTCGCCATCAGATCGTTGTCCGTTTTCATCCAAAATCACCTCGCTTTCCTGTAATGATTCAAACTCCAACTTAGTGTTGATTTCCGTGAGTTGGGCAACCTTTTCCGACAATTCTTCCTCATAAAGAAACGGCTGTCCAACCTGCTGTTGGGCAACCGCCAGTTGTTTTTGTGTTTCTTTCAATTCGCGCCGTGCATCTTCAAGATAGTTGGGAATCCGTTCAGCAAGATTCTCGATACGGGTAATCGTTCCCTGACCGGAATTGCCTATATCCGTCCCATACAGCAAAGCGCCCCGCAGAATAATATCCCTTTCAAACGGATTGAAGTTCACGAAAAGAGAAAAGCCACGATACGAACCAATTTCAAACTCATATTCATCTTTTCCACGGCCTTCACTTATCATCCGATAAAGAAGGGCAAATGCTTCGCCCGCTGCCGGTCGCTCCGTATAATGCTTTCCATCCAGCACGATGGAGAAATCCTTGCCTTCGGTCTGACCCAACAGAGAAATGTCCTGCGTGACTCGCTCAATTTTCTGCTCATATTCCCGGATGCGGGATGGATATGTCAAGTTAACCTTGTGTTCCAAAGCAAGCTGTTCATTGCTCCACGCACCACGCAGAATTTTCAATTCCGTGACCCGGTTTTCCAATTCCATCTTCTGTGCGACCATCGGATTGTCGGTAGCGGCCGCCTTGAACTGTGCGGCAGACAGGACGGTTTCATCCACATCCTCACAAGAGCGGGCAATGTGTTTTCCGGTGAGAATCTGCGTGATATAGCGCAATTTCTGCTCCTGAATCTGCCAGAGATACGCATCAAATGTTCCTTTGGCTACGAATTGCTTTATCATGATTTCAGGGTTTTCGTTGCCCTGCCGTACCCCACGTCCATTTCGCTGTGTAATGTCAGAGGGCTTCCACGGACAGTCCAGATGGTCAATGGAGATTACCTTATTCTGAACATTCACGCCGGTTCCCAGCTTGCTGGTGCTGCCGATTAAGATACGGACTTTTCCTTGGCGGGTACGCTCGAACAGTTCCTGCCGCTGTGCTTCAGAAGTGGCGTCGTGAACAAAAGGCTATCTCCGATTCCGGCACACCCTTTGCCAGCAGCACATTTCTTATTTCATCATATACATTGAATTTCCCGGCTTTGGGAGTGCCAACATCACAAAAGACAAGCTGCGTGGAAGCAGAGGCGGCGGTGTCCTTCCAAACCTGATAAACATCCTCAATGCAGACACTCAACTTACTTCCTGTACCATCCGCATCCGGTCGAATCAGGCGCGGGTCAATCGCCATCAGGCGGGCCTCACCGGTCAGCTTCAGCATATTATCTTCTTCCGGCTTCACTCGGCCGGTTCGGATTGCTTCCGCCCGCAGAATAAAATCGGCCATGATCGCCTGCTGTGCGGGTGTGGCTTCCACCGAAACAATCTCCGCTTTACCAGTGCGAACAGCCGGGAGTCCGGGAATATCCAACATATCCGCTGTTTTGATGTCAGCGACCTCACGAAAGACAGCCATCAGTTCAGGGAGATTGTAGAAACGGACGAAGCGATCACGCATCCGATAGCCGCCGCCCTCCGGCTTCAATTCCAGCACAGAGGCTTTCTTTGCAAAATGGGCGATCCAGGTATCGAAGTAGGACCAGCCGAAGCGTTCCAACTCCTGCGGCTGCAAATACCGTTGCATGACGAACAGTTCGGAAATCGAGTTACTGATTGGCGTTCCGGTCGCAAATACTACGCCGCGCCCCTGATTCGTTTCCTGTAAATACTGGCATTTGAGCAGCATATCAAAAGCGCGTTGACTGCTTGAGGTTGTAATACCAGCCACATTCCGCAGCTTCGTAAAGACAAAGCAGTTTTTGAAAAAGTGCGCCTCGTCCACCATCATCATATCTACGCCGAGCTGCTCAAAGGTCAGCAGATCGTCTTTCTTTTCCTCGGCAGACAGCTTTTTCAGCCGCTCATCCAGATTTTTGCGGAAAATGACCATCTGCTTGACAGACCAATTCTCGCCGTTTTCGCTCTTGATTTCATGGATTGCATTTTCAATATCGTTGATCTGCCGTTCCAGCATAGCAATCTGCCACTCTGTGGAGATTGGGATTTTCTCAAATTGGCTGTGCGCCAGAATCACTGCGTCATATTCTCCGGTGGCGATTTTAGAAATGTAGCGGTTGCGGTTTTTGGGAGTAAAATCCTCTGCGGTGGATACCAAAAGGTTCGCATTGGGGAAAAAGCGGTAGAACTCTGTTGCCCACTGGCCCACCAGGGGATTGGGAACCACAAACACCGTCTTGTGGATCGCTCCCAGGTTCTTGAGGTACATCCCGGCGGCAATTAAAGCAGCAGTCTTTCCGGCGCCTACCTCATGTGCGGCAAGCCCCGTCCCGGTATAGATGACACGGGCAGCAAAATCAAGCTGGTGCTTCCGCAGTTTCATCTCCGTGTTCATGCCGGGAAATACGAGATGGCTCCCATCAAACTCACGGGGGCGAACTGTGTTGAAGGTTTCATTGTAGATACGCAGAAGCCTATCTCGGCGCTCCGGTTCTTTCCAAACCCAGGACGCAAATGCTTCCTGAATCTGTTGCTGCTTGGCACGGGCAATCATGGTTTCCTGTGCGTTGACTACATATTTAACCGACTTGTTGCCCTTTTCGTTGATGTATTCCTGCCGGTCACGGACAGTAGTGGACTGCATATTAAGGCAATCCTCAAAAATCTCATAAGCATTTTTCCGCTTGGTTCCGAAAGTCTGGTTGACCATTACGGAATCCGGTTCCGCATTTTTATTGGTGACACGCCAGGTCGTGGTATAGGAGAAATACTCAATGTCAATGCGGTGTCGGTTGTCGCCGCCCTCGATGACCTTTTTTCATATCCGCTGGTCTGGAAGGTTTCATACATGAATTGGCGGTAATACTCAATGGGAACCCAGATGGCACCCATATTCACTTCGATGTCGGCAGGAGTCAGCGGCTCCGGCTGTACTGCCTCCAAAGCCTCTACATTCCGGGCAAAGAGTTCCGGTTCTTCTGCTGCCTTCTGACGTGCGTAGAGCAGTTTATCCCGCACATGACCACTGAGATATTCTTCTGCAAGTTCCCATCCTTCCAGCGGATTACCGTAGTATTTCTGGGGATTGAGGTAGATGCGAGTATCCAGCTCTTGCACCAACTCCTGTGGGGCTTTTCCTGTCAGGAAGGACATATAGGGCAGATCCACCCGCAGCTTGTGATTCAGGCAGATTTGAAGGGCGTCCTCGGCGGTGTCTGCATGGTTGACCTGACGGAAAGGACGGATGGTGGCTTTGGTGAAGATCGCTGATTTATCCCAACCGGTCTTGTCTTTCCGCTCATCCTCGATAGAGCGCAGCAAGGGAATTGGTCATCATCAGAAAAAGCGAGGATGTTTCCTTTGCTGTTGATGGCTCCATACTTTGCAACGAAGCGGTCATATACCTGATTGAGTGTGTCCTGTACTTTCTGGAGATCAACCGGGTCATACTCATGGGACTGGATGTTGATAACCTCCAGCAGCGCAGTACGGATTTCGCACAATCCCTTGATTCTTTCGGCCTTCATGCCGGTGTAAGGTTGCGGGATCAGCTTATCTTTTTCACAGAAGAAGATCTCGCCATTCCGCACAACATAGGTGAAGTTTTTGGTTCCGGCCGGAGCGTCCTCATACTCTGTATTGCTTTCTTCCGGTTCGTCTGCCTCAATTTCTTCATCTGGCTCTGCTGTGAAACGGGCGTACAGGGAGTCAACCGCTTGGGTAAGATGCTGGTTCAGGTCAAAATCTTCCGGGGCAACACAGGCCGTCCCATCTTCGTTGCCGTACATATTCCGGCTGCTCACCATCTCGCCCATGAGCATTTCGGGATTATCTTTGAAATAGCGGTTATAGGCGATCCATTTACTGCGGTCCAGGTCAGTTTCAATCCAGGACGGAAGATTCGCGCGATCAAGTTCTATGGGCTGCACTCTCTTTTTCAAGAAAACAACATCCGCTGTTACATCGGTTCCCGCCAAAGCCTTGAACGCTGTGTTGGGTAGGCGAATGGCGCCGATGAACTCTGCCCGCCGTGCGATATATTCCCGAAGGCTCTCGTCCTTGCGATCCATAATTCCTTTGCTGGTGATAAAGGCAATGATGCCGCCCGGTTTCGCAAGGTCCAGGGACTTGATGAAGAAATAGTCATGGATGTACGGGTTCAGGTCATTGTAGCGCCGGTCATAGATTTTAACGGAGTTGAACGGGATATTGCCCAGAATCACATCAAAGCTGTTGTCCTCAAATTTGGTGGCTTCATATCCCATGATGGAAATATCCGCATCAGGATAAAGCTGCTTTGCGATTCTGCCGGTAATGGAATCCAACTCTACGCCAAACAGCTTGCTCCCTTGAAACTGCTCCGGCAGCACAGAATAGAAGTTGCCGGTTCCCATACCGGGGTCCAGGATTTTTCGGTCAGGGCCGCCCTCGAAGCCAAAGCGTTCCAGGGCGCGGTAAATGTGCCGTATCAGGTCAGGCTCGGTGTAGTAGGCTGTGATGGTGGAGTTCATGGCCGCCTTGTATTCCACATCAGTCAGCAGGGACTTCAATTCCTGATATTCGTTCTCCCAACCAGAGGCCGTACTGGAGAAAGCATTGGCAAGCCCGCCCCATCCGACATAACGGGCAAGGATGATTTGTTCTTCCGGTGTCGCTGTCCGCTTTTCCAGCTCAATCTGCTTGAGCAGCTTGATTGCCATGACATTGTTTTTATATTTGGTTTTTGCTCCACTTGGATACAGGTCATAGTCCTCAGAAAAACGGAAGTTGTGTGTGGCGACCTGCGGCGCCGCAGGTGGCTCACGAAGGGGCGCCAGATCAGTGGAGGTGGCTTCATCCATAACAGCGGGCGCCTCTGCTGCTGTACCATCGCCCATTCGTACAAAGGCGCGAATGGGGCGCAGTTCTTCCAGCTCTTTTTCCAGCCGGTATTGCGTGTCCTCCAGATCGTCCATGTCGGCAGCTTCTTGGGGGGAGAGAATAGCCCCACCGTCCAGGCGCCGCACATAAGCGTCAAATTCCCGCGTAATATCTTCAAGGTCATTTTGTACCCGGAGATAGTCGGGATTGGGCTGTTCATCCACCACGGCTTGGTACAGGGCCGAGCCATCCTCGGTCAAATACCCCCATACAATTTCCTCATTGGGATATTGCCCTTGCAGATAGCGGAGCATCTGGGTTGCGATACCTTGGCGGCGGTAGTCCTCCAAGACTTCAATCATGCTGATATGGGGCCGCCCCTCAAAAATGCTGTACCGGATGGTTCCAACCGTCAGCTCACCTCGGACCGCCTGCATCAGCATATCAATCTGCCCATGATGGGCGTCCAGGGCTTCGTCTAAAATCTGTGTTTCCTCTGCTTCATCGTGTTCCCAGGGAGCCATACGGGTTTCATAATCGTCAATTATTTCTTTGGTTATCCCTTCCGGCTTTTCCGGGAGCAGATCATACAGCTCTCGCATTTTAGCTATCTGTGCATGGATGCTACCCGCCCACAAATGCTTTTCGTGCTGATGGCCTTCACTTAGAAAATACTCGCAGTCCGCTTTAAGGCGCCCTAAAAGGCCATATTCAAAACTGTAATCATACGGTTCTGTTTCTCCCTCAAGCGGCTCATCGGTTTCCGGCTCCGGCAGACTGACAACAGGGGTTTCCAGATAGCGGCCTTCATCCACCAGGCGTTGCACGACACCGGCAGCCCGCGCCCAGGACAGCTTTGTTTCCTGTGTTTCGCCCTGCTCATCCTGCCATTCGATAGTGACACCTTCACTATTGAACATGGCGTATTTCACGCCCATTTCATCACCGGAGAACCCTTCATATCCATATAGCTTTTTTAGAAAAGCAGTAAATTCTGATCCGGTGGGGTGGGTCTGAGCAAACTCGTAGATTTGTTCTTTTTTCCCTGCGGTAAGGGGGCCTCTTTGCATGACACGCTCAACAAGCAGATCTTCCGTACTCTTTTCCAAGGACAGAAGGGAGAGCTGCTCCGGCTGTTCTTCTTCCACGACCGGAACAGCTTCGGCAGCCGGGCGCAGATCCACATCGACTTCTTCATCGTTGACCATCATAGAGGCCCGCACCGGCTCATAGCCTTGGCTGCGGATATTGTTCAGCCAGGTGGCAAAGAAACTGTTGAACCCGTTGATTGCTTTCTCGTATGCGGGGTCGTCGGGATTAGCCTCGTTATATACACCAATGCCGCTGTTCTCATAACTGAAAGCCCGAAGTGTCCCAGCCTCTTTGTCGATTTGGAAGTCCATATAAGGGTCATACATCCGGTCGCCGTTCTGCATATAGTAATGCTCCATGCAGTAATGGGAACCGTATTTATGGTGAATGACCAGAGGATAGTAGGCTTCTCCGGCCTCCAGCCGCAGATACTCATATTGACCGGACACAATCTCCGGGAACAACTCTTGAAAGCGGCGGAAATTCTTGTGCGCCGTTGTGTTTCCTTTGACGGGCGGCGGTGTAGGCTGCTCCGCTGTATCTGTGGGGAGAGCCGTTTCGGGGGCCTCCACAACAACAGGGGGATTTTCGTCAGGAACGGATGCAGGCTCGTCACCGGCTGCTGGCGTGTCGTTTTCCATTTGAACAATCGCCTGCGGCTTGACCGGTTCCACTACGGTTTCTCCGGCTTCATAGGCAACAGCATCCAGAACATAATCAAAATCCGCTTCTCCAATGGTCATTTGCCGGTGAGGACCGCCCATTTCATCAACTTCATCAGGGATGTTATAATCCCCGATGGGGTCAGGCTGCTCCTCTACAACAGGATTGGGATAGTCGCCATCCTCGATCATGGCATCCAGTAAAAACGCCAGCCCGTTCCAGGGAATGTAGGTATAGCCTTCATCAAAGAAAAATGAAATGCCATCTTCACCATGCAACCGGGTACGATAGAGAAAATCGCCCTGATATTCACGGTCGCCGTAGGGAGTAAAGAGAGCCGCAATCTGCCGCCCTTTGTCTGACCAGTCAGGATTGAGCGGCGGTTCTGACAATACGCTGCGAACCGCGCTGTGCAGCTCTGGGGGTATAGATTGGTGCTGGTCAGGATGTACTCATAATTGCGCCGGACTTCTGCATCGGTAAAATGGCGTGTCGGTTGTTCCGCAGGAACAGAAAAAGAGCCGTCCTTTTCAGACGGCTCTCCCACAGGTGCGGCGCTCGGCGCCACTTCTGTATTTGGCTGTTCTTCGGTCAGCGGGGAATCAGGACTACGCTCTGGAGTACGGTTTCCTCCGCCATCAGTTTCAGACTGTTCAGGTGTCGCGTCCGCTCCATGATGTCCTCGGTCTGCGGAAGCGGCTCCTGCTGGAGCATTTGCTGCGTCAGGGCTTCGATCTTCTCGGTCGCCTCGTCCTGTACCCGGTGCATGATCTCCATCAGACTGCCATCCATTTTCAAAGTCGTAAATCGCTCCGGGTGATTCTCTCTGAGGTATTCCAGGGCCATCCGGCCGTACCTGCCCAGAGGTTGATCTGCTTCGCTGCTGTTGGAGATTTGCAGATCGGGAAGCATCATCCCGTCCTGCTCCCTGTATTTCAGATTGATATTCGGTTTGCTCATGTTGTGCCATCCTTTCACGATTGATAATCTTGATGTTCCGTTCTACTTCTAACAGGATACCTTTGGAAAGGGCGGTTACTGCCGTACCCAGATGTGCAACCAGCGGGAGTGTATTAAAATGGCTGACCGTCGCCATGCCGTCACTCAACTGGATTTCTTCATCCGGCAGGTGACACTTTTTGCCGATGAAATAAGAAATGCTGTCGGTCAAAAGCTGGATGGATTGGGCTTCAAAACCACCGGCCGGGATCTCGGTGAACAAATGGCCTTTGGTTTCCTGCTTGAGTTCCTGCAAAAAGTGGTTGTAATTCTCTGCGACAGATTCGCTTGCCATCGCATACAGCGCTTGGGGAAAATCCTGCTTGGGGAAACCGTGTGCATACGACAGGCGCTCGGTCAGGGCCTTTTTCATTTCATCGGAAAGCTGCCAGTCCGTAGGATGAATCTCTTTGCCAGTAGTTTGGCTTACATCAAAGAGATAGTCAAGAGTGAGTTTGGCATTCCGGTAGACGCAAACGGCTACGCCCTTTGCACGGGGAATCAAATTTCTGCCTATGGTGGCCCATTGCTTTCGTGTTGCCAGAATCGAAACATCCTCGTCCTGTGCGTACACAAGAAGTATGTTGTCAAAACTGTGCTTATGGAACTGCGATGCAAATGCCAGATAATCCCGCCAGTTGTGTTCATTTCGGACAATATAGGGAGCCATGACTTCATATATCGTCCGCAGGCGTTCATCATTTCTCAACGGTATCTGACCTCCTTCCTGTATTGGTGATTATGGCCGGTTATCCGGCCTCTTGCTCGGACTCATGTCCTTTCTGAGCAAAGTAGAGGGCAAGCGCCTCGTCCACAATGCTGTCGAACTCTTTCTGGCTAATGCTGGCGGTAAAGTATTTCTTGTAAATCGCCGGTTTGACCTTGAACGCCGTAGCCGTGGATTTCTTGGGTTTCCGGTTAAACTCGCCGGACAAAATCTGTTCGGTACGCTCCGGGGTCAGCTTTCCGGTATATTCCCGCAGCAGGACAACCTTTCCCTCATTGACCTTGTACTCGCTTTCCGAAAGCACATCGTCAACCATCTGCTGTTCCTGCTCGGTCAGATAAGAGAGCTGCACAGCTACCACAATCGGGAACTCGGCATCATCAATTCGCCTTTTCAGCGGAGTAATCAACTCATTGATGCGGAGATAGTTTGCAACAGCACGGCCTTTCAGGTCATATTCTGCGCCCACAACATCACGGCTTTTCGACTTGTGGCACTCGATGCCACAAGTCCCGTTTTCCCTGATTTCATCAGGGTTTTCAAGCCGTTTCAACTCCTCGACAATATCGTTCCGGCGCCCCTGACAGATCATTTTGGAATAGCGCAGAGTCAGCACCGCCGCTTTTTCAGAGGGCAGCATTTCGGAGAAGGAGCGTTGCAGGACATTGGTTTCGATCACATAAATCCAAGCATCTTCATCGGAGAGATTTTCCTTGACGATACAGGGAAGTTCACGGTTTGCAATGGCTGCGGCGTTCTGCCGGTTATGACCGGCCAGCATTTCATACTCAAAGCCATCTTCATCCCGTTCGATCTTGCGGATGATGGCGGGATTCAGGACCCCATGTTCCGAAATGCTTTCTACCAGATCATTGAGCCGGTCGCCCTCATACAGCCGGAACGGATGGCCTCGGAAAGCACGAATGGCCTGCGGGGGAAGGGTGATGATGGTGTTCTTGGTCGGCAAGGATACGGAAGGGGTGGGTTCAATAGGTCTTTCTTCTGCGGCATCCAAGCCCAGAAGATCGTCAATGGACTTGATGCGCGGATTGATTTTAGGCATTTGCCAGCACCTCCTTTGCAAGTTCCAGATAGGCAAGAGAGGCGGGGTTTGCCTGCTCCAGTTCCATGACGCTCATTCCGTAGCTGTTTGCGTCCCCCACCTTGACCGTGTAGGGAATCTGACAGTTGAAGATGGGGAGCGATTGGAACGCCTTTGTGACCTGACCGTATGTACGGCGATACAGGTTCGTCCGCTTGTTGCATTTGGTGAACAGGATACCGCCGATCTCAATGCTGGGATTTAATTTCCGCTTGATTTTCTGGATGGTGTCCACCAACGCCTGTAAACCGGTCAGAGCGAACAGTTCCGGGTCAATCGGGATGATTACCTCGTCGGCAGCCGTTAAAGCGTTGATAGTCAACGAGCCGAGAGAGGGGTTGGTGTCCACGATAATGTAATCGTAGGACAGCCGCAGAGGGTTCAGCAGAGCGGCCAGGTAGTCATTGCTGTCCGGTGTCATCAGCAGATTTGCCTCCGCAACGGTGAGAGATCGGCTGGAAGGGATCAAGTCCACAGAGCCGATTTTCTGGATGAACTCGTTGGTATCCGGCAGAGATTCGTCCAGAAGCAGATTGGTGATAAGAGTCCCGGTATTATAGGGCGCCTGGGTCGGCAGGACACCGAAACTGGTGGTGAGGTTATACTGGGGGTCAAAGTCAACTACCAAGACCTTCTTGCCCATCTCGGCCAGCGCATAGGACAGATTTCGGACCGTGCTGGTCTTGGCTACCCCACCTTTCTGGTTGGCTACAACAATTATTTTCCCGCTTTCCATGATAGAAAACCTCCTATATTTTCGTGGAATTTTTGTGATTTCAAGCGTTTGTTCAAGTATGCGTCACTGGCCATAAAGTCGATCAGATTGACCTTCGGGATGATAAATGCCGGACCATGTGAAAGAGCTTTTAGCTTTTTCGTTCTGATCCATTTTGCGACCGTAGATGCCGTGGCGCCTGTTAATTCCGCGGCCTCTCTCGTGGAAACTATGTCGGGAATGTCCCGGAAACTCTCTATGTAGTATTTTCGCAGTTCCTCCGTTGTCACAGATTCGGGAAGCAGGGGCTTGACTGCGTATGTCCCGCTATATGAGCCGGGGGGAAGTTTGTATTTTTCGGGGTGGATTTCCCTGCGCTCAAGGTAGCGAACTATGTCTTTCATCTTTATGGTGTAATTCCGGGTCTTTTTCCCACTCTGTACGCAGGGAACCAGACCGGATTGCAGCAGATAACGAGCTGTGCGTTTGCTGATATGACAGATAATGCGGAATTGCTCTTTTTGGACTGTTTCTGGGTACTGATTCAGCAAATAGCGATACTTGGATACCTGTGCCACATCACTCGCCTCCTTTTTCCTGCCACAGACGCTCAAATGTATCCATCAATTCCTTTTGGAGAGGGGTCTTTCGGCGGATACGGCGGTAATATGGGCTTATCAGAAAGTCCAGCATAAAATCCTTTGGGACGGTGTACTGCTTTCCGGGCTGGAAAGCCTTCAGAATCCCTGTGCTGATCCACCGCACGATTGCCGAGGACGAAAAGCCTGTAATCTGCTGAATATCCTTTACGGAAAGCAGGTCTGAGTAGGGAGAGAGGTGTTCGTCATAGAATGTTCTCATAGCACAGATATAGGGACTGTCTGCTTCCTGTCTGCACTCACGCCGATAGAGATAGGCAAGAATGTCCGTCAGCTTGATTTTGTGGCTACGGATCAGGTGGTTTTGCTCAATGGTGTAGGGAATCTCACCTTGTTGCTCCAAATTGTAGGCGGTCTTGGGACAGATGTGGCAGATCTCGCATAGTTCCCGTTTGGTTACATAGGCGGGATACTTTGCGACGATGTCGGGGTAATACTTAGTCAAATCCATGTGCAGCACTCACTTTCTTGTTCATCTGTCATTGGTAGGTGAGGTACTTCACTGGTGTGTAAAATATTGGATTTTGAAGTGGGTTCAAATAAGATCAAGTTGTCTAATCAAAATGGTGATTTGCATTTTCGTGAAATGGTATGGGTGTGAATACCCCCAATCTGGCGTCCAGTTCTATCCTTGTTCTATCCTCCGGTCATAATTCGGGGCAAAAATGGGAAGAACTCGGAAAGCCCTGTGGGTTCAAATAAAAACGAAAAACGGAAGCCAAAATCCGCAGTATACCGCAGCTTTTGGGCTTCCGTTGTGTACTTCCATCTTCGCTTAATTTCCACCAAAAATCACAAGGGGGAAATGACTCGAAATCAGTTTGAGGGAAACCTCACGTGGGTTCGAATCCCACCCGCTGCGCCAAAAATAAGACCATCTGCCAAAGGCAGATGGTCTTATTTTTGGGTTCCGCTCCCTGGGGTCGCTCCACCCCAAGGAAATCGAACATGCTCGGGGCAAGTGAATTGCCCCTGCGCCAAGATCTTGCTGCGCAAAATACTTGTGACGGAGCACCCGCGCCGCCCCACCTTGTGGGGTCCCGGTTCGGTCGGCATCCATACTGATATGCCATGACAAAATGCCTGTGATGTTACAGCATCACAGGCATTTTTTGCGAGTATCGGCGTGGCGTGACGCGCTGCCGGCATTGTGTGGCTGGGTAGAACGGCTCATCGCTGTCTCCGGCCGCAGCTTCGGGAGCGATGCGGCGAGCGGTCATCACGCGAAGCCGTATTTAATTTTGACGCGCTCGAGCTTATCGAGCATCGGCTCGGTGAAAAACCAGAGGAAAATCACCGTGGAGATGGCCTGCACCGCATCCATTGCAAAGCCGGAGGCGCAGTAGACCGCAAGACTCTGCCACGTCAGCGCGCCTGTGGCGAGCAGCGCGGAGTAGGCGTTGAGCAGAATGCCATAGACGAGGAATGCGCTCACCGCGCCGTAGGCGCAAAGCGCCTCCCGCTTCCTTGGCAGACCGCCCCTGCGGAACACCAGCCCCGCGAGAAAGCCGCACAGCCCCATGCCGAGCATCTGCCACGGCGTCCACGGCCCCTGCGAAAAGAGGATGTTAGAGACCAGCATCGTCGCCGCGCCCACGAGGAAGCCCGTCTCCCCGCCCAGGGCCGCGCCCGCAAGGATGGTGAGCGCCAGCACCGGCTTACACTGGGGCAGCATGAAGAAGGCCGCGCGGCCCGCCACGCCCAGCGCACAGAGCACCGCGGTCACGACCAGCTCCCGCGCACGGGGTTTGCGCCCCTCGAAGGTAAGGAAGAACGGCAGCATGGCCTCCAGCACCATCAGCAGCGAAACGGCGTAGTAGCTCCGGTCGCCCAGCAGCTTGGGGCCGAACACCAGCGTCAGGGGGATGAGCAGAAGGGCCATCAGGGCAGAGACGGCCGTGCGCGGGGAAAGCCTTCGCTTTTCCGGTGGCGCGGCGGGTATGTCCGCCGCCTTCGGCGGCTGCGGCGGAGGCTCCCGCCGCTCCTTTTTCAGCGCTTCCCTGCCGCCGCAGGCGGCAATGATGTCCTCCGCCGTCACGGCTTCGGGCAGCCGGCCGCGCGCCATGCGGTTCGCCGCCGTGGTGTAGAAGCGGTTGAGCGCGAAAAACTCCCGGGGCGCGCCGTCGGAGGCGATGGAGCCGTCGAAAAAGAGCGCGCAGCGCTGCGCGTAGGCGGCGCAGAACTCCACGTCGTGGCTGACCAGAACGACGGTCACCCCCTGCGCGAGCAGATCATGCAGCAGCTCAGCCAGCTCCGCCTTGAAGGCCGCGTCCAGTCCGCGCGTCGGTTCGTCGAGGAGCAGGATATCGGGCCGCGTGAGCAAGATCTTTGCCAGCGCCGCGCGCTGCTGCTCGCCGCCGGAAAGGTCGTAGGGGTGACGGTCCAGCAGCGCGTCCAGACGGCAGAGTGCGGTGACGTAGGCGAGCATCGCCCCGTCGGAGGTGACCTCGGCAAGGTCCTCGCGCACGGTTTTTTTGGCAAAGAGCGTCTGCACCTCCTGCGGCAGAAGCGCCGTTTTGCCGGTGACGCGGACCTCCCCGCGATAGGGCTTTTGCAGGCCCGCCAGCAGCCGGAGCGTGGTGGATTTGCCCGCGCCGTTGCCGCCGAGGATGGCGAAAAGCTCGCCCCGCCGCACCGTCAGCTCCAGCCCGCGCAGCACGTCCGGTGCGTCCGGCGTATAGCGGAACCACGCATCCGAGACGGTCACGACCGTCTCCTCCGAGGGCGCGGGCAGCGGGCGCTCCGGTACGCTCTTGAGGGGGTGCGAGGCGGCAAAGTCTGCCAGCCAGTCCCGCCCCTCCCGCACGGAGACGGGACTGGGAAAGCTGTTCTCCACTGCCGCCCACACGCGCATGGCGGCGGGCATGGCGCGGAACAGCTCGTGTCCCGCCGTGCGCAGCTGCGCGCCCACGGCGCGGGGCGCGCCGTCCGCGAGGACCGCCCCGCCGTCCAGCACAACGGCGCGGTCGGAGAGGGGCAGCGCCTCCTCCAGCCGCTGCTCGGAGAGCAGCACCGTTGTGCCCAGCTCCCGGTTGACCCGCGCGAGCGCGGCGAGGAAGTCCGCCGCCGCGATGGGGTCAAGCTGCGCGGTCGGCTCGTCTAAAATCAGCACGTCCGGCTGCAGCGTCAGCACGGCGGCCAGGTTCAAAAGCTGCTTCTGCCCGCCGGAGAGCGACGCCGCCTCCCTGTGGAACCAGCTCTCCATGCCGAAAAAGCCCGCCATCTCGGCGGCGCGGCGGCGGATGGTGGGCGTATCGTACCCGAGGCTCTCCAACCCAAAGGCCAGCTCATGCCAGACCTTGTCGGTGACGATTTGGTTTTCCGGGCTTTGCTGCACAAAGCCGATGCGCTCCGCCTGCTCGCGCGGCGAAACGTCGGAGAGCAGGCGGCCGGCGAAAAGGACCGCGCCCGAACGAACGCCGTTGGGCGCAAGCGCGGTCTTGAGCTGGCGAAGGAGCGTGCTTTTACCGCTGCCGGAAAGCCCGCAGAGCGTGACAAACTCGCCCGCGCGGAGCGTCAGGCTCACGTCCCGCAGGGCGGGCGCGAACTGCCCGGGGTAGGTAAAGGTCAGGTTTTCGACGCGATAGAGCTCCATGTGCGCGCCTCCTTTCTTTGCAGCAGCACCGGCGTCAGGCAGAGCAGAAAATACGCGAGCAGCACGCTCGCGGAATACGGCGTCAGCACGCCGCGCGCCGTGGGATAGTAGCGCCACTTCACGCCGCCGAGCGCCCAGCCCGCGGCGATGTAAGTGCCGCAGAGCGTCAGCCACAAGAGCAGCAGCCTGTCGCGGCGGCTGTAGCGATAGAGGGAAAAGGCCGTGCGGCCCGGCAGTCCGTAGCCGCGGCTTTTCATGCTGTCCGCCGTCTCCACGGCATTCTCGAGACTCCATGTCACCATAACGGAAAAGACCGTCACGGCGCTCTTGAGCTTTTGAAGCCGGCCCTTTTCCGCGTACAGTCCCATGCCCCGCCGCGCCGCCGTCACCTCCCGGAGCTTTGCCTGAAAGCGGGGCACAAAGCGCAGCGTCATGGACAGCAGGAGCGAGAGGGCGGGCACGACGCGCCCGAAAAGGTGCATGAGCTTATCCGAGGTCATGACTGTGTTCCAGCAGGAAAACCACAGCACGACGGCGGCGAGCATCGCCGCGGCGGCAAAGCCGTAGGCGATGGACTCCAGCGTCAGAGGGTTGCCCGAGGGCAGATAGGCCAGAATGGTCGCGCCCTCGTGGTTGAAGGCAAGGTTCACCAGCGCGGCCAGCAGCGCCGACGGCGCGAGCCAGCGCGCGCTGCACCGCACCGCCGCGCCGCCGTTTAACTGCGCGGCGCACCAAAGCGCGGCACAGAGCGAGACGGCAATGCAGAGGGGGTGCAGGAAGAACATGGAAAACGTCAGCACCAGTACAAAGTACAGAAGGTTCACCGCCGGATGGCAGGCGAGAAAGGCGTGATGCTTCATGCGCCGACCCTCCCGCCGACATCCGCGCCGAAGTCGCAGGTGTAGACCCACTCGACGGTGTCGCCGTCCGCGAGGGTATAACGCGAGCAGCCGTAGTTGGGAAATTCGCCGTTCACGCGGTACATCCAGCCCGAGCCCTCGCCGCAGTCGAACTCGTAAAGGTTGCCGATGCCCTCGATGTAGGCGGACTGGTAGACCGGCGTTTCGGAAAACTCCATGTGTATTTTGTTCTCGCGGCACACGCGCTTGAGCACGTCAAACACGCTCTCGCCCTCGGTAAATTCCACTGCGGTCGGAGCCAGCAGAACGCCGTCCGCAGGGATCAGGTCAGCCTTCTCCGCGTTGAGCCGGTCGAGATTTTCCAGAATCGCCGCGCAGGAGATGGAGACCGTACACGTCGGCACGGTGCTCTCCGATGGTGTGTCCGTCTCGTCCGGCGAAGCAGGTGTGTCGGCCGTCTGTGACGGTGCTTCAGCCTGCTTTGACGGCTCGGCAGGAGTCTCTGCCTCCTGCCGCTCAGTCTCGGAGGGCGCGGACGTGGCGGGCGCATCCTGCGCCGCATCGGGCGCGGGCGTTTCGCTCTGCGCCGGCGTGGGTGTCGGCGTCGGCTCCGTCGTTTGTGCATTGCAGCCCGCAAGAGTGAATATCAGTGCAAGCGCCAGCAGCGCCGCACAAAGGCGCTTTGCCGTTTTCATGTCCGTCTCCCTCCTTTCGTTTCGGTGCTGCTATGCCATCAGGCGGCAGGCTGCGTCAGCGCCGCCATCCGGTAGAAGCTGCTCTCGCCGCGCTCGGCGCGGACAAGCGACGCGAGGGCGCAGACCGCCTGCTCGCTCGCCATGAGATTCGTTTCCCCACCGCGCTCGTGGCAGAAGCCGCCGTCCGCGTTCTGATAGGTCAGCAGCGCGTCGAGCACGCTGTGACCGTTCTTTACGAAGCGGCTGTCGTCCGTGTCAAGGCCCAGCGCGTTGAGCGCAAGGAGCACCTGCGCGCAGCTCTCGGCATTCTCACTCCCCCAGGAAGAGAAGCCGCCGTCTGCATTCTGCATGGCGCTCAGGCACACGAGCGCGCGGTCGACTGCCGGCCGGACGCTGCTCTGTTCCTGATACTTCGCCAGCGCCTGTAAGGCCATGGCGGTCAGGTCGGGATCGGCGTCCTCGCCCATGAAGCTCCAGCCGCCGTTTGCAAGCTGAGCGGCCAGGATAGCGTCCACATACAGCTGCCGCGTCGCCTGCGTGCTTGCCGCCGCGTTCTGCGGCATGGGATAGTCGCGGCTGTCGAGCGCGAGGAGCGCGTAGATCACGCCGTTCACGCCCTGCGCCGCCGTCTTTTCGTAGTCGCCGAGCGGAAGCGTCAGATCAAAGCCCGCGACGTCCCGCGCGTCCTTCCCGAGCGCGGAGAGCGCGAGGATGACGCGGCTGTACTCAGTGTACTTGCGTTCGCTCAGCACGCCGTTTGCTTCGCGGACGGTCTGCTCGAGCGCGGCGCAGTAGCCGGTGAAATAAGCGGTCTCGGTGTCCGCGCCGCCGCGGGCGAGGGCCAGCACCGTCCACTCGCCGCCGAGACTGCCGTAGCGCGGCGCGCTCACGGCGGCGGTCAGGTAGGTCGACGCGCGGTCATAGGCGGTCTGCACGGCGCTCCCGCTTACGGCTTCCTTGGGCAGCTCACAGAAGCGCCGAAGGATGGCTGCCAGCTGCGCGCGCGTCGCGGTAAGCTGGGGGCTGAGCGTCGTTTCGCCCGTGCCGTTGAGGACACCCTTCATCACGCACCAGTGCATCGCCTCGTCCGCCCAATCGCTGATGTTGGCCGCATCGTCATAGCGCAGTGGGAAGTACCACATACCGGTAAAGCCCTGCCCCTGCGTTTTAATATAGCGGTAGAGGATCGCGGCGAGCTGCTCGCGGGTAATAGCGTCGTTCGGGCCGAAGCTGCTCTCGGTATAGCCGGTAACGACGCCGGTCGAAGCCGCCCAGCGCACGGCCTCGCCGTACCACGCGCCCTCGTCCACATCGGCGTAGCGCATGGCATAGTTGACCACGGGACTGCCCGCGAGACGCCAGAGAATGGTGACGATCTGGCCGCGCGTCGCTGTGCTGTCCGGCGCAAACTCGCTCTCCGAAACGCCGGTCATAAGACCGTTTTCATAGACGTACTGCACCGCGTCCGCGTACCACGCGGCAGCGGGAACGTCGGCAAAGGACGGCGCATTTTCCGCGGCGCGAGCCGCGGACGGCAGAAGGCCGACGGCCAGAGCGAGAGCTGCCAGCAGAGAGCATAACTGTTTTTTCATTGGAGGTTCTCCTTTCTTTGTAAGCGCCGCTCGCGGGGCGATCTCCCCGGGCGCTGCGGTATGTCAGAACGGCAGGATGCCCATGAAATACTCCACGGCCAGTGCCACGAGGACGACGAGCGCGGAGATCAGGAAGCCGTGCACCATCGGCGCCGCGCCGGATTTTTTCATTTCGGCGAAGCTCGTGTTCAATCCCACGGCGGCGAGCGCCGTGACCATGAGAAATTTGCTGATCCTCTTGAGCGCCGCCGCGGCTGCCGCGGGGATCACGCCCACGCTGCTGAGCACCGCCATGGCGAGAAAGCCGAGGATGAACCACGGGAAGACGCTCCTCCACCTGATCTGCACCGCGCCGCCGGACGCGGCGGCTTCCTTCTTCCTCAGGTGCATACTCACAAACGAGAATACCACCACCGTCGGGATGATGGCGAGCGTGCGCGTGAGCTTGACCATGGTGGCGAAGTCGCCCGCGCCCTCGCTGAAGGCATAGCCTGCGGCGACGACGCTGGAGGTATCGTTGACTGCCGTGCCCGCCCACAGGCCGTAGGCCATGTCGGAAAGGCCCATCGCGCGGCCCATGATGGGAAAGAGCACGATCATCGCCATATCAAAGAGGAAGGTCGCGGAGAGAGCGTAGGCGATGTCGCTGTCCTTGGCGTCGATGACGGGCGCGACCGCCGCGATGGCGCTGCCGCCGCAGATGCCGGTGCCCGCGGAGATGAGGTTCGAGAGCTTCCAGTCCAGACCCAGCGCGCGGCCGATGAAGTAGCCGCCGCCGAAGCAGGTAAGGAGCGTAAAGAGCATGACGGTCAGCGACATTCTGCCGACGTTCAGGATGGTCGTGACGTTCAGGCTCGCGCCGAGGAGAATGATGGCAAATTTCAGGATCTTCTTTGCCGTGAACTTCACGCCGGGCGCGGTGGTCTTGCCGGGCTTGTGGTAGCCGTTGATGAGCATACCGATGAACATGGCGATGACGGACGCGCCGATGACGTCGAACGGCAGCAGCGCCTCGATGCCCTTGGCGAGCAGAGCGATGATGAGCGCGAGCGCGAAGCCCGGCGCGTAGCTTTTGATTTGAGCGGGAATGGAGCGCATGGTGATCTGACCTCTCTTTGCCGGTAGTGATTTCTTTTGAATTTGCCTTGCAGGCCGCGCGCACTTCTGCTATGATCTTTGGCAGAAGCACAGCCAAGGAGCAGAGGAGCACGATAGCTATGATAGAGAATTATGCAGAAAAAATCAAGCACGAATCCAATGGATTTATCCGGCACAACGGGATCCGCATCGTTTTCGTTGATGAGGAAAGGAGCGTGCTGGAGGCTGAGATCACCGACAACAGCCGCAACGTTTGGGGCAGCGTCCACGGCGGCTTCCTCTACACGATGGCGGACACCGCCGCCGGAGCCTTTGCGCGCATCAGGTACGGGCGGCGCAATGTCACGCTCAACGGCTCGATGAATTACCTGCGGCCCACCACGCACAGCAGGACGCTGACGGCGGTCGGGCGCGAGATCAAGGTCGGCGGACACGTTGGCTTTTTTGAAGTCAATATCACCGACGACACCGGCGCGCTCGTCGCCTGCGCGCAGATGAATATGTATTTTCTGGATTGAGCGGCCCGCGTGCGGGTCACGCTCCGCCATACCGGCAGGGTCGGGCGCAACACCCGGCCCCCTTTTCATTCCGCCGGGCGGAGAAAGGATAAGGGAAGATACGCAGCGCGTGTCTTCCCTTTGCCTTATATTGCCTTATTTTTCCGCTGCGCGGTGAACAGGCGGACGACGGATGAGACGAGCAGGATCGCGGCGGCGATACTGCCGGCGATGCCTGCGGTGGCGAAGCCCCGCTGGAGGGCGAGCTGGGTGCTGCCGTTCAGCCCGAGGGACATGGTGTAGTAAATACCGGCGCCGGGCAGCAGCGGTACGGCGGAGATGACCTGATACGAGGTGACCGGATACTTGCGGGCGCGGGCCATGCCCTCGGCATAGACGGCGGCGACCGCGGCGGCGATGAAGTTCGCGCCGTAGGGACCGAGACCGAGCTCGCCGCACAGCAGATACGCCATCCACGTCACGACGCCGCCGAGCGCGCACAGGCAGCGCCCCCAGCCGTGGACGTTGAAGAGGATAACAAAGCCGGTGCAGGCGACCGCGATGGCGATGGCCTGAAGCCAGAAGGGATAGGAAAGCGTGCTGGCGGCGGTCTGGCCGTAGAGGGAGGAGGTGATGTGCCACGCGGCCGCAGTGCCCATGGCGATGGCGAGCGCCGAGAGGAGCACCTGCACGATGCGGTTGACGCCGGAGTTTGTGTCGCCGTAGATGATGTCGCGCATGGAGTTGGTGATGAGCAGACCGGGGACCAGGATCATCAGCGAGCCGATGATGACCGCGTCCACATAGTCGACCAGCCCGAAAGCGGCGGCGAGGTAGGCCGGTACGGCCATGGCAAAGGCGGCGGCAATGGTGCTGAAAAAGGGGTTGGCCTCGAGCTTGTCCATCCGGCGGGTGACGAAGCCGATGATAAGCCCCAGCAGACCGGCCCACAGACTGTCGCGCAGCGTGCCGCCGAACACGGGGCAGAAGCCCGCTGCGGCGAGGAAATTGCCGAGGTAGTAGACGGGAATGGGGTAGGTGCGGCGGGCGGCGCTCGTCTCCTTCAGCCATTGCGCGGCAACGGCGGGGTCGGGCGTTTCGGCGCAGATGCGGCGCGAAAGCGCGTTGAGCCGCTCGACCGCGTCAAGATCGTTGCCGTGGAAGCCGACACGCTTCATCACCATCAGCGGCTTGCCGTTGTCCGTCTCAAGGCTGACCATGACGCAGTTGGGAATGGCGAAGGTCTCGCAGACGATGCCGTAGGAGGCGAGCACGCGGCGCATCGTCTCCTCGATGCGGAAGGTCTCCGCTCCGGCGGCGGCCAGCTCGTAGCCGATCTGCGCGGCCATATCCGTCAAAAGATAGTAGTCCATGAATATCACTCCTGCCGCCGTTTTGTGGAACGGCGGGCATTATCTTACTGCGAAAGCATTCCCCTGTCAAGAAGAGAAAACACCGCTTAAAAGGCGGTGTTTTGCGCGCTGTGACATTTTTTCTCCGTAAGCTCCAGAAGCGTCTGGCGGAAGCCGTATTTTTCGGCAAGCTCCCACGCGGCGGAAAGGTTCCTCTCGCCCACGCGGCGGTCCTTGACGCAGCGGAGCATGAGGTTTTTCGGCGAGTGGGCGAAGTCGATGAATTCGATCACGTCCACCGTGTAGCCCATGTCCTCGAGCACGGCGGCGCGGATGGAATCGGTCAGCAGCGCGGAAAAGCGCTCCTGCAAAAGACCGTGGCGCAGAAGCACGTCGAAATCGCCGCCCTTGTGGATGGTGGCGTTGATCTCGTGCTGGCAGCAGGGAACGGAGAAAATGTGCTTCACGCCCTTTTCGACGGCGTACCAGAGGGCGTAGTCCGTGGCGGTGTCGCAGGCGTGGAGCGTGACGACCATATCCACATGGGTGTCCGCGAGCGTGTCGCGCGTGACGTCGCTCACGACGAAGCGCAGGCCGTCGTAGCCGTACTTTTGCGCGATGGCGTTGCAATGCTCCACCACATCCTCCTTGAGGTCGTAGCCGAGGATGGTCGCCTTCACGCCGCGCTTGACGGTGAAGTAATAGTAGAGAATGAACGTGAGGTACGATTTGCCGCAGCCGAAGTCGAGAATGGTGATCTCCTGCTGCTCCGAGGCGCGGAAGGCGTCATCCACCAGCTCGATGAAGCGGTTGATCTGCTTGTACTTATCATACTTCGCCTTGACGATGCGGAGGTCCGGCGTAAACACGCCGAGGTCGACGAGCGCGGGAATGTTCTCGCCCTCGGCAAGGATGTATTCCTTTCGGCGGTCATGCGCCTTCGGCGCGGCGGTGCGCTGCGCCTCGCCTTTCGCGGTGCATTTGTAGCTGCCGTTCGTTTTGCGGATGTACTGGCGCGTCTCCGTCTCGGTGCAGAGCACGGCCTGAAGATAAAGACCGTCCAGCTCCTGCACGAACAGCCCGGGCAGCTCGCCCTTCGTCACGTTGCGGTGCGTGACCTTCTGCCCATGCTGGTATTCGAGCTGAAAAAACGCCTTGCCGCGCAGCGACAGCGGGCGGATGGTCACCCTGGAGCAGCCGATGCGCGCGAGCGGCTGAGAAAGCACGGCCTTGGTGAGCGTGTCGAGCCGCGCGGTGAGGTCGTCCAACACAATGCTCATGCGCCAAACCTCTCTTTCAGGGCAAGATGCGCGGCGTAGAGCTCGTTTTTGCTGTAGGTGTTGTTGTCGTCCTTGAGGAGCAGCTTGATGGCGTCCTTGGCGGTGCAGTCGCAGCGCACCATGCAGTCCACGAGCAGCGCCTCGGGCGAGGAGACGTGCTCGACCTCGGTGATGAGATAATCCTCCTCCACCTCGCAGAGCAGGACGTATTCGCCCTTATCGTAGCTGCCCTTGGCAAGCAGTTGATCGCGCACCTCGGCGGGCGTGCCGCGGAAGGTCATCTCGTGGAGCTTCGTCATGTCGTTGCACAGGCACAGCCGCACGCCGGCGTGCTCCGAGATAAAGAACTCCACCGCGTCCATGATGCGCTTGGGGCTTTCGTAAAAGCAGTAGGTGCGCGTGTCGCCGCGGCGCATCATGGCGAGCGCACGGCGGCGGTCGGCGGCCTCCCGCGGGAAGAAGCCGAAGAAAAAGAAGGTCGAAAGGTCGAAGCCCGAGATGGACAGCGCCGTGACCGCGGCGCAGCAGCCGGGCACGCCGACCACGCGGATGCCCGCGTCGATGGCGGCGCGGATCAGCTCGTTGCCGGGGTCGGAGATGCAGGGCGTGCCCGCGTCGGTGATGACGGCGATGCTCTTGCCCTGCTGAAGCTGCTCGATGAACCACTTCGCCTTGCCGTATTCGTTGAACTTGTGGTTGGCGGAGAGCTGGTTGCCGCGGATGCCGAGCTTGTTGAGCAGCACGACGCTGCGGCGGGTGTCCTCCGCCGCGATGATGTCCGCCGTCTCTAAAATTTGGCGGCCGCGCTCGGTCATGTCGCGCGCGTTGCCGATGGGCGTCGCCACGATGTAGAGCGTGCCGACGGTGTTCATTTCGTCCATAGCGTTCTCCTCTTAGAATAGCATGACCTGGTCGGGGTCGTCGCCCTGCCCGATGGCGCGCAGCTGCTCGGCGTTCTTCTCGCTCAGCGCGTCGGAGACTGCCATTTTGCGCAGAATGTTGTGCACCGTTTTATCAAACTCCGTTCCCTCGCGGTAGTCGGCGGGGAAAATGAAGTCTACACGCCCGTCCTGCAAAAGCTTTTCCACGCCCGCGCGGTTGCTCTTCTGATAGACCGCGACGGCCTGTCCGCCGTAGGCGCGCATCATCTTCATGCACGGCACGTCGGAAAGTCCATCGCCGACGTAGACCATGTTGGTGAACGGCACGCGCTTGGAGTCGTCGGGCATGGAGTCGTTGAGCTCCTTGTCGCGGGCGATGTCGAGAATGCCCTTGTTGATGCGGTAGACGAACTGCGTCTTGTTCGTGAAGTTGACGTCCAGCTTCGGCCAGGCGGCGAGGCCGCTTTCGTCGTAATAGAACTCGCAGGCGTAGATCTGCTTGAACTCATGGGCGATGCCGCTGCCCTCGATGATCTCGCGCAGACCGGAGGAGATGACGTAGTGCTCCACGTCCACGCCGAGGTCCGCACCGTAGGCGGTGATGCGCGCGAACCATTCGCGCACACCGGGAAACAGCTCGATGGCCTCGCCCGAACGGACCAGATAATCGCGGTCGAGACGGATGCCCTGCGCGGCGCACTCGCGGATCATGGTGTACATATAGGCGAGCAGGCCGTCCATTTTGTTCTCATAGCCGAAGCCGTTGGCCTTGGCCCAGAACTCCGAGGGCGTGTAGCCGAGGGATGGAATGAAGGCGTAATCCTCCATATCGGTGGTGCAGAGGGTCTTATCAAAGTCGTAAAGGAACGCGACGATAGGGCGTTTGGTCATGGTGTCCTCCTGTGAAAAAAGCGGCTCGGAGAGCCGCTCTTTTGAAGTGCGTTTTATTCTTCGCCGTGGTAGTTGCGGCCGAACTTGAGGTCGCTGAGCTTGATGGCGCGGGTCGCGGAATCGAGGAAGGGATTGCCCTCCTCCGGGCTTTCCTCCGGCTCCTCGGGCGCTTCCTCGGCCTCCGGCTCGACCTCCGCCGCCTTCGTGAGGTCGGGGAGCTTGAAGGAATCCATGATGCTCTTTTCGATCTCGCTGACGTCGGCGGCGGGCTTGGCGAGCTCCAGCGGAGCCGCGGGGGCGAGGTCCGCTTCGGGAAGCTCCTCGAGGAGCTTCATTTCACGCTCGTAAAGCTCGCGCACGCGGGCGAGGAAGTCCGCGGTCTCGGCCTTGGCGGCGGTCAGGCGGCGCTCCTCCTGCGCGACCTCGTCGCGCAGCGCGCCGATCTTGCGGTTGGCCTCGCTTTCGGCGTTTTCGAGCAGGGACTTTTTCTTCTCCTCCGCCTCGGCGACCATGCTGTCTGCCATCTTCTGCGCGGTCAGCAGCGCGGCGCGCATGGCATCCTCGGTCGAGCGGTATTCCTCGACCTTGTCCACGAGCACCTTCATCTTCGCCTTGAGCGCGGCGTTTTCCTTGTAAAGCGAGGTATAGTCGTCGGTCAGCTCGTCAAGGAACTCATCGACCATGGCCATGTTATAGCCGCCCATGACGGCCTTGGCAAATGCGTGGTTGGAAACCTCCTGCGGTGTCAGCATCGTGCAGCCCTCCGTCTCTTATAAGTACAGTCCGTTGTTTTCCAGCTCGTCGATCAGGTCGCCCATGATATCGACGTGGTAGGGCGTGATGATGTAGGTGTTGGCCGCGACCTTCTTGATCTTGCCCTCGCCCGCGTAGGCGACGCCGGAGAGGAAGTCGATCAGGCGACGGGCAATGTCCTTGTTCGTGGATTCGAGGTTGATGACCACCGTGCGCTTTTCCTTCAGGTGGTCGGCGATCTCGCTGGCATTCTCAAAGCGCTCGGGCTTGACGAGCACGACCTTGAGCTGCGTCGTCGCGTGGATGTTGACGACCTTGTTGCGGCGGTCCTCGTCGCGGTCGCGCTCGCGGCGGCTGGGCCGCTCGTCGGCAAAGGCGCCCGTGTCGCGGGAGCCGAGCTCGGCAAAATCGTCTTCGTATTCTTCGTCCTCATCCTCGTAGGGATGCGCCCATTTCTTCAGATCGTCAATGAGTCCCATGGAAAAAACCTCCCTGTATCAAAGCGTATAGTGGCGCGCGCCGAAGATCGCCGTGCCGACGCGCACCATCGTCGCGCCGCAGCGGACGGCGTCCTCATAATCGCCGCTCATGCCCATAGATAATATATCAAGCTTATTATCATACAAACTCGCGTTGATGTCAACATAAAGCGCATGAACTTTTTCAAAGTAGGGCACGCTCCCGTGCTCTCCCTCGGCGACCGGCGGAATGGTCATCAGCCCGCGCAGCACGACGTGGGAGAGGCTCTTGGCCCTTTCGGCGGCGGCGCGGACCTCGGAGACGGCAAAGCCGCTCTTGGCCTCCTCCCCGCCGACGTTGACCTCAAGGAGAATGGGTTGGACGATGCCGAGCTTTTCGGCCTGCCGGTCGATATCCTCAAGCAGCTCATAGGAGCCGACGGATTCGATGAGCGCGACCTTGCCGACGACCTGCTTCACCTTGTTGCGCTGGAGATGACCGATGAAGTGCAGAGGCGCGCCGTCGTAGGCGTTCTCCGCGAGCTTCTGCGTCATCTCCTGCACGCGGTTCTCGCCGAGCGCGTCGATGCCCGCGGCGATGGCCTCGCGGCAGGCCGCGGCGTCGTTCATCTTGCTCGCGCCGACAAGCGTGATGTCCTCGGGCCTGCGCCCGGCGGAGAGCGCCGCGGCGGCAATGTTTTCCCGTACCTGCTGAATGTTTTCCCGAATGCTCATGTTCATTCGACCACCTTTCCATCGTATAGATCGTTTGCCGAGACGATCGCCTCGTCGCCGGCGCGCAGCGTGTAGAGCTGGCGCAGGCTTTCACTGGTCGTTTCGATGCCGACGGGCCGGACAAGGCAGTAATCCTCGCCCTGCCAGAGGACCTCCACCGGCTTGCGGTAGGCGCGCAGCCCCACAAGGCAGTAGACGCCGCTGCTGCCGTCCGCGTCCACGCGGAGGGCATTTTTGGGGATGCGCAGTCCCTCGTAGCGCGCGAGGATCAGCTCGACGTTCTGCGCACGCAGGAGCGTGACATAGGCCAGATGGCTGCTGCCGCGCAGGACGACGATCACGCGGCCGTTCTCCTCACGCCCGATGCGCTCGACGGTGACGTCAAGATCGAAGTCCACGCCGGTCGCGGCGCGCAGGCTGAGGGCCTGTCCCTTTTGCAGCCGCGCAGCGTCTGCGGCGCTCAGCACGGTGACGAAGCGCCACTCCTCGCCGGCGATCAGCCGGCCCACGGTCGAGCTTGCCGCCTCCGGGGCGATGGCGTCGTACTGCGCGACGGTCATATTCTCCAGCGCCGCGGGGGTGAGAACGGCCTCGTAGCCGTCGGCGACGGCGCTGTAGGTGCCGGCAAACGGCGCGCGGATCGTTTGTGTGCCGCCCTCCAGACGGCCGGAGAGCGTGCTGATCTCGGCATTGAGCGCGTCGATGCGCACATCCAGATCGTCCGTGCCCGCGTAGGCGTATTCGCGCTTGAGGACTGTCGTGCGCAGCTCCTCGCCGGAGGACTCGACGCTCGTCCAGCTTCCGGCGGCAAGGGAAGCGCGCAGCGCAAAGAGGTCCTCGCGGATGTCGCCGTCGAGCTTGAGCGCGGTCTCGGCGTCGCGGGACGCCTCGCGCGCGTAGCGCAGCTGCTCGAGCCGGGATCGGAGCGCGCGGAGCTGACGGTGGTCGTTCAGTGCGCTCTCGCTGTGGTAGACCGTTGCGAGCGTGCCGCCCGCGTTCACGCGTTCACCCTCGGCGCGCTCGAGCTCCAGAAGCGTTTCACTGCACGCGATCACCTGCTCGTCGCGCGCGAAATAGCCGGTCGCGGCGATGGCGTCCTCGCTGGAGTAGGCGTAGACGAGCGTGGTGGTCTGCGGGTCGACGAAGTAGCGGTAGGCCTGCACGCTGAAGTAGGCGGCCACCGCGAGAAACAGGAAAACAAAGATCAGTTTTGTCGATAGGGATCGGGATCTCATAGGCACCTCGGGAGGCTCAGGTTATTCCTCCCCGGTCTCGTCCGCCTCGTGCAGGTCGATGGGGCTCAGCGGCGCGATGGTCGAGATCGCGTGCTTGTAGATCATCTGCTGCCGACCCTCGCTCAAAAGAACGACGGTAAAGCTGTCAAAACCGGTCACGCTGCCGCGCATCTGGAAGCCGTTGACGAGGAACACGGTCAGCGGCACGCCCTGCTTGCGGGCTTTGGTGAGGAAAATGTCCTGAAGATTGGCTGTCTTTTTCATGTTGGATGTACCCTTTCTTTTTATTCGGGCGGCGGTTTTATGGGTGCCGTCCGTATAAAATCAGGATACGCCAAGGTTCGTGAGAATTTCTGTCGAAAATTGTAAAGCGGCGGGAAGATCGCGGGAATTTTTCCGGTAGAACCAGTGAATATCCTTGTTCCGCCGCAGCCAGGTGAGCTGGCGCTTGGCGTACTGCCGCGAGCGGAGCTTGATCTCGGCGACGGCCTCGTCCTGCGTGCATTCGCCCGCGAGACAGCCCAGACATTCCTTATAGCCGATGGCCTGCATTGCCGTCGCCGTGCGCGGCACGCCGCTCTCGACCAGAGCGCGCACCTCGTCGAACAGACCCTGTGCGACCATTTGGTCCACGCGGAGGTCGATGATGCGCTTCATCTCCTCGCGATCGGCGTAGGCAAGGCCGAGGTAGACGGGCTCGTAGCGCGGCGGGACGAGCCGGGTGTCGGCGTTGTGCCGCGACATGGTCTTCCCTGTCTCGCGGTAGACCTCGAGCGCGCGGATGACGCGCTTTTTGTCGTTCGGGTGCAGCGCGGCGGCGCTTTCCGGATCAATGGAGCGCAGCTCGGCGAAGAGGACCTCGCCGCCCTCGTTGTCCCAGCGCCGCTCCAGAAGCCTGCGCGTCTCTCCGCCGGTCGTGCCGGGAGCGTAACCGTGTCCGCGCAGGAGCGCGTCGAGGTACAGCCCCGTGCCGCCGACAAGAATGGGCAGCCTGCCGCGCGCGAGGATAGCGTCCACACATTCGGCGGCGTCCGCGGCGTAGCGCGCCACGGAGTAATCCTCGCGCGGGTCGATCACGCCGACCATGTGGTGCGGCACGCCCCGCGTCTCCGCCTCGGTCGGTGCGGCGGTGCCGATGACCATGCCGCGGTAGAGCTGCATGGAATCGCAGGAGACGACCTCGCCGCCGAGCCTTTCGGCCAGCGCGACGCCGAGACCGGTCTTTCCGCAGCCGGTCGGGCCGACAATGCAAACTACCTTGGGCGGCATGACGTCTCCTTTCCGCGCTCAGGCGCGCTTGAACATTTTTTCCAGCTCGTATTTGGTGAGCTTGACGGCCACGGGCCGTCCGTGCGGGCAGAATCGGACCTCGCCCGACTGCACCTTATCCACCAGCACGCGAAGCTCGCGCTCGTCGCTTTTCCAGCCGCCCTTGATGGCGGCCTTGCAGGCCATGGTGTGCAGCAGCGCGTCGCGGGCGCTCTCGGGGTCGGCGTGGTGCGTCTCGACGAGGCGGCCCGCAAGGTCCTCAAGACTTGCCGCGGCGTCCTCGGCGGGAATGTCGGCGGGCAGGGCGCGGATCAAAATCGCGCCGTCGCCGAACTCCTCGCAGGCAAAGCCGAACTCGCGCAGCAGCGCGAGCTGCCCAACAAGAGCGGTGTACTCCGCCGCGGCGAACTGCGCGACCACAGGAGTCAGCAGCTCCTGCGACATGATGGGCTCAAGATTTGCCTTGAAGCGGTCGAAATTCACGCGCTCGTGCGCGGCGTGCTTGTCGATGAGCCAGACGGTTTTCTCCGCGTCCTCGCAGACGATGTAGGTGTCGAGCACCTCGCCCGCGATGCGCCACGGTATGACCGGCTCCGGCTCGATCGCCGTCTGCTCCGGCTCGGCGTGCGCGGTCTCGAGCGTGGTCTGCACGGCGAAAACGGGTGCGGCGGGCGCTTCGGCGTGCGGTGCGGCGGGCGCTTCCGGCTTTGCCGCTTCATCGCGCGGCGGCATGAAGGCGGCCTCGACCATCTTCGGAAGGATGTGCCCGTCCTCCGGCTTTTTCGCCGGGGGAGCCGGTGTGCGGCGGACGAAGTCGCTGACGCTCACGCGCCCGCCCAGCTCGCTCGAGGCGGACGTGACGGCGATGAACGGCGCGTCCCTTTTGGGCGGCTCCGGCCTTTTGACCTCGTTCTGCGCGCGCCACTCCTGCGCTGTCATGCTGCGGTAAAATTCCTGCGGCTTGGGAGCCTGCGCGGCCGGCTTTGGCGGTGTGTGCAGCGGCTCGGGCGCGCCGTCGCGGTCGAGCGCGTCGGACGCGGCGTGGTACACAAGGTCGAAGATCTGCTTTTCATTGAGGAATTTCACGACCGTCTTGGCGGGGTGGACGTTCACGTCCACCATGTCCGCCGGCAGCGTGACGTTCAGCACGCAGCCGGGGAATTTGCCCTTCATCAGACGGTTTGCGTAGGCTTCCTCCACCGCAGCGGTGAGAAGCTGGGATTTGATGAAGCGGCCGTTGACGAAAAAGGTCTGCATCCCTCGCGTGCCGCGGCCCGCGAGGGGCTTGGTCACAAAGCCGTCAACGGCGAGCTGACCGTCGCGCCCGTGGACCTCGACCAGCGCGAGGGCAAAATCGCGGCCCAGCGCGGCGTAGACGGCGCTGAGGGGCTTGCCGTCGCCCGGGGTGTGCAGCTCCTCCCTGCCGTCCTTGATGAGACGGAAGGAAATATCGGGGTGCGAGAGCGCGATGTGCGCGGCAAGGCCCGCAATGGCGGTTGCCTCGGCGCGGTCCTGTTTCATGAACTTCAGCCGCGCGGGCGTGTTGTAAAAGAGGTCGCGCACGATGATGCTCGTGCCCTCGGGACAGCCCGCGGGCTCGACGGAGAGCGGCTTGCCGCCGTCGAGATGCAGCGTCGCGCCGCTCGCGGCGCCCGTCTGACGCGAGAAAATATCCAGATGAGAAACGGACGCGATGGCGGCGAGCGCTTCGCCGCGGAAGCCGAGCGTGCCGATGGCGGCCAGATCGGCAGCGGTGCGGAGCTTGCTCGTCGCGTGGCGCAGAAAGGCGGTGGGCAGCTCGTCGGGCGCAATGCCGCAGCCGTCGTCCGTGACGCGCAGATAGGTCAGCCCGCCGTTTTGCAGCTCGACGGTGACGTTCCTCGCGCCCGCGTCGATGGCGTTTTCCAAAAGCTCCTTGACAACGCTCGCGGGACGCTCGACGACCTCGCCGGCGGCAATGAGATTGGCGATATGGGGGGATAGCTGTTCGATGTGCGGCATGGTATTCTCCTTATCCGACGATGGCCCAGAGAGCCAGCGCGTTGACGGTCGCGTGGAGCAGGATGGACGTCCAGAGCGTGCCGGAGTGGTCGAACGCCCACGCGAAGACGAGGCCGGGCACGAGGTATTGCAGCATGAGGATGAGATAGCTCCAGTCCCACGAGGAGAGAGCGAAGGTCCACACGTGCATGAACGCGAAGAGCACGCAGGAGATGACGTAGGCGGCGACGCGGCTCTTTTCCTTCAGGCAGCCGAACACGAGACCGCGGAAAAGGACCTCCTCGACAAAGGGGGCGAGAAAGACGATGATGAGCGCCGTCAGGCGCGGCGCGGCGTTGATGGACGCGGCGATGGTCATGTCGTTGAGGTTGGTGCGGCTGTTGAAGAGCACGTTTGCCACGCGGTAGAAGAGCTCGTTCGCGCCGTAAAAGACCAAAAGGCCCATGCAGAACGTCGTCATCGCGCGGCTCACGCCGCCGAGGAAGCGGCTCGTCGTGTGCGCGAGGAACGAGTGAAAGAGAAGCAGCACGATGGCGAAGAGCACATAGTAGTAGATGATGTTCGCCAGCGAGTCGCTGATCTTCGTGTCGAGCAGGACCTCGACAATGCCAAAGAGCTTGTTGGCCAGCAGCGGCAGCACGAGCAGATAGACGATAAAGAAGATCGTCCCCGCGACGCGCTCGGTCTGGTTCATGTGGGAGGTAACGGCTTTTTTTGCCATGTGGATAGACCCTTTCTGTCTGTTTCGGGGTTAGTTCGGGAGCTTCTTTTTCAGGTCGTAGAGCAGCTGCATCGCCTCGATGGGCGACATGGTGTCCGGCTGGGCACGGCGCAGCGCGTCAAGCACCTCGGCTTCGCCGATGGCGTCAAGGCTTACCTGCTCACGCTCCTCGCGCGGCGGGATATAGCTGCCGCCGGCTTCCAGCTCCTCCAGTATTTTCTTCGCGCGGGAGACGACCTCCTTCGGCAGTCCCGCGAGCTTGGCGACCTCGATGCCGTAGCTGCGGTCGGCTCCGCCGGGAATGATCTTGCGGAGGAACACAAGGTCCTCCCCGCGCTTTTTGATGGCGATGTTGTAGTTTTTCACGCCCGCGAGCGTGCCCTCCAGCTCGGTGAGCTCGTGGTAATGGGTGGCGAAGAGCGTTTTCGCGCCGAGCCTTTTGCGGTCGGCGCAGAACTCGAGCACCGCGCGGGCGATGCTCATGCCGTCGAAGGTCGAGGTGCCGCGGCCGATCTCGTCTAAGATCAGCAGCGAGTGTGCCGTCGCCTGCCGCAGAATTTCCGCGACCTCGCTCATTTCGACCATGAAGGTGGACTGGCCGCCGGCCAGGTCGTCGCTCGCGCCAATGCGGGTAAAGATGCGGTCCACCACGCCGATGCGGGCGGCGCGGGCGGGGACGAACGAGCCGATCTGCGCCATGAGCGTGATGAGCGCGACCTGACGCATATAGGTGGATTTACCCGCCATGTTGGGGCCTGTGATGATGGCGACGCGGTTTTCCTTTTCGCCCATGTAGGTGTCGTTCGGCACAAAGAGAGCGTCCTTCAGCACGCGCTCGACGACCGGATGGCGGCCGTCGTGGATCTCGATCACGCCGGAATCGTCCACCACCGGGCAGCAGTAGCTGTTCTTGACCGCGACGACAGCAAGCGACGCGAGCGTGTCAAGCTCCGCGACCGCGGCGGCGGTCTTCTGGATGCGCTCGGCGCTCGCGCAGATCTCGTCGCGCAGGGCGGAGAAGATCTCGTATTCGAGCGCGTTGTCGCGCTCCCCCGCGGTCAGGATATCCTGCTCCAGGTCCTTGAGCTCCTGCGTGATGTAGCGCTCGCCGTTAACGAGCGTCTGCTTGCGGATGTAGGTGTCAGGCACCTGATCCTTGAAGGAATTGGAGACCTCGATGTAGTAGCCGAAGACCTTGTTGTAGCCGATCTTCAGCGTGCGGATGCCGGTGCGTTCCTTTTCCTTCGTTTCAATGGAGGCGAGCAGCCCCTTGCCGCCGGAGAGAATGTCGTGCAGGCGGTCGACCTCGGCGTTGAAGCCTTTGCGGATGAAGCCGCCCTCGCGCACGGAGAACGGCGGCTCGTCCACGATGGTCTCGGCGATGCGCGCGGCGATGTCCGCGAGTGGGTCAAGTTCCTGCGAAAGCTCGCCGAGCCGGCCCGTGGTGAAGTGCGCGAGCTGCTCGCGCACGGCGGCGAGCTGCTCGATGGAATTACGCAGCGAGACGAGGTCGCGCCCGCCCGCCGTGCCGTAGACGATGCGGCCGATGAGCCGCTCCATGTCGCTGATGCCGGAAAGGGCGAGAACCAGCTCCTCGCGCGCCATCGTGTCGTTCACCAGCGCGCCGACGGCGTTCGAGCGGCGTGTGATGGCAGCGACCTCGCGCAGGGGACGCTCCAGCCAAGAACGCAGGCAGCGCGCGCCCATGGCGGTTTTCGTTTTGTCAAGTACCCAAAGCAGGCTCCCGCGCTTTTCCTTGCCGCGGATGGTCTCTGTCAGCTCCAGATTGCGGCGGGCGGAGAGGTCCAGCTCCATGAAGCGGCCCTGCTCGTAGTATTCAAGATCGCTGATGTAGGATAGGTCGCTCTTCTGCGTTTCGTGCAGGTAGCTCAGAAGGCCGCCGAGCGCGAGCGCCGCGGCGGGGTTGTTGCGCGGGAGCGAGGCATAGGCATCTTCACCGTACTGCGTGAGCACGGCTTTTTCCGCGCTCTTGAGGTCGAAGCGCGCGTCGCCGCGCTCCACGCGGCAGGAGAGCCTGTCGGCAAGCAGGGCTTTCAGCTCCTCGTCCGCATACGCGCCCGCGCTCAGCACCGCTTCGGCAGGCGAAAAGCGCGCAAGCTCATTGCACAGATGCTCCGCACGGTCCGCGCCGGAAAAGGCGGTGACGTGCGTGTGGCCTGTGGACATATCGCAGAACGCGACGCCCGCGTTCTGCTCGTCGAGGAACACGCCGCACAGGAAGTTGCCGCGCCGGTCGTCCAGACACGCGCTGTCGATCACCGTGCCGGGAGTGACGACGCGGATGATGTCGCGCTTGACGAGTCCCTTGGCGAGCGCGGGGTCCTCGGTCTGCTCACAGATGGCGACCTTGTAGCCCTTGGCGATGAGCCGCGCGATGTAGCCGTCGCTCGAATGGTACGGGATGCCGCACATCGGCGTCTGCTCCTCGGCGGACTTGCCGCGGTCGCGCGTGGTGAGAACGAGATCCAGCTCGCGCGCGGCGAGCTTTGCGTCCTCGTTGAACATCTCGTAGAAGTCGCCGAGACGGAAAAAGAGGATGGAATCCTTATTCTGCTCCTTGATCTCAAGATATTGGCGCATCATCGGCGTGAGGTCTGCCATGTTCGTTGCTCACTTTCTAAAAAATCAGATCGTAAAGGTCGTTCCGGTCGCCATGTAGGCGAGGCGGTCGCCCAGCGTTTCGTGCAGCCAGGCGTAAGCGTCGTCGCCGGTGCAGTGGCCGGTGACGTAGCGCGTCGCCTTCCGCGCGCACAGGCGCTCGCCCACCGCGTCCACAAGGGCTCTCGGCTCGCTCTGACCGAGCGAGGGATTGTAGAGATGGAAGCCCGCGAACACATAGTCCGGCGCGCGGCCCAGAATGTCCTCCGCGCGGTTGATGATGTTGATGATGCCGCTGTGGGCGCAGCCGGCGAAGAGGACGGTTTTGCCGTGCTCCGTTACCAGCAGGTCCTGCTCGTGGCGGAAGGTGTCGCGGGGATAGTCCCCGCCGACCTTTTCGCGCAGCGTGGCGTTCGCCTCGCTCAGGAGCTCGTGCGTCCGGATGCCGGAGAAGAGCGTCAACTCCTCGTCGAGCTTCGTCACACCCTCGGCCATCACGAAGCGGTCAGCGTACTCGTGCAGCTTGGGATCGAGACCGATGAAGGCGCATTTCGTCGGCGTCACGACATAGTAATCACCGAAGGCCTCCTTCTGAAGATAGACCTTCGCGGTGCGGTTGCCCCGCAGGAAGGTCAGCAGGCCGCCGCAGTGGTCGTTGTGCGCGTGGGAGAGAAAGGCGATATCGACCTGTGCGAGGTCGATGCCGAGCGCCTTGGCGTTTTCCCAGAAAGCGTCACTCGCGCCGGAGTCGAAGAGAATTTTATGCTTTTCCGTTTCGATGTAGAGCGAAAGCCCGTGCTCGCAGCGGAGCGCATCGCAGGTGGTCTTGTTTTCCAGTAAGGTGGTGATCTTCATATCGTTTCCTCCGCGGCTCCGTAGAGCGCCCAGGTGTTGCTGCCCGAAATTTTTGCTGTGGTGAACGTTCCGATAAGACTCTTGTCGCCCTTCATGCGCACGAGGCGGTTGCCCTCGGTGCGCGCGGAGAGCGGCCAGTCCGCGTCGTCGCTCTCGCCCTCGACCAGCACGCGCACGGTCCTGCCGATGTAGGCGGCGTGCTTCTCCGCGCTGATGGCGTTCTGGGCGTTGCAGAGCGCGTCGAACCACTTCTGCTTTTCCTCGCGCGGCGTGGGATCGTCCAGCTTCGCCGCGGGCGTGCCCGGGCGGGGGGAGAAGATAAACGTAAAGAGCGCGTCGAAATGGACTTCGTTGATCAGACTTACGGTGTCCATCGCTTCCGCCTCGGTCTCGCCGGGGAAGCCGATGATGATGTCGCTCGTGAGCACGAGGTCGGGCATGACCCTGCGGGCATAGCGGATCAGCTCAAGGTAGCCCGCGCGGGTATAGGGGCGGTTCATCGCGCGCAGCACGCGGTCATTGCCGCTTTGGACGGGCAGGTGCAGCTGATGCGTCACATGGCGGCTCGCCGCCATCGTGTCAAAGAGCTTGGGCGTCGCGTCCTTGGGCTGGCTGGACATGAAGCGTACCCAGTAGTCGCCGTCGATCCGGTCGATCTCTGCGAGAAGGTCGGCAAAATCATAGCCCGTGCCGAGATCCTTGCCATAGCTGTTGACGTTCTGACCGAGCAGCGTGATCTCTTTATAGCCCGCCGCGACCAGCTCGCGGACCTCGCGCACGATCTGCTCCGGCTCGCGGCTGCGTTCGCGGCCGCGGACGTAGGGCACGATGCAGTACGAGCAGAAGTTGTTGCAGCCGTACATAATGCTCACCCACGCGCTCACGCCGCCGGCGCGGTAGACGGGGATGTCCTCTGCGATGCGGCCCGGCTCGTCGTCGATGGAAAAGACGCGGCCGCGCTCGGTGTAGGCGCGGTACAAGAGCTCGGGGAAGCGCCACTCGGCCTGGGGACCGAGCACGAGATCGACGTGGCGGTAGCTGGTTTTCACCTTTTCCGCCACGCGCGGCTGCTGTGCCATGCACCCGCACAGGCAGATGATCTGGTCGGGATTCGCCGCCTTGGTGTGCGTGAGCTGGCCGAGCATCCCGTAAACGGTTTTCTCCGCGTTTTCGCGGATGGCGCAGGTGTTCATCAGCACGATGTCGGCGCGCTTTGTGTCGTCGGTGAACTCGCAGCCCATCTCGCGCAGCATTCCCATCAGCCGCTCGCCGTCCGCCACGTTCTGCTGGCAGCCGTAGGTGTGGACGTAGGCCAGCGGCTTCGTCGTGCGCCGCTCGTGCAGCGCGCGCACCATATCCATATATTCCTTCTGCCGCGCCGTTTCCTCGGCGCTGACCAATACCTTTTCGCGTTCCAAGGGGTTATCCTCCCGGTTGATATACTTTAACTAATAAATTATAACACGGAGCGCGCGCCCTGACAAGATGAAGCGAAAATTTTGTCGTGCCGACGCGGCAGGCGTTTTGCTGCATTTTTCGGAAACCGCGGAGATTTTTACACAAAGTTTGTGCGTCCCGCCCTTGCAATCGCGGCACGGGCATATTATAATCTTTCATTGAAGATATCTATTATTTTTGTAAAGAAAGAAGGGCCTGTCTATGAACCTTTGGCATGATGTTGCGCCCCACCGCGTTCGCCCCGAGGACTTCCTCGCCGTCATCGAGATCGAAAAGGGCAGTAAGAACAAATACGAAATGGATAAGGAGACCGGCGCCCTGCGCCTCGACCGTATCCTTTATACCTCCACCCACTATCCGGCAAACTACGGCTTTCTCCCCCGCACCTGGGCGGACGACGGCGACCCGCTGGACGTGCTGGTGCTCTGCTCGGAGTGCATCCGTCCGCTGAGCCTCGTTGAGTGCTACCCCATCGGCGTTATCACGATGGAGGACGGCGGCTCGCTCGACGAGAAGATCATTGCCATTCCCTTCCAGGACCCGACCTACAATACGTATCAGGACATTTCCGAGCTGCCCGACCACGTCGCCAGCGAGATCAAGCACTTCTTCCGCGTCTATAAAAGCCTTGAGGGCAAGGAGACTGTGGTGAGCGACGTGCTCGGCCGCGACGAGGCCGTGAAGATCATCATCAAGTGCCAGAACGCCTACATCGAGAAATACTGCCGCTGAAAGCGGAACAGAAAAAAGAAGGCCTCTTGAAAAGAGACCTTCTTTTCTTATGCTTCGGGAAGAGAATCGTCCTCGTCGATCCACTGCTGCACGGGCACGACCTCGAACTCCGTCTCCGTGCGGCGGATGACGACCTTTTCCAGCCCTGCGTTGATGATCTGGCGGCGGCACATGGCACAGCTCGTCGCGTCGTGCAGCAGCTCGCCCGTGCGCGCGTCGCGGCCCACAAGATAGATGGTGCCGCCGACCATGTCGCGCCGGGACGCCGAGATGATGGCGTTCGCCTCGGCGTGGACGCTGCGGCAGAGCTCGTAGCGCTCGCCGCGCGGAACCTGCAGCTCCTCGCGTGTGCAGAAGCCGAGGTCGACGCAGTTTTTCCGTCCGCGGGGCGCGCCGTTGTAGCCGGTGGAAATGATCTCATCGTTCTTGACGATGATGGCACCGTAGACCCGCCGTAGGCAGGTCGCGCGTTCGAGCACCGTTTCGGCTATGTCGAGGTAATAGTTTTCCTTGCTGATGCGCGGCATGGCGAATCCTCCTCGTAATTTTTCCTGAAAATATTGCTGAATGTTATCAAAACTCGTGCCTGCACCGTGGGCAGCGTCCGTAATCAAAGTCGATGACCGCCCCGCAGACGGGACATTGCTTCTGCGCGAGCCCGTCCGACGGCGCTTCCGGTTGGAACAGTTCGAGCTTTCCGCACGTAGGACAGGAATAGATGTCGACCTCCATTCCGCCCGCAAGGGCGAAGGTCAGGTCGGAAAGGAACAGGTCGGGGCGGCGCTGGAACTTGTCGCGTCCGATAAATCGCATTCCCGCGCCGCAGCGCAGGCAGCTGAGCTGTCGCTTATCCGTCATGCTAGACCCCCTGCAGATCAAAGATCGGTGTATATTCCTCTTTCGCGCTGGAAAGCTCCTGACAGAAGCCGTCCGTGATGCCGCAGTCGGTCATGTACCGCACCGCCGCGCGGTACTCCGCGTGGTTCAATCGCCGCGCGAGCGCTCCGCTCGCGCCGGGCTGGGGCGTGTACTGGCTCATAAGGGAAAAAAGCACCGTGTGCGGCGGGAAGTGCGCGGATACATAGTCGATGACCGCCTTGGTGTTCTCGAGCTGGCCGGGCAGGACGAGGTGGCGGATGATGACGCCGGACTTCATTAAGCCGTCCTCTCCGATCACATACGGCCCCACCTGCCGCAGCATCTCGTCGATGGCCGCGGCGGCGACGGGAAAGTAATCGCCCGCGCAGCTCAGCTCCCGCGCGGGCTTTTCCAGCGCGTACTTGAGGTCGGGCAGATAGATCTGCACCCTGCCCTCCAGCGTTTTGAGTGTTTCCACGCGCTCATAGCCGCCGCTGTTCCACACCACCGGCACGGGCAGCGGATCGGCCAGAGCCTCGCATACCCATGGCGTAAAATGCGTGGGAGAGACCAGGTCGATGCAGTGCGCGCCCTGCGCGATGAGCTCGAAGAAGATCTCCCGCAGCCGTGCGGGGGAAAGGACCTTGCCGAAATTCTCGTGGCTGATCTTACCGTTCTGGCAGAACACGCAGCCGAGATTGCAGCCGGAGAAGAAGACGCAGCCCGCGCCGTTCGTGCCGCTGAGCACCGGCTCCTCCCATTGGTGGAGCATGGCCTTTGCCGCTACGATGCCTGCGGGCATGGCGCAGACTCCCCCGCCGCGTGTCTCCGTGCGCTCCGCGCCGCAGCGGCGCGGACAGATATTGCAGAGCATCAGTCGCCCGTCCCCTGTCCGTTGAAGTCGGGGCCGAGGTCGCCGGCCATCCAATGGCGGCGGCACAGACCGATATACTGGTCGTTTGCGCCGAGCACGACCTGCTCGCCCTCCTTGAGGACCTTGCCGTTCGCGTCGAAGCGGGCGTTGAACGCCGCCTTCTTGCCGCACCAGCAGATCGTTTTGACCTCCTCGAGCTTGTCCGCCATCACGAGCAGCTCATAGCTGCCGGGAAACAGCTCGCCGCGGAAGTCCGCGCGCAGACCGTAGCACATCACGGGGATGCCGCAGTCGTCCACCAGATGGACGAGGTACATGACCTCCTCGCGCGTGAGGAACTGCGCCTCGTCGACGATGATGCAGGCGTTCTTCTTCAGCTCGTCCTCACTCATCTCGCGCATTTCGTGGAAGTAGACGCAGGGGAACTCCAGCCCGATGCGTGAGTGGACCATGTGGTCGCCGTCGCGCGTGTCGAGCTGCGGCTTGACGAGCAGCGTCTGCTGCCCGCGCTCCTCGTAGTTGAAGCGCGCCATGAGCGCGTTCGCGGTCTTGCTCGAGCCCATCGCGCCGTACTTAAAGTAAAGCTGTGCCATGATCGGTTCCTCCCTGTTGTGCGGCGAGCCATCGGACCGCCGTGTCGAAGTAGTATCGGAATGCCGAGGGGATCGCTGCCGCTTGCAGCGCCGCGCCGTCCGCCCAGAGAAATTCATTGTTCTCGCCCTCTGCCGCGGCAAGATAGCCGTGCATATCCCATTCCACATGGGAAAAAATATGCTTTGCTGCACCGACCGGCGTGAGCGTCCGCGCCGTAAGCCCCCATTGCGCGAGCGTGATGGCCGCCCCGGCCTCGTCAAGATTCCCGGGGACATTCGGAAGCTCCCACAGTCCCGCGAGCAGCCCCTTGGCGGGACGCTTGCGCAGGGCGAGCCTGCCGTCCCGCACGAGCAGGAACACAGTCCGCTCCTCGACCCTGCGCGGTTTTTTCGCCGCGCGCACGGGGAGCACATCGGTCATGCCGTTTTGGTACGCCGCGCAGAAGGCGCGGGCGGGGCATTTTTCGCACAGCGGCGCGCCGTTCGGCAGGCAAACCGTCGCGCCGAGATCCATCATCGCCTGGTTCCATTCGCCGGGACGCTCGCAGTCGATGCTTTCGGTGAGCATGGCGCGAAAACGCCTGCGCACCCTGGCGTCCATGATGTTCTCCGCGATGCCGCCGACCCGGGCGGCGACGCGCAGGAGATTGCCGTCCACCGCAGGCTCCGGCTCGCCGAAGGCGATGGAGGCGATGGCGCTCGCCGTATAGTCGCCGACGCCGGGGAGGCGCAGAAGCTCCTCGCGCGTGCGGGGAAATTCCCCACCGCAGTCGTTTACGAGAACCTGCGCCGCACGGTGCAGGTTCCGTGCGCGGGAGTAGTAGCCCAGACCCTCCCAGAGCTTGAAAAGCCGCTCCTCGCCCACTGCCGCGAGCGCGTACACGTCGGGCAGCTCTGCCATAAAGCGGGCATAGTATTCCAGCACCGCCTGCACGCGCGTCTGCTGCAGCATGATCTCCGACACCCAGATGCGGTAAGGATCGCGGATGCCGCGCCACGGCAGGACACGCTTGTGGATATCGTACCACGTCAGCAGCGGCGCGGTGAGGGCGTTGAGTCGTTCCTGTTCGTTCATGCTTCTCCTATCGGTCAAAAGCGCGCGGCGAAGCCGCAGCGGCGGCAGAGTTCCTCGCTCGGACAGCGGCGCGAAAAGCCCTCGCGCAGCGCGCACGCGCGTTCGCTTTGCAGAATTTCCGAAAGCGGCTGCGTGAACAGATTCCCCAGCGCGATGTCGCCCTCGTGATCGAGACAGCACGGCACCGCCGTGCCGTCGGCGAGCACGCCGAGCTGGTCGCGCAGACCGTAGCAGAACTGTGTGCCGCGCTCCTGTGCGTTAAGGTCGGGCCAGTCGAATTTTTTTGCGCGCTCAAGGTACAAATTGTCCCGCAGGCGGAAGCTGCCGCCGCGCGGCTCGGGCCACTCGCCCGGACATTTTTCGTGAAGAAAGGCTTCGATCACGCCATTGCGCGTCTCCGCGCCGCCCTCATTCCACAGCCGCAGCGCGACGATGACGCCCTGCGCGGCGGCGCGGGCAGCAAAGCTCCAGACCTCCTCCAGATACTGCCGCTCGCGCTCCTGTGCGCCGTCGTTCCCTTCAAAGCTGTGGAGCGAGACGCTGACCTTGTGGAGCGTGGGGGCTGCGAGCAGCGTCTCCGTCTGCCGCGCGAGGAGGGTGCCGTTCGTCGTGATGCAGACCTTCCTCTCCCGCGCCGCAGCGAGGGCGAGCAGCTCCGCAAGCTGCGGGTGGCTCAGCGGCTCGCCCATCACATGCAGATACACATATTCTACCTGCCCCGTGAGGCGCTCGAGCACGAGGTCGAACTCGGCGGGCGTCATCGTGCGCGGCGCTCGCTTTGTGCCGGGACAGAACGAGCAGCGCAGGTTGCAGCGGTTCGTGATCTCAATGTACGCTTTTTTCAGCATCCGCGCCCGTCCTCCCTTTATTTTTCTCAGTATAGCACAACGCCGCGCCCTTGCCAATACGGTATTTTTCTGTTACAATGGCGGCACCCGAGCAAAGGAGTCTTTCCCATGAAGATCACATTCATCGCCCACAGCGCGTTTCTCGTTGAGTGGGACAAGTTTTATACGCTGTTCGACTACGTTTATGAGCCGGACTACACCGGTACGCTGCCGCCGCTCGATCCCCAAAAGCCGCTGCTGGTCTTTTCCAGCCACAGCCATGAGGACCATTTTGACGGGAAGGTGTTCGGCCTGCTGGAGCAATATCCGCTCACGCAGTTTTTTGTCTCGCGCGACACGCGCCTGACCGAGCGCCGCCGCAAGTGGCTGGGCATCTCCGACGAGGCCTTTGCCCACACGACTGTTCTGCGGCCCGACAGCATTCTGCTCACGGAGGCCGCCGGCGAGGAGCTGAGCGTCCGCGCCATCAAGTCCACCGACATCGGCAACGCCTATCTGCTCCGCGCCGAGGGCAAAATGGTCTACCACGGCGGCGACCTGAACTGGTGGCATTGGGAGAGCGAGGGCAAGGCCTACTGCAATAATATGGCCGTCCACTACAAGGCCGCCATAGAAAAGCTCGCCTCCGCCGTGCGCGACGAGGCGGCGGACAACGGCATCGCGCCCGCGATCACGGCGGCGATGGCGCCGCTCGACCCGCGTCTGGGCGAGGAGGCCGAGGGGCTCGGGCTGGAGTGGCTGCTGAAGAACGTCGAGGTCCTCCATGCCTTCCCCATGCACCTGTGGAAAAGGTTCGAGACCATCGACCGCTTCCGTGCGGCATATCCCGCACTCGCCGCGCGCGTTGTGCGCATCACAGCGGACGGAGAGAGCTTCGAGGTCTGAGCGATACAAAAAAACGGAACGGTAAGCACCGCTTACCGTTCCGTTTTATCTTCAGGCTGTCAGCAGATAGCTGCCCGAGGCGGGCGCTTCGCTGAGAATGGGCACCAGCTCGGCGTCATACGGCTCCAGAGCCGCGGTGAGCGCGGGGAGCTGCTCCGCCGTCGTTTCCACATAGATGCGGTCGAAGACCGCGGCAAGCGCGGCGAGGTCCTGCCCCGCCGCCTCGTTTCCACCGGCGAGCACGGTCGCCGCGTCGAGCTGCACGGAAAGGCGGACGCCGTATGCCTCCGTCCCGCTGCGAAGCTCCTCCGCGAGCTGCGCGAGCGCGGCGCTCTTGGAGAGTGTGCGCGCGGATTCGTCGATGTTGTTGAGCCGTCCGCGGGTGGGATAGCCGAACTCGTCAAAAAGCAGCTCGTCAAAGCCAAGCTCCGCACATTCGCGCGCGACGGAGACGATGTACTGCCGCGCGGCGGGCTTTTCCGGCGCCAAATAAAAGGTGCTGTCGGGATCGTACCAGATGTAGCCGGCGTAGTTGAGCTGCAGCACACCGGCGTCGGCCATATGGGCAAAGGAATAGAGGCTGTCGTGCGTGGCGTTGATGCGGGCGATGGTGTAGACCTCGCTCCCGGTCAGCGCCGCAATGACGGCATTCGCGCCGCTGCCGCCCTTGACGGCATTGACGTCGATGGCTTCCTGCAGGGCGGAGTCATACAGCAGCTCGCCCCGCGCGTTTTTCACGCGCAGCGCGACGGCGTTTGCGCCCTCGGGGACCGCGGTGAGGGCTGCGTCTGCGCTGCCGCGCAGTACGCTCTCACTCAGCTCGGCGCCGTGAAGCTCCGTAAGCTCCGGCTTGGCCGGCGGCTCGGGCTCGTCGATGATGACGTCGGGGCTATCGTCGGGAGCATCCGGCGTCCGGCTCGCGCCGTCGGGCGCGGAGGGGCCGGACGGCTCCTCGGTCTGCTTCCACGGCAGGTCAAAGCGGATGCTGCCGTCGGAGCCGTACACCGCGTAGCGCTGCAGGACCAGAAAGCCGACCGCCGCGAGCAGGATCAGGCACAGCAGAACGATCAGAACGATCCGTCCCGCACCGCCCCTGCCGTGGTAGCTGCGGTATCCTTTTGTCGATGGCATCCGTCTCACCTGCCTTTCAAGCTGTACGGACATTTTACAAGCATGGAAAAAGAAAATCAACAGAAATTCGTAAATTCCTGTTGATTTTCGTCGAATTTTCCGGTCTCAGCCCTCGATGGCGTCCAGCAGACCGACGCGGCGCTCGTGGCGGCCGCCCTCGAATTCGGCGGAGAGGAAGACCTCAACGATGCGCTCGGCCATATTTTTGCCGATCATGCCGGCGCCCATGGCGAGCATATTGGCGTTGTTGTGGCGGCGGGTCATCTCCGCGCTCAGCGGCTCGCTGCACAGCGCGCAGCGGATGCCCCTGACCTTATTGGCGGCGATGGAAATGCCGATGCCGGTGGTGCAGATGACGATGCCGCGCTCGCACTCGCCGCTCTGGACCTTGCGGGCCGCGGCCTCGCCGAAGATGGGATAGTCGCAGCTGTCGGTGGAATAGGTGCCGCAGTCCTTGACCTCGTGGCCCTTGGACTCCAGATATGCCTTGATGTGCTCCTTGAGGGCGTAGCCGCCGTGGTCGCAGCCGAGAGAAATTTTCATCGTTCGTTCTCCTATCGTTAAATTTTGTGGAAAATGGGCTTTTTCCGGTCGTAGGTCGCAAAGTAGCGCAGGCCACAGTCCTTGAGCAGCTCCTGCCGCGCCTCCATCGCGCAGGAGATGTACTCCGGCGTGTGGGCGTCGCTGCCGAGGGTGATGAGCTCGCCGCCGAGCTCGTGATAGAGTCTGAGCCATTTGGCGTCCGGCAGGGGGAGATGCCGCGGTTGACGTTGCACTCGATGCCGCAGCCCCTTTTCGATGAGCGCGCGGATCACATGGCCACCTGCTCCTCGTAGCGGTTGAAATCCAGCTCCACGCCGCGGCTTTCGCCCAGCGCAGCGGGAGGGTGATGTGTCCGAGAACCTGAAAGCGGCCCCAGTCGATCAGCCGTTTCCATCTCCGTTAATAGTCCGCGATCTGCGTACCACACCGCGGGATCGGTGGCCTCGTGATCCAGGTGAGGTCGTTGCACCTCGCCCGAGGCCGTGAGCAGATGGACCGAGCCGATGGTGAAGTCCAGCGGCGGCGCGTCGTCCAGAAAGCTGTCTGCCACGTCGGGAGCAAAGGAGCATTCGCCCAGCTCCGCGCCCATGTGCGATACCGCGGCGGACGATGATCTTCCCGTTCGCCGCCTGGAACTGCGCGAGCATGGGAGCCCAGTCATAGCTGTGCTTTTCCTTGGGCGGCTCGTTCCAGCGGTCCCATGGCAGGGGCTCGATGTGGTCGGTGAAACACAGGTCGTCTACACCCAGCCGCACCGCGGCCTCCGCCATCTCGCGCATGGAGTTGTGCCCGTCGGGCGAGACGGTGGAATGGCAATGGTAATCGGTGATAAAATGTCCGTTTCTCATAGCTTGAACTTTCCGAAGAAGCTCTTGTGTTCCTCATAGTTCTCTCGCCGAGCGTGTCGCTGAACTTCTTGAGCGCTTCCTTCTGCTCGCGGTTGAGGTTGCGCGGCGTCTCGATGTACACGGTCACATACTGGTCGCCGCGCGCCGCGGCCGTTCAGGCCGGGGATGCCCTTGCCCTTGAGACGGAAGGTCGTGCCGCTCTGCGTGCCCTCGGGGATGGAGTACTTCACCTTGCCGTCGATGGTCGGGATCTCCAGCTCCGCGCCGAGCACCGCCTGCGTGAAGGTGATGGGCGCCTCGCACAGCACGCTCGTGCCCTCGCGGCGGAAGATCTCGTGCGGACGCACGGCGATGACGATCAGCAGATCGCCCGCGGGGCCGCCGTTCTTGCCCGCGTTGCCCTGCGCGCGCAGCGAAATGGTCTGCCCGTTGTCGATGCCCGCAGGAATGCTGACCTTGATGGTCTTGCGGTGGCGGATCATGCCCTTGCCGCCGCACTTGGGGCAGGGCTGGTGGATGATCTTACCCTTGCCTCCGCAGCGCTGGCAGGGGGCCGACGTCGACATATAGCCCAGCGGCGTCTGGCGGCGCTGCTGGATCACGCCGCTGCCGCGGCAGTCAGGGCAGACCTCGGCGGTCGTGCCCTTGGCGCAGCCCGAGCCGCGGCAGTCAGGACACTGCTCGATGCGGTCGATGCTGACTTCCTTCTCGCAGCCGAAGGCCGCCTCTTCAAAGCTGATGTTCACGCTCGTGCGCAGGCTTTCGCCGCGCTGGGGCGCGTTGGGGTTCGCGCGCGCGCCGCCGAAGCCCCCGCCGAAGAAGCTGCCGAAGATATCGCCGAGGTCGCCGAAGTCGAACCCTCCCGCGCTGTAAGCGCCGCCACCGGCACCTGCGCCGTAATTCGGGTCAACGCCCGCAAAGCCGAACTGGTCGTAGCGCGCCTTCTTGTCTGGGTCGCTCAAAACCTCGTTCGCCTCGTTGATCTCCTTGAACTTCTCCTCGGCTTCCTTGTCGCCGGGGTTCATGTCGGGGTGGTACTTGCGCGCCAGCTTTTTGTATGCTTTTTTGATCTCTTCCTCGGAAGCGCCCTTGGAGACGCCGAGGACCTCATAATAGTCTCTTTTATTCTCAGCCATAGACTATGCTCCTAAAAACGCCGCAATCGGGGGCAGTAGAATACTGTCCCCGCTGCGTCGATCGGTTTCAAATTACTTCTTATTGTTGTCGTCGTCATCCACGACCTTGTAGTCGGCGTCGTAATACTGCTGACCGTCGGGCCGGTCTGCGCGCCGCCCTGAGCGCCGCCCATGTCAGGGCCTGTGCGCCGCCCTGCGGGTTCGCCTGCTGGTAGAGCTTCTCGCTCATCTGGTAGAACATCTGCGTGAGCTCTTCGGTCGCGGCCTTGATGGCGTCGGTGTCGTCGCCCTTGAGGGCCTCCTTGAGCTTGTCGATGCCCGCCTGGACCTTGCTCTTCTCGTCCGCGGGGATCTTGTCGCCCACCTCGCCGAGGGTCTTCTCGCTCTGGTAGACCATCTGGTCAGCCTGATTGCGGACCTCGACCTTTTCCTTGATCTTGGCGTCCTCAGCGGCGTACTGCTCGGCGTCCTTGACGGCCTTTTCGATATCCTCCTTGCTCATGTTGGAGGAAGAGGTGATGGTGATGTGCTGCTCGGTGCCGGTGCCGAGGTCCTTTGCGCTGACGTTCACGATGCCGTTGGCGTCGATATCGAAGGTGACCTCGATCTGCGGCACGCCGCGGCGGGCCGGAGCGATGCCGTCGAGGTGGAAGCGGCCGAGGCTCTTGTTGGCAGCGGCCATCTCACGCTCGCCCTGCAGGACGTTGACCTCAACGCTGGTCTGGTTGTCGGCGGCGGTGGAGAAGATCTGGCTCTTCTTCACGGGGATGGTGGTGTTGCGGTCGATGAGCTTGGTGCAAACGCCGCCCATCGTCTCGATGCCGAGGCTCAGCGGGGTGACATCGAGCAGCAGCAGGCCCTTGACGTCGCCGGTCAACACGCCCGCCTGAAGAGCTGCGCCCATGGCGACGCACTCGTCGGGGTTGATGCCCTTGAAGCCTTCCTTGCCGGTGAGCTTCTTGACCATTTCCTGCACGGCGGGGATACGGCTGGAGCCGCCGACCATCAGGACCTTGTGGATGTCGTTGCCGGTGAGGCCCGCATCGCTGAGCGCCTGACGGACAGGGCCGGCAGTGGCTTCGACCAGGTGTGCGGTCAGCTCGTTGAACTTAGCGCGCGTGAGGGTCAGGTCGAGGTGCTTCGGGCCGGTAGCGTCAGCGGTGATATACGGGAGGTTGATGTTGGTGGAGGTCACGCCGGACAGCTCGATCTTGGCCTTCTCGGCAGCTTCCTTCAAGCGCTGCATGGCGACCTTGTCGCCGCTGAGGTCGACGCCGTCGGTACGCTTGAACTCGCTGACCATCCACTTCATGATGCACTCGTCGAAGTCGTCGCCGCCGAGGCGGTTGTTGCCCGCGGTGGCCAGAACCTCAATAACGCCGTCGTCGATATCGAGGATGGAGACATCGAACGTGCCGCCGCCGAGGTCGTAGACCATGACCTTCTGGCTCTGCTCCTTGTCGACGCCGTAGGCGAGGGCCGCGGCCGTCGGCTCGTTGATGATACGCTTGACCTCGAGGCCGGCGATCTTACCGGCATCCTTGGTCGCCTGACGCTGCGCATCGGTGAAGTAAGCGGGAACGGTGATGACAGCTTCGCTCACGGGGCCGCCGAGGTAAGCCTCCGCGTCGCTCTTGAGCTTCTGCAGGATCATTGCGCTGATCTCCTGCGGGGTGTACTTCTTGCCGTCGACTTCGACTTTATAATCAGAGCCCATCTCGCGCTTGATCGAAGAGATCGTGCGCTCGGGGTTGGTGATGGCCTGACGCTTTGCGACCTGACCGACCATACGCTCGCCGGTCTTACTGAACGCGACGACGGACGGGGTGGTGCGGTTGCCTTCGGCGTTGGGGATGACGACGGCTTCGCCGCCTTCCATCACGGCCACACAAGAGTTGGTAGTACCAAGGTCAATACCGATAACTTTAGACATAATGTTGTCCTCCTAAGATCTATCTTAATTTTTTTGTTAACCACTTTATATGTTCATTTCGCGTCCGCAGACGCGAAACAAAATCGAATCGTTTTTTTTGACGACAGAAGGTGAATTGCCGCAAAGCGGCAAGAGAAGCCGCCCTGGGGCGTGCGCGTCAGAAAAAACACATCTCAGCCCTGAAACGTGCGAGCGCAGCGAGTGCGCTGCACAGGGCTGCAAGCCCTTTCAAAAATGTGTGCCACACATTTTTGAGGAACTTTTAGTTGGCCACTTTTACAATGGCAAATCGCAGCACCTTATCGCCCAGCGTGAAGCCCTGCTGGAGCACCTCGACCACGGTGTTTTCCCCGTAGTTTTCGTCTTCCACATGCATCACGGCATTGTGCTTTTCGGGGTCAAAGGGCTTTCCGGCGGCGTCCATCGTTTCAACGCCCAGCTTTTTGAGGCTCTCTTTGAACTGGTTGAACACCATTTCAAGGCCCTTGCGGTGGGGCGACTCCTCGTCGCCATACTGGGCAAGGCCGCGCTCGAGGTTATCGTAAACGCCCAGCAGCGCCTTGATCGTGTCGATCTTCGCATCAGCGTAAAGGTTTTCCTTTTCCTTCGCGGTGCGCTTGCGGTAGTTATCGTATTCGGCGGCAAGGCGCAGGTATTTGTCCTGCTCCTCGGCAAGCGACTTGGCAAGGCCTTCCATCTTCTCCATCTGCTCGCGCGTGACGGTGAAGGTCTCGGGCTCCGCGCTCTTCTCAGCGGTCTCGTCAGCCTTGGCAGTTTCTGCGGTCTTGGCCGCCTCGTCTGCTGTCGGCTGCTGCGCCGTGTTCTTTTCCGGCGTGCTCTCCGCCGCGTTCTGCTTGTCTTTCTTACCCATTTCTTACTCCTTATCTTCTTCCTTGGGCGGAAGCTCGTTCTTGCCGAACATCCGCGTCAGGCTGTCTGCAAAATAACTCAGCCGCGCGGTCACGGTGGCGTAGTCCATTCTGGTGGGACCCACCACACCGACGAGGCCGCGCATCCCGTCGCCGATATCGTAGCTGGCGACGACCACGCTCGTTTCCTTGAGCGCCTCGTTCACGTTTTCCGGCCCGATCAGGATCTTGAGCGGCGCGCCGTCATCCGGCACGGGAAGCTCTTCCTTGTTATCCACAAGGAATGTCACGAGATCGTGCGCCTTGTCGACATCGCGGTACTCAGGCATTTTCAAGATCTGGCTCGCGCCCGCGGTCTCCACATTGCGCTGCGCGCTCTGCTCGAGCACACCGATCGCATATTCGACCGCTTTGGACACCACTAAAAATAGCTCGGGCGAAAGCTGCTCGGAAAGGCTCATCAGCCTTGCACTCATCTCATCGGCGCTCCGGCCGGTGAAGTGCGTGTTCAAAAGCTCCTTGACGTCCGCAAGCCGCTGACTGTCGAACGGGAGATCCGAGCGCTGGAGCTGACTCTTCACGCGGTTATCCTCGCCCATCACCACGACGATGAAGCTCATTTCATCGACCGCGATGAGCTCGAAGCGCTTGACGCTCGCCTCGCGCCGTCCGCCCGTCACGCTGTACACGGGGTAATTGACGATGCTCGACACCATCTGCCCCGCCTTGGCGATCACGCTGTCCGTGCCGCTGAGCTTGGACTTTAGCTGCTCGTTGATCTCCTCCGCTTCTGTTTCGGAGACCTCGCGCTTTTCCATCAGCTCGTTGACGTACAAGCGGTAACCTTTCGGCGACGGCACGCGTCCGGCGGACGTGTGCGGCTGCTCAAGGTAGCCCATTTCGACCAGGTCTGCAAGCTCGTTGCGGATGGTCGCGGAGCTCACCGAACCGCCCATCTCCTCGGCCAGCGCCTTGGAGCCGACCGCGCACGGTGGCGGAGGAAACGCTCCCGCCCATCTCCTGCGCGATGGCCTTCGAGCCGACCGGCTCGGCGGAGGCAATGTAATCCTCGATCACACGCTTGAGTATTTGCTTTTTGCGTGCGCTCAGCTCCATGCCTCCGACCACTCTCTCCATAGAGGCTTCTCTTTAGCACTCCTTTCCTCGAGTGCTAAACGCAGTGTACCACCAGTGTATGCCAATGTCAATAGGGCGGTGTGTAAACAGTTTGTGAACTAAGGGCGGATAAAAGAAGAAGAGGAAAACCGTTTCCGGTTTTCCTCTTCCTTTTTGCAATAGAATGCCTTATTCGGCCTTCGCGAGCCTCCGCTTTATTCGGCCTTCGCAGGCGGCGCGGCTTCGGCAGCCTTAGCTTCGGCGGCTGCCTTGGCGGCAGCGGCCTTGCGCTCGGCGGCAGCCTTCTGCGCGGCCTTGAACTTCTCCTTCTCCTCGGGAGTAGGGATGGGCTCGATGGCGTTCTTCGGGCAGGCCTTGGCGCACATGGTGCAGTTGCGGCACTTGGTGTAGTCGATGACGGCCACGTTGTTCACAACGTGGATGGCGTCGAACTTGCAGGTGCGCTCGCACATGCAGGCGATGCAGGAGTTGGCGCAGACCTTGGTGACGGCGGGCCCCTTGTCCTTGTTCGCGCAGTTGACGAACACCTTCTGCTTGTAGGGCACCTCGACGATCAGCTTGCGCGGGCAGGCCTCACGGCAGGCGCCGCAGTTGGTGCACTTCTCCTTGTCAACCTCGGCAACGCCCTGTCATTGATATGCAGAGCGTCGAACTGGCAGGCGGCAACGCAGGAGCCGAAGCCCAGACAGCCGAAGGAGCACGCGGTCGGGCCGCCGGCGACCTTGAGTGCGCCCACGCAGTCGTGAAGACCGACATACTCGAAGTTCTTTCACAGCGGCTCGCCGCCGTTGCACAGCACGTGCGCGACCTGCTTCTCACCGCTGGGGGCTTCCATGCCCATGATCTCAGCAATCTTGGCAGCGCCCTCCGCGCCGCGGGCGCGCAGGCGGTGACGGGAGCCTTACCGGCAAGAATTGCTTCGGCGCAGCCCGCGCAGCCGGGGTAGCCGCAGCCGCCGCAGTTTGCGCCGGCGAGGCAGGCCTGGATCTTGGGCAGGCGCTCATCGACCTTGACCTCAAAGACCTTGGCCGCAACGGAGAGGATCAGGCCGAACACGATCGCGATCGCGCCCAGAACGAGGACAGCAAAAATGATATTTTCCATATTCCATTACCCTCCTTACACGGGCCAGACCTGCAGGCCGGAGAAGCCCATGAATGCCAGGGCGATCAGACCTGCGGTGATCAGCGCGATGGGGAAGCCTTCAAAGCACTTGGGATAGTCGGCGAACTGCACGCGCTCACGGATGGTGGAGAACAGGTAGATCGCCAGCAGGAAGCCGAGGCCGCCGGTGATGCCGTAGACCACAGATGCGATGAAGGTGTAGTCGTTCTGCACGTTCAGCAGCACCACGCCGAGCACGGCGCAGTTGGTGGTGATGAGCGGCAGATACACGCCCAGAGCCGTGTACAGAGACGGCATGGACTTCTTGAGGAACATCTCGATGAACTGCACGAGACCGGCGATGACGAGGATGAACGCCACGGTCTGCATATAGCCGAGGTCCAGCGCGATGAGCAGCTTGTTCACGCCGAAGCAGACGGCGGAGGCGATGCCCATGACGAAGGTGACCGCGAGACCCATGCCGATGGCGGTGTCACTCTTCTTGGAGACGCCGAGGAACGGGCAGATACCGAGGAACTGCGCGAAGATGAAGTTATTGGTCAGGATCGCGCCGAGGGAAATGGCAAGCAAGGACGTGATACTCATTTAGTTGCCCTCCTTTTCGTTCTTTTCCGCGGCCTTCTTCTCGCCCTTGGCGAGCGCCCACTGCATCACGGCAATGAGCGTGCCGAGGCACAGGAAGCCGCCGACGGGCAGCACGAGCATCAGAGCCGGCGTGTAGGATGCGGGCATGATCTGAATGCCCATCAGGGTGCCGGCGCCGAGCAGCTCGCGCACCGTGCACATGATGACCAGAACGACGGTGTAGCCGATGCCCTGGCAGATGCCGTCCACAGCGGAGGCGGCGACGGAGTTCTTGCTGGCAAAGGCCTCGGCGCGGCCGAGCACGATGCAGTTGACGACGATCAGCGGAATGAACACGCCGAGGCTCTTGGCGATGTCGGGGAAGAACGCCTGCAGGCACAGGTCAACGATGGTGACAAAGCCCGCGATGACGACGATGTAGCACGCGATACGCACTTCATTGGGGATGATCTTGCGCAGGAGCGAAATAAAGATGTTGGAGAGCGTCAGGATGATGAGGACGGAAATGCCCATGCCGACGCCGTTGGAGATGCTGGTGGTGATGGCCATGGTGGAGCACATACCGAGGACCTGCACCAGAACGGGGTTTTGATAGATAAGACCGTCTTTGAGCTGTTTCTTAAAATTCATTGATCTCGTCCCCCTTTCTTAAGCCATGGCTTCCGCGGCGGCCAGAGCGGCATTCGCGCCCTTGGTGATGCCCTTGGTGGTCACGGTCGCGCCGGAAACGGCGTCGATGTTGGTCTTGACGACGAGCGAGCCCGCGCCGGACTTGCCGACGAACTGATCGAGCGCGCCGGTGCCGGCGGTGGTCGCCTCATTGGCGATGACCTTGGTGCCGATGCCGCTCGTTTCGGCGGCGTCGACTACGGAGATGCCGGTGATGGCAAGGTCGGCGTCCACGCCGACGATCATTTCGATGTCGCCCTGCGAGCCGCCGGCGACGATCTTGAACGCATAGCCGGCATCCTCGCCGTTCACGACGACGCGGTAGGCCTCGGTGAGCTTGCCGCTCTGCGTCTTGGCGGCGTCGATAGCGGCCTGCGGGATCTCCTCGATGGGCGGGAACTCGCAGTCGGGCGAGCTGACGACCGCCGCGAGAGCGACCTCGGTGTTCGCCTTGTTGATGGCTGCGATCTTATCCTCGGTGAGCGCGTTGGTCGCGCCGAGCAGCGCCGCGACGACCAGAGAAATGGCGGTCAGCGTGCCGGCGACCTTGAGAATGAATTTACCTTCGATCTTCATTATTTTGCCGCCTCCTTCTTGGCTTTCTTGTCAACGCCGAAGCGGGTGGGCTTGGTGTATTTGTCGATGATCCAGGTGCAGCAGTTCATGACCATGATGGAGTAGCAAACGCCCTCATTGTAAGAACCGAAGTACCGGATGAACACGGTGAACAGGCCGCAGCCGATACCGTAGATCAGCTGGCCCTTCTTGGTGACGGGGGAGGTGACATAGTCGGTCGCCATGAAGAAAGCGCCCAGGAACAGACCGCCGCCGAGCACATTGTAGAGCATGAAGGTCATGGGGTCGTTGCCGCGCGGGAACAGGAAGGTGACGACCGCGACGGTGGCGATGTAGGCGACCGGAGTCTGCCAGGAGATGACCTTGCGGACGATGAGGTAAACGCCGCCGATGAGCAGCATCAGCGCGGAGACCTCACCGGCAGAACCGCTGATGAAGCCGATGGCCATATCCTTGATGGGATAGGCGGCGGTCAGCGCCTCCATGTCGCCGGCCTTGAGCAGAGCCATCGGGGTCGCGCCGGTGGCGGCGTCGACCTTACTCCAGCTGGTCATGGCGGAGGCGTAGCACGCGACGAGCGCGGCACGCGCGGCGAGCGCGGGGTTGAGGAAGTTTTTGCCCAGGCCGCCGTAGAGCTGCTTGACGACGAAGATGGCGAAGAAGTTGCCGACCACGAGCATCCACACGGGAAGCTCCGGCGGGCAGACCATGCTCAGCAGCAGGCCCGTGACGGCGGCGGACAGGTCGCCGATCATCTGGGGCTTGTGCAGCAGCTTGCGGTAGAGCCACTCAAAGAAGATGGCGGAGGCGACGGAAACGACCGCGGAGATCGCCACGCGGACGCCGAAGTGCCACACGCCGAAGAGCAGGGCGGGCATCAGGGCGATGATGACGTCGAGCATCAGCCCGCGCGTGTCCTCGCCGTTGCGGATGTGGGGGTTGGAGGAAGCTCTGAGCTTCAGATTCTTATAATCAGTCATTTCTCTTATGCCTCCTTCTTCGCAGCCTCGGCAGCCTTGGCGGCCTCGGCGGCGGCTTTTCTCTTGGCGGCAGCGTCCTTGACCTTCTGCTTGCCGGTCTTGAAGGTCTGCGTCAGGTGCAGACGGCCCGGGCAGATGTAGGCGCAGGCGCCGCATTCCATGCAGTCCATGATGTTGGCGGCCTCCAGCTCCTCGATCATGCCCTTCTGCTCATACATATACATATAGAGGGGCTCGAGGTGCACGGGGCAGGCCTCAACGCAGCGGCCGCAGCGGATGCAGGTCGGGTCCTCGGCGGCCTTGTTCTCATTCGCGGCGAACGCCAGCACCGCGCCGGTGCCCTTGGCCACGGGGAAGTCGCGGAGTACTGCGCCATACCCATCATCGGGCCGCCGGCGATGATCTTGAAGGTCTCGTCCTTCAAGACCGCCGCAGTAATCAAACAGGAGCGAAACGGGCGTGCCGATCGGGCACTCGAGGTTCTTCGGCTCGATCACGCCGGAGCCGGACACGGTGACGACCTTGCGCACAACGGGCATGCCGTCGTTGATGGCATGGAAGATGGCGATGGTCGTGTTGATGTTGAACACGGCGCAGCCGATGGCGCGGGAAGACCGCCGGGAGGCACCTGCTTGCCGGTGATTGCCTGGCAGAGCTGCTTTTCGCCGCCCTGCGGGTAGCGGCAGTGCAGAGATTCGACCATGACGGGAGCCTTGGTCTCGGCAATGACCTGTTGAGCGACTCGATGCCGTTCTTCTTGTTGTCCTCCACGCCGATGATGGCTTTGCTCACGCCGAACATCTTGACGAGGTAGCTTCGCAGCCGCCGATGATCTCAGCGGTGGCGCTCAAGCATCGCGCGATGGTCGCCGGTGATGTAGGGCTCGCACTCCGCGCCGTTGATGATCACGGTATGACCTTGCCGATGCCGCTGGAGATCTTCGTGTGCGTGGGGAACGTTGCGCCGCCCATACCGACGATACCGGCCTGCTTGACCATTTCGATCATCTCATCCGTGGTCAGAGCGTTCGGGTCGGCCGGAGCCTTGACCTCTTCGCTGACGGTGTTCTGATAATCGTTCTCGATCACGACGGAGGTCATGTTGCCGCCCATGGAATACGGGCGCGGCTCGATCGCGACCACCTTGCCGGAAACGCTGGCATGGATGGGAGCGCCGAGACCTTTGAATTCGCCGATCTTCTGTCCAAGCTTGACATAGTCACCCTCGGAGACGATGGGGGTACACGGTGCACCGAAGTGCATCGACATGGGAATCACCACCTGAGCAGGGGCTTGTAGAGCTGCTCGATGGCCTTCTTCATTCGTAGCAGCCTTCATATCATTGGGATGAACGCCGCCAAAGAAAGCTTGTGCCATTGTCTTCCGTATCATGCCCATCCGTCAGCTCGACCGCGCTGCAATCAGGCGCGAGGCCAGAGAACTGATCCGCACGGCGAGGGTCTCGCCCATCAAATTCACACTGCTGTTTCTTGCCGTTTCGCTTGCCCTGAGCCTGCTCGACACGGCGCTCACGAGCCTGACCGGCCGCATCGTCGGCGTGGCCTTTGTGTCCGTTTCTTTCGCCAGCATCCTCATCGGCCTCATTACGCAGGTGCTCGACGCGGGCTATAAGTGCTACTGTCTCGGCGTTCACCGCCGCGAGGAGATGCCCTACGAGAGCCTGTTCGACGGCTTCACCTTTGCCGGCAAGGTCATCGCCCTGTACATCGTCGAGGGCTTTTTCGTCGCCCTGTGGTCGATGCTTTTCGTGATCCCCGGCATCATTGCGGTCTACCGCTACTCCTTCGCCATCTGGAACCTCTGCCAGAATCCGGAGCTTGGCGTGATGGAGGCGCTTAACCGCAGCAAGCGGCAGACGATCGGCTACAAGGGCCAGCTGTTCGGTCTGCATCTGAGCTTCATCGGCTGGTACCTCATCGTTTTTGTGATCGTCGGCGTTTACGAGGGCGTTATCCTCGCGCTCATGCCGGACAGCTTCCTCGGCATCATGCTCGGCTCGCTGATCCTCACGGTGCTCACCGGAGTCGTGGACATTTACCTCACGCCCTACTTCGCCCTCTCGGAATGCGGGTTCTACCTGCGCGCCACCGCGCCGGAGGAGCCGCCGCGGCAGGATCGCAGCAGCTACACGCCGGAGTTCTAAAAAATTATTTACAAGCTGTATAAAACCTGCTATACTCTACGAGCTGTAATTGCAATCTGTAGAAATGAGGAAGAAAAACGCGCATGAACGCTGATTTTTCGCGCACCCTGGCCCTGCTGCGGCAGGAGAAAGAGATCTCCCAGCGCAAGGCGGCTGCCGACCTCGGCATCTCGCAGGCGCTTTTGAGCCACTATGAAAACGGCGTCCGCGAACCGGGACTCGCCTTTGTGAAGAAGGCGTGCGACTACTATCATGTCTCTGCGGACTATCTGCTCGGCCGCACGCTCGACCGCGACGGCGGCATGATCGACTCCGACGAGCTGTACGACTCGAGCGACGAGAAGGGCACCCTGCGCGGCAGCATCGCCGCTACGCTGCAAAAGAAGCTGCTGGTGAACACCGTCAACCTGCTCTTCGAGCTGCTCGGCAAGACGAATTGCCGTGAGGCCGTCACCGCGGCGGGACAGTATCTCGGCGCGGCGATCTATCCGCTCTACCGTGCGCTGCACCGCGCCGCGGGCGGGAAGGACGCCTTCTTCGCGCTCGACGCGGCGGCCTTCTCCGCCGGCGCAAGCGACGCCGCGATGCTGCAAAGCCGCGCGCTCTACCGCCTTGCGCTCGAGCGGCACGCCGCCGGGGACGGCGCGTTTCCCGCGATGGACGCCGAGACGCTGACCGGCAGCTACCCCGGCCTCGCGCAGAGCATGACGCAGGTGCTGCACGCCGCCGACGAGCAGGCTAATAAATGGATCGCGCAGATGCCATCTTCCCATTAACACCATGCAGGAGCAACCGCTATGAACGAAAAAAACATCCGCAACTTCAGCATCATCGCGCATATCGACCATGGCAAGTCCACGCTGGCGGACCGCCTGCTGGAAAAGTGCAACGCCGTCTCCGCGCGTGAGATGGAGGATCAGATCCTCGACAATATGGACCTCGAGCGCGAGCGCGGCATCACCATCAAGGCCCGTGCCGTCACCTTTGACTACACCGCGCAGGACGGGCAGGTCTACACGCTCAACCTCATCGACACCCCGGGTCATGTGGACTTCAACTACGAGGTCTCGCGCTCTCTCGCCGCCTGCGAGGGCGCGCTGCTCATCGTGGACGCCTCACAGGGCATCGAGGCGCAGACGCTCGCGAATACTTATCTTGCGATGGAGCACGATCTGGAGATCCGCCCCGTCATCAACAAGATCGACCTGCCTGCCGCCGATCCCAAGCGTGTGAAGGAGGAGATCGAGAATATCCTTGCCATCCCCGCCGAGGACGCGCCGGAGATCTCCGCCAAGCTCGGCATCAACATCGACGCGGTGCTTGAGGACATCGTCCACAACCTCCCCGCACCCAAGGGCGACCCGAACGCCCCGCTCAAGGCGCTGATCTTCGACAGCTATTATGACGCCTACCGCGGCGTGATCGTCTATATGCGCCTCAAGGACGGCACCATCAGGCCCGGCATGGAGATCAGGATGATGGCGACCGGCGCGACCTTCAAGGTGCTCGAATGCGGCCTGATGCGCCCGTTGGGGCTGGAGCCGGCGAAGCAGCTTGAGGCCGGTCAGGTCGGCTACTTCACCGCCAGCATCAAGGACGTCCACGAAACGCAGATCGGCGACACCGTGACGGGCGCGGAGAACCCCGCGAGCGAGCCGCTGCCCGGCTACCGCAAGGTGCGCTCGATGGTCTACTGCGGCATCTACACCGAGGACGGCAGCAAGTACCCCGACCTGCGCGATGCGCTGGAAAAGCTCCAGCTCAACGACGCCAGCCTGACCTTCGAGCCGGAAAGCTCCGTCGCCCTCGGCTTCGGCTTCCGCTGCGGCTTCCTCGGGATGCTGCACATGGAAGTCATTCAGGAGCGGCTTGAGCGCGAATTTGACCTCGACCTCGTCACCACGCTGCCGAGCGTTATTTATGAGGTCTACAAGACCGACGGCACGATGGTGCGCGTGGACAATCCGCACAACTACCCCGACCCGAGCGTCATCGAGCACGCGGAGGAGCCCTACGTCAAGGTCACCATCGTTACGCCGCCCGACTACGTCGGCAACATTATGCCGATGTGTCAGGAGCGCCGCGGTGAATTTAAGGATATGCAGTACCTTGATACCTACCTCGTCGAGCTGCACTACGAAATGCCGCTCAACGAGATCATCTACGATTTCTTCGACGCGCTCAAGGCCAACACCAAGGGCTACGCCTCGCTTGACTACGAGCTTTCCGGCTACCGCCGCAGCGAGCTGGTGAAGGTCGATATGCTGCTCAACGGCGACCAGGTGGACGCGCTGAGCTTTATTGCACATAAGGATAAGGCGTATCCCCGCGCGCGCCGCCTGTGCGAAAAGCTCAAGGATAACATTCCCCGCCAGCTCTTCGAGGTGCCGGTGCAGGCCGCCATCGGCGGACGCGTCATTGCGCGCGAGACGGTCAAGGCCATGCGCAAGGACGTGCTCGCCAAGTGCTACGGCGGCGACATCACGCGCAAAAAGAAGCTGCTCGAAAAGCAGAAGGAGGGCAAGAAGAAGATGCGCAACCTCGGCACCGTGCAGGTTCCGACGGAGGCGTTCATGGCCGTTCTCAAGCTGGACGAGTGATTTTTGCCCTCCTGCGAGCGCAGGCGAGCCGCCGCGGCAGCGGCGTGCGTTGAATGACGGCGGCGGAGCCGCCGAAAGGGCGCGGCCCTTTCGGGCAAAAAGAAGATGCGCAATCTCGGCACGGTGCAGGTGCCGACGGAGGCGTTCCTTGCCGTCCTCAAGCTGGACGAGTGATTTTTGCCCTCCTGCGAGCGCAAGCGAGCCGCCGCGGCAGCGGCGTGCGTTGAATGACGGCGGCGGAGCCGCCGAAAGGGCGCGGCCCTTTCGGGCAAAAAGAAGATGCGCAGCCTCGGCACGGTGCAGGTGCCGACGGAGGCGTTCCTTGCCGTCCTCAAGCTGGACGAGTAAATTTTCGGATTGGAGGCTTTTTCATGCTTTTGGATCATTATGTCAGCGCCATGCCCTGCTGGAAGGGCCGCGTAGACAGCGACAGCGATTACGACGCCTTCCGCTGGCACCAGTGGGTGCAGCCGCTCGATCTCAACGACGGCGGTGCGCCGTTCGACGGGGCGCTCGGCTTTGCCTTTGTCGGCTTTTGCAGCGACAAGGGCGTGGCGCGCAACAAGGGCCGCACCGGCACGGCGCTCGCGCCGGACTTCGTGCGCGGTCAGATGTCGAACCTGCCCTGCACCTTTTCGCAGGAGGTCAAGCTCTTCGACGCGGGCGACATTGTCTGCGACGAGATATCCCTCGAGGAGGGCCAGCGTGAGCTGGGCCTCGCGGTCGAGGAGATATTGCGCCGCAGGCTCTTCCCCATCGTGCTCGGCGGCGGTCACGAGACGACCTTCGGCCACTTTCAGGGCCAGCACAATTACCTCAAGGACAAGGGCCGTACGCCGGAGCTCGGCATCGTGAACTTCGACGCGCACTTCGACCTGCGCCCCTACGACATGGGCAATTCCTCCGGCACGATGTTCCGCCAGATGGCGGACGTGTGCAGGGCCGAGGGCACGCCGTACCACTACTTCCCCATCGGCATCCAGCAGCACAGCAACACCGTGAGCCTGTTCAAAAAGGCGCGGGAGCTGGGCGTTGACTATGTGCTCGCCAAGGAGATCCAGGGCAGCAATATGGAGTCCATTTTGGAGCGCATGGACACCTTCCTCTACCGCTGCCGCGACGCCTACATCACCGTCTGCACGGACGTGTTCTCCTCGGCCTTCGCGCCCGGCGTCAGCGCGCCGCAGTCGCTGGGACTCGATCCCGAGGTCGTGCTGCCGCTGCTCAAGCACGTTCTGCGCACGCGCAAGGTCCGCGGCTTTGACATCTGCGAGATATCGCCGCGCTTCGATCAGGACAACACCACCGCCAACCTCGGCGCGGTCATCATCTTCGCGGTCATCAACACGCTCTGCCGCATGAACGGTCTGGAATACGCCGCCGAATAAGCGGCGGACGCGATGAAAAAAAGAGACGAAAGCGCATGCGCTTTCGTCTCTTTTCTTATGCCGTTATCCGAAGAACAGCGGACCTTCTCCGCCGTCGATGTAGCGGTCGCTGCGCGAGCCGACACGCACGAGCTTCAGCGACACGGCGAACAGCGCAAGCACAAAGACAAGGAACATCCATTCGCAGTTAGGGTCCTCCATCGTGGCGATGAAATCATAGGCGCCGTGCAGCAGCGCGGGCATCAGGACCGCCATCGTGCGGCAGCGCTTGGCCTTCACGAAGTCGCCGTCGTTGTCATAGCGCTTGGCGCGGCCGTAGTAGACGCCCATGAACACGCCGAAGCAGGCGTGGCCGGGGACTGCGGTCACGGCGCGCACGAGCGCGGTGCTCAGGCCGTACATGGCGACGTAGCCGAGATTTTCCCACAGGGCGAAGCCGAGCGAGACGAACACGGCGTACACCACGCCATCGAACTGGCAATTGAAGGCGTCGGAGCGCCATGTCCGGCGGCGGAGCAGGATATACTTCGCGCCCTCCTCGGAAAAGGCGACGATGACAAAGTACATGATGACGTTGTAGGGCAGGGAGTTTTCCGCATAGACGCTCCCGAGCAGGGCTGAGCCGAGCTCCTCGAGCACCATCGCGATGACCGTGGCGAACACGCCGCGCAGGATCAGCGAGAGCAGAAGCCCCGACGGCTCCGGCTCCAGACGGTCGGCGCGATAGACCCTGATGAGCAGAAAGACCGCCGGCACGACCGCCGCGGCGATCAGAATGGGATTCATGTAAAGAAGAAACATACGGCACCTCTTGAGCATTGATCTGAAAGCATGATACGCTGTTTTTCGCCGTTTGGCAACGTCCGCGCGAAAAATTTTCAGCGCGGCTTGCCGCGCCGCGGCAAAACGGATATAATAGGAGCAAGATTTTCCCGACCAAAGGAGGCCGACTATGCCGCAGCTTTTGTTTGTGGATGCCTGTGTGCGGGGCGCGGAGTCCCGCTCACGTATGCTCGCCGAACGCTTTTTATCGTCCTACGCCGCTGCGAATCCGGACGCAGCGATCCTTCGCCGCGATCTCATGCGCGACCGTCTCGAGCCGCAGTACCCCGAGGTGCTGGCCCGCCGCGACGCGCTTGCCGCCGCGGGGAAGCTCGACGATCCGCTGTTCGCCGACGCATGGCAGTTTGCCCGCGCGGACCGCATCGTGCTCGCTGCGCCGTTCTGGGAATTATCCTTCCCCGCCATTCTGAAAATTTACCTTGAGCGCGTTTCCATGCGCGACATCACCTTCGGCTACGAGGAAAGCGGGCTTGTCGGCCGCTGCCGCGCGGAAAAGCTGCTGCTCGTCACCACGCGCGGCGGGGATTACTCCCTGCCGGAAACGGAATGGATGGAGATGGGCGCGCGCCAGCTCAAGGCGCTGTGCGCCATGTTCGGCATCCCGAAATTTGAGCTGCTCTGCGCCGAGGGGCTGGACGACGAGCGCGTGGACGCGCAAGCGCGGATGGACGAGGCCCTTGCCCGCGCCGACGCGCTGGGAAAGACCTTTTGACGCGAAAGAGGAGAAGGCTGCGGCCTTCTCCTCCCCCCTTTTACAGCTCCAGCGAAAGCTGCTCGCGCTCGAGCCCGCTCGGGTCGATGCCGAACTCGCTCGGCAGAAAGCGCGGGCAGACGTTTTCCGATGTGCAGATCACCGACGCGGCCAGCCGCGTGCCGATCTCGCAGGCCTCCGCCATCGTCTTGCCGTAGGTCAGGCCGATGGTCACGCCCGCGAAGAAGGCATCGCCCGCGCCGGTGGTGTCCTTCACGTCCACCTTCTTGGCGGGGCACCAGCCCTCCTCACCGTCGTTCGTGGCATACACCGCGCCCTGCGCGCCCATCGTCACCACCATGCGCGGGATCTGTGCGCTGCGGATGCGCGCGGCGAGGAGCCTCTGCATCTCCTCCGGCGTCTTGTCGTCGTAATCCTCGGAGAAAAGGATGCCCGCCTCCTGCTGGTTGCAGACGAAGCAATGCGTCGAGCGGAAGAAGTCGCGCCGCTCCACCGCGATGCTCATGTTCGACACCACCGCGTACACCGGCTTGTGATATTTCTCGGCAAGGGCAAAGACCTTCTTCACGATCTCCTTATCCATGTCGATCTCAAAGGCGATGCTGTCGGCGCGGGAAATGATCTCGTCGCCCTGCTCCTCTAAAATGCTCAGGATCGGACGGAGGTCGGGCCGCTTGGAGATGGCCGCCACCACGTCGCCGCCGTTGTCGAAGATAGCGAGCCAGGTGCCCATGCCGTCCTTCGTTACGCGGATGTAGTCCGTGTTGACCTTATGCGCCTTGAGCTTGCGCACCACATCCGCGCCCGCGCCGGTGTCGTCCACCAGACCGATGAAGGTCGGCTGCAGCTCGACGTTGGCAAAGTCCTCCACAATGTTGCGGCTCACGCCGCCGTGCATCTGCTCCACCCGGCCGGCGTTGCGCCCGCCGGGAATGTAAACGTCCGAGGGATAGCCCTTGATGTCCACAAAGACCGCGCCCAAAACGACAATGCCCATTTCTCTTCTCTCCGTTTCATTGGTTTCTGCTTCCATGATAACACACTTTCTGCGGACTGCAAGCCCCTATCCTTTTTCCGCGCGTGCGGCGCGGCGATACTCCGTCGGTAGCGCGCCGTAGGCTTTGCGGAATTCGGCGGAGAACTTGCTCGCGCTCTCGTAGCCGATGGCAGCGGCGATCTCCGCCATGCTCGCGTCCGTTTCGTGCAGCAGCTCTGCCGCGCGCTCCATGCGGTGCTCGCGGATGTGCGCGGCGATGGACTGCCCGTAAACGGTCTTGAAGACCTCCTTCATCGTGGAGGGGTTCATCAGGAAGCGGCGCGAGAGCTCGTCGATGGTGATGCGGCTGGAGAGGTCTGCGGTCAGCGCCTCGTGGACGCGGCGGATGGTCTCAAGCTGCTCGGCGCTGCACCCGTGCGCGCCCTCGAGCGCGTGCGCGTCGAGCGGCGGCAGGTGCGGGGCGGAGGCGACGTCCTCGCCTTCCTCGGGGCAGGCGATCTCCACGGTGCGCTCGATCATACGGTGCAGCAGCTGCGCCTGCTCGCTCTCTGCGGCCTTATAGTAGACCTCCTTGCCGTCGCGGCGGCTGACGATCAGTCCGCTCTCACGCAGCTGGCGCAGGTGATGCGAGAGCGCGGGCGGGCTCATGCCCATCATGGCCGCGAGGTTGACCACGCACTCCTCGCAGTGGCACAAAAGCCAGAAGAGCCGCACGCGGTTTGCGTCGGAGAGCTGGCGAAAGACCAGCGCGACGGTTTGAAAATACTCGGTCCTGCGGAGGTACTCCTCCAATTCATGCAGATGCGAGGCGTCCTCGTGCTGATGGGGAAGCTCAAACGGTTCCATATTTCCGCTCCTTTTCCGGTAGTCCTGTGTGTCGAATCTCCCGTTTGGCAGGACTTTTCGCCCGTTCGGCAGAGAACGCGGCGAAGTCCTTGACTTTTTCGGGTATCTTCAGTATAGTACAGCTATAAGAATTAAACAAGTGCTTAATTGTTTAAGCGACAAAAAGAAAGGGGCATTTTAGGATGAAAAAGACCTATCCGATCGAAGTGGACTGCGCCAACTGCGCGAATTTGATGGAGGATGCCGCGAAGAAGACCGAGGGCGTCGCGGACGCGGTGGTCAACTTCATGACGCAGAAGATGACGGTGGAATTTGCCGACGGTCAGGACCCCAAGACCGTGATGAAGGCCGTTTTGAAGAACTGCAAAAAGGTCGAGGACGACTGCGAGATCTACCTGTAAATCACACCGCCCCGGGGACAGACCTCGGGGCGGACTTCTACGGAGGGCTTTCTCATGACGAAGAAACAGAAAAAGATGCTCTATCGCATCTTGGCCGCGGCGGTGCTGTTCCTCGCGGCGAAATTGATTCCCCTGCCGATGCTCGTCTCCGCCGCGCTCTATTTTGCGGCCTACCTGACGGTCGGCTGCGACATCCTGCGCAAGGCGTGGAAGGGCATCTGCAACCGGCAGGTGTTCGACGAAAATTTTCTCATGGCGGTTGCGACCGTCGGTGCCATCGCGCTGGCGCTCTATGAAAGGAGCGGCGACTATTCCGAGGCCGTCGCCGTTATGCTCTTTTATCAGATCGGCGAGCTGTTCCAGAGCTACGCGGTCGGCAAGTCCCGCCGCAGCATCACCGCGCTCATGGACATCCGCCCCGACTACGCGAACATCGAGCGCGACGGTAAGCTCGAGCAGGTCGACCCCGACGACGTCGCGGTCGGCACGACCATCGTTGTCCAGCCGGGTGAAAAGGTGCCCATCGACGGCGTGGTCGAGGACGGCGTCTCCACGCTCAACACCGCCGCGCTGACCGGCGAGAGCCTGCCGCGCGATGTGAGCGCAGGCGACGAGATCATCAGCGGCTGCATCAATATGACGGGCGTTCTGAAGGTCCGCACAACGAAGGCGTTCGGCGAATCCACGGTTTCCAAAATTCTGGAGCTGATGGAAAATTCCAGCAGCCACAAGTCCCGCTCCGAGAGCTTCATTTCCCGCTTTGCCAAGGTCTACACCCCCGCCGTGTGCTACAGCGCGCTCGCGCTCGCCATTCTGCCGCCGCTTGTGCTGACCGTCTCCGGCGCGGACGCGGACTGGGGCACCTGGGTCTACCGTGCGCTGACCTTCCTCGTCATCTCCTGCCCCTGCGCGCTCGTCATCAGTATCCCGCTCAGCTTCTTCGCCGGCCTCGGCGGCGCGGGCAAGGAAGGCGTGCTCATCAAGGGCTCCAACTACCTCGAGGCCCTCTCCCAGACGAAGACCGTCGTATTCGACAAGACCGGCACGCTCACGCAGGGTGTGTTTGAGGTCAGCGCCGTGCATCACAGCCCGATGGCGCAGGAAAAGCTGCTCGAATACGCGGCGCTTGCCGAGTGCGCGTCCTCGCACCCCATCAGCAAGAGCCTGCAAAAGGCTGCCGGCGGTGCGCTGGACCGCTCCCGCGTCACGGACATTCAGGAGCACAGCGGCCGCGGCGTGACCGCGGTGGTGGACGGCGTGGCCGTCGCCGCCGGAAACGGCAAGCTCATGGAGGAGCTGGGCGTCGCGTGGCACGAGTGCCACAGCGTCGGCACCATCGTCCATATCGCGGTGAACGGCGAGTACGCGGGCCACATCGTCATCTCCGATGTGGAAAAGCCCCATTCCCGCGACGCCATCGCCGCGCTCAAGGCGGCGGGCGTCACCAAGACCGTCATGCTCACCGGCGACATTCAGAAGGTCGCGGACTATGTGGCGCGCGACCTCGGGGTGGATGAGGTCCGCGCGGAGCTGCTGCCCGCCGATAAGGTCGCGCGGGTCGAGGAACTGCTCAAGGCCGAGCCGGAGGGCGCGAAGCTCGCCTTCGTCGGCGACGGCATCAACGACGCGCCCGTGCTCTCCCGCGCGGACATCGGCATCGCCATGGGCGCGATGGGCAGCGACGCGGCTATCGAGGCCGCCGACGTGGTGCTGATGGACGACGATCCGATGAAGATCGCCAAGGCCATCAAGATCTCCCGCAAGTGCATCCGCATCGTGCATGAGAACATCGTCTTTTCCCTCGGCGTGAAGCTGCTGTGCCTGCTGCTCGTCGCCCTCGGCTTTGCGAATATGTGGATGGGCATTTTCGCCGACGTCGGCGTGATGGTCCTCGCGGTGCTCAACGCCATCCGCGCCCTGCGCGTGCACGATCTGTGAAAAACACTCCCCAAATAAAAATCAAACGCTCCGGCCTTCGTCGGGGCGTTTGATTTTTACACTTCATTTCGCCCGCGCGTGGCGCATGGCACGGAACAGCATCGCGGCGACAAAGCCGGTCAGCGCGCCGGTGAACACCGACACGAGCAGCAGGAACGGCAGGTAAGCGAGCGGCGCGGCCGAGCCGAGCGTGAGCATCGCGGCGGCGACCTGTCCGCAGTTGTGCGCCGCCGCGCCGCCGACAGACACGCCGTAGACCGAGAGCCGCGGCAGAGCGTGCAGCGCGATCATCACCAGCATGGCGGCAAGTCCCCCGAGCAGCGAGAAAAGGAGCGCCGAGGCGTTGCCCGCAAAGAGCGAGCCGAGCAGACAGCGCACCACGAGGATGGCGAGCGCGCTCGATGCGCCGAGGGCATAGAGCGCGTAGACCGTCACGATGTTCGCAAGCCCGAGCTTCACGCCGGGCAGCGGCAGCAGCGGAGGGAAAAAGGACTCCAGATAGGAGAGCGCGAGCGCCAGCGCGGCAAGCACGGCGCAGGTCGTGATAGCTTTCGTTGAGAACCTCATACCGCCCCTCCTAACCCGTCACGAGGTCGTAGCCGTCGGCGGCGCCGACCAGCTCCACCACGATGCGCGCGGGCAGGCACACGATGCTCTGCCCCGCGCGGGAGACCGCGCCGGAGTGGACGCAGTCCTGCCCCGGGCAGTCGCTCTGCGTGACCGACACCGCGCCGCCCGCCGCCGTGACCGTCAGCGTGTAGCCGTTGTTCGCATAGGTATGCGTGCCGAACTGCGCGAGCGGGAGCCGGTCGAGCTCCTGTCCGTCGGCGGAGACCACGACCGTCAGCGCACCGCTCTGCGGCGCGCGGGCGGCGAGAAACGGCCTGACCGCCAGCGCCGCGGCGAGCGCCAGCACGACGAGCACCACGAGCGCGTCATAGCGGTTGGGGCGCAGCTCAGGCGATGATGGCTTCGTAGACATAGGTTCCCTCCTCGCTCGGCTCAAAGCGTTCCGCCAGTCCCGCAGTATAGCGCACATGGCCGTCATCGGTCACAAGGATCAGCTCGATGCGCAGATTTTTCTCCGCCGCGAGCGTATCGCGCAGCGCAAGGCTTCCCGCCTCGCCGAGCACAAAGCAGGCGGTGGAGAGTGCGTCGGCCCACGCGCCGTCGCCGCACATGACCGTCACGCTTACCAGCCCGCTCTCGGCAGGCTTCCCGGTCTTGGGGTCGATGATGTGGTGGTAGCGCACGCCGTTTTCCTCAAAGCCGCGCTCATAGATGCCGGAGGTCACCACGAAGGTGTCCGCCGCCGTCAGCACGCCGAGAAATTTCGACGGGTCGGCAGGGTCCTTGACCGCGACGCGCCAGTCGCTGCCGTCCGGCTTCGCGCCGAGCAGCCCGACGTCGCCGCCGAGGTCGATGACCGCGCTCGTTACGTTGAGCTCTGCGAGGACGGTGCGTACCGCATCGCCCGCATAGCCCTTGGCGATGCCGCCGAGGTCGAGCTGCGCACCGTCCGAGAGGGCGATCGTATTGCCGTCCACCGACAGCTTTTCCAAACCGACGTGCGTAAGCAGCGTGGACAGCTCCTCGTCCGACGGCACGCGCGGCGCATCGCCGGTGAAGTCCCATGCGTCCATCACGGGCGCGACGGTGGGATCGAACGCCCCGCCCGAAAGCTCGCCGATGGTCTGCGCAATGTCCGTGAGTTGGGCAAGCTCCGCGTCCTCGACCGTGCCGTCGCGGTTGAGCGCGCTTACCGTGCTTGTCTCGTCGTGGCGGTCGAGCTTCGCGTCGAGCGTGCGCAGCGTTTCCTCCGCCGCGTCGAGTGCGGCGGAGGCGTTTTCGCCGTAGGCGGTCAGATTCATCACCGTGTCCATCGTGTAGACCGTGCGTGTCTCGCCCATTTCCTGCTGCTCTCCCCCGCCGCAGGCGGTGAGGGACAGCGCGAGCGCCGCGGTCAGAACGGCTGTCAACATACGTTTTGTCATAGCTTCCTCCGAAATAATGAAGCGTTCGTTAGTGTGCCCGCAGCACGCGCCCCCGTGTCTCGCCGGTAAACTGCCCGTCCATGATCTCCGGTACGCCCGCGACGAACACGGCGTCCATGCCCGAGGCAAGCTGCCGCGGAGCGGTGTAGGCGCCGTTCTCCCGAATATTTTCCGGCGAGAACAGGCACAGGTCGGCGTCCGCGCCGACGGCGATGCGTCCCTTGCGGGAAAGACCGAGCCGGTCGGCGGACTGCATCGTGAGCTTGTGCACAGCCTGCGGCAGCGTGAGGATGCCGCGCTCGCGGACATAGTGCGCGAGAAAGCGCGCCGCGCTGCCGTACACGCGCGGGTGGCACAGCCCCTCGACGGGATAGGTCGCGTCGGAAATGGGCACGGAGAACAGCGCGCGCAGGATGGCCTCGATGTCCTCCTCCGCGGCGATGAAGTCGATCATGCCCGCCTCGCAGCGCTCGGCGGCGAGCAGGTCGAAGAGCACGTCATAGGGGTCCTTGCCGAGCATGTCCGCGATCTCCGCGAGAGACTTGCCCTCGAACGGCTTATACTCCTCCGTGTGCAGCGAGATCGGAACGACGTTCTCAAAGCCGACAAGGTGCGTGATGTTTTCAAAGTCGCTGCCCGTCTCCATGCGCTCGCGCATGGCGGCGCGGGAGCTTGGATCGCGTAGCGCGGCGGTCAGCGCGTCCAGCCCGCCCTTCTGAAATTCCGGCGGCAGAACGTGAATGAGCTGCGTCGAGCCGGCGGAATAGGGATACACGTCGCAGGCGACGTCCAGCCCCTCCGCGCGGGCGTTTTCAAGGAGCCGGAGCATCTCCGGCACGGCGCGGCCCCAGTTGGCACGCCCGATGCCCTTGAGGTGCGAGATCTCCACAGGGCAGCGCAGCTCCCGGGCGACGGTCAGCATCTCGCGCAGCGCGTCCACCACGCCGTCGCCCTCCTGCCGCATGTGAACGGTGACGGGCAGCCTCCCGCCGCGCAGCGGCTCAAGCGCGCGGATCAGCCCCTCGGTCGAGTAAAAGCACTCGGGCGCGTAGCCGAGACCGAGGGATACGCCCACCGCGCCGTCGGCGAGTGAGCGCTCCACAAGGCGGTGCAGCTCCCTGTACTGCCCGTCCGTCAGCGGCGCGTCGTCGAAGCCCGCGACGAGGGCGCGGAGCGTCCCCATGCCCGCGAGCATGGCGTTGTTCACGATTTGCGGCGTTCGCTCCGCTGCGGCAAAATAGTCCGCAAGGGACGCGAAGCACAGCTCGTCCCCAAACGCGCCGGTGATGGGCGCGAGATACGAGCGCACGGCGGGAGCGTGCGCCCCGGCGAGCGGCGCGAGCGACATCCCGCAGTTGCCGCCGACGAGCGTGGTCAGACCCTGCGCCAGCTCGGCACGTCCAAAATTGGGGCGGAACAGCGCCGCGTCGGTGTGGCGGTGGATGTCCAGAAAGCCGGGCGTCAGCGTGCGGCCTTGCGCGTCAAGAACGTGCGCGGCATCGACGTCGGTCAGACGACCGACCGCGGCAATGGTTCCGTCCTTGATGCCAACGTCGGCGGGAAAAGCGTCCGCGCCGGTGCCGTCGAGCACCTGCGCACCGCGAATGAGCCAGTCCAGCATGGTCTTACGTCTCCGGCTCCATGACGCCGCGCTCCGTGACGTAGAGCGTGCAGCGGCGGTCATGCTCCTCGGTGGGAACGGCCTCGCTCATCAGCCGCTCGCGGCAGATGAGGCAGGTCGGGCAGGCGAGCTGCGGCAGCAGACGGTCATAGTAGCCGCCGCCCTGTCCGAGCCGGCGCCCCCTGCGGTCGAACGACAGGCAGGGCACCACGGCAAAGTCAATATCGGCGGGCGTGACGAGCGCGCAGTCCGCTTTCGGCTCTAAAATGCCGTACATCCCCGGCACGAGCTCGTCCATCGACGTGACCACGCACAGGTCGAGCGCGTGGCCCTCGGCGCAGCGGGGCAGGACGAGCGTCTTGCCCGCGGCAAGAGTCTCCTTCAGCAGCAGCGCGGTGTCGATCTCATGGACGGTGCCGGCAAAGGCGAACACGGTCCCCGCGGCCCGGTATTCCTCCAGCGCGAGGACGCAGCGGCAGATGGCCTCCGAGCTTTCGGCCTTGTAGGCGGGGTCGAGCGTGCGCTCGGTCTGGCGGATGTAGGTGCGCAGAGCTTTCTTTTCTTCGATGACGGACATGGGATATCCCTCCGGTCAGATAAAATTTCATCCCCCCTTATGGTAGCAGAAAGCGGCGGAAATAGCAAGGCGGCGAAGAAAGGAAATCCTTCCGGCGCAAACGGTTTGCAAGAAATTGACAGCGAAAATTTTGTTTGTTATCCTAACGTTGAGATCACGGCGCACCGCGCCAGCATGAGGAGGAAACCATCATGGCGATGTTACTCAAGGGGGCCGACGCCGCTAGGGCGTTGACCGAACAGTTGCGTGAGCAGGCGGAGGAGCTGAAGAAAAACGGCACGGAGCCCTGCCTTGCCATTCTGCGCGTGGGTGCGCGCGAGGACGATCTGTCCTATGAGCGCGGCGCGCTCAAGCGCTGCGAGAAGGTCGGCATCACGGTCCGTCAGGTCGTGCTGCCCGAGGACGCGGGCCAGCAGGAGCTGATGGACAACATCCGTTCGCTCAACGAGGACGAGCGTGTTCACGGCGTTCTGATGTTCCGCCCGCTGCCCAAGCACCTCGACGACGAGGCCGCCCGCCGCGCCCTCGACCCGAGAAAGGATATGGACGGCATCACCGACGGCTCGCTCGCCGCGGTCTATGCCGGCACCGACGGCGGCTATCCACCCTGCACCGCCGCGGCCTGCGTGGCGCTGCTCAAGCATTATAACGTGCCCATCAAGGGCAAGCGCGTGGTCGTGATCGGCCGCAGCCTCGTCATCGGCAAGCCGGTCTCCCTGCTGCTGCTCGCCGAGCACGCGACCGTGACCATCTGCCACAGCCGCAGCGAAAATCTGCCCGCCATCTGCCGCGAGGCGGATATCCTCGTCGTCGCTGCCGGTAAGGCCGGCATGGTCGGCGCGGAGAGCGTCCGCGCGGGCCAGATCGTGCTGGACGTGGGCATCCACGTCGGCGCGGACGGCAATCTCTGCGGCGACACCCGCTTCGCCGAGGTGGAGCCGATCGTGGAGGCCATCACGCCCGTGCCCGGCGGTGTCGGCGCGGTGACGACGGCCATCCTCGCGAGCCACGTCATCGAGGCGGCGAGGAGAAGCTGAGCAAAACCGAAGGATCGTCCAAAAACGGCGGCGCTTTCTGCGCCGCCGTTTTTCATTGCGCTCGATCGGTGATATACTGCCTCCATTCCAAAAGGAGGGCGAACGAATATGCGAAAATCCATCAAACGAAATCTTGCCTACGACGATCAAAAGGACCTTTACTACGTCACGATGCACTACGGGATGCGGCCCGACGGCTCGCGCGACCGCTGCGTGCGCACCTTCCACTGTCTCGACGATGCCGAGAGCACCCTGACGGAGTTTCTGCGCCTGCGCGCGCTCAAGCGCACGCGCCACGGCGGCGAGGTCATTCTCGCCGACTGGCTGGAGGTCTGGCTGCGGGATTTTATCTGCCCGAACCGCGAAAAGACCACCGTCCACGGCTACGAGAACATCATCCGACTCCACCTTGTGCCCGCGCTGGGCGAGGTGAAGCTGCCGGAGCTGCAGCCGGCGCAGCTGCAGCGGTACTACGCGGAGCTGCTGGAAAAGGGACTCTCCCACAACACCGTGCGCAAGCACCATGTGCTGCTGCACACGGCGCTGGAGGCCGCCGTCCGGCAGGGACTGCTGCGGGAAAACGTGACGCGCTATGTCACACCGCCGGCCAAGGTGCTGCCAAGCCACCGCTACTACGATCCCGCGCAGCTGCACGAGCTGTTTTGCCGCTGCGCGGGCACGGAGATCGAGCCCGCCGTCAAGCTGGCGGGCTATTTGGGGCTGCGGCGCAGCGAGATCTGCGGACTCAAATGGCGCTGTGTGGATCTGGACGCGAAGATCGTCACCGTCCGCGAGGTGCGAACCTCCGTGGGCGGAACATTCATCGAGAAAAAGCCTAAGTCCTATTCCTCCGTGCGGCGGCTGTGCTACGATGGGGTGAGCGATCTGGAGAAGCTGCTCACGCGGCTGCACGACGAATGGGAATGCGGGCAGCGCGAGCGGGGCACAGGCTTCAATCCCGAGGGCTATGTGGCTGTCACGGAGCAGGGAAAGCCGTGGGACCCGAACGGCCTCGGGCGTCGCGTCGCGGCCTTCATTGAGGAGAACGCCCTGCCGTCCATCTCGCTCCACGGCCTGCGCCACAGCTTTGCGAGCGTCGCCAACAGCCGCAGTGTGCCGATGTTCACCATCTCCAAGGCGCTCGGCCACAGCTCGACGAGCATCACGAGCGAGGTCTACACGCACCTTTTCGACGAGACGGTGCAGGATGTGGTAAACGTGGTGGCAAAGGCCATCGGGACGCGCGCTTAGAGAAGCGTCTCAATATCAAAGAGCGAGGCGAGCACCGCCCAGTTCTGGGGAAAGGGACGTGTAAGATTCCAGTACCCCACGCCCTGCAAATGGTATTCGTCCGCGAGGCGGAGCTTGGCCTCGATGCTGCGCGCATCCTCGAACCAGACGGTGTGCTTGCGCCCGCCGCGGTCGGTGTAGTGGTAATAGGGGGGCCTGCGCGGCCGCGTCGTATTGAATGGCAATGCCGTGGCGCAGAGCGCGCTCGACCGCCTGCACCGGCGAGAGGGATTCCGCCCGCGTCTCGCCGGATACGAAGGGCAGGGGCCAGTCGTAGCCGTAGAGCGGGATGCCCATGAAGATCTTTTCCGGCGCGACGGCGGTCAGGGCATAGTCCAGCACGGCGCGCACCTGCCCCAGCGGCGCGACCGCCATCGGGGGGGCCGTAGGCGTAGCCCCACTCATAGGTCATCAGAAACACCGCGTTGGCTGCCGCGCCGAGGAGCGCGTAGTCGTGCGCCTCGTAGAGCAGCCCCCGCTGCGCGGCGCTCGTTTTCGGCGCGAGCGCGACGATGACCGGACAGCCGAGCGGATTGAGCGCTTCGCGCAGCCGCGTGATGAAGGCGGCGTAGGCCTCGCGCTGCTCGGGCAGCACATATTCAAAATCCACGTCCAGTCCGAAGTAATGCCGGGCCTGTACGGTCTCGAGGATGCTCTGCACCAGAGCGTCCTGCGCGTCCGCGTCCTCCAAGATGAGCGTGGAGCGGGCGTTGTCGAAGCGGCCCTCCTCCGTGAGCGTGGAGAGGTGCATGAGCGCGGCCGTGCGGTACTGTCCGGCGGCGGCGAGCAGCCATTCGTCCGCGAGCGGCAGCAGCGTGCCGTCGGCGTTGATGCCGTAGGTAAAGGGCGTGAGGTAGGTGAGATAGGGCAGCGCGGCGTCGAGCAGGCCGCCGTGGATAAAGGGGTAGCTGTAGGCGTTGACGGCGAGTGTGCGCGTGGGCGTGTCGTCGTAGGCGATGACGAGCGTCTGCCCGGGGTAGAGGGCGCTGCGCCCGCCGAGGGCGGGATTATTCTGATAGAGCGTCCGCACGCTCAGACCGTAGCGCAGGGCGATGGAATAGACGCTCTCACCGCTCGCGACCGCGTGCAGCTCGCGCGGACGGCGGACGACGAGCGTCTGCCCGACGGCGAGCGGAGCGTCCGGCGCGACGCCGTTGACGCCGGCGAGAATGCCCGCCGGCACACCGTACCGCGCGGCGACCGACGAAACGGTCTCGCCCGCGCGCACCACATGAATATCCATAAAAGATCACCTCGCACCAGCCTATGCGCGGCGCGGGCGCGCTATCCGCGGATTTTTCCTTGCAATGCGCCCGCGGTGCGGTATAATAGGAGCAGCAAAAAGGAAGGAGCCGTTTTTATGCCTACGCCGAGAGTTGCCGCCATCCACGATATGTCCGGCTTCGGCCGCTGCTCGCTGACCGTCGCCATCCCTGTGCTCAGCGCGATGGGCGTGCAGTGCTGCCCGCTGCCGACCGCCTATCTCTCCACGCACACCGGCGGCTTCACGGGCTATACCTTTCTGGATATGACCGACGAGCTGCCCAAGACCGCCGCGCACTGGGCGGAGCTCGGCATCCACTTCGACGCCGTTTACACCGGTTTCATGGGCAGCGAGGCGCAGATGGACCTTGCGGCGGACTTTGTACGCACCTTCCGCCGCGACCGCTCGACGATCTTTATCTGCGATCCCGTGATGGGCGACCACGGCAAGATCTACAAGACCTATACGCCCGCGATGTGCGCGGGCATGACGCGGCTGGCGGAGCTGGCGGACGTGATCGTGCCGAACCTGACCGAGGCGGCGGTGCTGCTCGGCGAGGACCATTCCTTCGGTGCCCTGACGCATGACGAGGCAGGCTATCGCTCGGTCGTTGAGCGCCTGAGCCGGAACGGAACGCGCAGCGTGGTGCTCACCGGCGTGATGCTCCGCAAGGGAGAGATCGGCGCGTGCGTCTTTGACCGCGCGAGCGGCGGGACGGAGTTTCTTTTTGACACGTTCATCGGCAAGGAGTTTCACGGCACCGGCGACGTGTTCGCGAGCGTGCTCACCGGCGCGCTCGTCAAGGGCAAAACGCTGCACGAGGCGGTGCGGCTCGCGGAGGCCTTCGTGCGCGAGTGCGCCATTCAGACCATGCCGCAGAACATACCGGCCCGCGAGGGCGTGGACTTCGAGCCGATCCTCTGGAAGCTGCACGAGGGCTTATAAAAGAGAAAACGGAAAGGATGTTTCCCGGGAAACATCCTTTCCGTTTTTTTTGGGGTGCGGTCAGCGGGCCTCGAGCGCGGTGACTGCGTCGGCGAGCCAGTCGCCCTTGAATTCCTCGATGCGGCCCTCGTCCGTGAGGGCGGCGAGCCGGGGATCAATGGGCATCTGCGCGAGCAGCGGGAGACCGTGCTTCTTCGCGGCCTCGGCGCTCCTACCCTCGCCGAAGAGGTAAATTTTTCTGCCGCAGTCGGGACAGACGAGATAGCTCATGTTCTCCACAAGGCCGACGATGGGCACCGCCATCTTCTCCGCCATCTTCACGGCCTTCTCCACCACCATGCCGACAAGCTCCTGCGGGGAGGCGACGACCACGATGCCGGAGAGCGGGATGGACTGAAAGACGCTCAGCGTCACATCGCCGGTGCCCGGCGGCATATCGACGAGGAGGTAGTCGACGTCCCAGAGAACATCGGTCCAGAACTGGGTGACCACGCCGCCGATGACGGGGCCGCGCCAGATGACGGGATCGGTCTCGTCGTCGAGCAGAAGGTTGATGGACATGACCTCGATGCCGGTTGAGCTGACGCAGGGCAGGAGGGCATTTTCCGTGCCGACGGCCTTCTCGTGCATCCCAAACGCCTTCGGGATGGAGGGGCCGGTGATGTCGGCGTCCAAAATGCCGACGCGATAGCCCTTGCGGCGCAGGCTGACGGCGAGCTGGCTCGTGACCATCGACTTGCCGACGCCGCCCTTGCCGGACACGACGCCGAACACCTTGCCGATGTGCGCATCGGCGTGGGGCTTTTTCAAAAAGGACTGGGGACTGGTGCGCTCACCGCAGCTTTCACCGCAGGTCGAGCAGTTGTGGGTGCATTCACTCATGGCGCTGCACGCTCCTTTGCTGTTGGTTTGGGCTTAGTGTATACCGAATGGCGCGGGAAGTCAACCGCGCGGGCGCTCACTTCTTGTTGCGGCGGGGGCTGTAAACGCTCCTGAGCTGCTCAAGCTCAGTCTCGTTCTCGCTCAAACGGGCGCGGATGCCGGCGAGCAGATCCTCACGCGCCGCCTTGAGCTGGGGATGCGAGTGGAGCAGGCGGCGCTCGAAGATGTCGGCGCCGTCGCGCAGGGCACGGGCACGCTCGCGCGCCTCCTCGCGGCGCTCGGCTCGACGCTCGGCACTCTCCTCGCGTTTTTCGGCGATATGATCCCGGATCTCGCTCTGAAGCTCGCGCAGCTTGCCCATCTGGGCGCTGAGCTGAATGGCGCTGCGGACGGAAAGCACGGTGTCGGTGAGATAAATGCCGGAGATGAACGAGGCAAGCGGTACGATCACCGCGCTGCCGAGGCCGAGGATGTGCGCCCACAGCCACGGGTGAACGACATGGCACAGCAGCACGCAGGCGAGGCCGAAGCAGGTGGAGTTGAGCAGGCACACGCGGCCGTTGATCTGAAATTTATAGTGGGAGTAGTCCCACCAGCGCATGTGGAAGAGCTTTTCCATCACCCAGCTGGTGAAGTATTCCAGTGCGCTTGTGAGCAGCGCACCGAACAGGAAGGTCAAAAACGGGTTGCGGAAGCCGCCGCGCAGGGCGTAGAGCACGAGCAGCGCGCCGTGACCGTAGATGGGGCAGAGAAAGCCGTTGAGGAAGCCGCGCTTTTCGCACAGGCGCCCCTTGGGCACGGAGCAGTAGATCATTTCGCCGCACCAGCCGAGCGTGCTGTAGGCGATGAAGAGCAGGAAAAGGGCGCAGAAGTCCTCAAAGGACAGCGGCAGCGGCAGGGGGTCAAGGTGGCCATGGGCAATATCTCCTATATAATAATATGCGTCGGTGGGATGGGAAATTATTCGGTGTCGGCGCCGTCGTCGAGCAGCCGCGCGGATTCCTCGGCGGGAAGCACGGAGACGGAGCGGAGCTTGCTGTTGATCTTGCGCGTGCGCACGCCGACGAGCTTATCCAGCTCCGCGCCGGTTTGCTCGATGCGCTTCTGCGCGGCGGCGAGCACGTCCTCGAAGGTGGCGAACTCGGTCTTGACCGCGCCGAGGACGCTCCACACCTCGCTCGAGCGCTTCTGAATGGCGAGCGTGCGGAAGCCCATCTGCAGGCTGTTGAGCAGGGCGGCAAAGGTCGTGGGGCCGGCAATGTTGACCTTGTACTGCCGCTGGAGCACCTCGACCAATCCGAGCCGGACGACCTCAGCGTACAGCCCCTCGAAGGGCAGGAACATGATGCCGAAGTCGGTGGTGTTCGGCGGGTCGATGTATTTATCGCGGATGTCCTTCGCGCAGCCCTTGATGCGCGTTGTGAGCATGGCCTGCGCGGCGGCGATGGCGGCGGGATCGCCGGTGTCGTAGGCGTCCACGAGCTGCGCGTAGACGTCGCCGGGGAACTTGGAGTCCACGGGCAGGTAGACGAAGCTGCCATCCTCGCCGGGCATCTTGATGGCATACTCCACGCGGGTGGTCGAGCCCTTTTTGGTGATGACGTTTTCCTCGAACTGATCGCGCGTGAGAATGTCGTCGATGAGCGCGCCGAGCTGGTACTCGCCGACGATGCCGCGCGTCTTAACATTGGAGAGCACCTTTTTCAGATCGCCCACGCCGTTGGCCAGCGTTTTCATCTCGCCGAGACCGGTGTAGACCTCCTGCAGCCGTTCGTTGACGAGCCGGAAGGATTGGCTGATGCGCTCGTCGAGCGTCTTTTGCAGCTTCTCGTCCACGGTCACGCGCATTTTTTCAAGCTGCTCGCTGTTGTCCTTTTGCAGCGTCTCCAGCCGGCTCTGCACGGCGGCGGTGAAGGCGGTGAACTGCGCCTCGATGCCCTGCATCCGCTTATCCTGCATGGCGAACTGCTTTTCCTGCGCCTCGGCGAGGATGCGGTTCGTTTCAGCGATGGTGGATTTGAGCTGGAGCTGGTTCTTCTCAAGGCTCTCGATCAGCTCGCGCAGGCGGACGTCCTGCCGCTCGGCGGTCTGTGTCTGCGCCAGCGCGAGCGAGTCGGCAAAGGTCTTCATGGTTGTCTGCACGGTGCCGGTCAGCTCGCCGCGCGACGCGCGCAGCTCGCCGGTGAGCTCGGTCTTGAGTGCGGGGAGATTGGCGCTCCAGCTCTCGCGCAGGAGACGCTCATAGTCGGGCTGGCGCTTTATCAGCCGCAAGAGCAGGATAAGCGACAGGAGCGCGAGCACGAATGCCGCGGCGGAAAGGGCAAGGGTCCATTCATTCATAAGTAAATTCCTCAT
>VOFG01003722.1_pt1 | contig 215210 bp, 289 predicted proteins | sample 5384171 | NCBI WGS metagenome assembly VOFG01 (sample SAMN12384726, study PRJNA508395) | human gut metagenome | isolation source: healthy gut F | host: Homo sapiens | reverse complement strand
GTTGATTCATACCAATGCACTGATTGAAGGATTGAAAACAAAGAAAGTGGGATATGCCGGATTGGATGTATATGAGGAAGAAGGGCAGTACTTTTATGAAGACAAATCGGATAAAATCATTGATGATGATACGTTAGCCCGTTTGTTGTCTTTCAATAATGTGATTGTTACTTCGCATCAGGCTTTCTTTACTAAAAGAAGCGATGGCAAATATTGCACATACTACCTTACAGAATGTCAAAGACTTTGCAGAAGGCAGACCGTTGGTAAATGAAGTGGTTGCTTCCTGATAGAAATGGGAGGGGAGAAGTTAATCTCCCCTATAGTAATACAATAGTGCATGACGAGCTATAAAGTCAGCATTCTTTTCCACTAATTCTTTCTCTCCATATTCCGGTAACTGTGCATCAGGAATGTAATGGTGGCTGATTAGATATTCTAGCAAATCCGGTGGACATTTAGTTGGCACTGTCAGCAGATTAAAGGCTTCTTTGACAGCAACTTCCCGGTTGTATAGGTTGTTTAATGGGTCGGTGATGCATTCGCATATATCATTGGCTAATAGAATACCTTTTTCCGGATTGACCATCATGATGAAGTTCCGGTTTCCTTTCATTTGTGGGAGTGTATGATTGTCGTCATCCGGCCATTGCAATACTTGAGTCAGGTAATGATGCAGTTCTTTATAGCCGTTCAAGTATATTATCTGTGCTCCTTTTGTACCTTTGGTAAAAAGTTCGTAAGTGGTTTGGTTTCGTTGCTTCATCTCATCCGACAAGGTTGGAATATCAGGGTAAAGCCCCTCTATCTGCTGCCAGTTTTCGGTTTGATGACCGGTTAATAAATCAATCCATTCATATAAAAAGAGTGCCATCGGGCCACAGGGAATGATGTATTTATCGGAAGCTGTTACTTGTGCGATGTACTCCTGTACAGAGGGTTCGGTGAGATAATTGTGTCCGAACAGCCATAATAGTTTGTGCTCAGCTTCAGTTCTGTCTCTGAATTTCATAAAATACTCCGTCAATGCATCATTCGCAGGTGCTGTTTCGTATTCTTCATCCAATATCTCGAAGAACATCTTGGCGGTTTGCCGGATAGAAGTTGTCATCGGATGAATGTAAGAATGTGGGTAGGGAGCTTTCTGAAGCGTGTTCCAGATAATGAAACGTATATCCTCTTCATTGATTTCATCTTTGATATAACCGGGATTTATCGTATAGAAGGGGAGTGCGGTTCCGTAAAGTTCCGAATGTTTGTTGACGAAAGACTGCCAAAGTCCCAGTCCCGAAATGACATCTTCCAGGTAGGCTGCGGTATACAGACAGATTTTCTTTTTAAATGCCTCGGGTATTTCATTTAAAGGACAAATATGGAAAAGGCGGTTTGCCAGTTGCACAAAATAGTTGTCAGAGGGCTGCTGTCGGGTATATGGATGGATAGACAGCCAGTCTTTTTATGTACAAGTTTGCTTTTTGCATTCTATTATTTATTTGGTTTCATTGCAAAGATATCCGTTTTTGCTTTTACTTTGCATCATACAAACTTTGAAATATTGAAAAATGGAAATAGATTTAACCACTCCGGCTTTGCTGTTCTCTGCCATATCATTGATAATGTTGGCATATACCAATCGTTTTTTGTCGTATGCCCAACTTGTCCGCACGTTGAAAGACCAGTATCGTGAGAATCATTCGGCAGTCACGGCCGCTCAAATCATTAATTTGCGAAAACGTCTTTATCTGACCCGTGCTATGCAAGTAACCGGTATTGGCAGTTTGTTATTATGTGTGGTGAGTATGTTTTTAATGTATATACAGTTGTATATGGTGTCGGTTTATATTTTTGGTTTGGCACTTATATTATTCATTATATCGTTGGGCATTTCTGTCCGTGAGATTTATATCTCGGTCAAGGCATTGGAAATTCACTTGAGTGATATGGATTCCTGATTTATTTTTTTGCTCTGATATTGATGACCAGTGAGCAGGCAGTCAATGCAATGCCTGTTCCTACCACTCCACTCCATCCAAACCAATGCCAAAACGTTCCGGCAAGGAAAGTCCCCAATGAACCGCCTGCAAAATAGGTAGTCATAAAGATGGTATTGATTCTGTTGGAAGCCTTAGGATTGAGTGCGAAAATTGTAGTTTGATTACTGAGCTGGATACATTGCATACCTATATCTATCAGTAAGATGCCGGAGATAATGCCTGCATACGAATTTTGTCCGATATAGAGTGAAAGCCATGCAATAAACAAGAGGCTGCAACCGATATAGTTCAGTCGTTTTACCCCCAGGATATGCACATACCGGCCGATAAAAGAGGCCGTCAAAGCTCCCATAATGCCACATAAACCCAACAAGCCTATTACATTGTTGCCGGCAAAGAAAGGGGCTTGCTCCATCTTGAAAGCCAATGAACTCCATAAAGCCAAAAAAAGAGCCGAATGCTATGCCGGCACGGAGGGACGAGATGCGCAGCTGCGGATAATCCGTCACCAAGGAGAGAAGTGATTTCATCAAGTCGCTGTATTTGCCTCTGAAGTTGGAAGGAATATCGGGCAATATTCGCATAATGATAATGACACAAACTACCATTAACACAGCTGCGACATAGAAAATGAATCTCCAACCCATATATTCACCGGCGATGCCGCTCACGACCCGCGAAGCTAAATTCCGGTCAGCAGTCCGAGATAATCATTCCCACATTTTTTCCTTTGGTTTCAGGAGTAGAGAATTGTGCGGCAATGGGAACAAAAATCTGAGGCATCACAGAGCATATACCGGTCAGTAGTGAAGCAAGCAAAATGATATAGATATTCGGGGCTGTGGCAATGGTGAGTAATGACACGACCAGTATCGAGAAATTGATGAGAATAATTGTTTTTCTTTTATATAAATCGCCTAATGGTATGATGAATAATAATCCGAGTGCATAACCTATTTGGGTAGTCATGGCAATCAGGTTGGCAGAGAATTCGGACACTTTCAAATCATGACTGATGAGATTCAGTAAAGGCTGGTTATAATATAAATTGGCAACGGAGATACCGGCAATGATGGCAAGTATCCATAATAGAGAAGAGGGGAGTCCTGTATTTTCTTTCAATTCTTGTTTCATGATGCAAAAAGTAGTGATTTCATGAAAAACCTTTTATCTTTGCATAAAAGAAAATCGATGAAAAAGTTGATAAATAGTGTATTCTTTATAGCGTTGTGCAGTTGTATGGCGATGGTTTCTTGTATTTCGGACGGTGATGATTCCGATACAGGAAGTATAGAGTTGGTTGCAGGAGACAAGTTGCCTGTGTTCAGCGTCACCATGAATGACGGAAGGGTAGTGACCCATGAAAGTTTGAGGGGAAGGTTTCCTTCATCGTGTTCTTTAACACCGGTTGCAAAGATTGCCGCCGGGAACTTCCCGTGATACAACAAATCTATGAGCATCATCCACACATGCCTTTGATAGCCATCAGCCGGGCGGAAGATGCCGCGTCTGTTGCCGGTTATTGGCAGGAGCAGCATTTCACGTTTCCTTATGCCGCTCAGGAAGACCGGACGGTTTACCATCTCTTTGCCAAGTCGGGCATACCGCGTATCTATGTGGTTGATGCGGAATTGACCATCCGAAGTGTCTTTACCGACAATCCTTTGGCCGGTTATGATGAGTTGAGGCAGCCATCAACGATGCGTCCTCACGTTAAGCCGATGGAAAGCGAATCATTATAGTTCCAATATCATCACTATCGGATTATCATCCTCGCTTATCTTTACGCCCGGAATTTCGCCTGCCGCTTCGTCTGCCGGAATAAAGAAAGCTATTTTGTTTCCATTGATATAGGCCGGCAATAGTTTGATGGTTGTGCCCGAAGGGAAACGATAGGGGATTCCCCTGTATGATGAAAACATATCGGGTCGGGTCAGGACAGTTCTTGAAACAATCTGGTTGGTCTCTTTGCTCCATATCTCGCCGAAAAACTTGTCTTTGTACGAGTACTGCACGAGGTAATATCCGGGAAAAGTCTTGATGGAGAAGCCTTTGGCGAAAGAATCATTTTTATTCCACTTCATAAACTGCTTTACGTCGTCCAGAGACGGTGCATACTTGCCTTTGCGCAGAATAAATTCCGGTTTCAGCCCGTCAGGAGTCAGCAGGAAAACACTGTCGCTATAAATATGATTGAACAGGCAAAGTTTGGGGCCACACCGCTGTACGCTTGTTGTCAGCATGATGCCTCCCCGTGTGACGTAATCGTCAGTTGGGTCAAAGGGCAGAATGGAAGACTTCACTCGCAGTGCCGTGTCCGATACGATGATTTCCGATTTTCCATTGCTGAAGCTGCCACTACAAAAGTAAGTGTCTCCTTCCGCATGCAGCAGGTAGTTCAACTCGGAGTCGACCAAATTAATCTCACGGAACAGTTTTCCTTCCTTACTATATATAATGTATTTATGGCTTCCGTTATCAAAAACGCGAATAGTGGAGTCTTTCGGGTGATAGACCACGGAAGATAGGTAAACATATTCTCCGGGACCGTTTCCGATATGTCGGAAACTGCTTAAAAAGCTGCCTTTGAAATCTACACGATGTATCCATTGTTCCTTCCCTTCCGAAAGGATGCACATATCGTCACCAAGATAGTTTATCGCGGGGTGTCCGTCCATAAGATGGGAGGAGGAGACGGGGATATAAGTAACCTTCTTTGCCACACTATTCCATGTGAACGTATCTGGAACTTCTTTGTTGATTGCTGAAGCAAAGTCCAGTATCGCTATGGTATCTTGTGGGATTGTCTCCTCAGCGGTATCAGCTTGCGGACGGGAATGGCAGGCTGTCATTCCAAAAGCGGTAATCCATAGTATAATGATGTGTGTTTTCATTTTTATTTGTTTAAGTAGGTACCCTGCCAATGTAGATAATCGGTTGAACTGTACCAATTCGTTTACGTAGAATAGATATGAAGTTAATCAAAAAGAGATGTGCCAAAACTGAAACAATTTTTCATTTTGACACATCTCTTTCTTTTATTAATCGGAACGTAATTTGTTATTCAGCTAGGATGGTAAGTTCAGCACCCGATGCATAATCTTGTCCATACTGTTCGCTCAATGCAGTAAACCGGATATAGCGTCCTTTCACCGGTTGGCTGAAGATGACTTTCTTTTCATCTCTGTTGCCGGCGAACTTTCCTTTCTGAACCGGTTCACCCCAATTCTTGCCATCCATGCTTACGTGGATAGTGTATTCTTTGACATTACCGTTATAGCTGTCCTGACGAGGCATGTAAGTAAATCCTTTGATTGTTTTTACTTCACCGGCATCAAGGTCTACCCAATGAGGATATTTGGCTACGGTTACAGAGTACATACTGTGCCAATATGTAGCAGGGTCACCGTCCACCAGATTCTTGGCATCTCCATCGCCCACTTCTTCACTGCTGGCGTAGATTACTTCAGTCTGGATGGTTTCCAATTTCTTGAAGGTTGTGGTAGTCTTGATAGAAGGATTATTGGCAAACCAAGCTGTAACTGTACCTCCGTTACGCATTGAAATCGGTTCGGTATACTGCTTAGCCTTCTTTCCTTTGTTGATAGTATAAAGGATAGCAGCATCTTTGTCGATGGAAGAAAGCTCTACCATACCTGTGCGACCGCGAGTGATGGTCAAAGGAATATCACCGGCAGGAGCTACTTGTGCAGCAGCCGATAAATCCTGTGCAGCGGGGCGAATGATGAAACCGATATTATTTTGTCCGGCAAATACGCGGTCATGCATCAACGGGCCACCCTGTCCGCAACTGTTACCACCCAAACCGGTCACGGCGAGGTCGAGATGCAGATAAGTATCGCCGGCTTTCGGCAACTGATAAGGATGTCCTGCCAATATCATGTCGAGTGCTGAATACTGCAAAGCAGAAGTCGACAATCGGTTTGTGGCAATAAAGATGGCTCCCTTGCCGGCTTTGTCAGTCAGTGCACACCAGCGTACATCTTCGTGATTGCCCATATCCTGAGGTTTCGGGAAGTTGACAAATTGGTCGGCAACAGTAGATTTGTGTATTTCGATAAACTGTCCTACTTTGCGGTCAGGATAGTTTCCAATCGGACCACGGCCATAGTATGTATAATTTTCATAGCGTTGAGGCACTTTCATTACATATCCCAAACGTGGTAATACCAGACTGGGACGATTGGAAGTGATGCTTGCCTGCAATTCAATAGAACCGTCGCGGTAAACTGTCCATACCTGATTGGTAGTGAATTTGAAGTCGTCTTCACCAAACGGTTTTTCGGTCAATTCTTTGATACTGTTTTTGCCGCTTGAAGTTCCGCCAAGAATCTTGGCGCCATTAGGAGCCTGAGATTCCACAGTGTAGAACAATACAATAGCACCGTCTTTTCTATTGATAACTTTAGAAGCTGTGACTTGATGTCTCAAATTGTGCAAACCACATTCAAACCAGTTGGCATAGAACCAGTTGTCATTGTTGGTGAAAGCACGCATAGCATCAAGTTTCGGACCGTTTCCGTCAGCGATAATGGTTTCACCACCGTAGTTCAAACTGTAAATAGTTCCGGTTTCGTTGTCAAACTTAGCTTCAAAGTTTTCACCCTTGATGGTAGAGAAACGCGGATCTGACTGTTTTGCCATTACAGGCTTTCCGTTTCCGTCCGTTACTTCATTGATAGGAGCTATACCTGTGGCAGTTTTAACGGGAAGCTGTTCTTCAGCCATAACATAGCCCTTTTCAGCCCATGGCATATTGTTTCTCAGAATACAAACTGAACCTTCACAAAGTATTCGGCATTTGCTTTCAGATTATTATATCTGTAAGGTATTGTAACCTGAAGGCGGGTACGCGGAGCGATATTTTCAGTATTTAGAACACCGTTTTCTGCTTCTTTGCCGTTTTCATACAAAGCCCATCTGATTTCATATTCCGAGAGATCTTTAAAATAGTACTTATTGAAGATTTCGAAGCGGCCTTGCTTTTCATCAATAGCTTTTACGCCGATATGCTGGTATACTTTCTTGGTCTCAAAATATTGTGGTTTCGGTTCCAGGTCGGCAAACACGATACCATTCATTACAAATTGTCCGTCGTTTGGAGTATCGCCGAAGTCACCACCGTATGCCAGATAACGTTTGCCATCTTTGGTGTAATTGTACATAGCCTGGTCTACCCAATCCCAGATGGCACCACCGCAGAAGAAGTTGGTAGATTCGATAGCATCCCAGTAATCAATCAAGTTACCGCAAGCATTACCCATAGAGTGTGCATATTCCGAGATGTGGAAAGGATATTTGATGTCATAATCCCCTTTCACAGCGCCACGTACCCATGAAATGGAAGGATACTGGTTAGAACCCATGTCTACAATGTCGTTGTTACGTTCATATTGAACAGGGCGAGATTTGTCGGCAACTTTCAATGCATCGTATGCTGCTACGAAGTTTTGACCCGGGCCGGCTTCATTTCCTAATGACCAGATAACGATGGATGGATTGTTGATATTGGCATGAACCATTTCCATCACACGTGCCACATGAGCATTTTTCCATTCGATAGGATGAGACAAAGATGCCTTTCCGTAATAATATTCATGCGACTCGATATTGGCTTCGTCTTCCAGGTAAATACCGTATTTGTTACACAGAAAATACCAGTAAGGATCATCCGGATAATGCGAATTACGCACATGGTTGATATTGGCACGTTTCATCAGCATCATTTCGTTTTCCATCATTTCGCGCGTGATGGCATGTCCGACCGCCGGATTCGATTCATGACGGTTCACACCTTTCAGTTTTACCGTTTTACCGTTTACATAATAGTAACGTCCGGCCAATCCGAATTCATCTTCCGATGCGGGGTATCTTTGATTTCCACTTTACGGAAACCGATATGAGTAGAAACAGTTTCGAGTGTACGTCCTTTTTTATCTTTCAGTTCTCCCACCAATGTATAGAGGTATGGTTTTTCAGCCGACCATTTATTGGGCTTCTGTACTTTCAGAGTAGTTTCGGCTGTTACTTCCTGACCGGCTTCCACCACAGCTACCGGAGTCGAGATGCCGGCATTGTTCACTTCGGTATTGTCATCGGAATACAGCTGGTTGGCATACAATGAATATACCATAGAATAGCCTTTGGCAGCTTTCTTTCCGAGGTTGCGGATATCTGCATTGATTTTTAGTTCACCGTCGGTATAAGTTGCGTCCAAGTCAGGAGTTACAACCAAGTCGCGTACATGCAACTGAGGTACAGCCTGCAAAGCAACTGTGCGATAAATACCCGGTAAACGGAACATATCCTGAGCTTCGAGGAAAGAACCGTCCGAACTGCGGTATACTTCAACGGCTACCACGTTAGTGCCTTTCACCAGATATTTGGTGATATTGAAACTGGCAGTGTTGCGTGAGTTCTTTGAGAAACCTACATATTGGCCGTTTATCCAAAGATAGAAGAATGAATCCACACCATCAAAGTTGATGAAGATTTCTTTTCCGTCCCAATCTTCGGGAATCGTAAATTCGCGGCGGTAAGAGCCTACTTCATTACGGGCCTTGAAAGTAGTCCAATTGCTGGGCGGTGTACGCATCACACCTCCGCGCCAGTCATCCACAGCTACTTTGTGTTGAAAAATAACCGGTTGGTTCACATAAATAGGAGTTCCGTACTTTTGTGTTCCGTCTTTTTGGATACCATAAATATTCCAGCTTGAAGGAACCGGAATATTATCCCATCCAGAGACATCAAATTCTGTTTTGTAAAAGTCTTTGGGCCGTTCTTCGGGATTTGGAACCCAATTGAATTTCCAGTCTCCATTCAGTGATTGCCAGTAAGCACTGTTTTCCGGCAATACTTTCCGGGCACTTGCCTTATCTTGGAAAGAGAAGAAATAGGCATGAGGTTGTTCTTTGTTCAGCGCCAGATTTTCAGGGGATTCCCATTCATTCCCTTTTGGAGCTTGTTCCGAGGCATAATGAAAGCCTTTCAGAGGTTCTACTTTTGCATAGCTTTGTAATGTAAAGCAGCATAGTAATAGACTGAATGCTAATTTTTGCATATTAAGTTTTGTTCTTAAGGTTAGAAATTTGTTCAAAATTAGTATAATAATTCGGATAGTGCAGTGGAATTCTATGTTTTTTAAGATATATATGAAAATTATGGGAAAAAGATTGTAAACTGATGAAGCTTACTTACGCTTTTATTCCTGTAACTGTTTTCAGGGCATAGCCGATTAAGAAACTCACAGCTGCCACACTGAAGCTGAGGACTGCCATTTCGGTGAATCGTTTTTTAAAACTTTCTCCTCTTCATTTTGTGCCGGCCGCACTAGAGCGACCATATCGGGGTATCGAGCATATCCTTTGTATGAACTTATTTAATAAATTCATATTCACGGAGTTTTTGAACCCTGTAAAGATAATGATTGAAAATCATATATCGGTTTTTACAGTGCAGGCTTTTTATAAAATATCCCTTTATTCCCTTTTATTTCCATCATTCCTTCGTCAGAATCAAAAAGAAAGGGCGGAAGCTGAACAGAATATACATTTCTCCATCCTTTAGTTTATAAAGTTTCGGAGTGATTCTTTTGCTGACTCTGATGAACAACACTTGGTCTTCTTGTTCGGTGGGAATATAATAATCGGCTCCTTCTCTGAGCACATTATTATAATTCTTTGCTTCGTCTTTAGATTTTGCCATGATATAAATACCTTCTATATCATGCTTCTCCCATGCCTTGTACTCCTGCCCGAGAACAATACTTATATTGAGGCATAAAACCAATAGTAATAGAATCTTTTTCATGATTATATTGTTTTAAGGTTGTCGCCATAGGATTATTGCAAATATAATGAATTTATTTGGAAAATCATATTAATTGGCCCGGAAGATTTCCTGTTTTTTTATGGAGAGTGGAATGGGGGATAATTGCTCCGATTGGTATATCGGTTTCCATATTATTAATCACTTATAAAGATTACTTTATTAAGGGGGTGTCTAAACATTTATGATGTGATAAACCATTTTGGTTTTGACATCCCCCTTTAATTAGCTTGGTGCTGGAACCGTTTAACTGCGCATCCAGTTAGAACCGCAATCACCTGAGCATCCGCAACTGTTTGCGCATACTTCCCAAATCGAGCCTTTCAGCTGTTCCATTGTCTTGCCATACTTTTGATTAATGGCTGACAGGTTAGTCAATTTGAAATTCATAATCAAAAAAATTAAATGATTTGTCCTATTTCAGGGAAGGACAATTAACCTTATTCTTTTATCTGATTCCAAAAAGAAATCAGTGAGCGAATCAAATTATAGAAATCTTTTGTGCCACAGCTTTCGTATGCAGAATGCACAGCCCAAGTGGGAATCCCTACTTCTACGCAGTTCATTTCTACTTGCGTTTGCATAAAGGCACTTATTGTTCCTCCTGTTCTTAAGTCAGAGTTTGCGGCTGCTTTTTGATAGGGAATATTGTTTTTATGGCATATCTCCTGAAAAACAGCCGAAGAAAAAGCTGTTGTAGCATAATGCATATTTGCATCGTATTTTATAACTACTCCTTTATTCATAATAGGAGTACATGTCGGGTCACTGCATTCCATGTAGTTGGGATGCATTGCAAAAGAAGAATCTAATGATACAGCAAATGAACGGCTTATCAGTCTTATCAGATTTTCTTCATCTCCTCCTATGCTTTTGACTATTTTTGTTAGCGTATTTCTGAGGAAAGGTGTGTCGGCTCCTCCTTGTGTCGAATTGGTTTCTTCTTCGGCATCGAAAAAAGCTATCATCTTTGTTGTATCATTTGCAGGGGAATTTATTAATGCTTCTGAAGCAGCATATACCATTATCAAGTCATCTTGACGGGGAGTGACTATGAAATCAGCATTTATTCCTACTAGTTGTCCTTTGTCTACCGGATAAAGATATAATTCATAGTCAAGGATATTCTCTTTATCAATATTCAGTTTCTTGGCCATAAGTTCGAATAGCTCATTTTCATTTGTCTCTCTATTTGCCATTCCCATTATAGGCAACATTTCTTTTTGTTTGGATATGCCGCTTTCTGTTTTCCCTTTCGTCAGGTGAAAAGCTATATTAGGAATCAATAATATAGGGTCTTGTATGTCGATTAGGCGTATGGTCGGTTTAAAAGGAGACTTGCTTTTTAAGGCAACTCTTCCCGCTAATGACAGAGGGCGGTCAAACCAAGTTGACAGGATAGGCCATGCATACCCTTGAGTATTTAATTGCATGTAGTGACCCGGTGTGGTTATCATTTGAGCCACCGGTTTTATCTTAAATGTCGGTGAATCTGTATGAGCACATACTAATCGTATCCCATCCTCGAACAGAGATTGTTCTTTAAAATCGTGAGGGCTCATACAGAAGGCGATTAATGCTGAATTGTCTTGCTCTATAAAATATTTTCCCACTTGGGCTCAATTCCCATTTATTGTCGAAAGACAAAGGAATGAAATTGTGTTTCAGTAGTTTTGATTTTATATTGTTTATAGCGTGATACTTGGTTGGACTTTTGGCTATAAAGTCAATGAAATCATTAGCCCGATCTGCTTGCTCTTTCATTTGTTTTTAGATTTAAAGTTGATTAAGTATATAGAGCTGTGTCAAAAGGTGGATAATATTATTAAGCTTATTATTGATAGCCTTGAAGATAAATTGTCTGACTTTTGACACGCTCATTGTTTTATGACTGCATCCAGTTGGAACCGCAATCTCCTGAGCATCCGCAACTATTGGCATATATTTCCCAAGTTGCGTCCTTCATTTGTTCTATTGTCTTGCCATATTTTTGATTAATGGTTGACAAATTAGCTAATTTAAAGTTCATAATTTAAGTATTTAAATGATTTGTCCTATTTCAGGGAAGGACAATTAACCGTTCTGAAGTTCTTTCATAAATCCTGTTTCTTCCAAGAAGGATTGCGTTAATATCACTCCTTTGGCAGTCATCGCCAACTCTTCATTGCTAAGCTCGCTTAAAGCTCGGAACTTTTCAGGATTTTCTAACATTTGACCTATCATCCACGAACTGGCTAAGGCACGTATTTTAGTAATTACACACGTGTATGGATCACGTTTTGTTACATCACCATAAGTTATATAATTTCCACCGTAACAAGTTGGGCATATAGGCTCAAGAATGCAATTTTTGCATCGTGTATCTGATAGATGACAAGGAGAAGACAGATCTATGTGCCCTAACTTTTCTCCTTTTTTTCTTTACTTACTTCATAGAATAAATGGCAGGGGAGACATTGACCGTCCGGTGTCCAGCATCGCATGATTGTACCTGCTCCACATAATTTATCGACCATGCTATTCACACCTGCTGCCACGGCTATAAATTTCATGTTTATCATTTCTACCGGCTGTATATCAGGATGATCCAAATAGTACAGGGCGATTTCCATTAATTGCTCTTGTAATATTTTCTTGTAATCTACATTTTGTCTAAATTCGTCTTTGTCCCACTCTACACCACTGGCAAAAGTACAATTATTGCGTTTGAATCCTAATTCATGTATATAGATAATTCCTTTTGCCAATGAAGATAAGGTGCCGGGAGAGGGAGTCATTTTTACACCTTGGTCAGGCCAATTGTCTTTAAAGAAGTTTATATCGATCTTATCGTAAGAATTAGAACGGTTCCGATTATGCATTTCACGTGTTCCGTCCAAGCTTAATCCGACAATGAATTTTTCTTTATTTTCGTTGAGCCAGTCTTTAATTTCTCCATGTATAAGGGTGCCGTTAGTGGTTGCATAACAAATGTATTTAGTAGGCCATGCTTGTTGCCATAGCCATTCGCATATCACTTTGATATGTTGAAATGCCATAAATGGTTCTCCGCCATGGAATAATATTTCAACATAGTTTATCTGTTCTTTTACAGCACGTTTGAAGGTAGACTTTATGGCTTCTTGAGCAATCTCTAGTGGTATAATAGCTTTGCCTTTGATGTGTTCATAGCAATAGACACAATTCAAATTGCAAGATTCCGTCATGTAAAGTGTGCAGGTGCATCTTTTTTCTTTTTCGTATCTGAAGACTTTCTTTTGCATGGTTCTTATAGAATGTTAGCTATCATAGTTCGATATATAATATCTGTAATCTATGATGTTTTTTTATAATATTGTTTTTTTCTTCAATATTGAAGTTGTGTAAACCTCATTTGCGGAAGGCGGTTACTTTGTTATATAATCGTATGTTATCCCATGACATTTGTTGCATTGCCAATATTCAAAACCGTCTTCCTTTTTGGTAACATCTGTGTCATAGCTTCCGCAATGAGCGCATTTATGACCTCCCGATGCCTCTGCCGCAGCTAAGAAACCAATTAGGATGAAACCTCCGATTGCTCCTATCCACCAGGCAGTGATTATAGCAAGAATGACTCCGCCTCCGATGCCGACAATCCATATCAACACTGGCCATTTTTTAATGATAAGGCATAGTATGCCATATAAAAAAAGCTAATAGGATGAAAGCAATAATGAGTCCGATAATAATTTCCATGATTTCTATATTTATGATTCTGGGGCAAAGGTATGTCTTTCTTGTGTGAAGTAGTTATTATTCTCGTAGACAAGAATACTACATAAGTGTTGATTGTTTTTCACGGTTTTGGCATTCTCGCGAATAATATTCAAAAAAGTTAACGTGTAGGACTTGAGAAATTCGTAAAAGCAATTCGGTGTCTATACTTTGTCGTTTGAAAATTTTATATGTATTGGTTCGGTCGCAATAAAGTTTATTGGCGAACCAGGTAACGGAGCGTTCTTGGCGGTGGAGTTCTTCTTTAATTAATTTTCCGATGTGTATCATGCTGAAATAAAAAAAGGCGGAACCATTCATAACCTATTTTCAATCTGAGGAACCGCCAAGCACCTTGCACGTAAATAAGCACGAACAGTTCACGCCCCAAACGAGCGTGAACTTTCATCTGCTTATTCTCACGTGCTTCAAATTGGCGGTTTTCAGATTGAGAGAATAAGAGCAAAAGCTCAAATATCTTTTTTAATAAGTATAAGAATGGAAACGCTTTTCCAAATGTTTATTCTTTTATTATACATTATAAAAACTGTATTATAGATTAACTACTAATATCAGTTCTGTTAAGAGAAATCCCTGATGGGATTGAGAACATGCAAATCGGATAAGAACTATTACTCTTTTTAATCTGATTGGCGTATCAACAAAATAAATATCATTATTTATACCATAAAGCACATTGTTAGGAATAACATAGCATATTTCATAAGTTTCATAATGAAACTCATCCGGGTAATTCATTTTAAAGCCCGGTCATACATCTATTTGATAATTTAGCTTTCTGTGGCTTTGTGTTCTGCCATTCCATGATTCTTTTTGCTCTAAGTTGCTGCAAATATAATTAATGTATTGGTATTAAACAAGAATTTGTTTGATGTACTAATAGATGATTTGCAATTGGGGGAGGAATCGGTTAATGGAGCTATGAAGTTCTAATAAGTATATGCTTTTATCTTCATGCGTTCGTTGTTTAAGTAGGTCATTTAAGTACGGAGCTACTTCGTCACGGTCGTGGTTAAGTCTAACCACGTGGGTGGTTAATGTTAACCACGTAGGTGACTAGGCTTAACCACCCACGTGGCAAAGCAATATTGAACGGTTTGTCTCTGACAAAGGATATAAGACGAAGAACCATAGGAAAGCATAAGCAGATAACAGGAAAGTGGAGTATTAAAACAAAAATCCCCATAACCATTACGGTTACAGGGATTTATATATTAGCAATGTATTATATTACTTGCTCAAAGCAGTAGCTACGTCAACGGCACAAGCCACAGTACATCCTACCATCGGGTTGTTACCGATACCCAAGAATCCCATCATTTCCACGTGAGCAGGAACTGATGAAGAACCGGCGAACTGAGCGTCTGAGTGCATACATCCCATAGTATCTGTCATACCGTATGAAGTAGCGACACTGCATCCCTGTAATCTCTTTCTAATCTCTCATAAATTATTGTGTTACAGTTAGATATTCAAGTATTTAAAAGAACTCTCCAGTTATTAGTTACTGTTATATTGTTAAGTGGTCGTGAATAAGTCACAAACCTTATGAATTTAGTAATGTAGTTACTTCATTTTTCAGTTTGGGCAAATGATTAATAATCATCCTCCAAAGTATATCTACGGATAGACTGTCATATCCATGTATGATATAATTTCTTGCATCTACTATTTTACGAGAATTGGTTATAGCTATGTCTTTATCAGCTTTCAATATCCTGTTCATAGCTTCACCTATAATTTCGATGTTTCTTTCTACCGCACGTCTAAGGCAAAGATTACTGTAAAAATCATCATATAATTTTGGCTCACTGCCGAAGAAACTTTCTATTTCTTCAATAGCAGTCAGAATATCTTGTAGGTGTTTCTTTGTTAAATCATCCATAAATTAAAGTTTTAGTGGCATCCACATTCTTTTTTCAAATATGGATTTTTGATGGTTTGTTCTTCCAATAAGTCTATTTCTCTGCCCAACAATTCCGCCAGAGAGTATTTAAAATCAAAGTAGTTATCAAAGTAATCTTCTACTTCTTTTTTATTGAAATCCACTACTAAATCAACATCGCTTTTATCATTAAAGCGGTTGGTAAGGATAGAACCGAACACAAACAGTTTGTGAACCTTATGCTTTTTGCATAGGTCTATAATTTTATGAATATTGTTCTCTATCAGTTGCATATGTTCTGCTTTTTAATATAGCAAATGTAGTGATTCTATTTGTATTAACAATACTGTTTGAGGATAAGTTGAACTTGTTTCAATCACTTTTTATCTATGTAATGATATTGTATATACTGATATAGTATAGTTTTCCGTTTGTTCAATATTCAAGCATAAGCTATATTTCTATTCTGATATTTTATAGCGGTGCTAAAATTCAGAGTAGGTATATAAAGCAATTTTTGTGCGGAATTACACCTGTTAATATTCTGTTTCTTTTGCTTTGTATCATCTTTGCTAATGGTTATCCTTATATGTGTTAAACATTAAAATTTTATAGCTATGAAACATTTGATTCATGAGTTTTAGTTGCGCTCCAAGTAAGATTGAATTTCTCGCCTTCCGCACCATAATTATTTGCTCAACAAATCACAGTATGGTCAGAATTGAATGTATAGCATCTCTGTTCTTCTTCACTGTCAACTTCAAAACCAAGTTCCTATCAATGAACTTTCAAAATTCTCTTCATCATCATCACTACTGCAAGCTGTAAAGTTTACGCACATCATTATGGCAAATAAAGCCATTCCAATTAATCTAAATGTTTTCATTTTTTAATCATTGCTTTACGCTCTGCATTGTGTTCTTCTAATACACTTAATAGGCTTCTTTCTTTTAAGCACGCTACTTTATCAAAGTAAGCATCATATAAAAGTTGAGCTGTAATAACGAATCCTCTGTCTAATAATTCAGCTTCTTTCCCATACAGTTTAGCTTTGACTGCCTTTAGGTAATTGTTGAGGCTTACAGTTTCTTCATCTTTGCCTCTTACCTGTTGTTTGTTCTTATCCCATTTTTCAATAGCCACTTGTTTACCTGTGGAGAAAGAGCATCTTTCACCATTTACAGTAATCATAGCTTCAATAGTAACACTACCATTTTTTTCTTGCTTTACTTTCTCTTATAAAAAGAGAATAGAAAATGAACTTCTTACCATTGTTTAATCATTTAAAATTAGACATTTGGAAGTCCTTTAAATGTGATGTATCTTCCTATTTATTAGATGATTATCTATGATTTTGTGACCACTTGTCAGAAAACAAGAAAATGGTCACAAATTGGTCACAATATAACCTCGTTTTTACCCAATTTAGAGGATAATCAGCCACACCATCATCCATCTTTAAACAGATAAATTCAAGGTCAATTTGCCACAATTCAATCACCTAATCACCATGATTTATAAAGAGAGTAGAGAAGAAAACAAAGCAGTAGAATAGGGAAGAAGTATCATCTATTTATGCCATATAGATAAAATAAAAAAAATCCCCATAACTTTATCAGTTACAGGGATTTATATGTTAGCAATGTATTATATTACTTGCTCAAAGCAGTAGCTACGTCTACAGCACAAGCTACCGTACAACCTACCATCGGATTGTTACCGATACCCAGGAAGCCCATCATTTCCACGTGAGCAGGAACTGATGAAGAACCGGCGAACTGAGCGTCAGAGTGCATACGACCCATAGTGTCTGTCATACCGTAAGAAGCAGGACCGGCAGCCATGTTGTCCGGGTGAAGAGTACGACCTGTACCACCACCTGATGCAACTGAGAAATAAGGCTTACCTGCAAGAACACGTTCTTTCTTGTAAGTACCTGCAACCGGATGTTGGAAACGAGTCGGGTTAGTAGAGTTACCGGTGATAGATACGTCTACACCTTCTTTCCACATGATAGCTACACCTTCGCGAACATCATCGGCTCCGTAGCATTTTACTTTTGCACGAGGACCGTCAGAATAAGCGATTTCACGAACTACTTTCAGTTCACCTGTGAAATAATCGAATTCAGTCTGAACGTATGTAAATCCGTTGATACGAGAGATGATCTGTGCAGCGTCTTTGCCCAAACCGTTCAAGATACAACGCAGAGGTTCTTTACGTACTTTGTCTGCTTTTGCAGCGATTTTGATAGCACCTTCGGCAGCAGCGAATGATTCGTGACCTGCCAGGAATGCGAAACATTTAGTTTCTTCGCGCAGCAACATAGCAGCCAGGTTACCGTGACCGATACCTACTTTACGGTCGTCGGCTACAGAACCCGGAATACAGAATGCCTGCAGACCGATACCGATAGCTTCGGCAGCTTCGGCAGCGTTTTTGCAACCTTTCTTCAATGCAATGGCAGAACCTACTACGTAAGCCCACTTGGCATTTTCGAAACAGATAGGCTGAGTTTCTTCACAAGTTTTATAAGGATCAAGTCCGGCAGCTTCGCAGATTGCGTTAGCTTCTTCGATGTCTTTGATGCCGTTTTCGTTCAAAGCAGCAATGATCTGTTTGATACGACGGTCTTGGCTTTCGAATTTTACTTCTCTAATCATATTCTTTCCTCCTTATAATTATTCGTGACGTGGATCAATTTTCTTAACAGCTCCCTGCTCTTCAGTTACACGTCCGTAAGTACCTGTAACTTTCTTCAACGCTTCGTTAGCATCAGTACCCTTCTTGATTTCGTCCATGAACTTACCCATGTGAACGAATTCGTAACCGCAGATTTCGTCGTTCTTATCCAAGAATACGTTCTTGATGTAACCTTCAGCCATTTCAAGGTAACGGGGACCTTTAGCCAAAGTACCATACAAAGTACCTACCTGGCTGCGAAGACCTTTTACCCAAGTCTTCCAGACCGGCACCGATAATCAGACCACCTTCCGAGAAAGCCGACTGAGTACGTCCGTAAACGATTTGAAGGAAAAGTTCGCGCATTGCTGTGTTGATAGCGTCACAAACCAAGTCGGTGTTCAATGCTTCCAATACAGTCTTGCCCGGAAGGATTTCAGCAGCCATGGCAGCCGAGTGAGTCATACCTGAGCAACCGATAGTTTCTACCAATGCTTCCTGGATGATACCTTCTTTTACGTTAAGGGTTAGTTTACAAGCACCCTGCTGAGGAGCACACCAGCCAATACCGTGTGTCAAACCAGAGATGTCTTTGATTTCTTTTGATTTTACCCACTTTCCTTCTTCAGGAATAGGAGCCGGTCCGTGATTAGGACCTTTCTTCACAACACACATGTGTTCTACTTCGTGTGAATAAGTCATATTCTTTACGTTTTTGGTAATAAAATAAATATTCGTAACCACGTGAAAAAGGTTAGTTACCTTTTTCGCCTACAAAGTTAGTCCTTTTATTCTTTTCTGCAACCTGTTGCGTGCCACTTTTTGATATTAAATTAAATAAATTTATTGTGAGACAATATTTTGCAAACTAGAGTTGCCAAAATCTTTTTTCTTTCCACCGAATCACTTATCTTTGTACCTATATATATTATATAAAGATGGAAACGAGTAAAATAGAAATTAAGGACGAAGTGCTTCGACAGGGTGCTGAGGAAGGTATGGACGAATTTATTAAAGTTTTTACCGATAAGTATTTGGAAGTGACGGGCGGTGTGATTAATGCTGAAACAATGCCCTTGCTCAATGGTTACCAACATTCTTTGCTAGGCTATCATTTTTTCGTGAAGAGATTAATGAAGGGGCTTTATTCAGTTGATTCAAAATGGCTATGGACCGTATCTTTTGATAATCCTTTTGCTAAATCAATGCGTCTTTTTGGGGCGAAGGAATTCTCAAAGTTGATTTATACTGCCAAGAAAATTTATGATGAAAACCGTGCAGACTTGGAAAAAAGACTGCGATGATGAAGAATTTATGGCAATGTATGAGCAATACGAGGTATTTGATGAACTGGAAGAGCAGTTTATGGATATGGAGGAACTTGTCACAGCACAGATTGACGAGTATGTGGATAATAATATAGAACAGTTTGCTGAAATAGTGGAGTGAGTTTGTTTATGTATTAATAAAGGTTAATATGAAAGAATGTTGTGCAGTATTTGGGTTTGGAGCTCATTTAATCATTAGAACAACAAAAAAGAGTTGAAGTTTCCCTTTACGACTTGAATCTTTTAATTAATTTTGCAAACCCTAATAATAAAGAGAAGAAAATGAAAAAAAAAAATGAAGTTGGCAGTGTTCTTTGCTGCATTGTGTTATCCTTTAGTTCTTGCTTGGACACTAACAGTGAAAGTGCTTATGACGGCATAGCGCTTGTAACTGTTACAGGTGATGAGTTTTTATTGGCTATAAATTATACGCAGATGGAGGTGGAATCTTGGTTCCTACAGCTACTAATATGAAACAGTTTGGTGATTGGAGTAAGGTGAAACGTGCTCAAGTGACATTTAAACATTTGGATGAAGTGTTGCCTGAGCCGTCAGAAAATACAAAGTATAAGGTTGAAATCGTTTCTGTTGGTCAGTTATTTGGAGGTACCAATATGATTAATACTACGAGAGATGTAGAAGCAGCTGATATTTTGTATAAGAATCAAGATCCTGTTATCGATTTTTATGGGGAGTTGGTATTTACAAGGGATATATAACATTTAGTCCTCAATTTAATTATAACTCATCTTCACCTTTTTATTTTAATATGAGTTATAGAGAAGAGGATATTGTTGATAATGAAAAACTGACGTTGACATTCCATTATGACAATGGGGAAAGCGATTCTTATAATTCTATTAATGTATTATGCAGTTTTCCTTTCTCGTCAGAACTTTATAGCCATTTCTCTGAAACAGATTCTATAGATGTAGTTCTTAGAGCTATGCAGGATAGAGGTGGTGAAAATTATGTAAAAAAGAAGTAAGAATGGCTACTAAAGATTTTATAGCTCCTTACGGATACTGATAAATCATTATATTGCAAGTAGAAAAGTCCTCTTTTCCCTTTGGGAAAAGGGGATTTTTATACCTTTGCAACTCATTGAAGTATAACAAAGGTAAATAGATTAAGCATTGAACTACAAAGATTTATTTAATAGAGTGGTGTTGCTGATTTCCTCTCCGGCTAAGGCTTGGGCAGAAATCAATACAGAAGAGGATAGGCGGAAAGTGCTTGGCACATTTGTTTATCCCATGATAGGATTGTGCGGCTTGTCCGTTTTTATAGGTACTTTTATTGGAAATACAGCAGGTGTATCTGCTTTTCAGATAGCAATGACCCGTTGTTGCGCCATTTTTTGTTTCTCTCTTTGAGGATATTTCTTGGCTGCTTATGCTGTAAATCAATTGGGAAAGAAATTGCTGAACCGAGGCGAACAGTATGAACTAAACCAACAGTTTGTGGGTTATGCCATGGTGGTGACATTTGTGCTTGATATTATCAGCGGTTTGTTCTCAATCTCCATTTTGCATTGGATACTCCAGTTCTATACCGTGTTTGTGGTATATGAAGGGCACGCACACTGATGAAAGTGGAAGAAGCCAAACTGACCCGATACACATTGATTGCTTCGGTGATTGTAATTGTTTGTCCGGCGCTTATTGCGGCGGTATTTAATGAGTTATCTGTTATTTTGAATTGATGAAACCGACTCCTGTAAATATAAAAAATAAACGTGCGTCGTTCGATTATGAATTTATCGATACGTACACAGCAGGTATTGTGCTTACCGGAACTGAGATAAAATCCATCCGTATGGGTAAAGCCAGCCTGGTAGATACCTATTGCTACTTTGTGCATGGTGAGTTGTGGGTAAAGAATATGCATATTGCAGAATATTTCTATGGTTCGTATAATAACCATACAGCCCGCCGTGAACGTAAGCTGTTGTTAAGCAAGAAAGAGTTGCGTAAATTGGAAGAGGCAGGAAAGAATCCCGGCTTTACTATTGTTCCTGTCCGTTTGTTCCTGAATGAAAAAGGACTGGCAAAATTAGTTATCGCTTTGGCAAAAGGTAAAAACAATATGATAAGCGCGAATCTTTGAGAGAAAAGGATGACAGGCGTGAAATGGATAGAATGTTTAAGAGATAGTATATATTGTGAATGGCTACATTGAAGCAAATTATTGACGAACGAATTCTCATCCTCGACGGAGCGATGGGGACAATGATACAAAAATACAACTTATCGGAACAGGATTTTAGAGGGGAACGGTTTGCACAAGTTGCCGGTCAGATGAAAGGCAACAATGACTTGCTGTGCCTTACCCGTCCTGATGTGATAAAAGATATTCATCGCAAGTATCTGGAAGCAGGTGCAGATATCATCGAGACAAACACGTTTAATGCTCAGCGGGTGTCGATGGCAGATTATCATATGCAGGATATGTGCCGTGAGATAAATTTGTCGGCTGCCGGAATCGCTCGTGAAATGGCGGACGAATATTCCCGAAAGACTCCCCATAAACCGCGCTTTGTGGCTGGGTCTGTCGGTCCCACCAATAAAACTTGCTCAATGAGTCCCGATGTGAATAATCCTGCAATGCGTGCACTTACTTATGATGAGTTGGTCGGTGCCTATAGGGAGCAAATGGAAGCATTGCTGGAAGGGGGGAGTGGATGCTCTCCTGATAGAGACTATATTTGATACACTGAATGCCAAGGCCGCTGTTTTTGCGGCTGAGTCGGCAATGCAGGCGGTGGGACGAGAAGTGCCTTTGATGCTCTCGGTGACGGTATCGGATATTGCCGGCCGCACGCTTTCCGGTCTGATTCTGGATGCCTTTCTTGCGTCTGTTCAGCATGCTCCTGTTTTTTCTATCGGCTTGAATTGCTCTTTCGAGCCAAACAGTTGAAACCTTTTTTGAAGGGCTGGCTGCGCGTGCTCCTTATTATATCAGTGCGTATCCCAATGCAGGGCTTCCGAATAGCTTGGGGCAGTATGACCAGACTCCCGGAGATATGGCTTCGGAAGTGAAGGAATACATAGACGAGGGTTTGGTGAATATTATCGGCGGATGTTGTGGCACGACTGAAGAATATATTGCCGAATATGTTCCATTGGTGCAGAAGGCACGCCCTCACATTCCGGCAGGTAAGCCTGAGCGGATGTGGCTTTCGGGATTGGAGCTGCTTGAACAGACACCCGAAATTAATTTTATCAATGTGGGCGAACGTTGCAATGTGGCGGGTTCGCGTAAGTTTCTTCGTTTGATAAACGAAAAGAAATACGAAGAGGCATTGAGCATTGCACGTAAGCAGGTAGAAGACGGTGCATTGATTATTGATGTTAATATGGATGACGGGCTGCTGGATGCCAAGGAAGAAATGACTGTTTTTCTGAATCTGGTGATGTCCGAACCCGATATTGCACGTGTTCCTGTGATGATTGATTCTTCTAAGTGGGAGGTGATAGAAGCCGGGCTGAAGTGTTTGCAAGGTAAATCTATCGTAAATTCCATATCGCTGAAAGAGGGAGAGGAGAAATTTATCGAGCATGCCTGTCTGATTAAAAAACTGGGAGCTGCAACGGTCGTGATGGCTTTTGACGAGAAAGGACAGGCCGACACCTTCGAACGGAAGATTGAAGTTTGTTCGCGTGCCTATCGTATCTTGACAGAGCAGGTCGGCTTTAATCCGCATGACATTATTTTCGACCCTAATGTGCTGGCTGTGGCTACGGGAATTGAGGAACACAATAATTATGCTGTTGATTTTATCAAAGCAACCGGTTGGATAAAGCAGAATCTTCCCGGAGCACATGTCAGTGGCGGGGTAAGTAACTTGTCATTCTCTTTCCGTGGTAATAATTATATCCGTGAAGCAATGCATGCCGTATTTCTTTATCATGCCATTCGGCAGGGCATGGATATGGGTATTGTGAATCCGGCCACTTCGGTGCTTTATACCGATATTCCTGCCGATGTGCTGGAACGGATAGAGGATGTGGTGTTGAATCGTCGTCCCGATGCTGCCGAAAGGCTGATTGAAACAGCGGAAGCTTTAAAGAATACCGAAACCGGCGGCAAACCGGCGGAACAGGAGTTATGGCGTGAGGAAACGGTGGAGATGCGTCTGCAATATGCGTTGATAAAAGGCATCGGTGATTATTTGGAAGAAGATTTGGCGGAGGCGTTGCCGCTATACGGAAAAGCGGTGGATATCATTGAAGGGCCGTTGATGGATGGAATGAACAAAGTGGGTGAGCTTTTTGGGGCCGGAAAAATGTTTCTGCCTCAAGTGGTGAAGACTGCCCGCCATGAAAAAGCTGTGAGTATTTTGCAACCGCTTATTGAAGCCGATAAGCAGGAAGGAGTGCGCAGTGCCGGAAAGGTGTTGATGGCAACTGTGAAAGGTGATGTGCACGATATCGGGAAAAAATATCGTATCGGTGGTGATGGCTTGTAATAATTATGAAATTATAGACTTGGGGGTGATGGTTCCTGCCGAAACGATTGTGCAAAAAGCCATAGAAGAGAAAGTGGATATTATCGGCTTGAGTGGATTGATTACTCCGTCTCTTGAGGAGATGGCACATGTGGCTGTCGAATTGCAACGTGCAGGACTGGATATTCCGATTATGGTTGGTGGGGCTACGACTTCCAAACTTCATACTGCTCTGAAGATTGCTCCTGTTTATGGAGGGCCGGTTATTCACATGAAAGATGCTTCACAGAATGCATTGGTGGCAGCCCGTTTGCTGAATGCTGAGTCTCGCCAAGAATTTGTGGAGGGAATAAACAGAGAGTATGAAGAACTTCGCAGCAAGAATAGTGCAAAACAGGTGAAGACTGTTTCTTTGGAAGAGGCACAAAAGAATAAATTAAACCTTTGGTAAGAAGATTTATCTTTCAAAGTATTTAGAATAATTGAAAAACTTCAAGGTCTTTTTTTAGAAGAACTTGAAGTTTTTTTTAAAGACGGAAGAGTTTTTTGAAAAGAACAAGGTCTTTTGGGAGGGTTGCTGTCACGAAAAACTTCCGCCTTTTAATTTATTTGATGTTTCACCGCAAAGCGTTGAGCATGAGTGGAATAATGCCCTGTTATGCGTGAAACGTGCTTTTTATTAAAGTCCTTTTATAGTTGATTTAGAAATTCTTCTGCTTTGATGAGCGTCTCCGGCTTTCCGATATCTATCAATTGTAGGTTGTCGACAGGGTAGCCCTGAATCCTGATGTTTTTGCAAACTTGCAGGTAAAAATCGATAATAGAATATTTCCCCGGTTTCATGCCTTTGTTCAGCAATAGCGGGTTGATTGCTTGTATACCGCTATAGGCGTATTCCCGGTACTTTCCTTCTTCGTATTTTAATCCGGCAGGTTTCACTTCGCCTGTGGTTTTATTTATCCAGCCGCACAAAAGATTGTTGCCATCAAATAGCAAGTAGCGGGAGGTGATTCGTCTGCTTACCAGCATGGTGGCGTATACATCAGGGGTTTGTTGGTGGAAGCGGATTAAATCTTGTAAATTGCAGTTGGATAAAATATCTACATTATGCAGCAGGATACCGTTTTTATCTTCATGGCAGGGGGATATGAAATACTTGCCGGCTTTTTCCAGTCCTCCTCCGGTGTCCAGTAATTCTTCTGTCTCGTCAGAAATATGGATGTCGACACCGAAATTATGATTAGCCTGCAGAAAATCTAGAATCTGATCGGCAAAATGGTGTACGTTAATCACTATTTCATTAAAGCCCGAAGCTTTCAGCTTTAATATGACATGTTCCAGCATGGGCTTTCCGGCTACTTCTATCAGCGCTTTGGGTTTGGTATCTGTCAGGGGTTTGAGCCGGCTTCCCAAGCCGGCTGCAAAAATCATAGCTTTCATAAAGTCGATTCGAATATTTGTTCTATGTTTTGTTCGCGGTGAATCAAGACAACCTTTACACCGAATTTCCGGTTTAAATGCTCAGCTGTATGTTGGGCCGAATAGACCGACCGGTGTTGTCCGCCGGTACAGCCGAAGCATACAGACAGGTTGCTGAACCCTCGCTCCATATATCGTTTGACCGACGCGTCCACCAGTGCGTATGCATGTTCCAGAAAAGGAAAGATTTCTCCGTCTTCTTCCAAAAAGCGGATAACAGGTTCGTCCAGTCCGGTAAAGGGTTTGTAGCGTTCGTATTTACCGGGATTATTTACGGCACGGCAATCGAATACATAACCGCCTCCGTTACCTGTAGGGTCGTCGGGTATGCCTTTTTATATGCAAAACTCATCACTTTAACCGTCAGTTGGCGTTTTTTCAGCTCGTCTTTGAATTGTTTCAATTCAGTCAGCTCGCGCAAGACGGAGCATAAGTAAGGATATTCGGGATACTCATCGCGCAATAACTGCCGCAGGTTTTCTATGGCATAAGGTACGCTTTGTATGAAATGAGGCTTTTTCTCAAAATATCCGCGAAACCCGTAGGCTCCCAATACTTGCAAGGTGCGGAAAAGTACAAAATGATGCAGTTGGCTGAAAAAATATTCTCTGTCTACCGGTTTGTATTTGCAAAGCGCGTCAATGTATTCTTCCAAGAGTTCTTTTTTTAAAGTGTCAGGGTATTGGGCTTTGGCCTGCCATAAGAAAGAGGCGACATCATAGAAGAACGGGCCTTTGCGTCCACCCTGAAAATCGATGAACCATGGTTTGTCATCTTTAATCATTACATTCCGGCTTTGGAAATCGCGATACATGAAAGTGGCTGAAGAGCTGCGGAGCAGTACATCGCTCATCTTCTGGAAATCGTCTTCCAGTTTGTCTTCCTGAAATTCAAGTCCGGTAGCTTTCAGAAAACAGTATTTAAAGTAGTTCAAATCCCAAAGAATAGAACGTTGGTTGAATTCCGGTTGCGGGTAACAATGGGAAAAATCAAATCCGTCGGCCCCTGCAAATTGGATGGCCGGCAGTAGGCGGATAGTTTTGCGGAGAAGTTCTTTCTCCTCTTCCGAGAATACACTGGTGGTGCGCCCTTTTTCGATGGCATTGAATAATAATGTGTCACCTAAGTCTTCTTGCAGATAGCATGTCTTATCTGCGGAAACACAATAGACTTCGGGAACAGGAAGACCTTTTTTGCGAAAATGTGCGGCCATATAGAGAAAAGCGTTGTTCTCTTCGATGGAAGTACCATAAACGCCGATTAAATTCTGTGTTCCGGTGAGTCTGAAATAACGTCTGTTGGAACCGGAAGAAGGCAATTCGGTAATTGTCTCGGCAGCTACACCTGTGTATGTTTGATATAAATGCTGTAAATCTTCTATAATCATGACTTTAGTATTTGTAAGCAAAGATACCAATTAATATTGGGAATAAAAAAACGGGGAGCGACTTCATTTATTCGCTCCCCGTTTTTATTTGATTTCGATTTCCTCTTTCATGTCTATTTCTTCTCCATGCATATCGGTAAACTTATATTGCAGGAATGCCAGACTTTGATCGGGGATAATCTTTATTCCGAATCCGTATTTCATTTGCCATTTACGCTTTAGCGACACAAGGCCTTGATTAACGTAAGCAGCAATATACGGGTGGATGTACAGTGTAAATCTCTTAATCTTCAGCTTATTGACCAGGTAATCAATTTTACTCTCCAATGTATCTGTAAAAAGAATGGATGGTTTGATGCTACCTTTCCCGAAGCAGGTGGGACAGGTTTCATCTGTAGTGACATCCATGGCCGGACGCACGCGTTGGCGGGTAATCTGCATCAGTCCGAACTTGCTGAGAGGGAGAATATTGTGTTTGGCTCTGTCTTTCTGCATATTTTGGCACATGCGTTCATACAGCTTTTGTCTGTTCTCAGCCAGGTTCATGTCTATAAAGTCAACGACAATAATACCACCCATATCACGCAACCTCAACTGGCGCGCCAATTCATCGGCAGCTCCCAGATTGACATCCAGTGCGTTAGCCTCTTGTCCGTTACCGGATTTGGAACGGTTACCGCTATTGACATCCACCACATGAAGCGCTTCAGTGTGTTCAATAATCAGGTAAGCTCCACTCTTATACGAAATCGTTTTACCGAATGAGGACTTGATTTGTTTGGTTATTCCAAAATTGTCGAAGATAGGAAGCTGTCCTTTGTACAATTTCACGATTTCTGCCCGTTCAGGGGCAATGAGAGATACATAATCCTTGATTTCTTGGAACACTGTTTCGTCATTTACGTAAATGTTCTCGTATGAAGGGTTAAATAAATCGCGCAACATGGCTACCGTGCGGCTGGTCTCTTCATAAACCAGTGCAGGAAGTTTGGCTGCTTTTTGTACTTTTGTAATGGTCTCTTCCCAATGTTTCAGCAAGACTTTAAGCTCGGCATCAAGTTCGGCCACCCTTTTTCCCTCTGCCACAGTGCGAACTATCACCCCGAAGTTTTTCGGTTTGATACTTTGCAACAGTTGCTTGAGGCGGGCGCGTTCTTCGCTCGATTTAATTTTTTGAGATACGGAAACCTTGTCATTGAAGGGGATAAGAACCAGATAACGCCCGGCGAAAGATAATTCGCAGGTCAGTCTGGGGCCCTTGGTTGAAATAGGTTCCTTTACGATTTGCACAATTACTTCCTGACCTTGTTGGAGGGTGGTTGAAACAGTTCCCTCTTTATCAATGTCAGGCAGCATAGTAGCTTTTGAAATTGGATAAAGTTTTTTGCGGTCGCTTAAAACTTGCTTCAGATACTTCTGATAAGAATGAAATTGAGGTCCTAAGTCTAAATAGTGAAGAAAAGCGTCTTTTTCGAAACCGACATCCACGAAGCAGGCATTGAGTCCGGGCATTAGTTTTCTTACCCGTCCCAAATACATATTTCCCACATTGAAAGAAGCACTTCTTCCTTCTTTTTGGAATTCCACCAACGCCTTATCTTCCAGGAGCGCAATGGAAATTTCTTTGGGTTGTACGTCTACTACTAGTTCGCTTGTCACTTTTGTATTCTTAAATTATTCACTTTTCTCATTAAACAAAGAACAAACCTGAAAGACATTTTGTTGCTTTGCAAGGTTTGTTCTTTATTTGTCGTCAGACAGACTACAAATTATTTTTTTGCTTTTATGTCTGTTCTTTCTTAGTCTTTTTTACGCTTGTGCGTTGACATTTTATGTCTTTTTTTCTTCTTTCCGCTTGGCATAGCTTCAAATTTTATGGGTTAATACTCTAGTTGTTTATTTTTTTACTGACAATGTAAATGTCTTTGCTGGCTTAAAAGCCGGAATATTATGTTCCGGAATGATAATCGTAGTGTTCTTTGAAATATTACGAGCTGTTTTCTGAGCTCTCTTCTTCACAATAAAACTTCCAAAACCACGCAAGTATACATTTTCCTCTCTTGACAAAGATTCCTTAACTGTATCCATGAAAGCTTCGAGTGTATTCAACACTGCTTGTTTATCAGCACCGGTTTTCTTCGTAATTTCGTTTACGATATCTGCTTTAGTCATTTCGCTAATAATTATTGTTATACTTATATCTTAATTTTTTGGACTGCAAATATATAGCTTTTCTAGCTCTTTAAGAAATATATTCAGAATAAATTTCCTAAAAAAATGTCAGCTTTGGTTTTCTTGCCTTATTTTTTTGCAGAATTAACGCACATTTTGTGCTGATTTGTAACGTTAGACATGGATAATTTTGGAGAAATACTAATAAAATGGTATCAAGATAACAAGCGTGATTTGCCTTGGCGCAGGACGAAGAATCCTTATTTAATATGGATTTCGGAAATTATATTGCAACAGACGCGCGTCGCTCAAGGTTATGATTACTATCAACGTTTTGTAAAACGTTTCCCTGACGTGTTTTCATTAGCGGCTGCCGATGAAGACGAGGTCATGAAATATTGGCAAGGATTGGGCTATTATTCTCGTGCCCGTAATTTACATGCTGCTGCGCGTAGCATGGCCGGTGCCGGAGGTTTTCCTAAAACATATAAAGAGGTGTTGGCTTTGAAAGGAGTGGGGAGAGTATACTGCGGCTGCCATTTGTTCTTTTGCTTATGGAATGCCTTATGCTGTGGTGGATGGGAATGTTTATCGGGTGCTTTCGCGCTGGTTGGGGATTGAAACGCCCATAGACTCTGCAGAAGGGAAGAGGATTTTTGCGGAAGTGGCGGCGGAGTTATTGGATAAAGCGCAACCGGGGATTTATAATCAGGCGATAATGGATTTTGGCGCGTTGCAGTGCACTCCTGCTTCGCCCAACTGTATGTTCTGCCCTTTTGTTGATACTTGTGTCGCCCGGCAAAAGGGGGTGGTGGATACGCTGCCTGTGAAACAGCATAAGACAAAGGTGGCAAATCGTTACTTTAATTATATCTATGTACGCATGGGCGCGCATACATTAATCAATAAACGGACAGGGAATGATATCTGGAAGAATCTGTATGAGCTTCCTTTGATAGAAACGGAGAATGAAGTGCCCGAAGAAAAGTTCTATGCTTTATCCCGGTGGCGGAAATGTTGGCTGAAGGCGAGACTCCCTTAGTCCGGCTGGTACAAAAAGGAGTGAAACATGTCTTATCCCATCGGGTGATTTATGCAAATTTTTATGAGGTTATTCTGCCCGAAGATTCTGCCTCTTTTGCACAGTGTCAGAGAATTAGGATAGAAGATTTGCATAAATTTGCTGTTTCTCGCTTGGTAAATCAGTTTTTTCGCTAATTTTGAAGCCTGATAATTAAAATGGAAGAAGAGAATGTCATTAAATAAAGTGCAATTGATAGGGAACGTAGGTAAAGACCCTGATGTGAGATATTTGGATAATGGTGTTGCTGTAGCTACTTTTCTTTGGCTACCACAGACCGTGCATATACCTTGGCAAATGGGACTCAGGTTCCTGAACGTACCGAATGGCATAATATTGTTTTGTGGAGAGGATTGGCACAAACGGCTGAAAAGTATGTTCGCAAAGGAGATAAGCTTTTATATCGAAGGTAAAATCCGCAGCCGTTTTTACGATGATCAGAATGGTATCAAACGTACTATCGTTGAAATCTTTGCTGATAACATGGAAATGCTGACTCCCCGTACTGCTTCTCAGCAGCAAGGAGGATATATGCCGCAAGCTGCTTCACAGCCGGCATCGCAACAGCCTGCCGCCAATAGCAGCGTGACAGATGATTTACCGTTTTAATTTTAAAGAACCGGATGTTTAACTAAAACCAGATTCCTTGGACCCTGACTCGTATTTATGCCGCTTGGCGGATTTGTTTGACGGTGTGACCGTGACTACTCCTACTATAGGAGCAATTATAGCTATTGTATTAGCTGTTATATTATTGTATGCATCAGGCTTTGTGTCTGCTTCGGAAATTGCTTTCTTCTCTGTCTCCCGGTGACTTGAGTGAAATAGAGGAAGGGCAGACTTCTTCCGACAGGCGTATCAGTGCTCTGCTGGACGATTCTGAACACTTGTTAGCCACTATTCTGATTTCTAATAATTTTGTGAATGTGACGATAATCATGCTGTGCAATTATTTCTTTGCCAGCACCATCCATTGGGGAAATTCTGTCATACTTGAATTTCTGGTTATAACGGTCATTCTTACTTTCTTATTACTTCTGTTTGGAGAAATAATGCCCAAAATTTATTCGGCACAGCATACTTTGAAGTTTTTCCGTAAGGCTGCTCCTGTCATCTCTTTCTTGAAAACATTATTTTCTCCTTTGTCTGCCCTGTTGGTTCGCTCTTCATTCTTAATTAATAAATGTGTGGCGAAGAAGAACTATAATATTTCAGTCGACGAATTGTCGCAGGCGTTGGAGTTGACCGATAAGAATGAAATATCGGAGGAGAGCAACATTCTGGAGGGAATTATCCGTTTTGGTGGAGAGACTGCCAAGGAGGTGATGACACCGCGTCTTGATATGGTGGATTTGGAAATCAATACTCCTTATGCCGAGGTGCTGAAGTGTATTGTAGATAATGCATATTCACGTATTCCTGTATATGCCGAGTCACGTGATAATATCAAAGGTATTCTTTATATCAAGGACTTGTTGCCTCATCTTAACAAGATGGATAATTTCCGTTGGCAAACACTGATCCGTCCTGCTTATTTTGTTCCTGAAACAAAAATGATTGATGATTTGCTGCGTGACTTTCAGGCAAATAAAATTCATATTGCCATTGTTGTTGACGAGTTTGGAGGAACATCGGGCATTGTAACCATGGAAGATATCATTGAGGAAATTGTAGGAGAAATCAATGATGAATATGATGATGAAGAACGCACGTATGTGAAACTGAATGACCGTACTTATATTTTTGAGGCTAAAACTCTTCTGTCTGATTTCTATAAGATAATGAAGATAGACTCGAATATATTTGAGAGAGTGGAAGGAGATGCCGATACCTTAGCCGGTCTTTTACTTGAGATAAAGGGAGAATTCCCGGTGTTGCATGAACATTTGGATTATGAAAACTATCATTTTGAAGTGTTGGAAATGAACACCCGTCGAATCTTGAAAGTAAAAGTGATTGTTGACGAACCCCAAGTGGCGGAAGAAACGAAGTAATCATTATGCCGTTATATCGGAAAATTCAAGAAAACGGACTGCTGGTCGGGGTTTGGAAAACAGAGGAAACGGTGGAGCAGTTATTGGCTTTGCTTGGCAATATTTCTATGTACGAGAAAGACTTGGAGCATTTTACCTCTGATATGCGGAAATATGAATGGCTGGCTGTACGTGTATTACTGAAAACATTGTGCGGAGAAGAAAAGAAGGTGGTTTATCTTCCTTCCGGGAAGCCATATCTGGCAGATGGAAGTGCACATATCAGCATATCTCATACGAATGGTTATGTGGCTGTTGCCCCTGCATCCGACCGAAGAAGTAGGAATCGATATTGAGAGATATGGGGTAAGGGTTCGTAGGGTTGTTTCTCGTTTTGTGCGGCCGGACTAAGAAAAAACGATGAATCAAGGTGATGAAGTATATGTATTGCTTCTTCACTGGTCTGCCAAAGAAACATTGTTCAAGGTGATGGGGGTGGAAGGTGTAGACTTTATCCGGCATTTGCATATTTTTCCTTTTTGTCATGGAAGAGGAGGGGTGTTTGGAAGCGCAGGAATATCGGACAGAGGAACAGTGGCATTATCGGGTGCGTTATCTGACTCATCCCGATTTCGTGCTTACTTGGACTATAAAAAATGCCAACGTGATTCCCATCAGGCTGGCACTCAAATAAACTTGGCAGAGTTTATTCTTATAAAAAATCTCTTTTACCTGATCATCTCTTTTGGGATAGCGAAACGGAGAAGATAGCGGATGCTAATCATCCTTTATGTTCAATGTTCCAAGCTCTTTCCTCGAAAGCTTCAGGATGTGAAAGTGTATAGGCAGGTCTTCTGACTTGTTTCCGCTATAAGCACCTTCCCGGAAATGCTTTCCAGTGGTTAATGGAGTTTGCTTATGCGTTTTGTGAAACATACAGCAGCGGGACTGTTCAGGATTCTCACCTGATTCCCTTTTAATCATTTATCTTTGACTAAAGATAAACAAACCAATACATTGCAAATATACTGCTTATCTTTAGAAAACAATTAATTCTTTTGGTTTTTGTAAAGGGAGGAATAGAAATTTTGCCTTATCTTTGTGACATAATTTAGAGTAACTATGATTATAGCAGTAGACTTTGACGGAACAATCGTGGAACATAAGTATCCCGCAATAGGTAAAGAAATTCCTTTTGCCATAGAAACATTGAAAAATTGCAGCAAGAACGTCATTTCCTTATATTATGGAGCGTTCGTGAAGGTCGTTTATTGGAAGAAGCGGTGGAGTTTTGCCGTCAGCGGGGGGCTGGAATTTTATGCAGTCAATAGCAATTATGCCGAAGAGAAAGATAAAAGCCGGTATTATTCGCGTAAACTGAAGGCGGATTTATTTATTGATGACCGTAATTTGGGCGGGTTGCCTGATTGGGGGGTGATTTATGAAATGGTGCACAATCGCTTAAGTTATGAGCAGGTATATCAAAATCTGCATAATGAAAAACGCCCTGCTCCTAAAGGTTTTTGGGCAAGGCTTTTCAAATAAAAGGAAAGGCGTCCTTTTATTCTTTACACAGCGTAAAGATAAATTCCAGCCCCCCACCGGGATTATTCTTGGCAAAGATAGTCCCGCCATGCAGAATGACTGCGTTTTTTTTACAATGGCAAGTCCGAGTCCTGTGCCGCCTAATTTGCGTGAGCGTCCTTTATCAACTCGGTAGAAGCGTTCGAACAGGCGGCTTAAATGCTCGGGAGCTACTCTATACCGGTGTCCGAGAAACTGAAATAGTAGAAACGTTCGTCTTCACGGAAGCAACGGACTGTAATTGATATTCCTGTACCGGCATAAGCGATGGCATTGTCTGTCAGGTTTCTGAAAATGGAATAGAGCAAGGAAGCGTTGCCGGATACAGTCAGTCCATGGGGTAGAAAATTGGATGCTGTTATCTGTTTTTCTTCCAATTCCAAGGCAACTTCATTCAGTATGTTTTGCATCATAACTGTCAGGTTGACTTGTTCAGTCTCTATCATATTGGGGGCTTCCTCCATGCGTGTCAAGACAGAAATATCACGTAATAAATGTGCCAGGCGATTACTTTGAGCATAACTGCGTTCGAGGAACGTATTTATTTTTTCTCGTGGCAGTCCCGGGTTATTGACTATTGTCTCAAGATATCCTTGTATGCTGCTGACCGGGGTCTTTAATTCATGGGCAATATTCTGAGTTAATTGTTTTTTAACCGTGCCTGTTCTTCTTCCTGAGTGACATCGTTGATAGAAATTTCAACTGTCGTCTTCAAAAATAATACAGTCTACCGAGAAAATACGACCGTTTTTGTCTATAACAATCGACATTCGTTTCTCTTCTTTGCTGATTGTGCGCTCTTTATTTTTGGCAATGAAATCAGTAATCGGCTGAAGTTCCGGAATAGAGAAGATTTCCTCTGTCGAACTCAGGTTTTTGTCCGAAATGAGGTTGGCGTACTGGGTAAAGAGATTATTAACCAGTATTTCTTGTTTCTTATGGGTAAAAACTCCTAATCCTTCACGGGATATTTGCAGGTGGGTTATCAGTTTCTCTCTTTCGATATATAAATCTTCTTTTTGCCTGATGCAGTCGTCTGTATATCTGAATGATATGTTGGGAAATCTCACCCAATTCGTTTTTCGGAAATGCTCCTTGCAAGTCGCTGTCTATCGGTTCGTTACGATCAGCTTTCAAAGCAAATTGTTGCAACTGTGTGATTGACATCCCCAATTTATGTGTAAAACGATAAAAGATAAAAATCAGCACGAGACTTACTATAAGCGTAAACCATACAAAATGGGAATCTGCTTTTAAATGACGCACCAGGCTGACACTATATGGCAATGCGGAACGGATTATATAATTAGTGTTCGGATAATATTGGGCTGAATAGAAAAACTCTCCTCCTAAACTTTCGGATTGGCGATTAATGGAATAGCCGCTTCCTTGGCTGATAGCTTCCTTTATTTCTTCCCGGTTGAGATGGTTGCTGAAGTACAGCGGATTCTGTTCGATATTATCATACAACACTTTCCCTTCTTTATCAATAAGGGTGACGCGCAATTCATCCAACGTATGTTCGTGTACATATTTATCTAAAAGCCTCAAATTCAATGTGTCTTTTCCACGGAGAAAGTCATTCAGACGGTCATTATAATTCTGTAATTGAGTGTTGAGCAGTTCTATTTTGTATTCCTTTTCCCTGCGATATTGAAATGCCATAAAGCAAATGGCAAAGACAAGAAACAATACAATGACAGAAAGAAAAAGCTTCTTGCTGAACGATAATACATGGCTGGATAGTTCAAGTGTCATGATAAAGCAGACTTTATTTATTGATATTCAAAGCAATATCCGTATCCCAGACGTGTTACGATACATTTTCCATATTCTCCGACTTTTTGCGTAGCCGGGTGATATTCACATCAATGGTGCGGTCGAGTACGTATACTTCTTCTTGCCAGACTTTTGCTAAAATATCTTCGCGGGAAAACACACGTCCCTGATTTTGCAATAGGAGCAGCAGAATCTCAAATTCTTTTTGGTAAGAGAGACTTCAATACCGTCAATACTTACTTTCTTTTTGGTCATATCAAGTATCAATCCTTTATAAACCAGTTGTTGCGGAGCTTCTTTTTCGTTACCCGATGCTGTGCGACGCAACACCGCCTTGACACGTACCATTACTTTGCGCAGGGAAAAAGGTTTTGAAATGTAGTCGTCAGCTCCCAAATTGAAGCCGGTCACGGTATCGTTTTCAGTATCTTTGGCAGTAATGAAAATGATAGGAATAGTGGCGGTGGCTTTATTTTTTTTGAGCATACTTGCCATCTTGAAACCTGAGATCTCACCCATCATGACATCCAATAAAAGGAGATCGTATTTAGTGAGATCCGTTTTTAAGGCTTCTTCGGCAGAGTTGGCAGTATCTACCAAATATCCTTCGTTTTCCAAGTTGAATTTAAGAATCTCACAGAGATCCTCTTCGTCATCAACTACTAAAATGCGGTAATCATTCATGTCGTTCCTCTTTTTATTTACTACAAAACTAATCTTTTCTTGTTTCGCATTGCAAAGATGGAGCGTTTTTATTACTATTTAATGAAACAAATATTACAAATGTGTTACATTGTAGGTATGGTAAACTCACCGGCAACCGGAATACTCATTTGATGCCGTATCTCACTTTCATTTTTGCCATGACCCAAAAGAAACATTAGTTTTGTAAGAACGGACTCTACTGTACTGTCATATCCACTGATAACTCCGGCATCGAGCAAATGAAGTCCGGTTTCATATCTTCCCATCTCTACACTTCCTGTAGAACATTGGGAAATATTGATAATGACGATACCACGGTCGGTAGCTTCTTTCAGTAAGTCGATGAACCAAGGTTTTTGTGGAGCATTACCCGAACCGTATGTTTTAAGCACCACTGCCCGCAATCCGGGGTATGAAGTATGTTTCGTATCATATTTTCCTGAATACCGGGAAAGAGTGTCAGGATGACGACATTGGTGTCGTACAGATAGTGGGGCTTTAGAGCCACATTGGGATTTGCTTTATGAATACGGTCATATTCATACTTAATATGAATACCGGCTGTAGCAAGTGATGGATAATTATATGAACGGAAAGCATTAAAGTTTTCTGCATTAATTTTTGTCGTTCTGTTGCCGCGAAGCAAGTGGTTTTCAAAGAAGATACACACTTCGGGAACGATGGCTGTACCATCGGGGTGTTTGGCAGCGGCAATTTCAATGGAAGTGATAAGATTTTCTTTGCCGTCGGTACGCAACATGCCAATGGGAAGCTGGCTACCTGTCAAGATGACCGGCTTACTTAAATTTTCCAACATGAAACTAAGGGCAGAAGCGGTATATGCCATGGTGTCTGTTCCGTGAAGAATGACAAAACCGTCAAAATTATCATAATTGTAAGCGATGATTTTTACCAGTTTTGCCCATAAAGAAGGTTCCATGTCGGAAGAATCGATGGGAGGATTAAACTGATAGGAAGAAATGCGGTAATTGAAACGTTTTAACTCCGGAACATTCTCTTGAAGTTGATCAAAATTGAAGGCTTCTAAAGCACCTGTTTCGGGATTCTCAATCATACCGATTGTACCACCTGTATATATTAGCAAAACGGAAGGATATTCACTCTTTATCATAAGTATATCTGATTGGATTATGGCACAAAGATACGGAATATGTGGAAATATGGCAAAATTAAGATGGAGAAATAACAAAATGTTTTTTGCTGTTTCTCCATGCATTTGTTTAAATAGTGCTTCTCCTACTCGTTGTTTAATGCTTTGAGCAACTTGTCGGTTGCTGCTTCAGCATCTCCTTTTTCATCACCAAGTAGCGTAACGAACTTGCTTCCGATTATTGCTCCTGCTGCATTGGCAGAGGCTGTTTCGAATGTCTGTTTATTTGATATTCCGAAACCTATCATTCGAGGGTTACGCAACTTCATAGCTGCAATGCGTTGGAAATATGCCTGCTTCTGTGTACCGAAATCTTTCTGTACACCGGTAATGGCTGCCGAAGATACCATATATATAAATCCATCTGTATGTTCGTCAATCAGCCGGATGCGTTCTTCACTTGTTTCAGGTGTAATCAGCATAATCACTTTTATATCATATTTTTCTGCAATGGGGCGATACTCATTCATGTAATCTTTGAAAGGAAGGTCGGGAATGATAACTCCGTCGATACCAACCTCTTTGCAGGTACGGCAGAAGTTTTCGAAGCCGAATTGCATGATAGGGTTTAAATATCCCATTAAAATAAGAGGAATCTGTACTTTGTGGCGAATATCCTTCAGTTGCGTAAAAAGGAGTTGTAGTGTCATGCCGTTTTTCAATGCCTGCGTTGCTGCATGTTGGATAACGGGGCCGTCTGCCATCGGGTCACTGAAAGGAATACCTATTTCAATCATATCGATTCCTTTACTTGCCAGTGTGTTGATAACGTTTGCAGTACCGTCTGAGGTAGGATAGCCGGCACAAAAATAAATGGATAAAATATCTTTTTGTTTTGTGCTGAATAAATTATTAATTCTGTTCATTCTATGTTAGATTTGATTTGTTTGATAAATGTGTTTAATAGCGTTGTATCCTTTTTTGCCCGGAGAGATTTCGAATCCGCTATTGAGATCGATGCCTGCCCATGCAGGATGGCGGAATTCTTTCAGAGAATGCAGACTGTCGGGCTTTAGTCCGCCGCTTAGCAGAAAAGGAGTGGAACCATGATACGCCGTAAGCACTTGCCAATCGAATGTTTTTCCCGAACCGCCATAACCGGTACAGGCTGTGTCGAACAGGAAGTAGTCGCAGACATTTTCATAGCAGGCAGTAGATTTCAAATCACTCATTGAGGCAATAGGGAATACTTTGATAACCCCCAGTCCGGCACGTTTCAGGTTGAGACATTGTTCGGAAGTTTCTGTTCCGTGCAGTTGGATATAATGAAGGTCGAATTCTTCCGCTTTTTTGTAGGATGGCGGGTGTTACTTCATTGACAAATACGCCTACACGCTTGCATCGCTCCGGCAGGTAAGCCGGACGGAGAGAGACATGACGGCTGGAATGGGGAAAAAGATAAATCCCATCCAGTCCGGACCGGTCTGTTCTACGGCGCGAATGTTGTCGGGCTCGCGCATGCCACATACTTTTACAATCATTTTGTCAATATGATTTTTATAACTTACTGATAAACTCTTTTCAAAGCATTTCCCGGTTGAGGTGTCTTCATGAAATTCTCTCCAATCAAGAAACCCCGAAAGCCGGCTGCACGTAATTGTCGGACAGTCTGTGGGCTGGAAATGCCACTTTCGGAAACAAGTAACATTTCTTTAGGTAACTTCTCTGCCAGTCGGAAGGAGTTTTCCACGTCTGTATGGAAAGTTCCCAGATTGCGGTTGTTCACTCCCACCATATCAATGTTGTCTTCTATGTATTCCAATTCTTGTTCACTATGAATTTCGAGAAGTACTTCCAATTTCAGTTCGTGCGCTTTGGCCGCCAACATACTGCATTGCTCTTTTCTGAGTGCTGCAGCAATCAGAAGAACTGCATCTGCCCCTACGATGCAGGCTTGGTAAAGTTGATATTCGTCAATGATGAAGTCTTTACGTAGAATGGGAAGGCTCACTTGGGGACGTGCGGCACGGATGTCTTTTAGGTTGCCGCCAAAAAAATTCTCGTCTGTCAGGATGGAGAGAACGGAAGCTCCTGCCATTTCATAGGCAGGAGGAATGATATCAGCCTGTGCGTTTTCTTTTATCCATCCTTTGATGGTGAACGGCGTTTAAACTCGGCAATGATGCCGGAAGGTGATGCCGAAAGGCTGGCGCGCATGCTCCTTCTCGGCATAGGCTCATTGCAGTTGTTTATCAGCAACTCTTGGCTGATAGCGGCTTTTTGTTGTTCGATTTCTAACCGTTTGTGGGCGATGATTTCATCTAATATATCTGTCATAGCTTTACTTTTATACCGGGTTGTCAACTGTGTAATTCGATAAAACGTTTTAATGTTTTCAGAGCCTTGCCGCTTTCCAATGATTCACGGGCTATGGCGACACATTCTTCTATTGGTTTGGCCGGTTCCATAGCTTGGATGGCAAAAGAGGCATTGATCAGCACACAGTCGGTCTGTGCTTTGGTTGCACGGTTTTGCAATACGTTGTCGAAGATGCAGGCAGCCTCCTGAGGGGTTGTTCCACCATAGAGTTCTTCTTTGGCGGGCGAGAGAAAAGCCGAGTTCTGATGGCTTGTAAATAGTTTCGTAACGGTTGGTCATTACTTTAAACTCATCCGTAAGGGAGATTTCATCGTATCCGTCCAGATTATTGACTACGGCAAAACCGATGCCAAGCTTTTGGAATACATTGGTGTAAAGGCGCATTTGAGGAAGATCTGCCACACCCAATAATTGGTAGGAAGGTAGGCAAGGGTTGACCAATGGTCCGAGAAGATTGAAGATAGTCCGCACTTGTAGGGCTTTGCGTACCGGACCGACGCTTTTCATGGCAGGATTGAACAGCTGGGCGTGCATATACACCATGCCACACTCTTCCATACTGCGAGTAAGTATCGATGGGTCATTGGTAAATTTCACTCCGTGTTGCTCCATTACGTTGCTTGCTCCGCTTATTGAGGTTGCACCGTAATTTCCATGTTTTGCCACATGATATCCGGCACCGGCAACAATAAGGCAAGCACAAGTAGATATATTGAATGTATTCTTTCCGTCTCCCCCCGTACCTACAATGTCAATAGGTTTGTAGGCAGAAAAAGTCTATGGGTACTCGTGTTGTAAGCAGTGCTTCACGAAAACCGATAAGTTCTTCTACTTTGACGCCACGCATTTGGAATACTGTGAGCAGAGCAGCTATTTGTGAGTCATTATACCTGCCTTTGGTGATATTGAGTAACAAGTTTTTTGCTTCTTCACGATTCAGTTCTTCATGGTTGAAGAGGCGTGATAATATAGCTTTCATATCGTTTGAATTGTTGTTTTATGCGTTTAGGAAATTAGCAATTATTGTTTTTCCATTCGGTGTCAGCACAGATTCGGGATGGAATTGGATTCCATGTACATCATATTTTTTATGTTTGAGTGCCATGATATATCCTTCCCGGCTCATAGCTGTTACTTCCAAACAGTCGGGGAATTCGTCTGTATCTACCACCCACGAGTGATATCTTCCGACGGGTATTTCCTGTGGCAACCCTCTAAATATATAATCGTCTTTTTCTATTGTTATCGGTGTTTGTACTCCGTGAAAAACTTCACTCAGGTTGATCAGTTTGGCTCCGAATACCTCTCCGATGGCCTGCTCTCCCAGACATACACCGAGAATAGGTTTTTTCCCTGTATAAGTCCGGATAACATCCGGCAGTAGTCCGGCTTCAGAGGGGATTCCCGGTCCAGGTGAAAGAATTATTTTATCGAATACTTTTAATTCTTCCAGTTTAAAGGAATCATTGCGCATGACGGTGACTTCTGCACCGAGTTCTTTTACCAAATGACTCAGGTTGTAAGTGAATGAGTCGTAGTTGTCTATAATTACTATTTTCATAATAGAGTGTTTTTTTACATTTGTTCTGCCAGGAGAATTGCTTTTTTAAGTGCTCCCAGCTTATTGTTTACTTCTTGTAGTTCGTATTCTTCATTACTTTTTGCTACAATACCACCTCCGGCTTGAAACCAAAGTTCGTTGTTGCGACTGACGAAGGTGCGGATGGTGATTGCCTGGTTCAGTGTGCCGTTTAGTCCGATGAAACCGATACAGCCACCGTAGGCTCCACGGCTGTGAGGTTCGTATTGGCTGATGAGCTGCATTGCCTTTACTTTAGGAGCCCCGCTCAGGGTACCGGCCGGGAAAGTGTCGATGAATGTTTTGATAGAGTTAGCATTTGGGTTTAATTCACCACTGACTCGGCTTACTAAATGGATGACGTGACTATAATATTGAGGTTCTTTATAGAATTCTACTTGCACATCTTTACAGTTACGGCTCAGGTCGTTGCGTGCCAGGTCTACCAGCATCACGTGTTCGGCATTCTCTTTCGGGTCAGCAAGTAAGGCAGTTGTGAGTTCGTCATCTGTTTGTTTATTTCCGCTGCGGCGGGTTGTTCCTGCAATGGGATCGATGGTAGCACGCCCCCCTTCTATTTTGCAATGTGTTTCGGGGGATGAACCGAAGATACGAAATCCGCCAAAGTCGAAGTAAAATAAATAAGGTGAAGGATTGATGCTCCGCAGCGCACGATAGAGTTTGAAGTCATCACCTTCATAACGTTGGATGAATCGGCGTGAGAGAACGATTTGGAATACATCCCCGCGCATACAGTGGATTATACCTTTTCGGATATTGGCTTTATGCTCCTCATCGGTCAGCGTGCTCGTTGTTTCGCCTACAGCATGAAAATCATAGGTAGTGTAGTTGCGGTTATGGATAGCTTTTTCTACATAGTCGAGATGGCTTTCTTCATTATCCTGAAGCATTTCGAGCAGAAGCATTTCATTGCGGAAGTCATTGAAGACAATCAGATATTTATATAAGATATAGAGCATTTCGGGAGCGTCATTTTTGGGGTCGCAACTGTCTTTTACATTAATGTGCTCAAAGTAACGTACTGCATTGAAAGTGGTGTATCCATACAGACCGCAATAATGATTATATTCTCCGCGTACTTTAAAATGGTTCAGGAAATCGGTTATGGCATGATCTACTTTGTAATCGGCAGTAATGGTATGCTCTTCTGTGCTGCCGTCAGGGTAAGTGGTTGTGGCGACTCCGTGGTTAATGCCGATGCTGGCAACAGGGTTTAGTCCGATAAAGGAACGGTTGTTTTCACTTCCGTGGTAATCGGAGCTCTCCATCAGTGCACTTTGAGGGAAGATGTCCCGTACTTTCAGATAAGTACTTACCGGAGTATGAAGGTCTCCCAACATAGTTTTGTGCTTAGTTGTATAGATAAATGTTTTCATAATTTCGTTTCTTCTGGTTTGTTATTCAAATAAGTTTCTGTATCCTTATCTCCTCGTCCTGAGACAGTAAGTACCACTATATCTTCGGGACGGAACTGCATTTTATTGAGTGCACCCAATGCATGAGCCGATTCCAATGCCGGAATAATACCTTCCAAACGGGTTAGCTCGAATGCAGCGCGTATAGCTTCATCATCATTGATGGACAGAACAATGGCCCGCTTTTGTCGGGCAAGATTGGCATGCATGGGGCCAATACCCGGATAATCCAGTCCGGCAGAGATAGAATAAGGTTCCTCTATCTGTCCGTCCTCGTTTTGGATGACCAATGTTTTTGCTCCGTGGATGATTCCCATCTTTCCCAGTTGGATAGTAGCTGCCGACATTCCTGTTTCTATACCTTTTCCACCGGCTTCGGCCAATACGATTTGTACACGTTCGTCATCGATATAGTGGAAAATAGTACCGGCAGCATTACTTCCCCCACCCACAAAGCCATTAGATAATCGGGATACTCACGTCCTTCATGCTCTTTCAGTTGTTTTCTGATTTCTTCACTGATGACAGATTGCAGTCTTGCCACCATGTCGGGATAAGGATGAGGCCCTACCGTAGAGCCGATTACATAATACGTATCGGCTGGATGACAGCACCAGTCTCGAATCGCTTCATTGGTGGCGTCTTTCAGTGTCATGTTTCCCGATGTGACAGGGCGGACTTCAGCTCCTAGCATCTTCATTTTCTCTACATTGACATGTTGGCGTTCTACATCAGTTTTACCCATATAAATAATGCATTGCATATTCATCAGTGCACAAACGGTTGCGGTTGCCACTCCATGCTGACCGGCTCCGGTCTCGGCAATGATACGACTTTTTTCCCATACGTTTGGCAAGCAATACTTGCCCGATGGCATGTTTATTTTGTGTGCTCCTGTATGATTCAGGTCTTCGCGTTTCAGATAGATTTTACAGCCGTACTTTGCGCTTAACCGACGGGCAAGATAGAGTGGAGAAGGACGTCCTACATAGTCATGCAACAAGTCATTAAATTCTTGTTTGAAGTCTTCGCTATCCAATACATTTAAATAAGCGTTTTTAGTTCATCTACACAGCGATGAAGAATTTCTGGGATATATGCTCCTCCGAACTCGCCGTAATAACCTTCATTGTTTACTTGATAAGTTTTCATTGTGATTGAGTATCTATTTTTGTATATTGCATAAACGAAAAAAGGCCTGTCGTAAGTACGACAGACCTTTTCTGAATATCCTTTTAGAATGTTAAGTATATACACATGGACTGGTTCTCTTACGACTTATTCAGTTGCAAGAGACGCCACCAACATGTATTTACTAATATTCTTTTCATCTTTTTTTCTATTTCTATTTCGGTGCAAATGTAATCGTTTTGATTTTATCTCCAAAGAAAAAAACTTACTTTTTTTCTATATTTATTGGTAACTTCGTTCAATTTGCCTTTTACAGCTTCGGCCTGTTGACTCATCTTTTCCACCACTTCTCCGCTTACTTTCTCTGCTTTATGCTTAGCGCGATGTGCAAAGTCATACGCATCTTCTTCCAAGTCCTGAATGGTGTCATAAATGTCTCTTCTCAGTTTGCGTCCTCTGTTGCTGTGGGCGAAACAACTCAATGCACTGCCGACCAACGCACCTAGTGCCAGTCCTGCGAAAAAATTTTCCATTATTCATAATCTTATTCATTTAATTGGGTTTTATCTATGAACATTTCGGCTGTGTGGATGGTTCTTAATGCATCAGTTAATAAATCATTAAAAAGGAAATAAGATGAAACGTAAACTTTGGATAAGAATAGGAGCGGTGGTATTGGCTGCATTATTGTTGTGGTGGCTCTTTTGGGCTATATTGATTGACGAAGACGAGAATGATCAGGGCTTACCGGAAACAGAACAAATAGAGGCAGTGGATTAATTCCCTGCCTTTTCTTATTCTTTTTCAGAAATATTCTGTATATTCGCTTATTGATTATTGAAAAAGTGTAATAGTATAAATAATATGTAACAATGAAAACAATGAATTATTCTATAATCCGATGCATCTGTGCATTAGTATTGGGCGTATTATTGGTAGCATGGCCCGAAGCTGCTATCCTGTATTTGGTGATTACTATCGGAGCTTTGTTTTTGGTACCAGGTCTGTTCTCTGTCTTTGGTTATCTTACTCGTGGAAAGCAGAATGGAATGTCTTTTCCTATAGCCGGATTGGGTAGTCTGCTGTTTGGTCTTTGGCTGATGATTATGCCGGCATTTTTTGTCGGTATTCTGATGTATGTGTTGGGAGCTGTTCTTGTGTTGGCAGGTATCAGTCAGATTGTAAACCTGTCTGCTGCCCGTAGTTGGACGGTTGTGCCGGGAGGTTTCTTTGTCGTTCCCGTGCTGGTGCTTATTGCTGGTGTTGTTGTTTTGTTCAATCCGTTTACGGCTGCCACTGTGCCTTTTATTATATTGGGGGTCAGCAGTATCGTTTATGGACTTTCGGATTTGGTGAACATTATTCGTTTCCGCCAAAAGAAAGATATTCAGACTCCTATTATAGAGGATGTGACTCCTATTGAAGAGATTAAAGATTAATATACTTATGAAAAAACGACTGAACTATTTATTGCTGGTATTGTGTTTATTGGTAGCCTCTGCATGTAAAAACGGAGTTTCTACCACAGCCTCCGGAAAAGATGAAGGCGCCGGAGGTTGTGAGGGAGAAAAGGCAAAAGCTATTTTGTGGGTAGACTATAAAAAGGGCGTTCTATCCCTGCCGGAGTTGCTATCAGGACAGTGAAAGTGCGTGCCAATGTGTTTGCCGATGGTAGTGTGAAGGTTCTTTCTTTCTGTAAGAAACAATCTTTCAGAGTGGAAGATTATTTATTGAAGAGATTGAAAGTTTACCGAATTCGGGATTGGGCATTTGAGGGGAATTATATACAGACCGGCGAGCAATATTTACAGTTGCGTTATATTCCTGCCTGGATAAAGTAAAAGTGTTGCCATATTAGTATCTGTCTGCTGATGAAAGCAATGTACTCACTTTATGAAGGCTGCATTTTACCGAACTGAAATTAAGGTATCATACTGTGGGAGGTGCCGACAGGTATAGTTATTATGTATTGACCGGTCTTCGTTTCTCTTTCTTTTAGGGGTAGCATCCCCCCCTCCTCGGACATGTCTTTTTTTTGTGAATACAATTAGGCAGACAAATTCATTCTACATTTTCCCTATACTGTTTGGGTGACATTCCTGTATATCTTTTTAAAGTATTTCCCGAAGAATGAAATATCGGGGAAGTTCAGTGAATACGCTATTTCCTGAATAGTGAGGTCGGTGGACTTCAGTTTTGCTTCCGCATCGGTTATCATTAGTTTGGCGATAATGTCAGTAACCGTTTTCCCGGTTATCTTGTTTACGGTGGTGCTGAGGTGTTGTGGTGATATATGGAGCAAATCGGCATAAAAGGCTACACTTCGCTCTTGCGTATAATGTTTGATAATATATTGAACCAGACGTTTTACAATCTCTTCTCCGCGATTGAAAGCGCGGGTGGTCACATTGGTATTTTGATGAATATTGCCTACGCCATGCAGTATGGTGAGCAGCATGGAGCTGAGCAAGTCCTTATTGGGCTTTGCTTCTATGTGTTTCATTTTTATCAATAACATAAAGTAGTCTTGGAACAATTCGGATGTTTCGGGACGCAGAGGGGTGACAGGTGTATCAATCAGGGCCGAAAGATAATTCTTGGTGGAATTGAAAAAGTTTATTCCATTCAGCAATTCTTTGTTGAATCCGGCTAAGTATAAACGGCAGTCGGGACTTTGCCGGTGAACATGGACGAATGTTTCGGGCAGTATGGTAACAATGTCGTTTTTTTGTATCTTGTGTTCAGACAGGTGGATAGTTATGTCACACTCACCACGCAGGCAAAGAATAAATAGACAACCATTCATGCGCTGAGGGTAGTGGTAGATATGTCCGAAAGTACCGGTTATGTCAATTTCAGCTGTGAAATCTTTGTTCAGTTTAAAGATGTTAATGTCGTCAGTGTACTTCATAAAAATAAAGAAGACTTTGGTTATACACCACAAATATAGGACAGTTTAAGCAGATTACAAAGAAAATGCTTAAAAATAGACTAATATATCTTACTGTTAGCACTTGTGCACATTTAATAAATGTGAGAACTTTGCATTCGAAAACTAATGTGAAGATTAACAGTATGAAATGTAGAAAATTGTCTATTGTGGCAGTGAGTGTGGTATTGTTCTGTTCATGCGGACAGCAACCTGCTCAGGAACGAGGCCCCCGTCCGGTGAAATTGGCGGAAGTTGCGTCGTTAAATAAAATTGAAAAAATCCTATTCAGGCGTAGTGTCGCCCGATCAATTCAGTGATCTTGCGTTTAAAATGTCCGGTCCGTTGGTGGCAATGAATGTACTCGAAGGACAGAGAGTGAAAAAAGGGGAGGTGGTAGCTGAAATTGACCCGACAGATTATAAGTTGGATTATGACGCAAAGAGAGCTTCCTTCCAGAAAGCGTCATCGCAAATGCAACGTGCAGAGAAGCTATTGATGAAAAATGCCATATCTATGCAGGAGTTTGAAACGACTCAGGCATCTTATACCAATGCTAAATCTGCTTTTGAAAATGCACAAAAACACATTGAATGATACAAAGTTGCGTGCACCGTTTGATGGATTTATCCAAAAGAAATATGTGGAAAATTATCAGCGTGTACAACCGGGACAAGGTGTGGTATGTCTGATTAACCCGGCAAAGTTGCAAGTAGAATTTACCATTCCCGAAACAAATATTGCCTATGTGACTTCTCACGGAAGTATTTTTGTAGAATTTGATGCTTATAAAGGCAAGTTATTTCAGGCAAAGGTAAAAGAGTATGTGGAAGCATCGCAAGACGGTGCCGGAGTTCCTGTATTCCTTTATATTGATGACCCCGAATTTGACTTGAAGAAATATAAGGTATCGGTGGGCTTTTTTCTTGCCGTGTGGTAGTTAATATTGAAAATGAAACGGTAAAAGGAGGAATTACCGTTCCGTTATCTGCTGTAGTATTTGATAACAATCTGAATAATAAGGTTGTATTCATTTATAATCCTTCTACCCAAAAAGTAGAGAAGCGTAAGATTTATGACGAAGGAACCATTGTGGGACGTAATGATTTAATTGTGACCGGAGAGGTGAAGGCCGGTGAACAAGTAGTAGCTGCGGGGAGCTTCTTATCTAGTGGACGGTCAGCAAGTCAAAATATTAACCGAATAAAAGAGGAGAGTACAAATCATGAATATTCCAAAATATTCTTTAGAGAACCAGAAGGTTGTCTACTTTTTTTTGGCTATTTTGTTGATAGGTGGAGTTATCTCCTTTTTTAAATTGCCAAAGAAAGAAGACGCTCCTTTCGTGATAAAGACGGCGGTTCTTGTTACCCAATATCCGGGTGCGAATCCGCATGAAGTGGAGAAATTGATAACCGAACCGATTGAACGTGAGATTCAGTCAATGACTGATGTATATCAGATTAAATCGGAATCTTATTTTGGGCTGTCTAAGATTTCTATTGAGTTACAGCCTACTATCGACCCTGATTATATGCCGGTAAAATGGGATGAACTGCGTCGTAAGGTGGCAAATATCCAGCCGAAGCTGCCTAGCGGTGCATCTACTATCACGGTGAACGATGATTTTGGTGATGTATATGGTATTTATTATGCATTGACAGCCGATGAAGGTTTTTCATACAAAGACGTGCGTGACTGGGCACAGCATATACGTACGCAGCTTACTCCGATTGAGGGTGTGCAGAAAGTGATGCTTTATGGTGAGCAGACAGAAGTAATCAATGTGAAGATATCTACTTCCAAACTATCATCTTTGGGTATTGACCCGACTTCTATCATGGGGATTTTGCAAAAAACAGAATGTACAAGTCAATACGGGAGATATCGCTACCGATATTTATCAGTTACGCTTGCGCACAGAAGGTACTTATACTAGTCTTGAAGATATCGAGAACCAGCTGATTGTTAGCAAAGATGGACGTGAAGTACGTTTAGGGGATATTGCAACAGTGGAACGCGGTTATTATGATCCACCTTCAACATTGATGCGTGTCAATGGCAAACGTGCTATCGGCATTGGTGTAGCCAGTGGTGCAAAGGATAATGTGGTTGCTGTTGGTGAAGCCGTGGATAAGAGCTTGGCAGAGATAGAACAATGTTGCCTATCGGTATAGAATTGTCTTCTCTCTATCCCGAAGACAAGATTGCGGATGAAGCTAATAATGGATTTATTCTCAATCTGATAGAGTCATTGGTCATCGTGATTTTGATTATCTTTGTAGTGATGGGATCGCGTGCCGGTATGTTGATTGGTAGTTCGCTATTGTTTTCTGTAGGAGGTACCTTGCTTATCATGTTAATGTGGCGAGTGGGTTTGAACCGTACTTCTTTGGCTGCATTTATCATTGCCATGGGTATGTTGGTGGATAATGCCATTGTGGTGACAGACAATGCCCAAATCGGAATCAAGCGCGGAAAATCCGTTATCTTTCTTTGATAGAAGGTGCTATCAAGCCTCAATGGGCATTGCTGGGAGCGACCTTTATTGCTATTTGTTCATTCTTGCCGTTGTATTTGGCTCCTGCATCGGTTGCTGAAATTGTAAAACCGTTGTTTATCGTGTTGGCCGTGTCATTGGGATTAAGTTGGATCTTGGCTTTATGCCAGACTACAACTTTCGGTAACTTTATTTTGCAAGAGGCTACTCCCGGTAGTGAAGGTAAGGATCCATACGATACCAAAATTTATCATAAGTTTGAGAAGCTCTTGACTTTATTGATTAAGCGCCGTTTTATAACATTGACTACTGTTGTTGTTACTTTGGTGCTTTCTCTGGTCATTATGGCAGTTATGCCTCAGAGTTTCTTTCCGAAGATGTATAAACCTTATTTCCGTGCCGATTTGGTATTCCCGGAAGGTTTCAGTATTCATGCGGTAGACGAAGACGTGATGAAGGTGGAAGAGTATTTGGAGAAGAATGAAAAGTAAAATCTTATTCTGTGACTTTAGGTGGTACTCCGTTGCGTTACTATCTGGCAAGTTCTTCTTTCGGTCCGAAGTCTAACTATGCCAATGTGATGGTGGAAACAAAAGACCCTGAAGATGCTGCCGAAGTAGAACAACAGTTCTATGAACACATGACTCAGAATTTTCCGAAGATCATTACCCGTTCGGCATTGTTTGCGTTGTCACCGGTGCCCGAAGCTGCCATTGAAATCGGATTTATCGGTGAAAATCCGGATACGCTGACTGCTTTGGTGGAGCGTGCGAAGAAGATTGCGCATGAATGTGATATGGTGACGGATATACGTTCTAACTGGGGTGATAAAGTGCCGGTATGGAAACCGATGTTCTCACAACAGAAAGGTTTGCGCCTTGGTATTACTCGTCAGCAGGTTGCCAATTCGTTCCGTACTGCTACCAATGGCTTGCCGTTGGGCGAGTATCGTGAGGGGGATATTTCACTTCCTATCTTATTGAAGGATGAAGATGCAGAAAATATGAACCTGAATGATGTGAAGAGTGTTCCGGTATTCAGCACTAAAGGAAATTCAGTTAAGGTGGAGCAGGTGATTGATAATTTTTCTTTGGTTTATGATTATAACGTAGTGCGTCGTTTCAACCGTGAACGTTGCATGATGATGCAGTGTGAACCGAAGCGCGGTGCCAATACGATGGCTGCCTTTTAAGCAGGTGTTGACCGCCGTACAGGAACAGATGCAACTGCCCGAAGGTTATAAGATGAAATACTTTGGTGAACAGGAGACACAAGATGTAAGTAATGCTGCTTTGGCAAAGAATATTCCGTTGACATTCTTGTTGATTTATGTCGTTTTATTATTCCTTTTCCCGAGCAATTACCGCAAACCGGTATTGATTATGCTGATGTTGCCATTGGTGTTCATCGGTGTCGTATGGGGATTGTTGTTGTTCGGTAAATCTCTTGATTTCTTTGCCATTTTGGGCTTGTTGGGCTTGATTGGTATGAATATCAAGAATGCGATTGTACTGGTAGACGAAATCGGACTTCAACTGAAAGATGGCAAAGGGGCAGTACCTGCCGTGGTTGAGGCTACCAAACACGTATTGTTCCCGTAACTATGGCGTCGGGAACCACTATTTTGGGTATGCTTCCTTTGTTGGGTGATGCGATGTTTGCAGGTATGGCAGCTACCATTATGGGTGGTTTGTTCGTATCAACCATTCTTACCATCTTCGTGCTTCCGGTGACTTATTGTATATTCTTTAAAATCAGAGCAGACAGATAATGAAAACGAATCTTATATATATACTTGGAATGATGTGCTTGTCCGGCACGGTTTCAGCTCAGACTACCGTAAATTATACGGAGTTCGAACAGAAAGTGTTGGATTATAGTCAGACTTTGAAGCAGAGTGTGTCACAACGTACAGCCATGCAGAAAGCAATGAAAGCTGCGAAAACTGCTTTCTTCCCCGCAGTGGATGCCACGGGTAGTTATCAATATCGTATAAATAAATATGATATGGATTTTGGTGGAATGGCTGTTCCTATGGAGCATGATTCTTACAGTGCCGAAGTGGGAGTTGTCCAACCTATTTATGCAGGAGGAAGTATTTATCATACTTATAAGGCATCACAAATTCAGTCTCAGATAGCTGACAAGTCGGTAGATTTGACCACAGATAATCTTATTTATGCTGCAGAAGCCAGTTATTGGGGTACTGCGGCTCAGAAAGAGATGTATAAAACGATGTGTCAGTATGTGGAAATTATCAGTCAGTTGACCAAAGTGTTACAAGATAAGTATGATGACGGTTATATCAGTAAAACAGATTTGATACAAATGCAGACTCGCCTGAAAGAGGCAGAGTTGCAACGTTCCAGCAGTTATCAGTCTTATCAGATAGCTTTGCAGAACATGAATGTGTTGATGGGATTGGAACCGGATAAAGAAGTAGGTTTGGTTGATTCTATTTTCGTTGAGTTACCATTACCAGCTTATGTCGGTGCTGATGCTGCACTGAATGTTCGTCCTGATTATGCTATTTCTCAGTTGGATGTGGATTATCAAAAAAGACAGGTTAAACTGGCTGCTGCAAAATATAATCCATCCTTGTCTATCGGCTTTAAGGAGACTTGGGGGACACAAATGTTGAACATTTCGGGCGAAACAATGTTTAATAGTAATGTGTATGCTTCTGTCAAGTTGCCGTTGTTCCACTGGGGAGCGCGATTTAAGTCGACGGCTGCACAAAAAGCGATTTTTACTTGGTAAGCAGTATGCTTTGCAAGATAAACAAGACCAAATCACGAAAGAGGTAGCCAAAGCATGGACTAGTCTGACAGAAAATACCCGTCAGATAGATATTGCTAAGGAAAACTGCAAGTTAGCAGAAGAGAATTTGGATTTGAATACATTTAGTTATACGGAAGGTAGGCTGACTATTTTGGATGTACTTTCTGCACAGTTGACTTGGGTACAGGCATATACAAATCTTAGCTAATCATATGATGAGCAGAAAATAGCATTGGCAGATTATAGGAAAGCAACCGGTATAAGGTATTTAGGACAGAAATAAGTAATTTCAGACCAAAATCTTATAATTTAAAATGCCACTTTAAAGCAGGTTTGGATTATCTTTGCATCCAAATCTGCTTTTTTCTTATATATGAATACATTATGAAGAGATTGTTACTTTTAACATGGATATTCGTATGTATGGCGGGCATATCTTTGCAACTCCCAGACACAGTGAGTTGTTTGAGTTTCCAACAGATACGATACAACACAAAGACAGCACTGTACGGAAAAGAAGCTTTTTCAATAAGTTTCTTGACTACTTTAATGATGCGAACAAGAATAAGAAGCACAAGAAGTTTGACTTCAGTATCATCGGTGGACCTCATTATAGTACAGATACCAAGTTGGGACTTGGATTGGTAGCTGCCGGGCTTTACCGTTCGGATAAGAATGATACTATTCTTCCTCCCTCCAATGTTTCCCTGTTTGGCGATGTATCTACGGTAGGTTTTTATTTGCTGGGAATTCGTGGTACCCATATTTTTCCACAAGATAAATATCGTTTGGATTATACCTTATACTTTTATTCTTTCCCTTCCAAATTCTGGGGAATGGGATATGATATGGGAAATGTAGATGCCAACGAAACGGATATGGACCGTTGGCAGGCACAGATAAAAAGCTAGTTTTTATTTAAACTGACAGACAATTTGTATTTGGGACCGATGGTAGCTTATGATTATGTGCATGGAAAGAACTTGGAACGTCCCGAATTGTTGGAAGGAATGGATTTGACTACAACTAATTATGGTGCCGGATTCTCCTTGGTGTATGATTCACGTGATGTATTGACTAATCCTCATAAAGGATATTATCTGAATATATCGCAATGTTTTCGTCCCAAGTTTATGGGAAATGATTACGCTTTCAGCACCACCGACTTGCGTACTAGCTATTATCATCCTGTTTGGAAAGGAGGTTTGCTTGCCGGAGAGTTTAGGGGGATGTTTAATTTTGGCAACCCGTCTTGGTCAATGATGGCTTTGTTGGGCAATTCTTACTCGATGCGTGGTTATTACGAGGGCCGCTATCGTGATAAACATAAAATGGAAGGGCAGATAGAATTACGCCAACATATTTGGAAACGTAATGGTATAGTGGCTTGGATTGGTGCAGGAACGGTGTTTAACAAGTTCAGTGCGTTGCGTGTCAATCGCGTTTTGCCTAATTATGGTATCGGATACCGTTGGGAATTTAAAAAGAATGTGAATGTTCGCCTCGATTATGGGTTTGGAAAGAACGGACAATCGGGGTTCTTATTTAATATAAATGAAGCGTTTTAAAGAGATCTATCAATGGTGTTGTGAGCCGAGACAATTATTTTTTCTGTTTATAATTGTATTAGCTATTCCTAATGTGGCATTGTTCTTCACAGAGCAAATGCCTTTATTGGTACGTATATGTAATATTATTTTGCCGGTATCGGTATATTGGATGGTGATGACGCTGAGCCGGAAACCCGGAAAGATAATATGGATATTGTTTCCCTTTGTTTTCTTTGCTGCTTTTCAATTGGTTTTGCTTTATCTTTTCGGACAGTCCATTATAGCAGTCGATATGTTTTTGAATTTGCTGACAACCAATTCCGGTGAGGCTATGGAGCTTCTAGATAACTTGTTGCCTGCTGTGATTGGCGTATTTGTGGTATATTTGCCCACTTTGGCTTTGGGTATTGTTTCGATAACAGGGAATAAGAAACTGGATCAATACTTTATATATCGCCAGCGGAGATATGCCCGGATGACAATGGGAGTAGGCCTCATCCTGACCGCATTGTGCTATGCAGACCATGAGGATTATGCATTGAAACTCGATATGTATCCGGTCAACGTATGCTATAATCTGACTTTGGCAATAGAGCGTGCCGGTGAAACAGCCGGTTATCAAGAGAGTTCAAAGGAGTTTACTTTTTTGGTGCACAAGCCACACACGATAAAGATGAGGCAGAGATATATGTGTTGGTAGTGGGAGAAACTGCAAGGGCTTGTAACTTTGGGCTGTATGGGTATGAACGGAATACCACTCCGCTGTTGGATAAAACAGAAGGCTTGGTCGCATTTACAGATGTACTTACCCAATCAAATACAACGCATAAAGTGTGCCAATGCTCCTTTCGGGAGCTTCTGCTGAAAATTACAATCGTATTTATCGGGAAAAGGGTATCATTACTGCTTTTAAAGAAGCAGGGTTTCATACAGCTTTTTTTCCAATCAGCGGCCTAATCATTCTTTTATTGATTTCTTCGGAATGGAGGCGGATGAATGGAAATTTATAAAAGAAGATGCACCTGAGGAAACGAATATATCAGATGATGAATTATTGAAGTTAGTGGATAAACAACTAAATGACGGACATCGGAAATTGTTTATCGTGCTGCACATGTATGGTTCCCATTTTAATTATAAAGAACGTTATCCTTCGGATATGGCAGTGTTCAGGCCGGATAGCCTGACCGATGCGAAATATGAGAACCGTGAATATTTATTGAATGCGTACGATAACACAATCTGTTATACAGACGGCTTCTTGGCGTCACTGATTGAAATGTTGCAACGCACGAATGCTTCATCGGCTATGCTTTATACTTCCGATCATGGAGAGGATATTTTTGATGATGACCGGAAACTGTTTTTGCATGCGTCTCCGGTACCTTCATACTATCAGTTGCATGTTCCGTTCCTGATTTGGATGTCTGAGGCGTATCGTAAAGGATATCCTGTTCAATATGAGGCTGTGTGTATGAATCGTGAAAAGCCGGTGGCAGGGAATGCATCTGTTTTTCATTCAATGTTGTCGTTGGGTGGCATACAAACCGATTATAAAGAAGATAGTTTGTCTGTCGCCAGTAAGCGGTATGTCACTCGCCCCCGTTATTACTTAAATGACGATAATCTTCCTAAACTTTTAGATAAAATAGGATTGAAGGAGAAAGATATTAAACAACTTGAACAAAGAAAAATGATGTATCCATGATAGATGGAGGTGTGTCAAAATCATAAAGTTATCCTTCTATTGTTATTGACGCAAAACGATAAATCTTTTCATTTTGACACATCCTCATACAAAGTCTGCTTTCGTGCTTTTAAATTTTATCAAGTGCCTGTTCCAAATCGGCCAGCAGGTCATCAATATGTTCTGTTCCGATGGATAACCGTACTGTTCCCGGATAAATCTCCTGTTCTTTAAGTTCTTGCTCATTTAGCTGTGAATGAGTTGTGCTTGCCGGATGGATAACAAGTGATTTTACATCGGCCACATTAGCCAGTAAAGAGAATATTTCGAGGCTGTCTATAAACTTATGGGCCTCTGTTTGCCCTCCTTGCACTTCAATTGTAAAGATAGAGCTGCCTCCATGAGGGAAGTAGCGGTTGTATAAAGCATGGTCGGGATGTTCAGGCAGTGACGGATGATTTACTTTTTTTACTTTAGGATGTCTATTTAGGAATTCCACCACTTTCAGTGCATTTTCTACATGACGCTCTACACGTAGAGAAAGAGTTTCCAGGCCTTGCAGTAGGATAAAGGCATTGAATGGGCTGATGGCTGCTCCTGTATCTCGTAATAAAATGGCACGGATACGAGTGGCATAAGCCGCTGCTCCTGCCGCATCGATAAACGGATTCCATGATAACTGGCATCGGGTTCGGTCAGTTGTGGAAATTTTCCTGAAGTTGCCCAGTCAAATTTACCGGAATCTACAATGACTCCTCCTAAAGAAGTACCGTGTCCGCCAATAAACTTAGTTGCCGAATGTACCACAATGTCTGCTCCATGTTCTATGGGTCGGATGAGGTAAGGAGTTCCGAAAGTATTGTCTACAATCAAAGGAATCTGATGACGGTGTGCAATATCTGCTACAGCTTCTATATCGATAATATTAGAATGGGGATTGCCCAAACTCTCGATGAACAGTGCTTTCGTGTTTTCCTGAATTGCATTTTCAAAATTGGATAAGTCATTCGGGTCGACAAAGGTGGTGGTTATACCATAGTCGGGTAGGGTATGCGCCAGCAAATTATAACTTCCTCCATAAATTGTTTTGGCGGCAACGATATGGTCACCGGCACGAGTGATGTTCTGAAATGCGTAGGTAATAGCAGCTGCACCCGAAGCTACCGCAAGTCCGGCTACTCCTCCTTCTAACGCTGCTACACGTTGTTCAAAGACTCCTTGAGTGGAATTGGTCAGACGTCCATAGATATTCCCCGGATCCTGTAAGCCGAATCGTGCTGCTGCATGAGCTGAGTTGTGAAATACATAAGAAGTGGTTTGGTAGATGGGGACTGCACGCGCATCTGTTGCTACATCGGGCTGTTCTTGTCCTACATGGAGTTGTAATGTTTCAAAATGTAATCTCTTAGTTGCCATAGTTGTATTCTTTTTAGTTAAACTGATGATTGATTTATTGGCTGCAAAGTTATAATTGATGGTAATATCGAACAATATATTGTGGAAAAATGGAAAATATATCTATATTTGTTGTGATATATAGAATAAAATTATTGTTTTACTGTTGGATGTCATACTTTAAAAGAATATTGCACTATGGATACATTGGATAAAACAGATTTGCAGATACTTCGTACATTGCAAGAAAACGCACGACTTACCACTAAAGAACTGGCTGCACGCGTCAGTCTGTCTTCTACTCCGGTATTTGAACGACTCAAGCGTCTTGAAAGTGGGGGATACATTAAAAAGTATATAGCAGTGCTTGATGCAGAAAAACTGAATCAAGGTTTTGTGGTATTTTGTAGTGTGAAACTCAGGAGGCTTAATCGGGATATTGCAGCTGAGTTTACCCGTATGATACAAGGTATTCCTGAAGTGACGGAATGCTATAATATTTCGGGAAGTTATGATTATCTGCTCAAGATACATGCCCCCAATATGAAATATTATCAGGAGTTTATATTAAATGTCTTGGGAACCATAGATAGTCTGGGTTCGCTGGAGAGTACATTTGTGATGGATGAAGTGAAGCATGAGTATGGAATACATATATAAAAAGAAAAACACGTTCGTATGTGTGGGGTTACACGTTAGTATGTATAAGTTAATACGTTAGTACGTGTGAGGCTATACATACGTATGTATAAGGTCACACGTACTAACGTGTAGAAAGTTGCTTTTATTTCTTTTCACCTACGGTCTTCAACATTTCCTGTACGGCTGCTTCCAACTGTTGGTCTTCTCCTGTGAGTGCCTTTTCGGGAGCATTATACACTTCAATGTGAGGTGTAAGCAATTGGTTTTCGGCATATTGTCCGCGCATATCCATACAGCCTACCTGCGGAATACCGAATACAATAGTTGGATCAATCTGTGTTTCCCACCATACGGCAGTCATGGTTCCCGGAACGGGCGCACCAATCAGTTTACCGATTTTCAGTTCTTTATATACCCATGGGAAACCGTGTGCATTGCTGTAATTATCCTCGCAAATCAATACACAGGAAGGTTTGAGCCATTTATTGAATGGATCGCTGCCGATATATTGTCCGCGTGGCACGAAGCGCTGATATTCTTTACCACTCAATAAGGTAGCCAAATCATCGTGCAGCCAACCGCCTCCGTTGTGGCGTGTGTCTACAATTACGGCTTCTTTATTGCGGCAACGTCCGAGCAATTCGCTGTATACTTCACGGAAACTTTGGCTGTCCATACCTCTGACGTGTACGTAGCCTATACGACCGTTCGACAGCTTATCCACATTCTTACGGCAGCGTTCTACCCAGCGTTTGTAAAGCAGATTGCTCTGTTCGCCACTACTGATGGCTTTGATGGTCACGTCAAATCGTTTTCCATTGGCAGGATTATACATGGCAAGCAATACCTTTCGACCGGCTTTACCTTCCAGTAGCGGGAAATAATCCCGGCCTTTTAAAATCGGTTTGCCATCTATCTTTTCAATGATACATCCCGGAGTAACGTCAGTTTTCTTGATGGCAAAGGGTCCTTTGGCCAATATCTCTTTTATCTTCAAGCCGTCTCCATTGTAAGTCTCGTCATAGAATACACCTAAAGCGGCTGTGGAAAGAGAGGCCCCCGAACCATAATAACGGGCACCGGTATGAGAACCGTTCAGCTCGCCTAACAATTCACTTAACATCTCTTGGAAATCATAGTTGTTATTGATGTAAGGCAAGAAGCGTGAATAGGCTTCACGATAACCCTTCAATCTACCCCGTGCAGGTCTTTTTACATAGAATTTATCTTCTACTTGTTGCCATACGTGGTTGAAGATATATTCGCGTTCGCCGTATGGTTGATAATCGAAGAAAGCTTCAAATTCAACTGTTTTAGGCTCTCCGGTACTTACGCTGACTTTTTTGATGCCTCCGCCTGTGCATAGGAATACATTTTCACCTTTTTTGTCGGGATACATGGCACCGCCACCGACAGATTTCATCACAATCTTCGTCTTATTCTCTTTTAAGTCATGTTCCCATAAATCATATCCGCCTTCAAAAGCAGCCTGATAATATAGTTTATCTCCTTTCGGTGTGAGAACAGCATCTCCCAAATGAGAAGAGTTGACAGTCAGGCGGACAATTCGGTCTCGACAGTTTTCGAGGTCGAAAACCAAAGGTTTGACTTCTTCTTTCTTTTCATCTTTCTTTGTGTCTTTTTATCGTCTTTCTTCTTGCCGGTCTTCTCGTCTTTTTTCTCTTTATCATCCTCTTTTTTCTTGCTTTCGTCGATAAGGGCAAGCTCTTCTTTATTCATACGGAAACGTTCGTATGCGTCAAGGTCGAAGAACATGATGTAAACATCCGCTTCAGCTCCCCAACTGCCGTGGCTGCGGTATCCGGCACGGTCGCTATACCACATCATTGCTTTTCCGTCGAGCACCCATTTGGCATTCGTGTCTGTATAGCCGCTTTCGGTCAGGTTATGGATTTCTCCGTTGCCTGATGCGTTAACCAAAGCCACATCTTGGTTGTTCCATCCACCTATGCCAATATAGTTGGTGAGAATCCATTTGCTATCCGGACTCCATTGATACCATTGATCACCGTCACTGTATGAATATTCAAACTTACCGTCCATTACAGTGCGGACATCTTTACTTTTCAAGTTAAGCACACGAATCGTGGTACGGTCTTCCAAAAACGCTATTTCTTTACCATCAGGACTGAATTGGGGTTGGAAAGAAGCAATGGCTGAACCGGTCAGTTTCTCCTCTTTAATATCTGTAGCATAAGTGAATTGTTTCTCTTCTTTTTTGTTCAGGCTTGCCTGATAAATTTGCCACAAACCGTTTCTTTCCGAAGCATACACGATACTTCTTCCATCGGGAGCGAAGTTGATGTCGCGTTCTTGTTCCGGAGTATTGGTGATTTGTTTTGTTGTCTTATATTCCACTGAAGTGACGTAAACATCGCCGCGCAGAATGAATGCTACTTCTTTAGCATCGGGAGACAGAGCTATTTCTGTTGCACCGTTTCGTCTGATTTGGCGAATCAGGTCTTTGTCATTTTTGTCCGTTAAGATGGATATTTGTACTTTCCGAGGTTCGGTTCCTTCTTTTTTATTGTATAGATTTCTCCATCATATCCGTAGCAGAGTGTGCCGTTGTCGGCAGCAGTAAGGAAACGGACCGGGTGCTTGGTATGGTGGGTGAGCTGGGTGGAACTTGTTCCATCCAGTGCACGTTTGAATACATTGAATGAACCTTTTTCTTCACTCAGATAATAGAATGACTTTCCGTCCGAAGCCCATACAGGAGTACGGTCTTCACCATTAAAAGAGGTTAGCTTGCGATAGCTGCGTTTTCCGTCCAATGAACACAGCCAGATGTCGCGTGTGATAGAAGAAGTGTGATGCTTGCGCCAGGGATCTTCGTAACCTTTCTTATCATGGTAGAGTAAAGCATTGCCGGTTTTGTTGATGCTGATATCTTCCATAGGCATGGAGGAGAACATGACCGGACGGTCGCCTGTAGTGCTAACTTCATATACCTGTTGGAATTGTCCTGATGGAAATTGGGCATCTTCGGCTGACGGCATTACATTTGCCAGAAACAGGATATGGTCTGCATCCTTGAATGCTACGGGTGTTTCGTTGCCGGAGTGAGTGGTTAATCTTTTTGGGATACCTCCCTCTCTGTCTACCACGAATATATCCATACTGCCCATGCGGTCGGAAGCAAATGCGATTTGTTTTCCATCGGGGCTCCACACCGGATGAGTGTCGTGCGCTGCATTGGTTGTAATCTGTGCAGCTTTGCCTCCGTTGACCGGTACTGTGTAAATGTCTCCTTTATAAGTAAATGCGATGGAAGTTCCATCAGGTGAAATGGCACAATAACGCATCCACAACGGATTGTCTTGTGCATGTGCAGATAATGCCAGCATAAAAGCTGCCACTCCCAGTAGTTGTCTTTTCATTTGATTTGTTTAATAGGTATGTTAATTTATAGATTTTCTATTTCTTCTTTTTTGGTGAAGTAACTTCTTACTTTCCGCATTATTTTGATGCCGGTCATTACTCCGTCATAAACGGCTATTCCGGTATTTACATGTTGCATAATCCCTTCTATACCACCCTTATTTTCTTCAGGTACAAATAATTCGCGCAAAGTTTCGGTTATTTGTGTCTTCGCTTTGAGCACTTCCTCCCGTTTTTCGGCTTTTCGCCGGGCTATCTCTTCCAGGGTGATAATCGGTGTATGTTTAGAATCGTTGTTGTTCATAATCAGTCATCGTTTAAAAGCAGATTGGCGAGAAAGTTAACCATAGGTTGCATAATCAAACGTTTACGGAAGAATATGATTAATATAATCAGTAGGATGATACATCCGGTGATGATGCCGTAACTAACCATCAATCCGCCTACATGAGGAGCCAATACATAAGCTAATGTAAAAGAAAGGTAGAAGAGGGCAATGATACCTAGAATAACCAATACCAATACCAGAATCAGAGAGGATACCAATATGGTCAGCTTTTCTACTAAATGCAGTTTTACATAATCTTTTTGCAGCTCTGCATATTTTTTCAGTTCTACAAAGAGTTGTTGCAGGTTGTCTATATTCTTATCGTTTGCAAACATTCGCTGTTGTTTTTTACATTAAATATTGCCATTTATGTGTGTATGATGGCTGTGTGTCAATCGGTAAAGAGGTAAAATGAAGAATCCATAGACATATAATATATGTATATAGATTCTTCAATTTTGTTTAGAATGACAAGGTAAGTTGTATGATACCTTATTATTCTTTTACTTCTGCAGCAATTTCATCTACCAAGTCTTCCATTTCGGTACGGCTCAGTTTGATACCTCTTTTACGCAAAGCGTCAACAATTTTATTACGAGTATCTTCTCCTCTTTCGGGAGCAAATAAAACTCCGGCTGCTGCACCTACAACGGCTCCGCCCAGAAATGCAGCTAAAATACTTAAACTTTTCATAGTCTTATTAATTTTTGAACATTACAAAACTAACAAATAAAATTGAAAGTTGTTGCTATTTGGGGATGTTTCTTAGTAAGAAATTGACGATTATAGGCTGATTAACTTAATTTAACTGCGTATTAGATGTGAATGCTGTTGATATATTGCTACTTTTTGCAACAATTATTATAGGATTAAACTAGAGTATTAATTTATAAAGATGGAATAATCATGAAAAAAATTAGTTGTGTTGGGTATGGGATTGTGCGTAGCTTTGGCATTCTCCTCTTGTAAATCAAGCGAAAGCGCTTACAAAAAAGCATACGAAAAGGCAAAACAACAGGAATTGGCTGAGGCTCCTGCTGCAGCCGAAGAGGTAGAGGCTGCTCCTGTAGTAGCTGCTCCTGTTGCAACTGCACCTGCTCCTGCTCCGGTAGCCGGCCCGGTTCGTGAAGAAAAAGTGGAGCTGGTTTCAGGTGATGGTTTGAAGGCTTATAGTGTTGTTTGTGGAAGCTTTGGCGTAAAAGCAAATGCTGAAGGTCTGAAACAATATCTGGACGGGCAGGGTTATAGTGCTAAAGTGGTTTACAACCCCGAAAGAAACATGTATCGTGTAATTGCAGTTTCTTTTGATGACCGCGCACAAGCTACACAAGCTAAAGAAGAATTTAAAGCGAAATATCCTAACCGTGACGACTTCCAGAAGGCATGGTTACTTTATAGAGTATATTAATAATTTCTTTTTTGGTAAATTAAGAAGAAAATATAGTCTATTCTTCTTTATTAAAAGTGGTAACTGCGAAGTTGCCGCTTTTTTTTATAACTTTGTTAATTCTAAAACAACAATAAAAACTAGTTGGATATGAAGTATTACAGTAGAATGTCATTGCTTGCTTTGCTGGCTGTCATACCGTTTAATGGTTTCTCTCAAGAAAGAGAAGTTCCTATTAAATATGGTGATATGGAACAATGGGTGACACGTAAGATTCATGAGTCATCGATTATAGGTGGAAATACCAGACTTCTTTATGAGATAGCTCCGACTCAGGAGGTTGATGGTAATGTGGCTTATGAAAATATGGGAGGGTCTCCTTGGGGGACATCCAATGTGATGGCGAAGGTGATGGGGATTGTCAAAACTAATAACACGGTATATAAGGAAAAACGTTATCATGGCTATTGTGCCCGCTTGGAGACGCATATTGAAAGAATGAAAGTGCTGGGCATGGTCAATATAACCGTATTGGCTGCCGGAGCCATTTATTTGGGTGATATGAAAGAGCCTATTACGAGTACGAAAGAAGGGGTGAAAAACATGAATTGGGGCATACCGTTTACAGAAAAGCCCAAAGCGCTTCGTTATGATTATAAAGTTAAAATGTCCGGTGAGAAAAATCGTATCCGTTTGACGGGCTTTAGCAAAAAGAAGTAGTGAAAGGTCAGGACTGTGCTATTACTGTATTTTATCTTCAAAAGCGTACAGAGGATGCTCAAGGGAATATCACAGCAAAACGAGTGGGGACGATGGTTGTGAAGTATGACAAGGATTCTGAAGGATGGGAAAATGATGCTACTTATGAGATTCTATATGGTGATATAACCCAAGACCCTCGATATAATCCTGAGTTTATGGGATTGAGATCGGTTGGTTATGCCCGTAACAGTAAAGGGGAGAGTGTCCTTGTTAAAGAAACGGGATGGGCTTCACCTGATGAAAAACCTACACACATGCTATTGCAGTTCTCTTCAAGTCACGGTGGAGCATATGTAGGTTCTCCCGGAAATACTTTTTGGGTAGATAATGTGAAGCTGGTCTATTGATAAGGCTTTTTCTATAATTTATCTTTATATATCAGACAGGTATGGAATAAATTTGTATTTTTGTGCTCAATATGAGTAGAATATTAGCAATAGATTATGGTAAAAAGCGTACGGGAGTGGCGGTTACAGACATTTTGCAGATTATTGCGAATGGCCTGACTACTGTTCCCACCCATCAGTTAATGGACTTTATTCTGAAGTATGTGGAGAGTGAACCGGTAGAAAGAATTATTGTAGGGCATCCCAAGCAAATGAATAATCAGGAATCTGAGAATATGCGTAACATTGTTCCGTTCATTAATCAGTTAAAGAAAAAAACTTCCCAATATACCTGTCGAACTGGTTGATGAACGGTTCACTTCTGTTTTGGCGCATCAGGCCATGCTGGATGGCGGACTCAAGAAAAAAAAAATAGACAGAATAAAGCCTTGGTTGATGAAATCAGTGCTACCATTATTTTACAATCCTATTTGGAATCAAAGAAATATATAAAATAAAAGAGAAATGATATTACCAATTTATGTTTATGGACAACCGGTATTGCGCAAAGAAGCGGAAGATATTACACCGGATTATCCTAATTTGAAAGAGTTAATTGAAAATATGTTTGAGACAATGGGACGTGCAGACGGAGTGGGGCTTGCAGCTCCTCAAGTGGGACTTCCCATTCGTGTGGTTACGATAGACCTTGATGTAATGTCGGATGAATATCCTGAACTGAAAGGTTTTCGTCATGCATACATCAACCCGCATATCATAGAAGTGGGTGAAGAGGAAGTTTCGATGGAGGAAGGATGTTTGAGTCTTCCCGGTATCCATGAAGCAGTAAAGCGTCCGGACCGTATTCATGTCACTTATCTGGATGAAGATTTGAAAGAACATGATGAGTGGGTGGAAGGTTATCCGGCACGTGTGATGCAACATGAATTCGACCATTTGGATGGTAAGATGTTTATCGACCACCTTTCTACGCTGCGTAAGCAGATGATAAAAGGCAAGTTGGGCGCTATGCTGAAAGGCAAGGCACGTTGCTCTTATAAGGTGAAAACTTTGAAATAAGATGATAAAACGGATTCTGTACCTATATATATTAATAATGTGTCCCGGTCTGGCTTTTGCCCAGATTAATACGGACCGTGTAATGGCAATTGGACGCAATGCTCTCTATTTTGAGGATTATGTCCTTTCCATTCAGTATTTTAATCAGGTAGTCAATGCGAAACCTTACTTGGCTGATCCTTACTTTTATCGGGGGCTGGCTAAGATAAACCTTGATGACTTTCAAGGTGCGGAAAGCGATTGCTCGGAAGCTATAGAACGGAATCCGTTTGTAGTCAGCGCTTATCAGGTGCGGGGATTGGCACGTATCCGTCAGGATAACTATGCCGGTGCCATTGAAGATTATATGAAAGCACTGGAGTTTGATCCCGAAAATATAGGTGCATGGCACAATATGGCTTTGTGTAAAATAAAGCAGGGAGATTACTCGGGCGCAAAGAATGACTTGGATCGATTAATCACCATCTCTCCGCGTTACACAAAGGCATATTTGATGCGTGGGGAAGTCGATTTGAAACAAAAAGATACGATTGCTGCCGAGAAGGATTTCGGGCATGCCATCGAGATAGACCGTTATGATCCGGATACATGGGCGAGCCGTGCGATTCTCAGACTTCAGCAACAGAAATATAAAGATGCCGAAGCCGATTTTGACCATGCTATTCATCTTTCGACACGTAATGCAGGTGTATATATCAATCGTGCTTTGGCGCGTTATCATCAGAAAAACCTGAGAGGCGCAATGAGTGATTACGATATTGCTCTTGAAATAGATCCGAATAACTTTATCGGTCATTATAACCGAGGCTTGCTACGTGCCCAGGTAGGTGATGACAATCGTGCCATCGAGGACTTTGATTTTGTTATCAATATGGAACCTGACAATATGATGGCTATCTTCAATCGCGGTTTGCTTCGTGACCAGACGGGGGATTATAAAGGGGCGATTAAGGATTATTCTACGGTGATAAATGAATATCCTAACTTTGTGATTGGTTATCAGTATAGAGCTCAGGCGCGCAAGAAGGTGGGAGATATAAAAGGAGCTGATGCCGATGAGTTTAAAGTTCTCAAAGCTCAGTTGGATAAACAAAACGGTGTAAGTCAGAATAATCAGACAGCGGATAATTCGGAGAGCGGAAACCGTACACGCAAGAAGTCTGATAAAAATATGAACAATTATCGAAAGATTGTAGTTGCCGATAACGAAGAAGGTGAAGAAAAGTATAAAAGTGAATATCGCGGACGTGTACAGGATAAGAACGTGACCATTGTTCCGCAACCTATGTTCGTGCTTACTTATTATGAAAAACATAATGATGTGAAGCGTCAGGTTAACTATCATAAATATATAGAAGAGCTGAACTCAAACAAGGTATTGCCTGAACGTTTGCTTATCACGAATGAGGAAGCACCATTGACGGAAGAACAAGTGAAAAAACATTTTGCATCCATCGACGAGCAGTCGGCTGCTATTGTAGCCAGTCCGAATGATGTGACGAAGCGCTTTGCACGTTCTTTGGACTTCTATCTTGTGCAAGACTTTGACAATGCCATCGAGGATTTGAATCAGGCTGTTATGTGCGAAAGCAAATTCTTCCCGGCTTACTTCAACCGTGCTTTGATTCGTTTCAAACAGCTGGAGTATCAAAAGGTGGCGAAAGAATACAATGACAAAAATGCGGAAGAACAGAAGACCAAGACCGGTGATTATGAAATGGTGAAACGCGATTTGGATAAAGTGATAGAGTTAGCTCCCGATTTTGTCTACGCTTACTATAACAGAGGCAATGTGCTTTCGTCACTGAAAGATTACCGTGCTGCCATTGTCGATTATGACAAGGCGATAGAACTGGATTCCAAATTTGCCGAAGCATATTATAATCGCGGATTAACCCATATCTATTTGGGTAATAACCGTCAAGGAATTCAAGATTTGAGTAAAGCCGGTGAGTTAGGCTTATTCTCTGCGTACAATATTATTAAACGTTTCACAGAGAGAAAAGAATAACATTTTTTTGCAAAAAAGAGGAAGTCAAAAAGAATTCGTTATTTTTGCATCCTCAAGGAAGAATTAGACGTAATAATTATGATAAAGATAACATTCCCCGACGGCTCTGTTCGTGAATACAACGAAGGAGTAACAGGTCTGCAGATTGCAGAAAGTATCAGTTCACGCCTGGCGCAAGATGTTTTGGCTTGCGGTGTGAATGGCGAGACTATTGACTTGTCACGTCCTATCAATGAAGATGCAAACTTTGTTCTTTATAAATGGGAAGATGAACAAGGTAAACATGCTTTTTGGCATACAAGTGCTCACTTGCTGGCAGAAGCATTGCAAGAACTTTATCCGGGTATTCAGTTTGGTATCGGTCCGGCTATCGAAAATGGTTTCTATTATGATGTAGATTCGGGAGAAGCTACCATTAAGGACTCGGATTTGCCCGTTATCGAAGCGAAGATGGCTGAACTGGCAGCAAAGAAAGAGACTTTGGTGCGTGAAAGTATTGCCAAAGAAGACGCTTTGAAGAAATTTGGAGAAAGAGGTGAGACATATAAATGTGAATTGATTTCCGAACTGGAAGATGGTCACATTACTACTTATACACAAGGTGCGTTTACTGACCTTTGCCGTGGTCCTCACTTGGTGTCTACTGCACCTATCAAAGCTATTAAGTTGCTTTCGGTAGCCGGTGCTTATTGGAGAGGGCAGGAAGACCGCAAACAAATGACGCGTATTTATGGTATTACTTTCCCAAAGAAAAAGATGCTGGACGAATATCTGGCAATGTTGGAAGAAGCCAAAAAACGCGACCATCGCAAGATAGGTAAAGAAATGGATTTGTTCATGTTTACGGATATGGTAGGTAAGGGACTTCCCATGTGGTTGCCGAAAGGTACTGCACTGCGCATCCGTTTGCAGGATTTCTTGCGCCGTATCCAGGCTCGTTACGACTATCAGGAAGTAATGTGTCCGCCTATCGGAAACAAGAATCTGTATATCACTTCCGGTCACTATGCCAAGTATGGTAAAGATTCATTCCAGCCTATCCATACACCGGAAGAAGGAGAAGAATACTTCTTGAAACCGATGAACTGTCCTCATCACTGTATGATATACAAGAACTCCCCGCGTTCTTATAAGGACTTGCCTTTGCGTATTGCAGAATTCGGAACCGTATGCCGTTACGAACAGAGCGGCGAGTTGCACGGGTTGACTCGTGTGCGCAGCTTTACACAAGATGATGCTCACTTGTTCTGCCGCCCCGACCAGGTGAAGGAAGAATTCCTCCGCGTGATGGACATCATCAATATTGTGTTCAAGTCCATGAACTTTGAAAACGTAGAAGCTCAGATTTCTTTGCGTGACAAAGTGAACCGTGGAAAATATATCGGTAGTGACGAGAATTGGGAAAAGGCTGAACAGGCTATTATTGAAGCTTGTGAGGAAAAGGGATTGACTGCAAAGATAGAATATGGTGAAGCCGCATTCTATGGACCTAAGCTCGACTTCATGGTGAAAGATGCCATCGGTCGCCGTTGGCAGTTGGGAACCATTCAGGTAGACTATAACTTACCGGAACGTTTTGAACTGGAATATATGGGCTCTGACAACCAGAAGCACCGTCCGGTAATGATTCACCGTGCGCCTTTCGGTTCCATGGAACGCTTTGTAGCAGTGTTGATTGAGCATACAGCCGGAAAATTCCCCCTTGTGGCTTACTCCCGAACAAGTCGTTATCCTGCCTATAGCGGATAAGTTCAATGACTATGCCGAGCAGGTGAAAGCCGAGTTGAGAAAATACGATATCCGCGCTATTGTGCACGGTCGTAACGAAAAAGATTGGCCGTAAAATTCGTGACAATGAAATGAAGCGCATTCCTTACCTGCTGATTGTAGGTGAAAAAGAAGCAGCTAACGGTGAAGTTTCGGTTCGCAGACAGGGCGAAGGCGATAAAGGAACCATGAAAATTGAAGAATTCGGAAAAATATTGCCGAAGAAGTTTCTAATATGATAAATAAATGGTAACTTTGCAGCCGTTTGCAAAAGAATACATGATTAAACTTTTGTATGGACTTTTGCGTTAAGATAAAGAAATAACTAATTTAAATAAGAAGAAACAAACAGGAACTAATAGTTTTTTAATGAAGAATGACAGTTTAAAAGGGCAACACAGAATCAATGAACAGATTCGTGCCAAAGAAGTCCGCATAGTGGGCGATGATGTAGAACCGGCAGTATATCCGATTGCGCAGGCTTTGAAACTTGGCGGAAGAGCATGAAGCCGACTTGGTCGAAATTTCACCTAACGCAGTTCCTCCAGTTTGTCGAATTATAGATTATTCTAAATTCCTCTATCAGCTAAAAAACGCCAAAGGAACAGAAAGGCTAAACAGGTGAAGGTAAACGTGAAGGAAATCCGTTTCGGACCTCAGACCGACGAACACGATTACAACTTCAAACTTGAAACATGCCATCGGTTTTCTGCAGGATGGAGATAAAGTTAAAGCTTACGTATTCTTCAAAGGACGTTCCATTTTGTTCAAGGAACAGGGAGAAGTGCTCTTGCTCCGTTTTGCCAACGATTTGGAAGACTATGCAAAGGTAGAGCAGATGCCGTTGCTCGAAGGAAAGAGAATGACTATATCATTGTCTCCGAAAAAACCGGGAACTCCGAAAAAGGCTGCAAAACCAGAACCTGCGAAGGTGGTTGAAACCAAAGAATAAAAAGAAAGTGCGTAACGCGCCGGTATAGTGCGTTACCATGTGAATAATAATAATTTAAAATTTTAACAAGATGCCAAAGATCAAGACTAACTCCGGTTCTAAAAAAGATTCGCTCTTACCGGAACAGGTAAAATCAAGAGAAAGCACGCTTTTCACAGTCACATTCTGACTAAGAAAACTAAAAAGCAGAAAAAAGAAACCTTTGCCACATGGGCTTAGTTGACAATGCTAACTTAGCTCAGGTAAAAGAACTTCTTTGCATGAAGTAATCTTAACAAAAAAAGCGTAAAAACGTATCATTTTAAATTATTAACCGAATGCATTAGCCTCAAGTCCGATTGAGAATATATCGGCGCTATCATTCAAAAAAATTAAAACTATGCCAAGATCAGTAAATCACGTTGCTTCTAGAGCAAGAAGAAAGAAAATTTTAGGTTTAACCAGAGGTTATTTTGGTGCAAGAAAGAACGTTTGGACCGTTGCTAAGAATACTTGGGAAAAAGGTCTGACTTATGCATACCGTGACCGTAAGAACAAAAAACGTAACTTCCGCGCATTGTGGATTCAGCGTATTAACGCAGCTGCTCGTCTGGAAGGTATGTCTTACTCTAAGTTGATGGGTGCATTGCACAAAGCAGGTATTGAAATCAACCGTAAGGTGTTGGCTGACTTAGCCATGAACCACCCTGAAGCAAAGCTTTCAAGGCTGTGGTTGCTAAAGCTAAAGAGTCATCTCTTAATCTCACCGGAAACGGAGACAATGTATAAAGGATGCCCTAAAAAAGGCATCCTTTTTTTGTTTGTTATGTTTGTATATTCAAATAATTGTTGTATATTTGTAATACAAAATTGAAGCCGTACTTGCAGAATCGGGAAACTCATCAAATCTAAAGAAATACCGAGACAAGCTTCTACTTCCAATGGCGGGCCACGCCTTCGGGTAGCATTTATGCCGGTGGATTACAAAGGAGGGGAGCACTCAAAACCTGTCATTCGGAGTTTCGTCACGCCTCGGGTACGGCTTCTCCTTTTTTTAAAAAGCGAAGAATCTTGGGTTTAATGAGTCAAGGTTCTTCGTTTTTTTATGAGTTTATTTTTGAAACATTGTTTACTTAGATAATATAGAACTATGAGGAAGCACATTTTAATGTCGTTATGTGCCGGCTCTCTTTTGTTGGGGGCTTGTGCTGGAAAAGGTGAGCAGAAAATGAGTGTGTCACAAGAGCCGGATACTTTATTAATGCTGGTGGGCAGTTATGCAAGTGCCAATCAGGAAGGTATAAAGGCGTATCGTTTCAATCAGGAAACGGGAGAGGCCGTGCTGGCCAGTACGTTGTCGGGAATTGAGAATCCGTCGTTTTTAGTGCCGACGGAAGACGGTACGCATGTGTATGCCGTGGGAGAGACGGAAAAAGGGTTTACGGCTAATGCGCTGGCATTGGATACGTTGACTTCGGGGGCTGGCGTTGCTGAACAGCCAGTCTACGGGTGGAGCTTCACCGTGTTATATTACGGTGAGTCCGGATGGCAAGTTTGTGTTGACCGCCAATTACATGGGAGCGAATATTACGGTTTTCCCTCGTCTGGCGGATGGAAAGTTAGGAGAGGGGCATGTCATTTCCTTCCAGGGAAAAGGAGCCGATAAGGAACGGCAGGAGCAGCCTCACTTGCACTGTGTGTATTTCACTCCCGACGGGAAGTTGCTTTTGGCAAACGATTTGGGCCTGGACCGTATTCACGCTTTTCCGGTAAAACAAACTCCAGGAACGAAAGGAACGGATTTATTGGATGAAGCGGCTGCTTTTGATATTGAGTTGGCTCCAGGTTCAGGTCTGCGTCATACTTGTTTTGACAAGCAGGGAAAACATGCGTATCTGTTGACGGAACTGTCTGGCGAAGTAGTGGTGTGGACGTATGATGGAAAGACCCTGATACAGCAGCAAGTCATCAAGGCAGATACGGTGGGCGCGAAAGGTAGTGCGGATATTCATCTGTCGCCCGATGGAAAATTCCTGTATGCTTCCAACCGTCTGCAAGCAGATGGCGTGGCTATTTTCAAGGTTTCTCCTTCCGATGGTACACTGACCAAGGTGGGCTATCAGTTGACGGGCATTCATCCGCGTAATTTCACGATTACACCGAACGGCAAGTTTCTGCTGGTAGCTTGCCGGGATACCAATGAGATTCAGGTGTTTGCGCGTGATGCAGAAACCGGTCTTTTGCAGGATACTGGCAAGACTATCCATACCGATAAACCGGTTTGTCTGCAATGGGTTATGAAATAAGTAATTAAACCATATACTTATACGGCGGGGAAAGAGAGGCGGAAACGGCTTCCTTTCCCCCACTGTGCTTTGTACGCTGATTTGTCCCCGTGCAGGCTGATAATCTGTTTACAGAGGGTAAGGCCGATACCGGAACCGTTATTCTTAGTGGTGAAGAAAGGCACGAAGATACGTTCCGTCACTTCCGGCAGCATACCTTCTCCGTTATCGCTGATTTCGAAAATGAGTTCCTGGGCATGAGTTTCTACCTGGATGCGAATGTCCGGATGGGAGCGATGGGCACATGCTTCACGGGCATTCTTCAGCAGGTTTATAAATAGCTGCTCCATCTGTGTGCGGTCAGCATACCAGGTGAGCCTGGGAAGACGGGCATTTATACTGCACTTCCAGTTCCGGGTAAAGTCGTTGCAGGTCGGAAAGAAACTGTTCCAGTGGGATTTCCGTCTTCATCGGGGCCGAGATACGGGTCAGTTTCCGGTAATTTTCTACAAACTCCAGCAAGCCTTTTCCCCGGCGGTAGATGACCTGTAGCCCTTTGCTGTATGTAGGTATGCGTACGTGCATCATCAGGATGCTCCTGGCTTCGTTCATTCAATGTATCTGCCAGAGAGATAATTGGGGTGATGGAATTCATGATTTCATGCGTCAGTACCCGTATCAGCTTTTGCCAAGACTTCCATTTCTTTGTACTCCAATGCGCCGTGGATGTTTTTTTCAAGCTAATCAGCCGGCAGGTTCGTCCTTGCAGGCTGGATGTGAGTGACCGACAGGGAGAGGTCGAAAGTGGCGTTTCCTTTTTGCAGGTGAGCCACCTGCTGGTTTTCCTGAATGGCCGTGCTGATTTCTTCGGGCAGATGGGCGCAGTGTCCCAATAGTTCGCGGGCTGCCTTGTTCATCCATTCCATCCGGTTGCTTCGGTCGGTGACGAGGACGGCCGTATCTACCTTGTTCAGCAGCATTTCATAGTATTGGTGCTTTACCTCCTCATCTACTATACGGGTGCGCAGGTTCTTCAGAGCCTGTGAAAGTTCTTCTGCTAACTTCTGCATCTGCGGGTCGGCAAAAGGTGCGCAAACCCGCTGTCCCAGGTCATTCTGTTTCATGCATTCCACGAGCCGGTACATGGTTTCAGTCTGCCGGATTTGTATGCGGTACAGGCTGTAACAGATGCCAATGAGCAACAGTCCGCAGATGATGGTACAGAACCACAGTCCATGCAGCATGGCTAAAACACCTGCGGCAATCAGACCCGTCAGTCCCAAGATGTGCAGTATCAGGTAGTATCCATACGTTTTCATAAGCCCCATTTTTCCAGTTTCCGATAAAGTGCAAAACGTGTAATTCCTAATAGTTCGGCAGCCTTGCTCATGTTTCCTGCGCTCACTTTCAAGGCCCGTTCGATGGCATTCTTTCAAGTTTCTCTAAGTTGAGTTCCTCCGTCAGTGCAGGTTGGTGAGCGGCAGCATTCCCTTTGTGGAAACAAGAAATCATCCGGTTTCAGGAGGCCGTTTTCGCTCAGGATGACGGCACGCTCTACGGTGTGCTGCAATTCACGCACATTGCCCGGCCATTCGTATTTCAGCAACTTGTTTTTCGCTTCTCGTGTCAGTCCCTTGATTTCCTTGCGGTATTTCCGGTTGTACTGATTCAGGAAGTGCGTGGCTAACAGCAGAATATCTTCTCCACGTTCCCGCAAAGGAGGGATGTGAAGTTCCACGGTATTGATGCGGTACAACAAATCCTGACGGAATTTTCCTTCTGCCACCAACTGATGCAGGTTGGCATTGGTGGCACAAATCAGCCGGACATCGATGTGTATCGGATTGACTGCTCCCAGTCGGGTGATACACTGCTTTTCGATGGCCGTCAGCAACTTGGCCTGCATGGGAAGGGACAAGTTGCCGATTTCATCCAGAAACAGCGTACCCCCCGAAGCCGTTTCCATTCTGCCCGGCTTGGCTTTTCGGGCATCCGTGAAAGCACCCTTCTCGTACCCGAAGAGCTCACTTTCGAACAACTGCTCCGGAATACTTCCCAAGTCGATGGGAATAAAGACCTGCTCCCGACGGGGAGAGAAGAAGCGCAGCATGCGTGCGGCCAGATCCTTTCCGGTACCGTTTTCTCCCAGTATGAGCAAGTTGGCATCCGTATCAGAAAGCTTGTAGATGGTTTCTTTTACCTTCTGCATGGCGGGGGAGTTGCCAATCAGTTCCGGAATGCGATCGTCTCCCTTCAGGGCCTGTACCTCATTCTGCAACCGTCCTACTTCCTGGCGTGAACGGCTGAGTTTGACGGCAGCCGACAATGTAGCCAACAGACTTTTCCTTCTCCCATGGTTTGGAGATAAAATCAGTAGCCCCGGCTTTAATGGCCTGCACCGCTTTTCCCGTATCCGCGTAGGCCGTCATGAATACCACTACCGCTTGCGTCGATACGGAGAACCTGTTTCAGGTAGTCAAATCCTTCCTGCCCACTGATGGCATCCCGCTGGAAATTCATGTCGAGCAGAATCACGTCGGGATGGAAGGTGGTCATGAAATGTTCAATCCGTGTAGGCTGTGTGGTTACTCGAATCTGCTCCATATAAGGCTCTAACAGCAGGTTCAAGGCGAAGAGCACGTCTTCGTTATCGTCAATGATGAGTATTTTTCCTTTTTCTTCCATACAATATCAAGGTGTCTTTCGCAAAGATAATGCTTTTTTGCATGTGCTGTATGTGCATTTTCGCACGCTTTTTGTGCGGATGCGCACACGGTGTGAATTTGCTCGATTCCTCTATCTTCTACATAATCAGTGCGTTATCTGAATGGCACAGTTTTTGGATATAAAAAAGCAGATAACTATGCGTATGAAGATGGGAAACAAGATACTGTGGCTTATGAGTTGCCTGCTTTTTTGCGGGCAAGTTGTGTGGGGAGAGAAGCTGACACTGCAAGAGGCTATTCAGTTGGCGCAGGCCAGCTCTCCAGAGGCAGAAGCTGCCCGGCATACTTACCGGGCTGCTTACTGGAGTTACCGTTCGTTTCGGGCAGACTACTTGCCTGAGGTAAGTTTGTCTGCATCGCCTTATCTGAACCGGCAGATTAATAAGGTAACCCAGCCTGACGGTACGGAACTGTTTCTCCGCCAGAACCAGCTGGCTACCGACCTGACGCTTTCCGTCAGCCAAAACGTCTGGTTCACGGGAGGTAACTTGTTCATGCAGACGGCCGCCCAGCGTATGGATGAACTGGGCGAGAAAAGCACGGCTTATAACACCCAGCCTTTCACGGTAGGTTACCGTCAGTCGCTCTTTGGCTATAACTCTTTGAAGTGGAACCGCCGCATTGAGCCCGTCCGTTTTCAGGAGGCTAAGAAAACATATAGTGAGACGCTGGAGCTGATTGCTTCGAAAACATGCGAGTTGTTTTTTGCACTGGCATCTGCCCAGTCCGACTTGGAGATTGCCCGAGCCAACTATGCTTCCGCCGACACCTTGTATCGCTATGCCCGCGGACGGTATCGTATCGGCAGCATTACGGAGAACGAGATGTTGCAGCTGGAAGTGAACAAACTGACCGAGGAAACCAACCTGATGAAAGCCCGTATCAGTGTGGAAGACGCGATGCTTACCTTCCGTTCTTTCTTAGGTATCCGGGAGGAAGAAGAGATAGAGGTGATTCCGCATGACAGTGTGCCGGATTTTGAAGTGCCTTTGGACAAGGCACTGGAACAGGCACATTTTCACAGTCCGGAAATTGAGACCTACCGGCGGATGCAGTTGGAGAGTCGTAGCCAGTTGGCCTCTGCTCGTGCCAGTCGGGGACTAAAAGCGGATTTGTACCTCCAGTTCGGACTTTCGCAGACCGCTGCCCGTCTTCGGGATTCTTATCGTGACCCGCTTGACCAGCAATACGTGAGCCTGTCCGTAGTGATTCCGATACTGGACTGGGGGAGAGGAAAAGGAAAGGTACGTGTGGCCAAATCGAATATCGAGTTGGTCAATACCCAGGTGGAACAGGGTATGAATGATTTTGAACTGAACGTGCGGCAGATGGTACGGCAGTTTAATCTTCAGGCACGGCAGGTGGAAGTAGCTTCCCGTACCGACGAAACAGCGCCGGCGGTATGAAGTGGCCCTCCGCCTTTACCTGATGGGCAAATCGTCGGTGCTCGATTTGAATGCGGCCACCACCGAGAAAGATACCTCCCGGCGCAATTATATTGAGGCCCTGAAAACCTACTGGATGCTGTATTACGGACTTCGCAGCCTGACACAATATGATTTTTACCGGAACTGTCCGCTGACTGAAACTTTACCTGAACTATAACACAAACCGATTATGGATATACAATTGAAAAAGAAACCCTGGTACGTTCGCTATCGTCTTTATCTGGCGGGCGGCGTACTCTTGCTGGCCGGACTGATTTATGTGATTATATTGGCTTCCGGCCCCCAGCGTTTACGCATTGATGCGGACTCTGTGCAACTGGCCGAGGTGAAGCAGGCCCCTTTCCGTGAATACGTGGACGTGGAAGGAGTGGTGCATCCCATTCTGACTTTGATGGTCAATGCCCGCGAATCGGGTAATGTAGCCCGCATCGTAGCCGAGGAAGGAAGCCTTTTACAGCAGGGAGATACCATCTTGCTGCTGACCAATCCGGACCTGTTGCGCGAGATAGACGACCAGCGGGATGAATGGGAGAAGCAACGCATCTCTTATCAGGAGAAGGCTCTTGAGATGGAACAGAAAAGTCTGACTCTGAAACAACAGACACTGGAGGCTGCTTACGAGTTGAACAAGATACGGAAAAGCTTTGCACTGGAGCAGGAAGAATACCGCATGGGCATCCGCAGCAAGGCGCAGCTTGGAAGTGTCGGAAGATGAGTACCGCTATAAAACGGCTTCTACTCAGCCTGAAGATGCAGAGCCTGCAGAGCGATTCGGCCATGACGGTCATTCGCAGAGAGCTGTTGCGAAACGACCGGGAACGGGAACAGAAGAAGCTGGAGCGTTCTTTGCAGCGGATGGAAGAGCCTGGTGGTACGTGCACCGACCGATGGGCAGCTCAGTTTTGTGAAGGTCACATTAGGCCAGCAGGTGGCAGCCGGAGAGAATCTGGCGGAAGTGAAAGTGATGTCGCAGTTCAAGGTGCATGCTTCCCTGAGCGAATACTACGTAGACCGGGTGACGGTAGGCCTGCCGGCATCCGTAACTTATCAGGGAAAACGCTATGCCTTGAAAGTCAGCAAGGTGGTGCCGGAGGTGAAAGACCGCACCTTTGATGTGGACTTAGTCTTTACGGGAGAAATGCCTGAAAACGTCCGTCTGGGAAAAAGCTTCCGGGTACAGATTGAGTTAGGGCAACCGGAACAAGCCTTGGTAATTCCGCGCGGTAATTTCTATTCGCAGACCGGCGGGCAGTGGATTTACAAACTCAATGCCGACAAGACCCGGGCGAGAAGGGTTCCGGTGGTAATTGGGCGTCAGAACCCCTGCAATACGAAATAACCGAAGGTTTGCAGCCCGGCGATTGGGTGATTACCACAGGATATGATAACTTTGGCGACGCGGAAGAGCTGGTGTTTAAGTGAATGAACCAGATGCTTTCACCTGATTCCAGTACTTCCCCGAAAGTACCGGAGTACTGCCTAAGAAGTACTGTAGTACTTTCAGGGAAGTACTGGAGTACTGCAAAGAAAGTACTGGGAACGCTTAAAGTGAAGAATTACAGAAAGTTGGGAAAAAATAGTGAATATTGGAAACAGTGACTCTCTGGAGTATCCTATAGTTGAATATAATTATTGATTTATGAAAGGGAAAATAAAACACATAACTATTGCTTTGGGAATCTGTCTTTTATTGGCAATGATTGTACTGGGGCTTAAAAACCGTAATACTATATATACCTGGTTTTTGGGCGATGTTCAGAATCTTTATATGCAGGCAGATAGTTTGTACAGACAGAAAAGATACGGGGATGCCGCGACTCTGTACTTAAAACTGGCGAAAATAGACACAGCAAAACGTTGCCAGTTTATTTTAGGTGATATATACTATCAGGGTAAGACAGGGGTAAGGAATTACAAAAAGGCCATGAAGTTATTCCTGGAATCGGCAGATAACGGCAATGCGGATTCTCAGAACAATCTGGGCTATATGTATGCTTATGGCATAGGAACAGACATCGACTATTCTAAAGCCAGAAAATATCTCAGTCTGGCTGCTTTGCAAGGACACTCCCAAGCACAAGTGGGATTGGGCAGTCTTTACAGGCATGGCTGGGGAGTCACCAAAAGCTATTCGGAAGCATTCAAGCTATATAAAAAGGCTGCAGCACATGATAATACTGATGCTATGAATAATTTAGGATATATGTACACATTCGGTTACGGAACTTCAACCAGCGCGGGCGATGCCATATACTGGTTTGAAAAATCTGCTTCAAGAGACAATGTTTCCGCATTGTTTAATCTGGCTGTGTTTCATATAGAAGGGCATGGATACCCCAAAGATTTATCGAAAGGAGCAGAACTTCTTTCAAGGGCGGCTGAATTGAATTCTCCCGCGGCGCAGTTCAATCTGGGATTGATGTACTATTTCGGAAAAGGTGTTGAGAAGGATTATGCCAAGGCAAAACATTTGTTCCAACAGGCTTCTGCCCAAGGGCATAACCATGCGCTGGAGTTTCTCATGAAGGTGGAGAATAAGGAGAAGGTTTCCGAAACCGATTCAATTTTTGATTGGAAATTGAAGGCGATATAATGTGGTATTAAAAATACCTGATTTTATAATTGTTGACACGAATGAGTGAAAAGATATGATTGCACATTACCTGAAAATAGCTTGGCGTAACTTGCTGAAGTACCGCACACAGAGTATTATCTCTATTATCGGGCTGGCGGTGGGACTGTTCAGTTTTACTGTCTGTTTTTATTGCAGCCGTTTCATAGAGTCAAGAGACCATTGTTTTATTAATCACGAACGGATTGCAGAGTTGCATTTGTATGATCCCATAATCGGGCATTATTTTTCTGGTACTCCTGCTCCGTTGTCGCACAATCTACGTAGCTGGACTGACCAGTTTGAAGCTGTGTCGTTTGTGTCCTACCCAAGAGAGTGCCCTTTCGACATTGAAGTGAAGCCCGGCAAGTCATTGCCTTACGAACTTCGGCGGATGGAGACAGACAGCCTGTATGCCCGTCTGTTCACTCCCGTATTCTGGCCGGAAGTTGGGAAACGGCCAGTCATACTTCCAATGCATTGGTAATGACTCGTGAGGCGGCAGTCCGTATCTTCGGAAATATAAATGAAGCTATCGGTAAAACCTGTACCATGACCCGAAGACTTCCCACTTCACCAGAGTCAACTCCTCGTGACGGAGGTATTGCATATACCATACAGGCTGTAATGGAGGATACACCGATGAATAATTCCCTTCATTTCATGGAATCGGTCGACATGTTGGTCTTGAATGATAGTGAGGGAGTGATTCAGAGTTCCAAAAACCGGGAGATGACAGGAGGGAACACGTATGCTTTGCTTAGGCCTGAAGTCGATTTGTGGAAACTGGAAACGGTTTTGGTCGAACGGCATTCTACCTGGACATTGTATGGAACAACTTATAAGGTGAAAGCTTTTCTTCTCGGACAGTTTCCTTCGTTTAGTCGGGGACTGTCTGTTATTAGTGGAATAACCGCTGCAATGGGCTTGCTTATCTTGTTGGTAGGATTGCTCAATTTCTTCCACTTCTTGGTTGGGTCTTATTTCAACCGGGTTAGGGAATTCAGTTTGATGAAGGTGAACGGATGTAAAGACTGGCAGCTCTTTTGCCTGTTGCTGACTCAATCATTGCTTGTGACGTTGGCGGCCTCGTTGTTGATGCTGTGCGGCATCGAACTATCAGAAGGACGGATGGACTATTCGCTTCAATTTTTCTCCATGACTTTCGACAAGGCTTTGCTATTGGAACAGGCAGTGCAATATATCTTTTTTGCTGATAGTTCTGTGTGTTATTATCTGCTGGGTTTCTACGATACGTATACAGCGTATGACAATACAGACTAGTTTGAGGGGTGAGCAGCATTACCAGCAAAGACATCGGGGACGCAACCTGATGTTGGGGGTACAGTTTTTTTTCATCTGTTGGGTTTTTGTCACATTGACTACAGGACTATATCTACAGGCAGAGAAGACCAGCAGTACGTTGTTGAGTACATTATCCAGGCAGGAGAAGGCTTCCATTCTCAGTATTCCATTAGACTATCAGTTTCTGGCTCAGGCAGACAAGCAACAACTGATAGACCGTTTCAGGAACCATGCCGCTATCAAGGATGTTCTGCTGACGGATATCGGCTATCTTCAGGGCATTTCCGGCAATTCCATGATGACTGAAAAGGATAATCCAGATTCATGGATAGAGGTAGGCATTATGGCTGTACCGAAAAATTTCTTTACATTCATGAACATACCGCTGGAGCAGGGCACAGTCTGAATACGGCGACAGACATGGTAGCCGACCGTACCTGGCAGCAGCGAATGAAGAAAGATGTGATGGGTATGTCTCTTTATAATTTGCAGCATGGCTATACGGTATGTGGAATTTGTCCGCCCTTCCAGAACGATACATATACCCAGAGTGTCGGGTTTGTTTTTATCAGCAGTGAAAATTCTGGTTATATCGGACATTGCTACTTGAAATGTGAGAGCGAACAGGTTGATGCTGTTCGGACATGGGTGGAGCAGGTACTTCGGGAAAGCTTGCCGGAAAGTGTTTCTGTACGGGTAAATACTTTGACGGACGATATTCGTAAGAATCAACCTTTGGAAAATAAACTGAAAGACATTGTCCTGTTCTTTGCTATAGTCAGCATCATCCTTACTTTGTTGGGAGTATATTCCAGCATTACACTCGATACAGAACGAAGACAGAAGGAGGTGGCTATCCGTAAAGTGAATGGAGCAGGTGTTTCACAGATTATTCTGCTTTTTGCCCGTTTGTATATTATCTTGTTGACTGGAAGTGCGGTATTAGCCTTTCCTTTGCTTTACTTGGTACTGATACAATGGAAGCGGATGTATACCGTGTTTTTGATTACGGCTTCTTTTTTGGGTAGGTATCTTCATGTCTGTGGCTGCAGTTACGACCCTGACCGTTATCTTCCGTATCTTACGGATTGCCCGGCAGAATCCGGCAGAAGTGATAAAGAGAGAATGAAATAAAAATAAAGAAATTTATATGAACACACTACGCTATGCTTTACGTTTCCTGCTTCGTGCACGGACGTACACACTGATTAATTTGTTGGGGTTGGCATTCAGTCTGGCCTGCTGCATCATTTTGCTCCGATACATCCATCGGGAACTGACGGTCGATACCCATTGTGTAGACCGGGAAAAAGTGTATGCCGTGCAAGTGAATGTGTCTGGAGGTGTATATTGGGGCTCTTATGCAGCTTATCGGAATGACAGTGTGCTGATTGCTCCGGAGCCTGATAGAAACAAAATGTAGTTTTGTTCCGTTGGAGAATGATTTTTTTCTGGTCAGTGAGGGACACCGTTACCGTTGCGATGCCCTTGCTACGGACAGCACGTTTTTTCAATTGTTCTCTTATCCGCTGATACAGGGAGAAAAGAACCTGACCGATCCTTCTTCAGTAGTACTGACCCAATCGTATGCACGGGAGGTTTTTGGTTCGGACAACCCTGTCGGAAAGACAATCACTTATTCCAACGGACAAGAATATGTGGTGAAAGGAGTGATAGGACTTCCTGTTAACAAAACCTGGCTGAATTTCGATTTGCTTCTGGCAAATACTTCTTCCAATATGTGGAAGAAGATGCCGCTGGATTTGTACCGTTTTGTGCTCGGAGCGGATATGAGTAAGGCTCAACCAGGTGGGGAAACATCCACGCCGTCTGAATCCGCACTATCCGGAGGATACACGTGCGTACACCTTTCGTTTTGTACCGTTGAAAGAATGTTACTTTTCCAAGTTGGAAATAAGGGATAAAGCATCTATTTATGTATGGGGAAATTGGGGACAGTTGCAGATATTCATGGGTATCTGTGCGCTGCTGCTGGTTACCGGATTGCTGAACTTCATCAACCTTTACATGATTTTTATGCTCAAACGCACGCACGAATACGGTATACGCCGGGTGTTTGGAGCAGGAAGAGGAGCCTGTCTTTGCACAGATTTTTGCCGAGAACTTTCTGCTTTCCGCTTTGGCGGTGTTGCTTGCGTGGGTATGCATTGAACTGACCCGGGTGCCCGTGTCCCGCTTTTTCGGGTTTGATTTCTCCTATACAGCTTTCGATGGGTATTTGTCCTTGGCGTTACTGGTATTCCTTCCGCTGATGGCCTCGCTTTATCCGTATTTCCGTTTCACGCGTATCTTGCCTTCTGTCGGCATTCGTCTGGTGAGTACCGCCGGGCAGTCGGTACGGGCGAGGATGGGACTGTTGCTGTTGCAGTATGTACTTACCTTGATATTGGTGGTACTGGCATTTTATTTTAACCGTCAGGCTTGATACTTTGCTGAATACCGAACCGGGGTATCGTACGGAGAATATTTTAGTGGCGCATCTGGCACACGAATCGAAGGATTATTCGTCCTATCGGAATCCGGAAGACATACAGGCACGTGTGCAGCGAGTGAAACAACTTGGTGCTAAGATGAAAGCTTGCCCCGATATAGAGTATTGGGTAGCGAATCAATCTGCGTTGACCTCCAGTGATTATGGAATGAAGTTTATAGGAAACAACGGGCGTACGGCTTTTTTGTATATGTGGTATGCCAATCCTTCTTTCTTCCGGCTTTATGAACTGCGTTTTGTAGAGGGAACGCTTCCCTCAATGGAAGAGGAAGAAGATTGGAACAGGGAGTATTATGTGGTGAACCGTGCGGCACTGAAGGCGTTGGGGTATGATTCCTGTCAAGGAGCTACATTGATGTATGAAGATGACAAGGTGAGGGCTCAAAACCCGGAAGCGCATCCTATTGTAGCGGTTATCGATGATTATTATGACGGACATATCAGTGCGGGTGTGCATCCGATGGTATTTGTGGTGCGACGTGGCTCTTCCGGTGACCTATATACGTTGTCATACCGTCCGGGACGTCTTGCTGCGGTGATGGATTACTTGAAAAAAGTGGAACGTGAAATATATGGCACAGAGGAATTTGAATATACATTGTTTTCCGACCAGGTGAAACAGATGTATGCGGCAGACCGTCGGATGGCAATGCTTTACACTGCGTTTGCTTTTATCGCCATTGTCGTATCTTGTTTGGGGCTGTTCGGCATTTCCCTGTTCGATATCCGCCAGCGTTACCGTGAGATTGCCATCCGCAAAGTGAACGGTGCCATGCTGAAAGACCTATATGTGCTGTTGCTCCGCCGTTACGTGGGGATGCTGTTGCTGGCAGCCGTGGTGGCAGTGCCGCTGGCTTGGCTGGCCATCTACTATTATACCGCTGATTTGGTGGTGAAGGCTCCGGTGACGGTCGGTCTGTTCCTGACAGCCTTCCTGATAGTAGCGGTGATTTCCGTGGCTACGTTGCTCTGGCAGGTGAACAAAGCTTCCCGCATCAACCCGAGTGAAGTAATGAAAAGTGAATAATAAAAAACAAATTTATATGAACACACTACGCTATGCATTACGTTTCCTGCTCCGTGCACGGACGTACACACTGATTAATCTGTTGGGGCTGGCATTCAGTCTGGCTTGCTGCATCATTTTGCTTCGATACATCCATCGGGAACTGACGGTTGATACCCATTGTGTGGACCGGGAAAATGTGTATGTGTCTCGTTGTCAGATTGGCGAGAACGATGCATTGGTTTCTTCCACATTGAATGGTGATACGCTGGCTGTAGACCCGTCACTGGTCATGCAACGTTCACGGGTCACACTGCTGGATCATGACATGATACGTTACAAGGACAATCGTTTGCAGGTGAATATGATAGTGGCCGATACGACCTTTCTGAAACTGTTCCGTTATCAGCTGTTACAAGGAGAATCTTCCCTTTCAAAGCCAGGGATGGCCTTGTTGAGTGAGCACCTGGCACATAAGTTGTTTGGCAAGCAGAATCCCATTGAGAGACCTTTGTTCTGTCTACCGGGAAATCAGTGACGGTATCTGGAATCTTCGCTACTCCTGAAAATAAGTCTATCTTGCAGGTAGATGCCATTCTTTCTGAAATGCCTGGAGCACTTTGGGAAAGAATGCCCATGGAGTTTGTCCGTTTTGTGCCAGGAGCGGATATTCAGAAATTAAATGAGGCAGGCAAGATCTTGCGTCCTACGCAGGTGGGAGATGGCAGTATGTACACTTTCTCCCTCCTGTCACTGAAGGATGTATATTGGGAGTCACGTTTGTTGTACCGCACTTCTCCTACGATGTGTGTGTCGGGCAACCGGGCTCAGTTGTATGTCTTGTCGGCCATGTGTATCTTTATATTCTTTATCGGTCTGCTTAATTACATCAATTTGTATGCGGTGCTGTTGGGCAAGCGATTACGGATTTATCTACTTCATCGGGTGTGGGGAGCAGGCTTTCGTCCTCTCTTCATGTTGGTGTACTGGGAAAATCTGGTACTGTCGGTCTTGTCGTTGTTGCTGGCCTGGACGGTGGTGGAGCTTGCTCAACCTTTTGTCAACCGTTTGTTTGACACGGTATTTACCGTAGGGACGTTTGACGTATGGGTGTCATTGTTTCTTTTGGTGTGGTTGCCGTTGCTCATATCATTATGCACGGTACTTCGGTGCTGGAAATCCCCGTTGGGCATGTCGCTGGTTTGTTCGGGGAATGACAGGAAGTCAATACGCTTGCGTCAGGGATTTCTGTTCGTGCAATATACGGTAACCATTGTACTGGTTGTCCTTGCCTTGTTCTTCCATCGTCATCTCAACTTGCTGTTGAATACTCCACCGGGATTTCAGGTGGAAAATGTGATTCATGCCAACTTAGTGTATGAGTCGACTGACTATGCCTCTTATACCGATGAATCGATACAGGCCCGGAAGCAGCGGGTTGCTCAGATTGATGAGGCGTTGAGTAAATGTCCAGACATCGTGAACTGGACAGCTGGTTTGTATTCCATTTTGGATTTCGACTATACGGCGGAGTTTCAGAATGCGAAGGGAGAAACCGTTTCATTGAGTCAGAATTTTGCTACTCCCGAATTCTTTACCTTGTTCAATTTGAAGCTTGTGGAAGGGAAACTGCCCGTTGAAGAAGACGGGTTTGTGGTGAATCGGGCGGCTTTGCGTGCTTTGGGATACACCTCTTTAGAGGGAGCTACCGTGTTAGATCTCCGTATGAAAGAATTTGTTCCAGATTTGCAGGCCCGTCCCATTGTGGGAGTGATAGAGGATTATTATAGCGGACATATCTCCAAAGGAGTACGTCCCATGCTGTTCATGGTTTCTCCTACTATGCGGGGAGACGTGTATCAGATAGCATGTCAGCCGGGCAAACTTTCTCAGGTGATAGATTATCTGCGGAAGCTGGAAAGGGAAGTCTATGGGACGGAAAACTTTCAGTATTCGTTGCTGAAGGATGATGTGCAGAAGTTGTATAAATCCGATCAGCAGGTAGCTGCCATTTACTCGGCTTTTGCCTTTATTGCCATTGTCATTTCCTGTCTGGGCCTGTTGGGTATTTCCCTGTTCGATATCCGCCAGCGTTACCGGGAGATTGCCATCCGCAAAGTGAACGGTGCCATGCTGAAAGACCTGTATGTGCTGTTGCTCCGTCGTTACGTGGGGATGCTGTTGCTGGCAGCCGTGGTGGCAGTGCCACTGGCTTGGCTGGCCATTCACTATTATACCGCCGATTTGGTGGTGAAGGCTCCGGTGACGGTCGGTCTGTTCCTGGCAGCCTTCCTGATAGTAGCGGTGATTTCCGTGGCTACGTTGCTCTGGCAGGTGAACAAGGCTTCCCGCATCAACCCGAGTGAAGTAATGAAAAGTGAATAATAAAAGAATGAACTTATAATGATTGCACATTATTTGAAAGTGGCTTTCCGCAATTTGTGGAAATACAAGACTCAGCATATCGTTTCAGTTTTTTGCCTGGCGATAGGAGTCCTGGCTTTTTCACTTATGATTCGCTTTGTAAGTGTAATGAGTGAAAGGGCTGATTATATAGGAGGCGAACGGGCTATGCAACTGAATATTAGTAAAAAGGATTTTGCCGGTGATATTCCTTTCTATGAAGAAGATGTCCGGAGGCTGGAAAACCAGGTTACAGGTATGCTGGATTCTATCTCAGCCTTTTCTTATGAGGCCAATATGGATGTGGAGGTGGTAGGAATAGATGGGAATGAAACCCCGTATCAGGTGACTTACAAAGTGGCAAATTCTTCTGCTTTTCTGTTTTGGAAATTACCTTTGCTCTATGGTTCCCGCTTGCCGGAAAAAGAAGATGAAATCATTGTGTCTGCTTCTTTTGCTAGAAAGATAGCAGGGGGTGACAATCCGGTCGGTCGGGTGGTCCGGATTGCATCGCAGACCTCTGCCAATGGTATTACGGATTATTGGATTGTAAATGTAGTAGCCGAAAATGAGAATGGCGGTTCGCCGAGGACAGAATGTTGGTTCCCTTTGTCATTGAAACCGAAGGCCTGGCTTCAAGTCTACGCTCTGCGTGAGCAGGGAATTTCTCCAGAATCGCTGAAAAAACGCTTGGCAAGGATGACTTGGGTGCGTGGAGAGGAGGTGATGCATGTGAAGGCTTTTTCTTTAAAAGAACTGGAGGAAAGAAGGAATACAGACTTGGCCCGTTTTTCTTGCTCTTCATTTCTTCCTTGATTCTGCTGTCGGGACTGATTAATTTCCTGAAGTTTACATTTCAAATGTTTTATGCCCGTCAGCGGGAGGCTGGCTTTACGTAAATGTGTGGGCTCTGATTCAAAGGGCATATTCTTGTTGCTGTTTTTTGAGGTGTTCATAATGCTGACCATAGCTTGGTTTCTTTCTTTGATTATGGGGGAGGTGGCGATTCCGTTGGCCCGTACTTGGCTGCCTGCTGAGAATATCGTCTGGATGTCTTCCTCGTCTGTTTACAGCCTGCATACACTTGTTTATTTGGGTACATTGTTGCTCTGCACTCCTTTGTTAATACTCCCGGTGTGGCGGGCTCGTAGGGTGAGCCTGATTCGTCTGATTCAGTTCAATCGCGGGAAACATATTTTTCGTTCCCTGATGATTGGTGTTCAACTTGCAGTGTGCGTATTCTTCTTGGGAGCGGTTATGGTTGTTCATCTATCGTATACAGAACTGTTTGGAAAAACATATGTTCCTTTGGATACGGAGGAAGAAGAACGGAGCCTTTCTCTTTCTTTGGATACGGAACGTATTCGCCAACATTGGGATGAAATTCGTTCAGGCCTGGCTGCTTTGCCTGAAATTGAACGTTTGGTCACACTGGGGGATGAAACTTTAGATGGAAATCTATCTTCCTATCTTTATACCTCCTATCAGAAAGCAGATCATTCAGAGGTACGGGTTGCTGTAGCTCAGGGAGATCCGGCTTATTTTGATTTTTCCATATTCCGCTGGCTGGGAAACAGATGGATGCAGAAACGGAAGGATATGTGTATGTCAATGAGAATTTTGCCGATTTGCTACAAACTGAACATACAGACGGTACGGTGATGCTTGATGGACGAAGCTATCGGATTGCAGGGGTGTATCATGAACTTTATAAGCAGGTGATACTGGATGGACGGATGAATTTGTCGGTATTTTTTCCTTCTTCTCAGGCGACTACTTGTTTGCTGAAAATTGCATCAGGGAACGAGGTAGATAAAGTAAAGGAAGAAGTAATAGCTTTGTGTCGTCAATATGTTCCGGAAACATTGCCATTGCACATTCGAAAGCTGGGTGATGTCCGGCAAACAGACAGTGCTACTATTGGAATGATGAAATATGTAATGGGAATACTGGCCGTCGTTAGTATTTTGTTAGTGGTGTTAAGTGTGTATTCATCGGTGGTAATGGATGCGGAAACCAGACGAAAGGAAGTAGCCATTCGTAAAATCAATGGAGCCTCTCCATGGGATATTGGTTTGCTATTTGCGCGAGGGTATGTTGTGATTTTTCTGATTGCTTTCGGGGTGACTTATCCGGTGTTGAGACTTGCTATGATTCAGGCATTGAGCGATTCTGGTTTGCAATCCGTTTATGGTTGGGCGTGGGGAGTCTGTCTGTTTGTCGTAGTTGCCTGTTTGGTGGGACTGACCGCATGCTGGCAGATATACCGGGTTATGCGGTTGAATCCGGCAGAAGAAATCAAGCGGGAGTAATATAATAGTATAATAACCTAAAATGAATAAATAACCATGAGAAAACAAGTATTAGCCTGTCTGCTCTTAGGTGCATTGGGAGCACAGGCACAAGAGAAATTTGTAGTGGAAGGACAGTTGAAGCACATTTTCCGACGGAACCGTGTTCAGTTTGATGAAGCGAGAGGGGAATGTAGGGAGTATGGCGGCTACCGACACGTTGCGGAACGGCACATTCCGTTTTGAGCCTGACTACCGCCGGAAACGGGCTGGAACGCTATGATTTGATGGCACATGACAAGACGAGTTTTCCACCCATGTCGCTCAGCCATTGTGGGTGAATCCCGGAAGTCGTTTGCTCGTACAGGGAGAAAATCCGTATATTTACTCTTGAAAGTAGAGAGTGATGTCAAGGAACAACAGTTCCAGCAGCAGTTGATGCAGGCTTCCCGCAAGGAATGGGAAGAGTTTCAGCGGTTGTCCATGCAGAAGTTTGAGCTGATGAGGTCGGCTGCACAGGGAGGAAACAAGGAACAGGCTCGTGCAAAGGTAGACAGTCTGCAACAACTGACGGATAAGTTGAGCGATCAGATTACGCAGCATACTATCGCACTTATGAAACAGTCGCCGGTCAATGCCGTCTGGATGGATGAATTGTATCGGATGGGGATGTCGGTGAAGTTCCGTAAAGACTATCCGTATAAGGAAGACGTGCAGCAGTTGTACAACCTGCTGGATGACGCACAGAAAGAAACGTCCATTGGGAAGAGTGTGTATCTGGCCTTGAATCCGCCGACTGTAGTGAAAGTAGGCGAGGAAGCTGCCGATGCGGATATGTACGACTTGGAAGGAAAGGTTCACCGCCTGGCTGAGTTTCGCGGGAAATACATCTTGCTGGACTTCTGGAGCCGGGGATGTGGTCCTTGTATCATGTCGCAACCGGAGCTGAAGGAAATCAGTGAGATGTACAAGGACAGCCTGGAGGTGGTCAGCCTGAGCATTGAGAACCGGAAGGGATGGGAAGAGGCTTCTAAATCGCATGTCATGACCTGGAATAATTGGAACGATTTGAAGAGAAAAACGGACTGTATGCCCGTTATGGTGTCAGAGGAATTCCCCATTTTGTGTTGATTTCGCCGGAAGGAAAGGTGGTTGACAGCTGGAGTGGATATGCAAAAGGTTGGCTGAAACTGAAAATTAAAGGCTCGATGGCTCCCAAACAGCCGATGCGTATCGAATGGAAGGACGGTCACAAAGTGGTGCATCATCCGCGGAAGAAAACAGAAAAGATGGAGGTGCTGACCATCCGTCAGGTGGAACTGACTGATTCGGCTACGGTGCTTCGCGTGCATGCACGGTATATTCCAAACTATTGATTCGGTTGGACAAAGCGACTTTTTTGATGTCGGACAAGGGGGTGAACTATCCGCTTCTGCGCAGTGAAGGTTTCGCGATAGGCGAGCAGGTGTTTATGCCTGATAGCGGAGAAATGGATTTCACGCTCTATTTTGCTCCGCTGCCGAAAGATACTCGCTGGTTTGACTTTTCGGAAGGCGAGCACGTGGAAGGGGGATACTATATCGAGGGTATCCGTCTGACAGAATAAGAAATGAACTAAAAAGATGTGTTATGATATTGAATGTAGTATTGAAAATGATTTTGCGAAGCCTGGTGGCGGAACAAGGTGTTTTTCCTTGTTTCAGTAGCCAGTCTGGCATTGGGATTGGCTTGCACCAACCTGCTGATGACATACTTCGTGCACGAGCATGGGTTGGAAGGACGTAATCCGGACCGTGACCGCATGTTTTTCCTGCGGCAGGATGACCCGATGACGGAGGGGAAACGAGTGGCCTTTGCCGGCGCAGAGATTCCTCCGCAGGCCTGAAGCAAAGCTATGCCGAGGTAGAGAACTTTCTCCGGTTAGGAAAACTGGATTTGCTTTACTGCAAGGTGAACGAGCAGAAGGTGGAAGGTGATTTTAAGATGTTGTCGGCCGATACGACCCTGACGAGCTTTTTTGATTATCGTACGGAAGAAGGTAGTTTGAGTCAGGTACTCTGTCAACCGGGGAAGGTGGCGTTGAGTGAGGCTTGTGCCCGTCGTCTGTTCGGAGGGGAAACAAGCGGTAGGGAAGCAGGTGGAGGCACATTTCCGCTTTGGAGAGGTCCGTACGTACGAAGTGGCAGCAGTGCTTAAGAAGCGCGAACAATCGCTTCTACAGTTTGACATGCTGATAGCACACGACCCTGATTTCTTCTGGGGTGGACTTACACTGCTGAAGCTGACTCCGGGTACGGATGCGGGTCACCTGGCCGATAAGCTGAATGCGGACAAGGTACCTACACTGATGCCCGGTCAGACGAAATATTACTTGGATCCGCTGGATGCCATTTGTTTCACTACTCCCGACGATGCTTCCCAGCAGACACTCGATTATGTCAGTCAGACACCCGTGCAGACTCTCTATATCAGTCTGCTGGCAGCCGTTCTGATACTGATTATTGCTTGCTGCAACTATACTAACATGAGTTTGAGCCGCTTGCTGCAACAGCTTCGTATGATTCATGTGGAGAAATTGATGGGGGCTACCTTGCGCAATATCCGTCTGCAACTTTTCGGGGATGCTTTTCTGACGGTGGTGTTGGCATTCGGCTTGTCCATTCTGTTGGTCAACGACTGTCTGTCACTGTTTAATGACTTGTTGGGTTCGCGGTTAACCATGACGTTCTTCTTCAGTAGTCAGATGTTGCCGTGGTTGCTGTTATTCATTCTGTTGATGTCAGTAATACCGGCATGGTACATCAGCTGTCGCCTGTTACGCTTGTCGTTCACGGAGTACCGCACCCTTTACAGTGGCCGGCGCAAACAGCGTTTTGTGGCGGTACTGGTAACAGTGCAGTTCGTGATTTCCACCGGATTGTTATTAGCTACGCTGACGGCGCGCAACCAGATGGAACTGACCCGCCAGCGGGCTTCGCGTTACGAGGGCTGCATTGAGATAGGGGATGCCTTTGGTGCTCCGTTGGCTCCCTTCAAGGCGGAACTGGAGAAACGGGTGAAAGGAATTGAATCCATAACACTTTCCAAGGCTTCGGTGCTTAATGCCTGGATACGTCAGTTGAACGTGCAGCGTCCCGGTGGGAAGGAAGTGCGTACCAATCTGCTGACATTGGAAGGCGACTCCACGTTGCTGCGCACCTTGCGCATTGAACAGTTGAGTGGAGAATCTCCTTCTCGTCTGTTGGAGCGTCAGGCTTCTCCTGTACTGGTGAACGAGAGTTTTGTCCGCTTGTTAGTGCCTGCGTACGGAGGTCGTGGGGCATGCCTTGCGCGAGTTCGATACGGAAACAAAAGACAGTCTGGCTGTAATTGCAGGGGTGGTGCGCGACTTTTCCGTCAATTCGCTGGAAGAAGCGGTAACACCTCTTGTCATCACGCTGTTGTCGGCAAGTGACTTGCAGAAAGGATTCTATTTGCAACTGCGTCTTCGTCCGGAAAACCGTGAAGAGACCTTGCAGCAGATAGAAGCCGTATGGAATGAAATGAATCCTAACCAACCTTTCGGTTATGCAGATATGCACCGGGATTTTATGGCACGTAACGGGAAAGTGCTTTCTTTGTCGCATATCCTGACTTTCTATGCTGTGATTGGGCTGTTGCTGACAGGTTTCGGATTGTTTGGCATTGCCTGGTATGCCACCCGTCAGCGGATACGCGAAATCAGTATCCGCAAGGTGCATGGAGCAACACGGGGGCAGATTATCTGGCTGCTTAACAAGCCGTTCTGTATCTATGCTGTAGTGGCGTATGTAGTGGCCATGCCTGTCGGCTGGTGGTTCATGCTGCATTGGCTGGAGCAGTTTGCGTACCGTGCCCCGCTTTCAATTGGTATCTTTGTATGGCCGTTGCTGGTGGTGTGGGGCATCTCAGCGGTCATTGTCTGCCTGCAAGGTTGGATATTGAGTCGGGTAAATCCGGTAGAATGTATAAAACAAGAGTAATATCATTAAAATAAAATTTTGAAGTATGATTAAGACAGAAAATTTACAGAAAGTATTCCGCACAGATGAAGTGGAAACTTGGGCATTGAATAATGTAAATATCGAAGTGAAGGAAGGAGAGTTCGTGGCTATCATGGGCCCTTCAGGTTGTGGAAAATCTACCTTGCTGAATATCTTGGGACTACTGGACAATCCCACGGGAGGCAAGTATTTCTTGAACGGAACAGAAGTGGGGGGCTATACTGAATCGCAACGTACTTCCTTGCGTAAGGGAGTGATTGGTTTCGTGTTCCAAAGCTTCAATTTGATTGATGAACTGAACGTATTTGAGAACATCGAACTGCCCTTGTTGTATTTGGGCGTACCTTCGGCAGAACGTAAACGGAAAGTGGAGGCTGCCATGGAGCGGATGGGGATTACACATCGTGCCAAGCACTTCCCCGCAGCAGCTGTCGGGCGGACAACAGCAACGTGTGGCTATTGCCCGTGCCGTAGTATCAGGGCCGAAGCTGATTCTGGCCGATGAGCCTACCGGTAATCTGGACTCCAAGAACGGACGGGAAGTGATGGAATTACTTACCGAGCCTGCATAAGGAAGGCACCACCATTGTGATGGTGACCCACTCGCAGCATGATGCCGGTTTTGCCGACCGTGTTATTAATCTCTTCGACGGACAGGTGGTAACGGAAGTGAACCTTTAAAAATAAGGTTTAGGCTTGTTTCTTAAACTGGCCGGGCGACATTCCGCAGTAACATCGTATCAGCTGGGAGTATACGTCGGGAAATACTTTGCGGATACTTTACGGACAGAACGGTATGTGGTATCGGATGAATGCAAGCGGTACTCATGAATACCTGCTGGAAGCCAATGACGGAATGGCAATAAAGGTCATAGCCTACCGCACGAATTTTGATTCTTTGCATTGCACGATAAATCGTTTTTGTATTGAAGAATACAAAAACGAAGAACAGTAGTGAACCGAAGTTCCGGCCTGCTTTCACCTTCCTGAAGGCAGTGCCGGAATATCGGCCTCTATTCGGTTCTCCACCTCGTCGGGGAGCTTAGAGAAGAAATCCATTCCCGTTACCTTTTCCACGGAATCAACCGGTACCATATATTTTCCAGTGCCTGATGATGTGCCTTGTTGTCGAACAGAAAGCCATGGCGATGGGACTTTTCCGGTTATAAATCAGCACCACCTTGAAGAAACGGTCGGGCACGGCTACCCGATGCTCTCCGATGCGCTTGGGTTGCTTTTTATCATAGATGTCCGCAGGCAATGTACACTGTGCCATATTTCCGGGCCCAGCGCGGCATAATTCCTCCAAATCTCCCCAGTCGTCCCGGTTCAGCTTTTGATTCTGCGGACAGATATTGCTCATGTAGAAAGATTCCGCCATCGCTTTCTTGCTCCATTTCATGTCGGCGGCCGGTGCCATGTGTCCCCGGTCGTATCCGGAGCGCGTATAATCGGCATGCTCCACACGGGGTTCGGGCAAATCCGGGTCGGGTACGAAGCGGTTCTTTCGCTCTTCACTTCCTTTGGTCTCCTGCCGTGTCAGTTCCCAGGCCACCCAGTTGGGCGTTTTGTAGAAATTATTGTATGAAACGGTGTACCCTGTCCGCTGCAACTTGATTTCTTCCCGTTTGGTCAGCATGACGGGAATTTCCAGTTTGCTACTGATTCGGCTGGCCGAGGGTTGTGCTTCCGTCTCGTCCTGCGACTTTTCCGGCAGGAGTTGTGCTACTTCCTTCTGTGCCTTCTCCAGTGTGTGCGAAAGTTCCTTTGTCAGTTCCTTAGCTTCCGGCAGGTTCTGCTGGTTCTGATAGAAATAAACACCGCCACCCAGAATCAGCAGCAGGAGTATGAAGCCTTTCAGGGAGCCGGTGGATGAACTTCTCTTTTTCTTTCCCATGGTGTGCGTGTATTAAACCAGTTTGAAACGCATCCGGAAGATACCGTCCTTAAAGTCGTGACTGATAATCTTGAAGGTGCCGATTTCTGACGTATTCTCTACATGCTGCCCGATGCACAGACACTCGTCGTAATCGCCTACGTGTACCACACGAACCGTCTCGGAAGCTCCTTCAGGCAGTCGTTTCATGTCAAAGCGTCCGGTAGCTTCTTCCTGTGTGATGAACTCCGTGGTGACAGGCAAGTGACGTGCGATTACTTCGTTGACAGTCGTTTCAATGCGTGCAATATCGTCTTCCGAAGGTGCTTGTGAAAGCGCAAAATCGAGTTTGCTTTTCTTCCGTTCGATATGGGCAGATACAGCCCCGCCCGCATCCGAAAAAGATTGACCATGGTGCGGTTGATAATGTGTTCGCAGGTATGCATAGGAGGATACTCCTGCTTGTTGTGTGCGTTAAGTTGGATTTCTTGTTCCATAAATTACATTGATGAATTGTTTTTTCTTTTCTTTTTGCTTTTTTTCTATCAGCATGCTCATGAAGGCGGAGGCTGATGATACCTGTAGGAATGGCAATCATGGCGATACCAATCAGGCTGATGATACTGCTCAACAACCGTCCTAACGGAGTAATCGGGTAAATGTCACCGTAACCCACGGTGGTGAGGGCCACGATTGCCCACCAGAATCCGTCGCCGATATTTTCGAAGGCTTCCGGTTGTGCGTAGCGTTCGATGTAGTACATCAGAATGCCTGAAAATCATAACATGATGCCACAGGCAGTATAGGCCGTAACAAGCTTCTCTGACGGTTCGGAGTACGGTGCCAATCATCTGGAAGGAACGTGAATAGCGTATCAGCTTGAAGATAATCAGTACGTAGGCCAGTACCACAAGATGTACGTGCGGGGTTTCCTTGTACACATAAATCACCATGAACGGGATAATTGCCACGAAGTCGATGATTCCATAAAAAGAGAACAAGTAGCGCAGACGTGCCTTCCAGGCATGGTTGCAGCTGGCGTATTGTACGGGAGTTGCCGCAATTCGTAGTCCATACTCAATGGTGAATATAAAGGAAGCCAGGTAGTTGAATGCATACAGACTGTTACGGTAAGGAGCCGATTCCTCAAAGGAACTATATATGATGGAGCAGATGGAACTGATGATAAAGAACAATACAAAATATTGAAACCATTTTTTCATTAGCTGGCGATGAATCATTCGGTACAATTTTTCGTGGCGAATTAAGTGCGGGAACTTTTCGCGCAGCGGTCTATAAGATTGTGAGGTTCTATGTTCATGGCCGTGATTTTGTTTAATGGTTTTCACTGGGTCTTGTCACTCCTATTTTTGCAGGATATGAATCTTCTAAAGTGACAAATATACTCTTTTCTTTTGCAATGAGAGAAGGAGTAGAGAGAAAAGTATAAAAGACGGGCTAATTTTCAATGTAAAATCGACTTTTTGAAAACGCTTTTGTCTTTAGTTTCAAACGCCAAAGCGTTTGAGGTAAGACGTACTTACGTTTTAGTTGAAATGTCCTTGCGTTTTAATACGAACGCCAAAGCGTTTTGGGGGGAGGGAAAATAAGGGCATAAAAAAAGGAGTTCCGCTGAACTCCAATCTTTGTTAACCTTAAATCTAATACTATGAAAAACACATTGCAAAGGTACGCATTTTCTGTTTCTCTGCAAGTAAAATGCCCCTTAAAATCTGTTTTATAACATCTATTATAATTTGCATTTGCCAGAAACGTTTTTGTTAACGCTTCTTTTACTACCTTTGCAATTAAAAAATAGACAGATTATGGCATTTGAAGCGACGAAAAGAGAATGGGGAGAGCTGTATGCGTTTTTCCGGCTGCTGGCCGACGGTTACGTGTATGGTGGTACTCCTGATGTGAAGAAGAACGAAGCGCTCCGTCTTCCGGTGGCAATGGTTCAGCGGGAAGAACATGACGGTACGCGTCAGTATATTTTGGAAAAAGATACCGTGCACCTGAAAGGGGAGAATATAGACAAGCGGATTCCTCGTGAGGACTTTGCTACGGTGGCAGAGCTTATTTATGCAGCGATTCGTCAGAGCCGGGAGGATGATGTCACATCTCCCGATGGCGTGGAGGAGTTTCTGGATGAGGTAGCCATTTTCGATTTGGAAGCCAAGACGGACGACCGCACGGATTTCAGCGTGGCTTTTACTCGGTAGATGCTCCGCTTACCGGATTCTGTGTCCGCTCCGTTTGGGAATGATGATTCCGTTGCTTGACGGAGGGAGAACCGCTAATTTCAAGTTTGAGCAGACAGGTGTGAAGTTTGCTACCCCGACCGTCAACAAAATCAATGCGGAAGGTGAGGAGGACGATGTCATATCCCGTATGCTGATGATAGAGCGTCTGGGAGGCGCACTGAAGTACAGTGACGTGGCCGATAAGATTTTCCGCAGCAACCTGTCCATGATTGATTTGCACATGGGACGACTGATGGCGGAAATGACACGCCTGATGTGGTTGGACGGTATCACGAAGGTGTCGGAACTGACGGAGGAAATCAAAAAAAGCTGAATCCGCTGAAGATAAAGGACGAACTGATTACGAAGCACGGCTTTTATGAATATAAGGTGAAGGAACTGCTGCTGGCTTTGGCCATGGGACTTCGTCCGGCAAAGCTGTATAACGGAACAGACTCTGCCATTGCGGGATTCCTTTTCGTGACGGGTGACGGGGAAGTGTTGTGCTACCAGCGTGCCTTCCGTCAGACATTTGCCGATTTCCTTTTCCAGAACAGCCGCTTGGAAAAAGGTTCTACGGAAAAAGACAAGTATGGTTACCTGGAACGTGAAAATGGGGTATATTATTTTAAACTGAACCTGAAAATCGGTTTGTTGAAGCGATAAAGTTCGGATAGTAGATAAATGAAAAACGGATTCTCCGACCGTCGAAGTCAGGGAATCCGTTTTTTATGCATTTCCGCGAAGAGAATTATTCTTCGTGGTTGCTGTAATATTTCATGAACTGTGTACGTTCGAACGGGTTGATGTCACCTGCGGCTGAGGCATTCATCTTTCCTTTGAACTGTGCAATGGAATCATAGCCTTTGTCGTCCATCCATTCAGCCAGTTCTTTCTTCATCTCTTCAATCATCTGGTTGCCATGCTGGTAGATAACGCTGCAAACTTCTACGGCAAATAACGCCTTTTCCGTTGTGTACGCCACCTGAAACCGCATAATCCAGCTGAGGAACTTCTGCCGAAGCAATGGCTGTCCAGCGGATGCGGTCAGACAGTTCAGAAGGTGAACTCATTACATTGGCTGTAGTGAAAGTCAGGTTGTCAATCTGGATGTCCGGCTGGTAGAAGCGGTTGAACAATACCACAGCAGCAGCACCGTTGGCATACAACTGGTTGATAAGTGCTACCGGATTAGTCAGGTTGCTGCCCAGTTTCATGATAACCGGAATGCGGATTACTTTCTTGATGTGGCGCAGGATGTCGATGTGACGCTGTTCAAAGCTTCCCGGTGTATAATCCTTGCTGGTCTGCAAAGAAAGGATATTCAGTTCCAGTGCATCGGCTCCGGCTTCTTCCATCAGGCGGGCAAAGTCAGTCCATTCGCTGTCACTATAGCAGTTGATGCTGGCGATTACCGGAATCTTGCAGTGTTTCTTTACGTCTTCAATCAGGGTGATATGTTCGTTCAGCGCATGTGAGCGTACGTATGCTCCCAGGTAATCGTCGGCTTCTGGTGAGCCATAGCCCTGCATACTTCCTGCCTGCATGTTGATTTGTTCTTCGAATACTGATTTCAGTACTACTGCACCGGCTCCGGCTTCTTCCAGTTTCTGAATTTTAGCCAGGCTGTTAGTCAGTCCAGAACTACTGATAATAATCGGGTTGTTCAGAGTTAACCCTGCAAAAGTTGTTTTTAGTTGTGCCATATTCTTCTCGTTTTTAATATACTCTATCTCCAAAAATTTTGCTGCCTACACGTACCATCGTGCTTCCGGCCTGAACAGCCAGCGTATAGTCGTGCGACATGCCCATGGAAATTTCCTTGAAGGTGTCACAATCTTTAAAATAGGTAGCTTTCAGTTCGGTAAAGAAACGGTGAAGGCTCTCAAATTCGTTGATGATTTGTGATTCGTCGTCTGTATTGGTGGCCATTCCCATGACTCCGCTGATGCATACATGAGTCAGGCTCTTTCCACGGGGTGGTTTCCAGCATCTCGCGACAGGCTTCAAAAGAAAATCCGTATTTGCTTTCTTCTTCTGCGATATGGATTTCCAGCAGGCAAGGTATCACCCGGTTGCATTTAGCCGCTTGTTTATCGATTTCAGCCAGCAGCACTTTGTAACTGTCTACGGCATGAATCATGGCGATGTAGGGTGCGATGTACCTCACTTTATTGGTCTGCAGGTGGCCGATGAAATGCCACTGAATATCGGCGGGCAGGAAGCCTGCTTCTTGCTCAGTTCCTGTTCCTTGCTTTCTCCGAAGATGCGCTGCCCGGTTTCGTATGCAGCCAGAATCGCTTCGTTCGGGTGAAACTTGGAAACAGCAACCAGACTGACCTGGGGAGGAAGTTGTGCCCGTACTTCTTTTAAATTAGACTGAATATCCATGGTGTGGTAGGTGTTTGTTTATCGTTTGTCTGCATCCGGGAACTCCGGTTTTACGTCAGGCTCTGCAGAGTAGGGATATACGTCCATCAGTGCGGTTTCGGCAACCGATGCGATGACGTAGTCGGCCATTGTGCCCTTCATGCCTTCATCCAGTTTCTTCACGGCATCGCGCAGGTCGGCAGCCTGTACCAGTACGTTGGTAGCTGTTTTCTTTTCCGCACCGCTTTTCTCGTCGAGGGTGATGAAGTAGAGCACTTGAACCAGCGGTCGGCAGGCTTCCTCGTCGCTGGGAAAGAGCCGCTATAGTTGGCGCGTTTGATGTCGGATACAGTGAATTCTCCGCTGATGAACGGAGTGATTTCTTCGATAATACGCGATTCGGCTTCGGTAAAGCTGAGTGCGTCCACCAGATAGGGTTCCGTTACTTTCTTGTTCATTCCGTTTTCGGCTACTTTCTCGTAACGGATCTTGCATTCAAACCAATTATGCATCATAATTTTTCTTGCTTTTCAATTTGTAATATTTCACACAAAGATACGATTATAAATTGAATGAGAGAATAAATGGTTTTGAAAAATCAGTCAATTCTCGGTTTGCAGCGGTTTTGTTGCATGAATTCCTGAATGAGGTCGGTGTAATTCCCTTGAATCAGGATGTGGTGGTTGCCCAGCGGATTATGCAGGAAATAGTCAGCCGGCTTATCCAGGCGTACCTTTAGCTGTGTGCGACAACAGGTCACCATGTTGGTATTTTCGATGCAATGTCCAGAACTCAGATAATATTCGTCCAGACATTCTCCCCCGCATTTGAAGAGGGTGACTTCGCCCGGATGTACAATGCCTTGAATGGCGATGCCGCTTTCTGTTTCAAAATGGTTGCGGATAATAAACTCTTCGGCCATTTTGGTAGGAATGGAGCAATGTGCCAGCAGTACTTCGTTGCGGTCAAGGTCTACAAACGAAGGATTGGCCATAAAGCCGGGCTTTCCGATGAGTTCTTTTACCATCAGCAAGGTCATGATGGATTGCAGGTCGCCTTCGCATCCGGCAGGTATTCCTTCGTCATTCAGCAAAGAAAGGGCCAGGCAGCCTGTGGTCTTCAGGCTCTGGATCAGCGAGAAGCAGGACAGGGTAAGAGCGTCCAGGTTTTCTTCCTTGCATACACGTCGGATGGCTTTGTACAGGCGCATGGCCCGAAGCAGTTCTTCCGGAGTAGCCTCCTGAATCCCTTTGGCGCGGTGGGCAAACAAAGAGGCTTCTGGTCCTATTTCATCTTCCGTAATCTCGTGGAAAGCTTTTTCTACGGTCTCAATGGAGATGTCCGTGTAAGTCACTCCCCAACGTTGTCCGGCTAACAGATAGTCTACGTGGCTGGCTACCAGCCAGGAGGCCGGAGTGCCGATTACGCCGATGCGTTTTTTCTTCAGGGAACGTTTGGCGGCAAATGCCTGGTGATGTAAAAGTACCTGATTTACCATGTCGGGCACTAAGCCATGGATGATTTTGACCTTCATGTCTCTCGACTGAATCCATGCCGAGATTTCAAGGGCGGCAGCCAGTGAGTTGTTCAAGCCGTCTGTCAGTAGGGTGATGGGATAGGGCAGGATGCTGAAAAAACGCACCACTGCATTTTCCACGCCCCGCTGGCAATGAAAGCCATTTTGTATTCATGACTGGGAATGCTTTCAGAGTCTGTATAGTTGACAAGGTGAAGGGTAAAATGTTTTTCCAGTTCCACGAACAGGTCTTTATGCTTTTCGTAGACTTGCTCCACCTTGTATGTGCCGGCTGTAAATATAATTAGGTAAAGGTTCATAATGCTTGAGTGTTTGGTTATCGATAGCAAACATACGGATTTTTTGGGTAGAAGACTTGGAAAATGCCTGAAAAGGCGTTAAACTTTACTTGGGGGGCCTTTTTCTCAAAAGAAAGGAGTAGACGTATTTTTCTGAGCACAAAGTTGTTTAATTTCGACATTCGCTTTATCTTTGCATTTCAGAATCTTTTTTAAACTATAAAATATGCCAAAAATATCCATCAGAGGAACTGAAATGCCGGACTCGCCGATACGTAAGCTTGCGCCTTTGGCTGAAGCTGCGAAAGAGAGAGGAATTCATGTATATCACTTGAATATTGGTCAGCCAGACCTGCCTACTCCACGAGCGGCCCTCGATGCGATTCGAAATATTGACCGCAAGGTGTTGGAGTATAGTCCCAGCCAGGGATACAGAAGCTACAGAGAGCGTCTGGTGGGATATTATGAAAAGTACGACATTCACCTGGATGCCGATGACATTATCATTACTACCGGAGGGTCGGAAGCTGTGCTGTTTGCGTTTATGAGCTGTCTGAATCCGGGGGATGAGATTATCGTGCCGGAACCGGCGTATGCCAACTACATGGCGTTTGCGATTTCGGCAGGAGCGGTTATCCGTACGGTGACGACTACCATCGACGAAGGTTTCTCTTTGCCGAAGGTAGAGAAGTTTGAAGAGTTGATTAATGAACGCACCAAGGGTATCTTGATTTGTAATCCGAATAACCCGACCGGGTATCTGTATACTCGCCGGGAGATGAATCAGATTCGGGATTTGGTGAAGAAGTACGACTTGTTCCTCTTCTCCGATGAAGTATATCGCGAATTTATCTATACCGGTTCGCCCTATATTTCTGCCTGCCATTTGGAAGGCATCGAGAATAATGTGGTTCTGATTGACTCCGTTTCGAAACGTTATTCGGAATGTGGAATTCGTATCGGTGCGCTGATTACGAAGAATCCGGAAGTTCGCAAGGCGGTGATGAAATTCTGTCAGGCTCGTTTGAGTCCACCGTTGATTGGCCAGATTGCAGCTGAGGCTTCGCTCGATGAACCGGAAGAATATGCTCGCGAAACATACGATGAATACGTGGAACGCCGTAAATGTCTGATTGACGGATTGAACCGTATACCGGGTGTTTATTCTCCAATACCGATGGGAGCTTTCTACACGGTGGCGAAACTTCCGGTGGATGATTGCGAAAATTCTGCGCATGGTGTTTGTCTGATTTCAATTATGAAGGAGAAACCGTCATGATGGCACCTGCCAGCGGATTTTATACCACACCGGGCGGCGGTAAAAACGAGGTGCGTGTGGCTTATGTATTGAAGAAAGAAGACCTGGTACGGGCTTTGTTCATTCTGCGTAAGGCACTCGAGGCCTATCCGGGAAGGGTGGATGAATGATGAGCAACTGGAAATTTTTTATTGCCCGACGGATTTACCGTAGCAGGGAAGGAGAGAAAGAAGTATCAAAACCGGCCGTACGCATTGCGATGGCCGGTATTGCTATCGGACTGGCCGTGATGATTGTGTCGGTGGCGGTGGTCATCGGCTTTAAGCATCAGGTGCGCGACAAGGTGATAGGCATGGGGGCTGATATTGTGGTTTCCAGTATAGAAGGGGCTCAGCTTTACCAGATGAATCCGGTGGTGGCAAACGACAGTTTGTTGTCGGTGATACGGAATATTCCCCAGGTGAGTCACGTGCAGCGTTACGCTACGAAACCGGGCATGATCATGACCGCTGATAACTTTCAGGGAATGATTGTGAAGGGGGTGGCGCAGGAATACGACTGGACGTACCTGAAGGCACACTTGCAGGAAGGAGAGATTCCTGCACTGACGGACTCCGTAGCCAGCAACCGTGTGCTGGTTTCCCGCTCCATGGCCGACAAACTCTCCTTGAAGGTGGGTGATAAGCTTTATACTTATTATATAGAAGGCAATGTACGTGCTCGCCGGTTGACAGTGAGCGGGATTTTTCAGACCAATTTCTCTGCTTTCGATGATTATTTCCTGATAACTGACATGTATACGGTTAACCGTCTGAACGGATGGGAACCGGACCAGGTAGGAGGTGTAGAAGTGGCTGTGTCGGATTATCGTTTCTTGAATTCGGTGAATGATGACATTCGTGGTCATATTCAGGAGCAGACAGACCGTTATGGGGCAATCTATTGTTCTCGTACCTCAGAGGAACTTTATCCTCAGATCTTTGCATGGCTCGACTTGCTGGATACTAATGTATGGGTCATTCTGATTCTGATGACCGGAGTGGCGGGTTTTACCATGATTTCCGGATTGCTGATTATCATCCTTGAACGTACACAGATGATTGGGGTACTAAAAGCCTTGGGAGCCGACAACGCTTCCATTCGTCAGATATTCCTGTCGTTTTCTGTTTTCCTTATCGGAAGGGGGATGTGCTGGGGAAATGTCATTGGGCTGTCGTGTTGTCTTATTCAGTATTTTTTCGAACCGATTAAGTTGGATCCGGCTACGTACTATGTCAATGCAGTGCCCGTGGAGCTTCATTTGGGCTGGATTGTATTGTTGAACGTGTGTACCTTGCTGGTATCGGTAGGTATGCTGGTCGGTCCTTCTTATCTGATAAGCCACATTCATCCTGCAAAATCCATTCGTTTTGAATAAATCCTGCTTTAAAATCAAGAGCAAACAAATCTTTTTTACTAATTTTGCACTCTCAATTGATATTAAAGAATAAAATAACTATATAAAGTTATGGCAAAAGAATTAAAAGATCTAACCAAGAGAAGTGAAAACTATTCACAATGGTATAATGATTTGGTGGTAAAGGCCGATTTGGCTGAACAGTCTCCTGTGCGTGGCTGTATGGTAATCAAGCCTTACGGATATGCCATCTGGGAAAAAATGCAGCGTATCCTTGACGATATGTTCAAGGCTACAGGACATGTGAATGCGTATTTCCCGTTGCTGATTCCTAAATCCTACCTTAGCCGTGAAGCCGAACACGTAGAAGGCTTTGCCAAAGAATGTGCAGTAGTGACTCACTATCGTCTGAAGAATGCAGAAGACGGTTCAGGAGTTATTGTTGACCCGGCTGCTAAATTGGAAGAAGAACTGATTATTCGTCCAACTTCAGAAACTATTATCTGGAGTACTTATAAAAACTGGATCAACTCATACCGTGACCTGCCTATCTTGTGCAACCAGTGGGCAAACGTAATGCGCTGGGAAATGCGTACTCGTCTGTTCCTGCGTACAGCTGAGTTCTTGTGGCAGGAGGGTCATACAGGCTCATGCTACCCGCGAAGAAGCGAAGCTTTGAAGCACAGAAGATGTTGCACGTGTATGGTGATTTTGCAGAAAAATATATGGCAGTTCCGGTTGTCAAGGGTGTGAAATCGGCTAACGAACGTTTTGCCGGTGCACTTGATACTTATACTATTGAAGGATTGATGCAGGATGGTAAAGCATTGCAGTGTGGTACCTCTCACTTCCTGGGACAGAACTTTGCCAAGGCATTCAACGTGCAGTTCGTCGACAAGAACAATAAGCTGGATTATGTATGGGCTACTTCATGGGGTGTATCTACCCGTCTGATGGGTGCCTTGATCATGACTCACTCTGACGACAACGGCCTGGTTCTTCCGCCGCATTTGGCTCCGATTCAGGTTGTTATCGTACCTATCTATAAGAATGACGAACAGTTGAAACAGATTGATGCCAAGGTAGAAGGTATCGTCAACAAACTTCGCAGCATGGGTATCTCTGTGAAATACGATAACGCTGATAACAAGCGTCCGGGATTCAAGTTCGCAGACTATGAATTGAAGGGTGTACCTGTACGTCTGGTAATGGGTGGTCGTGACCTGGAAAACAACACGATGGAAATCATGCGTCGTGATACACTGGAAAAAGAAACTCGTTCTTGCGACGGCATCGAAGAATATGTACAGAACCTGTTGGAAGAAATTCAGCAGAACATCTATCAGAAAGCATTGAATTATCGTAACGAACATATCTATAAGGTAGATACTTACGAAGAATTCAAGGAACAGATTGAAAAGGGTGGATTTATCCTGGCTCACTGGGATGGTACTCCGGAAACAGAAGACCGCATTAAGGAAGAAACGAAAGCAACTATCCGCTGTCTGCCTTTCGAAGCAGATGAAGAAAGCCTGACTCCGGGTGTGGATATGCTGACTGGCAAACCTTCTGCACGTCGTGTCTTGTTTGCCCGTGCATACTAATTGGCTATACTTACAGTAATATCATAAAAAAGTCCGGTTCTCTTGAAAGAGGGAATCGGACTTTTTTGATGGGCTTTATTCTGCTTTCAGGCATTCCATATATTCTTCGTAACTGATGAACCGGCCACCCATTGACTTGAGGTGAGGTGTTTCAAACTGACAGTCGATAAGGGTACCTCCGTGCGCATGGAGCAGTTGGGCCAGTCGTATCAGGGCAAGCTTGGAAGCGTTGGGTACAAGCGAGAACATGCTTTCGCCGAAGAAGCATGTGCCCAAAGTTACTCCATACAGGCCTCCGACCAGTTTGTCGCCTTCCCATACTTCTACGCTGGCGGCCAGGTTCTGTTCGTACATTCGGATGTAAAACAAATCATTTCCTCTCCCAGCCAGGCTCCTTCCTGTTCGATGCGGAGCTTTGGAGCAGTTACGTATCACCTGTTCAAACGCATGGTTGAAGGTTACCTTATACTTATCCTTGTTCATCAGCGTGCGCATGGAATGGGAGATGTGAATCTCTTCCGGAAAGATGACGAAACGCTGCAACGGGCACCACCACTGGATGACTTTCTCGCGGAAGGCATACCAGGGAAAGATACCGTTGGAGTAGGCCAGGATAAGGCGGTCGACGGACAAGTCGCCTCCAATGGCCAGCAGGCCGTCGAGGTCTCCCCAGTGCGGGTCCGGAAAAGCCAGTCTTTTTGTCAGTTGGAAAACCATGGTATCGAAATTATTGGAGAATACTCAGTTGATTGTTTTCGGCTGTTACCGTGATGTTACCTCCCTGCTTCAGTGAGCCAAACAGAATTTCACGCATGAGCAGCGGTTTCAGGTGGGCGGCGATGGCACGGTCCATTTCGCGGGCTCCGTATTCCGGTTTGAAACCCTCTTTCAGCAGCCATTCATGTGCTTCGGGTGTCAGGTGCAGGCAGACGTGACGGCGAGCCAGCTTTTCATCCAGCTGGCGCAACTTCTTGTCGAGCACTTGCGTAGCCATTTCCCGACTCATGTCATGGAATACGACGGAAGCCGACAAACGGTTGAGGAATTCCGGTTTGAAGGTTTTCTTTACCTGGCGAAGCATAGCCTGTCCGGTACTTACTTGGCTGTTGAAACCAATGGAAGCCTGATGTGCATACTGAGCACCGGCGTTGGATGTCATGATAAGGATCAGATGGCGGCAATCCGATTTCCGTCCTTTGTTGTCCGTCAGCACTGCATAATCCATTACTTGCAGAAGGATGTTGAAAATGTCGGGATGAGCCTTTTCGATTTCATCCAGTAGCAGCACACAGTTGGGTGTTTTCCGGATGGCATCTGTCAGTAAGCCACCATCTTCGTATCCGATGTAACCTGCTGGAGAACCGATGAGTTTGGCAATGGTATGCTTTTCCATGTATTCACTCATGTCGAAGCGTACCAGTGAGATACCTAATTCTGAGGCTAATACTTTGGCTACTTCAGTTTTTCCCACTCCCGTAGGACCGACAAACAACAGACTGGCCAGCGGCTTGTTCTCGTCCAGCAATCCGGCTTTGGCCATTTGCACCGCCTCCACTACCTGACGAATGGCTTCGTCTTGTCCGTAAATTTGTCCGGATATGCGTTCGTACAATGCTTCCAGTGAAGCGTTGTCTTCCTCCTTGAGTGCATTAGCATCAATCTTACAAGTACGTGAAAGTACTTCGGTAATCAGTTTTTTGTCCACCGTCTTTGTGCCGTCTGTGGCCGGATGAATTTCGCGGTAAGCACCGGCCTCATCAATCAGGTCGATTGCCTTGTCAGGCAGGAAGCGGTCGCTGATGTAGCGGGCACTGGCCTTTACAGCATACTCAATTACTCCCGGTTCATAGGTTACGTGGTGATACTCCTCATATTTTTCCTTCAATCCTTCTATGATGCGGATAGCCTCATCGATGCTGGGTTCCTGAATGTCGATTTGCTGGAAACGGCGTACCATCCCTTTGCTGCGTGAGAAATAACGGTTGTATTCCTCATAAGTGGTAGAACCGATGAAACGGATGTCTCCCTGTTCCAAGTAAGGTTTCAGCATGTTGGAGGCATCCATCGAGCCATCACCGATTTGTCCGGCACCGATGAGATTGTGTATCTCGTCAATATAGAGAATGGCTTTCTTCTCTGCGCTGAGGCTTTTCATCACACTTTTCAACCGCTGTTCGAAGTCGCCCCGATATTGTGTACCGGCCAGCATACTACCCAAATCCAGTTCGTAAATGCGGCTTCCTTTCAGGCGTTCGGGTACCTCTCCGGCTTCTATGCGGGCTGCCAGTCCGTAAGCCAAGGCTGTTTTTCCCACTCCTGGTTCACCAATGTGCAGCGGGTTGTTTTTGTCTTTCCGGCACAGCACTTCGATGGTACGTTCCAGTTCCATTTCTCGTCCTATCAGCGGATTGTGATTCTCCAGCTTGTTCGTTCAGGCAAGTGATGAAATTCTTGGAAATACCATGAGGTTCGTCCGAATCATTCTCATCCAGACTAAGGTCGTCTCCATAAATGACCACCAGTTGGCTGATGAAATCCGGAATCCGTTCCTTCAGGTGTTTTTTTCAGGAAGTAGCAAGCCCAGGATTCCGGCAACAGTAGCATGGCTTGTACTACGTGAGGAATGTCCAGCACTTCGGCATTGGATGATTCCACGAAGGCATACGCATTCTGAAACAGCAGGTTTGATTGTACGGAAAACTGTAGTTCATAGTTGGTATCTTCCGGCACCTGTTCCATTTTCTGTGCCAAATATTCGTCCACTTCCTCTTCCATCACCGGGATGTGACAGAAACATTCTTCTACGGCCTCCACAAAGGGTCCTGGTTAAAGAGTGCGCTGAGAATATGCTCCGGAGTAATGAATTCATGGCGATAACGGAACGCCAGTCCCTGAGCAAACGACAGCGCTTTGTCTACATATACAGATTTTTCGATGTGACTCATTGATTGTTTACTGTTTAATTATCTTCGGGTTCTACGGTCAGTCGCAGAGGAAATCCTTCTTCACGTGCCATCTGGGTGGCTTTCTGTGCTTTGGACTGTGCCACGTCGTAAGAATAGACGCCTGCCGTGGCCGATTGCTGCTGGTGTACTTTCAGCATCAGTGCCTCGGCTTCCTCCTGCGATTTGAAAAACACGATTTTTAGGACCTTCACCACGAAATCCATGGTGGTGAAGTCATCGTTGTGGAGTATCACCTTATAATGTTTGGGTTCGTGCAGCTCCACACGCTTTTTTTCTTTGCATAACGATTGTTCTTTTTCCATTTGTCTACTTTGATATAGCGATTCAGACTCGCATCAACGTGCTGTGTTCAGCGTAAATTCCTTCTGATCGTACATTTGTCCACGGGTATCGATCACAGCCAGTCGGAAAGTCACAGTACCCGTTTTGATACGTTTTCCAGCAGTGACGGTAGCCGTATACTTTACCCCGGTTCCCGGCAAAATCTGTTCCACCAGAATGGAAGGGGAAATATGCAGATGTTTCATTCCGCTGATTTCTGCCACACTGGGAATCACGTTGTAGGCAATTTCATTTCCTTCATTCATGACTTCGAAGATGATTTTGCTGCTTTCTCCCGAGCTGATGACATGGTCGCGGTCATTATCTATGAAGCGGATGTTCCGGATGTATAAAGAAGAGAAGGCAGACTGTGTATAATCCGGCTCGGCGTATACCTGTTCCATGGGATAGTCTGCCCTGTTTTCTTCACGCGATTTAGGAGCCGTCAGCGCACCCCCAATAGCAGCTCCGGCCAGTGTACCGACAATGCTTCCAATGGCGGAACCTCTGTAGCTTCCTCTCCAGCCATGACGGAGTCGCCTACCAGTCCACCGATGGCACCTCCCAAACTATTTCCGATGGCAGCACCACCTACAATGGCACTGGTACGTTCCGGTTGCGTCGTTCCGCATCCGCTACTTAGTAGGGACACGATTAGAAGTAAAATTGCGACTTTCTTCATGGATGTTTTCTTGATAAAAGTTTTATTTGCGGTATTTAGCTTTAATGGCTGGCAGCTCTTCTGGATGTCACTGATACGGCGTGCATCACTGGGGTGCGTACTCATGAACTCGGGAACCTTTCCGCCTGAACTTGCCGACATTTTCTGCCAGAAAGTCACGGCCTTGTCAGGGTTATAGCCCGCCATGGTCATCAGAATCAGTCCCATGTAATCCGCTTCCGTCTCGTGCTTGCGTGAGAAAGGAAGGGTTACTCCGTATTGCGCTCCCACACCGTACACCGTACTGGCGATGGCTTGTACTATCTCGCTCTTTTGTGAGAGACTTTCTCCCAGAAGTTGCGCTCCGTATTGGGCAAGCATTTGCTGGCTGATACGCTCGTTGCTGTGCTTGGCCACGGCATGCGCTACTTCATGTCCCAGTACCACGGCCAGTTCATCGTCCGACGATACGAGTTTCATCAGGCCTTCGTACACCACAATTTTTCCGCCGGGCATACAGAATGCGTTGATTTCGTCACTCTTTACCAGATTGAATTCCCAGGAGAAATCCTTTGATTTCAGCCGAAAGTCCGTTGCTGCGCAGGTACCGTTCTGTGGCTGTGGCGATGTTTTTTCCTACTCGTAATACCATGGCTGTCTGGGTGGCATTAGTTGACTTTTGTGCACTTTTGATATAGTCCTTGTATTGGGTCAGGCTGGAAGAAAGTACTTCCTGATCTGAAACCAGTAACAATTGTTTACGTCCGGTGAGCGGTACCGAACTGCACCCTGCCAGCATCAGCAAGGAAAGGACATACACACTTAGTTCTTTTTTTTCATAACGGTTTCGTTAGTTGTTCTACAAACATAACAAAAAAATGATGATTTTTGATTATGTTTGTGGCAATAAACTATAAAAAAGAGATGAAAAAGGAACTTTTTATAGCATGCTCTCTTTGTGGGACCATGCTGGTGAATGCCGAGAATATAGAGGTCACTTCGTTTAAATACGCAGGACCGTATGAACTGATGCAGCCTTATCAGGTTGACAGTGTGGATGTTAATTCCAAGTCATGGAAAGCGGAGTCGCTGCTGAAGACGCCGGTATCATTTTCTTTGCTTGAAGGAGCAGAGGTGAAGCAGGCAAACCAGCTGTCTCCGTCGTCAGGCTATGCCTTGCACTTGATGGGCTTTGTACTGGAGAATACACACTATGGAGAAGTGTCATTGAAGGTGGAAGGGGCTGAGCACTATCAGGTGTACGTGGATGGCAAGCATGTGGAAGATGCGTCACTGGCGCTGAATCCGGCTACGCATCAGGTGGTCATCAAGTATCTCTCCATGCCGGGCGAAAAGAACGTTCCGAAGGTGAGCCTGGATGCCAAGCAGGACGGGGTGTTTACTTTGCGTACCGAACAAGGCCGTCTGTTTACACTGGCCGATGTACTGCATGGTACCCGCTTTACGGGCACTGAACTTTCAGCCGATGGGAAATACCTGATTACGTCGTACACTGTCACAAAGGAAGGTGGGGAAACGACCTCGCAGACCAAGGTAAAGGAACTGAAGACCGGAAAAGTAGTCGCTACCCGGGGAGAAACCCTGCACTGGATGCCGCGTTCCGTGAAATATTATTATGTACGTCAGGGGGTATCCGGACGGGAACTGGTGACGGTAGACCCTGTATCCGGTCGTGAGGAAGTGTGGGTGAACCATCTGCCGGAAGGTAACTTTCAGGTAGCGCCTACGGAGGATTATCTGCTGTTTACCCTCGTACAGAAGGGGCCGGAAGAGAAAAAAGAAATCTATGAGTTCATTGACCCGGACGACCGTCAGCCGGGATGGCGCAACCGTACGTACCTGGCCCGTTTTGATGTGAAGACGGGCGTGTGTCAGCCTTTGACTTTCGGTTACAAAAATGTGTGGGCTACGGACATCTCTTCCGACGGACGCTTTATCCTGATGATGGCTTCCAACCACCGTATGGGAAAACGGCCGACCACCTTGTTCTCTGTGTACAAGATGGATGTGCAGACCTTGCAGGTGGAAGAACTGGTGAAAGATGACGGTTTTCTGACCAATGTGCAGTTCTCGCCCGACGGCCGACAGGTATTGCTGGCCGGTACACCGGAGTGTCTGGGTGGCATCGGCAAGAACGTGAAGGAAGGACAGACCCCGAGCATGATTGACAATCAGCTTTACCTGATGGATTTGCAGAGTAAGCAGATTGAACCGCTGACCCGGACGTTCAATCCGAACGTGATGCAGACGGTATGGTCGGCTGTAGACAATTGTGTGTACTTCACCGCCGAAGACCGTGATTGTATCGCGCTGTTCCGCCTGAATCCGGCAAAGAAATACATTGAGAAGGTGAATGTGCCAGAAGAAATGGTATTGGGATTCTCTGTGGCCGAGAAAGCCTCTTCGTTGTCGTTCTACGGAGAAAGTGCGTCCAACTCTCACCGCTTGTATGTGGTTGATCTGAAGAAGGATGCCTCAAACTGGAAGAAGATTTGAACGGGGAATTGAAGGATGTGCTGCTGGGTGAATGCAAGGCGTGGGACTTTGTCAACTCCCGTGGGGACACCATTTGCGGACGCTACTACCTGCCGCCTCATTTTGACCCGAACAAGAAATATCCGATGATTGTCAACTACTACGGCGGATGCAGTCCCACAAGCCGCAATTTTGCCAGCCGTTACCCACATCATGCGTATGCCGCTTTGGGTTATGTGGTGTATGGTAGAACCGAGTGGAGCGACCGGTTTCGGTCAGGAATTCTCTGCCCGCCATGTGAATACGTTCGGTGATTATGTGGCCGACGACATCATCGAAGGAACTCGTAAGTTTGTGGAAGCTCATTCCTTTGTCAACGGTAAGAAAATCGGTTGCATCGGTGCTTCCTATGGTGGCTTCATGACGCAGTACCTCCAGACAAAGACCGACTTGTTTGCGGCAGCTATTTCCCATGCCGGTATCAGCGACCACACCAGCTACTGGGGCGAAGGCTACTGGGGCTATTCTTACAGTGAAGTATCGGCAGCCAATAGTTATCCGTGGAAGAATCCGGAACTCTTTGTCGACCACAGTCCGCTGTTCAATGCCGACAAGATACACACTCCGTTGCTCTTCCTGCATGGAGCGGTAGATACCAATGTGCCGGTGGGCGAAAGTATCCAGATGTTTACGGCCCTGAAACTGCTGGGACGTGAAACGGCACTGGTGGTGGTAGACGGACAAGACCATCACATCAAGGACTATCAGAAACGCATCCAGTGGCAGAACACCATCTTTGCCTGGTTTGCCAAATGGTTGCAGGATGACCCGACTTGGTGGAACACCCTTTATCCTCCTAAAACCTTGTAAAACGGATGAAAATATTACATACCAGTGACTGGCACCTGGGGCAGCAACTGTTTGAATACGACCGCAGCGAGGAACAGCAAGACTTCCTGCGGCAGTTGTGCCACTGGGTAGCCGCAGAACAGCCCGACGCGTTGATCGTGTCGGGCGACGTGTTTCATTATTGCAGTCCTTCGGCAGCCGCCCAGCGGTTGTATACGGATGCGCTGGTGGAATTTCATGAAACCTGTCCCGTATGCAGATTATCATCACGGCAGGCAATCACGACAGCAGTTCCAAGCTTTCGGAAATCAACCGGAATCTGTGGAAGTATGCTGGAGTCACCGTGGTGGGTTCTATCCGAAGAGACGAAGCCGGCCAGGTAGACTTGGAACGTCATATCGTGGAAGTGAAGAACGGTTGCGGCGAATTGAAAGGCTATGTGATAGCCCTGCCTCATGTGTATCCGCAAAACTTTCCGGCGCTCGATGAAGAAGTTCCACGTGAAGAGCGGCAATATCATTTTATCCAAACCTTGCTGAACCGTGTGAAGGAACGGAACCAGAGAAATCTTCCGGTGGTGCTGATGGCCCATCTGGCCCTGACGGGAAGTGACATTACCGGACAGGACGACGGACGCGGCGGCATGGAATACACGGATATCCGTCTGATGGGGGAGGGATACGATTACCTGGCCTTAGGGCATATTCATTTTCCGCAAACTCTGTCCGGCGGACGGGCCCGTTATTGCGGTTCCCCGCTTCCGGTCAGGCTTCGACGAGAGTTACGGGCATTCCGTCAGTCTGGTAGAACTGGCTGCACACGGTGCTATGCCCGAAGTGCGTACCTTGCCGGTGCGGAATGCGTGGCCCTTGAAGGTACTGCCTTCGCAGGCCGTGCCGCTGGAAGAGGCATTGGAGGTGTTGCAGGCCATCCCCGATGAGGAAAAGATGTACGTGCAGTTGCACGTCCGTATTCAGGACGTACCTCCGGCCTATTGCATGGAACGGGCCTATGAGCCTGACCCGTGGCAAGCAGTGCCGTTTCTGCCGCCACAAATGGGAACGGGAAGTAGTGGAAACGCAGAAGGAGATTACAGAGCTGGACGTAGACCGTTTGCAGACTTTTTCTCCGTCGCAGGTAGCAGCCATCTATTATCAGGACAAGTTTCAAGCGGGACATCGCTTCGGAAATGCTCGACATGCTGGAGGAAGCCGTGAAACGGGTACGAAGTCAAGAGGAGGAATAGTACATGAAATTACAGAAACTGATTATTGAAAATATAGCCTCCATCGAGAAGGCGTGCATTGATTTTGAGCACGGACCGCTGGGCGAGGATTCCATCTTCCTGATTTGCGGACCGACGGGAGCCGGAAAGTCGACGTTGCTTGATGCGGTGTGTCTGGCACTCTATAACACCACTCCGCGCTTGAAGCAGGCGGCCAATGAACGCTATCTGGACGAGAGCGACAGCTTTTCCGGTACGGGTGAAGTAAGCATTGACGATTCACGCATGCTGATGCGGCGTGACAGTGTGTCGGCACAAGTGGAACTGTGGTTTACGGATGCGGCAGGAGATGCCTTGCGGGCCGTGTGGAGCGTGGCAAGAGCACGCAACAAGGCCGGAGGGAAAATCCAGAAAGTGGTCTGGACACTTTCTTTGCAGGACGGTACTCCGCTCACGAATAAGTCGACCGAAACACGTACGGAGATAGAGCGGCGTATCGGTCTCACCTTTGAGCAGTTCTGCCGGACTACGCTGCTGGCACAGGGAGAGTTTACCAAGTTTCTGAAAAGCAAGGAGGAGGAAAAATCAAATATCCTGGAGAAACTGACGGGCACGGAAATCTATTCGCGCATCAGTCGGGAAATCTACGTGATGAAGACCGAAAAAGGAGGCGGAGTTGCAGGAACTGAAGGCACAGACAGGCGGCATTGTGTTGTTGACTGACGAGGAACTGGCCGCGCTTCAGGCGGAACAGCGCCAGGTGACAGAAGAGACTGCCACGCTCCGCACACAGCTGAAGCAGGAGCAGGACCTTCGGAAATGGATGACTGATGAACAGAAGTTGGCACATGATCTGGAGGAGACTGGAAAGGCGCTTCAGGCACTGACGGAACGGGTGGAATCGGAAGATTACAAGCGTAATAAGTCGTTGCTGGATGACTGGGACTGTACGGCTGATGTGCGTTTTCAATGGACGGAACAGGTGGCCTTGCAGCAGCGTATCCGTACGTCGGAAGAAGAACTGGAACAACTAAAAGAGAAGTACCGTTCGTTGAGTGTCGGTCTGGGTCAACTGGAGCGTATGCAGGTGCAGTGCCGGGAACAGTGGGCGGCGTGCGAGACGTATCTTTCCAGTGTGCAGGAAAAGGTGCCGGTGTACGAATCGTTGCAATCGCTTTCGGCTTTATCCGATCAGATTCAGCGCGCGCTCCAGCAGTCGGAAGATTACCGGAAAGAAAAAGCGCACAAGGCGGAAATCCATCAAAAACGCTGGAAGTCCGCCAGGGAGCTACGGCATCGTATGAACAGGCCCAAAAAGGTAGCGGAAGAAAAGCAGCAGGAGGTGGCAGCGTGCCGCACGCAGTTAGAGGATTTGCAAGTGGAGGAACTCCGGCAGAAGAAGCAGGAAGCAGATGCCCGGCTGGACGGATGGAAGAAATTGCGGGAGGCACTTTCTGTCCGTGCAGAAAAAGGAACAGGCCTGGCTGGATGTGCAGAAGAACCGGAAAACCTTGCAGGACGATTGCCGGCAGCAGCAACAGACGGTAGCGCAACTGAAAGCGCAGGCTGAGGTCTGTCGTAAGGAAAAGAAATAAGTGCAGCAGGTGTACGACAAGCAGCGGATGTCGTGCGAGGACTGGGCACGCGAAGCCCGCGCACGTCTGTCAAAAGGCGATGTGTGTCCGGTTTGTGGCAAGGAGGTAGGTGATGACTTGAAGAGCGAGGCTCATTTTGTGTCGTTGCTGGAACCGGTCCGTGCGTTGCTGGAAGAAAAGGCACGTCGGGCGGAGGAAGTCTTGACCGCACTGGCACGGGCGGAAGCGGAGGTTCGCTCCCTGATGCGACTGGAAGAAATGGAGGCGAAGAAGGAGACTATTGCAAAAGAAGCTTATTCTCTGGCGGAAAAGGCCGTGGCAGATATGCCGCTTTATGCCACCGTGAAAGAAGCGGACGAGGTCGTATCTCAGGTAGAGCAAGCCTTGTCGGCGCAGCTGGAAGTATGCGACCGGCTGGAAGCGCAGTGGAAACAAGCCGAGGAAGGACAGCAACGCCTGAACCGTCTGACGAAGGAACGGGAGGAACTGACCACTGCCAGCGAGCAATGGCATCGGAAGGTTGAGGAAGCCGACAAAGCCGTGTCCCGTTTGGAAACCGAACTGCGTATGCTGGAAGAGGCGCTTTCGCGTGAGGCACTGACCGTCTCCCAGTGTGTGGAGAAAGGGGAGACGTTGATTGTCTTTACGCCTTGGCAAGAAGCTTGGAAGACCGACCGGGAGAACTTCATTACTGCCTTGAAGAAGGAAACCGACCGGTATGTGGAACAGCAGACAAGGAGAGAAGCAACTCTCGCACAGGGTAGAGTCGCTGGCTTCCCAAGTGGAGCAGGTGCAGTCCGTCCGTCAGGCTATCTTGTCGGAACTTCCGGCCTGGGAGCAGGAGACGGCAGAGACGATACCCGACGGGCCGTGTCCAGAAGGGCTTTCGGGACAATGGAACGCGCTGAACACTTCCGTGCTTTCTGTCTGCCATGCCATAAAGACATCGCAAAAGTTGAGGGAGGAAAAAAGAGCCAGAGTGGAAGCTTTTCTTGTCGGTCATCCTGAGATTTCCCGTGAGTATTTGGAGAAACTGGCCGGACTGGAAGTGGAAAAGGTGAACATGGCGCGCCGTACCTTGCAGAAACTGGACAACGACCTGACGAGCCGCCGGGCAGAAATGGAACGGGTCGGTCGGGAACTGGCGCAGCATCGGGCACAGCGTCCGTCGGAAACCGAAGGGATGACGCTGGCAGCCGTAGAGGAAACCATTTCCCGACTGGAAGAACAGCAGACCGGGAAGTTGGCTCGTTTGGGAGCCATTGCGCAGATGCTGGCACATCACGAAGAGTGCCTGCGACGTATCCGGAAGGTGAAGGAACAGATAGAAGTGAAGCAAAAGGAGGTGGACAACTGGGCGGGAGTGGCTGCCTTGTTCGGCAGTGCCGACGGTAAGAAGTTCCGTAACATTGCCCAAAGCTACGTGCTTCGCCAGTTGCTGGCTGGTGCCAATCATTACTTGAGCCGGCTGACCGACCGTTACCGTATGGAGTGTCCGCCGGGTGGACTTACCATTCTGTTGCGCGATGAATATCAGGGCGGGGTGAAACGTCCCACGTCCACCATTTCAGGTGGAGAGAGCTTCCTGGTGTCACTGGCCTTGGCATTGGGATTGTCCTCGCTCAACCGGAAAAGTCTTTCGGTGGATGTGCTGTTTATCGACGAAGGTTTCGGTACACTGGACAGCGATTACCTGAACACGGTGATGGAAGCACTTGAGAAGTTGCACCAGATAGGAGGCAAGAAGGTAGGCATCATCAGTCACGTGGAAGCCCTGCGCGAACGCATTGCCACCCAGATTCATGTGGAGCGGGTAAACCATACGCTAAGCCGGGTGGAGGTTGTCAATACGTTGGGAAATATGTAAATTTGTGAATTTTGTAAATATTTGATTATTAGTAGATTAAGATTTGACAAAAAACGCCTTTGCGTTTGAACTAAAACGCAAGGACATTTCAGATGAAACGCAAGTACGTTTGAAGTAAAACGCACTTGCGTTTTGTTTCAAACGTACTTGCGTTTTTTCAGGTAATAGGGGATAACTTTTTTTTATGACAAAAATCCAGATAGATATCGTACTTTTGTGTCACGAAACTAAAAACATTATGATTATGTACAAATCTATTCTTCGTCCCTGGTTGTTCCGTATGGATGCCGAGAAAATTCACGGTCAGATTGTTGCTTTACTTCATGTTTATCGTCATTTTCCACCGGTGAAATGTCTTCTTCGTGCATTTTATCGTCCGAAGGCAACTCCGTTTCAATGGCGGAATCTGACTTTTGCCAATCGGGTGGGACTGTCGGCCGGATTCGACAAAGAGGCGAATTGCTTTGACGAGCTGAGTGATTTGGGTTTTGGTTTTCTGGAAGTGGGAACCGTTACTCCGGAAAAAGTAACAGGTAATCCTTTCCCCCGAATCTTCCGTTTGCCGGAGAATCATGCGCTGGTTTCACGTACGGGTTTCAATAATCCCGGAAAAGAGGTGGTCCTGAAAATCTGCAACGGAAACGAGAAGGAAAATACATTCTGGGAGTGAATATCAATACCAATACTCCGACCGATGCGGAGCGGGCCGTGACAGACATTACAGATTTGTACGAGACTTTCAGTTCGTATGCGGATTATTATACGATAAACAGGGGCAGCATGACGCCTGAAATTCTGGCTGACGTGCTGACGGCACTCGAGAGCTACAAACAGCGTTTCCACAGACCGGTCTTCCTGAAGTTGCCTGCCGATGTGCTGGTGGAGAAACTGGATGCGGTGATTGAATTTGCAAAGGTGCATCATATTGACGGTTTCATTGCTACGGGACTCTACACAGGACCGTTCGCTTCTGATTCATTCCGCACAGACTGAAGTGGAACGGGTAGGAGCCGGAGGCATCAGCGGACTTCCGGTCATTCATAAGTCTTTGGAGGTGATGAAACATTTGTCGGCACATGCTCCCAAGGATATGTTGTTGATTGGTGCAGGAGGTGTGATGACACCGTTCGAGGCAAAGGCTATGCGGAATGCGGGAGCTCACCTCGTACAGGTGTATTCCGCTTTCATCTATGAAGGTCCTGGTGTGGTAAAACGTATTGCCGAGAAAATATAAGCAGTGGCGTACATGTTGTATAAATGATGGTGGCCGACCTGTAAGATATAATCTTATGGGTCGGTTTTAATTTTATAGGGAGGTTTCAGGGTTGTCTTCAAATTCTTTGTGATTTTGGGTAGGAATCGCATGTTATATGTCTGCAAAATTGGGCTGGGTGTCATATTTATTACGCCTGAATTTGAAATAATGTCTTTTTTTTGCAAAAAAGTATATTATATGATGCTATCCAACGACAAAAAATGATAACGGCTCTCATTGCAGGAGTGGTGGCAGGCGGTGGACTGTACTTCCTTTACCTCTTGAGAGCACATACGTATCTCACCGACGAGCCTTCGGCTTGTGTGAATTGCCACATCATGTCACCTTATTATGCCACTTGGATGCACAGCTCTCATTCGCGGAATGCGACGTGTAACGACTGCCATGTGCCACATGAGAATTTTGTGAAGAAGTGGACGTTTAAGGGGATGGACGGTGTGAAGCACGTGGCTGCTTTTCTGACCAGTTCGGAGCCTCAGGTCATTCAGGCACATCCGGCCAGTTCACAGGTCATCATGAATAATTGTATCCGCTGTCATGAACAGTTGAATACGGAACTGGTAAAGACCGGCCGCATAGACTATATGATGTCGGAGGTGGGGAAGGGAAAAGCCTGCTGGGATTGCCACCGCGATGTGCCCCATGGAGGAAAGAACAGTCTGTCGTCCACACCGGCGGCCATTGTGCCACTACCGGATTCACCAGTTCCGGAATGGTTGAGAAAGATGAAAGAATAATTTAAAACTCGTATAGTATGATTCATAATTTTAAATCTTGGCAGGGATGGCTGTTGTTTGGTGCATCAATGGCCGTCGTGTTTTGTTTAGGACTTGCCGTGTCTGCGTTGTCAGAGCGCAGGGCCGAAGTGGCAAGCATATTTAATAACCGGAAGAATCCGATGAAAGGGATTGTGGCTCAGAACGAGAAATTCCAGGGAGATTTCCCGAGAGAATATCAGACTTGGACTGAAACTGCCCGTACAGATTTTGAAAGTGAATTCAACGGAAATGTGCAGGTGGATGTGCTGGCACAGCGGCCGGAGATGGTGATTCTTTGGGCAGGCTATGCCTTTTCAAAAGACTATGCCACTCCTCGTGGCCACATGCATGCCATTGAAGACATTCGTGCCACGTTGCGAACAGGAGCACCTCAGGGTGAAAAAGACGGCCCTCAGCCCTCTACTTGCTGGACCTGCAAGAGTCCTGATGTACCGCGCATGATGCAGGAGATAGGGGTAGATTCATTCTACAATAACAAGTGGGCTGCTTTCGGCGATGAGATTGTGAATCCGATAGGCTGTTCAGATTGTCATGATTCAGAAACAATGGATTTGCATATTAGCCGTCCGGCCCTGATTGAAAAGCTTTTGCCCGTCAGGGAAAAGACATCACAAAAGCCACTCCTCAGGAAATGCGCTCGCTGGTGTGTGCACAGTGTCATGTGGAATATTACTTTAAAGGAGACGGCAAGTACCTCACTTTCCCATGGGACAAGGGCATGACGGTAGAGGCCATCGAGCAATATTACGATGAAGCCGGCTTTTCTGACTATACGCATGCTTTGAGCCGTACACCGATTCTCAAGGCACAGCATCCTGACTATGAAATTTCGCAGATGGGCATTCACGGACAGAGAGGAGTATCGTGTGCCGATTGTCACATGCCGTATAAGAGTGAGGGAGGAATGAAATTCAGTGACCATCACATCCAGAGTCCGCTTGCCATGATAGACCGTACGTGTCAGGTGTGTCATCGTGAAAGTGAAGAAACATTGCGCAATAACGTGTATGAACGTCAGCGTAAGGCCAATGAGATCAGAACCCGTCTGGAAAAAGAACTGGCTTCGGCACATATCGAAGCTAAATTCGCCTGGGATAAGGGGAGCGACAGAGAATGAAATGCAACCGGTATTGAAACTGCTGCGTGAAGCTCAGTGGCGCTGGGATTTTGGAGTAGCTTCTCATGGAGCTGCTTTCCATGCACCTCAGGAAATTCAGCGAATCCTGTCGCATGGACTGGACAGAGCACTGCAGGCCCGTCTTTCTCTTGTCCGTATTCTGGCTAAGCACGGTTACACGGAGAGTGTGCCGATGCCGGATATTTCTACCAAAGAGAAAGCGCAGGAGTTCATAGGTCTGGACATCCCGGCTGAAAAAGCTGCTAAAGAACGTTTCTTGAATGAAACGGTTCCGAACTGGTTGAAAGAAGCAAAACTGAAGGAACGTATCATTTAAGTGTTATGTGGAAAAATACTTGGGGGATAAAAGAAGGAATAATGACCTGTCAAAGCGGGATTGCTCGTCATAGGTCTTATTCTTCATTTGATGACGGGTGGAGTAGACTGGAACAGCTTTTCCTGGCCATTGAATTTGTGTGTGGCAGTGGCTTACCTGGTGTGGCTGGTGGCATTGTATTCTTTGCGGAAAAAGCTTTATTTCGTGCGCTGGGCCATGTCGTACAAAGCGGCGATTTCTTCGCTGGCAGCTGTGTCGGTCCTTACATTCTGTATGGGTATGATTAAGCAGGTCCCGGGACATGTACCTGCTGAGGGTATTTCCATGTTTAACCGCATGATTTCATGGTGGCCTTTTGTGTTGGAGTATTTTTGGATGACGTCCATCGTAGGACTGGTATCGCTCAAGCACCTATTTTCATTTCGGTTTCAGAAGATACCGTTTCTGCTGAATCATTTTGGGTTATTCGTGGCGTTGGTATCTGCTACACTGGGTAGTGCCGATATGAAACGGTTGACGATGAATACACGTGTGGGTCAGGCTGAATGGCGTGCTACGGACACGAACGGGCAGTTAACCGAGTTACCACTGGCCATCGAACTCAAGAATTTCAGTATAGAAGAATATCCTCCCAAAGGCGATGCTGATAGACAATGCTACCGGAAGAGCTTTTGCCAGACAACGCACCTGCTCATCTGCTTTTGGAAGAGGGTGTCAGTCAGGGTGTGTTGCCCGGATGGAATATTGAGGTACGTAACAAGATAGATATGGCTGCCTCCGTGTCAGGAGAAGATACGGTGAGGTACGTGGAATGGCCGAGCATGGGAGCTACGTGTGCCGTCCATGTCAGGGCTACTTCTGCTGATGGAAAGCAGATGGCAGACGGCTGGGTAAGCTGCGGAAGTTTTCTGTTCCCGTATCAGGCGCTCCGGCTCGATAGTGTCTGCAGCCTGGTGATGCCCGACAGAGAGCCACGGCGCTTCTCGTCTGAGGTGACAATTTATACAGAGACAGGAAAAAAGCTTGAGCAGACAATTGAAGTCAATAAGCCGGCGAAAGTGGAAGGCTGGAAAATCTATCAGTTAAGCTACGATGAGGGCAAAGGTCGCTGGAGTGATGTCAGTGTGTTTGAACTGGTGTCAGACCCATGGCTTCCGGTAGTTTATGGGAATTGTAATGATGATGTTGGGGGCTGTATGCATGTTCGTAACGGCCCAGAAGAATAATAAGTGTTGAGAAGAATATGCTGAATTGGGACTGGTTTAGTTATTTTGCCCTGGTGGCTGTGCTGTGCTGGATAGCTGGTGCATGGAGTGCCTTTAAGGGGAGTCGTCTGCGCGCATGTGCGTGTACGGTGTTAGGGCTTGTGGTGTTTGGTACATTTATCAGCTTGTTGTGGCATTCACTGGAGCGTCCTCCTCTGCGTACGATGGGAGAAACCCGTTTGTGGTATTCGTTCTTTTTGCCTTTTGCCGGACTGATTACTTACATAAGGTGGAAATATAAATGGATATTAGGATTTGGCACATTGCTGTCGGTTGTTTTTATCTGTGTGAATATTCTGAAGCCGGAGATACACAATAAAGCGCTCATGCCTGCCTTGCAGAGTCCCTGGTTTGCTCCTCATGTCATTATTTATATGTTCGCTTATGCCATGCTGGGAGCTTCTGCCGTGATGGCCATTTACCTGCTCTGGGTCAGAAAGAACCGGTGTGACGAGAAGGAAATGGCCTTGTGTGATAACCTTGTATATGTCGGACTGTCGTTCATGACACTGGGAATGCTTACCGGTGCCTTATGGGCGAAGGAAGCCTGGGGACATTACTGGGCGTGGGATCCCAAGGAAACTTGGGCGGCTGTGACCTGGTTTTCGTATCTTACTTACATTCACATGCGAATAGGGTTACAGCAGAAGCGTCGGTTGTCATTGTCGGTCCTGCTGATTTCTTTTTGTTTTTCTGCAGATGTGCTGGTGGGGCATTAATTACCTGCCTTCCGCACAAGGAAGCAGTATTCACACCTATAATATGAACTGATAAAAACGCTGAGAGTATGAGAAAAAGAATTTTGTCTGCATGGGCGGTGGCTTTGCTTCTTGGGCAGGTGTCCTTGGTCCATGCTCAGGAGAATGAAGAAAGTCATTTTTGGGCCTCAGCCCAGATTCGTACAAGAGGAGAATACCGGAATGGCGCGCTGTCTCCCCGCGGTGAGGGTGATAAACCTGCGGGGTTTATCAATGAACGTGCCCGACTGACTTTGGGATATGAACGCAAGAAGTTGTCGTTGAAGTTCTCGGCACAGCATGTCGGTGTGTGGGGGCAGGATGCGCTGGTTGACAAAAACGGGCGTTTTATATTGAACGAGGCTTGGGCTGCATTCCATCTGAATGACTCGTGGTTCATGCAGCTGGGAAGGCAGTCGCTGGTGTATGATGATGAGCGCATTTTGGGAGGACTGGACTGGAACGTGGCAGGGCGCTATCATGATGCCCTGAAAATAGGCTACAGACATGGAGGGCATCAGGCTGGATGGTATCTTTGCTTTCAACCAGAATGACGAGACCCTGATAGGCGGAACATATTATGACAGCAGCAAGACCAAACTTTATAAAAATATGCAGTCCTTGTGGTATCATTATGATTTCGCATCTGCACCTGTGAAACTTTCTGTGCTGGCCATGAATCTGGGTCAGGAAGGAGGTGATGCCGAAACCCGAGAGTCGGATACACAATATATGCAGACGGTGGGCACGTACGTACAATTCACCCCGGCCTCATGGAGTCTGTCAGGATCTTTCTATTATCAGACAGGAAAGAATGTATCCGCACGCAAGGTTTCTGCTTTCATGGGAAGTGTGCGGGCTTCGTATTCTATCAATGACAGCTGGACGGTCAATGTGGGAACTGATTACCTGAGTGGTAGTAAGAAGTCCGATGCCACTTACCGGGCTTTTAATCCGCTGTATGGCACTCATCATAAATTTTACGGAACAATGGATTATTTTTATGCGTCCGATTTTGTGAACGGCTATGCACCGGGACTTTCTGACACGCAGATAGGAGTAGGTTATAAGGTATCTTCTTCTGTATCGATGGGGCTGAATTATCATTATTTCGCCACAGGTGTGAAGCTGGAGAGCCTGAACCGTACCTTAGGGTCTGAACTGGATTATCAGGCTGGACTGGAAAATCATGAAAGATGTCAGCCTTTCGGTGGGTTACTCGCTGATGAGAGGAACTTCGACAATGGATGTCGTGAAAGGAGGAAATCACAAAAGCTGGCAAGACTGGGGATGGGTGTCTTTGAACGTCAATCCGACTCTTTTCAAAAAAAATAATAGTTACGTGCGCAATAAAAAAGGGCAAGGACTGTTCCACATTGAAGGAGCAGTCCTTGTTCTTTATATAATGCCTTTATGGCTTTTCGGTTCAGTTCGATGTAATTGCCTTCTTTCCTTTTGAGGATGCCTTCTTTTTCCATCTTATTGAATTCGGTAGACAGGGCCGGACGTGTCACGTTAATGTATTCGGCCAGTTGCGTAAGGGTATGCGTCAGTTTCACGGTAGAAGTGTCTTTATCCAGCTGTTTCAGTAAATAGACCAGGATTCTTTCGCGAATGGTTTTTCGTGACAGCACGTCCAGTCGCATGGTGGTACACACGTTGCAGTTGCCTGATACGCAGAGAAAAACTTTTCAGCATATCCGGATATTTGCTGATAAGATGGAAGGTGGAGTCCTTGGTGGCAGTCAGGAGGACCGATTTTTCCAGCGTACGGAATGTGGCGGGAAACGGTTGTCTTTCTTGAACAGGTGAGGGGTGGCGAAAGCCCTGGGCGACTCAATGTGTTCGATTAAGACTTCATTGCCGTTGGCATCGATAATGTTCACCTCAAGGTTCCTTCAAGCAATACATACAGATTACAGCATATATCTCCTTGCTCCAGGATAACCGTATTCTCGTTGATTTCCTGAAGACGGAAGTCAAGTCTTTTTAGAATCTCACTTTTCAGGTAATCCGGCAGTTCTTTAAAGAGTGGAATAGAAAAAAGTTTTTACTTGTAATAATCGTTGCATGGTATGCTTTTCATTATCTGTCTTTCTGCATTTTCTTTTGCAAAAATATGTTTTTGTTTATTACTTTCAATAGAAAGGCAGGATTAATCTGTTTTTGTGGGAGTGTTAATTAATCCCCTTGTCATAAATCTTACATGCAGATTGACTGGCGAGCCGTATTTTTGTGAAACAAATACAAAGGAAAAATCTGAATAAAAGGAATTACAGATGAGAAAAGCAAGTAGAGAAATGGATAGTCAGTGGGCTTTGGAGGTTATGTGCAAGGCCCCTTACATCACGGTCAGCCTTTTACCCGGGTCGACGGAAGTGCATACGGGGTGCCGCTTTCACTGGCTTGTACAAGTGATGACGTGTGGTATTTTCATTGTGCTCCTGAAGGGGATAAACTGGATGCCATTGCCGTACATCCGGAAGTGTGTCTTTCGGCGGTCACGAAGTGCCAGCCTACTGTGGGACTGAAGGACGGCACGTTTACACTTCAATATCGTTCGGCCATCGCTTTTGGCAGGGCGGAACGGGTGACGGATACGGAAGAGAAAATTGAGGCGCTTCGGGCCATCAGTCAACGTTTCCTGCCCAAGCACATGGATGCGTTTGATGAGGCGGTGCAGAGAAGCCTTCATCGTACGGAGGTGGTACGGATTACTTTATTAAGCCCTCCTACCGGCAAGCGTAAGCAATATGACAAGAATGGAGATGAAATGAAATACGGCAGGATGGAATGACTTTGCCGCAGGCTATATCGTAAAATGTAAAGGATGATGGAACTGTTTGATGTGTATTCGGTTTTTCCCGTGAATATCGTAAGGGGAAAAGGTTGTGAGGTATATGACGAGAAGGGGCAGGCCTATCTTGATTTGTATGGCGGACATGCCGTGATTTCGGTGGGACATTCGCATCCGTATCTGGTGAAGTGCATGAGTGAACAGCTTGCAGCAGCTGATGTTTTATTCGAATTCTGTCATAAATAAGTTACAGGAAAGGCTGGCTTATGAGCCTGGGTGAGCCTGTCGGGGTATCCTGATTATCGGGCGTTCTTTGTCAACTCGGGAGCAGAAGCTAACGAAAATGCCTTGAAACTGGCTTCGTTTCATACGGGGAAAAAACGGGTAGTGGCTTTCAGAAACTCTTTTCATGGGCGTACGTCGGCGGCTGTGGAAGTGACGGACAATCCTGCCCTTCATGCACCGATTAATACGAATCATAACGTGTATTTTGCAGGTTTGGATATAAAGGAAGTGGAAACGGAATTGGCCAAGGGAGATGTGTGTGCCGTAATTCTGGAAGGAATTTCAGGAGTAGGGGGAATCAGGTCCCCGATGAAGACTTTCTGCGGCAATTGAGGGAACTGACGATACGTTATGGGGTGGTATTGATTCTTGATGAAATACAGTCGGGTTATGGTCGTACGGGGAAGTTCTTTGCTCACCAGTGGGCTGGCATCAAGCCGGACCTTATCACTGTGGCCAAGGGTATAGCCAACGGATTTCCTTTTTCGGGAGTCTTGATTAGTCCGATGTTTGCTGCCCGAAAAGGATTGCTCGGTACGACGTTCGGTGGTAATCATCTGGGATGCGCCGCCGCCCTGGCTGTGCTGAAAATTATCCGTGAGGAGAAACTGATAGAGAATGCCCTTCATACGGGAACGTATCTGATGCAGCGGTTACAAGAATTGCATTCTCCGCTTATAAAAGAAATCCGGGGACGTGGACTGATGGTGGGGGTGGAACTGACCGTGCTTGTGAAGAAGGTACGCGAATCCCTGCTGTTTGAGGAACGGATTTTTACCGGCTATTCCGGACAGTATACATTAAGAATACTTCCTCCGTTGATACTTTCAACGAAAGAAGTGGATATATTTGTAGGGAGTTTGAAGAAAGTGCTGGATGATGTCCGAAAAAGCACTTGGACAGACTGCTGTTGTACAAGAATAAATGTGTAACAATACGAGACTAATATGAAAACAACTGAATTTATCGGGCTGCGGAACGGCAGCTTCATGAACTGGTAAGTAGAATGATAGCCTATAATGCGGGCGATCCGAGGCGTATACAACATTTGATAAAAGTACATTATTTTGCCCGTATGATTGGTTTGGCAGAGCATGTGGATGAGGTTACTCAACTGATTCTGGAGGCGGCAGCCATTGTGCATGACATTGGTATCCGGATTTGTGAGCAGAAATACGGAGTCTGCGATGGAAAGCATCAGGAGCTGGAAGGTCCGGATGAAGCCCGGAAACTGCTGACGGATATGGGGACATTTTCTGAAGCACAAATAGAACGGATATGTTGGCTGGTAGGGCATCATCATACGTATGACTCCATTACAGGAATAGACTATCAGATTCTGGTGGAAGCTGATTTCCTGGTCAACATTTACGAAGATAATCTGCCGGCCGATGCCATTTGCAAAGTGAGAGAAAAGATTTTCAAAACTTCGGCAGGACGGGCATTGCTCGATACGATGTTTGGAGTTGAAAACAATACGCTCTAAAAAACTCATTTCTGCATGTGGTAGGAATGGGGGCTTTGAAGTTATAGAATCATCTTTAGGAGCTATAGAAGAACTTGGGAAAACAGAAGTTTTTTCCGTAATTTTGAAACAGAGTATTTTTATAATAGAGGTATGAATAAATTTAGCAATAAATCGATTGAAGAACTCGGTTTCTATGTATATTCGTTAGTAGACCCTCGAGATGGTAAAATCTTCTATATTGGAAAAGGATGTGGAAATCGTTTTTCCAGCATTGTGAGGCAGCCCTACAGGGGGATGAAGTATCCTTAAAATTAAATTTAATACGAGAGATTATTTCTTTGGGATTACAAGTAGAGCATTATATACTTCGTCATAAACTTTCTGAAAAGGAAGCTTTTCAAATAGAATCTGTTCTTATAGATTTTCTTACATATCCCAAATTTAATACGGAACAAATACTAACCAATATTGTAAGTGGACATCATCAGTGGGATGAAGGTATTAAAACCGTTGATGAGATTAATGCAATCTATGATTGTGAACGAATTAAGATAAATAACAATGAACATTTGTTGTTGGTAAGTTTGAATAGAAGTTTTGATGATGCAAAAGCTCAAGGTGTTTATCAACGAATAAATATTTATGAGAAAACTCGTCAATATTGGGCAATAGCAAAATCTCGTGCAGCTGAAATAGATTATGTGTTAGGGTATATCATGGAATTGTACGGTCGGTAATTAAGGTTGATAGTTATGATTGGACTTTTTATGATGAAGAGAAAAAGTCCGTTTTAGTAAAGAACGCTGTTGTTTTCATGGTACTTTAATAGCAGATTCACCTTATTTGAATAAAGATGTAAGTGACTATCCTTTTGGAAGTGGAGGGGCAATTAGGTATGTTCCATAAATTAATTGTAAAAAGAAAAAAAGTATAATATACCATGAAAAAACGATTTATCTTCATTTTATGTGGCTTGTTTTTATGCGCAGGTACGATAGCCGCCACAGATTACAATGCACTTCAGCAGGGAGCTGTCGGTGACGGAAAGACATTGAATACAAAGTCTTTGCAATCGGCCATTGATGCACTTCATGCAAAAGGGGGCGGGCAATTGTACTTTCCTGCCGGACGTTATTTGACCGGCAGCCTGCAACTGAAATCGAATGTGACACTTTACCTGGAAAAGGAAGCGATGCTGTTAGGAAGTACGAGTCCTTATGATTATCCGGGTTTCAGCACCGAAAAGGAACTGAAAGTCAACAATGACCACTTTGATCAGGCGCTGATTTATGCGGAAGGGGCAGAGAATATCGGCATTACGGGAGAAGGATGTATAGACGGACAAGGTCGGGAACTGGCCCTTACGATTGACAGCCTGCATCATACGGGGGAACTGGTGGACAAGCACTATAATACGTATCGCAAACGGCCGAACACACGTCCAAAGTTGCTTTTTATGCGTAATTGCCGGAAGGTGGAGCCTTCGGAAGACTAATTTCCGGAGCGGTGCGGCATGGGGACTTTCTTTTTCTCTGTGTGCCGACCTGACGATTGATAGTCTGCATGTGGAAAACAGGGCGTACTGGAACAATGACGGGATTGACATCAGCGATTGTAAGGAGGTACGTATCTCCAACTGTTTTATCAACTCGGCAGACGATGGCATTTGCCTGAAGTCGCATAACCGGGGAGCATGGAACGACCGGGTATCCATTTCCAACTGCCACATCATCAGTAGTGCCAGTGCCATTAAGTTTGGTACGGAATCGTTGGGTGGATTCAAGAATGTGACGATTGACAATATCCGGATTAAAGATACTTTCCGCTCGGCCATAGCCATTGAGTCGGTCGATGGGGCGGAGATTGAAAACGTGAAACTGGAGAATATAGAGATTGTGTGTCCGGGACGTGCTACACGCGGAATGGCCTATATGTCGGTGAGCCGCTTGAAAGACGTGCCGGAAAATGAAAAAGGATACCCTGAATTTACCATGTTTGAGGAACTGCCTTCATGGGGATTCTATGTGCGCCATGTGAAAGGTATCCAGATGCACAATGTCAAGTTACGTTTGCAGGAAGATGATTTCCGTCCGGCTTTTGTATTCGACAGGGTAAGCGATGTACGCCTTTCGGGCATCAGTTTGCCGGAGAATAAAAAGGAGGGGCAGGTGGTGCTGCGGCAGACAAACTTGCAATCGGCTGATGATGCGGTGAAGGAGTATATCACGGAAGTGGAATAAGGCTTTCGGGATTTGGGCAGATAAAAAGCATGATGCCTTCCTGAGTCACGGAATGAATAGACTCGGGAAGGCATCATTATTTTTATGACCGTCGGATTTATTCCAGACAAGCACTGGCCGATGAAGACAATCTTCTGCATGCGGTCGCCATAGTGCTCGTCCCAGTCTCTCAGCAGGCCGGGCTCGCGCTTCATCAGTTCCACGATTTTTTCTTCCGGCTGGGTGGCATACCAGAGTCCGGCTTCTGAAATCTGTTTCTGCCGTCCGGCCTGTTCGAACAGGAACGACATGTCGCGGTTGTGGGCAAAGTAGCATACTCCCTTGGCACGAATCACGTTGTGAGGCCATTTCGTTGCGACAAAGCGGTCGAACTTATGGATGTCGAAGGCAGGGCGGCGATAGTACACGAAACTGCTGATGCCGTATTCCTCTGTCTCACCTTCTTCATGGTGGTGGTGATGGTGGCAGCCTTCGTGTGAGTGTTCATGAGTGTGTTCATGATTGTGCTTTTCCTCGTGGTGATGCTCGGGTTCCCCATGGTGCTCATGTACTTCATGGTGAGGATGCGCTTCTTCTTCGGATACGGGACGTTCTATCTCCCGAATCCATCCGGCAGAAGTAGCTACTCGTGCATAGTCGAAACGGCGGGTACCGACAATCTTGTCGAGGTCTACCTTGGCATAGTCGCATTCAATGATTTCCGCACGGGGCTGTAGGGTACGGATGATGCTTTTGATGCGCTCCCGTTCTTCGGGAGTGACTTCCGATACCTTGTTCAGTAGCACGGTGGTACAGAACTCAATCTGCTGGATGAGCAGGTTGGCAATGTCTTCTTCTTCCAAATCCTTTCGGGTAAGTTCGTTGCCACCGTCGAATTCGCTTTGCAGGCGGAGGGCATCGACCACGGTCACGATGTTGTCAAGGCGGCAGGTTCCGTACTTGGTGTAGGCACCGCCCAACTGAGGAATGGAACAGATGGTCTGGGCAATCGGTTCCGGTTCGCAGACACCACTCGCTTCGATGACGATGTAGTCGAAGCGCTGCATTTTCATCAGCTCGAATATCTGTTCGATAAGGTCGGTACGGAGGGTACAGCAGATACAGCCGTTCTGCAAAGCCACCAGACTCTCTTCTTTTTGGCCTACGATACCGCCTTTCTGTATCAGTTCCGCATCGATGTTGATTTCGCCGATGTCGTTCACGATGACGGCAAACTTAATGCCTTCGCGGTTGCTCAACAGGTAGTTGAGCAGGGTTGTTTTTCCGCTTCCCAAATATCCGGTAAGCAGAAGTATAGGTATTTCTTTTGTTTCCATGTGCAAATGTTTTTTTACGTGCCTGCAAAGTTAGTGTTTTTCTGCAAACGGTGTGCGCTTCTTTTTCGCAGAAGCAGGTTTAACTTTCGTTATAGGTCGGTGTCACGTATGTGACAAACTTTCTCTTCCCGAGGGTCTATCTTTGCACCCGTAATCAATAAAACGAATTAAATATGAAGACAATAGACTGGAAGCATACGAGTGTGGGACAAATTGTGGCCGATGATTTTGCAGCGGCAAGTGTGTTCAAGAAATATGGCATTGATTTCTGCTGTCATGGCGAAGTGACGCTGGAAAAGGCCTGTGCCGATTTGGGACTGGCTGTAGAAGAAGTGGAACAGGCATTGCTCCATCAGGGTGAAGCCTGGTAACGGACGGATTCCGTTTGTTTCGTGGCCACTGGACCTGCTGATGGATTACATTCTGAAGATACATCATCGGGGAATTCGTGCCCGTGGACCGGAACTGCTGGCGTTGCTGGAGAAGGTGGAACGAGTACACGGTGAAGCGCATCCAGAACTGCATGAGTTGAAAGCACTGGTCAGTGAATCATTGGAGGACTTGGAAATGCATCTTCAAAAAGAAGAGAATGTGCTGTTCCCATATCTCTATGAATTGTACACTGCAAAGGAACAGGGACAGCGTATGGCCCCGATGCATTGCGGTACGATAGCGAATCCTATCCGAGTGATGAAGATGGAACACGAGGGGGAAGGAAACCGTTACCTGCATATCATTCAGTTGACGAATCACTTCTCCGTACCTCAGGATGGTTGTGCCAGCTACCGTTTGCTGATGCAGGAACTGGAAGCGTTTGTGGATGCGTTGTTTGAGCATATCCACCTGGAAAACAATCTGCTGTTCCCCCGCTTTGAGGAGATTGAACAGGAAATCGTATGTTAATATTTTGATATTGGAAAGAAGGAATAAGGATGTGGCGCATGCAGGAAAGTATGCGCCACATTTCATAAATCAGTAATCGATTTTATCCAAGATTCCCGCCAGATAGGCAATAGTCACTCCGTAGTTGGTCATGGGAACATGCTGGGCGCGGGGCTTGACCGATGCGGTTCAGCACATATTTGCGGTTGAACATGCAGGCTCCGCAGTGGATAATCAGGTCGTACGGCGTCAGGTCTTCCGGAAAGTCCGTGCCTGATACGATGTCGATTTGCAGGCCTTCACCGATGCGCTTACGGAGCATATTCGGGATTTTCACTCGTCCGATGTCTTCTGTCAGCGGGGCATGCGTACATGCTTCGGCAATCAGTACCCGTGACTCCGGTGTGAGCCTGGGCGATGGCATTGGCTCCTTCCATGTAGTAGTCGATGTCGCCTTTGTACTGTGCAAAGAGGACGGAGAAGGAGGTAAGCCGGCTTTCGGCCGGTTTCTTGTCATATACCGTGCGGAACACCTGTGAGTCGGTAATAATCAGCTTCGGCGGACGGGCCAAAGCGGCCAGCATGGCATCGATTTTGTCGGTGGTACAGCTCATCACCAGGCATTTGCGGTCCAGCAGTTCGCGGATGGTTTGTACCTGCGGCAGGATAAGGCGGCCTTTGGGGGCCTGGATGTCCTGTGGCATAACCAGCATGACGGTATCATTTTCTTCTACCAGCCGACCTACGATGCCTTGTGCCATGGTTTCATCCGGCAACTTGTTTCGCAGGCTGCGCAGAATGTCGTCCAGACCTTTTCCGGTGAGGGTGCTCACTAATAGGGGAACCTGTCCGCATTGCTGTTCGATGCGGCGCATGGTCTGTTCGGCATCGGACAATAGGTCACATTTGTTCAGTATCCAGATAACAGGCACATTCTTTTCTTTCAGCAAGCGTTGCCAGTGCAACTCTTCGTCCAGGTGCTCGTCGGTACAGACCATCAGGGCGATGTCGGTTTTCTCCAGCGCACGCTGTGTCTGGCGGATACGGAGTTCGCCCAGCTCGCCTTCGTCGTCGAAGCCGGCCGTATCAATGAATACGCAGGGACCGAGACCATGGATTTCCATGGCCTTAAAAACCGGGTCGGTGGTCGTGCCGGGGATATCCGACACAAGGGCTGTATCCTGATGCGTCAGGGCATTAATCAGTGATGATTTTCCGGCATTTCGCTTGCCAAACAGACCGATGTGCAGCCGGTTGGCACGGGGAGTATCGTTCATACGTTTAATCAGGCTTTAAGTTCACACATTAGAAACGGAAGTCGCGTTTTCCTTCGGCAATCCGTTCCAGATTTTCCAAGGCTCTTTTGCGAATGGCGGGATTCGGAATCTCTTCCATCTGCTTGCGAATCATGTCTTCAGCCAGTCGGCGTGTTTCGGGCGAAGCGTAGTCGCAGAGGTATTCCTGAAGCGTCATCAGGGCATTGGGGGCACAGCAGTTGGCTATCTGGCCTGTCTTGACCAGCGACATGAAACGGTCGCCCGTACGTCCTTCACGGTAGCAGGCCGTACAGAAGCTGGGGATGTAGCCCAGTTTCAGCAGCCAGGCCACGATTTCATCCAGGCTGCGGTGGTCGCTTACATCAAACTGAGCCGAGTTTTCTTCCGGCAGTTCTTCGGTAGCATAACCTCCCACGCTGGTGCGGGAACCACCGCTGATTTGTGATACGCCAAGGGCAAGCACCTTCTCGCGTGAACGCTGCGATTCACGTGTGGAAATAATCATACCCGTATAAGGCACGCTGATTCGGATGACGGCTACAATCTTCTGGAATATCTCGTCGGAGATAGCGTTCTCGAAGGTAGAAGCGTCAATGTCGTCGGCCGAGCAGATACGGGGCACACTGATGGTGTGCGGACCTACGCCGTAAGTCGCTTCCAGGTGTTCGGCGTGCATCAGCAGTCCCACAAAATCGTAGCGGTAAGTATTCAGGCCAAACAGTACGCCGATACCCACATCATCGATTCCTCCCTGCATGGCACGGTCCATGGCCTCCGTGTGGTAGGCATAGTTGCTTTTCGGACCTCTGGGGTGAAGCTTTTCGTAATTCTCTTTGTGGTACGTTTCCTGGAATAGAATGTAGGTACCGATACCGGCTTCGTGCAGGCGGCGGTAATTCTCCATCGTAGTCGCGGCAATGTTCACATTTACCCGGCGGATTGCTCCGTTCTTGTGCTTGATGCTATAGATGGTCTTTATCGACTCCAGAATGTATTCGATGGGGTTGTGAATCGGGTCTTCTCCAGCTTCCAATGCCAGACGCTTGTGCCCCATGTCCTGCAGGGCGATGACTTCACGACGGATGTCTTCCTGTGTCAGTTTCTTGCGGGCAATGGTCTTGTTCTTAACGTGGTAAGGACAGTAGGTACAACTGTTTACGCAATAGTTTGACAAGTAAAGAGGTGCAAACATTACGATGCGGTTGCCGTAGAATTTCTGCTTGATTTCACGAGCCAGGCAGTAGATTCCCTCCACCAGTTCCGGGTCGTTGCATTCCAGCAGTACGGCAGCCTCGCGGTGGGAGAGTCCTTTACAAAGGCGCGCCTTTTCAATGATGGAACGTATCAGTTCCTTGTCCTGGCTTTTGTTTTGGGCATATTCCAGGGTATCGAGAATTTCTTCGTGGCAGATAAATTCTTCTGCCTTTTGAGAATCAATCTTGTACATAGCTGTAATGTAATTTATAGTGTTTTGCCGGGATAATCTCCTCGGCTTTTATCTATTTCGTAACCAATGGCAGCCAGCCGTTGTGCCAGCAGACGCAGTCCTTCGGCAGCTTCTGAGCCCATAGAGGCTTTATTATCATACAAGGCATAATTCTTTCGCTGTTCTACCGGAGAGAGGTTGGGCATCACTACATTGGCACCTGCCAGTATGCCTTTCTCGCGCCCGTCAGGGGTAAAGGCTTGCCAGGGCGGTGGTAGAAGGAATCAATGCCTGCGGATGCATCAGCCGGAAGATGGAAAGCAGCGTGAGTGTCTGCGTGAGACTGCCGGGCGGGCAGGAAGCGAAAGGAGTGTCATGATGAGGAAGGAAAGGGCCGATACCAATCATCTGGGGACGGAATTGTTCTATGAAAAGAATGTCTTCCACCAGGTGGTCGACGGTTTGTCCTGGACTTCCCACCATGATGCCGGTTCCCGTCTGGAATCCGATGCGTTTCAAATCGTTCAGACAACGCAAACGGTTGGACAGTGACATGTCTTCAGGATGCAAGCGGCGGTAATGTGCTTCGTTGTGCGTTTCGTGGCGCAACAGATAGCGATTGGCACCTGCCTGAAAAAAACGTTCGTAGGAAAGTGTAGGGCGTTCACCAAGTGAAAGGGTGATGGCCACATCGGGAAATTCGGTTCGTATGGCAGTCACCACTTCCGTTACCCTGTCATCGTTCATGTAGTTGTCTTCTCCTCCTTGCAGGACGAAGGTACGGAATCCTAATTCATACCCATGCCGGCAGCAAGCCAGAATGGTTTCCGCATCCAGTCGGTACCGCTTCAGATGGCGGTTGCTTTTCGGATGCCGCAGTAGAAACAGTCGTTGTGACAACAGTTCCCTATTTCAATAAGTCCACGGATATAGATTTTGTTTCCGAAATGGCTTTGTGCTACGGCACGTGCCTTTTGCATGAGAAAGTCGAGGTCTTCCCCCCGGCACTCCAGCAGAAGGGTACGCAATTCACCGGGAGCCAGTGTCTGCTCCCGGTAAAGGCGTTCAATAAGTTCCCTCATGGGTTTATTCCTGATTATTGTTTTCGTACTTCAAGGTACGTTTCAGCAAGTCTTGGTTCAACTGGCGTTTTCCGGCTACAGGATCGTTGTGTGCGCTCGGGCCGGTTACGCATCCGCCTTCGCAAGCCATCATTTCGATGAACTGTGCATCCACTTTCCCGGTCTTGGCGTAAGCGCGGAGTACACCGATGTTCTTCTTCGTGAAGTCAGAGAACTGCATAATCTTGATGCCGTTGGCTTTCGGGCCCAGGTAAGCTTTCACTGCTCCAGCTACACCGCCTGCCTGTGCAAATCCGTGCGCTTCACATACGGATTCGTATGCCACTTTGTACGGGTTGGCCTGTTCCAGTTCGATGCCTAAGCCGCGGAACATCGGGTGAAGTTCTTCGAATGTCAGTACGTAGTCTACGCATTCGTCGCGCTGTGCTTCTTTTCTTTTGGCAATACACGGGCCGATGAAGACCACCTTGGCATTCGGGTATTTCTGTTTGGCGATACGGGCTGTATAATACATCGGAGAGCCTGTGCCTGATACGTAAGGCTTCATGTCTGGGATGTGCTTGTTCACCAGTTCGATGTACGACGGACAGCAGGAAGTAGTCATGAATTTCTGTCCTTCTTCCAGCTTTTCTCCAGCAGTTCGTGTGCTTCGTTGCTGGTAGTGTGCATGGCACCTTCGGCCACTTCAATTACATCAGCAAAACCAATTTCTTTCAATGCGCCGTACACTTGTTCGATGGTAGCCTTGAACTGTCCCAATACGGACGGAGCCGGAATGGCAATTACCTGTTCTCCCTTACGGATAGCTTCCAATACATCGAACACCTGAGAAATTTCGAAGATGGCTCCGAACGGGCAGGCATTCAGACATTTTCCACAATAGATACACTTGCTTTCATCGATGTGTTCGATGTAGTGTTCGTCCTTGCTGATGGCTTTCACCGGACAAGCTTCCTCACAAGGCACCGGAATGTAGACGATGGCGTGATACGGACAGGCTCTTGTGGCAGATACCACAGCTGATACACTTGTCGTGGTCAATTTGTGCCTGACCAGTCTTCTTGTTAAAATGTACAGCTCCCTTCGGACAGTTCATGTAGCAGCTTCTTGCCACACAACCCCGGCAAAGGTTACTTACTTCGTAGTTCACCTGTACACAAGAAGAACATGCTTCGTCGATGACACAGAGAATATTTTCCTTGATTCTTTCCTTGCGTTCCAATGCTTTGCGGGCATATTCAGAAAGCGGAGTCAGCTCATCCGTTTCATCGGTCATATCCCAGCCCAGCAGCGGAAGCAACTTATATTTAGTAACGGCACGTTCCTTGTGGATACAGCAGCGTCCTACCGGCTGTGAGCGGCGAGGACTGATTTCCAGAGGAATGCGGTCAATTTTTTCTACTAATTGATTTTCTTTCCATAAAGCAACCAGGTTTTCCAGCAATTTATGCCGGACAATCATTACGTTGTTTGTAAAAGCCATAATCGAAATAAAAAGGTTTGTTAGTTATTAGTTATCCTAAAATTATAGAGTCCGTGTGCGGTTTACTCTTCCGTTTGTCCCTCGGCAGCTCTTAGAATCAAGGTGGTAGCTCCCAAGGTAATAATAGCTCCGTCTTCAATGCGGATTTGGTCTTTCGGTCCTAAAATTTCATTCATCAGGAAAGTTCCTGTGATGCTGTCATTATCGCGCAGGGTGTAAATGATTTTCCCTTGCTTATTCTTCTTGACGTTGATGTAACAATGCCGACGGTCCAGACTCGGATCATTACTTTCGATAGGGATGTCGATGTCGTTACCTTTGCATCGGCGGCCGATGAGGTTGTCTCCCTCATGCAGCGGAAGTACTTGCTTGTAGGCAAATACGTTTTCCACGGCCAGTATGTTGCCGAAATTCTGCATGCCTTCTTTCTCGTCGATTACTTCCTCCTTACGGTTGGCGGCATTCAGTTTCGATTTTCCGATACGGATGCTGAACTGCTTCTTGCAGTTGTCACAGATAAAAACGAGTGACTGTCCTTCTCCATACTTGGTTTCATCAAACTGGATGAAGTTGTCACATTTGGGGCATCTTACTCTTTTCATTCTGTTTTAAAGGGCATATTTATTTTGATGTGAATACCCAGGCACTCTTGAATTCTTCCTGTTTACGCAGCGTCTGCACTTTCTGGTAAGCTTCGCCTGAAGTGGCATAACTATCCAGTGCGATGCGGAAACGTCCGTTCGATTCAAGCACCTGACAATTCTTGTATCCTTTCTGCTGGAATTTTTTCAGTTCACGTTGTGCATCGTCCGATGTCGGCAGACTGGCTACGATGATGTAGGCCGTCTTTTTACTTGCAGCGGGTTGTGTAGACACTTGCTTAGATGATTTGGCAGCCTTTGTTTCAGCTTTTGCTGTAGCCGTTTTAGCTACGACTGTTTTTGCAGCAGGTGCCGCTGCAATTTTTTCCGTCTTCACAACTACCGGTTTCAGCGTGTTCACGTTGTTACGGACACGTTTTTTGCCCGTCTGCTTCTTTACAGCCTTCTGTGCAACTACTGTGTGAGGAGTTGTTTGTATGCTGGTGGCCACCGACTGGTTGCGGATGGCATCAAACATGCTGATAGAACCTAAAGAGGCGTAGTTCGCATCGTCCATGTACGTGTTTTCTACCGGAACGGAGAGTACGAAGAACAGACATACGGCTACGGCTATCGCTACTATGTTGCGCGTGAAGTGACGCAGGGAGAAATGCTTCTTCGATTTTTCTGTCTGCTCGTTTACTTTTGAAGCAGCTGTTTAAGAGAAGACGAAACAGTAAGAGGCTGTAACTGTAGAAGCGTGAAACTTTCCAGTCCGTACAGACTTGGAGTGAAATAAGATGCGGCTGCCGGTTCAAAGGCATAACCGCCGTTCATGTTATAATAAATCGTACCTACGTTGTTCAGTGTGACCTGACCTTGCTGGTACAATTGGTCTTTCAGTTCAGCCACTGTTTTTTCAATCCGGCGGGTTGCATCGGGAAAGTCGGTGTTAAAAAGCCTGCATGTACGACTGTACCAGCAGCCCATCGTTCATTATCAGTTGCGGATTGAATCCAATGGTGCGGAGGGGCGGCATGAATTCTCCTTTTTGATGGAATATGCGGCCTGCCGCTTGTGGGCAATGAATCCTCCCAAGCCGGGAACGATGACACAATCATTCTCCAGCAATAATACTTCTATATGTTTTGCCAATTCAATCATATTGCAAAAAATAATACATTTTCTCTTATGTGGAGTATCTTTCAACGGGCATTTTCGGAGGAAAACCAAATTTGTTGTATTTTTGCCGAAGAAAATGTAGAAATTCATTTACGCATGAAAAAATGGGCTTGGGAATGCTCCTTGGGGGATTAGGAATGCTGGCAGGATGTCTGTCTCCCCAGCAGCACGGAGCAGAAAAGCAGGATGAAAATCAGGAAGTCATACAACGGTTGCAAGGTATCTGGCTGGATGACAACACGGAGGCACCTTTATTCAAAATTCAAGGCGACAGCATTTATTATGCCAGCCAGATTAATGCCCCGATGGCTTTTTCGGTACACAATGATACCATGACGGTGTACAGTGCCCAGCCCATTCATTATTTCATAGAAGAATGCCTGTCGTACAGCCTGCGCTACCGCACGTCGGTGGGCGAGACGGTGAGCCTGCATAAATCCGAATCGGATACCTTGTCGTTTGGTACGGTGGTTCCGGTGAAAGTGGTAGAAAACGGGGTGTTTGAGAAAGACTCGGTTATTTTTCACGGAGGAGAACGCTACAGAGGTTATGCGTACATCAACCCGACCAAGAAGCGGGTAACCCTTGTCAGCATCAATGAAGAAGGTCTTCCGGTGGAAAATATCTACTATGACAATATCATCCACATCTGTGTGTACAAGGGAAAGGAAACGCTTGTTCTCCAAAGATATAAATAAGGAAATGTTTGCCCGCGTGGTACCTGCCGATTTTCTGAACAACGCCATCCTGAGCGATATGGACTTTGTGAGAGTGGATGAAAAAGGTTATCGTTACGTGGTTACACTTTGTATTCCCGACGGAGCGGCTTGTTATAATGTCCGGCTGGACGTGAGTAAGGAAGGAAACATCGTTTTCTCTCGTTGAGCGGGAAGGTATAATGAAAAAATATCCTCCAGACTGTTTGGATGAAAATCGCAGTCTGGAGGATATTTTTTATTCTGTCTGCTCCTTGAGCGAACGGTTTACTTGTTCTATGTAATCGAGGATTTCCTGCCGTCCGGTTTTGTTTTCCGAAGAAGAGATAAAATGCGGAGGCAGCTCTTCCATTGCTCTTTCAGCGTGTCCAGGAAGCGGTTTACGCTGGCCTTCGTCTTTCCCACGCTCTGCTTGTCGGCTTTGGTGAAGATCAGGGCGAAGGGGATGCCGTTTTCGCCCAGCCATTCGATGAATTCCAGGTCGATGCGTTGCGGTTCCAGCCGGCTGTCGATGAGGACGAACAGGCAGGTCATCTGTTCCCGCTCCAGCACGTAGTATTCAATGAGTTTCTGGATTTTCTCCATCATCTTTTTTCCTCGCTGGGCATAGCCGTAGCCGGGAAGGTCTACCAGATACCATTCCTTGTTGATGAGGAAATGGTTGATGAGCAAGGTTTTTCCCGGTGTGGCCGAAGTCATGGCCAGTTTGGGATTCTTGGTCAGCATGTTGATGAGGCTGGATTTTCCCACGTTGGAGCGCCCGATAAAGGCATATTCCGGAAGATGAGTCTGGGGGCACATGTCGGCCCGTGAGTTGCTTACGACGAACTCTGCGCTGGTTATGTCCATAGGTTATATCTGTGAGTTGTTTAATGCAAAGGTAATATAAAAACGGGATTCGGTGGAAGACTTCCTTGAAAATAATGTCTGCGAAATGGAGGTCGGTTCTCGTTTTATCCGTATTTTTGCCATTCATATTAAAGAAGCGATAAACATGAATCAACAATATCCTTCAGTTTTACTGGAAAAAGCGGTGGGGGAGTTTGCCAAGCTTCCCGGCATCGGACGGAAAACGGCCATGCGCCTGGTGCTGCATTTGTTGCGTCAGGACACGTCCACGGTAGAGGCCTTCAGCAGTGCCATTTCTACCTTGAAGAAAGAGGTGAAGTATTGCAAGGTGTGCCATAATATTTCCGATACGGATGTGTGCCGCATCTGTTCCAATCCTTCGCGCGATGTGACCACGGTGTGTGTGGTAGAGAATATACGCGATGTGATGGCGGTAGAGAACACCCAGCAGTATCACGGATTGTATCATGTGCTGGGCGGGGTGATTTCGCCCATGGACGGCATTGGTCCTTCAGATTTGGAGATAGAGAGTTTGGTAAATCGTGTGAAAGAGGGTACCGTCAAGGAGGTAATCCTGGCGCTGAGTTCTACGATGGAAGGAGATACCACCAACTTCTACATTTTCCGCAAACTGGCGAGCTGCGATGTGAAGATAACCGTCATTGCCCGTGGAATCTCCATTGGTGATGAATTACAATATACGGATGAGGTGACGCTGGGACGCTCCATTGTGAACCGCGTGGCGTTTACCGGAACCCTTTAAAAATAGAACGAAATGGAAAAAAGAATGACTCGTCTGCTTCGTGTGCTGGAAGCGGAATTTGCCTTGTTCTGGATACTCGTCGTGGCAGGGTGTGTGTTGTATGAAACGGATGTGTTGCCTCAGGGAAGTATGGTGGGCGATGCGCAGGCGGAATACATCTTGCAGACTGTCGGCATCTTGCTGACGGTATGTCTGATACCCTTGTCGCTGCGCATGTTCAGCCTTTCGCTGACACGCTATGTCCGTCAGTTGTCTTTGCCCGAAGCGTTGGTGAGCTACCGCCGCTGGTGTGAAATCCGTCTGGCCATGCTGCTGGCTCCGGCACTGTTTAATCTGACCGTGTATTATACTACGCTCGATGTTACCAGTCTGTTGTGTATGGGTATGCTACTGGTAGCTTCGCTGTTTTGTGTGCCGGGACGCGGCCGCCTGATACGGGAGCTTGATTTGCAGAAAGACGAACCGGAAAAATGAGAAGGTTATGAAACAGGGAAATGTCAGTCTTCGCGCACCCGAGCCGGAAGATTTGGAGGTGATGCTCTCGTTTGAGAACGATGCGGCACTTTGGGAACTGGGTACGGCTACGGGTCCTTATTCCCGTTACCAGATGAAACGCTACATCGCGGAGAGTCAGAATGACTTGTATGCCGACGGGCAACTGCGGCTGATGATAGTATGTGAGGAGCAGGGAGTGGCCGGTATTGTGGATGTGTTTTCTTTTGATGCGCGTCACAACCGGGCGGAAGTAGGAATTGTAGTGCGGAAAGACTTGCGGGGGCAGGGGGTAGCGCAGGCTGCGCTTTCTCTTTTGGAATCGCACTGCTTCTCTTTGCTGGGGCTCCGGCAATTGTATGCCTATGTGCTGGTGGGGAATGTAGCCAGCCGGAAGCTGTTCACTTCGGCAGGCTATACCGAATGTGGTATCCTGAAGGACTGGATACGGGTAGGCACTTCTTATCAGGATGTGTGTTTTTTCAGAAAAATCAACGGAATATAGGTCGTTGTAAGAAACTTTAAAACAGGGTTGAAAAAACGCCTTTGCGTTTTAACTTAAACGCCTTTACGTTTTAGGTAAAACGCAAGGGCGTTTTACTTTAAATGCACTTGCGTTTGAAAGCAAACGCTTAGGCGTTTTTGAAAGCCGTTTCAGGGGGCTCTTTTTGAGGGAAAATACAATAAAAGAAAAAAGGCAACTCATCGTATTGGATAAGTTGCCTTTCTTCTTGTCGGGGTAGCGGGATTCGAACCCACGACCCCCTGCTCCCAAAGCAGGTGCGCTTATGCTATTATTGACATTGTTTAATAGATTATCTATAAGACAATTAACTTACATCTGCTTTCCTGCTGAATTAAAGCGGTTGACATCTTGGTTGAATTTGATAACCAAACAAGAAGTATTGAACAATAAGTTTATAATCTCTCTATGGCTTGATGCCATATTGGTAATATAATAATTCCATTCTAAGCGAGCAACATTATTGTTGCACTTTATTCTTCGGGTATGAATTTGCCGATTCTCCATATGAAGAAGAATGTTTCAAGATTCGTACCCACATAAACAAAGCGGTATAAGAGTTTCCTCCGATACCGCTTATAGTATAATAAGAATCTATTTGCCTTTATATTAGTTTCATTACCAAATAATAGAAATATTATCATTGGAACCATATTCTGATTGAATGGACAATAAAGTTGGAAGTCCATTTGCATTTAACGTCCATGTGAAATTAGTAATGTCCTCATAAGGGTTGAATTCAGATTCGTAAGTTAGTTTTAAAGGTAAATGCTTGGTTGCTTTTCCTAATAGTCCAGCATAATAGGCGAACCACATTTCATCCATGTCAATCCCTAATGTCTCATCATAAAACATGAGGCATCCCTTGTTCTCAATAGGAGTAGTCACAGTATTTGAAGTGTAGTCTATGGTGTAAATGGACGAAACCTCTGGCTCATCTGCTGATACGGTGGACGTTTTAATAATGTCACCGTCTTTGTAGGTAATAGTCGTGGTTTCACTTCCACCTTCTGAACGTTTCATAGATAGTAAGTTGCCTTCTGCGGTGTATGTGAAATCCCAAGTCTCCAAATCACCGTCTTCTTCGGTTTCATCACAATGCTTTATAAATCCATTACTTCCTATTTCCATCTTGAAGATGAATGTTTCTTCATATTGTCCCCCTGTATCTTCTGTTAATTCCACTATTACAAGCTGATTGGAAAGTTCGGCTCTTGTTGTTACAGCGGTAGGATATTTAAAGATAGCAACTGCATCATCTGTTTCAATCTTAGAAACTAAACCTGATGCATCTTGGGTGATTTTCATATCAGACACTTGCTTTGGCATCCCATTAACGAATACCTTTTGAGGATTGATGCCGTTGTTGGTATCATTGTTCTCATCTTCATCATCGCTGCAAGCTTTGTAAAGTTTACAGCACACAAGACCACTAATAAGGTCATTCCAATTAATCTAAATGTTCTCATATTAATAATATTATGCTTACTTGTTCCCTATTAGCAAGCTGTTAAAATAAATAAGGTGTGGGAACATACTGTCTTATCTCATTCTCTGGCTCTCGCATTGCCTTTGGTACGGATAAAACAATAGCCCACACCATAAGACAATATCTAAGCCCAAAGATTGGGTAGGTATATATCCATGATGTGGCGCTACTGCTATCATCTTCGTACCGTTGTCAAATTTGCGAGATTTGAGAATGGAAGATAATTTCAATAACACCTTTCGTTAAATATGTCCTTCCAACTCCTTGACGCATCAGTTCATTGGAATTGGTGCAAAGATAGCGAAAGGTTCTAAATTAATAGGCATGAAGTGAGGATTAATAGTAACTTCCATGCTCTTAAACATGGTCTGAACGGGATATTTAATAAGATTTGCATCCATACTCTGTAAATCCATGTGGGTATCAAAATGATAATTCCCATTATAAGAAGTGAATTTTAGAAATTGTTACCCATATGGATTTATAAAGCTAAAGTTAATTTCTTCGTCTGAATTTAAGGGTAGGACAAATTTAGATTGGGGTATATAAGACTGACCTTGTTCTAAATTTGTCCTGCCTTTCAAAGTGACTTCACGACATCAATCCTGCTCTGACAAGTATCCTTTAGATGTAACGAAGCCTTGCTCATTTAACAGACAAGTCATTTCAGATAATGATTTGCCTTGCATTGTGAGTGACCGTAACAGTGCTATCGCTCTCATATTATTTGGATTGTTATCTGCTTTAGCCTTGTTGGTAACGATACTATGTTGAACAGCTTGCTCAAATTTATTCATCAAATTCTCTGCTTTACCAAGATGCACACCTCTTGCTTTTTTGGCTTGAAGTGATTGTTTGGTTCTCTGACTAATCAGCCCTGCTTCATATTCGGCTATGCTACTGATGATATGCAGAATCAGTCTGTTGGCTTGTGGAAAGTCACAGAACACAGTCTCAACATCACTTTCTAACAGCTTGGAAGTAAACGCTACATTTCTTGACAGCCTATCCAATTTAGCTACAATCAGAATAGAGTTCGTTTTTCTGTACATCGCCAACGCTGCAAGAAGTTGGAGGCTGTTAGACTTCTTTCCACTCTCCGTTTCAATGTACTCAGCAAGTATAGGTTTATGCTTTACATGGTTGTGTATAATCCGCTGCCCCCGTTTTTTGAAAGCCGTTTCAGGGGCTCTTTTGAGGGAAAATACAATAAAAAAAAAGGCAACTCATCGTACTGGATAAGTTGCCTTTCTTTTTTGTCGGGGTAGCGGGATTCGAACCCACGACCCCCTGCTCCCAAAGCAGGTGCGCTAACCGGACTGCGCTACACCCCGAACAATGTAATAACTTTTACTCTTTTTTGACTTCTGTCGGGGTAGCGGGATTCGAACCCACGACCCCCTGCTCCCAAAGCAGGTGCGCTAACCGGACTGCGCTACACCCCGAAGTGTCTTTCTCAAAAGCGATGCAAAGGTATGGCTTTTTATTTTAATATGCAAATCCGGACGCTCTTTTTTTGCAAGAATTTTTCGGATATTTTTAAAATCGTTTGAAATTCAATGGAATAGAAAAAAATCTTTTTTTTAGGGCGTCCGGATGGGCGTGACTTATTTCTGTGGTTTCAGCCAGCGGTCAAGCCAGTTGAAGAAAGTGCGTTGCCACAAAATACCGTTCTGCGGTTTCAGTACCCAGTGGTTTTCGGCCGGGAAAATCAGCAGTTCGGCAGGAATGCCTCTCAGTTTGGCAGCGTTGAATGCGGCCATACCCTGCGAAGCCAGGATACGGTAGTCTTTCTCGCCGTGGATGCAGAGGATAGGCGTATCCCATTTGTCGACAAACAGGTGAGGAGAGTTGGTATAGCTGCGCTTTACAGCTGGGTTGTTCTTGTCCCAGTACGGGCCACCCAAATCCCAGTTGGTGAACCAGAGTTCTTCGGTTTCGAGGTACTGCTGCTCCATGTTGAAGAATCCGTCGTGTGCGATGAAGGCCTTGAAACGCTTGTTGTGGTGTCCGGCCAGCCAGTATACAGAATATCCTCCGAAGGCTGGCACCTACACAGCCCAAGCGGTCTTTGTCAACGTACGGTTCCTTGGCGATGTCATCGATGGCGGTCAGGTAGTCGTCCATGCAGTGTCCGCCGTAGTTGGTGCTGATTTCTTCCAGCCATTCCATGCCGAATCCCGGCAAACCGCGCCGGTTGGGGGCAATGATGATGTAATCGTTGGCAGCCATAATCTGGAAGTTCCAGCGGTAGCTCCAGAACTGGCTGACGGGGCTCTGCGGACCGCCTTCACAGAACAGCAGGGTAGGGTATTTCTTGTTCGGGTCGAAGTCTACCGGATAGATTACCCACGAGAGCATGTCTTTACCGTCGACAGTCTTTATCCAGCGGGCTTCTACTTTACCTAACTTCAGCTGCTTGAAGATGTGGTCGTTTTCCTGCGTGATGCGGGTTACCTCATTGGCCTTGTTCAGGTTGACGGTGAACAGCTCGTCGGCTTCGCTGATAGAGTGACGCTTGGTGAGAAGTTGTCCGTCGCCCAGCATTTCTACAGAAGCATAGTCGTACATGCCTTCTGTAAGCTGTTCCACTTCTCCCTTCAGGTTCGTGCGGTGAATCATACTGGTGGCATGCCATACGCCGGTGAAATAGAGAGTCTGGTTATCCGGAGCCCAGCAGTAGCTGTCTACACCCGACTGGAAGGCTTCTGTAACGTAAGTCTTCTTGCCGTTCTTCAAATCTATTACGCAAAGGCGGTTGCGGTCGCTTTCGTATCCGTCGCGCTCCATGCTTTGCCAGGCAATGAATCCGCCGTCGGGGGGAGAACTGCGGGTTCGTGTCGTAACCCATGTTCTTGTCGGTAGCGTCTTCCTTGCAGAGGTTGCGGGTCTGCTTGGTTTCCAGATTATACAGGTAAATGTCCGAATCGGTAGAGATGGCGTATTCCAGTCCAGTTTTCTTGCGGCAGGTATATGCGATGGATTTGGAGTCAGGACTCCACGTAAGCTGTTCGATGCCACCGAAAGGCTTCGTCGGCGATTCGTAGGGTTCGCCAGCCAGGATGTCGGTCGCTTCGCCTACCTTGTTTCCGGCAAACGGAGCCACGAATGGATGCGGTACGGTCTGTACCCACTCATCCCAGTGCTTGTACATCAGGTCGTCTATCACCATTCCGCTGGCCTTGTCCAGGTCAGGATATTTGTCGACGGTGCGTTCGCCGTATTTCACCTGTGAGATGAAGAGCACCTTGCTCTCGTCGGGTGAGAACTTGAATCCGTCAATTCCTCCGGCAAATGAAGAAAGCTGTACGCGTTCGCTGCCGTCGGGATTCATTTCCCAAATCTGGCTGTTGCCATCGGCATCCGGTGCCAGGAAAGCAAGTTTGCTGCCGTTCTTGATCCATGCAGGTTCTCCTTCGCTGGCAGCTTGTAGTAGTGAGCAGCCTTGGTTGCCTGAGCCGTCGGCATTCATTACGTAGATTACCAGATGGCTCTTGTTTTCTTTCACGCTGTAGTAAGACACCGTGTAGGCAATGCGTTTGCCATCGGGCGATACACAGGAACTTCCGATGCGCCCCATGGTCGAGTGTTTCAGGGGTCATACGGCCGTCTTTTACCGTAACCTCCTGCTTGCCGATGATGGGGCCATCTGCCTGTGCGGCTTTCAGGACCTACACAGGCCGATGTGGCGAGCATCATGGCTGCTGTCATAGTCATAAAATCTGTTTTTTTCATGTGTTTATTTGATGGTTTGATGATTAAAATTCTTCGTTGTGGATTTTTCTTTTTGAGTCACTCTCGAGTTCCTTTCCGTAGTATTTGCAATAGACGGCTTCTGCATCGTGACCTGTCTGGTGTCAATGCGGGCACTGGCGTTCTGCCTGCTTTTTCTGCTGGCTTACCATGGCCGCCGATACGATTCCTGTAGGTACGGCAATGATGGTGTAACCGGTGAGCATGATGATGGCCGACAGAAATCGTCCTGCCGGAGTAACGGGAGTGATGTCGCTATAACCTACGGTGGTCATGGTAACAATGGCCCAGTAGATGCTGTTGGGGATATTGTTGAATTCAGACCCGGGTACGTCGCCCTCAATCATGTACATGACTGTTCCCATGGAGGTAACCAGGATGAGGACAAAAAAGAAAAATACGGATATTTTCGGTGCGCTGATGCGTAGGGAGCGCAGTAGCAGATTGCCTTCACTGATGAAGAGAACAGTTTAAAGATGCGGAATATCCGGATGAGCCGGAAGGCCCGGATGACTAGCAGGTAGTGTGCTCCCTTCAGGAAGAAGGCTCAGGTAAACCGGCAGGATAGCCAGCAGGTCGACCAGCCCGAAGAAGCTGAATATGTATTTCCGGGGATTTGTCAGGCAGTAAATACGGGCCAGGTATTCTATGGTAAAGAAGAGAGTAAGAAGATACTCTAATAATCGTAATACCCAGTAAGCCGTGGGAGAAAACAGGTGCATGCTTTCCAATATGACCATCAGCACACTGACAATGATGCTACTGATTAATATGATGTCGAACAGTCTTCCTTTTGGTGTGTCTGATTCGAAAACGATGGAATATACTTTCTGCTTTAACATTTCATTGTGCAGGAAATGCTGCCATCGGGTATAGAGTTTTGGAAAAAGTAGTTCATGGCTTTACCTTTGTTTCTGCAAAGGTAAGACAATAAATGGAAAAAAGAGGAATGTAGCAGAAAAAAGAGGCGCCCCTCGATGGCTTGTCTGTATGCCATTGAGGGGCGCTGCTGTGTTAAGTGAGATAATCTTTTTTTTTTCTTACCTCCCATGCGTTCCTGACGTTCTTTCTGGAGACGTTCCTGTTCTTTCTGCAGGGCTTCCAGTTTGGCCATCAGTCCGCTTGCCTTTTGCTGTGAAGGTTCCTTCTTGTTGGCTTCCAGCTGGGCGAGCAGTTTCTTTTCATCGGTCATGCGGCGCATAATCCACATGGTAATGATACCAATCAGACCGGAGATGAAGTAGTAGTAGCTCAATCCGGATGCGTAGTCATTGAAGATGAAGAAGAACATCACAGGCATGATGTACATCATCCATTTCATGGCAGCCATCTGCGGATTGTTGCCCATATCCTGCTGTTTCATCATGATGATGCTGGTTGAGCACCGTAGTGATGCTGAACAGCAGACAGAACAGACTCAGGTGGTTGCCTAACAACGGGATGTGGTAGCTCCAGCTAATCAGGTCGTCGTAAGCCGAAAGGTCATCAGCCCACAAGAATCCCTGCTGACGCAACTCGATAGCGTTCGGCACAAAGAAGAAGAGGGCCATGAAGACTGGAGTCTGCAACAACATCGGCAGACAGCCGCCCATCGGACTGACATTGTACTGGCGATAGAGGGCCATGGTTTCCTGCTGTTTCTTCAAGGCGTCTTCCTGCTTCGGATATTTGGCATTAATCTTATCTACATACGGCTTCAAGGCACGCATCTTGGCAGATGATATGAAAGACTTCCAGGTGGTAGGGAGTACCAGTACCTTGACGATGATAGTCATAAGCAAGATAACCATACCCATGCTCAGTCCCCAGCCTGACAACCAGTCGAACAGGTTGATGGTGAACCAGCGGTTAATCAGGCGGATAATCGGCCATCCCAGGTAAACCAGATCTTCCAGTTCCTGATCTTTATCTTTAAAGCTCAAGTCATTGCTGGCCAGTAGTGTCTTGAAGTGGTTCGGACCAAAGTAGAACTGCATGTGCGAAGCTTTGGCACCTGTCGGGTCGAAAGCTGTCTTCATGTCGGCTGCATAGTTCTTCATGTAGCCGCTTCCCTGCTGTTCCATTTTTGATTCGAGTGTGGCATTGTCAAAGTTCTGCTCTGCCATGAACACACAGGAGAAATATTGATTCTTGAAAGCTACCCAGTCGAGTGATTCAGGAATGGTTTCTTTTTCATCCTTTGTTTCGCTCAAGTAATCGAAACTGTCGTCCACCGGTTTGTAGGTCAATGACGTGTAACGCTGTTCGAAGTTGTAACCTTTCTCCATCTGGCGGGCACGCTGTTTCCATTCGATGTTCATGCTCTTGGTAGAAGGAGAGAAGAAATTCTGCATGCCACTGGCCTGAACGGTAAGGTCTACCATATAGGAGTTGGGCAGCAGTCGGTAGTTGAAGTCAGATGTCCGCCGTTGGCTGCGTTCAGTCGCATGGTCACGGTAGAATCGGTCACATTGGTCGCCTCGAAATACATCTGCTGGCTGAGGATGTTCTCGTTCTTTCCTTCAAAACCGAAATTCATGGAAGCATCTTCGCCGTCGAACAGAACGAGAGGCTGCTTCTTCTGGTCTTTATACTCTTTCAGCAGGGCCTTGCTTACTCGTCCGCCTTTGTTGGAGAAAGTCAGCTGAACCAACTCGTTCTCCAGTACGGTAAACTGTTCCGTACCCTGTGCGGCCTGGAAGAAGAGGGAAGTGCTGTCAGGGCGTGCCTCTTCAATGGCTGCAGCAGCCTGCTTTTCCTGAGAACTTCTTCTTGTTGCTTGATAACCTGTTGGATAGAGTCCTGATAATGCTGTGCGCGTGCTCTTTCTTCCTGGCTGGGGCGGTTGTAGATACCGAATCCCACGATGACCGCTCAATCAGGATAAAGCCCACTAACGTGTTTTTGTCCATTTCTGTTTTTTTACAATGTTATGTTTGGTTTATTTGCTGATAGCTGCCTTGATGAACGACAGGAACAGCGGATGTGGTTTCAGTACCGTACTGCTGTATTCCGGATGGAACTGTGTACCGATGAACCATTTCAGGGTCGGGATTTCCACGATTTCCACCAGGTCAGATTCCGGATTGATACCTACACACTTCATGCCCGCCTTTTCGAATTCTTCCTTGTAGCTGTTGTTGAATTCGTAGCGGTGGCGGTGACGTTCCTGGATATGTTCACTCTGGTAAGCCTCATAAGTCTTGGAGTTCGGGTCGATAACACACTCGTAAGCTCCCAGACGCATGGTACCGCCCATGTTGGTGATGGATTTCTGTTCCTCCATGATGTCGATTACATTGTGCGGAGTCTTTTCGTCCATTTCACGGCTGTTGGCATCGGCATATCCCAGTACGTTTCGTGCGAATTCGATGGCAATGCACTGCATACCCAGACAGATACCGAATGTCGGCACGTTGTGTGTACGGCAGTACTTGATAGCTACGAACTTACCTTCGATACCACGCTGTCCGAATCCCGGGCAGATGATGACACCGTCCATGTCTTTCAGGTGCTCTTCAATGTTGTCGTCGGTTAGGTTCTCACTATTGATAAAGTGAATGTCGGCCTTGCGGTCATTATAAGTTGCTGCTTGTGAAAGGGCTTCCAAGATTGATTTGTAGGCATCCTGCAAATCGTATTTTCCTACCAGTCCGATTCTTACCTTCTCTGTCGCATTGTGACGACGGTTCAGGAAGTCTCTCCACGGGCCGAGGGTAGGAGTTTCGCCTACCGGAAGTCCCATCTTTTCAAGGATAGTTACATCCAGTTTCTGTTCCTGCATACACAAAGGTACTTCGTAGATGGTCGGCATGTCCATTGACTGGATAACGGCGTTGTCGTCTACGTTACAGAACAAAGCAACTTTCTTTCTCAGTCCCATGCTGAGCTCGTGTTCTGTACGAAGCACCAGAATATCCGGCTGGATACCTACAGACTGCAGTTCTTTAACAGAGTGCTGTGTCGGTTTGGTTTTCAATTCACCGGCAGCAGCCAAATAAGGTACATAAGTCAAGTGTACGCACAAAGCGTTCTTCCCTAATTCCCATTTCAGCTGGCGGATACTTTCCAGATAAGGAAGTGATTCGATATCGCCCACAGTTCCTCCGATTTCAGTAATGACGAAATCGAATTTGTATTTGTTGCCCAGCAATTTGACATTGCGTTTGATTTCGTCGGTGATGTGAGGGATAATCTGCACCGTCTTGCCGAGATAGTCTCCGCGGCGCTCCTTGTCGATGACGCTTTGGTAGATACGTCCGGTGGTGATGTTGTTGGCTTTGGTAGTTTGGATGCCTAAGAAGCGTTCGTAGTGTCCTAAGTCAAGGTCGGCTTCATGTCCGTCTACAGTTACGTAGCATTCTCCGTGTTCATAGGGATTCAGGGTTCCCGGGTCGATGTTGATATACGGGTCGAACTTCTGGATGGTTACGCTGTAGCCTCTGGCCTGCAGCAACTTACCGATAGATGATGAGATGATTCCTTTTCCTAATGAAGAGGCTACACCACCTGTTACGAAAATATACTTTGTTTCTGCCACAATATGAATATTTAAAAATTAAATTCAACAGTTTAATGTAGTCTACTTTCTTTTCTCTTAAAAAAGTAACTACAGGAAAGCGGGAAACGATATTTTTCCCACATGGAAGAACTACTTCTTCAAGTTTGCAAAATTATAAAAAAAAGCTGAACCCACAAAAGTAAGAAGAGTAAAACCGTGTTTAACTTCAAATATCCTTAAGTTTTCCGGTAGATGTACAAGTAAAATTTTAAACAATGGAGGATAGAAAATAGTTTATTGTGTAATTAGTAGGTACGAAAGCAAACTTCTTTGGGAAATAAATCGTACTTTTGCACAAGATTTTAAGAATGACGAATAATGAAAAAGACGGGTCTTTTTGTGGTATTATTAACAATGTGCGGTGGGTTGGCTGCACAAAATATTGAGGTTTCTTCGGATTCTGTAAAAAATGAGGTAGATTCTTTGAGTGTGACCGCTTCTATGGATAGTTTGCGGACGCCCTTAGAAAAAAAAGTAGTTCCGGTAGTGAAAAAGAAGGTGGAATTACCTCCTTTGGAAGTACGAAATTTCTGGCGGATGTTGCAGAATTTCCGTCAGGATTATAATGCCCAGCTGGAGCGCTGGGACGATATTTACTTGTTGATTACAGGTATTCGTCCTAATCCGGATTATTATAAATTGTCGATGCCGGCCACTTATTATGAGGCACCGGTTGAGCAGGCTTTCAGTATTTCTGATTGGAAGCCTCAGATACCTTTTATAAAAGAGAATGTACTGGAAAAACAGTTGCCTCAGGTAGCCGATTTGCGCCATTCTGTTCAGGTAGATAAGGCTGTAAACCGACAGTTGCTTTCTTTTTACTTGTCTTATCCGAATTTGGTGAAACAGAATGAGGAAAATTTAAAAGGGTTAAAACCAATATATGGTGAAGTGATTGTGGATCAGCCGCGGACAGAGAATTTGCTCGATATGATGCAGAATGATGAACTTCCTAATCGGGTGACAGAAAAAGACTTGCTGGTTATCAAACCTAATTTCTGGACCTTTGGTGGAAACGGTTATCTGCAGTTCTCGCAAAACTATATTTCCAAAAACTGGTATAAGGGTGGTGAAAGTACAAAATCATTACTCTCCGGATTTACCTGGCAGGCTAACTATGATGACAGACAACGTGTTCAGTTTGAAAATAAGATTGAGTGGAAATTAGGCTTTATTACAGCTCCTTCAGATACAGTGCATAGTTACAAAGCTAATAATGACCTTCTTCGTTTGAGCTCTAAACTGGGTTATAAGGCATTCAGTACATGGTACTATACATTGTCGGCAGAATTTAAGACGCAGGCTCTTCTCAAACTATGAGACTAACTCTGACAACCTGGTTTCTGCTTTCTTTTCGCCGGCTGAACTGAACGTCGGTCTCGGTATGGACTACAAGTTCGTGAAGGATGGAGTTTGCAACTTGTCTGTGCTGGTGAACCCGATAAACTACACTTTGTATAGTGTGGCCAGTGACAGGGTAGATCCGACGAAGTTTAACATTGAAGCAGGTCATAAACGAGAAAGCGTATGGGGTTCTCGTTTGGAGTCCACATTGAAATGGAAAATGTTTTCAATTTTGATGTGGGAGTCTCGTCTTTCTTATACTACCAACTATGAGAAAGTGTTGGGTGAATGGGAAAATACGTTCACTTTCACAATCAATAAATATCTTTCGACGAAATTGTTTGTCCATGGCCGATTTGACGATGGGGTGACTCGTGAAGAAGATAAAAGCTATTTTCAGTTACAGGAACTGCTTAGTTTTGGTTTAAGTTATACTTGGTAAAATATTTGCTATGGACGTTTTTTTTCAGATGCCTTCGTTTGTAACGATACTGGATTTTGTGGGGACTTTCGCTTTTGCCATTAGTGGTATACGGCTTGCCTCTGCCAAGCGGTTTGACTGGTTTGGTGCCTATGTGGTTGGATTGGCTACTGCTATTGGGGGAGGAACGATTCGTGACTTGTTGCTGGATGTAACTCCAGCCTGGATGACAGCCCCGATGTACCTGATTTGTACGGCCTTTGCCATGTTTTTCGTTATTTTGTTCGGGAAATATGTCATCCGACTGAACAATACGTTCTTTATTTTTGACACCATTGGTTTGGCGCTGTTTACAATCGTCGGATTTAGTAAGGCGTATACATTAGGGTATCCGTTCTGGATTGCTATTATTATGGGAAGTATTACCGGTGCAGCAGGAGGGGTGTTGCGTGATATATTTATTAACGAAATTCCGCTGATATTCCGTAAAGAGATTTATGCTATGGCCTGTGTGATTGGCGGACTGGTTTACTGGATTTGTCTGATGCTGGATATGGAATCTGTGCTTGCACAGATTATTGGAGGAATCACAGTGTTTGTAGCTCGTATTCTGGCAGTCAAATATAAAATTACTCTTCCGATTTTGAAAGGAGATCCGGAGCCTTGACCCCGGTTCCTTTATTTCTTGGACTTTTCCGGAAAAGTAGGAACGCATTTCATCAGATACATAATTTTCCGCTGGCGTTTGTACATGTAAGGACTTGGTTTCCCGGAATTATATTTTCTTGGATTCGGGAGACTGGCTGCAATAAGCGCACATTGTTTGCGGGGTAAGTTGAGAGGCCGTGGTGTGAAAGTGAGCTTTCGCCACGGCTTCTGCTCCATATGTACCATCTCCCATTTCGATGGAGTTCAGATAAACTTCCATGATTCTTTCTTTATCCCACATCAGTTCTATCAATACCGTGAAATACACTTCGAAGCCTTTTCTGATCCAGGAAGAAGAGGGCCATAAAAATACGTTCTTGGCTGTCTGCTGACTGATGGTACTTGCGCCTCTGGCTTTTTTGCGCTTTTTGTTTTCTTCAATAGCCTTGCTGATTTCTTTAAAGTCGAATCCGTTGTGGCTGGCAAAGCGGTTGTCTTCAGAGGCTATGACTGCCATCGGAAGATGACGTGATATTTTTCTTTTGGTACCCATTTGTGCTTCATGATCAGTTCCTCGCCTTTTACCAGTTGTTCAACACTTCTTATCACCATCAGGGGAGTGATATAGACTGGGATAAATTTTAACGCAATGACGGAAAGGATGGTCGATGCAAAGAAAAAGATAATCAGATTACGTAGGTATCTTAGAATTCGTTTGCTGTTCATTAGTGCCGGGTGTTGGGATGAAAATTATGCCGAGTCTGAAAGACCCGGCATAATGAATGTTTGTTACTATGAAATTTGTAATTTATTGTAAAGTTCCAGCTTCTCAAAGCTTGCTGAATCATTTGCTGGCTGGCATACATATATACTTCTACTCGGCGGTTTTCCTGACGTCCGGCAGCAGTAGAGTTGTCTGCTACGGGATTTTCTTCACCCATACCTGTTACAGACTTAATCTGGCTGGAAGAAGCGCCACAAGCCAGCAGATAGCTTGATACACTTTGGGCGCGTTCTTGTGAAAGGTCCAGATTCTTCTGACGGCTTTGTTCTGCTGTACTGTTTTTCCAGCCGGTATTATCAGTATATCCGTAGATGGCTACGTCCATATCTTTGTTCTGGTTCAGCACGTTATTGGCAAATTTACTTAGTGCAGATTTCGCAGAAGAACTCAACGTAGCACTGCTGGTATTAAACAGGATACCAGAGTCGAAAGTTACTTTTACAGCCTGCAAGCCGTTGTTGTCGGTTACCTGTTCTACCTGGGCACCTTCAATCTGTTCTGCCTGTGCAGCAGCCTTTATCCATTTTCTTACCAATCAATACGCCAGCACCTGTACCCACAGGCTGCACCTACCGCAGCTCCGATGGCAGCTCCTTTTCCGTGGCCAACGACACCTCCGATTATTGCTCCTAAAGCAGCACCACTTCCACCGCCAATCATTCCGCCTTTGGCTGTATTTGTCATTCCGCATCCGCTAAATACCAAGCATGCGCTCAGTAAAATAGCCATTGAATTCATTTTTTCATTTTGTTTCGTTTTTAATCGTTTAGTTAATATGCAAATATAGGATAGTTTTTCATCGTTTCATTTACCCGATGGCGTACAGAAGCAATTACCTCTTCATTATCTACATTTGACAGCACAGTTTCAATCATTTCTGCAATTTCGTACATTAATTCTTCTTTGGCTCCACGGGTAGTAATAGCTGGAGTTCCCAGGCGGATACCCGATGTCTGGAATGCAGAACGTGTGTCAAACGGTACCATATTTTTTGTTTACTGTGATGTCTGCTGCTACCAGTGCTTTTTCAGCTACTTTTCCTGTCAGATCCGGATATTTGGTGCGCAGGTCTACCAGCATGGAATGATTATCAGTTCCTCCTGATACAATGGTGAATCCACGGTCCATTAGGGCCTGAGCCAATACACGTGCGTTCTTTTGTACCTGAATTTGGTATTCTTTGTATTCTGGCTGCATACATTCGTAGAATGCTACAGCCTTAGCTGCAATGACATGTTCCAGCGGACCACCTTGAATGCCCGGGAATACAGCTGAATCCAGTAACTGTGACATCATCTTGATTTCACCCTTCGGAGTTTTCTTTCCCCATGGGTTAGGGAAGTCTTTTCCCATTAAGATGATACCTCCGCGTGGGCCACGTAATGTCTTGTGAGTGGTAGATGTTACAATGTGTGCGTATTTTTACCGGATTGTCAAGCAAACCTGCTGCAATTAGTCCGGCCGGATGTGCCATGTCAATCATCAGGATGGCACCTACCTTGTCGGCAATTTCACGCATACGTTTGTAATCCCATTCACGTGAATAAAGCTGAGCCTCCACCCACAATCAATTTCGGGTGCTCTCTCAAAGCTGTTTCTTCCATCTGGTCATAATCTACGCGACCTGTTTCCTTGTTCAGGTTATATTCGCATGGAGTGTATAGAATACCTGAAGTATTCACAGCGGAGCCATGAGACAGATGTCCACCGTGTGCCAGATTCAAGCCCATGAACTTGTCGCCCGGGTTCAATACAGCCAGAAATACTGCAGCATTAGCCTGTGCACCTGAGTGAGGCTGTACGTTTGCCCATTCAGCACCGAAAATCTGTATGATACGGTCGATGGCCAGCTGTTCACTTTGGTCTACTACTTCACATCCTCCGTAATATCTTTTCCCTGGATATCCTTCTGCGTATTTGTTGGTCAGGCAAGAGCCCATGGCTTGCATAACTTGTTCACTTACGAAATTCTCTGAGGCAATCAGTTCAATACCTTTCAATTGTCTCTGGTGTTCTTTCTCAATGATGCTAAAAATAGAATCGTCTCGTTTCATGATATAGTTGTTTTAAAGTGAAAATTCCTGTTAGAAAATAACTCCAACTGAGAAGCTTTAGGATATTTTTCCGTTGCTCCAGCCTTAATCTTTCCTTCATTATATGGAGCTTTCGGTCTGATTCGTGTCATAAGTGATGGAGCGAATGGTATTATGAAGTCCCACTTCGTATCGGAAATCAAAGAAAATATTGGATACATTTACAGCCAGTCCTACTACTCCGCTGTACTGGAATGGATACTGCTCTTCCTTTATACCTTGCTGATGAAATCCTGAGAATTCGGTAGAACTGTGTTTCTTCCATATCCATGTTACCTTGGGACCAACGAAGAAAGCCATTCCGTACGGATGTACGTCTATAAACTTATATCCGTAAAGAATGGGAAGGTCAAGCGTGGTCATTCTTCTTTTTTAATCAAGGCGTTTTCTTTTTAGGATTTCGAGTTGGCCAATGTGCTGGGGATAGAGACACTTCCTTGTGTGATGTTGCAGGAGAACTCCGGCTGGATGAAATGATGCTTTTTCATGTTGAACCGACAGAACACTGCCGCAAAATAACCTACTTTATAGTTATTTTGGGCGAGCTCCAGTTCTTTGCCGTTAATTGAAATCTCATCCGTAAAGAACATGGACGAATTGAAACCTGCTTTTACTCCTATATTGAAACGGGGCTGTTTCAGCGTAACCATAGGTGTGGTTACGGCTTGTGCCTGCAATTTGCAAACTGCCAGCACACCGCTTCCAATGAGGGTAAATAGGGCTTCTTTTATCATAATTCAGTTATTTCTTTTTCTCTACAGACCATCCGAACTTGCCTACTTTTTCTCCCAATTCATAATATCCTCCATGCGCATAAACCAGTAAGTTTGATTGTGCCAGTTCGAATTTACCTGTTTCTGAATTCAGGTATTTGTCGTCAGCTTTCACATTGACCACATCGGCAATAAACATGTGATGCGAACCTAACGCCATGATTTCCTTTACCCGACATTCAATGCAGAGAGGAGATTCTTCAATGATAGGAGCCTGTACCATAGAGGCCTTTCCCGGTGTCAGTTTCATTTCCTGAAACTTGTTGTAGTCTTTTCCTGAACGAACTCCGCACCAGTCTGTGGCAAAAGCCATGTCTTTGGTGGTCAGGTTGATGACAAATTCCATATTCTTTTTTAGAATGGGATAGGAGTGGCGTTCCGGTCTGACAGAAATATAACACATAGGTGGGTTGGTACAAATTGTACCTACCCACGCTACGGTAATAATGTTATATTCTTCTTCACAACTGCCGCATGTAACCAGAGCAGCCGGAAGAGGATAAATCATAGTTCCTGGTTTCCAGTCCTGCTTCATGGTTTACAGAAGTTTGATGTTGTCCTTCTGCTGTTCCTTTTCGCAGTAGTGGCATTTCAGGAGACCTTTCTCCTTGTCGATGACATGGAACCAGGTCAGCATCGGCTCATTGTTGCTGATACATTTCGGGTTGTTGCATTTCACGATACCTTTCAGTTCGTCGGGCATTTCTACCTCTTTTCTTTTCTACGACTTCATAGTCGCGGATGATGTTTAGTTTGATTTTGGAAGCTACCACAGATAAGCGGCTGATTTCTTCTTCCGTAAAGAAGCGGTCGGCAATCTTGATGATTCCCTTTTGCCCAGTTTCTTGCTTTCAAAATTGTTGCCTATTGTGATGTTGGCATCTTCATCTTGCAGGCCGAGTAAAGATACAACAGTAAACAATTTATTGGATGGTATATGGTCAATGACTGTTCCGTTTTTCAGCGCAGCCACCTGTAATTCTTTCTTTTCACTCATAGTTACTTGAATTGAATAATTTTCCGGATTATTTTTCAGTATCAGCTTTTACCTCATCGATCGTAATTCCCAGTACGTCGCAAAGGATAGCCTGACGGGCATAAAGACCGTTTTTGGCTTGTTGGAAATAGTAAGCCTTTGGATTGTCGTCCACGTCGTAAGTAATCTCGTTCACACGAGGAAGCGGGTGGAGGATTTTCAGATTCGGACGTGTATGTTCCAGCATCTTGTTATTCAGGATATATACATCCTTTACTCTTTCATACTCCATGAGGTCGGTGAAACGCTCCCGTTGTACACGGGTCATATACAGAATGTCGGCATCTGCAATAGTTTCTTCCGTGAAATCAGTGTGTTCTACGTATTTGATGTGATGTTCCTGGCAATACAGCTTTATTCGTCCGGCATTTTCAGTTCGTCCGGAGCTATGAAATGGAAAGTAGGATTGAAGTGTCGCATAGCCATCAGCAGCGAGTGAACCGTTCTTCCGTATTTCAAGTCACCTACCAGATAAATATTCAGATTTTCCAGTGTGCCTTGAGTTTTATAGATGGAGTATAAATCCAGCATTGTTTGTGAAGGATGCTGGTTTGCACCGTCTCCGGCATTTACGATAGGCACCGGAGCCACTTCACTGGCATAACGTGCAGCTCCTTCCAGGTAGTGTCTCATTACGATGATGTCTGCATAATTGCTCACCATCATGATGGTATCCTTCAGGGTTTCACCTTTGGAGGAACTGGTCACTTTCGGGTCGGTAAATCCGATGACTCTTGCTCCCAGGCGGTTGGCTGCCGTTTCAAAACTCAGACGAGTGCGTAGATGGTTCAAAGAACAGAGTGGCAACTACCTTTTCTGCTAGCAAACGGCGGTTAGGTTTTTTTTCGAATTCTCTTGCCATTTCCAGAAGATACATGATTTTCTCTTTGGAATGTTCGGCGATAGTAACTAAACTTCTATTTTCCATGTTAGCTGTTTTTGATTACTTTTATAATACCGGAGTTCAAAGGTAGGTAAAAAATAGAAATCCCACCGTTTTTGGGATATTTCGACTACGTTTTCTCATTTAAGAGGATATTGCGGAAAATAAGTCTTTGTTACAAAGATTTTCCGTAAATTTGCGACTTAAAAGTCTAATTAATGAATATAATAAAAGTATGAGAAAGATATTTATATATGCAATGTGGGGTTTTGTGTTCATCTGCATTGCCGCAGTTGCCATCGTTTTTACGGCCATTGCAAAGGGTAAAATAGGGTATGTTCCCCCGGTAGAAGAACTGGAAAATCCGAATCTGAAGTTTGCCACACAGGTCATTTCTGAAGACGGCAAGCTGTTGGGCACCTGGTCGCTTAGTAAGGAAAACCGCGTGTATGTAGGTTATGAGGATCTTTCTCCTCATCTGGTACATGCTTTAGTGGCTACTGAGGACGTACGTTTTGAAGATCATTCTGGTATCGATGCCCGTGCTTTCATGCGTGCGGTTATCAAGCGTGGAATCTTTATGCAGAAACATGCCGGCGGTGGTAGTACCATTACCCAGCAGCCTGGCCAAGCAGTTCTATTCACCCACAGCAGATAACGTAATGGAGCGTTTGTTGCAGAAACCGATTGAGTGGGTAATTGCTGTAAAGTTGGAACGTTATTACACAAAGGAAGAAATCCTTACCATGTATCTTAATAAGTTCGATTTTTTGAACAATGCTGTAGGTATCAAGACTGCGGCCAAGACGTATTTTGCCAAAGATCCCAAAAATCTGAAAATAGAAGAAGCCGCTACCTTGATTGGTATGTGTAAGAACCCTTCTCTTTATAATCCCCGTCGTTTTAATGAACGTTCCTGTGGCCGCCGTAATACGGTTCTTGACCAAATGCGTAAGGCAGGTTTCCTTACTCAGGAAGAATGTGACTCCTTGCAGGCTCTTCCTTTGGTGTTGAAATTTCAGCCTGTCGATCATAAAGACGGACTGGCTACCTATTTCCGTGAATACTTGCGTGGCGTAATGACTGCCCGTAAACCGGACCGGAGCGATTACCGTGGCTGGCAGATGCAGAAGTATTATGAAGACTCTCTGGCGTGGGAAACTAACCCGTTGTACGGTTGGTGTGCAAAGAATAAAAAGAAAGATGGTACTAATTATAATCTTTATGTAGATGGTTTGAAAATCTATACTACCATCAATTCCCGAATGCAGCAATATGCCGAAGAAGCCGTTTATGAGCATGTAGCCAAGTATCTGCAACCTCGCTTCTTCAAGGAAAAAAAGAGGACGTAAGACCGCTCCATACACCAATGAACTTACTCCAGAGGAAGTAGAACAGATTCTGAACCGCTCCATTCGCCAGAGCGACCGTTACCGTACCATGAAAGCTGATGGATGTTCGGAAGCCTGAAATCATGAAAGCATTCAATACCAAATACGAAATGTCTGTATTCTCATGGGATGGAGAGAAAGATACAATCATGACTCCGCTTGACTCCATCAAGTATTACAAACATTTCTTGCGTGCAGGTTTTATGTCCATGGATCCGATTACGGGACATGTGAAGGCATATGTGGGAGGACCTAATTACAACTACTTCCAGTATGATATGGCTATGGTGGGCCGTCGTCAGGTAGGTTCAACCATAAAACCTTATTTATATGCGCTTGCCATGGAAAACGGATTTTCGCCTTGTGACGAGGTGCGTAATGTGGAGCAGACGCTTTTTGATGAAAACGGAAAGGCATGGTCACCCCGTAATAGTTCTAAGTCACATTATGAAGAAATCGTGACCTTGAAATGGGATTGGCTAACTCTAATAACTGGATTTCAGCCTACCTGATGAGTAAGGTTCTCAGTCCGTATGATTTGGTTCGTTTGATACACTCATTCGGTGTCTTAAATAAGGATATCCAGCCTACAGTCTCTCTTTGTCTTGGACCTTGTGAGATTTCGGTAGGAGAGATGGTCAGTGCTTATACGGCCTTTGTCAATAAAGGCATTCGCACTGCTCCGCTTTTTGTCACTCGCATTGAAGATAATGATGGTAACGTCGTAGCCAACTTCACTCCACAAGTAAATGAAGTTATTAGTGAATCAACTTCTTACAAGATGCTCGTCATGCTGCGTGCCGTAATCAATGAAGGTACCGGTGGTCGTGTTCGTCGTTTGTATGGTATTAAGGCCGACATGGGAGGTAAGACAGGAACAACGAACCGTAACTCTGATGGATGGTTCATGGGCTTTACTCCGTCATTGGTATCTGGTTGCTGGGTTGGAGGTGAAGAACGAGACATTCATTTTGATACAATGCGTGACGGGCAAGGAGCTTCTATGGCACTGCCTATCTGGGGGCTCTATATGCAGAAAGTTTATGCTGACAAAACGTTAGGATACTCTCCAGATGAGACATTCGATATACCGGGGGATTTCGATCCTTGCAAAGACAGATTGACAGAAATAGAAGAAGAAAATAATACACGTCTTGATGATGTGTTCTTCCAATAAAAAAAGAATGGCGGGAAGTTGCACATGTTGAAAAGCAACTTTCCGCCGTTTCTTTTATTTCCCCGCTTTCTCTTTTGAGAAACCTGTCTTATACTTTCTTTACGTATCCTACTGGTATTTCCACGGTGGCATAACCCAAGTGGTCAATGCGTATCATCACCTGCGAGTGTCCTCCTATTTCTACCAGTTCACCTTGAAGACCTTTCAGAGAGCCTTTGATTACTTCTACCTGTTCTCCTGGGGCCAACGGCTCATTTTGGAACCGTACCGTTTCCTCGGAGTAATCCAGCATGAACTTAAACTGTTCCATCTCTTTGTCCCGGATGATAGCCGGTCGTCGGGTTGCCGGGTCTATCAAGCATCCTGTTAACGATGGAAAATTCTGAAGCAGTTCAATTCGTCCTTTTTCATCTGTGCAGATAAAAATCAACATCGGAATTACGACCTGCTTGATTTTCTTTTTCCGGTCACTCCATTGACGCACCACCTCCTGTATGGGTAAGAAATGCTCTACGTGAAGCATTTCTAATTTCTCTGCCGTTTTCTTCTCGTGATGCATTCTTACATAGAAAGCATACCAGTGTGTTTCTTTTTTCGCTTCCATTCAGCTTATATAGTCTGGTGATTGATGCAGATACCCTTCAGGTACCATTTATACAAGCGGTGAATACCTTCGTCTATCTCCACTTTGTGGTGCCAGCCCAGGCTGTGCAGCTTTTGCTTACGTCCGTCAGCTTGCGCAGTGTGCCGTCCGGTTTCGATGCATCCCAGCGCAGTTCCCCTTGAAGCCGATTTCCTTCATGATTTTCTCCGCCACTTCGCGGATAGATACTTCCTTACCCGTACCCACGTTGATGTGGCAGTTACGTATTTCCGTGATGCCGTCCGCATTCTTCTGCGCTGCATCGTATGTCTGCTTGAAATCCACGTTCAGCAACACGTGTACGCTGGCATCTGCCATCTCCTCACTCCACAGGAACTCACGCATCGGTTTTCCCGTACCCCAGAGTGTGACCGCTTCCGGCGTAATGCCGAACTTTGCCAGTTTCTCCAGAATCTCCTGGTGGGTGTTGTTTCCGTTCACCCCTTCCACCGGACGCAGGTTGATGTCCTTGCACACCGCATCCCAGTCACCTTCATTCAGGCACTTGGCCAGGTGAATCTTACGGATCATGGCCGGCAGCACATGGCTGTTCTCCAGGTGGAAGTTATCGTTCGGACCGTAAAGGTTGGTCGGCATTACGGCAATGTAGTTCGTGCCATACTGCAGGTTAAAACTCTCGCACATCTTCAGTCCCGCAATCTTCGCGATGGCATACGGTTCGTTCGTATATTCCAGCGGAGAGGTGAGGAGCACCTCTTCCTTCATCGGTTGCGGAGCCTCACGCGGATAAATGCACGTGCTGCCCAGAAACAGCAGTTTCTTCACCCCGTGGCGGAAACTCTCGCCAATCACGTTCTGCTGAATCTGCAGGTTCTGGTAGATAAAGTCCGCACGGTACTGCAGGTTGGCCATGATGCCCCCCACGTGTGCAGCCGCCAGAATCACCGCATCCGGCTGTTCCTCGTCGAAGAACGCCTTAACCGCCATCGGGTCCAGCAAGTCCAGCTCCTTGTGCGAACGTCCCACCAGATTATTGTAGCCCCTTTCCTTCAGGTTGTTCCCAGATAGCGGAACCCACCAGTCCGTGGTGTCCCGCTACATATATCTTAGCCGATTTGTCCAACATAATAAACCTCCGTTAACTACTTCACGATTCCCTTTTCCAGATACTCTGCCAGGTTTGTGCGAATCTGTTCTCCTGCCTTTTCTACGGCCACTTTTGCCATATCCGCATCCACCATGATTTTTACCAGTTCCTCAAAGGTTGTTTTCGACGGGTTCCAGCCTAATTTAGCCTTCGCCTTCGTCGGGTCACCCCAGAGGTTCACTACGTCTGTCGGGCGGTAGAAATCCTCGCTGACTTCCACCAGGCATTTTCCGGTAGCCTTGTCATATCCCTTCTCGTTGATACCTTCACCCTTGAATTCCAGTTCGATACCTGCATGCTTGAATGCCAGGTAGCAGAATTCACGTACACTGTGCTGTACACCTGTAGCGATGACGAAATCTTCCGGTGTTTCATGCTGCAGAATCAGCCACATACATTCCACGTAATCCTTGGCATAACCCCAGTCACGCAGCGAATCCAGATTACCCAAATACAGCTTCTCTTGTTTTCCCTGTGCAATACGGGCCGCAGCCAGCGTAATCTTACGCGTCACGAATGTTTCTCCGCGGCGTTCTGACTCATGATTGAACAGGATACCCGAGCAGCAGAACATGTTGTACGCTTCGCGGTACTCCTTCACAATCCAGTAGCCATACAGTTTAGCCACCGCATACGGACTGTAAGGATGGAACGGCGTGTTCTCGTTCTGCGGCACTTCTTCTACCTTTCCGTAGAGTTCCGAAGTAGAAGCCTGATAGATGCGGCAAGTATCTTTCAGACCACATAGACGCACCGCTTCCAGTACACGGAGCACACCCGTAGCATCCACGTCGGCTGTAAATTCCGGTGAGTCAAAGCTCACCTGCACGTGACTCTGTGCAGCCAGGTTATAAATTTCTGTAGGGCGCACCTTGCTGATTACCTGCAAGATACTCATCGAGTCACCCAGGTCTGCATAATGCAAGTGAAAGTTCGGTTTTCCTTCCAGGTGCGCGATACGGTCGCGGAAGTCGACTGACGAACGGCGGAGGGTACCGTGTACGTCATAACCTTTTTCCAATAAAAATTCAGCCAGGAATGATCCGTCCTGTCCTGTAATACCTGTGATTAGTGCTACTTTTCTTTCCATAAATAATCAAATTTTACCCCGCAAAGATATAGAAAAAGCCCCGTACTGCCAATGACAGCCAGGGCTTTTCTTCTGATTATATGCCTTTTGCTTTAGAATTTCTTAAACTTTAATATGGCATAATCTGACTCTAATGTCATGTATTTCCCACTTGATTCTACCACTTTGAATGTCGTGTTTACATTATTAAGTCCGTATGGTTCTAATTCCCATATTTCAGCCGGACGGGAATTTTCCGGAGTCGCATACGTACTCATGTCCGTCATTGTGACAGTGTGGGTGGCTTCATCATATTGATACCGTCCGCGGAATGAGGTTAATCCTTGGGTTCCCTGTTTTTCTGCCACTTCCACCACCCAAAGTTGGATACTATAGTAAATGCGTTCGCAAGGATGTATTTCATTGTCCGCTTTCGTGGTGAACTCTAATAATTGCCAGTGGCCTTCAATATCACTGTTAATAGGTTCTTTTTTACAGCTGTTACATACAATGGCCAGCATTACCATGCAAAGCCCTATATAGAAAATTCGTTTCATACTTCTTTTCTTTAATTAAAAAATCACTCCAGTTTTTCTGATGGTCAGCATGCCTCCTGTAGAATTACCCAAGTAATTGCCTCGGTCAAGTCCTAGTGCAGCCGAAGCACTCCATCCCTTTGCCCATTTAGGTGTATAAGTTGCTTCATAGAGCGAATTGAATTGTTTCCGCTGCTGGTCAAGAGGGTTTCCGTATGTACCCCAGTGCCGGGCAAATGGAATCAGCATGCGGTATCCCCATTCCGAGGAAGGCTGTCCGCTGATGCCCAGGTGATGTGCTCTTACGCGGTTACTCCGGAAAGAAATACTATGGTCTGCATTATAGACCGGTCCTGGAAGTAACGGATTGCCCATGCTCATACCTTGGTGCTGCCAGGCACCATAGATATAATGATTGTAATAATTATCATTAGCACTGATCTGATATTCAGGGAACTGTCCCCAAAAGCTATCAAACAACAGGGGACCTGCTTGGTCTTTTGTGCAAAGTCCTTCCCATACGGCCGAAGTTATCCACTGGTTTTTCGGAAAAGTAATTTCCAGTCCGATTTGTCCGTCTTTCCAGCGTCCATATTCCCAAAACATCTGTGATGTATCTTCAAAATAATGTTCCAGATAAGCCCGGAACTTCCATTGTCCCAAATAGTAATTCAGTGCGAAGTTCCAGCTTCCTAACATGTTTCCTTCCACGTTTACTTGTTCTCCTTCGGGAGTATCACTTCCTCCTGCTTGAGGGAAAAAAGCTTTCCAGTAAGCCTTCAAATTGTCCGGCATGTCCAGCACCTTCTCTGTACTTCCATCTTCCAGCTTCAGATACTGATCACCTCCAAATTGTGCCGCCATCAAAAGACCAAATTCAAACTCCAATGGAAGTTTTTCCTTGTTCCCTAGCCGCAGCATAAGCGATTTGCTATGGTAAAGCACATCTTTTGTGAAATACTGCCCAGGTCGAACAAAATCTTTCTGCCAGCCATTGTCTGTAAATGAACCGTATGCAATGTGTCCTTTAAAAGCCAGCCATCCTTTTGTGCCCGGCACGTTTAGAAACTCCTTGATTTCTCCTCTGATTTGTGGAATTGGTTGCGTGTTAGGACCTTCCACCATCATTCCGCTACTTAGTGCTGTATTTTTGGTCAGCGGAAAACCCGGTCGTTCCTTACTTCCGATGCTCAGTGTCAGCATCTTCCAGGAAAAATCACTGTATATCTGATGAATGAACACATCTTGCGCCTGATGAATGCCTCCCGCTATGTCTAATCCGGCTTCAATACGCCATCCGCGTTTGAATTGTTTCTCGTAAGAGATTCCTGCTAACAAATATCCCGAGTTCGGATTTGTGCTTCCTAATCCGTAACGGTTACCTGTAAACCACAATGGAGCGTACGTACCGTCTCCGGCAGTGGCTCCTAATTCTACGTGATAGGTGAGGGAAGAGTTCTCAGTCTGTGCCTGCGACAAACTACCGGATAGTATAGCAAAGAGTAAAATTGCTTTTAGTTTCATAGAGAATTGTAGAATTAATCTTTCTTTTTCAGTTCATTCTTGAAGTCATGATAAATATCTTTCCCGAAAAGAATCCATGCAGACTCAAACACAAAAGCTAAGAATGCGAAAGCAATGATGATGAGCATTTTCTTGGGAGATGCCGGAGCAAGCGGTACGGTGGCCGGTTCTACTACGGCAAATACCGGCTTGGCTTCCTGCAATTTTCCGCGGAGTACTTGAAGGCTGTCCCATAGACTGGCTGTATATTTGCTCTGCTAAATTTAAGTTCTTCTGTAATCTATCTTTTTCAGAAGTTACAGGCTTGAAGGATGACATTTCGGTTGGCATCTGTGAATTTTGCATATTCTTGTTGAGAAACTTCAAAGTATTCTTTTTTGTATTGTTCACATAAGGCTGAGTTGGAAGTCATAATCCTGTTTTGCCTTGCGGGTACGATAGTCGGTGATGTATTCCTGTAGTTTGTGTACGGCGCTGTCTGCCACGATAGCTGCTGCAAGCGGTCTTGCAAGGAAACAGTGACTTTTGTCATGTTGGTTTTCTTGTCCGTTTCCACTTCAATACTTTTTTCAACATTCCTATTCTTCCACTTTGTTCCGGAGTGAGACGGAATGGATCAATTGCTTTTATACTATCTTTTTGTTCTTCTGTAAAGAGTGATTTTATTCCCCAATAAGCATTCCAGGAACCCCCATTACATAACTCCACCAAGGTTTCTTTTCCGTATTCAGATAATCATAAAGTATAATGCTATCTTCTTTTTGAGTCTGAATGGGGATTTGAATCATTTCCAAGGCACAAGGCTTTGTTTTTACAATTTCAGGGAACATATTAAAAGTAAGTGCATCTTCTCCAAAACCGGTAGATGCATTTCCTAAACCGAACATGGAGGCAATGCCGGATAATCCATTGGTACCGTTAATTCCGGATTCAGGAGATAGGCTCACTTTCACTTCATAAATCTTGGGCAGGCTGAAGGCTGACTATTAGTCCGATTGCAATACCTACGCCTATTGTTTTATAAATTTTTTTACGGCTTTCATATAGTTTGCGGAATAGAGCCATGAGGTCTATTTCCATGACCTTTTGTTGTGGTTTATTGTTGTTAGAATCTGTCATTGTTAAAATAAATTATAGCACAAAGTTATTAAATATCTGCTAGTTATACAAATAGAAGCAGGTTCACTAATATTTTTGTAGGTTTTTTTGCTCTAATCAGGGTAATGATTTTGTATTTATTCGTTCTTTATGGCTTATCTTAGAGACAAGCAGGCTCATAAATCTTATATATATATCGTAGAGATAATAAAAAGGGATTCGTACAGATATGATATTTTCTGAAAGCCTTTAGATGCTCTTTCATAATCAGGCGATGGCTAGAAATTCCAGATGTACTTGCCCCTCCCATACGCATTGTGACAAAATCTTTTTTGAGATATAATGTTTTGATATTATTGATATATATAGCTCTTAATAGAAAATCAAAATCCGCAGCTATTTTATATGAAGTATCGTATAGTCCTATTTTGTTTATACATTCCTTTTTTATGTAGAAAGATGGATGGGCTGGCATAAATCCTAAACGCATTAGTTTTCTTTTAAATATTCCAGATGAGTAATACCGTACACATTTGCTCAAGTCTGAATCACTTACAAAATGTATGTCTCCGTAGACTGCATCGATGTCATTTTGTTGGAATGCTGTGACAATGTTCTGCAATATGTCATTCGTTGTATAAAAATCATCCGAATTGAGTATACCGATAACATCTCCGGTAGCTAATGAAATACCTTTGTTCATAGCATCATATATGCCTTTATCTTTTCTGAAATCCATTTCAGTTTGCCTTGCAACTGGGGCTCATATTTCTTTATGATGTTTATGGTGCCATCTGTTGATTTCCCATCTATGATGATATATTCATAATTGTCGTAAGTTTGTCGAACGACAGATTCTATTGTATCCCGTAAAGTGGATGCGCTGTTGAATGTGGCTGTGATAATTGAAATTTTCATATTACTTTGAATTCCATGCTTCTTTGTAAATAGCTAAAACACTGTCATACATTTTATCCCATGAAAAACGTTGAGTATTTTTAAGCCTTTCTTTATGATGTTTGTACGTTGCTGTTCGTCTTGTAGTATGGATATACATCTTTGAATTTCCGAGGTTGACGATTCGTTTATTAAAAGTGTGTCATCTCCTATAATTTCCGGGATAGATGACCCGTTGTAAGCAATGACTGGACAGCCTGCTTTTTGAGCTTCAAGTATTGGAATTCCAAAACCTTCATAGATAGAAGGGTAGAGCAATGCAAAAGCGTTATTGTATAAGATATTAAGTCCTTTGTTATCAATATATCCAGTGCAGTGTACTCTTTTCGCTTCTTTAAAATATTGATGAACTAATTTTTGTTCATGTTTGTTTAAGGGGGCTCCTACGATGACCAAATTTAAATTTGATTGGGATATTGCTTTTATTGTAAGTTCAAAGTTCTTATATTTAGCTCTGGAGCCCACAAAAATTGCGTATGATTCAGCAGGAAATGGGATATTCTTAGATGGCTGTTCGGAAGGCAACAAATAATAATCCTCTGATACTCCATTGTAGACTATTCGTATTCTATTTGGGTTTACTTCTGGAATAAAATGTAAAAGATCTTTTTTTAGTATTTTCAGATATACAGATGATGTAGTCCGATTTCAGAATAGCTTTTCTTTTCTGCCACGAGTGAATTAGTTTTTTTATCCCATTATTATAATATTCATATGTGAAATCATGTACAGTCGTAATATTGATAGCATGTGGGTTTGAGCATGTTCTGTAGTAGGATGAGTGGAAAATAAATTTTTCCTTATTCGATTCAACTCGGGGGTTAATATATCGTTCTGGAAATTTAAGTAGTTTAGATGAAAGTATTTGTTTCATTTTGTATTGTATACTTTGTGAAAATATATTATTGTTTGTGTAGTTTAAGCATTGTACTTCGTTTTTTGAGTTGAGTATACGTGATAATAATTCAAACCAAACGCTTGATATCCCACCGGATTTTTGTAGGAGAATATAATATTATCTAAAATTATTTTCATGATTTCGTTTGATATTTGGATGTAATAAATTTTTCAATTATCAGGAATAAACAGGGGAAGAGTAAGAAATTATAGAAAAGCATTTTATTAACGATTGAGAATTCATCCCGAAACAACTGAAATGGAATAATGCCACAAATACAACAATAGTATGTTTTGAAAAATAAAGTGTGAGCATTTAATCGAATATAGGAAAAAAAGAAGCCTAAGAGGAATAAGGCTATACAACTTCCTAATATACCAAAATTAGCTATTAAAGAAACTAGAATGCTTGTCGCTCCTAAAGGACTATAGTATGATAAGGAGATAGGTTGTATTAAATCAGCTTTGTTGGGTATAAAAATAGTTGGTATGAAATTTAGAAAAGAAGTAATGAAGTTTGAAGGAAAAGCAAATAAAGGTAGTTCGCTTGTTGAAAATAAAGAACCAGCACTAATCCATGTAAATACTGGCTCTGCAATTCCAATGTATGCTAATGCATCAATGGAAAAATTTGTGTTCCCTAATCTCCATATTCCGACTATCAATAAGAGCAATATGGCAATAGATAACCTAAATAATATTGTTTTAATTTTTATTTTATGCGTATCTATAAGGTATATGATATATGATATTATAGGGATAAGTATATACATTCGAGAACCGAGACCTAGTAGTATTGTAGAAAATTCAATTATTGAAAATAAAAAATAGAGCTTTTATAGTATGATTTGTACGAGCCGTAGTTTGATAATAGATGAGAAAAAAAAAGAAATAGAGTGTTTAGGGTCGCAATAGAACCCATGAAGTCGGTTGCATATTCAGTTTGATATCCTTTGAATAAGTTATTGGAGTTTTGTATGATAGAATACTGTCCCAATAAGAAAAATGGTAATGAAAATAGGAATAAGTCTCGTTCTCCTATGATATGCTCTGTTTTAATTGCTGAAACTTTATTGTTTATATATTTGAGAGGTAATAGGCTTCCTGTTAAGAATGATCATAAGAATAATATTATTATGGCTATATAAAGTAAAAATAAATTCTTTATCAAAATTATCATATAGATAATTAATACCTGGGTACGTGGTAAAAATTTGCATAATGCAACGCATGGAGGGAGAATTAAATAATAGATAAATCCTCCTACAAATAAATATCTGTGATAGAATTTGCGTATATTCATCAATTTAATTTTATCGGCTGTTTTCAGCCGATAAAATAAAAATGTCCGTAAGAAAATATTTTTGTTTTAACATTCCGATTGATAAAAACATGGCAGAAGGGCTTTTTTGTCGCAGTCCTTACCATGAAGAATACATTCAAACAAGTGCTTCAGGTAATCCTGAGGATCTATGTCATTAAGTTTACAGCTTTCTATCAGAGAGAAGATGAATGCCGAGTTTCCTGCTGCATCCTCACTGCCTATGTTCATACAGTTCTTGAGCAGCAGCCTTTTACAGGTTTCATCCTTTGCTCACAGAGGTTGTTCGATATTTCCGCAGAACCGTCCTTGAGGATATTTTTCAGGGATTTCCACTGGTTTATCGTATAGTTCACAGCCTTTCTCATCAGTTCGTTTGCCATGAGTTTAGTATCCTGCATCATCATGACCACCTTATGATGGATACGTTCAAGAATAGGTCTCGTAAAGTTTTAAGTCTTTTTCCTTAATCTGCTCACCGCTGAGTTTCATTGTGCGGAACAAGTCTTCATTTCTGAACATATCACCGATAGGGTCTATTATATCCATCGCAGTTCTGTCTGATGGCAAGGCATCGACCCACAGCCTCCTGCAGTGTGTCCAGCATCCTATATGAAGCACCTTTGAGTCTTCTCCGTCGAACATCCTGTAAACCGTATATCCGTCTGTAGATACAGATCCCATAAAATGTTCAAGGAAGGTCTTTGCTACATCAGAGGCTCTGCTGCCGTTATTGTAATGATAGTAAACCAACCTGACATGCTTTGCAAAAAAGCCCATAAATACTTTCTCCTGTAAGCCTTGCCTTCCGGTGTTTCAAGTCCGACAATTTCGGTAGTCTCATCAACCATAAGGTATTTTGCCTGTTGTACAAACTCCTTGAAGACATCTTCCATAAACTCCCTAAGCCTGGAGATTCCGTTATGGATATAGCCGTTCAGCGTGGTATTGCTTATGTGGATGCCTTCTCTTGCAAGCAGTCTTATCTGTCTGTTCTCAGGCATACTGAAGTCATATTTCAGACAAAGCAGACGGGCAAGCAAATCAGGGGAAAAAGATTCCTCCAAGGTTTTTCAAGGGATGCTCCATCGTGTTAGTGAAAGTTCCGTCTGCAAAACTTTTACCCTTGCCACCTTGTACACATGCTCCACGTTATGAGCACGTACATGTTCTATAAACCTGTATTCCCACACATCAGCCATTCCGTTACGCTTCATAAGCCTTGCACCATCCGGGAGTTGGTAATAGTCTTCTATTTCATGAACAATTACCTTATCCACCTTCAGCCTGGTCTTTGCTGCACGGGGAGCAGTTTCCTTTTCCTTGAAGGCCTGCAGTTCTGTGCAGATACGTTACCGGAAGAGGTATTGCTGCCGGTACCGTTACCATCGGTCTTATTATCATCATCACCTTTCTTGCCAGAACCGTCGTACTCGGACTTCTCCATTGCAGATTTGTCAATGTTACGGTTGTTCAGCAGCCTTCTTTGCTCTGAGGTACGGCCGAAACGGTGTTTCCTGCTGCCCTCAAGCTGAAGCCTGAGATTGGATATCTCATTTGCCAGCATCATGTTCACCTCGTCTTTTGCCTCAAGCAGCTTTCTCATAAGTTCCATCTCTTTCCTGTAATGTTCAACCGTACTCGATTGCTTTTCGAGGGATTCTTTGAGGTCATTGATTGTATCAACCATAGCCTTGGAGTTCTCTTTGTTTGATTCTTCAATAGCCTTAAGCCTCGCAATCAGTTCGTTTACCTGTTTGCGAAGACCTGCCTTTTCCTCATTCGCCAGACACAGCTCGCAGCAAAGTAACTCGTATGCCCTTTCATCAATCATGATATAAAGGTACGAAAAATCAGGCAGTTACGCAAACTTTTTATCGTTTATTCTTATATTATTTTTATTGATAATCAATGTATTAATATTAATCTTTCGGACTGACGTACATCTTGTCAACTACTATGCTTTCCGTAAGATAGGCCATGTCCGACCATTGTATCCGGTAGCATTTGGAAACTTCATCAAACACAGGTTTCTTGAACTTTCCCATGACAGGACGTTTCTCGTAAAGCACATAAAAACCGCGTTCGTAATGAAGTATCTTAACGACCTTCCGGTTCCTGGACATGAACATATATACATTGGATGCATCGCTCGGGTCAAGTGACATCTCTTCCTTATACTCTCACACAGGCGGAAGATTCCTTTCCGCAAATCCACATTACCGTTGAACAGGTAATAGTTCAGGTTAGCGCTAAGTCCAAGCATATCATCCTATCATTTTATTAAGCAACAGACTCAAATCAAGAACTGTGGTGTTTCTCAGGAACAATGTGGCACCTGATGTCAATTGCAGTTTTACCCACTTAATCGGAGATTCACCTTCAGGTTGTTTCACCTCCAACTTTACGGTTGGACTGTTGCAAGGCTTGCCGGTTATCCGGACTTTGGCAACCTTGGGTTGCTCAACCTGAACTGTCTTGCCTAACTTTTCGCTCCATAGCTGATGACGCTGCCAGTTCATGAACTTGTCGTAATTTACTCCATAATCCGCACAGAACTCACGAAGATCCTTGGTCTCACTGCATAACTGATAGAGGTCATATACCTCCTGGTAGTTTACTTTTTCTTTTGCCATAATCATTGTTGTTTAAGGGTTACGGCGCAAAGGTAGGTTTAGGGAACATGCGTGTCAAGGCGGAAAATAGAATGGTTACTATTTAAAGAATAAACATAACTTATATCCCCATATTTGTAATAAATGCTTCTTTCCTATAATAAAAAAAATAGAATAACCCTAGTAAGACAATTAAAAAATAAATGAAGTTGCAAAAATAATAATATGTATGACTAAAGTGTTTTTGAAGAATAATCTTCTGCTTTGATAGTATAATTTTTTCTCTTGTTCTTTTTAGTTTAAAGCTTTTTCCCTTCTAAATGAACAATTTGGGACTGAGGTATATTTATTATTCTATACCCTAATTGATGTATTGTGTAGCATAAGTCTGTTTCTTCAAAATACATAAAAAACGTTTGTCAAATCCCTTAACTTTATTGAATAACTCTTTTGATATGAATAAATCAGCACCAGTTATGTAGGCTACTTCAAGTGGCTTTCCTGTTTTATTGAAATGTTCCTTGATAAAAAATTTGAAAGGAAACCCTTTTGTCAGAAAGAAAAGTTCGTATATTATACCAGGAAATAAAATTCGGTATGAATGACTGGGCTGCAGTTGTTCATTGTATAAGTTGCCTCCGCATATCCCAACATTTTGACTGTTGGGACTTTCCATAAAGTTGTATAATAATTCTATCGCATTATTTAATAGAATTGTATCTGGGTTTAGAAAAAATAGATATCTCCCTTGGGCGTATTTGGCTGCGAGATTGTTAGCTTTTCCGAATCCTAAATTGCTGGATGATTTTATAAATTTAATTCTGTTGTCATTTTGTAGTAGATTAAATTGTTCAGAATCATTGTCTACTACAATAATTTCAAAATTTAGTTTGGTAGTTTTTTGATAAATGCTATTTATGCAGTTTAAAACAAGTTGTTCTGTATTGTAATTGATAATAATTATTGAAACATCCATATGAGGTCGGTAATATTTATAATCTGCGGAGTTTACTATATATTTTAGAATAATAAAAATTGCAGTGAAATTAGGAATCCTTAGAATCGTATTTTTAAGTCGATTGCTTGTTATGTAGAGGTTAAATGGAGTGATTCTTTCTTTTACGGAAATTATTTTACTGACCAGTTCCTTTTTCTTTGTGAAACTGATAGCCGGATTTTTTTCTTTTATCAGGCTTAATGTAAACTCAAATATTTCATGAATAATATAATCTGCTATATATAATTGGAGTGAGGATGTCTTTTTTATTTTTTGCAATTGCTCTATATTTTTGCAAATGATATATAGCAAGTCTTCAAAGTTCTTAAGTTTCTTGTAGCTTGTAATAGAATTAGGACGATAGTAATATAGGTAAGTAGGAGTATTGCAGCATGCGATTTCTTGGGCATGTATTGCCATTTGGAAAGAGGAATCATTATCTTCATGTAGTCTTCCTTCTAAAAAACGTATTTTATGCTCTGTTATGAATTTTGTTCTAATCAATTTGTTGCACCCTGCTAAGTTCCATTTATATTGTAGGTAATCCGATAAGACTTCTTCTCCTTTTTAAATGTTCGTTTGACATGAGCTTTTATTTCATGCGGATGGCCAATTGTCTTTATTTTTTTGCCTACAACAAAGTCTATATGTGGATATTTTATGAAGAAGCTAATTAACAATTCAATACAATTAGGGGTTAGTTCGTCATCACTGTCTAGGAAGAAAATATATTCTCCTGTTGCTTCTTTAACTCCAGTGTTTCTTGCAGCAGAAAGCCCTTTATTATATGGGTGTTGAATAAGTTTTATTGAAAAATCCTTACCATATAAAGATATTGTTTCTTTTGCTATATCTATACTTCTATCTGTTCCACAATCATCTATAAGAATAATTTCCAATTCCTTATATGTTTGATTGAAAACAGACAATAAGCAATTTTTTATGTATGGAGCTACATTATATATTGGAATGATGATGGATACTTTCATTTCGAACGATTCAAAATAGTTTGCTTTATTTTGACTAAAATTTGTACACCTGATTCTCCGATTACTTTAGAAAGTCTTTCAATAAGTTTGTCTTTAAGGGAGACCCATGAGCCTGCAAAGTGATGAATAGTATAGGTCCTTGATGTTTTAGTAACTTTATGTGTGGAGTAAGAGTTGGCTGTCAGATATTCACTGGGAAAAGGTTGTAGTATTTGAGTTTGAATATATTTCTTGTTTAATATAGAGTATAAAATTTGTGGTAATGGCTTATTATTAATGGAACCATCCGGATTAATAAACTTTCTATTTTGATAATAATCAAGCACGTCTTTCACCCATTCAGCTTTAGGTGAGGCTCCAAATATTCCAGCTTCTAATGCTTCTTCTGTCTCATATCCGAGTAAATAATCTTTGTGTAAAATGTCGTTGAAGGACTTTATTACTTCTACGTCCATATCCATGTATATACCGCCATAATGGTATACGGCATATAGTCGGATATAGTCACACGCAAAAGCATATTTTTTTGCCTCAAAAGCTTGTTTAACCCAAATACTGGAGTTTATATCAAATCGGTTGAAGTTCCATAGCATGAATTCGTAGTCGGGGAGTTTTTTTTTCCACGTTTTCATGTATTTCTGTAGATCTTCCGGAATTGGATCATTGCTTAACCAGCAATAGTGGATGATTTTGGGTATCATATCGTTTGTAAATGTTTTTATTTGTTTGAATATAATTTCTTTAGAGTACTTTTTAGCAGTAGGATTTTTAGGATTAGCTTAGCTATATAAAAGCCTGGTCTTTCTTGTGCCCATTTTAATAGCTTTTGTCTTTTAGGACTTATGAGTCTACAGGCGATAGCATTGTGCTTTTTGTATTAATATGTAGGTTTCAGGATAACTTTGTTTGTATACCTGGTAGCTGCAATTTATCTGTAATAGTCCTAACTTCACCTCTATTTTATTGGGTAATGTAAATTGTTCTAATTGGGGATGTGTTGATAAAATTCTTGAAATGATTGTGATATATTTGCGATATTCATCTATTTGTTTTTGAGTGAACTTGGTGGGTCTGGTAAGTGAAACTGTATTAGTATCGTAAGTGTAAAGTGGGATATTTAGATGGACTATCTGTAAAGGGAAGGCATACTTAGTACATAGCTCGGATAAGAAGCACATGTCCTCACAAAAACTCAGATTGTATCGGAATGTAACTTGTGTTTGGTCTATGATAGCTTTTCTAATTACCTTGTTAAAGAGAGCGCCAAAGACATTTCCGCTATACATACTGTCAATTAAGTTCCCACATAACTTTTGTTTCCTCTCTGTCCTCCCTTGATTGTTAAGTACGTAAAATTGAAAATGATAATATCTGATTTATTCAGATATGAGGATATTTTAGTAAAAGCGCAAGGTTCAACGTAGTCGTCACTGTCAATGAATAAAATCCATTCTCCGGATGCACAATCTAATCCTTTTTGACGTGCTAAACTAACCCCGCTGTTTGGCTGGTGAATTACTCGTATTCGAGAATCTTTAGATGCATATTCATCGCAAATCTGACTTGAGCTATCGGTACTTCCATCGTTTATTAAGATTAACTCAAAATCTGTGTAATCTTGATTAAGTATGCTGTTAACGCATCTTTTTAAAAGATGCTCTTGGTTGTAGACGGGAACAATGACTGTTATTGCAGGTGATTTCATATTGCTTTTGGCTTTATTGATCTTTTGTAGAAAAAGTTAATAAGGGAAGCGTTGCAATGGAGTAATAAAAATGCAAAAAGTTTACTTTTAGGTGAATTGAGTAACTCTTGATACAAGAAGCTACTTTGCGGATATAACTTTTTCCATTCTTTAGGGTTTTGAGTTAGTAAAGGAAGCTTTGCGTGAAATTGCCTGATTTTTATCTCAGAGCTAAACTTTTCAAGTAATCCTTCTTTTTGCAGGAAATCAATGACTAAATCCGTAGCCTTTATTTGGTCATACGTATTGGTTAAAGTAGATGTGGTTATGATAGATTGTTCATTACATCGATTATAGTGGTATAAAGGCTTATTTATACATATTGTTTGTTTGGCTTTTTACGAGGAGTTGCGCGCAAACTAAATAATCTTCTCCTCCATTTAGGTTTTGAGGAATCTTATCTTATACTCCGTAAATAAGTCTTTTTTTATAAGGAGTTTCCACACGACTCCCCAATTACTGCTTATTATATCCGATAGAAATAAAGACTGGCTGGTGTAAAATGTATTTATTACAGAAACGTGAGTAGGAAAAATTTCCCAAAAATTACATCCTGCTATGTCCGCATTGGCAAGAGAGGCTGTGTGATACATTTCTTCATACATTGTATTTTCTACCCAGTCATCACTGTCAATAAAAGCGATCCATTCGCCTTTTGCTTGTTCTATTCCCAAGTTGCGTGCTACGCTTACTCCCTGATTCTTTTGGTGAAATACTTTTACCCTTCCGTCTTGCTTGGCATATTCATCACATATCGCTCCTGAATTATCAGGACTTCCATCGTCTATTAAAATCAATTCAAAGTTGGTAAATGTTTGTGCCAGCACACTGTCAACACAGCGATGAAGATATTTTTCGGCCTTATAGACCGGGATTATAATCGATATTGAAGGGGAATTCATTTTCTTAGTTTAGCTGTTAACTTATTCATTACTATGTTTCGTTCTTTCTCTGTACATCCCAATATATAGATGCCGGATGTTACACTGATTACACATACAACTCCTACGATAAAAAAGGTAAGAGTATTTTGTGGAATATAATTGTATAATAAAACGGGAACAATAGGGGAAATAATAATCACTTTGCCAATAGGTTTTATTACTTCTTGAATATACATTTTTATGTCCATCCTTATCATGGGTAGTACGATGTGAATGCGGGCATATTGGGTGCATAGCTCAATGCATATATGAACAATGAAGACGCTTTCGGGTGGGATACTGAAAAACTTCAATAGCAGGTAGGCTATTGGAACAATCATAAGCAACATGCATCCTTCTATTATTTGAAATTTCTTTAGCTTTCCTGTGGCGTGTACCGAAGTGATTATCGGGTTAGCTAGACAAAATAGAATGCTGGTAATCAAGATGAGCCGGAGAAAATTGCTGGTATGTGGCGGATATTCTCCCAACCACCATTTCAAAACCAGATCTATTTCCAGTGCCAGAGGGAGACAGATGAAAATCATCAGAAATACGGAAAATTTTGAGCTAGCAACTAATAACTGATGCATCCGTTTGTAGTCTTCCTGCGCATAGCTTTTGGTCAGTTGTGGGTTGACTGCGGTCTGAAAATTGACACTGAAGTTGTTCACGATGTTTTGCACTTGCACCGCGATGCCACGTGCTGCATTAACAGCTGGATTGAAGAATATATTCAGCAGAATATTCAAGCCTTGCGTGTATCCGAACACGGCCAAATTGCCGTTCATTGTCCATCCGGCATAGTAGAAAATTTCTTTAAATAAAGATTTATCTATCTTAGGCCGGGAAAGTCTTGTCTCTTTAAATTTACGGGAACAATAGAGGATATATACGATAAAGTCGAAAAACTGGATGCACAGAATGAACAGTGCATATAGAATCAGTTTGTCGTACGGAAAAATCATCAAAAAGGAACACAGCGGCAAGTTTTAGCACGGCGTCTCCTATGGTCAGATAGGCAAATGCTGACATTCTTTCATGAGCGATGATGGCGGCATTGTAAGGCATGCTGATAAAACTTCCCATTGCTGTAAAAATGGAAAACTGATATACCCAAAAAGCGGCAGTCTCTCTTCCTTCCGGAATGTTCAGTTGCGTGGTGACGAACCATAGTCCGATGGTCTCTCCAAGTATCAATACGATTAAGGCAAACAGTACATGAATGGATACGATGTTTCCGAATATTCTCTTGAGATTGTCCATGTCGCCCTTGCCTAAGGCAAAGGTTATGAAACGGGAGGATGCTCCGGCAAGTGATCCGGTCAAGAAGCCTAGAAATGAAATTACACCTCCTACTACATTGTTAATACCGAAATCTTCTACGCCGAGTGTCTGTAAAACGATACGTGAGGTGTATAAACTAATTAGTACGAGAAATAGCATCCGTACATATAGCAAGATTGTATTTTTAACGATACGTTTGTTGGATGATTCTGGCATCTTTCGTAAACTTCCAATTTTAGGGTAGCCCCTTTTAGACGGGTGCCTGCAGGCACCCGTCTAAAAAAGAGTTCACAAATTTAACGATTATTATTTGCATATTGTCATGGGAAGAAGGTTATCGTAATCCGTTCTTCCCTTTTTAATTCTCTGAGCAGTTTGCAGAAGTAATCCCTGAAGGAGACTCCTGCCTGTTTCCAGGTTTCTATAAAGGTATTATAGATTGCGGAGTTCTGTATTCCTTTCACACTTCCGAAGAACAGGCTGTTCTTTCGTTGGACAGTGATTGGTCTTATCGCTCTTTCCGCCGCCATATTGTCTATTGAGTATTCACCGTCATTTCTGTAGGCGAAAATCTGATTCCAGAAGGTCTTCAGATAGTTAAGGGCCTTACTCATAAGTTCGCTTCTACTCTCTTCAGGATTTGCCAGCAGATCATGTAAAGCTCCGTCCTTAACTTCTCGATGATTTCAGTTGTTTTCTTACTGTTCCTTCTGCGGTAAATCTCGTCTGGAGTGAGTTTTTCCCGGCGGTAAGTATCTTCCATGCCGTATAATCTTGCTATCAGGCTCAAGGAAATTTGATTTTGCATCACCAAGAAACTCCTTCAATACATTTGTTTTCAGCCCCTGATAGTCTGAGCCTTTCTTCTGTGTCTTCTTGAACCAGTCATAGAATGCAGTGTAAGGAATGTTGTTGCTGATGCAGAATGAGTTGATGGAAACTCCTTTGAGGTCACCACCGGTCTTGTAGAGGAACCACAGCCTTTCAAAGTCTTTTTCGCTAAACATAATCTTTCAAGTTTTAAGTTTAGCGCGAAGGTCAAGGAAAGAGCTATGCTAGTCAATACGCCAATTTGGGATGCTTACATGTATATCATGTCATTTTTTAGGAACGCTTCGCCGTTACCTGTCCCACACCCACTCAGCCCAAACAGACAAAAATAGGTATGCAAGGTAAGCGTCAACGTTTATTTATCTTACAAAAATACCCCATTTCACCGAAAAGTCAAAAAGAAATCCCGACAAAATGAGTTTCTAGCCAGTTTTAGTAAACAAATGAACAGAATTGACAAATACTGCATCGCATTTTCTTGTTTTTTCATCAATTTTTTACACCTCAAACGCCTTTGCGTTCGGATTCAAACGCAAGTGCGTTTTACTTAAAACACAAGTACGTTTTGAATCAAACGCAAGTACGTTTTAGTTGAAACGCAAGGGCGTTTTCCGGAGGCTTCCGGAGAGGGGTGAGGGAAGAAATCTTGACGGGTTGTCGGGGTTGGCAGGCATTTTTATAAAGTATATATACGCGGGGGTGTGGAACAAGTCTTAAGAGTTATTCCACACCTGTATATAGAAAGTTTGAAAAACCGGTGCCAACCCCGACAACCCGTCAAGCGGCGGCCCGGAAGTGTCACGGTTTCGGAACCCGTTCCTGTGGGGGAGGATACGGACATGTAGATTTGCGTTTTTCTGTCTGGCATCATTTCTATGGTGTCATTTCTTGTGTTTCCCGATGTGATTCATGAGAATTTTTGTAAGTTTGCAAGATAAACACATAAAGCTACATGGAAGATTTTTTATCGACGGCGGTCAATGTAACTGACACGCGAGGCAACAGCTTGATTAACAGAAAGATGATACTTCGAATCCTGGGCACTCTGCTCTTTATGGAGGCAATGATGTTTCTGGCATGTGCAGGCGTTTCCTTGTGCTATGGGGAGGAAGACTATATTTATTTTATTTACACGACATTGATTAATATGGCTGTGGGGAGTGGGCTGATTCTGCTAGGGAGAGGAGCCGAAAACCGGGTGACACGGCGCGATGGATATTGTATCGTGGCGTTTACGTGGCTGCTTTTCACAGGATTCGGAATGCTGCCTTTTTATATAAGCGGAAGTATCCCGTCGGTGGCAGACGCATTCTTTGAGACCATGTCGGGTTTTACAACTACAGGGGCAACCATCCTGGATGATATTGAATCGCTTTCGCACGGTATGTTGTTCTGGCGAAGCTTTTCGCAATGGATTGGAGGATTGGGAATTGTGTTCTTTACGATTGCTGTGTTGCCTATCTTTGGGGTAGGTAATCAGGTCCTTTTTTCGGCAGAAGCTACGGGGGTGACACATGATAAGATTCATCCGAAAATCAGTGTCATGGCCCAATGGCTATGGACAGTATATCTCATGCTGACCTTAGCGGAGATGGTGCTGTTGCTGATAGGAGGAATGGACTTGTTTGATGCTGCATGTCATGCTTTTTCCACGACGGCTACTGGAGGATATTCTACCAAGCAGGCCAGTGTGGCTTATTGGAATTCTCCTTTTATAGAATATGTGATTGCCATCTTTATGATTCTTTCGGGTATTAACTTCTCGCTTTATTTCATGTGCATGAAGGGACGTTGCGGACAGTTGTTCAAGGATGGTGAGCTTCGGTTGTATCTCATCTCCATTGGGGCGGTGACGCTGATAATTACCGGGGCCTTATACTGGCATAATAATTATGGGTTGGAGGAAGCTTTCCGGAAATCGCTTTTCCAGGTGGCGTCTGTTCATACTTCGTGTGGTTTTGCTACGGACGATTATAATATGTGGCCTCCTTTCACATGGTTGCTGCTCATTTATACAATGATTGCAGGAGGTTGTGCCGGTTCTACGGCGAGGCGGGATTAAGAATGTGCGTCTGCTGATTTTGTTGCGCAACGTGAAGAATGAGTTCCACCGGCTGATGCACCCCAGGGCTGTACTTCCGGTAAAGGTGAACCGGATGGCGGTTTCACAGCGTACCATTGCTACGGTGATGACGTTCGTAGTTTTTTATTTTGTCTGCATCTTCTTATGCTGGCTGGCATTGATGTGTATGGGCATTGGATTGGAAGAGGCATTCGGACTGTCTGTATCGAGTATAGGAAACGTGGGACCGGGGCTAGGAGTATTTGGTCCGGCCTTTTCGTGGAGTGCGCTTCCCGACCTGGCAAAATGGCTGTTGTCATTCATGATGCTGATAGGGCGTCTGGAGTTGTTCGGGGTACTTCTGCTGCTGACTCCCAGTTTCTGGGATAGACGATAAGAAAAAATAAGAGCCACTACATTGAAGTCGTGGCTCTTATTTTTATAATAATAGAGAAGTTGCTTATTAATCGATAAACCGGCGTGTGAGCTGTTCGAACTCATCGATGCGGCGGTCGCGCAGGAAGGGCCACCAGCGGCGGACGTTTTCACTGCGGTTCATGTCGATTTCTACTACCATGTTTTCTTCTTTCAGGTTGCTGGCCTGGGCGATGATTTCGCCTTGCGGACCGGCTACAAAGCTGTTGCCCCAGAACTGGATGCCGTTGGTCTGGCCGGAAGGGTCGGGCTCAAGACCTACACGGTTTACGGCAATGACGGGCAGACCGTTGGCTACGGCGTGACCACGCTGTACGGTTACCCATGCCCCCAGCTGGCGCATCTTTTCTTCCTGAGTGTCGGTACTTTCCCAGCCGATGGCAGTAGGGTAAATCAACAGTTCAGCACCTTTCAGGGCCATGATGCGGGCACCTTCCGGATACCACTGGTCCCAGCATACTTGTACGCCGAGTTTACCGATAGAGGTCTGGATGGGTTCGAATCCTAAGTCGCCGGGAGTGAAATAGAATTTCTCGTAGTAGGCAGGATCATCGGGAATGTGCATCTTACGGTACTTTCCGGCGATGCTTCCGTCAGTGTCGAATACCACGGCAGTGTTGTGATACAATCCGGCCGCACGGCGTTCGAACAGCGAAGTGACCAGCACGATGTGGTAGGCAGCGGCTATCTCACTGTAGAAACCGGTGGAAGGACCGGGAATGGGTTCGGCCAGGTCGAACAGGTTGGTATCTTCTGTCTGGCAGAAATAAGGGGTGTTATGGAGTTCTTGAAGAACTACTAACTGCGCACCGGCTTGTGCCACGGAGGCAATATTGCGGTGCAGCTTTTCAAGATTTAGTTTGAGGTCGTTCGTACAAGCCTGCTGTACGATGCCGACACGGATAGTTCGTTTCATTGTGCTATTTGGTTTTTTACAGATTCAGGATATTGCATGGTGACGCAGTGGAGAGAACCGTGCTGCTTGATAAGGGCACGGCAGTCCACGCCTACGATTTCACGTCCGGGGAAAGCCTCAGCCAGTACCTGAGCGGCACGGGCGTCGTTTTCAGGCTGGGCGTAAGTGGGGTGAGAGTACTGCCTCGTTCATAATCAGGAAGTTGGCGTAAGTGGCCGGAAGGCGTTCGCCGTCTTCGTCATAGATGGCTTCGGGCATGGGGAGCGGAAGCAGGCGGTAAGGGTCTCCGTCGAGGGTACGGAAGGTCTTGAGCTGGTCTTCCATGGAGCGGAGGGCACCGTAGTGCTCGTCATCCTTGTCCACGCACTGCACGTAAGTAATGGTGTGGTCGGGGCAGAGACGGGCCAGGGTGTCTACGTGGCTGTCGGTGTCGTCACCAGCCAGATAGCCGTAGTCCAGCCAGAGCACCTGACGCAGGTTGAAGCGTTCCATCAGGTAGGCTTCGATGTCTTTGCGTGAGAGTGTGTCATTGCGGTTGGGAGCCAACAGGCAGGGCGAAGTAGTGAGCAGGGTGCCTTGTCCGTCGCTTTCAATGGAACCTCCTTCGAGTACGAAATTGCGGCAGTTGATGTAATCACCGTTAAGTACGCCGGTCTTGAGCAGATGGCTGTTGATGAGGTTATCCTTATGAGCAGCAAACTTCATCCCCCAGCCGTTGAAGCAGAAGTCGAGCAACTGTGGGTCGGAGTGTTTCTCCAATAAAGTGATGAAAGCATGGTCGCGGGCCCAGGTGTCATTCGTAGGACATTTCACAAAAGTAATCTGGTCGCGATGGGGAAGTCGGCCAGGGCTGCCGGAAATTCGGGAGCCACGAGCAGCAGGGGCTGGCGGCTGGCTATTTCGGTAGCGAGGCGGACAAAGCAGGCTTCTACTTCATCGAGCATATAGGCCCAGTCGGTATCGGCATGAGGCCAGGTAAGCTGTATGTAGCTTTGTTTGTGCCATTCGGCGGGCAGGTAATAGGTTTTTTCCATATTCTTGTATAATTATTTTTCGTTTGATTCTCTTTTTCTCTTGCGGCAGGAAGGGCTTCCTGTGGAAGGTATTTCTGGTCTTCTTTTTTCTTTCTGCTGGCTGCTGCGGTTTTTACGGCGGCGGAGGAACCAGTCAACGAGTTCTTGCCAGTTCATGAAGTCTTTTTGTACATGATACCGATGCCCTGGGTGGTAAGGGTGGACTTCGTGAAGTAACGGTCGTTGGTCTGGTTGTATCCGCGCAGACGGAATTCCCCGTTCTTGGTGAGCAGCCAGATAGCTTCGAAGTCACCTACAAAGTTGGTATTACGCATGGTATTTTCACGGTAGCCGAAGTTACCGTTGATTATCAGTCGGTTGTTCAGCAGACGGCCGGACAGGATGGCTTCGGCTTCTACATCGCTCCAGCCTTTTTCTCCGGTAGTAAGGTTGGTACCTACGTTCCAGTTCTGGTTGTCGATGACTTGCGAAAGCATATTGTTCAACTGGCCCGACAGAGTGCTGAAGGCCAGCGAGCCTGGTAGCATCGGTCTGGTCGGTATTGTTGGCATAGTCGTAGGTGTAGAATTTGCCGACTCCCAGCAAGTAAATAATCTGGGTGTTCATCTGTTCTTCGGTGCTGGTGAGACTACGTACCAGTTCGCGGTCTTCTTCACTTACTGTGGGCAGTTCGAGGCCAAACGTCAGGTTGGGTGAAGTGAGACTGCCGCTCAAGTTCAACAAACAGTTTACGCGGACATTTCCACGTGAAGAGGAAGCGTCGGCTATCAGGTCGTTCAGTGAAGCAGAGTTTACCGTGTAGACTGCCTGTACGTTCAGGTTAGCAGCCTTTGGGTCGCCATTGAAGGATACCACACCTCCTGGTTGCAGGGTAAAGTCTTTTCGGATGACGTTTTGCATGCTCATCTTGTAGATACCTTCGCTGATGTTATAGTTACCGAACATCTGGAAGTTGCCCTGATTGAAGAAGTTAATACGCAGGTTTCCGGTTCCGTAAGCAGATATGTAATCTCCGGCTGAAGGATCCATGATGATTTTCATGTTGGCACGTTCGGCTGGTTCTATCTGTAGATTAATGTGGATGGCGGTGGGTGTATCATCGTCTTCCTGCTTGTCGGGCTGGTTGAGCGGGTGGTACACTTCGGTCTTTACGGCTTCCTGCTTACGGCGGGGAGTACGGTCTACGAAGGTGATAAAGCCAGAGTTGGTGGCCTCAGCTGCCGTACCCAGCACGTAAACAAACTCTGTCTGGTTGTCGGCACGTACTTCTCCGTCAACATTCAGTTGTCCGTCGCCTCCTCGAAGAAATACATTTCCGGTAGCATAGATGTGGCCATAGAAGGGGAATTCAGGAGTTTCTTTTTCTGAATGGAATACCAGCATGCGGTTTGTATTGAAGCGGAACTGATAGCTCAGATTCTTTAACTTGGTGTGCCGTAATTCTCCGTCGGCAAGTCCTGTGTGCCCTTCAGTATCTTGTAAGCGTACATTCTGGAAACGGAACAAGCCGGAAGCGATGTGTACGGAATCGGCCGAGGCCCGGAAGGTGGTGTTCAGGATGTTGACCTTCATTTGCATCTGCGCTTTGACATTTCCTTCCAGGTCAAGTTGAGAGAAAGGCCCGAACAGACGCACGTCCCCATGTACGTTTCCGTTGACATTGCTGAAGATGTTTTCTACAAAAGGTTGCAGGAAAGAGAGTGGAGTTCCTCCGGCTTGGATTTGAAGATCAAGTCCTTTCATCTTAGGAGAAACATAGCCGGTTACCCGAGTGGTGCAGGTACTGTCGCGACGGATGTCGGCATCCAGGCGCACACCTCCCAGTTCTTTATCCCATGACCCAAGAATGTCGGCTCTTCCCAGCAAGGCGTGGTTAAGAGAAAAATCTTTTACATCGAGACGCGTTTCCATCACCGGGTCTTGAAGCACATGGCGCAGGTGGACGCTTTCCACTGATGCCTCCGTCAAAACGTACGGCATGGAACTGAATCATATCCATGATGTAGAGCAGGTTGATGTTTTTCAGGTCTACCAGGCAGGAGTCTGCTTCCGTTTTTCCCAGTCGCCCATTGATTTTCAGGTGCTGGTCGCGGTGTTCAAACAAGAAGTCGTGTATTTCGATGCTGTCTTTCGCGATGTCTACAGTAGCCGGATGTATGTTCCAGGTAGTATCATTTAAGATGACTTGACTGGGCTGTATGTCTACACGGGTGTGCAACTCTCTTTTTGAACTATCCTGACGGAAAGAGGCGATGGCATCAATCTTGCCGCTATAGGTAAGCTGGGTGTTATTTCCCCAGTAGAGTGTGCTGTGCAGCTTGTCATTTTTGGCACGGGTGAGGAGGGAGAGGTTGAACATGGCTCCCTTTTTCATTAAAGTCCCGGCACGAACCTGGCATCGTAATTCATCGGGACGGCTTTCACATAGCAGGGTGCCCGACTCATAATATTTCCCGTTGTATGTGAACTGAGGAAATGAGCCGTTGATGCGCATTTGTGAAAGGCTGTCGTTGAGCCTGTCCTGAGAAAGTGGCTGGCATCTGCAAGTCAAACGGTATATTCAAGACTTTTTGAGAAGAATTCACTGTTCTCCATGCGGAACTGAAAGTGGAACTGGTTATTCAATTCTGCGGGTTTCTTTTTCCCTTTTTTCTGTTTTTCTTCGGGAAATAATGACGGGATATGCTTTCGAATGACTTTCTCCATGCTCTTTAGCAGAGTATGGTAAGTATATTTCCCTTGGATACTTCCGGTCAGGAATGGAGAGTCAATACGAATCTCTTTCACCTCAGCATGTTGTGTGAGTTGAGTCGCATCAATTTGCAGGCGAGGAAGAAAGTAATTCCCGGCCTCGTCTGGTGTATGTACAAAAAGACTGTCGAGGTTGATTTTCCCCTGAATATCGTCAATGGAATGTCCGGAGAAATCGGCTGTCAGGTTAAGGGATACGTCAGTATCTTCGTATTTTTTTGTCAGTTGAAGGCTTGGTGGGACGAAAATCTCTTACTTTTACCCGCAGGTTGAAATCGGGTACAGCGGCTTTGCTGGGTAACAAAACTTCCGTCTATGCTGATTTTTCCGTTTTCATCGTCGAGTGATAAGTGTCCGTTGAAACCACCCGGCTTGAAGTTTCCGTTTAGCGCGATGTGCTGATACTGATAATGGTTGTATTCCAAAGAAGAGATTTCTCCTTTGACATGTGATTCTGGTTGATGGTTTCGGTATTGCAGACCGTTCAGTTCCAGGTCAAAAGAAGTCTTTCCGAGTTCTTTTTTCGCCAATAATTTTCCAAGTTCAAAATTATTGGTGGAGATTCTACCGGAATAACTTTTTTGCAAGGTTGTGGTGTCGGTGTGCATCGTCATGTTGGCATTGAGCTGTCCTGGAAGGCTTTGCAGGATACCGTGTGCGGTGATTTGTGACGGATAGCCTGATACATCTCCTCGAAATTTGAGGAAGCCTAGGCGGCGTACAATGTCAGGCACAGTTGCGGTGGAGCCTTTCAGATTATGTATAAGCCAGAAATGGCATTTTCGTCAACATCAGCCTGAGTAATCTCACCAAAGAAATAGGGAGGCTGCGAAGGATTGCTGTGGTCAAGCATTCCTTCGGCATGCACTTCTAATGCTTTGTGAGGACTTGCCAGATAAAAATTGCTGCATCGGGCTTGTTTCCCTCTTCCATGAAAGGCCATATCAATGTGTACAGAGTCTTGAAAATGTTGCAAGGCTGGTACGAAACAAGCTATGTCGGCAGGAGTGACGGAAGCGCTCAGTCGCCCCATATAAGTGGTCTGTGTATCCGAAAGAAAATCAGGCTCAGTAAAGTTTCCTGCTACCGTGAATGTGTCGATGCTGACGATTGTACCTGGCAGGGTAAGATTCAAATCGTGCAGGTAGATACCTCTGGAATTGGCTGTGGCTCTCAAGGCAAATTTCTTCAATTGAAGTCCGCTTTGCTCATTAAAGCTCATACGACGGATTTGTGCGTTGAGCGAATCGGTTTGTAGGGCTTTCAAAGAGATGGTTGCAGAAAGTTCGCTGATACCGATGTGATGAGGGTTGAACCGGCGGGGCGTGTTGGATTCCGACAGTACATCGTAGTGTATTTGTCCGCGACGGATAAGTACGGAATTGATACGCAGGTCAATTGACTTCTCGCTCTTTGTCGTGTCTTTTGAAGCAAAAGTATCAATCAGAAACTGGCAATTCAGGGGAGCCTTGGGGTGGGCACGGTTCAGGCGGGCGTCCAGTCCGAATAACTGGACACTGCTGATACGGATTTTTCCACGGAAAAGGGAGGGTATGTCAATCTTGACGGAAAAGCGTGATATGCCGAGCATGTCTTTCTTCTGTCGGTCCTTTATCTGCACGTTCTGGATGACAACGCGGTTCAGAAGCCCTAGGTCTACATTGCCAATGCTTACTTCGGCCTGGGTAAGACGGGTAAAAGCTCACGGGCAGCATACGTACTGATGCGGTGTTGGACAACCGGAAGGTTCAGCAGAGCAATCAGACCGAAATAAAATACCAGTGTTGAAATGACTGTGATACGTATGGCTTGTTTTATGCGCGTGGCTTTACTCATTCTCTATTTATACAAATAACAGACAAATGTACAAATAACCCTTGAAGAAAAGGGCCTTTGAGAGTGTTATTAGTAGTTTTTAAGTTTTGTGTGAAAGGTTTTCGTGATTGGTATAGATGAATTAGAAATCTATTTTTATTCATTTCTATGGTGTAAAATGTAAATATATATGGATTTTGTATGGAAAATTGGAAAAATATTCGGAAATTTGCACCCGTTATTGGTTTAGTAATAAAATTGGATTTAAACGGATAAAAATGACGCAAAAAATGAAGATTCCTTCTCCGCTGGTGTCTCTACTGCCTGTAGCAGTTTTGGTGATATTACTTTTTTTTACGATTCGCCTTTTGGGGGCTGATGCGCTAGGTGGCGGTAGCCAGATTTGCTTGTTGCTGACAACGGCTTTGTGCGCGGCTTTGGGTATGAGTCGGTATGGGGTGAGCTGGAAGGATATTGAACATGCCATTATCAATAACATTGCGGGGGTGAGTTCGGCTTTGATTATCCTGTTGATTATCGGGGCACTTTCTGCAGCCTGGATGTTAGGGGGAGTGGTGCCTACCCTGATTTATTATGGAGTGCAGATTATTCATCCGAAATTTTTCCTCGTGTCGTGCTGTGTGATTTGTGCAGTGGTATCGGTCATGACGGGCAGTTCGTGGACCACCATTGCGACCATCGGTATTGCCTTGATGGGTATTGGCAAGGCACAGGGCTTTGAGGAAGGATGGATTGCCGGAGCGATTATCTCGGGTGCATATTTCGGTGACAAGGTTTCTCCGCTTTCGGATACCACTATCCTGGCTTCCTCGGTGACAGACACACCGCTGTTTACGCATATTCGCTACATGATGTACACCACGGTGCCGTCGGTGGTCATTTCACTGGTTATTTTACGGTTGCCGGATTTTCGCATGAAGCATCAGATAGTTCGCAGATTGCCGTGTTTACTACCGGACTGGCGGAACGTTTTCATATTACTTTCTGGGTGTTGCTGGTGCCGGTGGTGACGGGAATATTAATTGCCCGTAAGGTGTCTTCCATTATTACTTTGTTTGTATCGACTGCTTTGGCGGTAATATGCATGCTGGTTTTCCAGACGGATGTACTTCGTGAAGTGGCCGGTGACGGAGTGAACGGAGGTGAGGCCTTATATAAAGGAGTTTTGTTGGCTCTATCAGGAAGTACGTCGTTGCAGACTTCCACTCCTGCACTAACCGAATTGATTGCCACCCGTGGAATGGGAGGTATGATGGACACGGTATGGCTAATTCTCTGTGCCATGTGCTTGGGGGTGCCATGACAGCCTGTGGTATGCTGGGAAGCATTACGCGTATGTTCGTACGCTTTACGCATAAGCTGGCAAGTACGGTGGCAGCAACTGTAGCTTCGGGTTTGTTCCTGAATTTAGCTACTGCCGACCAGTATATTTCGATTATCCTGACCGGAAACATGTTTAAGGATATCTATAAAAAGAACGGGTATGAGTCGCGTCTGTTAAGCCGAACTACGGAAGATGCTGTCACGGTGACCAGTCCGCTGATTCCCTGGAATACATGCGGTATGACGCAGGCTACGATTTTGAATGTACCTACGCTGGTGTATTTGCCGTATAGTTTCTTTAACTTGCTGAGTCCGTTGATGAGTATCTTCGTGGCGTGTATCGGCTTTAAGATTGTACGTTCGGTAAAAAAGGATTAAGAAACAATTTTCATTAAAACTATAAAAGAATGAACCAGAAACACGTAACATTGGCTGCTTGTCTGTTGGCTTTCGGGCTGGCGGCACAGGCGCAGAACGGAGGTATTTCTCCGGATATGTTGAAAAAATTCAGAGTAGTTATCAGAATACGGCTGCCGACAAGGCATTGCGGAATGCTATGGGAGGTACCAGTATTGAGGAACTGGCATTGAACCAGGAAAATCAGAAGGCACTGAATACGGATTTCTCCATTAAGGTGGAATCAAAGGGAATCACCGATCAGCAGTCGTCTGGCCGTTGCTGGCTGTTTACGGGATTGAACGTGATGCGTGCCAAGGCCATTGCACGCTATGATTTGCCGGGGCTGGAGTTTTCGCAAGTATATTCTTTCTTCTGGGATCAGCTGGAAAAATCCAATCTGTTCTTACAAGGAGTTATTGAAACGGCCGGCAAACCTATGAACGATCAGACCGTAGAGTGGTTGTTCAAGCATCCACTGAGTGACGGAGGTACATTTACGGGAGTAGCCGATATCGTGTCAAAATACGGTCTTGTGCCTAAAGAAGCAATGCCGGAAACATACAGCAGTGAACATACTTCGTACATGTCTTCTTTGATTGGCCTGAAGCTGAAGGAATTCGGTCTGGAACTGAGAGAAATGGCTGCTAAAGGAGAGAAGGCTGCAACGATTGAAAACCGTAAGGAAGAGATGCTGGGTACGGTGTATCGCATGTTAGTGCTGACTTTAGGAGTGCCGCCAACAGAGTTTGACTATGTACGTAAGGACAGCAAAGGAAATGTGGTGGCTACAGAGCATCACACACCGATGTCGTTTCTGGAAAAATACGGTGATACGAATCTGCTGACCAACTATGTGATGGTGATGAACGATCCTTCACGTGAATATTATAAATGTTACGAAATTGCATACGACCGTCACCGTTACGATGGAAAGAACTGGACGTATGTGAATCTGCCAGTAGAGGAAATCAAGGAAATGGCTATTGCGTCATTGAAGGACAGCACACGGATGTATTTCTCAAGCGATGTGACACAGTTGGACAGCAAGCGTGGGCTGCTGGATGTAAACAATTATGATTTCGGTTCGTTGATGGGTACGACTTTCGGAATGGATAAGAAAGAACGTATTCAGACGTTTGCCAGCATGTCGGCACATGCCATGACACTGATGGCGGTAGATTTGGATGCGAACGGAAAGCCGAAAAAATGGATGGTGGAAAATAGCTGGGGAGCTGCATCAGGCTATCAGGGACACCTGATTATGACGGATGAATGGTTCAATGAGTATATGTTCCGTCTGGTACTGGAAACGAAATATGTGCCGAAGAAGGTGCTAGATATCTTCAAGCAGAAGCCGATACAGCTTCCGGCATGGGATCCGATGTTTGCGGACGAAAATGATGACCGGGCAGAAATAACATGGCTCAGGACTTGCTTTATCGGTAGAAATATCTTTTCTTTGTGAAAAGAAGGAACTGATTATACGGGGCGTGGAGGTTTTGGTATCTTCACGCCCTTTTGACCTTAAATAAGTATGCTATGGATAAAATGCAGCCAATATCTCAGGCTTTGTACAGCTTTTGTTGTTCTTAGGGTGTATGGGAGCCGGATTCCCGCTTTATGTACAAGGACAGAATGTGGATGAATTGCCTCCCGATTCAATTTATAACATCGGGTATGCCCGTGGTAGTCTGAAGAATATTTCCGGTTCGGTGGAACAGATTACGGAAAAGCAGATGAACCGTGAGCTGATAACCAATCCGCTGGAAGCCATTCAGGGACGTGTGCCGGGACTTACCATCTTGAAGAGTAACAATGGAATGGCGGCGCTGGAGTCGGTCCGCTTGCGTGGTACGACTTCCTTGACCAGTGGAAATGACCCGCTGATTATCGTGGACGGGGTATTGGGTGATTTGACGATGCTGACTTCGGTATATCCCACCGATATAGAGTCTTTTACGATTTTGAAGGATGCGTCGGAAACGGCCCAGTACGGTTCACGTGGAGCATCGGGAGTCATTAATATTGTCACCAAGAAAGGCCGGGCAGGGAAGACGCGCGTGAACTACAACGGTAGTTTTGGTGTGTCACACGCTTATCGCCGGTTGGATATGCTTTCGGGAACAGAGTATCGCAAGCTGGCGGCTGAGCGAGGATGGAATATCCTGGATAAGGGATATGATACGGATTTCCAGAAAGCCATTGAACAGACGGGCTTGCAGCAGAATCATAACATTGCGTTTTATGGGGTGGTGCGGCTTCCAATTACAGGGTGTCGTTAGGCTTTCAGAATCGTGAGGGAGTGATTCAGGATGAGGGCATGAAACTGTTTACGGCCAATATGAATATGTCGCAGAAGATGCTTGACGGACTGATTGACTGTGAATTGGGGTTATTCGGTTCAATGAAGCGCGACCGTACGCTGTTTGATTTACAGAAGACTTTTTATTCGGCAGCCGCTTTTAATCCTACTTTTCCTGATTTTCCGGATCCGGAAACCGGGAGCTGGGACCAGATTACGACGGCCAGTCAGATTACAAATCCATTGGCCTGGATGGACGTGGACAACCGCGAGGAGACTTCTTATTTCAGTTCGCACGCCCGCCTGACTTTTCATTTGCTGAAGGATTTGAAGATGGTGCTATTTGGTTCTTATACCTATAGCACAACAGAAAACGCCCAGTTCTTGCCTACGACGGTATGGGCCAACGGGCAGGCTTACCGGGGAAACCGGAAGTCGGAGGCCTTATTAGGAAATCTGATGCTGACGTATCAGAAGCAGTTGGGGCTCACTTCCTGGATGTGCTGGCTTTAGGGGAGGTGGAAAGAATCGTTTTCACGGCTTTTACACGACCACGACTAATTTTTCTTCCAATGAGTTGGGGTATCACAGTCTGCAGGGCGGGGCATTGCGTCCTTGGGAAGGTACCGGCTCTTATTATGAAGAGCCGCATCTGGTGTCGTTCCTGGGGCGTGTGAATTATACGTATGACGACCGTTACGTGCTGACGGTGAACTTGCGTACGGATGCATCTTCCAAATTTGGGCGGAATCATAAATGGGGTGTATTCCCTTCTGTTTCTGCTGCCTGGAATATAACCCGTGAGAAGTTTATGAGACGTTTTCGTCTGATTGATAACCTGAAGCCTGCGATTGGGATATGGATTGGCAGGAAATCAGGGAGGGATTGATTCGTATACTACCATGGCGCTGGTGCGTCCGAACGGAGTAACTCCGGTGGGAAACTCGCCTTTGGTGACGTATGAGAGCTTGAAAAATGTCAATCCGGATTTGAAATGGGAAGTCAAGTCGACCTTCAATGCAGGGGTGACATGGGATTCTACGGAAACCGCTTGTTGCTGTCGGTGAATTATTATCTCTCTCCAAAACAAGGGATATGCTGTATATGTATGATGTCAGTGTTCCTCCGTTTGCTTATAACAAACTCTTTGGCTAATCTGGGCTCCATGCGGAACAGTGGGACGGAACTTTCCATTGGTATCACTCCTTTGCGAACTAAAGATATGGAACTGAATATCAACGCAAACGTAACTTTCCAACGGAATAAATTGCTGTCGCTGAGTGGTATGTATGAAGGAGAATATATCAGTGCGGCGCAATATACGGCTTTGGCCGGACTGAACGGTGCGGGACTGCATGGCGGATACAATAATATCGTGTATCAGATCGTAGGACAGCCGTTGGGTGTTTTCTATCTGCCGCATTGTGAAGGACTGGTTTCGGACGGGAACGGAGGATATACCTATCAGATTGCTGATTTGAATGGAGGAGGTGTGAATCTGGAAGATGGGGAAGACCGTTACGTGGCCGGACAGGCTACTCCTAAGACTTTGTTAGGCTCCAACATCAGTTTCCGCTACAAACGTTTTGATGTATCGTTGCAGATAAACGGAGCATTCGGGCATAAGATTTACAATGGTACGGCACTGAGTTACATGAATATGAACAGCTTTGCCGGACTACAATGTGTTGGCAGAGGCTCCGGCACGGAATATACATGACCTGACGGCAACGGATTACTGGCTGGAAAGCGGCAATTATGTGAACTTTGATTACCTGACTGTGGGTTGGAATGTGCCTATCAAAAAACAGCGTTTCTTGCACGGGGCACGCCTGGCACTGACCATTAATAACCTGGGTACAATCTCCGGTTATTCAGGGCTGACTCCGCTGATTAATTCTACCTTGGTGGACAATACTTTCGGAGTGGATGACAAGCGTACATACCCTCTTTCAAGAACTTATATGATTAGTTTAGGTCTTAACTTTTAATCTGCTTATTATGAAAAGAATATACTCAATACTATTTGCATCGTTTTCTCTTCTGTCATGGGCTTCTTGCAGCAGTTATCTGGAAGAAAATCCGAAGGACCGTCTGGATGAGGAAACGGCATATTCTACCTTGTCGGACGTGCAGAAAAATGGGGTGCTTTCACTGTATAATTACGTGGGCGGATATGTCGATAGTCAGAGTCTTCAAGGGACAGGTCGAGGTATCTATGATTTGAATACATTTACTACCGATGAGGCTATCATGCCCACACGTGGAGGGGACTGGTATGACGGCGGATTTTGGCAGGGATTATATCTGCATCGCTGGGGAGTGAACAATGAGGCGATTTATGCCACTTGGGAATACCTGTATCGTACGGTGATTTTGTGTAATGGTTCTTTGGAAAGAATACAGGATTTTGCTGAAAAACATCCCGAGGAAAATGTAGCAGATTGTGTGGCTGAGGTACGGGCATTGAGAGCCATGTTTTATTATTATATCATGGACTTGTTCGGGAGTGTTCCACTGATTGAAAAAGAGTGATCCGGCAGTTGAAGATATTGTTCAGGAAAAGCGCTCTAAAGTGTTTAATTTCATTGTAAAAAGAACTTACGGAATCTTCTTCTTTTTTTGAGTAAAGAGCGGAGCAATCAGCCGGGAGTGTATTACGGGCGAATGACACAGCCAGTGGTGTGGTTTTTGCTCGCTAAGTTAGCCTTGAATGCGGAAGTTTATACCGATGATGATTGGACAGACGGAAGCCGTCCGGACGGGAAATCTATCTTTTTCGAAGTGGAGGGACAACGTCTGAATGCCTGGCAAACGGTGAACTATTATTGTGAGAAGATTACAGCAGCAGGATATACCCTGGAAAAGGATTATACAGCCAACTTTGCCGTGTTCAATGAGTCCTCAGAGGAGAATATATTTGTCATCCCCATGAGCAAGACCTTATACACCAACCAGTTTATCTGTCTGTTCCGTTCGCGGCATTACAACCATGCCAAGGCGTATGGGCTGAGTGGAGAAAATGGCTCATCAGCGACAAAAGAGGTACTGGAAACCTTCGGTTACGATACGCCACAGGTGGATGCCCGTTTTGATTACTGTTATTTTGCCGGTCCGGTAAAAGATTTGGAGGGAAATCGATCTTGCTGGATGACGGGGTTACTCCATTGGTATATGAGCCTTGGAACGTAGCCTTGATGTGTCAGGAAAGCCGTACGAGAAAACAGCCGGAGCCCGAATGAAAAAATACGAAGTCGATAAGACGGGGCTTAAGGATGGAAAATTGCTAGACAATGACATCGTGTTGTTCCGCTATGCCGACGTGTTGCTCATGCAAAGTGAGGCCAAGGTGCGGAATGGGGAAAATGGCGATGCAGAACTGAATTTAGTGAGAAGTAGGGTAGGTATGGCTCCTAGAACTGCTACATTGGAAAATTTGCTGGATGAGCGAATGATGGAACTGGCCTGGGAGGGCTGGAGACGGCAGGATATGATTCGTTTCGGGGTTTTTACCCGTTCATACAGTTGTCGTCCGCCAAGCTTCCTGGGGAGGAAAACGGCTATACTACCGTCTTCCCGATTCCGGAAAAAGTGATTGACATGAATCCTCAGCTGCACCAGCACAAAGGATATTAAGTTAGATTTTGCTCTCTCTATATGGCAGAATAGCCTCTTTTGTCATCGTTATTTAATATTTGCCTTTCGATATAAAGAAATATTTCTCTAATTCGATGGGCAAATATTCTTTTTTCACCTCTTTTTATTTAATTTTGCACGCAAAATACAAAACCATTTTTTATAACCTAACATGGCAAATTTAATTAAGTTGCGTAAAGGCTTGGACATAAACCTGAAAGGTAAGGCGGCTGCGGAAGTGGTGGCTGTGAAAGAGCCGGGATTCTATACTCTGTGTCCCGATGATTTTACAGGCGTGACTCCGAAAGTGGTCGTTAAGGAACAGGAATATGTGATGGCCGGAGGACCTTGTTTGTAGACAAGAATCATCCAGAAGTGAAATTTGTTTCGCCGGTAAGCGGCGTAGTGACAAGCGTGGAACGTGGGGCAAGACGTAAGGTGATGAGCATCACCGTACAGGCTGCTACGGAACAGGACTTTGAAGAATTCGGTAAGAAGAGCGTAGCTGCACTTGATGGTGCTGCTGTAAAAGAAATGCTGCTGAATGCCGGTTTGTTCGCGTTTATCCGTCAGCGTCCGTATGACGTAGTGGCTGATCCGACTGTAGCACCTCGTGCTATCTTCGTTTCTGCATTCGACACAAACCCGCTGGCTCCAGAATTCGAACTGGCGCTCTCAGGCGAAGAAGCAAACCTCCAGACTGGATTGGATGCGTTGGCTAAGATAGCCAAGACATACCTGAGTATCAGTGTAAATCAGAAATCACCGGCTTTGACGCAGGCGAAGAACGTGGAAGTAACTGTATTTGACGGACCGCATCCTGCTGGTAACGTTGGTGTACAGATTAACCACATCGCTCCTGTAAACAAGGGTGAAACAGTTTGGACTATCGATCCGCAGGCTGTTGTCTTCATTGGCCGTCTGTTCAATACGGGTCATGTAGACTTTACCCAAGACGGTAGCAGTGACAGGTTCTGAAGTACTTAAACCTGCATACGTGAAATTGAAAGTAGGTGCACTGCTGACAGGTGTATTCGAAAACAACGTAACAAAAGACAAGGCTTTGCGCTACATCAGCGGTAACGTGCTGACCGGTAAGCAGATTTCTGCCAACGGTTATCTTGGAGGCTTTCCACAGCCAGTTGACCGTAATTCCGGAAGGAAGCGACGTTCACGAAATGCTGGGTTGGATCATGCCGCGTTTCAATGATTTCAGTACCAGCCGTTCTTATTTTAGCTGGATGATGGGTAAGAAGAAAGAATATGTGTTGGATGCACGTGTGAAGGGTGGTGAACGCCACATGATCATGTCGAATGAATACGACCATGTTCTTCCGATGGACATTCTGCCGGAATACCTGATTAAGGCAATCATCGCGGGCGATATTGACCGTATGGAAGCACTGGGTATTTACGAGGTAGCTCCAGAAGACTTTGCCTTGTGTGAATTTGTCTGCTCTTCAAAGATGGAATTGCAGCGTATTGTTCGTGACGGACTCGACATGCTCCGCCGTGAAATGTGTTAATGCTAACTAAAACGATTATTAATAAATGAACGCGTTAAGAAATTATCTCGATAAGATAAAGCCTAACTTTGAAGAGGGAGGCAAATTTCATGCTTTTCGTTCTGTGTTCGACGGGTTTGAAACATTCCTGTTTGTTCCGAACACTACTTCGAAGACAGGTACGCACATCCACGATGCGATAGACAGCAAACGTATCATGTCGTTCGTGGTGATTGCGCTGATACCGGCCTTGCTGTTCGGTATGTATAATGTGGGTTACCAGCATTTCCATGCTGCAAATGTAGAAGGCAGCACTTTCATTGAAATGTTCGGTTATGGTTTCTTGGCTGTACTGCCGAAAATCATTGTATCATATGTAGTGGGTCTGGGTATCGAATTTGTGGTAGCTCAGTGGAAGAAGGAAGAAATTCAGGAAGGTTTCCTGGTTTCAGGTATGCTGATTCCAATGATTGTGCCGGTTGACTGTCCGTTGTGGATGCTAGCTGTAGCTACTGCTTTCTCTGTAATTTTTGCAAAGGAAGTATTCGGTGGTACAGGTATGAACATCTTTAACCCTGCATTGATTACTCGTGCATTCTTGTTCTTTGCTTATCCGACCAAAATGTCTGGTGATACTGTATGGGTATCTAGCGACAGCATCTTTGGCTTGGGGAAGCAATGTAGACGGTCTGACTGCTGCTACAGCACTGGGACAGGCTTCTACTGCAACTGATGCGATGGCATATCCTGCTTTCTCTTGGGATATGGTAACTGGTCTGATTCCGGGTTCTATCGGTGAAACCAGCGTAATCGCTATTGCTATCGGTGCGGTTATCCTGTTGTGGTCAGGTGTGGCAAGCTGGAAGACAATGTTGTCAGTATTTGTAGGTGGTGCGGTAATGGGATGGATTTTCAATACCATCGGTCCGGACACTGCAATGGCTAAGATGCCTTGGTACGAACACTTGTGCTTGGGTGGTTTCTGCTTCGGTGCCGTGTTTATGGCTACAGACCCTGTAACTTCTTCACGTACTGAAAACGGCAAATTTGTATATGGTTTCCTGATTGGTGCCATGGCAATCATTATCCGTGTATTGAACCCGGGTTATCCTGAAGGTATGATGTTGGCTATCCTGCTGATGAACATCTTCGCTCCGCTGATTGACTATGTAGTAGTTCAGAATAACATTTCTCGCCGTGCAAAACGTGCTATGTCTAACAAATAAAAACCGAAAATACAATGAATACTAATAGTAACTCTTATACTATCATTTATGCTTCGGTAATGGTTGTTATCGTAGCATTCTTGCTGGCTTTCGTGAACTCTTCTTTGCGTGACTTGCAGGGAAAGAACGTAGAGCTGGATACAAAGAAGCAGATTCTTTCTTCACTGGGCATCAAAGGTGTGCAGGATGCAGAAGCTGAATTTGCTAAAGTAGTGAAATCGGATATGGTGGTAGCTGAAGACGGCACACTGACTCCGTATGAAGGTGCTTTCGTGACTTCTTACGAAAAAGATTTCAAGGAAAACGGTCGTGCTCACATCTTCGTATGTGAAATCGAAGGACAGACTAAATATGTAATTCCGGTATATGGTGCTGGTCTTTGGGGGGCTATCTGGGGATATGTTGCCTTGAACGAAGACAAGAATACAGTATACGGAACTTACTTCTCTCATGCGTCTGAAACTCCGGGTTTGGGAGCCGAAATCGCATCAGAACATTTCCAGAGTGAATTTAAGGACAAGCATGTAATGGACGGTGAAGCCGTTGCACTGGGAGTTGTAAAGAACGGAAAAGTTGAAAATCCGGAATTCCAGGTAGACGGTATCTCTGGTGGTACAATCACTTCAGTTGGTGTAGACGCCATGTTGAAAGGCTGTATGACACATTACGCTAAATTTTTAACATCTAAAGAATAAGGAGGAGAACGAAAATGGGAAGTTTATTTTCAGCTAAAAACAGAGAAGTATTTTCTACTCCTATAGGCATGAACAACCCGGTAACCGTACAGGTGTTGGGTATCTGTTCTGCATTGGCTGTAACCTCCAAGCTTGGAGCCGGCCATCGTGATGGGTCTTTCTGTAACCATTATTACTGCTTTTTCTAACGTAGTGATTTCTTTGTTGCGTAAGACAGTGCCTAACCGTATTCGTATCATCGTACAGCTGGTAGTTGTAGCAGCTTTGGTAACTATCGTAAGTGAGTTGCTGAAAGCTTTTGCTTACGACGTGAGCGTACAGTTGTCTGTATACGTAGGTTTGATCATTACCAACTGTATCCTGATGGGACGTCTGGAAGCATTTGCTATGTCAAACGGTCCGTGGGAATCATGCCTTGACGGTATTGGTAACGGTCTGGGTTATGCCAAGATTCTGGTAATCGTTGCATTCTTCCGTGAATTGCTGGGTTCAGGAACACTGTTGGGCTTCAACATCCTGAACTATGAGGCTGTAAAGAATGCCGGTTATGTAAACAACGGTTTGATGTTGATGCCGCCGATGGCTTTGATCATCGTAGCTTGCCTGATCTGGTATCAGCGTGCAAAACACAAAGAGTTGCAAGAAAAAGAATAATTATTAACCAACAACGGAAATTAAAAATCCAGAATTATGGAACATTTTTTTAGTTTATTGGTCCGCTCAATCTTTGTGGACAATATGATATTTGCGTTCTTCCTGGGTATGTGTTCATACCTGGCGGTATCGAAGAACGTGAAGACTGCCCTCGGTCTGGGTATCGCCGTAACTTTCGTGCTGGTGGTTACCTTACCGGTGAACTACCTTCTGCAGACGAAGGTGCTGGCTGCCGACGGCATTCTGGGAATTGACCTGAGGCTTCCTGAGCTTTATTCTTTTCATTGCCGTAATTGCCGGTATCGTGCAGCTGGTGGAGATGGTGGTAGAACGCTTCACTCCGTCACTGTATGCTTCGCTGGGTATCTTCCTGCCGTTGATTGCCGTTAACTGTGCCATCATGGGTGCCTCTCTGTTTATGCAGCAGCGTATCACTCTGAGCCCGTCTGATGCTAAATACATCGGCGACATCTGGGATTCTATCTCTTACGCACTGGGTTCGGGTATCGGCTGGCTGCTGGCTATCGTAGGTTTGGCTGCTATCCGTGAGAAAATGGCTTACTCTGACGTGCCTGCTCCGCTGAAAGGCTTGGGCATCACATTCATCACTGTAGGTCTGATGGCAATGGCATTTATGTGTTTCTCTGGTTTGAACATCTAATAGGAAAGGAATAAGACAATGGATATGAATTTTATTTTAGCAAGCATTGGAGTATTCCTCGTGACTATTCTGGTGCTGGTAGTCATCCTGCTGGTAGCAAAGAATTTCCTCGTTGCTTCCGGTAATGTGAAACTGACTATCAACGGCGATAAGGATATGGAAGTAGAGTCTGGCTCTACATTGCTGAATACATTGGCCGTAAACGGGTGTTCTTGCCTTCTGCTTGTGGTGGTAAGGGATCTTGCGGACAGTGCAAATGCCAAGTACTCGAAGGAGGTGGCGAAATCCTGCCTTCTGAGGTTCCTCACTTCAGTCGCAAACAGCAGCAAGACCACTGGCGTCTGGGTTGTCAGGTGAAAGTGAAGGGAGATATGGCTATCAAGGTTCCTGAATCTGTAATGGGTGTAAAGGAATACGAATGTACAGTTATCTCCAACAAGAACGTGGCTACCTTTATCAAAGAGTTCAAGGTGCAGCTGCCTAAGGGTGCGCACATGGACTTTATTCCGGGTTCATACGCACAGATTAAGATTCCTAAATTCGAAATGGATTACAACAAGGATATCGACAAAGATCTTATCGGTGCTGAATACTTGCCTGCATGGGAAAAATTCGGTTTGTTCGGCTTGAAATGTAAGAACGAAGAAGAAACTATCCGTGCTTACTCTATGGCTAACTACCCTGCAGAAGGTGACGTATTCATGTTGACTGTACGTATTGCAACTCCTCCGTTCAAGCCAGACCGTAGCGGATTCATGGATGTAAATCCGGGTATCGCTTCTTCTTATATCTTTACCCTGAAACCGGGTGACAAGGTATTGATGAGTGGTCCTTACGGTGACTTCCACCCGATTTTCGATTCTAAGAAGGAAATGATTTGGGTAGGTGGTGGTGCCGGTATGGCTCCGCTTCGTGCACAGATTATGCACATGACTCGTACATTGCATACTACTGACCGTGAATTGCATTACTTCTACGGTGCGCGTGCATTGAACGAAGTGTTCTATCTGGACGACTTCTTGAAACTGGAAAAAGACTTCCCGAACTTCCACTTCCATCTGGCTTTGGACCGTCCGGACCCTGCAGCCGATGCAGCTGGCGTGAAGTATACAGCAGGATTCGTTCATCAGGTAATGTTGAATACTTACTTGAAAGACCATGAAGCTCCGGAAGACATCGAATACTACATGTGTGGTCCTGGTCCGATGTCGAAGGCAGTTGTCGCTATGCTGGATAGCCTCGGCGTAGAAGAATCTTCTATCATGTATGATAACTTCGGTGGATAATCCGCAGAATTTATGACATAATGAAGCAAAAGGCTTTCAGGAAATTTCCTGAAAGCCTTTTTTGTGTAGATACGGTTCAAAGGGTAATAAATTAGGTGTGAAATGAAGTTTTATATTACAAAATGGTTAATAAATTGTTCATTTTGCTATGCCTTTCTTGATATACGTCAATAAATGATAGGGGTGGAGCGATTTTCTTTGTGGTTTGTTTTTATGTTGTCCAACATATTCTTATCTTTGTATCGGTAAAAGGAAAAAAGCTCGAGCTAAGCTAGATTTTAAATTATTTAGGTAACAAAGTTTTTAGGTAAAAGATTTTAAAGGTATGAAAAGATTAGGATTAACATTAGCAGCCGCATTGGTATTTTCAGTTTCTATGTTTGCAGAAGGTGTACAGGACAACAATGCACAGAAATGGAATGGTTCAATCAACAAGTCAAAGCTGACTAAATATTTGAATCTTTCATCTAACCAGCACGAAAAGGTTGCTGACATCTGCGACTACTTTGAACAGGAAATGACTCGTGCAAATTCTTCAAAGACAGAAAACAAAGAAAAAGTTCGTAAAGCTGTTTACGGTAACTTGAAATTGATGAAGCAGACGCTGGACGACAAGCAGTATTCTAGCTATGTTCGTCTGATGGCCATGACACTGCGCAACAAAGGCATCGACTTGAACGAAGCAAAGTAATAAAGAGAGATTGATAAATAGGAGAGCCCCGAAGACTTGTATTGAGTCTTTCGGGGCTCTTTGTTTGTTGGCAATTGGGATAGACTTGTGTGAATTGCTGTATATTAGATGCTTATTTAGTCTCCTATGACGGCGTAAAAAAGGCAAGTACGTTTTAATCAAAACGCTTAGATATTTGCCCTGAAATGTACTTGTGTTTTGTTTTAAATGCACTTGTGTTTGAAATGAAATATACTTACGTTTTATGGCAAATACAAGTACGTTTGAAAGCCAATTGGTTTGCTATCTTTTTTTCATAAAACTCTGCAGATTTTGCTTGCTGTATTATCGGGCTTTATGTACTTTCGAATGAATAATTTACATAAAGAAGATATGAATTTCAAGAAAATAGTAGCCGTAGACGAGACATTGCTGAATGAAGCGGCGCTCGAACAATTGAAAACAATAGGGGAAGAAGTGGTTGTATATCATGATTTTCCCACTGAAGAAGAGGAAGTTATCCGCCGTATTGGCAATGCCGACTGCCTGCTGGTATCTTTCCGTACGCCTATCCGTCGGCGTGTGCTGGATGCTTGCCCGAACATCCGTTATATAGGCATGTGCTGTACGCTCTATAATCCGGAAAGTTCGAATGTTGATGTGATAGAGGCCCGCAAAAGGGGAATCACGGTGTTAGGAGTGAAAGATTACGGCGATGAAGGTGTGGTGGAATACGTGGTCAGCGAACTGGTGCGTCTGCTCCATGGTTTTGGCAATGTGCGCTGGCTGGAGGAAAGCACGGAACTGACAGGGTGTAAGGTGGGAGTCATCGGTTTGGGAAAGACCGGAGGAATGATTGCCGAAGCCATGCGGTTTTTCGGTGCCGAGGTGCTGTACTACAGCCGTACCCGTAAACCGGAAGCCGAAGCAAAAGGCATTGCCTACCGCCCGTTGGCCGATTTGCTGACGGAAGCGGAAATCATCTGTACCTGCTTGCCGCGCAACAATTACCTGCTGGGTGAGCCAGAGTTTGCATTGATGGGCGACCGTAAGATACTGGTAAATACATCTGTAGGACCTACTTTTGAAGTAGATGCCCTGAAGAAATGGCTGGGAACATGCAAACACAGCTATTACTTGTGTGATGCGACCGGAATGGGCGTGGCTCGTGATGCTCTGAAGGATATTCCGAATGTGCTGTATACACCTTATATATCCGGAAAATCCATTCAAAGCGTAGAGCGTTTGTCGCAGAAAACCCTGGCCAATATCAGGACTTTTCTTTCAGAAGCTCCTCAAGTTTAAGCAACTCGTCGCGGTATTGTGCCGCTTCGATAAAGTCCAGCTTCTTGGCGGCTTCCTGCATCAGCTTTGCGGGTCTGTTCGATGCTCTTCTGCAACTGGCCCTTTGACATATATTGTACCACAGGGTCGGCGGCTGCATGAAGTTGGGCTTCGGTCTCGGTATAAGCCCGTGGCTCTTTGGACTTGCTGCTGTTTTCCTGAAACGACTGTTTTTCGATGTCGAGCAGGGCATTGGCGCGTGAACGGGTAATCTGTTTCGGCGTGATGCCGTGTGCTTCGTTGTAAGCCAGCTGCTTCTCCCGTCGGCGGTTGGTCTCGTCGATGGTCTGTCGCATACTGTCCGTAATGCGGTCGGCATACATGATGACCTTTCCGTTCACGTTGCGGGCAGCACGTCCGGCCGTCTGGGTGAGCGAGCGGTGCGAACGCAGGAAACCTTCCTTGTCTGCATCCAGAATCGCTACGAGCGACACCTCTGGCAAGTCCAGTCCCTCACGCAGCAGGTTGACACCCACCAGCACGTCGTAGATGCCCTCTCGCAGTTCGTCCATGATTTTGATACGTTCCAGTGTCTCCACGTCACTATGGATATAAGCGCAGCGGATACCGTTGTTGAGCAGGTATTCCGTCAGTTCTTCTGCCATGCGTTTGGTCAGGGTGGTGACAAGCACGCGCTCTTCCTTTTCGATGCGTTGCTGAATCTCTTCCATCAGGTCGTCTATCTGGTTCAGGCTGGGACGCACCTCAATTACCGGGTCCAGCAGTCCCGTAGGACGAATCACCTGTTCTACTACGATACCTTCACTCTGTTGCAGTTCGTATTCTGCCGGAGTGGCACTCACGAAAATCACCTGCTTGGTCATCTGCTGGAACTCTTCGAATGTAAGCGGACGATTGTCCATGGCGGCCGGCAGACGGAATCCGTATTCCACCAGGTTTGTCTTGCGGGCACGGTCGCCGCCGTACATGGCCCTGATTTGCGGCACGCTGACATGGCTTTCGTCGATGACAATCAGAAAATCTTCGGGAAAGAAATCAAGCAGGCAGTAGGGACGGGTGCCCGGTTCGCGTCCGTCGAAGTAACGTGAATAGTTTTCAATCCCCGAACAATGTCCCAGTTCGCGCAGCATTTCCATATCGTAGGTCACACGCTCGTACAGACGCTTTGCTTCGTAGGGCTTACCGATTTCTTCAAAGTAGGCTACCTGCTTGGTCAGATCGTCTTCAATCTGATGAATGGCGCGGAGCGTACTATCCTTGGTCGTCATGAACAGGTTGGCCGGATAAATCTTGTATTCTTCGAACGTACTGATACGGTGTCCTGAAACCGGGTCTATCTCTTCAATACCGTCAATCTCGTCGTCCCAGAACATTACCCGCAGTACACTGTCGGTATAAGCCAGGAAAATGTCCACCGTATCACCTTTTACACGGAAGTTGCCACGGTTCAGGCTCGATGTCGTTCCGTACGTACAGACTGTCCACCAGCCGGCGGAGGAACACGTTGCGGTCTAGTAACTTTCCTTTTTTGATTTCAATCACGTTGTTATAGAAATCTGCCGGATTTCCCATACCGTAGATACACGATACGGACGACACTACAATGACGTCCTTCCGTCCGGAAAGGAGGGAAGAGGTCGCAGCCAGACGAAGCTTGTCGATTTCCTCGTTGATGGCCAGGTCTTTTTCAATATAAGTATCGGTCGACGGAATGTATGCTTCCGGCTGATAATAGTCGTAGTAAGACACGTAATATTCCACCGCGTTGTGAGGGAAAAAGTTCTTGAACTCCCCGTAAAGCTGGGCAGCCAGTGTCTTGTTGTGACTCAGAATCAGTGTCGGTTTGTTGATGTTCTTGATGACATTGGCAATGGTAAAAGTCTTTCCAGAGCCGGTTACTCCCAGCAGCGTCTGTGCAGGCACATGCTGCCGGATACCTTCAGTCAGTTGGGTGATGGCCTCCGGCTGGTCGCCGGTAGGCTGATAGTCGGATATCAGTTCAAAATTCATTGCATCTGAATATTGGTGAATGAAAACGGTTGTAAAATTACATATATATTTTATACCATACTTTGCACATCCTGAAAAATTACATTAAAAAATGGCCTGGAGTTGCATTATTCGCTGGAAAAGAGTAATTTTGCGCAACTATATCAATTATATATGAAAAAATACATCGCAATGGTCCTCCTTTCTGCTGGAGTTTTATCTTCATGCGGAGAGTACAATAAAGTGCTGAAAAGCACTGACTATGAATACAAATACGAAGCGGCGAAAAGCTATTTTGCCAAAGGACAGAATTCACGTGCGGCAACCATTCTGGAGGAGCTGATTCCTATCCTGAAGGGTACAGCCAACGGAGAAGAGGCTTTGTATATGCTGGGAATGACTTATTACAACCAGGGTGATTTTGTGACTGCTTCACATTATTTCAATACCTATTATACGACTTATCCGCGCGGTACTTATACGGAACTGGCGCGTTTTCATAGCGGAAAGGCTTTGTATCTTGATACCCGGAACCACGTCTGGACCAGAGCAGCACGTACAAGGCTATTCAGGAACTGCAGATGTTTTTGGAGTATTTTCCCGCAAGTCAGCGAAAGGATATTGCCCAAAACATGATTTTTGAGTTGCAGGACAAGTTGGTGGAGAAGGAATACCTTTCTTCCAAACTCTATTACGACTTGGGCTCTTATTCAGGAAATTCGGTGTATAGCAGCACGGGTAACAATTATCTGGCAGCCATTGTCACAGCACAGAATGTGTTGAAAGAATATCCTTACACCAAATTGCGTGAGGAACTTTCTATTCTGATTCTCCGTGCCAAGTATCACATGGCAAAAGAAAGTGTGCTCGACAAGAGAGAAGACCGTATGCGTGAAACGGTGGATGAATATTATGCTTTCAAGAATGAATTCCCGGAAAGCAAATACATGAAAGAAGTGGAAGTCATTTACGCCGATGTGAGCAAGTACATTTCTACAGACGAAGAATAATATAAACGTTTATAATTATAAATAAGTTATGGATTACAAAAAAAAACAAACGCTCCTACAAATACGGTTACACGTAATTTGATGGAACTCTGTGAGGACACAGGCAATATTTATGAAACAGTATCTATCATCGGCAAGCGTGCCAACCAGATTGCTGCCGAAATGAAGAATGACCTTTCCAAGAAACTGCAGGAGTTTGCTTCTTATAACGATAACCTTGAAGAGGTGTTTGAAAACAGAGAACAGATTGAAATCTCTCGTTATTATGAAAAACTCCCGAAACCGACGTTGATTGCGGCTCAGGAGTACATAGAAGGAAAGGTTTATTACAGAAACCCGGCAAAGGAAAAGGAAAAATTGCAGTAATCCTCCTATAGGTAAAGATTTTAGTGAATGCGCATGCGCATTTGGGCTTGTTATTCTGAGTGTAGACGGCAAGAACCGTCTCTCTCAGAATGACATTTGTTTTGGAAACCTTAATACGATTGATTATGATACAGAGAATACAGACCGTTTATTTGCTCGTAGTAACTATCTTGATGGTTGTAATGATGTCTGTCCCCGTGGGCAGTTTCTATACCGATAAAAATATTTGTGAGATGACAAACCTTTCATACCAGCTTCCGGACGGAGCGGTGAACTACACACCGTGGGCTTTGTTTGCGATTCTGGTAGTAGTGGCTGTAATGGCCTTGGTGACTATTTTCCTTTACCGGAAACGTATGTTACAGATTCGTCTGACCATCTTCAATACGATTGTACTGATTGGTTACTATCTGGTACTGGCTTATTTTGTCATAAATCCGGACAAGGCATTCGATGATTACAGCTTCATGCCTTCATGGACAGTTTGTCTTCCATTGGTCAGCATCATCTTGAACTGGCTGGCTATCCGTGCTATCGGCAAGGATGAAATGCTGGTAAAGGCATACGAAAGATTGCGCTGATTCGCAATTGGCAATATAAAAAGCCATCGGGGCGTTTCTTCATTTCAGAGGAAACGCCCCGATGGCTTTTGTTGTTTTCTTTTTTTATTCCAGAATATACATTTCAGAAGGAGTAGTTCGTCTCAATGGAGTTACTTCCACGTCTTTTCCTACAATGATGTTTTCCTGCCGGAATGCCAGTTCCACTGTCTTGAAAGCCAGCCTCCGGATGGTTGTTGTCCTTGCTTAGGTGGCACAGCCATAAGTGTTTCAAATGCTGGGGAAAATGATGGCTCAGGTAGTCAGCCATTTCATGGTTGCTCATGTGTCCGTTCGGGCCGGCAATACGTTCTTTCAGATGCTGTGGATAAGGTCCCATCTGGAGCATGCTGTCGTCGTAGTTGGCTTCCAGTATCAGGTAATCAGCTTGCTGTATGAAGCGTGCGGCTGTGGGAGTGATATGCCCGATGTCCGTCAGGAAGGAGAATGTCTTATCGCCTGTGGTGATACAATAGCCCACGTTGTCGGTTCCGTCGTGAGGCACTTCGAAGCAGGTAATAGTGAAATCGCCTACATTGAATGTTTCTTCTTTTTGGATAAAACGGGTACGTTCAGGTTTTAACCGCTCTGTCATGCAGTAGCTGTGTTTCATACCTTCATGTATTTCAGGAGTGGTATACACCGGAATCCCATGCTTCTCGCCCAAATGTCCTACAGCCTTGATGTGGTCGGCATGGTCATGAGTGACCAGTACAGCCTGTATCTCTTCAAGGTTGAGCATACGTTCCTTAAATACTTTCTTGATGGTGCGGATACCGATACCGGCATCAACCAATATAGCGGTGCTGTCAGTAGCCAGGTAGTAACAGTTTCCGCTGCTGCCGCTGGCCAGACTCATAAATTTTACAGTCATCTTCTCTCTCTTTTTTTGCTAAAGGAACGCAAAGATAGTGAAAGGTGAGAGGAGAGACAAACGAAAAACAAAGTTTTTCAGTTTTGGCTATCCCGAACCGTATCCTGTCTTATGAAAAGATAGTGAAAGGTGAGAGGAGAGACAAACGAAAAAGTAAGGTAAAAAATAAAACAAGGCCATTCCGAAAAGGAACAGCCTTGCAAACGGTTTGTATCTGTTTTTTAGATATGTCGTAAGTGCTTAGAACTGGAAGAAATTCTTGGCGTTGTTGTAGCAGATGTCTTCCACCATCTGTTGTACGCGCGCCATTTCGCATTCAGGAATTTCTCCGTTTTCTACATCTCTTCCCAGCAGGTTACAGAGTGTACGGCGGAAGTATTCATGACGCGGATAAGAAAGGAACGAACGTGAGTCGGTAAGCATACCTACGAAACGGCTCAGCAATCCCAGCAGAGAAAGTGCGTTCATCTGTTTTTCCATACCGTCCTTCTGGTCGAGGAACCACCAGCCTGAACCGAACTGGATTTTTCCCGGAACAGAACCGTCCTGGAAGTTACCCAGCATGGTAGCGATTACTTCGTTGGCGCAAGGATTCAGGTTGTAGAGAATGGTTTTTGTAAGTTTTCCTTCTGAGTTCAGGCGATCCAGATATTTGGCCATAGATTTGGCTGTGGTGAATTCACCAATAGAGTCAAAACCGGTGTCAGTCCCAGCAGCCTTTGAACATTTTGGTATTGTTGTTGCGGATGGCACCATAGTGGAATTGTTGTGTCCAGCCTGTTTCCCAGTCCATTTCGCCGAATACTACCAGCATAGCTGATTTGAACTTCAGGATTTCTTCGTGTGTCAATTCTGTACCGCCATATACTTTGTTGAAGATGGTGCGGATTTCTGCGTCGGTATAATCTTCTGCATAAAACTCTTCGATACCATGGTCGGACAATTTACAGCCTTGTTCAGCAAAGAAAGCATGACGTTTGCGCAGCGCTTCAATCATGTCGTCAAAGTTGGAGATGCTGACACCGCTTACTTCTGCCAGTTTTTCTACGTAGGCACGGAAGTCAGCCGGTACTTCTACGGCCATTGCCTTGTCCGGACGCCAGGTAGGCAGCATCTTGATTTCAAAACCGCTTTCACGGGTAGCGATGTGATATTCCAGTGAATCTACCGGATCGTCCGTCGTGCAGACGGTTTCCACATGGTAGTGGCGCATCAGGTTACGGGCTGAATATTCCGGAGTAGCCAGTTTGGCATTACATTCGTCGAATATTTCGCGGGCGGTAGACGGATTCAGAATCTTGTCGATGCCAAAAGCGGTTTTCAGTTCCAAGTGTGTCCAGTGATACAATGGGTTACGGAATGTATAAGGAACAGTTTCAGCCCATTTTTCGAATTTTTCCCAGTCGGTAGTATCTTTTCCGGTGCAGTAACGTTCTTCTACTCCGTTGCTTCGCATGGCACGCCATTTATAATGGTCACCTCCCAGCCAGATTTCAGTAATGGATTTGAATTGATAATCGTCGGCTACCATTTTCGGAATCAGGTGACAGTGATAGTCGATAATCGGCATTTTAGCCGCATGGTTGTGATATAGCTTCTGTGCCGTTTCTGTTTGCAACAGGAAGTTTTCATCCATAAATTTCTTCATGATAAAATGTATTTTTAAGTTTCGTTGTTGTTCGCAAATTATATGTTTTTGAATAAGTAACTTACAATTTATTTATGTTGGGCAACATAAAATGTCGAATACCTATCCGTTATCGAACACGAAAGTAGAAATTTTATTTGGAATAACAAAATATTTATTACCTTTGCAACACTCATTTGTGAAAATTAAATTCATGAATAGATAGGCAAGTGCATGAAAAACAATGGGTTAAATTTGATTCTTCTGATTTTTGAAGGGTTAAATGAGACCAAAAGGCCGAAATGACAACAATTTTGTTATTAAAGATATAATATGAAAGCATTAAACAAAGAGACCGCAAAGAAAACGGTCCGTCCGGAAAGAATTATTCAGTTTGGCGAAGGTAATTTCCTTCGTGCGTTTGTAGACTGGATTATCTACAACATGAACGAAAAGGCTGATTTCAACAGCAGTGTAGTGGTGGTTCAACCCATCGAAAAAGGAATGATTGACATGCTGAATGCGCAGGATTGTCTGTATCACGTCAATCTGCAGGGTTTGGATAAAGGGGAAACGGTGAACAGTCTGACCATGATTGATGTAATCAGTCGTGCGCTGAATCCTTACAGCCAGTTCGAAGAGTTCATGAAGCTGGCCGAACAGCCGGAAATGCGTTTCGTGATTTCCAATACAACCGAAGCAGGCATTGCTTTTGACCCTTCCTGCAAACTGGATGATGCGCCGGCCTCTTCTTATCCGGGAAAACTGACACAGCTTTTGTATCATCGCTATAAAACCTTCCAGGGAGATATGTCAAAGGGATTGATTATTTTCCCGTGTGAGAACCTGATTTTCCTGAACGGACATAAGTTGAAAGAAACCATCTATCAGTATATTGAACTCTGAATCTGGGAGATGATTTCAAACAGTGGTTTGAGAAGGCTTGTGGCGTATATGCTACGCTGGTAGACCGTATTGTGCCGATTCCCGCGCAAATATTGCGGCTATCAAGGAAAAGTTGCAATACGATGACAACATGGTGGTACAGGCTGAAATTTTCCATTTGTGGGTAATTGAAGCACCGCAGGAGGTGGCTGCCGAGTTCCCTGCCGACAAAGCCGGACTGAATGTGCTCTTTGTGCCGTCGGAAGCACCGTATCACGAACGGAAAGTGACTTTGCTGAACGGACCGCACACCGTACTTTCTCCGGTAGCTTACCTGTCGGGTATCAACATCGTGCGCGATGCCTGCCAGCATCCGGTAGTGGGCAAGTTTATCCATAAGGTGATGTTCGAGGAACTGATGGAAACCCTGAACTTGCCGAAAGCAGAACTGGAGAAATTTGCACATGACGTGCTGGAACGCTTCAACAATCCGTTTGTAGACCACCAGGTGACTTCCATCATGCTGAATTCCTTCCCGAAATACCAGACACGTGACCTGCCGGGTTTGAAAACTTACCTGGAACGCAAGGGCAAGTTGCCTGAAGGACTGGTATTGGGACTGGCTGCTATCATTACTTATTACAAAGGCGGTGTGCGTGCCGATGGCGCAGAAATTGTGCCTAATGATGCACAGGAAATCATGGACTTGCTGAAACAATTGTGGGCTACGGGCGACACAGCTAAGGTAACCGAAGGCGTATTGGGCGCAACCTTTATCTGGGGCGAGGATTTGAACCTGATTCCGGGATTGACAGAAGCCGTGAAGAAGAATCTGGACAGCATTCAGGAAAAAGGTATGCTGGAAACCGTGAAGGCTATATTATAACGTTTAATTGTTAGAATCTCCATATTTATAAGCTGGGAGGAGAAGTCTGTTTCAGGCCTTTTCCTCCCATTTTGTATGTATAAACTTGCATTTTTAATACTTTTTGTTTATCTTGCTTTTCAAAGCAGGAGGCAGGTATGGAAATCACCGCACAAGTACAAAAAGAATTGGAGTTGTTTAATCGTGGACGTACGCGCAACAAGGGTGTCTATCTTATCAGTATGGCCACAGAGTATCGTCCGTATTATGCCTTGTGGCGTGAGTTTCCTTCTCCCCATTCTTATCTGTTTGTCCGTACATTAGGAGTGACGCTGGATGCGGCTTCTGCTCGTGCTTTTTCCATGCTGCAGAACTGCAACGTACGGTTGGAGACCGCCGATAACGCACAGTTTGAATCTTATTACGGGGCATTGGACGATTTGATGCCTTTCGGAAAATACAAAGGAAAGCATCTGGCTGAAATCTATTATGTGGATCCTTCTTACATGCTCTGGCTGGCCAATAAGTTTGAACCTACCAACCCTCGGTACGAACGGGTGGTGGAGCTGGCCAAACGTTTTGCCGTAGTACATTTTGAACTGACCGTACGCAAGCCGCGCATTGCCTCGGTGAGCCATTTTGTGGGAGCGGTGGGAGAGACGTTGAAGGACTTGCAGGTCACGGTGCTGAACGTACGGCTTCAGGTAGATACGTACAAACCCGATTTCTTTGTCGACCAGAATGTCCTGGTGGCCGACCGTGACGGTAATCGTTTTACCTTCTTGGTCAAAGCTCGCGCCCGTAGTCTGACACCGAATGCCTTGAGTTGCCGCAGTCGTCAGATACAGCCGCAGGAGTTCCTGCATCTGCTTTCGGCCAAAGTCATGTCACAATATGAGTCGCATGGAGTGCGTTATACCCGTCTGGGTTATGTGAAACTGGCGTGACGAAAAGCCAGACGCACATATTCTTTCTGCCAGTCCTCCGGTTTGAGTACTTGCTGGTCGTAGGAAAGCAAGTCGATGTCAAGCGGGATGCGTCCTTCCTTCTTGCTTTCCGGAGTTCGTCCGTTTGTCTGTTCAATTTGCTTCAGGATGCTTCGCACCTCCGTCATGGGTAGTGAGGTACGGAAGCGTGCGGCACGGTTCAGAAACGGTTGCGGGTTTTCCATTTTCTCCGGTATGGTTTCTACAATTCCTCCCCATTCAATATCCGGAAAGAGACGTTGCAGGGCCTCTTCCGCATTCTTCAGGTGCAGAAGGGCATCCAGGTTGGAACCCATGCAGAGCAGGCAGGTATGTGAGGTCACTGTATCACACATGAGCGGAATGATTTTTACGGAATACGAAATACAATCCTACTACGATAAAAGGAATACTCAGAATCTGTCCCATGTCTATCGGGAGCGCATTCTCAAAGTCTACCTGTCTTTCTTTCAAGAACTCCACGAAGAAGCGGAAGGTGAAAATCAGGGTGATACACAAACCGAAATAGAATCCTTTCCGTACGTTTTCTTTCTTCTTTCGGAAGATGACTGTCATTATCAGGAAGAACAGGAAGTAAGCCAGTGCCTCGTAGAGCCTGTGCCGGATGACGAGGCTGCATGTCCACCCGTTCGAAGATAAACGCCCAGGGCACGTCCGACGGCATACCGATGATTTCCGAGTTCATCAAGTTGGCCAGTCGGATAAATCCGGCAGCTACGGGAGCAGCCACTCCCATCATATCCAGAATATCGAGAAAATGAATCTTCGTTTTCCGGCAGAAAAGTACCAGTGCCAGAATCAGTCCCAGCGTACCTCCGTGGCTGGCCAGGCCGGCATATCCGGTAAACACCCATCCGCCCTGTGGCAGGAAGTGTACCGGTAATATGATTTCCAGCGGGTGACTCAGGAAGTATTGCGGGTCATAGAACAGGCAGTGTCCCAAGCGTGCCCCGGCAAAGATACCGATAAAACTATAGGTAAACAGCGTCTGGAAAGTATCCAGCGGAAGTCCCTTTTGCTTGTACAAATGGTAGACTACCTGACTGCCGGTTAGAATGGCAATCATCCACAGCACGCTGTACCATCGGAGAGTAAAACCGCCGAGGTGGAACAATGCCGGGTCTGGGTTCCAGTGTATGTAAAGAAATTCCATCATCTTTCCTTCGTTTTAAGTCAGCGACAAAGGTAGTGA